>Ga0105239_10000041_pt1 | contig 200922 bp, 174 predicted proteins | sample KBSC44metaG_FD_92761 | JGI IMG/M metagenome (GOLD analysis project Ga0105239, IMG submission 92761) | Corn rhizosphere microbial communities from Kellogg Biological Station, Michigan, USA - KBS C4-4 metaG | ecosystem: Host-associated > Plants > Roots > Rhizosphere > Soil | place: Michigan... | reverse complement strand
GGCAAGGTCGCCAAGCTGATGGACTTCGGCGCATTCGTCACGATCCTGCCGGGCAAGGACGGTCTCGTCCACGTCTCGCAGATCTCCAACGAGCGCGTGGAGAAGGTCTCCGACAAGCTGAAGGAAGGCGATATCGTCAAGGTCAAGGTGCTCGAAGTGGACAAGCAGGGCCGTATCCGCCTGTCCATGAAGGCCGTCACCGAAGACGAAAACGCCAACGCCTGAGTTCTGGCGTAAAGCGTTTCGATAAAAAGCCCGGTCTTGCGACCGGGCTTTTTGTTTGGGAGAGCGTCCGCATGCATGGTGTTGTTGTGGCGGGGTGGTCGCGACTGAAGTCGCTCCTACAAACTAGCCGGGCTCCGCTAGCTTGTAGGAGCGACTTCAGTCGCGACCACCCGTGACGCAACCGCAACCCACGGCTGCTACCATGCCCTCATGTGACGGAGGACCCAAGCATGGCCGATCAGCCAACCGATTTCCTAAAGGATTACCAGGCACTCGCGCAGCAATCCTGGGACGCGTGGACGCGCTATCTGCAGCAACAGCCCGCGGCTGTTTCTCCGTTCGCGCCGTCCGGTGCCAGTACCCGCGCGGACGACTTCATGACACGCAGCATGGCCGGCGCCAAGGCTTATGCCGACTGGCTGCGCAGCGCTGCCACGAGCGGTCTGGGGCAGGGCGGCGACGATTGGCAGCGCCAGATGCAGGGCCTGTTTGCCGGCATGGGCGGCCAACCGTTCACTCAGGCGTTTGCCGGGCTGGACAGTGCGTCCGCGCAGAGCTTTTTCCAGCAGTGGCAGCACTGGATGCAGGCACAAGGCGGTATGGGTGCGATGCCCGGCCTCGCCGGCATGTCGGGCTTCAATGCGATGCCGAATTTCAACGCCATGCCCAACTTCGGTGCCATGCCGAATTTCGGTTCGATGCCGGGCTTTGGCGACACCACCGCCGCTTTTGGCTTCACGCGTGAGCGTCAGCTACAGCAACAGGCACTCGCCGCAGCCATGCGCGAATACGCCGAGACGGCCTCGCACTATCAGTCGCTGATCCAGCAGGCCAACGCGCAAGGTTTCGAGCGTTTGCAGACGCAGCTGGCCGAGATGGCCAATACCGGTAAACACGTGGATTCGCTGAAGGCGTTATACGACCTCTGGGTGGACGCCGCGGAAGAATGCTACGCGCAGATCGCGCTGTCGGCCGAGTTCAAACAGGTCTACGGCGCGATGGTCAACGCGCAGATGCGCGTGCGCCAGTTGCAGCAACAGCAATTGGAAGCTGCATGCCGCGAACTGGGCTTACCTACGCGTAGTGAAGTCACCGCGCTAGGCAAACGTCTACAGGAACTGCGCCGCGAAGTTCGTTCGGCGGCTGCGGCCGCACAGCCGGACTCCGGCGACGACTCTGACACCTTGCGCGCCGAAGTGGCCGCGCTCAAGCGCAAGCTCGCCGACGCGCAGAAGAAGACCGATACCGCCGCAAGGGCGGCCAAAAAGCCTGCGCCGGCCCGGTCGGCAGCACCGAAGAAGACGGCCGGCGCCAAGACCGGCACGCGTCGCAGCAAGTAAGGAACCGCGATGAACGTACCTTTTCAATTCGATCCGGCCAGCCTGCTTGCCGAAATAAGTGCCTTCCAGCAAAAACTTTCCGCGGGGCTGAGCAACGTGCGCGGCATGGCCGAGCCGGAGTACGCCAATACTCCGCGCGAAGCGATCTATCGCGAGGACAAGCTCACCGTATGGCATTTCAAGGGCGACAAGGCGCCGACGGCGAAAACGCCCTTGCTGATCGTATACGCGCTGGTCAACACCGCCTGGATGACCGACCTGCAAGCCGATCGTTCACTGGTGCGCAACCTGCTGGCGCAGGGTGAGGATGTCTACCTGATCGACTGGGGTTATCCCGATGGCGCCGACCGTTGGCTGACGCTGGACGATTACATCAACGGCTATCTCGATCGCTGCGTCGATGCGGTGCGCAAACGCCACAACTTGGACGCGATCAACGTGCTGGGCATTTGCCAGGGCGGTGCGTTCTCACTGTGCTATACCGCGCTGCAGCCGGAGAAGGTGAAAAACCTGATCACCATGGTGACGCCGGTCGATTTCCAGACGCCGGGCAATATGCTTTCGCACTGGACGCAGAATCTGGACGTGGATCTGTTTGTCGACACGATGGGCAATATCCCGGCCGAGTTGATGAACTGGGTTTACCTCACGCTCAAGCCGGTGCGCCTGAACCAGCAGAAATACATCGCGTTGGTGGACATTCTCGACAACCCGAAAGAGCTGGAAAATTTCCTGCGCATGGAACGCTGGATCTTCGACTCGCCCGACCAGGCCGGCGAAGCATTCCGCGAATTCATCAAGGATTTCTACCAGGGCAACAAATTGGTCCACGGCACGCTGACCATCGGTGGCAAGCCGGTGGACCTGGGCATGATCACGCAGCCGGTGTTGAATATCTTCGCCGAGCAGGATCATCTGGTACCACCGGACGCATCGCGCGCGCTGGCCAAGAAGGTCGGGACCACCGATTACACCGAACTGGCATTCAAGGGCGGCCACATCGGCATCTATGTTTCAGGTCGCGCGCAGCGCGAGGTCCCGCCGTCCATTCATCAGTGGCTCCGTTCCAGGGATTGATATTTCAAAGCGAGAGGGCGCTGCATGAGCAACGAAAAGCGTTTGTGCCGTTCGAATAGTCAACGCATGTTGGCGGGTGTATGCGGTGGCGTCGCCGAATATCTCGGTTGGGACGTCACCATCGTTCGCGTGTTATGGATCATTCTTACCTTGGCCGGCGGCTCGGGAGTGCTCCTCTATATCATTCTGTGGCTGGTCATGCCGCAAACGTAAAAGCTCCCGGAGCAGATCGTCGGCTCCCACTTCGCCTGCTTGATCATCACACTTACATACGGGCAAGCTGTTCCCTGCTACGTGACTCCCTCATCGTTTGCTTTGATACGGCACTCAACGATGAGGAGTCAAAATATGGATCATAAGGACAATGACGCACATTCGATCGCCTCGATCCGGCGTCGTCGTTTTCTGGGCGGGGCCGCCACCACCGCCGCCGCTGCGCTGACATTGGGCTCGTTACCAGGGCATGCGTTGGGTTTGCCAGGTGATGTTCAGTCGTCGAAACCCGCAAAACGCCTGCGCAGAAACATTAATGCACCGGGTTTTCCCTCTCACGTCATAGATACCTACGCCCTGGCCATCCGGCGTCTCCTGGCATTACCGCCGGAAGATCCTCGCAACTGGTATCGAATTGCCTTTACGCACCAGTTAGATTGTCCTCATGGCAATTGGTGGTTTCTACCCTGGCACCGCGCATATATAGGGTGGTTCGAGCGAATCTGCGGTGAAATCACCAATACACCCGATTTCGCGTTGCCGTATTGGGATTGGACTGCCTCACCCAACATGCCGAGCCAATTCTTTCAGGGCGTTCTAGACCCGGCGAATCGCGCTTTTTTACAGTCACGTCTTGATTTTGAGCGTGTAATGAGGGCGCCTTTGCAAGCACTATGGAACAGTTTCACGCCAAAGCAGCGTCAAGTGCTAGCGCAGCGGGGCTATATGACCTTTGACCAACTGTGGTTGGATGCGACGAAACCGCAGACTCTTTTGCTGGGCGCCAGAAACCTGACTGCATCAAATCCCGGGCTTCCCAACGATGCCAGGAGGCTCACATCACCGGAAAGTATCCGCGCTGCGTTGGCGCCACGTAATTTCACCGGCTTTGGCAGCGAAAAGACCGCGCACCACAGCGCAGGTGGGCCATTTGGAATGCTTGAAGTGGCGCATAATATCGTACACGTCGGTGTTGGTGGCTTGATGGGTGACTTTATGGCGTCGTGCGATCCGATATTCTGGTTGCATCACGCTAATCTTGATCGACTTTGGGATGAGTGGATCCTTCTGCAGCGCACCGAAGGGCTTGCCGAGCTTCCTTCAGCGGGTGACGATTTTGATAAATGGAACGCCGAACCCTACGAATTTTTTGTCGATGAGTTAGGGCTCCCGGTCACGGGCTACGATTCGTATCGTTACGCCCAAGCCAGTACGTTCGGATACAGCTATCAGGGAGGAACAAGCACTGGACTTCGCGCACCTATTACGCGTTTTCCCAGGGAATACATAGGGCAAGTGACGTCGCCGAACTGCTCCATGGATAGTCCGGCTGCGGGTGCTGTTAACGTTCCGCCGGAGTTGTTGAGTCAAATGGCGACGGGTGATGCATCGCTCATCACGATTGTGATCTCACTAGGTTCGCCGAGTGATCCGACCGCGTGGTATTTCGATATCTCCCTGGGATCCGACAATGCGAGCGTGCCCGAGCAATCGATAGGTTGTTTCAGGGCCTTTGGGTCTCACAGCGGCCACCATCATTCGGGCGATTTAAGCTTTGCGCTCGCACTTGGGCCTGCCATCAAGGAGCGTCACGCTGCAGGGAAGTTGGATCTCAATAAGCCGTTATCTATCAAGGTCGCCATGCGGCCCGTTCGCAACGGCACTCGATCGGAAACGCTGACCTGTGCCGTCATGAATGTGAAGTTATCCTGATGATTCCGACGATTGAGCCAGGGTCGTGCATGTATGGCATGCAGTGCGATCTGCACTCCAGTACGCGGCTGTAAGCGTTGTTTCAAGAAGCTATCGGTGTGGCTGAAATACCGGCCACGCCGTTGTCTACTTAAAAGGGTTGGCGCTTCAATGTTTTCGGATCCCTCGCTTCCCGGCCGGCTAGGGCCGGCACTCTGGTGGATAGCGCGCGCGTGAGCGCCATGGCTGCCGAGATCCCATGAGCTCGATGATCTAGGTGGCGACATGTTAACTGCGCAATGTCAGTGGCTCTGACTGCTGATCGCAGCGTCTGATCAGGCATAATAAGTCGCATGAACGCGACCCATGACTCTATCCGCGCGGTGCAATGGCAGGGCGATCGTCTTCGCTTGCTCGATCAGCGTCTGCTTCCCCGCGAAGAACGCTGGTTTGAATGTAGTGATTACAGTCAGGTAACACTGGCGATCAAGGATCTGGCCGTCCGTGGTGCTCCTGCAATCGGGATCGCAGCAGCCTGGGGCGTGGTGTTGGCGGCGCAGCAAGGGCTGCCGCTCGACCCGGCGTTGGCTACGCTGCGCGCGGCGCGACCCACGGCGGTCAACCTGATGTGGGCGCTCGATCGCATGAAGGCGGTGATCGCCGCGGGAGCCGACGCTGCCCGGTTGGAGCGTGAGGCCCAGGCGATCCAGGATGAAGACCTGGCCGCCAATCGCCATATGGGCGAGCTGGGTGCCGCATTGATTGCGCCGAATTCCGGTGTGCTCACGCACTGCAATACCGGCTCTCTCGCGACCGCCGGTTACGGCACGGCGCTTGGCGTCATCCGCGCGGGCGTAGCCAATGGCCGTATCGGACAGGTCTACGCCGGCGAGACCCGGCCCTGGCAGCAGGGCGCGCGCCTGACCATGTGGGAGCTGGTGCGTGACGGTATTCCGGCCAAGCTGATCGCCGATTCCGCCGCGTCGCATCTGATGCGCTCGGGAGCTGTGCAGTGGGTCATCGTCGGTGCCGATCGCATCGCTGCCAACGGCGATACCGCCAACAAGATCGGTACGTACCAGCTGGCGATCGCCGCGCGGCATCATGGCGTCAAGTTCATGGTGGTCGCCCCGTTGTCCACGGTCGATATGGCGACCGCATCGGGCGACGACATCGAGATCGAACTGCGCGACCCGACCGAACTGCTCGGGTTGGGCGGCCAGCGCACCGTGGTCGAGGGTGCGGACGCGTGGAATCCGGTGTTCGACGTGACGCCAGCGAGCCTGATCGACGCCATCGTGACCGAGCGTGGGGTTATCGAGCGCCCCAATACCATGGCGATGCTGGCGATGTTCGGCCGGTGAAACTTCGCCAGGAGCTGATGCTGTTCGCCGTCGGTGGCGTGCTTGGCCTGGTCGTCGATGCTGGCGTGGTGCAGCTTCTGGTCGCTGCATTCGGGTGGAATCCCTATCTCGCGCGCGTGGTGTCGTTTCTGCTGGCGGCCACGGTGACGTGGTGGTGGAACCGGCGCAAGACCTTCGCCGAGCGCAGCAGCGGGCGTGCAGCCCATGCCGAATGGCTGCATTGGATGGCGCTGATGGGGGCCGGCGCGCTGGTCAATTACGGTGTTTTCGCGTTGCTTTTATGGGCCGTTCCGGCGCTTCGCCCGTGGCCTGCGATACCTACCGCGGCGGGCTCGGCGGTGGCTGCACTGGTCAATTTTGCGACAGCTCGCGGGATGCTTTTTCGGCAGTCCAAAACGTCAATGTAAGTTATTGATTATTTTCAATAAAATAGTGTCGTTTTGACGACATTCGTGCTACACTTCACGCACTGAATTTGTAGGTCGCTGGGGCATGCGCTCGGGGGCGCAGGCCTGCGGCCTTTTTCTTCTTCCAGGGAACCGATTGATGGCAGAACTCGCCAAAGAAATCATTCGCGTAAGCATCGAAGACGAAATGCGTCAGAGCTATCTCGATTACGCCATGAGCGTGATCGTGGGCCGCGCACTTCCGGATGTCCGCGATGGTCTGAAGCCCGTGCATCGCCGCGTATTGTTCGCGATGAACGAATTAGGCAATGTCTGGAACAAGCCTTATAAGAAATCGGCCCGCGTGGTCGGTGACGTGATCGGTAAATACCATCCGCATGGCGATGTGGCCGTCTATGACGCCATCGTTCGTATGGCGCAGCCGTTCTCCCTGCGCTACATGCTGATCGACGGCCAGGGTAACTTCGGTTCGGTCGACGGCGACAGCGCGGCGGCCATGCGTTACACCGAAGTGCGCATGTCCAAGCTTACGCACGAGCTGCTGGCCGATATCGACAAGGAAACCGTCGATTTCGGGCCGAACTACGATGAAAGCGAGCACGAGCCGCTGGTACTGCCGACCCGCGTGCCGAACCTGCTGATCAACGGTTCGGCGGGTATCGCGGTCGGCATGGCCACCAATGTGCCGCCGTACAATATCAATGAAGTGATCGCCGCCACGATCGCGCTCATCGACGATCCGTCGTTGTCGATCGAAGACCTGATGACGCACATCCCCGGCCCGGACTTTCCGACGGCAGGCATCATCAACGGTTCGTCGGGCATCATCGAGGCGTACCGTACCGGTCGTGGCCGCATCCTGGTGCGCGCCAAGGCCGATATCGAGACCGAAACCAACGGCCGCGAGACGATCATCGTCACCGAGCTGCCGTATCAGGTGAACAAGGCGCGGTTGATCGAAAAGATCGCCGAGCTGGTCAAGGAAAAGAAGCTCGAAGGCATCAGCGAGCTGCGCGACGAGTCCGACAAGGACGGTATGCGCGTCGTCATCGAAATCCGTCGCGATGCGATGGGCGATGTGGTGCTGAACAACCTGTTCCAGCAAACCCAGCTGCAGGTGACCTTCGGCATCAACATGGTGGCGCTGATCGATGGCCGCCCACAGCTGTTGAATCTCAAGGATATCCTTGAGGCCTTCATTCGCCACCGTCGTGAAGTCGTCACCCGCCGCACCATCTTCGATCTGCGCAAGGCGCGTGCGCGTGCGCATATCCTTGAAGGCCTGACGGTTGCGCTGGCGAACATCGATGAGATGATCGAGCTGATCCGTACTTCGGCCTCGCCGGCCGAGGCGCGCGAACGCATGCTCGCACGCAAGTGGCAACCGGGCCTGGTCAGCGCCATGCTGACGGCTTCCGGTGCCGACATGTCGCGCCCGGAAGACATGGACCCGCGCGATGGCCTGAAGGGCGATACCTATCAGCTGTCCGATATCCAGGCGCAGGAAATCCTGGCGATGCGTCTGCATCGTTTGACCGGATTGGAGCAGGACAAGCTTTCGGACGAGTATCGCCAGATTCTCGACACGATCCGCGGTTTGATCGAGATCCTCGAAGATCCCGAGCGACTGCTCGCGGTGATTCGCGAAGAGCTGGAAAACATTCTCAGCGAGTTCGGCGATGCGCGTCGTACCGAGATCCAGCATTCGCAGGAAGACCTCAACGTACTGGATCTGATTGCGCCGGAAGACGTGGTCGTCACGTTGTCGCACTCCGGTTACGTCAAGCGCCAGCCGGCCAGTACCTATCGTGCACAGCGTCGCGGCGGCAAGGGGCGTTCGGCATCGGCACTGAAGGACGAGGATTTCGTCGAGCAGCTGTGGGTGGTCAATACCCACGACACGCTGTTGACCTTTACCAGCACCGGTCGCGTGTATTGGTTGAAGGTTTATCAGATGCCCGAATCGGGTCCCAATACGCGCGGCAAGCCGATGGTCAACCTGTTGCCGCTGTCGGAAGGTGAAAAGGTGCAGGCGGTGTTGCCGGTCCATGAGTACACCGACGATCGCTTCGTTTTCTTCGCCACCCGTCAGGGCACGGTGAAGAAGACGCCGCTGACCGAGTTCGCTTATCAGCTGCAGCGAGGCAAGATCGCGATCAACCTCGATGAGGGCGATGCGCTGGTCAATGTGGCGCTGACCGACGGCAATAGCGATATCCTGCTGTTTGCTTCGAACGGCAAGGTCGTGCGCTTCGACGAAGGCGAAGTCCGCTCGATGGGCCGCACCGCCACCGGCGTGCGCGGTATGCGTCTTGCCGAGAGCAGCGAAGTCGTGTCGCTGATCGTGGCTGCCGAAGGCGATATTCTCACCGCGACCGAGCGTGGCTACGGCAAGCGCACGATGCTGGACGAGTTCCCGAAGAAGGGCCGCGGTACGCAGGGTGTTATCGGTATCCAGTGTTCCGAGCGTAACGGCCCGCTGGTGTCGGCCACCCAGGTGACCGAAGCACACGAGCTGATGTTGATTTCCAACCAGGGCACCCTGGTGCGCACACGCGTGGCGGAAGTTTCACAGCTCAGCCGTAACACGCAAGGCGTGACGCTGATCCGCTTGCCGGCGGACGAAGCCCTGGTCGGTGTGGTGCGTCTCGATGCACTGCCCGAGGGTGAGGGCGAGGAAACGGGTGAGGAAGGTGCGGAGCCGTCGGCTGCCCCCGAGTCGCCCGATACGCCTCAGGATTGATAGCGTTGCAATGCTTTACATCAAACCCCGTTCGCAAGAACGGGGTTTTTTGTTGTCCGGCGCAATGCGGGAGTCAGATGGCGCCAAGCATGGCGTCGGCGGTCGAGACCTTCAGTTCACCCGGAGCTTCCACTTGCAAAAGCCTGACCACGCCGTTTTCCGCAAACAGTGCAAACCGGCGTGCGCGCAGACCCATACCGTAGGCGCTGCCATCGAGCTCCAGGCCCATGCTGCGCGTGAACTGCCCATTGCCATCGGCGAGCATCAGCAGATCGTTCGGAATGTGCTGATTTCGGCCCCACGCCTGCATCACATACGCGTCGTTCACCGACAGGCACATCACTTCGATACCGCGTTCGCGGAACGCGGGCATGTGCTCGATATAGCCCGGGAGATGCTTGTTGGAGCAGGTGGGCGTGAACGCGCCGGGCACCGCAAAAAGCAGCACGCGGCGACCTGCAAACAAGTCGGCGGTCCGGGTGCGTTCGATCGTCTCGCCGGCCAGGTAGATATCGGTATCGGGGAGGGTCTCGCCCGGTTGGATGCTCATGGTTGCCACGCTGAAGGAAGGGAAAACAACGCGCATGGTAGGGCCTGTCCATGCCCCTGTCGTCTTGAATTTGTCCGGCCAGCGCCTATTTCCTGTACCAGGCGGCAACCAGCCGCAACCCTATTGAGGAGTTACCCGATGAACCGCATTCCCTCTCAGTTGACCTGGGGCACGCTGCGCAACTTGAACGATGTGCGTCATGCGTTCGACCGCTTTTTGAGCACCGACGAAGCAGACGTTGCCAGCCCGTCAGCGGGCCAATGGGCGCCGCGTGTGGATATCAAGGAAGAAGACGCCCGCTTCGTGATATTGGCCGATATTCCGGGTATCGATCCGGCGACGATCGAAGTGAGCATGGACAAGAACGTGCTGAGCATCAAGGGCGAGCGCATTGCCGAAAAAACCGAGCAGAGCGCGAAGTTCACTCGTATCGAGCGGGCCTACGGCAGCTTCAACCGCCGTTTCTCGTTGCCGGAAAGCGCCGATGCCGAAGGCATTACCGCCAGCGGCAAGCATGGCGTGCTGGAGATCGTGATCCCCAAGCGTGCGCAGACGGCACCGCGCCGTATCGCGATCGATACCGCGCATTGATAGGCCTGTATTGAGGCATGAAGCCAAGCGATCGGCTCACGGTCGCTCGGCTTTCGCGGGTAGACTGCAATGACATGAAAGGCCTGTCGCGGACAATCGTCTGCGGCAGGCTGCATGTGCTTAAAGCATTGGCCGGGGAGCGGCGGTGGAATTCAAAGATTATTACGACATCCTGGGTGTGAAGCCCGATGCCAGCGAGGCCGATATCAAAGCGGCCTATCGCAAGTTGGCGCGCAAATATCATCCGGACAAGAACAAAGAAGCGGGCGCCGAAGACAAGTTCAAGGCGGTCAATGAAGCCAACGAAGTGCTGCGCGACAAAGAAAAGCGCGCGGCTTATGACCAATTGCGCGCCGGTGGCTATCGCGGTGGCGAGCAGTTCCGTCCGCCGCCGGGGTGGGGGCAGGGCGGGCAGGGTTTCGATTTCGGCGATTCGGGCCATGGCGACTTCAGCGACTTTTTCGAAAGCCTCTTTGGCGCGCGCGCCGGTGGAGCCGCAGGGCGCGGTGCGCCACGGCCGCGCCGGGGCGGCGACGTGCAGGCGCAGGTACAGATCGACCTGAAGACCGCCTTCGACGGTGGCCGCACCCGTCTGGTGCTGCAGGACAGCCATGGCGGCGAGCGCACGCTGGAAGTGAAGATTCCGGCCGGCATCCAGCCTGGCAAGGTCATTCGCCTCGCCGGACAGGGCCATGCAGGCCATGCAGGCGGTCCCAGCGGCGACCTGTTGCTGGAGGTCGGTATTCGCGACGATGCCCGCTTCCGCCTCGAGGGTCACAACGTACTGCACGTCCTGCCGATCGCCCCCTGGGAAGCCGCCCTGGGCGCCACGGTGCCCGTGCCGACCCTGGCCGGCACCGTGGACCTGCGCATTCCCGCCGGCTCGCAATCGGGTCGCAAGCTGCGCCTTAAAGGCCGGGGGATGCCGGGCTCGACGCCAGGCGATCAACTGGTCGAGCTGTCGATTCGCGCGCCCGCCGCAGCCAGCGAGGAAGAGCGCAAGGCGTATGAAGCCTTGCGCGATGCGTTTGGCGGGTATGACCCGCGCGTTTAGCGATTAAAAAAAACGGCGCCATGGCGCCGTTTTTTTATCGAAGCAAAGCCGGTTTATGCGGGCAGCAATGTCTTCAGCGTCGTCACCAGCTCTTCTTCCTTGATCGGCTTGGTGACATAGGCTTTCGCGCCTTGGCGCATGCCCCACACCTTGTCCGTGTCCTGGTCCTTGGTAGTGACCAGCACGATCGGAATGTGCGCCGTGTCCGGATCCTTGCTGATGGTGCGTGTGGCCTGGAAACCATTGAGGTTGGGCATCACCACGTCCATCAGAATCAGATCGGGCATTTCGCGCTTGGCGGCTTCGACACCGGCTGCGCCGTCTTCGGCGGTCACCGCCTCATGCCCGAGCTTTTCGACGATACGCTTGATGCCAAGCAACTGCGACGGCGAATCGTCGACGATCAGGATGCGTGCCATAAGGAATAAGTTCCCCTAGTTGTTTCAGTGATTCTAAGCTGCGTTTATCGCGGGTTCCAAGCGACTTGTCTAGGCGGTAGGGCCAATACGCACCAAGGTACGACCAAATGACTCACCCGCCAGCATGGGGTCGAACACCCCGGCCAGGCCATCCAGGTCGACTTCACGTGTCGCAATGCGGTCGAGATGGCGTGGTTTCCAGTCAGAAGCAAGACGTTGCCAGACCTGGTCGCGGATGTCGCGAGCGGTGCCGGCCGTGGCCACGCCCAGCAAGTTGACGCCACGGATGATGAAGGGCATGACCGTGCTGTCGAAGGCGAAGCCGCCGGCGTTGCCACAAACCGCAACGTTGCCATAGGGTTGGATCAGAGGAAGTAGCCCGGCCAGCATCTTGCCGCCGACGTTATCCAGTGCGCCGCCGAAGCGGGCCGAGTCCATCGGTTTGCCGCTGAAGGCCAACTGGTGGCGGTCCAGGCATTCGCTGGCGCCTAGCTCGCGCAATACGTCGAATTGGTCGGCCTTGCCGCTGATCGCGTGTACCTCGTAGCCGGCACGCGAGTAGATATCGATCGCCAGCATGCCTACGCCACCGGTAGCGCCGGTGACGGCGATCGGACCCAGCGACGGTGTCTGCCGGTTGTTCTCCATCTGCCAAAGGCCCAGTGCGGCGGTAAAGCCGGCTGTACCCAGGATCATGCTTTCGCGCAGGCTCAGATGGGCCGGCAGCGGAATTGCCCACGGCGCCGGCAGGCGAATGTATTGGCTATAGCCGCCATCGCGCGTTTCGGAAAGGCCGCTGCCGGTGCAGAGCACCGCATCGCCTTCCTTGAACTTGGGGTCGGTGGATGCGACGACGCGGCCAGCGACATCGATGCCGCCGTTCAACGGGTACTGGCGCAGGATCTTGCCCTTGCCGGTGCCGGCCAACGCGTCCTTGAAATTGACCGAGGAGTAGGCCACCTCGACCAGCAGCTCGCCAGGACTCAAGGCATCGGCGTCGATGGTTTCCACGCCGGCGCGATAACCCGAGGCGTCGTTATGAATGCGAAATGCGCGAAACGATGCGGTGGAGCTCATCCTTCGGTCCTCTTCAAGCCTTGACGCTGCTGCTGTCGATCCACTTGGGCGTATAGCCGCCCTGGTAGGTGCTCATCCAGTCGAACATTGCGTCCATGCCTTCGCCAAACCATATGTTTTCGCGCTGCTCGCTGCGCACGAAACCTTCGCCGACCATGTGATCCATCATGCCGCGCAGCGGCGTGTAATAGCCGCGCACGTTGTAGAACGCGCAGGGATAACGATGCAGGCCCAACTGCGCCCAGGTCAGCATTTCGAACATCTCGTCCATGGTGCCGTAGCCGCCGGGCAGTGCGACGAATGCGTCGGCCAGCTCGAACATGCGCGTCTTGCGTTGATGCATGGTATCGACCACCTGCAACTCGGTCAGACCCTTGTGGGCGACTTCGCGTTCGACCAGCTGGCGCGGAATCACGCCGATCGCCTTGCCGCCGGCATGGAGCACCGCATCGGCCACCGTGCCCATCAGGCCTACCTTGCCACCACCGTAGATCAGGCTGATGTTGCGCTTGGCCATTTCGGTGCCGAGCGATACGGCAACGTCGGTGTATTCGGAATGATTGCCGCTGTTGGAGCCGCAGTAGACGCAGAGGGCGGTGGGGTGCATGGGGGTGGGTGCTTTGGAGTGAGGGGTGGGTTGAGAGGAGTGAGTGGAGAGGAGTGAGGAGTGAGAGAAAATCCGCGGTCTGCAGACCCTCTGTAGGAGCGACTTCAGTCGCGACGTGTGAGTCACGGGTCGCGACTGAAGTCGCTCCTACAAAATGCCGCGACTAAACCGGCTTTTTCTCTCACTCCTCACTCCTCTCCACTCACTCCTAAACAAAAAAGCCCGCTCATGTTGCCACGAGCGGGCCATGTTCGCGCGCTTGCAGCACGCCGATCCCTCAGTTGCCCTTGTGAATCGCGCGCTTGTCCACCGACAGCGCCGCTTCGTGCACTGCTTCGGAAAGCGTCGGATGCGCGTGAACGATGCGGGCGAGATCTTCGGACGAGCCCTTGAATTCCATCGCCACGACGCACTCGGCGATCAGCTCGGAGACGCCCGGGCCGACCATGTGCACACCAAGGATACGATCGGTTTCGGCGTGGGCGATCATCTTCACCTGGCCGATGGCTTCGTTCATCGCCACGGCGCGGCCGATGGCGGCGAACGGGAAGGTGCCGACCTTGTAGGGCACGCCTTCGTCCTTCAACTGCTTCTCGGTCTTGCCGACCCAGGCGATTTCCGGCTCGGTGTAGATCACCCACGGCATGGTGTCGTAGCCGACGTGGCCGGCCTTGCCGGCGATCCATTCGGCCACCGCCATACCTTCTTCGAAGCCCTTGTGCGCGAGCATCGGGCCGCGCACGGCGTCGCCGACAGCCCACACGCCGTCCACGCCGGTGTGGCAATGCTCGTCGACCACGATGCGGCCACGCTCGTCCAGCTTGACGCCGACGTCGTCGGCCAGCAGGCCGTCGGTATAGGCGCGGCGGCCCACGGCGACCAGCAGCTTGTCGACCACCAGGTCGTGATCGCCGTCCTTGTCGTTATAGGTGAGGTGCACTTCGTTGCCCTTCACCTCGGCCTTGGACAGCTTGGCGTCGAGCTTGATCGCCAGACCCTGCTTGGCGAATTCCTTCAACGCGATCTTGGCGATGTCGGCATCGGCGGCGCCGAGGAAATCCGGCAGCGCTTCGAGCACGGTCACTTCCGAACCCAGACGGCGCCACACGCTGCCCAGCTCCAGGCCGATCACGCCCGCGCCGATCACGCCAAGACGCTTGGGCACATCGCTGATGTCCAGCGCGCCGGCATTGTCGATGATGAATTTGTTGTCGAACTTGGCGAACGGCAATTCGATCGGCACCGAGCCGGACGCGAGGATCACGTTGGTCGCGCTGATCGTCTGCTTCTCACCGTCGTTGCCGGTGACTTCGACGTTGTTGCCCTTCAGCAGCTTGCCTTTGCCGAAGTAGCTGGTGACCTTGTTGGCCTTGAACAGCTGCGCCACGCCACCGGTGAACTGCTTGACGATCTTGTCCTTGCGGCCGATGAAGGTGCCCAGGTCGACCTTGGCGTTTTCCACCGTGATGCCGTGCACCGGCAGGTTGTGCGCGATGTTGTAGAACTGCTTGGACGAATCGAGCAGTGCCTTGGACGGGATGCAGCCCACGTTCAAGCAGGTACCGCCAAGCGCCTGCTTGCCGTCCTTGCCGACGAACGCGTCGATGACGGCCGTCTTCAGGCCCAGCTGCGCGGCGCGAATGGCCGCGTGATAACCGGCGGGACCGCCGCCGATGACGATGACGTCGAATTTGTCGCTCATGGTGTTTCCTTGATGCTTGCCGCGCTTGGGAGCTGCGGCTTTTGGGTTACGGCGAGCATGCGGAGAATCGCACCGCTCGCCGCCAGAGCTTCGTTACCTATTTCGTCTTTGAGCGAGGCGCTCAAAGACCTAGCAACATCCGCTGCGGATTCTCCAACTGATTCTTGATATCGACCAGGAACAGCACCGCGTCCTTGCCGTCGATGATGCGATGGTCGTAGGACAGCGCCAGGTACATCATCGGGGCGGCGATCACCTGGCCGTTCTCGACGATGGCGCGCTCCTTGATGGTGTGCATGCCAAGGATCGCGCTCTGCGGCGGGTTGACGATCGGGGTCGACAGCAGCGAACCGAAGGTGCCGCCGTTGGTGATGGTAAAGGTGCCGCCCTGCAGGTCGTCCAGGCCGAGCTTGCCGTCACGCGCTTTCTTGGCGTAGTTGACGATGCCCTTTTCGATATCGGCGAAGCTCATGTCCTGCACGTCGCGCAGCACCGGCGTCACCAGGCCCTTGTCGGTGGACACGGCGATCGAGATGTCCTGGTAGCCGTGATAGACGATGTCGTTGCCGTCGACCGAGGCGTTTACCACCGGGTGGCGCTTGAGCGCTTCGGCGGCGGCCTTGACGAAGAAGCTCATGAAGCCGAGCTTCACGCCGTTCGACTTCTCGAACTGCTCGCCCAGCGTCTTGCGCATCTTGCTGACTTCGGCAAGGTTCACTTCGTTGAACGAGGTGAGCATCGCGATCGAGTTCTTCGACTGCATCAGGCGCTCGGCGATGCGCGCGCGGATACGCGTCATCGGCACGCGCTCTTCCGGACGCGAGCCCGGCGTCGGCTTGACGGCCGGCGCGGCAGCAGCGGGGGCCGACTTCGGCGCGTTGACCACGTCTTCCTTGATGATGCGGCCGTCGCGGCCGGTGCCGGCGATACCGGCGGTGTCGACCTTGCCTTCTTCGGCGGCGCGGCGCGCGGCCGGCGAAAGGTCGCCCGACGCAGCGTGGCTGGCAGCCGGTGCGGCAACCGCTGGTGCGGGTGCAGCCGCCGCGGCAGGGGCCGGTGCCGGCGCGGCAGCCGCGGCGCCTTCCTCGATGATCGCGATGACCTGCTGGCTGTTGACCGTGTCGCCGGTCTGGAACTTCAGTTCCTTCAGCACGCCGTCGACGGGCGAGGGCACTTCAAGCACGACTTTGTCGGTTTCCAGGTCGACCAGGTTCTCGTCGCGCTTCACCGCTTCGCCGGCCTGCTTGTGCCAGGTGGCGATGGTGGCGTCGGAGACGGACTCAGGCAGGACGGGGACTTTGACTTCGGTGGACATGCTTGTCTTACTCCGCGGAGTGGTCGGTGCCGACGGGCGCGACCAGCGCCTGTTCGACGAGCGCCGTCTGTTCGGCGACATGGGTGTTGAGGTGACCGGCAGCCGGTGCCGCCGAGCGCGCGCGGCCTGCATAGGACAGGCTCTGCTTGGCGCCGACAACGGCCTGCAGGTGATGACGGATCTGGAACCAGGCGCCCTGGTTCATCGGCTCTTCCTGGCACCAGATCACTTCCTTGGCGGAAGCGTACTTGTCCAGTTCGGCCTTCACTTCGGCGCGCGGGAACGGGTAGAGCTGCTCGACGCGCACGATGGCGACATCGTTGATCTCGCGCTTTTCGGCTTCTTCGAGCAGGTCGTAGTAGACCTTGCCCGCGCACAGCACGACGCGCTTGACCTTCTTCGCCGGCAGGTCACGGTGCTCGCCGATGACCAGCTGGAAGCTGCCCTCGGCCAGTTCGTCCAGGGTCGACACGGCCAGCTTGTGGCGCAGCAGCGACTTGGGCGTCATCACGATCAGCGGCTTGCGTGTCGGGCGCAGCATCTGGCGACGGATCATGTGGAAATCCTGCGCCGGCGTGGTCGGCACGCAGACCTGCATGTTTTCCATCGCGCACAGCTGCAGGAAACGCTCGAGGCGGGCAGAGGAGTGCTCCGGGCCCTGGCCTTCGTAGCCGTGCGGCAGATAGAGCGCCAGACCGCACAGGCGATCCCACTTCGATTCGCCCGAGCTGATGAACTGGTCGATCACCACCTGGGCGCCGTTGGCGAAGTCGCCGAACTGGCCTTCCCAGATATGCAGGGTGTAAGGATCGGTGGTCGAGTGACCGTACTCGAACGCCATCACCGCTTCTTCGCTGAGCAGCGAGTCGATCACTTCGACATCGGCATCGGCGCGAATATTGTTGAGCGGCATGAAGGTATGGCCGTCCTTCTGGTCATGCAGCACGGCATGACGATGGAAGAACGTGCCGCGGCCCGAATCCTGGCCGACCATGCGCAGGTTGTAGTTCTCGTCGATCAGCGTGGCGTAAGCAAGGTTTTCGGCAAAACCCCAGTCGCCGGCCTGTTCGCCTGCGGCCATCTTGCGGCGGTCGTCGTAGATCTTGGCGACGCGCGACTGCAGCGTGATGTCCTTGGGAATGTCGAGGATCTTGTTGGCCAGCTCGATCAGCTTGGCCTTCGGCACCGTGGTGTCGGTCGGCGTCGACAGCTTGCCGCCGATAAAGCGCGCCCAGTCGACCGGGATATCGTTGCGCAGGTCTTCGGCCGTCGTGGCCAGCGTGCCGCCGGCTTCGAGGCGATCGCGGTAGGCGTCGAACTGCTTCTGGGCATCGCCCTCGGCGATCGTGCCTTCCTTGACCAACTGCTGCGCGTAGAGATCGCGCGTGGTCGGACGCTTGCGGATGATCTGGTACATCACCGGCTGCGTCGCTGCCGGCTCGTCGGCCTCGTTATGGCCGTGGCGGCGGTAGCAGACCAGGTCGATCACCACGTCCTTGCGGAACTCCTTGCGGAAGTCGTAGGCAAGGCGCGTGGCCTGGATCACCGCCTCCGGGTCGTCGCCATTCACGTGGAACACCGGCGCGTTGACCATCTTGGCCAGGTCGGTGCAGTACAGCGTGGAGCGGGCGTCCTGCGGATTGGAGGTGGTAAAGCCCACCTGATTGTTCACCACGATGTGCAGACTGCCGCCGATCTTGAAGCCGCGGGCCTGCGACATGTTGAACAGTTCCATGTTCACGCCCTGGCCGGCCAGCGCCGCATCGCCGTGCACCAGCACGGCCAGCGACTGCTTGCGCTCGGTGTCGCGACGGCGCGTCATGCGTGCATGCACGGAGCCGGCCACGACCGGATTGACGATTTCCAGGTGCGACGGGTTGAACGCCAGCGCGACGTGCACGCCGCCCTTGGGCGTCTTGACGTCGGCGGAGAAGCCCATGTGGTACTTCACGTCGCCGGAATGGGCCGGATCGTCCGGATGGTCCCACTTGCCTTCGAATTCGTTGAACAGCGTCTTCGGCGGCTTGCCCAGGATGTTGACCAGCACGTTCAAACGGCCACGGTGGGCCATGCTGATCACTACTTCCTTGACGCCGTTATCGCCCGCGGCGCGAACCACGTCGTCGACCATCGGGATCAGGCTGTCGCCGCCTTCGAGCGAGAAGCGCTTCTGGCCGACGTACTTGGTGTGCAGGTAGCGCTCGAGGCCTTCGGCGGCGGTGAGGCTGTCGAGCAGGTGCTGCTTGGCGCCCTTGTCCAGCCCGGCGCTGCCGTTGGCCTTTTCCAGGCGCGTATAGATCCAGTTGCGTTGCTCGTGGTTGCTGATATGCATGAACTCGGCACCGATCGTGCCCGCATACACTTTCTTCAGCGTGGCCAGCAGGTCGCGCAGTTTCATGCGCGGGCCGGTACCGGCGAAGTTGTTGGTGTCGAACTCGGTGTCGAGGTCGGCGTCGGTCAGGCCGTGGAAGGCCAGGCCCAGATCCGGCGCTTCGAGTTTCTGAGTCAGGCCCAGCGGGTCCAGATCGGCGGCCAGGTGGCCGCGCGAGCGGTAAGCCGTCAGCAGGCGCAACACGCCAGCCTGCTTGCGCGCGTGGGCATCGTCCACGCTGCCGGCAACCACGCCGCCACCGCCGCTGCCATTCACGTAGCGCTGCTTTTGCGCAGCCTCTATACGCGCAATGGCCGCGGTGTGGGATACGTCCCCCGACTCGCGGCCTTTGAAGGTCTGGAAATATTGATTCCACTCGGCGGGAACCGACGCGGGGTCGGCGAGCCAAGCTTCATACTGTTGTTCGACATAATCGGCGTTGCCGCCTGCGAGTTGAGAGGACTCGAAGAACTCGCGAATCAGGTTTGTGCTCACGTCACCACCGGCAGGGAAGGGAGGCTGACAGCGTGTCAGGCCTGACGGACCCAAAACGCTGGCGAAAAATCCTGTTAATTATAGCTCCGGGGTGCTGCGACGCGGCAACCCGAATTGTCGATAAAAGTGGGGATCGGCGACGAAATTTCGAGTCCTGGGCGTTCGACCTTGGTCAGAACCGCCCTGGTGCAGCCGTTTATGGCCGTTTTGCCTGACCGGCAACGCAGCCTTTCGGGAAATTGGCGTTCAGCCCTCAGAAGGCCGATGGAGACCCGCTGGCCGTTCAGAGGTCGAGTGGTTGCAGGGCGGTTGCCCGCTCGGCCCGCTCCCAGACCTCGTCGAATTGCTGCAGCAGGGGCGCCTGCGCCGATCGGTCCTGCATGGCGGCACGGCCTTGAGGTCGGTGGGCATCGGGTTGGAACACGTACCCGCCGACATCGTTGAGAAGGTAGGCGCTGCTGTAGCCGAGGTCGTGCTCGTCGACCGGTACCCGAATCGAGATCACGCTGGGCAGCCGCTGAGCCAGCGCGACCAGGCGATGGCTTTCGCGCAGGGCAGCTTGCGGGTCGTGCAGCAGGATCCGGATCGAGGCCCCGCGGCCCGAGCTGGCGATGCGACGGAGCTCGGTGATCTCGTCGGCGCTATTGAAAGCGTCAATGGTTAGCAGGGGCTGATAGATCGCCAGGCGATAATGCGCCTGGCGAAGCAGGGCGAGCCGGGCTGAGGCCAGGTCCTCCTGGCTGTTTACCGACAGCGTTTCCCGGAGCGTGCTTGCCGCCAGGTCGGACGCGCCGTCCAGGACCAGTCGCATCAACTGATGCGGAATGCCGGCATCGTCAAAGACATCGCCTTCGGCTACGAAGCCCTCGCGCGCATAGAAGTCCAGCGCCTGGACCTGGGCGTCGAGCGTAACTTCCGGCCAGCCCAGCGCACGAGCACGGGCGACCAGTTCGCGCAGCAAGGCCGCCCCGACGCCCTGGCCGCGCCATGCCGAATGCACCGCCATGCGACCGATCTTGTGCTTGGGTGTCAGCCGTCCGCAACCGATCGGCTGGCCGCGTTCGTCGCAGGCCAGCACATGGATGGAATCGGTGTCCAGATCGTCCCATTCCAGCGCCTCGGGAACCCCTTGCTCGCCGACGAACACCTCCAGACGCAGGGCGCGCAGCGCTTCGCGGTCGCTCGGTGTCGACCAGCTGGCGCTTTGTACATGAAAGTTCTGCAACTCCATCAACGGACCTTCTTTTTCCTGGCCAACAGATAACCGTCGTTGATCAAGGCCAATAGCAAGGCGCGATCGGCAGCGGCGGTCTTGCGTGCGGGTGTCAGCACGCGCTCGGCACACAGTTGCTCGGACAGTTCCGGTGTTGCCGGATAGGCGTGGCCGTTCGCATAAAGTGTGCAACCGCTCTTGCCGCGACTCCAAGCGAGGCGCGACCACGGGTGGCGTAGGAGTTCGCAGCCGCCTTCGAACAGTTTGACCAAGGCGGCATCGGTCAGCGGTTTGTCGGCCGGTGCCGGCGTCTGCGCACTGCGATAGCGGGTAATAAAGCGGCCGAACCAGTCACGCAGAGTTTCATCGTCAAGGGCGGCGGCGATCGGCATCGACTCGCGAAGTCGCGTCAGCGCGTGCTTGTCGATCTCGCCGACGTGTTTGACGGGGGCGAGGTCGGGGTCCGCATAGCGCTGGTCTTCACTCAGTCGCTCGGCGAGATAATCGGCCAGGTCGCCGGTGAGTTCGCCCTGCGAAGGTGCACGCATACCGACGGAGAACGTCATGCACGGACCGCCGAAGGCGACGCCGTCGTGTGCGATACCCGGCGGCAGGTAGAGCATGTCGCCCGGTTCCAGCAACCATTCGTGCGAGGGCTCGAACACTTTGAGCTGCTTCAGTTCGACGTCGTCGCGAAAATCCTTCGGCGCGTTCGGGTCTTCGTTGATCGCCCAATGCCGTTGCCCCAGCGCCTGCAGCAGGAACACGTCGTATTGATCGACGTGGGCGCCCACGCCGCCACCCGGCTCGGCATAGGAAATCATGATGTCGTCGACGCGCCAGCTCGGCAGGAAGCGGAACGATTCGAGCAGCGCGGCGACGTCCACGTCCCACTTGTCGACGTCCTGCACCAGCAGGGTCCAGTTGCTGTCCGGGGTCTTGGAGAAATCGTCCTCGCTCAGCGGCCCCATCTTGACGCTCCACCGGTCGCGCTTTTCGTCGTGGACGATCAGGCGCGACAGGGCGGCTTCTTCGCAGGCCAGGCCAGCCAGGTCGTTCGGCTCCAGCGGCGGCTGGAAATCCGGGAAGGCGTTGCGGATCAGCAGTGGGCGCTTTTGCCAGTAGTCGCGCAGAAACTGCGCGGGCGACATGCCCAAGGGCTGCCTGGCGCTGCCGCGGACTTCGATGGGGAGGGTGGGGCTGGCCATGCTGGGTATCTCGCTTTTGTTCGTCATCCCGGCGTAGGCCGGGATCCAGTGGCGTTGTCGCTTGGTTATCGCGACGACCGTGACGAAAGACGCTGGGTCCCGGCGTTCGCCGGGACGACGGGTAGGTGGGGTTCTTAAATGTCCTTGGCCAGCGGCACAGCCAGGCCGATATAACCGCCTGGCGTCAGATCCAGCAAACGCTGTTTCGCATCGGCGGGCAGATCCAGCCCCTCGATAAACGTACGCATCGATTCGCGCGTCATCCCCTGACCACGCGTCAATGCCTTCAACTGTTCATACGGCTCGGGCAAACCATAGCGACGCATCACCGTCTGTACGGCCTCGGCCAGCACTTCCCAGCTGGCATCCAGATCGGCGGCGAGGCGATCGGCATTTGACGGTGAGCTTGCCCAGGCCCTTGAGCAACGATTCCAGCGCAACCAGCGTGTGGCCGAATGCCGTGCCCAGCGCGCGCAGCACGGTAGAGTCGGTGAGGTCGCGCTGCCAGCGGCTGATCGGCAGCTTTTCGGCGAAGTGACCGAGCAGGGCGTTGGCCAGGCCGAAATTGCCTTCGGCGTTTTCGAAATCGATCGGGTTGACCTTGTGCGGCATCGTCGACGAGCCGACTTCGCCTGCCTTCAACGCCTGCTTGAAGTAGCCCAGCGAGATGTAACCCCAGATATCGCGCGCCAGATCGATCAGGATGATGTTGGCGCGGCGCACCGCATCGCAGTACTCGGCGACGCCGTCGTGCGGCTCGATCTGCGTCGTATAAGCGTTGTAGTCGAGTCCCAGGCTTTCGACGAAACGCTGCGAGAAACCGCGCCAGTCGACTTCCGGGTAGGTAATGGCATGGGCGTTGTAGTTGCCCACGGCGCCATTGATCTTGCCGGGGATTTCCAGCGCCGCAAGCTGCTTGCGCTGGCGCTCCAGGCGCGCCACTACATTGGCCAGTTCCTTGCCCAGGGTGCTGGGCGATGCGGTCTGCCCATGCGTGCGCGACAGCATCGGCAAGTCGGCGTTGGCGTGCGCCAGCTGGCGCAGCAGCGCGATGACCTTGTCGAAGGTCGGCAACAGCACCTGATCGCGTGCGTCACGCAGCATCAGCGCATAGGACAGGTTGTTGATGTCTTCGCTGGTGCAGGCGAAATGCACGAACTCCTTCGCCTGGGCGAGCGCGGCATCGTTGCCCATGCGCTCCTTGATGAAGTACTCCACCGCCTTGACGTCGTGGTTGGTGGTCGCTTCGATCGCCTTGATACGCGCACCGTCCTCCACACCGAACTGGTCGGAAATCGCCTGCAACTGGGCGACCTGCGCCGAAGAAAACGGCTCCAGCTCGACGATGCCGCGATCCGACGCCAGCGCCAGCAGCCAGGCGATCTCGACCTGCACACGGCGGTGCATCAGGCCGAACTCGCTGAAGATCGGGCGCAGCGGTTCGACCTTGCTGGCGTAACGGCCGTCCAGCGGCGACAGGGCGGTCAGGGCGTGGGACATGGGGAGGGTTCCGAAGACGGGAAATTGGGCATTTTACAACGGATGGGGGGAGGGAGGCCGGAAGCGGCGGGCTTGCGCCCTCACTACCCATCCCCCATCTCCTTAAGGCATATAGTCATCCTCCCCTCGCCAAGGACCGCTCCCATGAGCAACAACCGTTTCCGCATCGAACACGACAGCATGGGCGAGTTGAAAGTCCCTGCCGATGCCCTCTACGGCGCACAGACCCAGCGTGCCGTCGACAACTTCCCGATTTCCGGCCTGCACCTGCCGCGCGAATTCATCCGTGCGCTCGGCTTGATCAAGGCGGCTGCCGCCGAAGCCAACCTGGGGCTGGGATACCTGAAAAAGTCGCAGGCCGCGGCCATTCGCAAGGCGGCCCTGGCGGTAGCCGAGGGCGAGTACGACAAGCAGTTCCCGATCGATATCTTCCAGACCGGTTCGGGCACCAGCACCAATATGAATGCGAATGAGGTGATTGCCCACGTCGCGGCCAAGGCCGGCGCCAAGGTGCATCCCAATGACCACGTCAATTACGGCCAGAGCTCGAACGACGTGATCCCGACGGCGATCCACGTGAGCGCCACGCTGACGACGAGCGAGCAGCTGATCCCTGCGCTCAAGCATTTGCGCAAGGCCATCGACAAACGCGCCCGGGAACTGAAGAACGTCCCCAAGACCGGCCGCACCCATTTGATGGACGCGATGCCGATCACTTTCGGCCAGGAGTTGTCGGGCTGGGCGGCGCAGATCGACTCGTCGATCGAACGCATCGAGGACAGCCTCAAGCGCATGCGCCGCCTGCCGCAGGGCGGTACGGCGGTCGGTACCGGCATCAATGCCGATGCCAAGTTCGGGCCGGCGCTGGCGCGCGAGCTCAAGAAGCTCACCGAGGTGCGTTTCGAATCGGCGCAAAATTACTTCGAGGGCATGGCAGGGCAGGACGCGGCGGTAGAACTCTCCGGCCAGCTGAAAACATTGGCGGTTGCACTGCTCAAGATCGCCAACGATCTGCGCTGGATGAATTCCGGCCCGCTTGCGGGCCTGGGCGAAATTGAGCTGCCAGCATTGCAGCCCGGCTCGTCGATCATGCCCGGCAAGGTCAACCCGGTGATTCCCGAAGCGACCGCGATGGTGGCTGCACAAGTCATCGGCAACGATGCCGCGATCACCATCGGCGGCCAATCTGGCAACTTCCAGTTGAACGTGATGCTGCCGATGATCGCCTACAACCTGCTGCAGTCGATCGAGATCCTGGCCAACGTCACCGTGCTGCTTGCCGACAAGGCGATCGCCGGTTTCAAGGTCAATACCGCGCGCGTCAAGGAAGCCCTCGACAAGAACCCGATCCTGGTCACCGCGCTCAATCCGGTGATCGGCTACGAGAAGGGCGCGGCGACCGCCAAGCAGGCTTACAAGGAAAAGCGGCCCATTATGGATGTCGCGCTTGAAACCACGGGCTTATCGAAAGACGAACTGAAGAAGCTGCTCGATCCGATGACGCTGACAAAAGGCGGCATTCATGGCGGCGGCGGTGGTGGTGGTGGCTAAACCTTTGCACATGGTGGATGCGGCAAGCCTCTGGCAGCCGCATCGCGCCATTCGGGATGATCGTAGGGAACATAGCCTTCCCAGAACCAGGGAAAGCAGGTCGGCCCCAGCGTGGCGTCGACCAGATACTTGAAGATGCTTTCGGCGTTGGAGCTGTTGCTCAGGATCATCACGCAATCGCGCGAAGCCTGCAGGCACAGGATCATATTGTTGGTGCCGTCGTCGTGGCCGCTCTTGAACCACGCCGGTCCTTGTGGCGACTGGAAGGTTACGACGCCGAGCGCATACGACAGACCGATGCTGTCGTTGTCATGCGTGGTCGCGGTATCGAGCGTCGGAAACTGTTGCACCGAGTGAATGGCAATCACCGGGTTCAACCATTGTGCGTGCGCTTTCGCGCTCAGGCCATCGCCGCGAACCATCCCGGCAAGCAACTGCGCATAGTCGGCAGGTGTCGTATCCATCGAGCCGGCGGCACGTACCGAGCCGCGCTGTTTGTGGCCCAGAGGCTTGCCGGTTTCGTCATAGCCGATAGCCAGGTTGTTCGCGAAATCGTCGCGCCAGACCATGCCGGTGCGTTTCATATGAAAGCGGTCGAATAGCTGCCGCTGCATCAGTTGCCCGGCATCCTGGTGCAGACCCTCTTCCAGTACGAACTGCATGAGATTGATGCCTTCGCCGGAATAGGCGAAACGCGTGCCCGGATCGAAGTAGATCTTCAGCTTGCCGTTCGGGTCGTAGCCACCTTCGGGTTTGAAGAAGCGAAAGTTGGCAAAACCCGTCGTATGGCTGAGCAGCATGCGTGGCGTGATCTGTCGCCAGCGCGGGTCGTCTTTGAGGTCAGCGTATTTGTCGTAGTCAGGCAGCGGCTTGGGCAACAAGGCCGGTAGCGGTTCATCGAGATCGAGCCGATGCTCGTCGACCAGGGTCATGGTGGCATACGCAAACGCGGCCTTGGTGATCGAGGCCGCGTACATGGTCGTGTCGACGGTCAGGGGCAGATGCCTTTCGGTATCGCGCTCGCCGTAGGCGTGCAGATGTACGATGCGCCCATTTTCGATCACGGCGAGGGCCAGTCCAGGAACGTGAGCCGCTTGCATCAGCGCTTGCACGCGCGTGTCGAGTGCTTCGCCGTGCAGCCTTTGGGATGAAGGGCGGTGTGGAGCGGGGGATGCACAACCGGCCAGACATCCCAGGGCAGCAAACGCCAGTGCACATCGACGAAGCAGACGCATCGCGACACCTCCGAAGGGAAAGGCCGTGGACGGCGTCGACATCCTTGCCGAAGCCATCCGCGATAACGCTCAGTTCTTCGCGGCGTCCTTGTTCGCGGCATCCTTGCTGTCGTCCTTGGCTTCGTTGACGCAGCTGTCCACGCTCGCGTTGCTCACGATATTTGCATAGGGCTTGAAGGCAGGTAGCTGCGCGCCAAGCTGATCCTGTACGGTCTTGATGCCGGCGGTGTCCTTGCAGATGTCCAGGCTCATATCGGCGAGTTCCTGGGCGGCGCCCTTGGCCTTGTCTTCCTTGCTGGCGGTGCCGGTATGCGCCAACGCCTGGAGGGCCACCTTGCCGCCGGCCTTGGCCATCTTGATGCCGATGTTGTGAACGTCAACGACGTTCATGTAGTACGCCATCAACAAGGCTTGCTGTGCCGGCGTCACGCTGACGGCTTTGTCGTCGATCGTCAGATTGCCGCTGGCGTCGATCGCCGCCTTGGGCTGGTCGGCTGGGCTAAGGACGACGTGTTTGTCCTTGAGGACGATGGCGCCGTTCATCATGGTGGTGTCGGCGTCCATAACATCGCAGCCGGCGATCAGCGTCCCACACACCAGCACCGCTCCAAGCCATGACTTGTGATTCATGAGTTTTTCCCCTTCGTAGTAGCTGAGGATTATTGCCGGCTCAGGCCGGTGTGGATATAGACCGCGTTTTTCGCGTTGCCGCCTTTCATCGAGAACGTGGCGTGGCCCGGCGAGGTGGCGACCAGGCGCGCGGTGATGCCGTTTGCATCCGTTGCGCTGAACGTGCTGTCGTCGACGCGATCGAGAATCACAGTCTGGCCGTCTCGCACACCCATGTTGCCGGTGAGCGTCAGCTTCAACTGCTTGCCGGTGGTCTCGACAGCGATGACTTTGTCCGTAGCACCATCGGCTGTCCAGCGCCCGACGAAGGACTGACTGGGATCGCTGGCATGCGAGGAGAAAGTGCCCATGCCGACCACGATCGCAACGGTGATGGCTACCCAGGATGCTCGCGTGGTTTTGTTCGTCTGCATGTTGCCTTTCTCCCCTGGAATGCGGATCAGCTGTCGTCGCGAACGCGGCGGAACCAGATGGCGGCGGCGATCAATGCGACACCGGCAACCACACCGATCCACAACTCGACCGACCCTAGCAGAAGGAAGCTGCTGCCTGGGGTCAGGATGGCCGAAGGCGCATCGTCACCCAGCTGTGCCATCGCCTGCATCTGATGCTCGTCGAAGACCAGGTTCGAACCGGGGAACACGCTCAGGATGATGCGCTGGACGATGTGATGCCAGAACCAGGTCGAGGACAGGTTGAACAATCCCATGATGTTGAACCAGGTCACCATCAGGCCGGTCACCAGCGGTGCGGCTACCGCCCACAGGAAGGGCTTGCTGCGTGCCCAGGCCGAGCAGAGCATCAGCCAACCCACTGCCGGCAGCGCCCACAGTGCATACAGCGGAACCGCGGTGATCATGGCCAGGATGGTACGGATCGGATGGGCCAGCGTCAGCAGCTGCCAGGCGTTGATGCCATGGAAGGACAGCACGATGGCGAACATGATGAGCTGTACGATGCCGATCGCGATACCGATGACCACCGCAATGACCGGGACCAGGACCACCGCACTGACGACCTTGGCCAGGACCGTGCGCATGTCGGAAATCGGTAGCGATTTCCAGAACAGGATGCTGCGGTCGCGACGGTCGTCGTAAAGCGAACCGAGGCAGTAGAACAGCACCACGAATCCCATCACGATACCGATGATGCCGGTGGACGAGAGCAGGGCGAGGTCCAGCCCCGTGCCGACTTTTGCCAGGTCGCCCGCATCGGCCTTTTCGATCAGCATGTGCAGGTCGCTGCCGCCAAAATGCATGCCGTGACGCATGCCGATCACCTCGGCGGCAATCAGGGCCATCATGTTGAGGACCAGAAAGACGGAGCCGGCCACCAGCGGTGCCCACAGAAAACCGCCGCGGTGCTCCCAGAATTCGCGTTTGACCAGCCAGACGAAGGTTTTCATGCGTAGGTTCCCTTCATGGTGGCGACGAACAGATCGCTGACGGACGGGCGACGGACTTCGCCCATGCTTTCGAGCGTCGCGCGGTCCGCGCCGTCGAACAGGAAAATGCTTTTGCCAAAGATCTGCCGCTCGTCCAGCGGATTGAGCCGGCGCGCGTCGGCAGCGCGATCGGCGCTGACCATCACTTCGGCGAAACGGTCGCCCATGGCGTCCATGTCGGTGTTGAGGACGATCTTGCCGTCACGGATAAACATCAGGTCGGTGAGAATGTGTTCGATCTCTTCCACCTGATGGGTGGTGATGATGATCGTCTTGTTCTCGTCGAAATAATCTTCCAGCAGGGTCTGGTAGAACTGCTTGCGATACAGGATGTCCAGGCCCAGCGTGGGTTCGTCCAGGATCAGCAAGCGAGCGTCGATCGCCATGACCAGGGCCAGGTGCAATTGCACGATCATGCCCTTGGACATCTGCTTGACGCGCATCGACGGCTGCAACTTGGTACGCGCCAGAAAGGCTTCGCATTTACTACGGTTGAAGCGTGGATGCACGTTGGCGACAAAGTCCACCGCTTCGCTTACGCGTATCCAGCGCGGCAGCACGGCGACGTCGGCGATAAAGCACACCTGTTCCATCAGTTGATTGCGCTGCGAGCGCGGGTCGAAACCCAGCACGTTGAGCTGCCCCTGGAAATCGGTCAGCCCCAGGATCGCCTTCAGCGCGGTGGTCTTGCCCGCACCGTTGGGACCGATCAGGCCGACGATGCGACCGGCAGGGATTTCGAAACTCACCCCGTCCAGCGCGACGGATTGCTTGTAGCGCTTGACCAGGCCGCTTGCGGTCACCACGGCATTCATGACGGGTCCTCCGGGTTGGCCGAGGCCGGTGCTTCGCGCAGCAGGGTCTTCAGATCCAGGCCCAGCCGTTGAAGACGTGCGTAAAGCATCGGCCATTCTTCGCGCAAGAAGCGTTCGCGCTCGGACTTGAGCAAGGCTTCGCGAGCTCCATCATTGACGAACATGCCCAACCCCCTCCTTTTTTCCACAAGTTGATCGTCGACCAGTTCCTGGTACGCCTTCGATACGGTCAGCGGATTGATTTGGTAATCCGCCGCCACCTGGCGCACTGACGGCAGCGGGTCGCCCTCGTTCAAGGCGCCGTCCAGGATCATCGCCACTACGCGTTCGCGGAGCTGGCGGTAGATCGGGACGCTGTCGTTCCAGGTGATGGACATACGGTTATTCCTTCGTGATACGGCCGAACTGGGTGCCAAACGAATAGTAGGGCATGGCTAGCTGAGTACCGAGCAAGGTAGCGCTCGCTTCGACCCCGCGACCCAGGCTGGCGCCGACGCCGGCGACCGAGTTGTCGCTCAGCAGAGCGGCGGCGCGGCGGTCTTCGGCACTGGGGGTGACATTGATCGGAGCCAGGTCGATCACCTTGGCGCCGTTGATTTCACTGACCGGGACGGCCGTGACGTTGGAATGGATGGCGGCCAGGCTGGCGGAGGTCAGCAAGAACGCGGCGGTCAGGGTTAACAGGTTCTGCGCTTTCATGGCGTGCTTCCTCGTTAGTGGTCTCGTGGACCGGTGTTGTAGTGAACTATAACACCACTTCGACATCCGTCAAGCGGCAATGTGCGATTTCGCAACATGACTGATGGCCTATATGGCGGTCGGCTGCGGTAGAGCTCGTTTCGAGCGGCTACAGACTGCTCCGACGCTGCCTATGCTGGGCAAAGGGATCGTCTCGCGGCAGAAGCGTCCATCAGCCATTGCTTATGACACCTATCAGCTCCGATCTCGTCGGCTTTGCACAGGCCATGCTTCAATGCACGCGTGATACAGCGGAGCATGCGGCATGGATCTGGAGCTGGAAGGTCGGGTAGTGGTGATTGCGGGCGCGAGCAAGGGCATGGGGCTGGCCTGCGCCGAAGTGTTTGCGCGCGAAGGCGCAAAAGTCGTCGGCATATCGCGCGATCTCCACCGCCTGCATGAGGCGCAGCGCCAGCTCGGCGCATCGGGTTTGTCGATGGCCGTACATACCGCGGATCTGTCCGATAGCGTGGCGACCCAGATGGTCATGGAGTGCATCGAGAACGATCACGGTCCGATCGACGTACTGGTCAATTGCGCGGGTGCCGCGCGTCGCCGGCCGGTCGACGAACTGGACGCTGAGGCTTTCCAGGCTGCGATGCAGGCGAAGTACTTTCCTTATGTGTATGCGATTGATTCGGTTATTCGTCGCATGGCTGCACGTGGACACGGCAGTATCGTCAATGTAGTCGGGCAGGGTGGACGTCAGGCGAGCCCATTGCATATCGGCGGCGGTGCGGCCAACGCGGCGCTGATGCTTGCATCGGTGGGTTATGCCACGGCGTATGCGGCCCGAGGCGTGCGTGTCAATGTCATCAATCCCGGTACCACGCGAACCGAACGCATGGAAGAAGGCCTTGCCGCGTCTGTACGTGCGACCGGGCGTTCGCAGGACGAATTGTTGAAAGAGCTGACGGATGAGATTCCACTCGGGCGCGTTGCCGAGCCGATGGAGATTGCGCGGGTCGCCGCTTTTCTTGCTTCGCCCATGGCCAGTTATGTCACTGGCGCCATTATTCCGATGGATGGGGGCAAGGCGGGAGTGATTTGAGGGAAGTGTGTGGATGGGATGCACGGCTGGTCGCGACTGAAGTCGCTCCTACAAACTCGGGCAGGCACAGCTAGCTTGTAGGAGCGACTTCAGTCGCGACCGTCCCGCCGCAATATCGCCGTGCATAAAAACAGGTTCGGAAACATGCCTGTCAAATAACTGCGATGTAAAGAAAAATTCATCAAACATCTGCTCAAGCCCAACGCTGTATTGCCGACCTCGGGGGGTGATCCCCGTCCCCTCAAGGTCATCCCCATGCCTTCGCGGCTTCGTTTTTCCCCTGTTTTTCAGTCTCTCTCCCTTCGTGCACTACTGCTGATCCGCCTCGCAGGCGCATTGGCCATGCTGGCACTCATCTGCGTGCTCGGTGCTTCCTTGTTGAATCGTGCCGACCAGCGTATTCAATCGGTCGTCGGCGACACGCTTTCGCCGGTGTCCGATGTCGGGCGCATCCAGAACGACTACAACGATAACTTCCAAGCGATCGCGCATGCGGTCATGACACGGCTGCCGTCCTCGGTTGACGACGCGAAGACCGCTTTGAAAAGCAATCGCGTGGATATCGAGCGACATTGGAAGCCGTTGGCGGCCAGCGGCTTGGGACTGCAGGAAAAGCAGTTGCTTGCGATCGCCGCCGAACTCCGCAAGGCAGCTGAGCAGTCGATGGACGAAACGCTGACCATGCTCGATGCCGAGCAATACGACATCGCGCAGGTCAAGCTCTCCTCCGAGCTGCAGCCGGCGTTGTTGCCCTTGCAGACCGATTTCACCAACTTGTTCGAAAAAGCGCTCGCCGCCGGTGGCGAGCAGGCAGCGGCACAACATGTTGCCAATCAACATGGGTTGATCCTGCTGGTCGCGGCATTCGTCGCCGCCTTGTTGCTGGCCTGTCTGATTGACGGCGGAATGATTCGCGCATTGAGTCGACGCCTGAAGCTGGCATCGGCCGTGGCCGAACGCATTGCGCAAGGCCGTGTCGGCCAGGCGATCACGGTCGGCCGCGCCGACGAAATCGGCGCCGTCTTGCGGCATCTCGCAGTGATGGATCAGCAGCTGGCCAGCGTCGTCGAACAGGTGCGCGCCGCGGCGGCTTCGGTGCGACATGACGCACAAGGGCTGGTCAGCGCCAGCGATGTGCTCAATCAACGTACGCAATCGCAGGCGGCGCATCTGGAGGAAACCTCGGCGTCGATGGAGCAGATGGCAGCGACGGTGGCCGAGTCGGCCGGCCATGCGACGCAGGCCGACCGGATGGCGCGGCTTTCCAGGGAACAGGCTGCGCAGGGACACACCGTGGTTGCCGGCACCATCGCCTCGATGGGCGCGTTACGCGATAGCGGTCAACGCATCGCGGAGTTTGTCGGCTTGATCGACGAGGTGGCGTTCCAGACCAATCTGCTCGCACTCAACGCCGCCGTCGAGGCCGCGCGCGCGGGCGAACAGGGCCGCGGTTTCGCCGTCGTTGCGGCCGAAGTACGCACATTGGCGCAGCGCTGCGGCGTGGCCGCTCGCGATATCCGTCGAACCATGGAAGCCAGCGAACAGGCGGTGGCCGATGCCGACGGCCTGGTCGGGCAGTCGGGGCAGGCATTGGCCGGGATCGTCAGCACGGCACAACAGGTGGCCGAAAAGGTCGCGGCCATCGCGCTGGCGGGGCGCGAACAGACTGCCGGCATCGAACAGGTCAACCGTGCCGTGGCGGACATGGATGAGATGACCCAGCAGAACGCCGCCATGGTGCAGCGCGTTGCGAGCACCAGTCTCGCCATGCGGCGCAATGCCGATGCCTTGCTCGCGCAGGTGGATTTCTTCCGTGTGGGCGAGTCGGCCATGGACGAAGAAATCAGTGGGCAGGACAGCGGGCGCATGCTGGTGGCGTAAACAGGTTTACGCTGGGTATTCCGAAAGTTGTAGGGAGTTGCCTACGCTGCGCCGCGACCTGAACCGATAGCCTCGCCCCCCTGCCTGGCGCACTCTTGTGCAGGCAGGGGACGGTGATTGAGAGCTTCCGCGCCTTGCGCGGGGTGGCTCTCCTCAAGCTACAGGGATCGGCATGGTCGTTTACTCACTAATGCAGTCGGCGAATGGTTTTTGGAATGTCCGGCGTGGCGGCTTTTCGCTGTTCAGCGACTTGCGCCTTGGCCCGGCGATCAAACTGGCGCGCGAGCTGGCACGCGACGAGCATGAGCGCGCGGGACGCGCGTGTTGCGTGGAAATGCCTGGCCCCGCATCGAGCATCCGCCTGGCGCAATATGCTCGTGCCCCGCGCTTCGAAGAAGCGGACACAGCCATCGCGGCCTGAGCCGTTCGCCGCAAGGCTTGTGTAAAGCCCCTGGCCTGGGCACAGTGCCACGGTTTTCCTCGAACGGAAGCCGTCCATGCGCTTGATTCCCCGATTGACCGGCGTCGCCTTGCTGGCGATGACCATGCTGCCGCTGCACGCGACCACCTTGCTGGTCCACGCGCACATTCACACGATGGATCCGGATCGGCCCGAAGCGACCGCGCTCGCCTGGGGCGATGACGGCAAGTTGCTCGCCGTCGGTACCGATGCGGAATTGAAGCAGCGCTATGCCGACGCCCGTCAGGTCGATGCGAACGGTGCGACGGTGGTACCCGGCTTGATCGACGCCCACGGACACATGCTCGGACTGGGCATGTTGAGCAATCAGGTCGATCTGGGCGGAAGCCCCTCCAAGGACGACATCATCAACCGCCTGAAAGCGGGTGCGGAAAAGCTGCCCAAGGGCACCTGGTTGATCGGTCACGGCTGGGACCAGAACCGCTGGAGCGGCAAGCAGTTTCCTACCGCCGCCGATCTCGACCGCGCGTTTCCGGATCGCCCGGTGTATCTGGAGCGTATCGACGGGCATGCTTCGTGGGTCAACAAGGTCGCCATGAAGCGCGCGACCAGGTCGCTCGACGGTGACTGGCAGCCCGATGGCGGCCGAATCATGCGTGTGGGCAAGAAAGCCAGCGGCGTGTTGATCGACGGCGCGCAAGCCCTGGTGCGCGACGCGATTCCACCCCTGACACCGGAGCAGACGCGTGACGCCTACAAGAAGGCTTTCGCCGAAGCGGTCGCCAACGGTCTCACCGGTGTGCACGACCCGGGTGTCAGCCTGGACGACTTCAAAGTGCTGCAGCAGATGGCCAGTGCGGGCGAAATTCCGCTACGCCTGTATGAGATGGCCGACGGCAATCACGCCGCACTGGAATGGCTGTGTCAGCAGGGCGGTGAGTGGCAGGACCCGAGCGGTCGTCTTCGCATGCGCACCGTCAAACTTTATATGGACGGTGCGCTAGGCAGTCGTGGCGCGGCGCTTCTGGACGACTACAACGACGACCATGGCAATCGCGGCATCTTCGTCACCCAACCGGACGAATACAAAGCTGCCGTGGAAAAGGCCTATCGCTGCAAGGTGCAGGTCGCCACGCATGCCATCGGCGATCGTGGCAATCGCATGGTGCTCGATACCTACCAGAGCGTGCTTGGCAAGACGGCCGACAGCGATCATCGCTGGCGCGTCGAGCATGCGCAGATCGTGGCGTTGGACGATATCCCGAGGTTTGCGCAGCTACGCCTGATCGCATCAATGCAGCCCACCCATGCGACATCCGATATGCCCTGGGCCGAGCAGCGTCTCGGTTATCAGCGCCTGCAAGGCGCTTATGCATGGCAGCGCTTCATCCATGCCGGTGTGCCGCTGGCGTTCGGTTCGGATTTCCCGGTCGAACACGTCAATCCGATGCTGGGCATCTATGCCGCGGTCACGCGGCAGGATCTCGCCGGGCAGCCGCCGGGTGGCTGGTTCCCGGACCAACGCGTCAATCGCGTACAGGCATTGGCCGGTTTCACCCGTGGCGCCGCCTATGCCTCGTTCATGGAAAACGAAGTGGGCGTGCTGAAGGCGGGATATCGCGCCGACTTCGTCGTGCTGGACGCGGACATCATGACGGTTGCACCGCGCCGCATTGCCGATATCAAGCCGATTAGCACCTGGGTGGACGGGAAGGTGGTGTATCAGAAAGAGTAAGGAGTGAGTCGCCTGCTACGCAGGCTGTGAGGAGTGAGGACGCCTGCTTACGCAGGCTGCAAAGAGCAAGAGCCGTACCGCTCTTACCTCTCACTCCTCACTCCTAACCTCTCACTCCTGACGCTTCAGGCCGCCTTACGCCGCACCACCGAACCAATCGCCGCCTGCGCCGCTTCCACGGCCTGCGTCTTGTGATCGGCGCTCATGTTGACGCCTTCGGCACGAATGAACTCGATGTCGGTGATGCCGAGAAAGCCGAACACGGCGCGCAGATAAGGTTCCTGGAAATCCAGGCCCGCGGCCGGACCGGCGCTGTAAATGCCGCCGCGGCTGGAGGCGATGATCACGCGCTTGCCCTTGGCCAGGCCCTCCGGACCGTTGGCGGTGTACTGGAAGGTCTTGCCGGCGACGGCGATGCGATCGATCCAGGCCTTCAGCTGGCTGGGGATGCCGAAGTTGTACATCGGCGCACCAATGACGATGGTGTCGGCGGCCAGGAACTCTTCCAGTAACGCTTGGGCGAGCACGGACGAAGGATCGTTGGCGTCGGCCACCGGCTGCCAATGGCCGATCGACTCGGCGGCAAGGTCACGGTAGCTGACGCTGTGGCCGGGTTCGGCACGGGTCAACTCGGCTACGATGGACTGGGTAAGGCCACGGGAGACCGAGTGGCTGCCCAGTGCGCTGGCGTCGATATGCAACAGTTTCATGGTGAATTCCTCGATTCGAGCCGGTGGGCCGGCAATGGATTCAAGGTATACCTGGAACAATGATTAGGTAAGACAGGCGAATTGGAACTTATTGTTCGTTTTTGGAAACAATATGACGATACTCGATGGCACCTTGCAGGACCTCAACGATCTGTACTTTTTTGCGGCGGTGGTCGAGCACGGTGGGTTCTCATCGGCTGGCAGGGCGCTTGGCATTCCCAAGTCCCGCCTGAGCAAGCGCATTGCTCAGCTTGAAGACCGCCTGGGTGTGCGCCTGTTACAGCGGACTACCCGGCGCTTCGTGGTCACCGAGGTCGGCGAGCGTTTCTATGGGCACTGCCGCGCGGTGCTGGAAGAGGCGAGGGCGGCACAGGACGCGGTCGATGAGTTGCGCTCCGAGCCGCGTGGCGTGGTGCGGGTCAGCTGTCCGGTGTCGTTGTCGCAGACGGTCCTGGCGAACGTGCTGCCCGGCTTTCTTGCACAGTACCCCAAGGTACTGGTGCGCTTGATTGCCACCAATCGCCGCGTCGACCTGATCGGCGAAGGCGTCGACGTGGCGATCCGGGTGCGCAGCAAGCTCGATACGGATGCCACCCTGGTCGTGCGCAGCTTTGGCCAGTCGCGGGTGCTGGCGGTCGCGAGCCCCGCGCTGCTCGATACGTATGGTCGTCCCAAGCAGCCCTCCGATCTTTCGCAGCTGCCGGCGTTGACCATGAGCGAGCACGAAGGCGCGCAAAGCTGGGAGCTGGTGGGCGCCGATGGCGAGCGTGTCACCGTGGACATCCATCCGCGTCTGATTACCGGCGAATTCGGCGCGTTGCTTCAGGCGGCGCGTCATGGCATCGGCGTGACCTTGTTGCCGGAGTTCGTCTGCGCTCCGGCGATTACGGCCGGCGAGCTGGAAGTGGTGCTGCCCGAGTGGAGCGTACCCGATGGCGTGATGCACTTCGTCTATCCCAGCCGCCGCGGCCTGTTGCCGGGTGTCCGCGCCTTCGTCGACTATCTCGCCGAACGCCTGCCCGATGCGACGCGCCGCAATCACGAGGATTGCTCGAAGAGGCAGTTGCCGTGAGAAGTTAGGGGTTAGGAGTGAGGAGTTAGGCACGAGACGCCATTGCCGCTCTCACTCCTCACCACTAACTCCTTACTCACGACGCCGTGCTAGCATCCCCCCATTTAGCCATCCAGACTTCCCAATCCCGAGCCCATGCATATCCAGACCAAGCTTCCGAAAGTCGGCACTACCATTTTCAGTGTGATGAGTCAGTTGGCGGTGGAACATAAGGCCGTCAATCTGGGGCAGGGGTTTCCCGATTTCGAACCGCCCGAAGCGTTGCGCGATGCGGTGACCCGCGCGATGACCGACGGTCGCAACCAATACGCCCCAGGTATCGGCCTGCCCAATCTGCGCGAACAGATCGCGCTGAAGACCGAGCGTCTTTACGGTCACAAGATCAACGCCGATACCGATGTCACGGTCACCTCCGGTGCGACCGAAGCCTTGTTTTCGGCGATTGCCGCGATCGTGCGTGAAGGCGAAGAAGTGATCGTGTTCGATCCGGCCTACGACAGCTACGAGCCGGCGATCGAGCTGCAGGGTGCGCGCGCCGTGCATATTCCGCTGACCGTACCGTCGTTTTCGATTGACTGGCAGCGTGTGCGCGACGCCGTCACGTCCAAGACGCGCATGATCCTGATCAACAGCCCGCACAATCCCTCCGGTGCGGTGCTCTCCCGCGCCGACCTGGACGAGCTGGCGGCGATCGTGCGCGATACCGACATCGTCGTGCTCTCCGACGAGGTGTACGAACACATCGTCTATGACGGCGCCGAACATCAAAGCGTGCTGCGTCATCCCGAGCTTGCCGCGCGCAGCATCGTGGTGTCGTCGTTCGGCAAGACGTTCCACTGCACCGGCTGGAAGCTCGGTTATGCGGTGGCGCCGAAAGCGCTGTCGGCCGAGTTTCGCAAGGTGCATCAGTATCTGACCTTCTGCACCTTCCATCCGGCGCAACAGGCTTTCGCCGAATTCCTGGCGAGCACGCCGGAGCATTACCTGGAACTGCCCTCGTTCTATCAGGTGAAGCGCGACCGCTTCCGTGCGCTGATCGCGCCGTCGCGCTTGAAGTTGCTCGACGTGCCGGGCGGTTACTTTCAATTGGTCGACTATTCGGCGATTCGCGACGAAGACGATGTCGCGTTCTGCGAATGGATGGTCAAGCATGCCGGTGTGGCGGCGATTCCGTTGACGCCGTTCTATGAGCAGGCACCGGGCACGCGCCTGGTACGCCTGTGCTTTGCCAAAAGCGATGCCACCATGGATGCGGCTGCGGAGCGCCTATGCAAGCTCTGACCGTCAGCTTGATCCAGGGTGCTACGCGCTGGCACGATGCGCCCGCTAACCGTGCGTACTACGGCGATCTCGTGCGCTCGGCCGGCAAGGCCGACCTGATCGTGTTGCCCGAAACGTTTCTGTCCGGCTTCAGCAATGACACGCGTGCCAGTGCCGATACGATGGAAGGCGAAGGTATTGCGTGGATGCGTGCCCTGGCCGCCGAAGTGGATGCGGTGTTGTGCGGCAGCCTGGCGATACGTGAAGGCGACACCGTCTACAACCGCCTGATCTGGGCGCGTCCGGATGGCAGTTTCGAACAATACGACAAGCGTCACTTGTTCCGCATGGCTGGCGAACACACTCGCTACGGCGGTGGCGACAAGCGGCTGATCGTCGAACTGAAAGGCTGGCGGATTCTGCCGCAGGTTTGTTATGACCTGCGTTTCCCGGTGTGGCTGCGCAATCGCCGCCTGGAGGAGAGTACCGGCGGGATGGATTACGACCTGTCGATTTTCGTTGCCAACTGGCCGGCGCCACGTCGTCAACCGTGGCGCACGTTGTTGCGCGCGCGTGCGATCGAAAATCTTTCGTATGTGATCGGTTTGAATCGCGTTGGCGTGGATGGCAATGAATTGCCGTATGCAGGCGATAGCGCGGTGATCGATCCGGTGGGCGAGCCGCTGATCGAACTGGGTTCGCAGCAGCAGATCGCTACGGTGACGCTCGATCCTGCGCCACTGCTTGCGCATCGCGAGCGTTTTCCGGCGTGGATGGATGCCGATACGTTTACGCTGGAATAAAGCAACCCAGGGTTGCACCACAACAATCCCGAAAAACGTTTCCTACTCGTCATCCCGGCGCAGGCCGGGATCCAGTGACTTCGGTTTCCGGCTTTCGCCTTAGAGCAAAAGCTTGTTAGTTCTCGCGACAACCGATCACAAAGTCATTGGATCCCGGCCTTCGCCGGGATGACGATGGGGAATGAGGTTTTTTTTAAAGTGACGCTGTCGGTAAGCGCGCCCACTCATCCAACATCAGATATAGATCGGCTGTGGAATACCGCCGACCCTCACTCCGCCCTAGCATTCAAGACATGGCAGGCTGATGCCTTGCGCAAGGAATGCGTCGATCGTTGTTGTCGTATGCGTATCTGTCGGCCGCGGGCGGCGTCCCCGGCGGATCCGAGTCGATGAAGTAGCGTGGTCATGGCGTCTCCCGTTGTCCCAAGCCTGTCCGGCACGTCAAGGACGCGATAAGGGACGACGGTAACCGGACAGGGGGAGAGGCGAGGGCTGCCGCTCAGCATGGCGGTAGCCTTCGCTTGTCTGCGCGTTTCGATTAAAGCAGGTCGAGCACCGACTCGGGTGGACGACCGACGGCCGCCTTGCCGTCGACGACCACGATGGGTCGCTCGATAAGAATCGGATGCGCCGCCATGGCAGCGATCAGTGCATCGTCGCCAAGCGTCGGTTCGTCCAGTCCCAGCTCGCGATAGTCCGGCTCGTTGCTGCGGATCAATTCGCGCGGGGTCATGCCGAGCTGATCGAGCAGTTGCGTCAGCTCCGCTACGCTGGGCGGCGTTTCGAGATAGTTGACGACTTCACATGCGCAACCGCGTTCCTGCAGCAGCGCCAGCGTCGCGCGCGATTTGGAGCAGCGCGCGTTGTGATAGATGCGTGCGGCGGTAGCCATGAGCGATGCGATCAGCGATTGCCGCCGCGGTTGCCGCCGCCGCTACGGTTGCCGCCACCGCCGCCGGGACGACGATTACCGCCACCCTGGCCTTGCGGACGACCGCCGCCGCCTTGCGGGCGACCACCACCCGAACCTTGCGGACGACCGCCGCCGGAGCCTTGCGAACGGTTGCCGCCGCCTTGACCGGGACGACCGCCCTGGCCACCACGATTGCCGCCCTGGCCTTGGCCCTGACCGCCGCCGCCGAAGCCGCCGTACGGATTGCCGCTGCGCGCACCTGCCGGTTTGCCGGGGCCGCGACGCTGGCCTTGGCCCGCACCACCGGCAGCACCACCGGCGTAGCCACGGCCTGGACCACGCGCTGCGCCACCGCCTTCACGACTGTCGCCGGCAAACCACGTGCGCACCGAAGGCAGTTCCTGCCCGGGGGCCACGCCACGCTTGCCACCGGGCTTGCGACGGCCCGGATTGGCACCGCGATCGGGGCGAGCCACATTACCGTTCACTTCCTTGCCCGGACTGCGGCGCGGCTTGCCGCGCGTGGGTTCGTCGCGGATGCGATCGAAGGCACGCAGTTCGCGTGCTTCGTCCGCGTAACCGCCGGCGTATGCGTTGCCGGTGCCGCGCTCGGGGCGATATTCGGTGACATTGCGATTGGCGCGGCGCTGGTGCAGCACCGGGCTCAGGGTCAGCACCGGTTGCGGTGCGCCCAGGCCGGTCACCTTACGCAGGTCTTTGACGATTTCTTCGCTCAGCGATTCGCAATCGCCACGGCGCAGTGCGCGCGGCAGATCGACGTTGCCGTAACGGATGCGCTTCAGGCGGCTGACCAGGAAACCCTGCGAATCCCACAGGCGGCGCACTTCGCGATTGCGACCTTCGCGGATGACCACGCGGAACCAGCTATGGCTGCCGCCGCGGCTGATGATGGCGATTTCGTCGAAACGGGCAGGGCCGTCTTCGAGTTCGATACCGGCCTTGAGCTTTTCGATGACTTCGTCGGGCACTTCACCGTGCACGCGGCAGAGGTACTCGCGCTCCAGGCCACTCTTGGGATGCATCAGTGCGTTGGCCAGATCGCCATCGGTGGTGAGCAGGAGCAGGCCGGTGGTGTTGATATCCAGGCGACCCACGGCGACCCAGCGCGCGCCCTTCAGTCGCGGCAGCTGTTCGAACACGGTGGGACGGCCTTCGGGATCTTCGCGCGTGGTCACCACGCCTTCGGGCTTGTGATAGACCAATACTTCGGTTTCGTCGCGATTATCGGTGGCGACGACGAATTGCTTGCTGTCGATGGTGACGCGATCGCCGGCGTGAACGCTGGCACCGATGCCGGCTGCCGCGCCGTTCACCTCGACTTCGCCGGCCTGGATGCGTTGCTCCAGCATGCGGCGCGAGCCCAGGCCCGCGTTGGCGAGTACCTTGTGCAGGCGCTCCTCCAGCGGCGGAATGTTTTCGTTACGCGGTTCGCGTTTCAGGGTCAGTACGGATTTCTGCGGCGCATTCATGCGCGGTACTCCTCGGTGTCTTGCTCGTCGGCGTCGCCGTGTTCGGCGTCCGCGGTGTTCGCTGCGTCATCGCTCCTGGCGGTGGTCGCAGCCGTATCGGGTTCTTCCACCGACAAGGCGTCGTTGGAAGCGTGTTCGGCGGCAGGCTCGGTGACGTCCTGCGCGATGTGTTCGGATGCGGACGGCGAAACGTGGAAGGTTTCGGCTTCGTCGTTATCGGTCTCGTCGGCCGATGTGCCCGCATCGGCAACGTGATTGTCTGAAGTCTGGCTTTCCGTAGCCTTATCCTGCGCTTCGACTTCGGCTTGCGCCTGGTTCTCGGCGAGCTCGTCGTCCGCGCCTTGCTCCAGCTCCGCGTCCGGATCGATCGGAAGATCCTTGATCACTCGCGGCGGCAGCGGATTCTGGTCGATCCGCATCTGCGGGTCTTCCATATCGCGGATTTCCGACAACGGCGGCAGCTCGTCCAGCGATTTCAGGTTGAAGTAGTCCAGGAACAGGCGGGTGGTGCCGAACAGGGCCGGCTTGCCGGGCACGTCGCGGTAGCCCACCACGCGGATCCATTCGCGCTCTTCCAGCGTCTTGACGATATTGGACGACACCACCACGCCGCGGATCTGTTCGATTTCCGGGCGGGTAATGGGCTGGCGATAGGCAATCAAGGCCAGTGTTTCCAGCAGCGCGCGCGAATAGCGGCTCGGCTTTTCCGTCCACATCCGCGAAATCCACGGATGCACATCCTGGCGTACCTGGTATCGAAAGCCGGAGGCGACTTCCAATAGCTGCACGCCGCGGCCTTCGCAGTCGGCCGCCAGGGCTTCGAGCGCCTTGGCGATATCCTCGCGACCGACTTCTTCATCTTCGTTGAACAGCTCGTTCAACTGGACGACGGTCATCGGTTGGGAGGCGGCCAACAGCGCGGCCTCGATAATGGGTTTCAGTTGCTCGATCTGCATGGCCTTCAGGTCGGATGCGGATGCATTATTCGTAGGCTGACGCGGCGAGGTCGTCGTCGGGGGCGGTTTCTTCCGCTTCCGCCGGTTCCTCTGCCATCGTCACCTTTGCCTTGACGTAAATCGCTGCCAGCGGTTCTTCCTGCACGATCTCCACCAACATTTCCTTGGCCAGCTCCAGCATGGCCAGGAAGGTCACCACCACGCCCAACCGCCCTTCGCTGACATCGAACAAGGTTTCGAAGCGGTGGAACTGGCTGTCGTTCAAGCGGCCCAGCAACTCGCCCATACGCTGGCGAACGCTGAGCGCCTCGCGTTTGATCGCGTGATGACCGAACAATTCGGCACGGTGCATCACATCCTTGAGTGCCAGCAAAAGCTCCTTGAGGTCCAACGGCGGCGGCAACTTGATCACATTGCGTTCGCCGACGTCGGCCTGTACCACTACCGTGTCGCGCTCCAGCCGGGGCAGGGCATCGATATCTTCGGCAGCACGCTTGAACCGCTCGTACTCCTGCAAACGACGTACGAGCTCGGCACGCGGGTCTTCCTCGATACCTTCTTCGGAAGGCGGCCGGGGCAACAGCAGCCTCGACTTGATCTCGGCCAGGATCGCGGCCATCAGCAGGTATTCGGCCGCCAGCTCCAGGCGCATCACATCGCGCATCAGCTCGATGTATTCCATGTACTGCCGGGTAATCTCGGCGACCGGAATATCGAGAATGTCCAGGTTTTGCCGGCGGATCAGATAAAGCAGCAGGTCCAGCGGGCCCTCGAACGCCTCCAGGATGACTTCGAGCGCATCCGGCGGAATGTACAGATCCTGCGGCATCTGCAACATCGGCTCGCCGCGCACGATGGCCAGCGGCATTTCCTGTTGTTGCGGTACCGACGCGAAAGCGTCCTGCGGTGCGATGACCGCTTCGGGCTCGGTGCTCATCAATACATGTCGTTGGGCCGCGTTTGGGCGGCAGGTAATGCTTTCAACACATTAGGAACCGTTCTGTCCGGCCGGTAAGTCCCGGCGTGCGCTTAACGAATGTCCCCGTCAGGATGCCGATTGTCAGGCGGCGACCCGATGACCCTGAAGCTAAATAATCGTTGGCGTTCAGCTGCGGCGCCACGCGCGCCATCGTCATCCCGGCATCTCGCTTGATGAAACCGCTCCGCGGCGATTTCGGTCAGGCGGGCCGTGCTGAGCGACCACCACGGCACCATCGTTCGGCCTGTTAACCGGTACGACGACGCAAGCCATGAGGTGACGAGCCTGGCGTCACTGATGGTTTGGCGGTCTGCTGAGTGCATGGGGCTTGAGCCGTGGCAACCGGTTTGGACCGGCTTGTGCGGCAATCTAAGAACCCTTGCGTGGCTGACAGAGTAATGGCAGTGAGACGACAAGTCCAGTATCGCCCCTGGATTAAGAACGGGATATTCAGCAGTGAGGCGGCTGGGTTATCCGCGGAGTGCGGCCCATTCGGTAGTGGGGCAGCATGTGACCCATCGTGTCGGCGCATGGCGCGGTTCGGTCATGATGCTTTGCGACAAATCGCCCGCGCATGGACGCAATAGCTGCCAAACCGCACATATTCGAGCGATAGCGGCGATAAAGTCGCGTCTACAAATGCCTAAAACGACCTTGAAATGATACAAATAGGTGACATGGCATACGGCTTGCTTTGCGGTGGTAAGTGGTCGCCAAAGAAACGGGGTTCGAGCGGCGGGGTGCCCTTGGACGAACCGGCGAGCAGGCGGCGGGGAGAAGGCGCGTGACGAAAGACGACCAAACCAGCAAAGGAAGCGATTCGGAGCAGCTGAGGCCGGCGCGCATGCGCATCGAGACCACAGTGCTGATGAGCCGCGGCGATCAATCGCAGCCCACCGATCTGGTGGACATCTCCGCCACCGGCGTGCTGTTGCGCCGCCCTCTGGGCTGGAAAGGCGAGGCCGGCCAGAGCTGGGTACTGGACATGATCTTCGGTCATGACCTGCATATTCACCTGGAGGCCATCGTCGCGCGTGTGTCGAGCCGCCACATCGGTTTTGCCTACACCCACATCCCCGAAGACAAGCAGGTGCCGCTGTGGAACCTGCTGGGCGGCTACGCGGATATCCTGGAGATGTGGAAGGACGAGTGATGGTGAGGAGTGAGGTCGCTTGCTGCGCGAGCTGTGAGGTCGCGCCTGCGGCGCTGTAAGGGGTAAAGAGGAAAAGCAAAAAAGCCCGCACGCTTGCGGGCTTTTTGTTGTTGCTCTTTCCCTTTACTCCTTACAGGCTGCGGAGCGGCCGACCTCACAGCTCGCGCAGCAAGCGACCTCACTCCTCACACCACAGCCGGCTTCTTCTCATCACGCAATTCACGCCGCAGAATCTTGCCCACATTGCTCTTGGGCAGCGCATCGCGGAATTCGATCACCTTCGGGCGCTTGTAACCGGTGAGGTTCTCCTTGCAGAACTGCTTGAGCTCCTCGACGGTGAGGTTCGGGTCCTTGCGCACCACGAAAATCTTCACCACCTCGCCGGAATGCTCGTCGGGCATGCCGATGGCGGCCACTTCGGCCACGCCAGGGTGCTGCATGACGGCGTCTTCGACTTCGTTCGGGTACACGTTGAAGCCGGATACCAGGATCATGTCCTTCTTGCGGTCGACGATATAGAAGTAGCCGTTCTCGTCCATCTTGGCGATGTCGCCGGTGTGCAGCCAACCGTCGCTGCCGAGCACCTTGATGGTTTCGTCCGGACGCTGCCAGTAACCCTTCATCACCTGCGGGCCGTGGATCATCAGCTCGCCCGCTTCACCGACCGGCAACGGTTGATTGTCTTCGGACCAGACGGCCGCGTCAGTGGAGGAGATCGGCAAGCCGATCGAGCCATTGTAGTCCTTCAGGTCGAGCGGATTGATGCACGCAGCCGGCGAGGTTTCGGTCAGGCCGTAGGCCTCGACCAGGGTGCAACCGGTGACCTTCTTCCAGCGCTCGGCCACCGCGCGCTGCACGGCCATGCCGCCACCCAGGCTCAGGTGCAGGCGCGAGAAATCGAGTTCGGCAAAGCCCGCCGTATTAAGCAGGCCATTGAACAGCGTGTTCACGCCGGTCAGCGCGGTAAAGCCCGAGGCCTTGAGCTCCTTGACGAAGCCTGGCATGTCGCGCGGATTGGTAATCAGCCAGCTGAGGCCGCCAAGGCGCATAAATACCAGGCCGTTCGCGGTCAGCGAAAAGATGTGGTACAGCGGCAGCGCCGTGATCACCACTTCCTGGCCCGGCCGCAGATTGGAGCCGATCCATGAACCGGCCTGCAGCATGTTGGCGACCATGTTGCCGTGCGTGAGCATGGCGCCCTTGGCTACGCCGGTGGTGCCGCCGGTGTATTGCAGGAAGGCGATGTCGTCGTGGCCGATCTCGGGTGTCTTCACCGTGTGTGCCGCACCGCGCGACAAGGCGTCCTTGAAGCGCACCGCCTGCGGCAGGCTGAAGGCCGGCACCAGCTTCTTGACGTTCTTGACGACAAAGTTGACCAGCACGCCCTTCAGGCCCAGCAGATCGCCGATGCCGGTAGTGACGATGTGCTTGACCTCAGTCTCGGCCACGACCTGCTGCAAGGTCGCGGCGAAATTGTCCAGCACCACGATGGCCTTCGCGCCGGAGTCTTCCAACTGGTGCTTCAGCTCGCGCGCGGTGTACATCGGGTTGGTATTGACCACGATCAGGCCGGCGCGCAGCGCGGCGAACAGGGCGATCGGGTACTGAAGTACGTTGGGCATCATGATCGCGATGCGATCGCCTTTGACCAGCTTGAGCTCACCGGTGAGATAACCGGCGAACTGCTTGCTCATCGCATCGATCTGGCCGTAGCTGAGCTTCTTGCCGAAACTGGCGAATGCCGGGCGCTCACGAAACCGTTCGAAGGCTTCTTCCAGCACCGCGACAACCGATGGGTACTGGTTGATGTCGATTTCTGCGGGTACACCATCCGGATAATGCTTCAGCCACGGACGCTCATTGCTCATGTTTTATCCCACGCTCCCAGTTTCGATCCGCCGATGGTCAGCATCGTGCATTAGCGGTATACGGCCGCGGCATTGGAGCATACGCTTGCGTATGCAGCAAGCCGCGCTGCAACGAGGATAGAGCATGACCAAACGCTTTCGCATCGCCTTGTTTTCGCTGGTGCTGCTCGCCCTGGCCGGTGCCCTGGCGGGCTGCCATCGCACACCCGACGAAGAGCGTATCCGGCAGGCGATTGCCGTGGCCAGCAAGGCCGCCGAGCAGGCCGATGCCTCGGCGCTGGCCGATGTGCTCAGCGACGATTTCGATGGGAACGGTGGCCAGACGGACAAGCGTGAGCTGACCGGCTTGCTCCGTGCTGCGAAATTTCGAGGCGAGACGATCCATGCCCTGATCGGGCCGATCGATGTCGAGCAGCGTGGTGAGCGGTACGTTGCCAAGTTTTCGGTCACCCTGACCAGTGGCGGCAAGCTGTTGCCGGCGCAGATGGGGGTTTATCAGGTGGAGAGTGGTTGGCGAAGGGAGGGGAAGGCGTGGGTTTGTTTTACGGCCACATGGTTGCAATAACTCAAACCCCTTCCTACTCGTCATTCCGGCGCAGGCCGGAATCCAGTGGCCTCGGTTAACAGTTGTCGCGATGTGTTTAAAGCTCTTGTGCGAAACCGCGATAACCGCGCGATACAGTCACTGGATTCCGGCCTGCGCCGGAATGACGAGCAAAAAAAGAAGCCGCCGATGGGCGGCTTCTTTTCGTCTTCAGGCGGCCTTCTTGCTAGCCAACTGCCGCAACACATACTGCAGAATCCCACCATGACGGAAGAACTCGCGCTCCTTCGGCGTCAACAGCAGCACCTTCACGGTAAAGCTCTTGCTGCTGCCATCGGCGGCGGTGGCGGTGACCTTGGCGGTCTTCGATTCGCCGCCGTCCAGGCCGACAATGTCGAACGTTTCCTTGCCGGTCAGGCCCAGCGACTGCGCGTTCTCGCCATCCTGGAACTGGCAGGGCAGCACGCCCATGCCGACCAGATTGGAGCGGTGGATGCGCTCGAAGCTCTCGGCGATCACGGCTTTCACGCCCAATAGCAACGTGCCCTTGGCCGCCCAGTCGCGCGACGAGCCGGTGCCGTATTCCTTACCGGCCAGGACCACGAGCGGCGTCTTGTCGGCCTTGTACTTCATTGCGGCGTCGTAGATGGCCAATTGCTCGCCGTTCGGGACATAAAGCGTATAGCCGCCTTCGACACCATCGAGCATCAGGTTCTTGATGCGGATGTTGGCGAAGGTGCCGCGAACCATCACATCGTCGTTGCCGCGACGCGAACCGTAGGAGTTGAAGTCCTTCGGTTCCACGCCCTTGGAGATCAGGAAGCGGCCCGCCGGGCTGTCCTTCTTGATCGAGCCGGCCGGCGAAATGTGGTCGGTGGTGATCGAGTCGCCGAACACGCCCAGTACGCGCGCGCCGTGGATGTCCTCGATCGTGCCCGGCTCCTTGCTCATGCCATCGAAGTAGGGCGGGTTCTTGATGTAGGTCGAGTCGTCCCACTGATAGACCGAGCCGTCCGGCGAGGCGATGTGGTTCCAGCGCGTATCGCCCTTGAACACGTCCGCATAGTTCTTTTCGAACATCTGCGGATTGATCGCACCGGCGATGGTGTCGGAGATTTCCTTGTTCGACGGCCAGATGTCCTTCAAGTAAACCGGCTTGCCATCACTGCCGGTACCCAGCGCGTCCTTGGTCAGGTCGATGTCCAGCGTACCGGCCAGTGCGTAGGCGACCACCAGCGGCGGCGAAGCGAGATAGTTCATCTTCACTTCCGGATGCACGCGGCCTTCGAAGTTGCGGTTGCCCGAGAGCACCGACGCCACGGCCAGGTCGCCTTCGCCGATGCCCTGGCTGATTTCGGGTGGCAGCGGGCCGGAGTTGCCGATACAGGTGGTGCAGCCGTAGCCGACGATGTAGAAGCCGATCTTTTCCAGCTCCTTGAGCAGGCCGGTTTTTTCCAGGTAGTCGGTGACCACCAGCGAGCCAGGACCGATCGAGGTCTTGACCCATGGCTTGGCGGTCAGGCCCTTGGCGGCGGCTTTCTTGGCAAGCAGGCCGGCGCCGAGCATCACCGCCGGGTTGGAGGTGTTGGTGCACGAGGTGATCGCGGCGATCACCACCGAGCCGTCCTTCAGGTCGAAGCTCTGGTTATTGCGCGTGACTGCGACGGAGCCTTCGCCGATGGCGTTCGCTTCGTTGCCGATCGCAGTCGAACCGCCTTCGCCGGCATAGCGTGAGGCATCACCGTTGCGCGGCTTGCGGTTGGCGGTGAGCGGACCCACGGCGTCGTGGAAGCTCTGCTTCACGCCTTCGAGCAGCACGCGATCCTGCGGACGCTTCGGACCGGCGAGTGACGGCTTCACTTCGGCCAGGTTGAGTTCCAGCGTGGTGGTAAAGCGCGGCTCGTGCGCGTTTTCGTCGTGCCACAGTCCCTGCGCCTTGGCATAGCTTTCGACCAGCGTGATGTGCGCCTCGGTGCGACCGGACAGGCGCATATAGTTGAGCGCTTCCTGATCGACCGGGAAGATGCCGCAGGTCGCGCCGTATTCCGGCGCCATGTTGGCGATGGTGGCGCGGTCGGCCAGCGGCAGGTGCTTGAGGCCGTCACCGAAGAACTCGACGAACTTGCCCACCACGCCGAGCTTGCGCAGCATCTGCGTCACGGTCAGCACCAGGTCGGTGGCGGTCACGCCTTCGCTGAGCTTGCCGGTCAGCTTGAAGCCGACCACTTGCGGAATCAGCATCGATGAGGGCTGGCCGAGCATGGCCGCTTCGGCTTCGATACCACCGACACCCCAGCCGAGCACGCCGATGCCGTTGATCATGGTGGTGTGGCTATCGGTACCGAACACCGTATCGGGATAGGCCCAGCTTTCGCCGTCCTTGTCCGCAGTGAATACCACGCGGGCCAGATGCTCCAGATTTACCTGGTGCACGATGCCGGTACGCGGCGGCACCACTTTGAAATTGTTGAAGGCCTTTTGGCCCCAGCGCAGGAATGAGTAGCGTTCCTGATTGCGCTCGAACTCGATCTCGACGTTTTTCTCCAACGCCGATTCGGAACCGAAGGCATCGACCTGCACGGAGTGGTCGATCACCAGTTCGGCCGGTGCCAGCGGGTTGATCTGGGTGGCGTCGCCGCCGAGCTTGACCACCGCGTCGCGCATCGCGGCGAGGTCGACCACGCAAGGCACGCCGGTGAAATCCTGCAGCACCACGCGGGCGGGCATGAAGGCGATCTCGGTATCGGGCTCGGCCTTGGCGTCCCAGTTGGCGATCGCCTCGATTTCCTTCGAGGTGACGTTGACGCCGTCTTCGTGGCGCAACAGGTTTTCCAACAGGATCTTGAGCGAGTAGGGGAGGTGCTTGAGGTCGAAACGTTGACCAAGTTTGGTCAGGCTGGCGATCTGATATGAGCTGCCGTTGACATTGAGCGTGTCGCGGGTGGCGAATGAATCCAGCATGGGGCGTTACTCCTTTGCAAAGCGGCCTGGTGCGAAATCTTCGGAGCGCACGGGGTGCGAACTGGGCAATCCTAAAACAACGGGCGTGAGCGGAATTGTAAAAAACGCTCCCGTGGCCTCCGGCACCCGCTCAGTGTGGGGCCTTTGAGGTTACGCGCAAGCGACGGAAGGCACCGAGCCCATTGCAAGATTTCGAATGCAGCCGGAAGCGTTGTCTTGCGTTGCGGCAGCCATGGCTCGACTGGCAAAATAGGCGGCTGCAAGCCCTCCCAAAGCGGCATGGCAACACGCTTTCCCTGCCGCGCCAGCCGGTCTTCGGGTCGCCGCGCTCACGTAGCGCGACGTGGCCGAGGCTACGCCAATCGCAACTTCATGGACCTGGACACTATGCTCAACGCCTACCGCCAACATGTCGCCGAACGCGCCGCCCTGGGTATTCCCGCGCTGCCGCTGTCGGCCCAGCAGACCGCCGAGCTGATCGAGCTGCTGAAGAACCCGCCGGCTGGCGAAGAGACGTTCCTGGTCGACCTGATCGCCAACCGTGTACCGGCCGGCGTGGACGATGCCGCCAAGGTCAAGGCTTCCTACCTGGCCGCCGTGGCGTTCGGCACCGAAAAGTGCGCGCTGATCAGCCGCGAGAAGGCGACCGAGCTGCTGGGCACCATGCTCGGCGGTTACAACATCCATCCGCTGATCGAGTTGCTCGACGATGCGCAGGTCGGTGCGATCGCCGCCGAAGCGCTGAAGAAAACCCTGCTCATGTTCGACGCCTTCCATGACGTCAAGGACAAGGCCGACAAGGGCAACGCGAATGCCAAGGCCGTGCTGCAGAGCTGGGCCGATGCCGAATGGTTCACCAGCCGTCCGGCCGTGCCCGAGAGCATGACCATCACCGTGTTCAAGGTGCCGGGCGAGACCAATACCGACGACCTGTCGCCGGCCCCCGATGCCACCACGCGTCCGGACATTCCGATGCACGCGCTGGCGATGCTCAAGAACAAGCGCGACGGCGCGCCGTTCCAGCCGGAAGAAGACGGCAAGCGCGGTCCGATCCAGCAGATCCTCGATCTCAAGAACAAGGGCCATCTGGTCGCCTACGTCGGCGACGTGGTCGGTACCGGCTCGAGCCGCAAGTCGGCAACCAACTCGGTGCTGTGGTGGACCGGCGAGGACATCCCGTTCATCCCGAACAAGCGCTTCGGTGGTGTGTGCCTGGGTTCGAAGATCGCGCCGATCTTCTACAACACCATGGAAGATGCCGGCGCGCTGCCGATCGAACTCGACGTCTCCCAGATGGAGATGGGCGACGTGGTCGAGCTGCGCCCGTACGAAGGCAAAGCGCTCAAGAACGGCGAAGTGATCGCCGAGTTCCAGGTCAAGTCCGACGTGCTGTTCGACGAAGTGCGCGCCGGCGGCCGCATCCCGTTGATCATCGGCCGCGGCCTGACCGCCAAGGCGCGCGAAACGCTGGGCCTGCCGGCGTCGGACCTGTTCCGCCTGCCGCAGAACCCGGCCGATACCGGCAAGGGCTACACGCTGGCGCAGAAGATGGTCGGTCGCGCCTGCGGCCTACCGGAAGGTCAGGGTGTGCGTCCGGGCACCTACTGCGAGCCGAAGATGACCTCGGTCGGTTCGCAGGACACCACCGGCCCGATGACCCGCGACGAGCTGAAGGACCTGGCCTGCCTGGGCTTTTCGGCTGACCTGGTCATGCAGTCGTTCTGCCACACCGCCGCTTATCCGAAGCCGGTCGACGTCAAGACGCATCACGAACTGCCCGCTTTCATCTCCACCCGCGGCGGCATCAGCCTGCGTCCGGGCGACGGCGTGATCCACTCCTGGTTGAACCGCATGCTGCTGCCCGACACCGTCGGTACTGGCGGCGACAGCCACACCCGTTTCCCGATCGGCATCTCGTTCCCGGCCGGCTCCGGTCTGGTCGCCTTCGCGGCGGCTACCGGCGTGATGCCGCTGGACATGCCCGAGTCGGTGCTGGTGCGTTTCAAGGGCGAACTGCAGCCGGGCGTGACGCTGCGTGACCTGGTCAATGCGATCCCGCTCTACGCGATCAAGCAGGACCTGCTCACCGTCGCCAAGCAGGGCAAGAAGAACATCTTCTCCGGCCGCATCCTGGAAATCGAGGGTCTGCCGAACCTGAAGGTGGAGCAGGCGTTCGAGCTGTCCGATGCTTCGGCCGAGCGTTCGGCGGCCGGCTGCACCGTGCATCTGAACAAGGCGCCGATCATCGAGTACTTGAACTCGAACATCACCTTGCTCAAGTACATGATCGCCCAGGGCTACCAGGACGCCCGCAGCCTGCATCGCCGCATCAAGGCGATGGAGGCATGGCTGGCCAATCCGCAGTTGCTCGAGCGCGATGCCGATGCCGAATACGCCGCCGTCATCGAGATCGACCTGGCCGACGTGCACGAGCCGATCGTGGCGTGCCCGAACGATCCGGATGACGTCAAGACGTTGTCCGACGTCGCGGGTGCTTCGATCGATGAAGTGTTCATCGGTTCGTGCATGACGAATATCGGTCATTTCCGCGCCGCGTCGAAGCTGCTGGAAGGCAAGCGCGATATCCCGACCAAGCTGTGGGTCGCCCCGCCGACCAAGATGGACCAGAAGCAGCTGACCGAAGAGGGCCACTATGGCGTGCTCGGCACGGCTGGCGCGCGCATGGAAATGCCGGGCTGCTCGCTGTGCATGGGCAACCAGGCGCAGGTACGCGAAGGAGCGACCGTGTTCTCCACCTCGACCCGCAACTTCCCCAACCGCCTGGGCAAGAACTCCAATGTCTACCTGGGTTCGGCCGAGCTGGCGGCGATCTGTTCGCGTCTGGGCCGCATCCCGACCAAGCAGGAGTACATGGCCGACATCGGTGTGATCAACGCCAATGGGGACAAGATTTATCAGTACATGAACTTCGATCAGATCGAGGATTTCAAGCAGGTGGCGGATACGGTCACGGCTTGAGAGCAGGAGTGAGTGGAGAGGAGTGAGGAGTGAGAGAAGAGCGCTCTGCTCCTCACTGCCACCGCAGTACCGCAAAAAGCCCGGCTAAAGCCGGGCTTTTTTTATTGCGCTGAAGCTCGCCACTCTCACTCCTCACTCCTCTCCACTCACTCCTGCTCTCGCTCCTCCTATATCCTTCCCGCCATGATCTCCTCCCACCTCGCCGTCGTTTCGCTGCGCGACCTCACCCTGGTTCAGGCGGTGCGCCGCCATGGCAGCTTCAATAGCGCCGCGCGTGCGATGCATATCAGCCCATCGGGGCTGTCGCATCAGGTGCAGAAAGTGGAGCAGGCGCTGGGTACACCGTTGTTCGAACGTGGCGGGCGACGGGTGGTGCCGACCGCCAGCGGTCATCGGCTACTGGAACAGATCGATGCCTTGCTGGTGGCGGCCGAGCATCTGCAGCAGGCGGCCAAGGCGGGTGAGGTGGCCTTCGGTGGCGAGTTGCGTCTGGGTGTACTGGCAACGTTGGGGCCGTATCTGCTGCCGCATCTGATTGCGCCGTTTCCGCAACATTTTCCTGGTGCGCGCCTGAGCCTGTCCGAGGGCAAACCGCGCGGTCTGTTGCGCCGGCTGCACGAGGGCGAACTCGATGCCGTGCTGGCACCGCCGGCTACCGTGCCGAGCGGCATTGCAATGCGCTCGCTGTTTTTCGAACCCTGGGAGTTGATGTTCCGCGACGATCACCCGCTGGCGGGCAAGCGCAGTATCGATCTTGAACAGCTCGATGCCGGCGATGCCACGCTGATGAGCGAAAGCCATGCCGACGGCTTGCCGGGCGTCAATGGCAGTGGGCATGTGCAGGATGTCAGCCTCGAAAGCCTTGCCGCGCTGGTCGGTCTGCGCGGTGGTTATGCACTGATACCGGCCTTGGCGCATGAGCGCCTGGCGTCGATGCCGAATGTGGCATTGGCCAAGATAAAAGACCCGACGCAGGGGCGTGAGATTGCGCTTTATTGGCGAGAGGCGTCGCCCTGGCATAGCGATCTGCAGTCGTTTGCCGAGTTGCTGCGCAAGCTGGCAAAGCAGCGACCCGGTCTGAAGTTGATCGACACCTGAGCCCCAAAGAACCTCAGTTTTTATCTTCGTCATCCCGGCGCAGGCCGGGACCCAGTGGCTTCGGTTTCCAATTTTCGCGATAGAGCGGATGCTTGTTGGCTCTCGCGATAACCGATCACAAGGCCACTGGATCCCGGCCTGCGCCGGGATGACGGTTAGGGAGGGCTTTCGAGATTCCCAGACATCGCTTCTACAAAACCCTGCAGGCTTTCCGCGCTTTCAACGGCCGCTATCGAGCGTCGCCCCCGTCAATAACCCACGCGCCAGCATGCTGCACTGACGCCGATACACCACCAGCTGCCACTGCCGTCCGCCGATCTGCCTCCACAACACCGCCGAACGCACTGCCGCAAGCAAACTGGCCCGCACGCGTTCGACCACATTGGCCTGCTGCAACTGCTGCGGGTTGCCAGTGACCATCACGCGCGGCTTGAGCGTCGATAGCGTGGAGCTGTAGACCTCGGCCAGCCGGCCGAATACCTGCGGCGAACCCTGGCCGAAATGCTCGACCTGACGCTGTGCCTGCACGATGCCCTGCTGCAATGCCGACAACAGGGCGTTGTTGCGCGACAGGCTGCGCTCGAGCCGCATCACGGTCACCGCCATGCGGGTGACCGCCATGTCCCGCCCGGTTTCGTCCAGCTGGCTGATCAGGCTGCGCAGGCCCAGGCGTACACCGCCCACGCCGCCGTAGACGCCCACGACCGAGGGCGAATCGATGCGAAACACGCTCGCAAGACTCGACTCCAGCGCGCTTTCGTCGCAGCGTCCGTCGTTGGCCAACTGCTGGGCCAGCGTGGCGGCCTGGAACAGGCCGGCGAGTGCGAGCACGCGCTCTTCGTTCATGGCAAAAGCTTCAAACACGGAGTGACTCATCAATAAAAGAAAGGGAAGGTGATTCCAACCAGCCACCATAAGGCGCGTCGGTCGTGGCGATGACGGCACCGCCCAGACAGGCATCGCCGTCATAGAACACCACCGATTGTCCGGGCGTGACGGCGCGTTGCGGCTCATCGAATTCGACCAGCAGGCCGTCGCCGTGCAGGTGCACGGTGCAGGCCTGGTCGTGCTGACGGTAACGCGTCTTGGCGGTACAACGAAAACGTGCCGCGGGCGCCGTGCCGGCCACCCAGGTAGGTGCTTCGGTCGTCAGGCGGTGGGAGTGCAGCCAGTGATTTTCGCCGCCCTGGGCGACATACAGCACATTGGCCGCGACATCCTTGCCCACGACATACCAGGCTTCGCCGCTGGCGCCATGGCGGCCGCCGATACCCAGGCCATTGCGCTGGCCCAGGGTGTAATACATCACGCCCTGATGCTCGCCGATCAGTACGCCTTCGGGTGTGCGCATCTCGCCGGGGCGAGCCGGAATGTACTGGCTCAGGAACTCGCGAAAATCACGCTCGCCGATAAAGCAGATACCTGTCGAATCCTTCTTCGCGTGGGTCGGCAGCGCAGCTTGCTGCGCCATCACACGAACCTGCGATTTTTCGATCTCGCCGATCGGGAACAGCGTGGCGGCCAGTTGCGTCTGCCCCAGCGCATGCAGGAAATAGGTCTGGTCCTTGGACGCATCGACCGCGCGCAGCAGCCGGAACTTGCCGTCGCGCTCATCGACGCGTGCGTAGTGACCGGTCGCGATCTTGTCCGCGCCCAGTGCGCGTGCCTCGTCCAGGAACGTCTTGAACTTGATCTCGCGGTTGCACAGCACATCCGGGTTCGGCGTGCGCCCGGCGCGGTATTCGGCCAGGAAATGCTCGAACACGCCGTCCCAGTACTGGCTGCTGAAATTGCGCGCATGGAACGGAATGCCCAGGCGGCCGCAAACCGCCACGGCGTCCTTGCGGTCGGCATCGGTGGTGCAGGGGCCGTCGCGGTCGTCCTCTTCCCAGTTCTGCATGAACAGGCCTTCGACCGCATGGCCGGCCTGTTGCAGCAGCAGCGCCGCGACGGACGAGTCGACCCCGCCGGAAATGCCCAGCATGACTTTCATGGGTAGGGATCGCCGGGCAGCTGGCTATGCAAAACCTGCAGGGGAAGCCGCCGGCCGGCCAGCCAGGCGTCGATGCTCGCCAGCACCATCGAGGTGCGCAGGCGGTCGCCTAGCTCGACGATCTCCTGGCGGGTCATCCACAGCGCGCGTTCGATGTCCTTGTCCAGCGGACGGTCCGGATGGTGCTTGACCGCGCGGGCGGCAAAGCTGAAACGCAGCACGTCGTCACCGTGTTCCGAGCTGACCCATTGCTGGACGCCGATGAAATGCTCCAGCTCGACGTCCCAGCCGGTTTCCTCCAGCGTCTCGCGCACGGCGGCGCTGGCCAGGCTCTCGCCCTGGTCCAGATGGCCGGCCGGCTGGTTGTAGACCAGGCGGCCGGCGACCTTCTCTTCGACCATCAGATAGCGGTCGCCATCGGCCACCACGCAGGCCACGGTGACATGCGGGTGCCAGACCGTCGAAGAAAAAAGAGGGGAATCGGTCATGTGAGGATCAACGAATGGCCCGGTCGGGGGCTGGAAAAGTCGATATTGTGCCATTACCTAAGACGGCAATGCCGGCGCGGGCCTTCAGGTGGCTCGGGGCGCCGGAGTTATACTTCTTTCCAAGCTCCATTATCGATGACACATGGCCCACGAACCCGAACACGAACAAGGCAATGGCCACGGGCTGGCGCTGGAGACCTCCAAACCGGAGGTGGCCCGGCCGCCCCTATTTCAGGTCGTGCTACTGAACGATGACTTCACACCGATGGACTTTGTTGTGGAGGTCTTACGCAGTTTTTTCAATTTAGACCAAGAACGGGCTGTGCAGGTGATGCTACATGTGCATACTCGGGGCAAGGGCGTTTGCGGGGTGTTTACCAGGGAGGTGGCTGAAACGAAGGTAACTCAGGTAAACGAGTATTCACGTGCTCATCAACATCCGTTGTTGTGCACTATGGAAAAACTTTGATCGCCCCCATCTTGTAGCCATCGCGGCGTTGGGCCGCAGCCATTTAAATGGAGAGGGTCCGGATGTTCAGCAAGGATCTCGAAGTCACCATCGGCCAGTGCTACAAACAGGCCCGTGAACAGCGCCACGAGTTTATGACCGTGGAGCACCTGCTACTTGCGCTTACTGAAAACCAGGCAGCGTTGGGCGCCTTGCGCGCCTGCGGTGCCGACTTGCCAAGGCTCACCGCCGAGCTTGAAAAGATCATCGCCGAGACCGTGCCGGTACTGCCGCACGGCGACGAGCGCGATACCCAGCCCACCCTGGGTTTCCAGCGTGTGCTGCAACGGGCGGTCTACCACGTTCAGTCCTCGGGCCGTAAAGAGGTCACCGGCGCCAACGTGCTGGTGGCGATTTTCGGCGAAAAGGACTCCCATGCGGTCTATTTCCTGCATCAGCAGGAGATCACCCGGCTGGATGTGGTCAATTACATTTCCCACGGCATCGCCAAGATCGGTGACGAGTCCTCGTCGCAGATCCCGGGTACCGAGCGCGAGGCCGAAGAGGGCGGTGAGCCCAAGGGCAACCCGCTGGCCGAATACGCCTCGAACCTCAACGAGCTGGCCCTGGAAGGCAAGATCGATCCCCTGATCGGCCGTGCCGACGAGATCGAGCGGACCATCCAGGTGCTCTGCCGCCGCCGCAAGAACAACCCGCTTTATGTCGGTGAAGCCGGCGTGGGCAAGACGGCGTTGGCCGAAGGTCTGGCCAAGCGCATCGTCGACGGCGAAGTGCCCGAAGTGCTGGAAGACGCCACCATCTGGTCGCTGGACCTGGGCGCTCTGGTCGCCGGCACCAAATATCGCGGCGATTTCGAAAAGCGCCTCAAGGCGGTGATCGGGCAGCTGAAGAAGCAGCCGGGCTCGATCCTGTTCATCGACGAAATCCACACCATCATCGGTGCGGGTTCGGCCTCGGGCGGCACCATGGATGCCTCCAACCTGATCAAGCCGATGCTGGCCTCCGGCGAGCTGCGCTGCATCGGGTCGACCACGTTCCAGGAATTCCGCGGCATTTTCGAGAAGGACCGCGCGCTGGCTCGTCGCTTCCAGAAGATCGACGTGGTCGAGCCGACCGTGGCCGACAGCATAGAGATCTTGAAGGGTCTGCGTTCGCGCTTCGAAGAACACCACAACGTGACCTATACCAACGAGGCGCTGAAGGCCGCGGTGGATCTGTCGGTCAAGCACATTCCCGACCGCCTGCTGCCGGACAAGGCCATCGACGTGATCGACGAGGCCGGCGCCCACCAGCGCCTGCTACCGGAAGACCAGCGCACCAACAAGGTCGACGTGCCGGAAGTCGAGTACATCATCGCCAAGATGGCGCGTATCCCGGCCAAGCAGGTGTCGGCGTCCGATCGTGACGTCCTGCGCAACCTCGAACGCAACCTCAAGATGGTGGTGTTCGGTCAGGATGCGGCGATCGAAGCCCTGGCCGCCTCGATTAAGATGGCCCGTTCCGGCCTGGCCGACCCGTCCAAGCCGATCGGCAGCTTCCTGCTGGCCGGTCCCACCGGCGTAGGCAAGACCGAGGTCACCAAGCAGTTGGCCATGCAGCTGGGCATCGAGATGATTCGCTTCGACATGTCCGAGTACATGGAGGCGCATTCGGTGTCGCGTCTGGTCGGCGCCCCTCCGGGCTATGTCGGCTTCGATCAGGGTGGCCTGCTGACCGAGGCGGTGACCAAGCATCCGCACGCCGTGCTGCTCCTGGACGAGATCGAAAAGGCGCATCCGGATGTGTTCAACATCCTGTTGCAGGTGATGGATCGCGGCGTACTGACCGACACCAACGGTCGCGAGGCGAACTTCAAGAACGTGATCGTGGTGATGACCACCAATGCCGGTGCGCAGCAGGCGTCGCGTCGCGGCATCGGCTTCGTCAAGCAGAACCACTCGATGGATGCGATGGAAGTGATCCGCCGCAGCTTCACGCCGGAGTTCCGCAACCGCCTGGACGCGATCATCCAGTTCAATGCACTGGACTTCGAGCACATCCTGCGTGTGGTGGACAAGTTCCTGATCGAGCTGGAGTCGCAGCTGAGCGAGAAGCACGTGTCCCTGGACGTCGATGCCGACGCCCGCCGCTGGTTGGCCGAGCATGGCTTCGACCCGCAGATGGGTGCCCGCCCGATGGCCCGCGTCATCCAGGAAAAGGTCAAGCGCATGCTGGCCGACGAGCTGCTGTTCGGCAAACTGGCCGACGGCGGCAAGGTGCTCCTGAGCGTGGTCGACGGCGAGCTGAAGGTCAGCACCGAGGCGGCCGAGCAGGTGCCGGCCACGGTGTCATAAAGCGTTGAAGCCCCCGCAGGGCAGTGAAGGGCCGCGCCTCGTGCGCGGCTTTTCTTTTGGCAGCCTGCTGCCCCCTGCCTAGCTTGTAGGAGCGACTTTAGTCGCGATCAGCCGTGACGTAACCGTGAGGTCGCGACTAAAGTCGCTCCTACAAGATAAGGTGGCTTGGCTACACCGTGATCAACGCAAAAAGGCCGCAACCCGAAGGTGCGGCCTTTCTCACGCCGGCTAAAAGCCCGCGATTACTTCATGCGGTAGGTGATACGGCCCTTGGTCAGGTCGTACGGGGTCATCTCCACCTTCACCTTGTCACCGGTGAGGATGCGGATGTAATGCTTGCGCATGCGGCCGGAGATATGAGCGGTTATGACGTGCCCGTTTTCCAGTTGCACGCGGAACATGGTATTGGGCAAGGTCTCCTGGACCGTCCCTTCCATTTCGATGACGTCGTCTTTTGCCATGCGTTCCGGTGATTGATGGCACGGCCCTTGTGGCCGCGTAAGCCGTCGATTATGCCACGGATTTGGTCATGGTTAAAGAATCATCAAGCGAAGTGTTCATCCAGCTTGCGGCGGATCTCCTGTTCGACCATCCCCTTGAGGGGGGCCAGCATCATGCCGAGGTCGGCCCGAACCTGGATGGCGTCGCTTTCCACGGCGATCGACCCGTCTACCCCGGGGCGGCTGAAACTGAAGGTGTCGCCCTGCCATTGACCGTCCATCCCGAACTTCTCGCGCATCTTCGTGGCGACCTGCTCGACCACGGCGCGGGCTTCGGCCACAGACAGCTGATGTGGCTTGCGGATGTCGATCTTGGGCATAACTTCTCCGTGAAGGCGGTTCAAACCATAGCTTCAAGCATAACGGATGAAGCGCGGCCAACTTGGGTTCTGCTCAGGGCGCAGGCTTCTGCTAGAGTCCGGCACACTATCGACCGGTTGATTCATGCGCATCGAATTTCCCAATTCGGCCCGCGAAGATTTCCCATGGACGCAAGCTACGCTGCGCGTCGGTAGCGCTCCGGATAATGATCTCGTGTTGGCCACCGGCCAGGCGCATCCTTATCACCTGCGCATACAACGGGATCGTCGCGGCATCGTTCTGCACGTACTGGCTCAGGCCGGGCGTATCTATGTGAATGCGCGGCCGATACGCGAGCGCAGCCTGCTGCGTGCCGGCGATGTCCTGAGCGTCGGCGACTGCCGCATGCTGCTGCGCGAGGACGAGTCCCCCGCCGAACGCAACACCAAGCAGGTACCGGAAGAGGGGCGCTGCACGGTGGCGCTGCGCGCGATTGCCGGTCCGCTGTCCGGGCGCGTGTTGTCGCTACAGGACCGTCTTGAGCTCGGTGCCATGGGGCGCTATCCGCTGGAATTGCCGCAAGGCGAGGCCGCGACGCTGCGTATCGCCTGGCAGAACGGCCGGCTTTGGCTCGAAGCGGGACAGAAGTCGGAGCGTTACCCGCTGCGCGTCAATGGCGTGGAAGTGGGCCATGCGGCCCTGCAGCCGGGCGATCAGATCGGCATTGCCATGCATCGGTTTATCGTCGACGCGCCGGGGATGGAGGACGAGCCGGAAATTCCCGTCTATACGCCACCGGTCCAGCACCTGCCCGAAGAAGACGCCGGCCCTCGCGGCGAAGTATGGTGGCTGATCGTGACGGCGGCGGTGATCGCGTTGATCATTGCGCTGGTACTGTTCGTCAAGTTTTAAAGACAAGCCTCGTTTCATTTCATCGGAAACTGTTTCGTGAGTAGAGTCTGGAATTTCAGCGCAGGACCGGCGGCCCTGCCGCAAGCAGTGCTCGAACGTGCGCAACGCGAGATGCTCGACTGGAACGGCAGCGGCGCATCGGTGATGGAGCTTTCCCATCGCGGCAAGTTGTTCATGGGATTGGCCGCGCAAGCCGAAGCCGATGTCCGCGAGCTGGCCGCCATTCCCGACGACTACGCCGTGCTGTTTCTGCAAGGCGGCGCGACCCAGCATTTCGCGCAGATACCCATGAATCTGGCGGCCGAGGGCGCCAGCGCCGACTACATCGTCACCGGTCATTGGGGCGAGAAGGCGGCCAGCGAAGCGGCGCCGTACGTCAAGGTGGATATCGCCGCCAGCAGTCATGCCGACAATTATGTAAAGCTGCCGGCACGCGGCGGCTGGAAGCTCAACCCCTCAGCGGCCTACGTGCACTACACGCCGAACGAAACGATTCACGGCGTCGAATTTCACGACGTGCCGGAGGTGGGTGACGTGCCGCTGGTCGCCGACATGTCGTCGGACATCCTCTCGCAGCCGATCGACGTGCGTCGTTTCGGCCTGATCTACGCGGGCGCGCAGAAAAATATCGGCCCCTCGGGCCTGGTGCTGATGATCGTGCGCCGGGACCTGCTGGAACGCGCCACCCGGCCGATGGCACGGATTTTCCGCTACGCCGAGCACGCGGCGAACGATTCGATGCTCAATACCCCCAACACCTGGGGCTGGTATCTGGCGGGCCTGACCTTTCAATGGCTGAAGGAGCAGGGCGGCCTTGCTGCCATGGCGGCACGCAATGATGCCAAGGCGGCATTGCTGTACGACACGATCGACGGTTCCGGCGGCTATTACCGCAACCCGATCGAGCTGGCATCACGTTCGCGCATGAATGTTCCGTTCACCTTGCACGATGCGACGCTGGACGCGGTATTCCTCAAGGAATCGGAGGCCGCTGGCCTGCTGGCCTTGAAAGGCCACAAAGCCATCGGCGGCATGCGAGCCTCGCTGTATAACGCGGTACCGTTGGAGGCAGTCCAAGCGCTTACAGCGTTCATGGGCGAATTCGCTACGCGCCACGGGTGATGTTGCGTCGCCCAAATATCCGCGTGTCGATGTAACATCGGGATCGGACATCTTTACCGCCAGACGGCTTTGAATCATGACGGACCAGAAAACCTCGCTCGCTGAGGTGCGTGATCGCATCGACAGCATCGACAAGCAAATCCAGGAGCTGATTTCCGAGCGTGCCAACTGGGCGCAGGAAGTGGCCAAGGTCAAGGGCGAGGGCCTGTCGGCGATCGACTATTACCGACCCGAGCGCGAGGACCATGTGCTGCGCATGGTGGTTGACCGCAATCACGGCCCGCTGTCCGATACCGAGATGGTGCGTCTGTTCCGGGAAATCATGTCGTCCTGCCTGGCGCAGGAAGATCCATTGAAGATCGGTTTTCTTGGCCCCGAGGGCACCTTCAGCGAGCAGGCCGTGCGCAAGCATTTCGGTCACGCTGCCTATGGTCTGCCTTTGGGCAGCATCGAAGAGGTCTTTCAGGAAGTCGCTGCCGGCCACGCCGATTTTGGCGTGGTGCCGGTCGAGAACTCCGGCCAGGGCATGATCCAGGTCACGCTGGACATGTTTCTTACCTCCGATGCGACGATCTGTGGCGAAGTCGAACTGCGCGTGCATCAATGCCTGCATTCGCAGGCCGGCAAGCTCGATGCGATCAAACGCGTCTACGCGCATGCGCAATCGTTGCAGCAGTGCAAGACCTGGCTGCGTATCAACCTGCCCGATGTCGAATGCATCGCGGTCAGCAGCAACGCCGAAGCGGCACGTATGGCGCGCCATGCGGACGATGCGGCGGCCATAGCCGGCGAGACCGCCGGCCGGGTGTATGGCCTGACCACGATCGCACGCGGTATCGAAGACCGCGCCGACAACACCACGCGTTTCCTCGTTATCGGTCGCACGCTTTTCCCGCCGTCGGGCAACGACCGCACGTCGTTGTTGATCACCGTCAACGACAAGCCCGGCGCCTTGTACGACGTCCTCAGTCCTTTCGCCAAACACGACATCAGCTTGAACCGCATCGAATCGCGGCCGGCGCATACCGGCAAATGGCAGTACGCGTTCTTTATCGACGTCTCCGGCCATATCAATGACGAGGCGCTGCAAGGCGCGGTCAAGGAAATCGAATCGACCGTCGCCAAGCTGCGCGTGCTCGGTTCCTACCCGGTCGCGTTGCCGTGAGCGCGCGGCTGGATTGGCAGAGCAGCGCCGGGCGTGCGCTGCAGGGTAGCTTGCGCGTACCCGGCGACAAGTCCGTCTCGCACCGTTCGCTGATGCTCGCCGCGTTGGCCGAAGGCCGTTCGCATGTGCGCGGCTTTCTGGAAGGCGAAGATACGCTCGCGACAGCGGCCGTGCTTGCGCAGCTCGGCGTGCGTATCGAAACGCCGGCCGATGGCGAACGACTGATTCATGGCGTGGGTCTGCATGGCCTGAAAGGCACTTCGGCGCAGCTCGACTGTGGTAATGCAGGCACCGGCATGCGCCTGCTTGCCGGCCTGCTCGCGGGGCAGGCATTCGACAGCACGCTGATTGGCGATGAGTCGTTGTCGAAGCGGCCGATGCGCCGCGTGACCGATCCGTTGGCGAGCATGGGTGCACGTATCGATACCCAGGATGGTCTGCCACCGTTGAAGATCCATGGCGGCAACGCGTTGCAAGGCATCGAATACACCTTGCCAGTCGCCAGCGCGCAGGTGAAGTCGGCGCTGCTGCTTGCCGGCTTGTATGCGCAAGGCGAGACCGAGGTGATCGAACCTCACCCGACGCGCGATTACACCGAGCGGATGCTTGCCGCGTTCGGCTGGCCAATCGATTTCGCGCCGGGGCGCGCGCGTCTGTCGGGTGGGCACCGGTTGAAGGCGACCGATGTCGATGTGCCGGCCGACTTCTCGTCGGCAGCGTTCTTCCTGGTGGCGGCCAGCGTGGTGCCCGGTTCCCAGTTGCATCTGCAGGCAGTGGGCCTCAATCCTCGCCGCACTGGTTTGCTGCAGGCGTTGCGTTTGATGGGCGCCGACATCCGGATCGAGAACGAGCGCGAGAGCGGCGGCGAGCCGGTAGGCGATATCGTCGTAAGTCATGCCCCGTTGCACGGCGTCGAGCTGCCCGAGGCGCTGGTGCCGGACATGATCGACGAATTCCCGGCCTTGTTCGTTGCGGCCGCCGTGGCGCAAGGCTCGACCGTGATTCGCGGTGCCGCCGAGTTGCGGGTCAAGGAGTCCGATCGTCTGGCCAGCATGGCGACAGGCTTACGTGCCTTGGGCATCACCGTCGATGAAACGCCCGATGGTGCGACGATTGTTGGCGGCACGCTCAACGGTGGCAGTATCGACAGCCATGGCGATCACCGCATTGCCATGAGCTTCGCTATTGCCGGGCTGGTGGCGCGCGAGCCGGTACTTATCGTCGACTGCCGCAACGTGGCGACGTCGTTTCCCGGCTTTATCGAGCTGGCCAATGGCTGCGGTTTCTCCTTGCGCGAAGTCGGCTGAGGTCACCATGTCCGTAGCGCTGCCACCATTCATCGTCGCCATTCCCGCCCGTTACGGATCGACTCGCTTACCCGCCAAGCCGCTGCGCGATATCGCCGGCGTGCCGATGGTGGTGCGGGTCGCCCAGCGTGCGCTGCAGGCTGGCGCGGCGCAGGTGGTGGTGGCGGTGGACGATCAACGTATCGCCGATGCGCTGGCCGGGCAGGGTGTGGACGTATGCATGACGCGCAGCGATCACGCGTCCGGCAGCGACCGCTTGGCCGAATGTGCGGCGCACTACGGTTGGGCCGACGATGCCATCGTGGTGAATCTGCAGGGTGACGAACCCTTCGCGCCTGCTGCGGGTATCCGCGAAGTGGCACGTGGGTTAGCCGAAGACGACGCGCCGATGGCCACGCTGGCCACGCCGATCGAAGAGGCGCACGAACTGTTCGATCCGAACGTGGTCAAGCTGGTGCGCGGTGTCGATGGGCGTGCGTTGTATTTCAGCCGCGCTCCGCTGCCGTGGGCGCGTGACGCATTCGCCCAGGATAAGCAGCATCTGCCGAGCGGCGTGCCGTTCCTGCGGCATATCGGCATCTATGCCTACCGCGCGGGTTTCCTGCATCGCTATACCGGTTTGGCCCGCACCGAGCTGGAGCAGATCGAATCGCTCGAGCAATTGCGCGTGCTGGAGCATGGCTATCCGATTGCCGTGCGCTTGACGCCGGAGCCGTTCCCGCCGGGCATTGATACCCAGGCCGATCTCGAACGGGCGCAGCAGTGGTTGCAGGCCCAGCAGCCGTGACACGCGTGCTGTTCGTGTGCTTGGGAAATATCTGCCGTTCGCCGGTGGTCGAGGTCGTAGCGCGAGCGCATGCACAGCGCACAGGCCTAGACATCGAATTCGCCTCCTGCGGTACCGGCGGTTGGCATATCGGCAAGGGAGCCGACACACGCATGCGGGCAGCGGCCAGAGTGGCCGGCTACGATCTGGAGCCGCATCGTGCGCGCCAGCTCGGGTCTGCGGATCTGCGCGACTACGATCTGGTGCTCGCCATGGATCGGGACAATCTGCGCGACATCGAACGACTCAAATCGCCCTCATCCACCGCGCACATCGATCTGTTCCTGCCCTGGGCGGGCGTCGACGAGCCGGCCGAATTCCCCGATCCCTATTATGGCGACGAGAGCGGCTTCACGGCCTCGGTAGCGCTGGCTGAACGAGGGGTCCAGGGCTTGCTCGAACGCTTGCGCCGCGAGTCGTCCAGGGCTTGACACGACCCGTTAGAATACGGAGATGCAGCCCACTTCGCAGCCGAGCTTCGACGGCAAGGCGTTCGTCAAAAACCTGACCAGTTCCCCCGGCGTCTATCGTTATTTCGATGACGCGGACGAGCTGCTGTACGTCGGCAAGGCCGGCAATCTGAAAAAGCGCGTCGGCAGCTACTTCCTGAAGCCCAGGATGGAGCCGCGCATCGCCTCGATGATCTCGCAGATCGCACGCTGCGAGATTACCGTCACGCGTACCGAGGGCGAAGCGCTGCTGCTCGAATCGCAGCTGATCAAGTCGCTCAAGCCGCGCTACAACATCATGTTGCGCGACGACAAAAGCTATCCGTACATTTATCTATCCGGTGGCGAGGATTACCCGCGCCTGGCTTTTCATCGCGGTGCACGCAATCTGCCGGGACGTTTTTTCGGGCCGTATCCCAGCACGTTCGCGGTGCGCGAAAGCCTCAACCTGATGCAGAAGCTGTTCAAGGTGCGGCAGTGCGAAGACAGTTACTTTCGCAATCGCTCGCGTCCGTGCCTGCAGCATCAGATCGGCCGCTGCAGCGCGCCCTGCGTCAATCTGATTTCTGTCGACGACTATCGCATCGATGTGCGTCACGCCGAGATGTTTCTGGAAGGCCGCAGCAGCGCGGTGATCGACGAACTGGCCAGCGGCATGGAGCAGGCCAGCAAGTCGCTGGAATTCGAGCGTGCCGCGTCGATGCGCGATCAGGTGTCCGCCTTGCGCAAGCTGCAAGCACAGCACCATGTACAAGGCGCGAGCGCCGACATGGATGTGATTGCCTGCCGTATCGAATCGGGTCTGGCTTGCGTCAGCGTGCTGTTCTTCCGCAATGGCGTCAGCCTGGGCACGCGCGACTTCTATCCGCGCCTGCCGCTCGATGCCGAGCCAGGCGATCTGTTGGGGCAGTTTCTTGCGCAGTACTACCTCGACCGGCCGGTGCCTCGCGAGCTGATACTTGGCGATGTTCCTGCCGACTGCGAGATTCTCGCGGATCTGCTGACCCAACAGTCCGGGCATGCCGTCGAGATCAAGACCAGCGTGCGTGGCGAACGTGCGCGGTTTCTGCAGATGGCTGAGCGCAATGCGCAGGCTTCGTTGACGGCACGGCTTGCCAGTCGCCAGACCCTGGGCGCGCGTTTCGATGATCTGCAGCGCCAGCTGGAACTCGACGAAGCGCCTCGCCGTATCGAGTGTTTCGACATCAGCCACACGATGGGCGAGGCCACGGTGGCCTCGTGCGTGGTCTTCGGTCCGGAAGGCCCTGAGAAATCGCACTACCGCCGCTTCAATATCGCCGGCATCACGCCGGGCGACGACTACGCGGCCATGCACCAGGCCTTGACCCGGCGTTTCCGCAAGGTTGCCGAAGGCGAGGGCGCGCGGCCTGACATCCTGCTGATCGACGGTGGCAGCGGCCAGGTGGCACAGGCGCTCGACGTGTTGAAGGAACTGGGCGTGCAGGGCATCCGCATTGTCGGCGTGGCCAAGGGCCCGGGCCGACGCGCAGGTGAGGAGACGCTGATACTGGCCGAGTCGGGCCGCAACCTGCACCCGGGCCCGGCGTCGCCGGCGCTGCATCTGGTTGCGGCGGTGCGCGACGAGGCGCATCGTTTTGCGATCAGCGGTCATCGCAAGCGTCGCGAGAAGGCGCGTGAACGCAGCGTGTTGGAGGACGTGCCGGGCATCGGCGCTCGCCGCCGTTCGGCCTTGCTCAAGGCCTTTGGTGGGTTGGCCGGCGTCGAGGCTGCGGGTGTGGAGGAGCTGATGCAGGTGAAGGGTATCGATCGCGGCCTGGCAGAACGTATCTACGCCACCTTGCATGCTTGAATCTGAACCACATAACGGAGAGAGCACTCCCATCCATGCGACACTACTAGCTTCAGAGCGGATTTGAATCGATGCGTATCAACTTGCCAACCTGGCTGACCCTGTTTCGCATCGCTCTGTTGCCGGTCATGGTGGTGGTGTTCTATTGGCCCTTCCGCGGTCACAACATCACGGCGGCCATCGTTTTTGTGCTGGCGGCGATCACCGACTGGTTCGACGGCTACCTCGCGCGTCGCTTGAACATGACCTCGGCGTTCGGCGCCTTTCTGGACCCGGTCGCCGACAAGCTGATGGTGGCGGTGACACTGTTCCTGCTGGTCGAGTCGCACCGTGGCGGTTGGCCGGGCATCGTGATGGCGGTCACGGCGGCGGTCATCGTCGGGCGCGAAATCAGCATCTCGGCGCTGCGCGAATGGATGGCCGAAATCGGCATGAGCGCCACCGTGAAAGTGGCCTTTGTCGGCAAGCTCAAGACGGTGATGCAGATGATCGCCCTGGTCGTGCTGATCGTGCAGCACGATGCGGAAACGCTGCGCCTCTATCACGTGGGCGAAGTGTTGCTGGTGATTGCCGGCATCCTCACGATCTGGTCGGGCCTGCACTATCTGCGTGCGGCGTGGCCGATGCTGCGCGGCGAAAAAGGGCCTTTTGCGCCCGATAAAACCGATGCCTGAATTTTTCTGTGACAGAGGCTTGACGGTGCGCTTTTAGCCATTACAATGCGCGACTCCGATGCGGGAATAGCTCAGTTGGTAGAGCACGACCTTGCCAAGGTCGGGGTCGCGAGTTCGAGTCTCGTTTCCCGCTCCAGGTTCAGACAAGCCCCGGCTTAGCCCGGGGCTTCGTCATTTCCGGGGCCGGCATCGGTATGAAAGTCGGCCGTTTCTGGCACAAAAGTTAAACGTAAAGTCTTCACAAAGGCGTCAGTTCTGTTATTATTTCTGACTCCGATGCGGGAATAGCTCAGTTGGTAGAGCACGACCTTGCCAAGGTCGGGGTCGCGAGTTCGAGTCTCGTTTCCCGCTCCAGTTTTTGCAAAGCCTCGGTTGCGCCGGGGTTTTGTTTTATCGGTGAGTCCCGGGCGTTTCAGTCCGGGGCTCGCGCAATGGCCAGGTGGCAGAGTGGTCATGCAGCGGCCTGCAAAGCCGTGTACGCCGGTTCGATTCCGACCCTGGCCTCCATTGCGTAGAAACGTCCAAGCGCCCTTGCGGCGCTTTTTCTTTGCCTGCCGTCTGCGTCACGGCGCCTTGTGCGCGGTCGCGTCAGAGATCATCGTCTTGATATCGCGAAAGCTCATGCCCTCGGACGCCGAAGCCAGGTCGCCTTCGGCCAGCTGTTGAGCGGCTTTGCGCAGATCGCCCATGGCTCGCGAGTAAAGCGCGACGCCCATGCTTACGCGCTTGATCCCGGCCTTCTGTAGCTCGGCCAAAGGCAGCGTGCCGGTCATCGTGCCCACGACGAGGTTCACCGGCTTGGGGGCTACGGCTTTGACGATGGCCCTTACGGCATCCATGTCGGTCGGGTAGGGCGCATAAAGAACATCGGCACCCACTTCGGCAAACGCGACCAGGCGTCTGATGGTGTCGTCCAGATCGGGCCGACCCTGGAGGAAGTTGTCACAGCGTCCGGTAAGAACGATTCGCCCTTTGGCAACTTTGGCGGCATGGCGCATGCGTTCTACCGCATCGTCGAATTCACGAATCGGGTGGTCCGGATCGCCGGAAGTGTCTTCGATGCCGATGCCGGCCAGTCCCCAGGCGATCGCCGATTCGACGGTTGCCGCAACATCGCTCGGCGTCTCCCCGTAGCCGTCTTCGAAATCGCCGTTGATCGGCAGGTCGGTGAGATCGCCAAGGAGTTTGGCATGTGCCAGGTGTTCCTCGAGCGTTACCGCATGCCTGCCATCGAGGCGTCCCAGTGCCGAGGCGATGGCCGCCGAAGACGTTCCCAAGGCTTTGAAGCCCGCCTGCTTCAGGATAAGCGCCGAGGTTCCGTCCCATGGATTGGGCATGACGAAACCGCCCTCTTGCTGATGCAGGGCACGAAAGCGCTCATACAGTTCGGGTTGAGTAGCCATGGCGAAATCTCGGGGGCCGATAGGAAGGCAAGGACCTTACACTGATCGGGTCGAACGAGAAATACGCATGGGGTCGCTATGAAACCCAGGTTCCTTGTAGGAGCGACTTCAGTCGCGACCCACAGCTTACGTCACGGCTTGTCGCGACTGAAGTCGCTCCTACAAAGGCGTGGAAGGCTTTCGAGTGTCTGGTGCCCGGAGCGGGAATCGAACCCGCATACCCGCGAGGGTGAGGGATTTTAAGTCCCTTGCGTCTACCAATTTCGCCATCCGGGCAACGATGGGCTGTGCCAGCTGCAGATCGTAACATGCAGTACCCAGCAAGCTCATCCATGCTGGTCATCTACAATGACTGTGAGGGTTAAAGATTTTTTCGGTCAGGCTTTTCTGAATTTGCGCTTTTTCGATGCCGTCATCGTTTCTTGGTACGGATGACGCTTGCAATGAATTATCGTGCATCCTAAGTTCAGGCTTCCTACCCAGGGAGGGAATACACGTGATCAAAACTATAATCATCGACGATCACGAACTGGTCCGTACCGGTTTCAAGATGATTTTGGACAAAGAGCACGACATCACTGTCGTTGCCGAGGCGGGCACGGCCGAGGAAGGGCTGCGCCTGATTCGTTCGCTGGAGCCCGACATTGCCTTGGTCGACGTCCACATGCCTGGCATGAGCGGCATTGAGCTGACCGAGCGCGTTGCGCGCGCCAAACTGGCCACTAACATCATCGTGGTGACTGTTGTCGATGACGCGCGCTTTCCCAAGCGCCTGCTCGACGCCGGCGCGCTTGGTTATCTGACCAAAGGCTGCAGCGCGGAAGAATTGCTGGGCGCGGTGCGACATGTGGCTTATGGGCGTCGCTATCTCGCCCCGGCCGTTGCGCAGCAACTGGCGTTGGCCACGCTCGACGGGGAGGGTTCCCCGTTCGACAGCCTGTCCAGTCGCGAGCTGGAGGTTGCCATGATGCTGGTGCGCGGCAAACCGCTGACGACGATCGGCGAACAACTCAATCTCAGTCCGAAAACCGTATCCACCTACAAGCAGCGTCTGATGGAAAAGCTGCAGATCGACCATGTGGTCGGCCTGGCGCATCTGATGACGGTGCATGGTCTGCTCGACACGCACAATAATCAGGTAGGCGGCTAAGCGGTTTTTCCAGCAGTGACAAAAAAAAGCCGGACGTAAGTCCGGCTCTTTTTTTGTGCTATCAGCGGTGATTACTGGCCGTGCGAAGCGTTCTTGTCGCTGGCGCTTTCGTCTTCCTGGACCGTCGAGTCGGGCGATGTGCTTTCCGGATGGACGGGCTCGGTCACCGGATGAAGCGGCGCACCCGCAAGTAGATCGCCTTGTGCGGGCGGGGCGGCCGATACCTTCGGCTCCTCTACCTGCGGCTCGTTCGGCTTGGACTCTTCCAACGTCGGCTCAAGCACTGCCTCGACCGTGACTTCGGCCGGCGCTGCGGCGATCGGCAGCGGTGCCGGCTCGATGTGCACGGTGGTCGTCTGTTGTTCGAACGACGACTGGGCACGGAAATCGATCGTGCTGTCGTTGGCGGCAGGCGCGGCGGGTTCTTCGCTGGCCGGTGTCGATTCGATAACGGTCGTCGACGCTTCAGCAACGGAGGTATGACCATCCGCCCACGCGTGCGGTGCCGACTGTTCTTCGGCGACACTCGATACGACGGCGACCGGTGCCGCGACGACGTGCGTTTCTACCGTATTCGTATGTTCTGCTTCCGGCGAAGCTTCCGGGATGGGCGGCAGCGTCGGCAGATTGAACGCCGTTGCCGCTGGGGCCGACACGCTCACTTCAGGGCGTGTAGACCAATGCGGCGAGGCAGCCGGTTCAGCAGCTTCGGTTTTTTCTGCCGGTGCCACAGCCTCATGAACGTGGAGCGTGGTCACTTCTGTGTCGATGACCGAGGCAGCGGCAAAAGCAGCGGTAGTGGCAGCGATCGTCTTCGCTGCCACCGGCTCGGCAGCCGGCGCAGGCTTGGGTGCACCTGCCTTGGGCGCATTGTTCTCGCTCAAGCTGGTCTCTTCGCTGCGATCTTCATCGTCCAGCTCGGACTCGTCGATTGCCGACTCGTTGGTCTGCCCCTGCACCTGCGTGCCGTCTTCGTGGCGACGGCGACGACGGCCACCACGACGGCCGCGACGACGACGCGACGGCGACACTTCGCCTTCGGCGCCCGGCTCGTTGCTACCCGGTGCGGGCGTCTCGGTGATGGGCGTACTCAGCTGAGCTTCTTTTGCTGCCTCGGCGGGTGCTGCCTGCAGTGCCGCCGGCGTGGCGCCCGTGGGCGACTGCTGCGGACGCGGCTGGCGCTCGCCCTTCGGCTGCTGCTGGCCTTGCTGCTTGCGCGATTCGTTCTGCGGCTGCTGGGCTGCGTCCTGGGCCGACTTGGGCTGACGTTCCTGGCGCGGCGTGCCGTCCTGCGGCTTCCCCGGCTGCTGCTGACGCGGCGCCTGGGTATCGGGGTTGCGCGGCTGGCGCGGCTGATTGGGCTGCTGTGCCTTGCCGGCACCCTTGCCTTGTTGCTCGCGGCGCTGCTGTTGCGACTGGCGACCCGTGCTGCCCTGTGCGGAGCGGCCACGTTCGTCGCGGCGATTGCCACGCGATTCGTTGCCACGCGACTCGCTGCGCGGGGTGGGCGCGGGGGCGGGGGCCGGTACGGGAGCCGGGCTGCTGAACAGGCCGCGGAACCAGCCCATCAAGCCGCCGCTCTGAGCGGGTGCGGCAGCTGGCGTGGCTTTGGGAATGGCGACGACCGGGGAAGAGGCCACTTCTTCGCGCAGCGGTGCGGGCGATGCCGGCACGATGCCGCTGACAGCCGGCTGTTCGCCGCTGCCCAGGGCCTGGCCCATCTTGGGGATGGCGGTTTCTTCGACCGCGGTCAGGCGCTCGTAGCTGGGCTTGCTGTGCTCGCCCATGTCCGCTTCGCGGGTGCGCTGGATTTCGATATGCGGGGTTTCGAGCTTGTCGTCGGCGACGATGACGACGTGCACCTTGTTGCGCAGCTCGATCTCGACCACGCTGGCGCGCTTCTCGTTGAGCATGAAGTTGGCGACCGCGGGCGGCGCCTGCACCAGCACCTGGCCGGTGTTGTCCTTCATCGCGTGCTCTTCGATCAGGCGCAGCGTCGACAGTGCGAGCGATTCCACGCCGCGGATATGGCCGTGGCCTTCGCAACGCGGGCAGACGATCTGAGTGGCTTCGCCCAGGGACGGGCGCAGGCGCTGGCGCGACATCTCCAGCAGGCCGAAACGCGAGATGCGGCCGATCTGCACGCGGGCGCGGTCCAGCTTCAGGGCGTCCTTCAGGCGCTCTTCCACTTCACGCTGGTGCTTGGGGCTGTCCATGTCGATGAAATCGATCACGATCAGGCCGCCGGCATCGCGGATGCGCAGCTGGCGGGCGATTTCCACCGCGGCTTCGCAATTGGTGTTGAAGGCGGTTTCTTCGATGTCGCTGCCCTTGGTCGCCTTCGACGAGTTGATGTCGATGGCGGTCAGCGCTTCGGTCTGGTCGATGACGATCGAGCCGCCCGAGGGCAGGCGCACCTGGCGCTCGAACGCGCTCTCGATCTGCGTCTCGATCTGGTAGCGCGAGAACAGCGGCGTGTCGTCCTTGTACAGCTTGAGCTTGCGCATGGCATTGGGCATGACCTGCTGCACGAACTCGCGGGCGTCGTTATAGAGCGACTCCTCGTCGATCAGGATCTCGCCGATATCGTTGCGCAGGTAGTCGCGCAGGGCGCGGATGAACAGCTTCGATTCCTGATAGATCAGGAACGGGCTCTTCTGCGCGCTGGCGGCGTTGGAAATCGCCTTCCACAGCTGGAGCAGGTAGTCGAGATCCCATTGCAGCTCTTCGGCGTCACGGCCCATGCCGGCGGTACGCACGATCAGGCCGACGTCGTCCGGCACGGTGAGGTGGTCGAGCGCTTCCTTCAGGGCCTGGCGGTCTTCGCCTTCGATCCGGCGCGAGACGCCGCCGGCCTTCGGGTTGTTCGGCATCAGCACCATGTAGCGGCCGGCCAGGCTGATAAAGGTGGTCAGCGCGGCGCCCTTGTTGCCGCGTTCTTCCTTTTCGACCTGAACGACGATCTCCTGACCTTCACGGATGAGGTCGCGGATATTGGCCTTGTTGGGGTCCAGGCCGGCGGTGAAGTACTCGCGGGAGACTTCTTTCAGCGGCAGGAAGCCATGGCGTTCGGCGCCGTAATCGACAAAGCAGGCTTCGAGGGAGGCTTCGACGCGAGTGATGCGGCCTTTGTAAATATTGGCTTTTTTCTGCTCGCGGGACGGGATTTCAATATCGAGATCGTAAAGGGTTTGGCCATCGACGATGGCCACACGCAACTCCTCACGCTGAGTTGCGTTGATCAACATACGCTTCATTGTAATTTTTCCTCGGCTTGCCGCGCGTCGCGTGCCGCGGTGGCGCCATGGTGGCGGCCTGCCGGGGATCGCGCCGCTGCGGTTAAGCGGCTTGTGACGGAACCCTTTCTGGTTCCGGGGGTGATTCTTTTGGCAACGCCCGGAAGTCCCAGTACCCCTTGATACCGGACAAACGACAGCCCGAACCGTTACGATGAAAGGGAGCAGCGACCGGCTGCCGGGTAGGCGACCAGCGCTATCCTCGCCGGCGTTACGGGCGGGCTAACCGCCCCATCCATACTTCTTGTCGGACAGGGCGCAGCGCTGGCCGAGTATCCTATCTCGTCAGGTTTTTTTCAATGCAGACGGTAACTTCCCATGACGCACCTCAAGGTGTGCGTCAAGTCCAGGTCGGCCCCGAGCGGGACGGCCAGCGTATCGACAATGCGCTGATGACCCTGCTCAAGGGCGTGCCCAAGAGCATGATTTACCGCCTCCTGCGCACCGGGCAGGTGCGTGTGAACGGCAAGCGCGCCAAGCCCGATACGCGTCTCGTGGCCGGTGATACGTTGCGTATCCCGCCGGTGAGAGTGGCCGAGCGGCCGGTGGAGCAGGGCCCGTCCGAGAGCATGGTGGCCCAGGTTGCCGATGCGGTGATCTTCGAGGACAAGCACTTTCTGGCCATCGACAAGCCGGCCGGCATCGCCAGCCATGGCGGCAGCGGGGTCAGCTTCGGCGCGATCGAACTCTTGCGCGCGGCACGGCCGACCGAACATCTGGAGCTGGTCCACCGTCTGGACCGCGACACCAGCGGTGTGCTGGTTTTTGCCAAGACCCGGGCTGGCCTGGTTGGGCTGCAGGCGGAGATCCGGGCCAACACCGTGACCAAGCAGTACCTGTGCCTGATGACCGGGCATCCGCAAAAAGCCAAGTTCGACGTCAATGCACCGCTGTTGAAATCGGTGCTCCAGGGCGGAGAACGCATGGTAAGAGTTGCCGATAACGGTAAGCCATCGCTCACTTTTTTCCGTGAGATGGAGCAGTATCCCGGCGCCCGCCTGATGCAGGCGACACTGGGCAGCGGGCGCACCCACCAGATCCGCGTACATGCTCAGCACGTCGGCCATCCGCTGGCCGGCGACCCCAAGTACGGCGACCGCGAGGCGAACAAGCGCTTCAAGGAGTGGGGACTTAACCGGCTGTTCCTGCATGCCGGGCATATGAGCTTTGAGGTGGATGGGCGTTCGTATTCGTTCTCGGCGCCGCTGCCAGATGACTTGAAGAAGTTTCTGGATGTCCTTGCTACGAAAGGGGCTGTGGGTAGGAAGCGGGGCGATTGAACCTGGGTTGTGGCGGCTGGTCGCGACTGAAGTCGCTCCTACAAGATGAGGAAGGCTGTCTTAGTTTGTAGGAGCGACTTCAGTCGCGACCGGCGCGAGCTCCCCTAGAGAAAAAACCGCCCGCTGATCTCCAGCGACCGCAACAAAGGCCCGGCCAGCCCCGCCTCGACGATCAGAGCGCAGGCGGCATGGGCCAGCGCAATCGGAGCAAGACTGCGCGTACGCATGAAGCACCAGGCCCAATACAGCTCGGCCAGGAAACAGAACTGCATCAGCAGCCCGTTGGGCGTATGCAGCAGACCGAAGGTCGCTGCGGTCACCAGCACGCAAAACGCCGCCGGCCAGCCCCAGTTTTCCCAGCGTCGCATGACCACCACCAGGATCAGCCACTGCTGCAGGCTGGCCCAGGCAAGATAGAGAAGCACATGGCGCCACGGCAGCGGATGCAGGTGGCGATCGCCGAAGGCGACCACCAGTGCATAGGCAACAACGACCAGGGCTAGCGGCCACAACCAGGACTGGGTTCCCTGGCCGAACCAGCGCCACTGGGCGACCCCGAGGTGGCGCCATTCTCGCCACGCGGCAAATCCGATGGCACCCAGAAAACCGACGATAGCCGGGACCGAAGGGTGCAATTGCCACTGCAGGCCGATGATCAACCAAAGCGGCCCCAACAGAATCAGCACCAGGGCGGCCCATTCCGGAGCGCGGTATTGCGCGGCTACCAACAGCAGGGCCAGGTAAAGCGCGCAAACCGCCCAACCGAGCCATGGCGGCAGGTCCATCTTCGCTTTTGGGAGCAGGAGACCGCGATGGGGGACGACGATGGCGCCGGGCTGCCGGCTCAGGATACGGTCGCGCAGTTGAAGCAAGGTTTCCGCGCTGGCGTCCGATGGAAGACGGATCATGGGCGTGGGACCGATCGAGTCCCAGGCATCCCACTGGGCGCTGGCGTGCATCGCATCACCGCTCAATGCAAGACTGGCCCCGTGCGGCGCGGCTATGCGCGCGCCCGCGCCGAGCTGCACGTCTTTGAGCAACCACGATGCTCCGGCCGGAATGATCGGGCGCAGACGCAGCGTGGTCGCCGCCTGCGGCAATGGACAGTCCGGGCGGGCAGGGTCGGTGGACTGTGCGTGCAGCTGGCGCAGGTCGATCAGAATGTCGTTGGATGTGTTGGAAAGCTCGGCTGCGTCCGTCACCAGGCAGCCGGCATGGCCGGGTGATTCCCATATGATGCCCAGCCGTCCTGGCGAACTGCTCTTGGCCAGGATGCGCAACATCGGCCAGTGCAGCAGATCGACGGGCTGGGCCAGTGGCAGCCCCAGGTCGAATGGCGTGCCGCTGCTGCTGACACTGTCGACACCGTCGATACCGGTCAACAGGTGCGCGTTACCGAAGGCACGCCCGGCAACCAGGTCGTCGGGCGTGCGCGGCGACCATCGCCACAGCGGTGAATCTGTTTGCAACGAGTGCAGACGCTGTTGCGCGTCGCGCGCCAGCTCACTGCGGGTGATCCAACCTGAAAGCGCGGCCATCGACCACAGCAGGACAGCTACCGCCAGTACGAAACTGGCGGTCCAGGCGATCCGTCGCAGGAGCTGGGTCGCTTTCAATGGGTGAGCAGGGCCTCGACGCGTGCGGCGCAGATAAAGTCGTTCAGGGACAGTCCGCCCACGTCGTGGGTGGACCACAACAGGTGGCAATGGCCGTAGCCTGCTTCGATATCCGGATGATGGTCCTCATGGTTGGCCATGAAACCCACCGCGTTGATGAAGCCCAGAGTGCGATGAAAGTCGGCGAACTTGAAGTCCTTGACGATGGCCTTGCCGTCCGCCGTGACGCTCCAGCCGGGTAGCTGCTGCAGAAGTTCGCCGATCTGGGTGGTATTGAGCGCGTTTTCGGCACCTTTGCGCGGCTGGCAGTGCTGGCTGGCGAGATCGGTCATGCGGTAACTCCAAGGCGAGATGGCAAGTGTAAAGAAGCAAGCGTCGAAGTTGCCTGCACAAAAGTAAAGACGCGCACGGAAGGCAAAACAGTACTAAAATGGTGCTGTTTTCGCTGGCGCCTTTTCGGCCGCCGGGCGAAGTTATCCGGAGTAGACATGATCGACATTTCCGAGCGCGCGCAGCAGCACTTTCTGCGTCTGCTTTCCAATCAAGGCATTGAAGGCTTGGGGATTCGCCTGAGCGTGACCCAGCCCGGCACGCCAGCCGCCAACTGCGAGCTGGAGTTCTGCGAACGCAACGAGCTCTCGGGCAACGAATGGACGGTCGAGTGCACGGGCTTCGACTTCCATATCGATGGCGCCAGCGCGCCGTGGCTCGATGGCGCCACCATCGACTACGAACCCAACACCACCGGCGGCCAGCTCAATATCCGCGCACCGCGTATCAAGGGCGAACTGCCCGGTCTGGAAGCGGGTCTGGTCGAGCGCGTGCAGTACGTGCTCGAAGCCGAAGTGAATCCGAAGATTGCCGCGCATGGCGGCCGCGTCAGTCTGCTCGAAATCGATGCCAACGGCGTGGTGGTGCTGCAGTTCGGCGGCGGCTGTCATGGCTGCGGCATGGTCGACGTCACACTCAAGCACGGCGTCGAAAAGACCTTGCGCGAGCGTGTGCCCGAGATCACCGAGGTACGTGATGCTACCGATCATGCCGGTGGCAGCAACCCGTACTACAGCAAGCCTGAAGGCCGTTCGGCGCTTGGTTGAGCGTACGGGTTATTTCTTTTTCCTGCGCAGCAGTGCAACAAACCAGCCGGTAAAAACGAGGCCGAGTGCGAGGCCGATGCCGGCGCCCCAGAGTGCGCCGGTATTGCCCCAGAACGCATTGCCGATGATGACGCCGAGCAAGAAAAGAACAGGTAGCGGAAGGCAGCCCATGGGGTTTCCTTGTATGTCCGGCCAGCTACGCTATCGCAGTGAAAGTCCATGCCCTGTCACGCGTACAACAAAAAGCCCGCCGAACGAAGGCGGGCTTTTTGTTTGCAAGGCGTCGCGACGTTAGTTCTTGTCGCCCTGGATGTGGCCTTCGAGCGTATCGAGCTTGGTCGGCAAGCTGGAGAAATACGCGGCGACGTCTTCGATGTCCTGGTCGGACAGCGTGGCGACGAAGCCCTTCATGATGGCGTTGCTGCGCTGGCCAGTCTTGTACTCGTGCAGCGCCTGCTGCAGGTACATGTTGTACTGGCCGGCAAGGCGCGGGTACTGCGGGTCGATGCCGTTGCCGTCGGTGCCGTGGCACGCGAAGCAGGCGGCAGCCTTCTGCTTGCCGGCATCGACATTGCCCGAAGCCAGCAGCTGGGTGGATGCGAACGCCAGGACGGCGCCGAATGAAAGCAGGGTAAGCGTACGTTTCATGCGGAATAGGTCCTTGACGGCTTACTTGGCGAGGCTGGAAAGATAGGCGGCGATATCGTCGATGTCCTTATCGGACAGACTCTGCGCCTGGGCCGTCATGGTCGGGTGACTGCGCTCGCCCGATTTGTACTCGTGCAGCGCATTGACGATGAACTGCTGATTCTGGCCGGCAATCTTCGGTACCGGGTACTGCGGATAGGCGTTTTCGTATCCCACCACGCCATGACAGCCGTTGCAGGTATAAACGAGCTTACGTCCCATGGCCTTGTCGCCTTCGGCATGCACACTCGCGGTGGCAAGGAGGGCGGCGGCCATGGTCAGGCCAAGCAATTGCAGTCGAGTCATCAAGATCATTCCCACGATTCCGGCTGGTACATGGAGATTAGTCTCGGAAGTATAGTGGTTGCTTTCCAATCGGAACAATATCGGCGTCGTGCTGTCCGCGATGTCGCCGTCGAGGGGAGTGGCAATGGGAGGCAGTCTGTTGAATCGTATGGTCTTGCTGTTAGTGCTGGTGCTGCTTGCACCGGCCGCGCTGGGCGCTCGCGCCTACCGCATCGTCGGCTATGTGTCCGATGCCCGGCCGCTACCGGCCATCAGCCCGGACAAGCTCGACGTGATCAACTTCGCGTTTGCCAAGATCAGCCCGCAGGGCGAGGCCGTGCTTGAAAGCCCCACCGCGCCGGCGTCGCTAGCGGACCTGGTGGCCTTGCGCAAGCGCCATGCACAGTTGCAGATCGTGCTGTCGGTCGGTGGCTGGGGCGCGGATCATTTTTCCGAAGCCGCACTCGACGACGCTTCGCGCCAGCGTTTTACCGCCAGCGCCGTCCATATGATCGAGCAGTACGACCTCGATGGTGTCGACCTCGATTGGGAGTATCCGACTCTGGCGGGGCCGGGCATCAGCCATCGTCCCGAGGACCGGCGCAATTTCAGCCTGTTGCTGGAGAGCCTGCGCAAGGGGCTCGACAAGCTCGGGGCCGCCCATGGCGGCAAGCACTATCTGCTGACCATCGCGGCGGCTGACGGCGAATTCGTCGCCGGCATCGAATTGAACCGGGCTGCGCGTTCGCTCGACTGGTTCAACCTGATGACCTACGACTTCCATACCAGCCTGACGCCGACCACTGGCCATCACGCCGGGCTTTATCTGTCGAAGTGGGCGCCGGCTGAGGACCGTTCGGGCGACAAGGCCGTCAAACAATTCCTTGCGGCCGGCGTGCCGCCGAAGAAGCTCAACCTGGGTGTCGCGTTCTACGGCCGCGAGTTCGGCGGCGTGAATCCGGAGCACCAGGGCGTGCAGCAGAAGTACGCGAAGTTCATCGGCGCGCCGTCATGGCAGGAGCTGGTGGCCAATGACATCGGCAAGCAGGGTTTCGTGCGCTACTGGGATGCGCAGGCGCAGGCGCCGTATCTGTGGAATGCGAAGACGCAGACCTTTATCAGTTATGAGGATCCGCAGTCGTTGGCATTGAAGGCTGCGTACGTCAAGGCGCACGGGCTGGGCGGGATGATGTATTGGGAGCACGCCCTGGATCAGAACGAGCATTTGCTTGATGTGTTGGTGAAAGGATTGGGTGCTAATTAAGAGCGCCCCCTCACCCCAGCCCTCTCCCCCGGCAGAGCCAGGGGAGAGGGAGCAAAAGCGCGCAATGTTGAAGCCTTGCCTCAGTGTGCTCCCTCTCCCCTGGCTCTGCCGGGGGAGAGGGCTGGGGTGAGGGGGGGCTTTAAGCCCTCAACACACCCATCTCAAAACAAGCTCTTGAAGATATGAATCCCGGCGCTGTACTCGCCGACGATCGTGCCCAGGCACACCAGGAAGAAGTTGAGCAGCGTGCGTGCCACGCGGTTCTTCCACCAGCCGCTCCAATGCGTGATGTCGTCGCGCAGGGTTTCGAAGTCCGCCACACGCGGCTTGCGAATCCATGCCTCGACCATTGCGCTGATACCGCCGGACGGAATGCCGGGGCGAAACGGCTTGATCGGCGCGGCAATAAACGCAGCCACCACACTGAGCGGATGACCGCCCGCGATGATCGCGCCGACAGCAGCGAAGCCGCCGGTTAACAGCACCCAGTCACGCAAGGCCTGCGCACCCAATGCGGTGTTGCGATGGAACGCAAAGGCGATCGCGACAAATACGGCAATCACCAGCGCCAATGCGATCCACTTGGGCCAACGTGACTTGGGTGGTGCCTTGGCCAATTCGGCGGCAGTGAGGATCGGGTCCTCCTGCTGCACGCGTAGTTGCTCGCCCATGCCTTTGAGATGGCCGGCACCGATAACCACCAACACTTTCTTGCCTGCACCGAAATGCCCGCGCTCGGCCTGCTCGCGTAGACGCGCCGCCATGTAGGTGTCGCGTTCGGCGATCAGGCTGCGATAAAGCGGCGCCGATTCGGTGGCGAACTCACTGAAGGCGCTTTCCAGCATGTCGCCTTCCTTGAGTTTCTCGATTTCTTTTTCGTCGATCGCTTCACGCTCGAACACGCTGGCGAGCAGGCCGCCCATGAGCCCAAAGCGCTGCCAGAAGCCGACGCTATGCCAGGCGCGGCGCAGCGTGGTGCCGACTTCGCGGTCGATCAGCCACAGCGGCAAACCTTGCGCGGTGGCGCCATCCATCGCCGCTTTCATTTCCGCACCGGGCTCGATGCCGTGCTGATCGGCAAGGCGCTTCTGGAACGTCGACAGCACCAGGCTGGCGGCCACCATGCCGACCTTGCCCTGGCGAATCACCTGCAACAGATCCATCTGCTTGAATGCTTCGGGATCGCGCATGCCTTGTGCGCGGCTGTCGCACAGCTCGATCGCGACAGCGTCGAACTGTTCCTGCGCCAGCAAGGCCTTCACCGCCTCGACGCTGGTCAGCGACACATGCGCCGTGCCCAGCACCACGTATTCCACACCATCGCGTTCGATCCGTTCGAGCGGTTGGCCCTCGAGGGCGGACGGCAGTTCGGTAGTGGTTTCGGTCAGGCTCATGCGCTCATTCTTGCCGTTGTCAGTTCTCATCCATGGGGACATGCCACGGACCGCACAAGGCGGCCCCTTGGCACGGCGTTCAGTCGCGGAAACGCTTCAGCAGGTCCTGATAGGCGTCGATGCGGCGATCGCGCAGGAACGGCCAGATGCGCCGCACGTTCTCGCTGCGTGCCATATCGATCTCGGCGATCAGCAGTTCGCGCTTGTCGGTGCCGGCCTGGGCCAGGAACTCGCCTTGCGGGCCGGCGACGAAACTGGTGCCCCAGAACTGAATGCCTGCACCAACACCGGCGACATCGGCTTCGTAGCCGGTGCGATTGCAGGAGAGCAGGGGCAGGCCGTTGGCGACCGCATGCCCACGCTGCACGGTAACCCATGCATCGCGCTGGCGATCCTTCTCGGCCTGTTCGTCGTTCGGATCCCAGCCGATGGCGGTCGGATAGAGCAGCAATTCGGCACCGGCCAGCGCCATCAGGCGCGCGGCTTCCGGGTACCATTGGTCCCAGCACACCAGCAGACCAAGGCGGCCGACCGAGGTATCGATCGGCTCGAAACCGAGGTCGCCCGGGGTGAAATAGAACTTCTCGTAGAACGCCGGATCGTCCGGGATGTGCATCTTGCGATACTTGCCGGCGATCTCGGCGGAGCGATCGAACACCACGGCGGTGTTGTGATAAAGCCCCGCGGCCCGCTTCTCGAACAGCGACGCCACTACCACCAGCTTGAGCTCGGCCGCCAGCTTGCCCAGACGCTCGGTGCTCGGGCCGGGAATGCGTTCGGCGCGATCGAACTCTTCGACCGACTCGTGCTGGCAAAAGTACGGGCCGTTGTGCAGCTCCTGCAGTAGCACCAGCTCCACGCCGGCGGCGGCCGCTTCGCGCAGGCCCGTTTCGATCGCGTCGAGATTGGCGTCACGCGTGCCGTGATCGGTTTCCTGCAGCAGCGCTACTTTGAGGGTCTTGCGGGTCATGGTCGGTGGATCCGTAATTTCTATGCTTGAGTCATCGAGATAGCGGGGCCGGCGGTTACGCCAGGCCGGCAGGCAACTGCATGGTGATGCAATGCAGGCTGCCGTTCTGCCAGATCAGCGGGCGGCACGGCACCTGCACCACTTCGCGGCCGGGATGCGCCTTGGCGATCACCTTGGCCGCTTCGTCGTCGGCGGCATCGCCGTAGGCGGGAATCAACACGGCGCCGTTGACGATCAGGTAGTTCGCATACGAAGCCGCCAACCGGCGACCTTCGTCGACGATCGGCTTGGCCCAGGGCAACGGATACAGTTCGTACGGCTTGCCTTGCGGGTTACACAGCACGGCCAGTTCGCCGGCCATGCGCTGCAATTCGTCGTGGTGCGGATCGGCACGGTCGTCGCAGGCCTGGAACACGATGCGATCGCCCGGCGCGAAGCGCGCCAGCGTGTCGATATGGGCGTCGGTGTCGTCGCCTTCAAGGTAGCCGTAGTCCAGCCACAGGATGCGGTCGGCATGCAGGCTCTGACTGAGCATGGCAGTCATCTGCTCGCGCGACTGTTCCGGATGGCGCTGCTTGAGACAGCGCCAGGTGGTCAGCACGGTGCCTTCGCCGTCGCTCTCGATGCCGCCGCCTTCCAGCGCCCAGTCGATGCGCTTGTGGCCGGCCTTGGCGAACACACCTGCGTCGACCAGTCCGCCGATCAGCGCATCGTCCTGTTCGGCGCCGAATTTGCCGCCCCAGCCGGTGAAACGAAAATCGGTGAGCTGGAAATGACCCTGGGCATCGCGCAGGGTGATCGGCCCCGAATCGCGCAGCCAGGTGTCGTCATACGGCAGTTCGACAAACCGGATCTGGTCCTTGGCCACGCCCGCGGCATCCAGCTGTTGCTGGACATGCGCGCGCAAGTCGCCATCGGCCACCACGACGATCAGCCGCTGGAAGCGGGTGATCGCAGCGGCCAGCGCCACATAGGTGGTTTCCACGTCGGCCAGGCGCTCGGCCCAATCGGTACCGGCATGCGGCCAGGCGATCAAAACGGCAGCCTGCGGTTCCCATTCCGCCGGCAGGCGCAGGGTCGAGTCGGTCATGGGGCTCTCGTAACGTGAAGAACGGGCCCCTTAGTGTAAGGGATGCGGGTGGCTTAGGAGTGAGTAAAAGCAGGAGTGAGTAAAAGCAGGAGTGAGTGGAGAGGAGTGAGGAGTGAGGAGTGAGTAAAAGCCGGCGAGATCGCGCTCTTACTCACTCCTCACTCCTCTTCACTCACTTCTCGTCCCAGAGGCGCCCGGTCAGTTGGCCGAACCGGGGTTCGTATTGTTCCCCGCGGGCGTATTGAGCACCGAATGAATCACATGGCTGTGCTCGAAATACACGATGAAATTGGCGTAGTCCCAGCGATTGATGACCGGGTGCTTGGCGCTGTCGCCGCCGCGCGGAGACAGCTTGCGCTGCGGCGCGCCCCACTGTTTCTCGACCTGGGCCATGCTCAGGCCGCGGGAGGGCAGGTTCATGCCCTTTTCCTGCTGCACACGGTTGACGAGCAGGCTGTCGGCCTGCGCCACTGACGGCGCAAGTGCGATGGCCAGCAAAATGGCCAGGCCCAGGCTGGTGCGATACTTGATCATGAGCTCCCCCACAAAGCGATGCGGCGTTTTTGTAGCAGAACTGTCGGGGCTTAGCTATCGCCATCTTTGACGATTGCGATGGGGTGAGCATTCCCAGGCGTTATCATGGGCGGCTGCGGGTTGCCGCTTGCCCTGATTTGGACACCGTCATTCATGATCGCCTTTCGTCATTTCGCCTTGCGCCGCGGCAGCCGTCTGCTGCTTTCCGACATCGACCTGGTCATCCAGAGCGGCTGGCGGCTGGGTGTGGTCGGCCGTAACGGCTGCGGCAAGTCGAGCCTGTTCGCCGTCCTGCAGGGCAAGCTGGAGGCCGATGCAGGCGAGCTGGACCTGCCGGCCAAGCTGCGTCTTGCCTCGGTGGCCCAGGAAACTCCGGCACTGCCGGACCCGGCGATCGACTACGTGATGGGTGGCGATGAAGAGCTGGCTGCGGCCTTGCGTGACGAGTTCGATGCCCAGGCGCGCGGCGACACTGAAGCGATGGCCATGGCGCATCATCGCATTGAGGAACTGCACGGCTACGACGCCCGTGCCCGTGCCGGTCGCCTGCTGCACGGCCTGGGGTTTGCGCCGGAGACCCATGAGCGTGCCGTGCAAGAGTTCTCCGGTGGCTGGCGCGTTCGCCTGAACCTGGCACGCGCGCTGATGGCGCCGTCGGAATTGCTGCTGCTCGACGAGCCGACCAACCATCTGGACCTGGATGCGGTGCTGTGGCTGGAAGAATGGCTGCGCCGCTATCAGGGCACCTTGCTGGTGATCTCGCACGATCGCGAATTCCTCGACGGCGTGATCTCGCACACTCTGCATCTGAACGAAGGCCGCGGGCGGCTCTACACCGGCAACTACAGCGCCTTCGAGCGCCTGCGCGCCGAGCAGCTGCGCCAACAGCAGATCGCGCACGAGCGCGAGCAGACCGAGCGCGCGCATCTGCAATCGTTTATCGACCGCTTCAAGGCCAAGGCCAGCAAGGCCAAGCAGGCGCAGTCGCGCATGAAGCGGCTGGAGAAAATGGCCGGCACCGAGGCCGTGCGTGCCGAGCGTGCCTTCCGCTTCCAGTTTGCCGTTCCCGATCGCTTGCCCGATTCGATGCTGCAGTTGGAAGCGGTCGAGGCGGGTTATCCGGGTGAGGGGACCGAACCGCCGGCCTATATCCTGCATGACGTACGTTTTCGCCTGGAGGCCGGCGAACGGATCGGCCTGCTTGGCCCCAACGGCGCGGGTAAGTCCACCCTGGTCAAGACGCTGGTCGGCGAGCTGACGCCGCTGGACGGTGAACGCAAGGCGCACAAGGACCTGAAGATCGGTTACTTCGCCCAGCACACGGTGGAAAGCCTGCGCGAAGGCGCCAGCCCGCTCGAACATCTGCAGGACAAGGCGCCGGGTGTCGGTGCCCAGGTGCTGCGCGACTTCCTGGGCGGCTGGAATTTCGCCGGCGACCGCGCCTTCGAATCGGTCGATGGTTTTTCCGGTGGCGAGCGTGCGCGTCTCGCGCTGGCGTTGATTGCCTGGGACAAGCCCAACCTCCTGCTGCTCGACGAGCCGACCAACCATCTCGACCTGGACATGCGCGAAGCTCTGGCCGATGCGTTGGCCGATTTCGACGGCGCGCTGGTGCTGGTCTCGCATGACCGCCATCTGCTCGGCATGGTCTGCGACAGCTTCTGGCGCGTGGCCGACGGCAAGGTCGAAAGCTTCGATGGCGATCTGGACGACTACGCACGCTGGCTGCGTTCGCGTGGCAATGCATCGAAGAAAAAAGACAGCGCAGCCGCGGCTGCGCCGACAGAGTCGGCCGCTGATCGCCGCCGCGCCTCGGCCGCGCAGCGTGAAAACGAAAAAGTGTCGCGTCAGCGCATCAAGAAACTCGAGACGCGCATTGCCACGCTCGATACAGAACTGACGACGCTGGATCAGCGTCTGGCCGATCCGGATGTCTACAACGGTTCCACGGCCGAATTGATGAAGCTCAGCCAGAAGCAGGCCGAGTTGCGGCGCGAGAAGGAGACGCTGGAAGGCGAGTGGATGGCGTTGTACGAAACGCTCGAATCCTGAACCCGCCTCCTAACTCGTCATTCCGGCGAAGGCCGGAATCTACTCCTCAGCGTAACGGCCGGCCAAATGTTGCCTGATGAACAGAGGACTGAGGAATAGATCCCGGCCTTCGCCGGGATGACGGTAGGGTGAGGTTGTTTTGGGGCCTTCTTCAACGGCCAGCCGCGCGATCAAACGCTGCCGCGCGGGTCAATTCCGATGTGCTGCTAAAAAACCGCTGCCGTAACTGCGCAATCAACACATCGTGCTGGGCCGAAGGCAGCACTTGCTGATCGATCTGCGCACGTTGCTCGGCGTACTGCGCATAACGCGCCTGCCAGTCCTGCCTGGTCTGTTCCATCTGCACCGCACGATCGGCCGCTTCCGCTCCCATCGTTTGCGCCACCTGATTGCGAATTTCATCGACGGATGCACCCTGGGCTTGCAATGCCATCACACGAGCAATCGCGGCATCCTGCTGCTGGCTGCGTTCGCGCAAAGCGCGCTCGTCGGGTGGCAACTGCGTATCGAGTTGCGCGAGTCGAGCGGCTTTCTCCGAAGCAGTCAGCGATGTATCCGCGTTGATACGCAAGCGTTCGACATCGTTGCGCTGGCGCTTCAGCTGGTCGCCGAAGAACACATCGCTCCAGCCGCCTTGTCCAAGATAGCGATCGGCCAGTTGCATGCGTTGATCAAGACTCTGCGCGATCGCTTCGATATCCGGCCCTTTGCCCGGTTGCCCGGGAGGCCCCGGAAGTTGCGCGACGGCGGCCAGATAGGCGCGATAGCGCTGCCATAAATCGACCGCTTCGGCCGCCGCGGGCTTACGGCCTAGTTGGGTCGCGATGCTGTTCTTGACCATCAGGTCGAGCGTCGAGGGCGCGGTTTCATGCTGTGCCGTGAGGTAGTAGTCGAAGAACTCGCGCACCTGTCGTGTATGCGCGAGATGGCCACCTGCATCGACAGGCAGTGCCGGAATGTCCGTGCCGGCCAGCGAGGCAGGGGTTGCCGTGGAAGAACTGGGTGCCAGCGTGGGTGGTGTGGCGAAAGAGGGTGCCGATGCCGCGGGCGGCGATATTGACGTCGCGGGCTGGTGCTCGGGCGAATGTCCGGTGGCGAGCAGCGCGGCGGCTGCCGCGCCCGCCATACCTAAAACAACCATCCAGCCGGCACCCGTAAAACGCATCGTTACAAGCCCTGGTTCTTCAAGCGATTGACATGATTGCGTATGACAGCGACAGGGTCCTCGGCGTTCCCGCCCAGTACGCCGAACTCCTGGTTCACCTCATCGAGGTGGTTCCAGTGATAGCTGGTGCTGAGCACCTGGCCGTAAAGGGCGCGGCAGGCTTCGACTACGCCGTCGTTCGGCCCCGCACCCAGGTTGGTCAGCATGAAGCTGCCGACGCCGGCGAGCGCCACCGTGGTGGGATCTTTCACGTTGGCCGAGTCCAGGGCGCCGCTCACGCTGGTGTCCTTGCCCGCGACGGTGACGCCGAACACCTTGATCGGCTGGATCGCCGTGCCCGCCCACGAATACAGCAGATGCGTATTGCCATCGACGGTCTCGCTCGGCGAACCGCTCCGGCAGCTACCCTGGAGCCCAAGCCCCGCGCTTGGGTAGTGCTGATTGAACTGCGCGGTGCCATCAGAGCTCACTGCGACCAGCGCCGCTTCGGCGTTCTGATTGATGCTGCCGCTCTGCAGGAATCCGAACGCATCGACCAGTGCGGCGACCGCCGCTTCGCCGACGCCGCTCGGGTCGATGCCGAACACGCCTTCGACAAAGTCGCCCACCTGCGAACCGCGATGCGGCGTGCCGATGGTTGTCACGGAAGCGACCAGGTCGGGCACGACGGCTGCGGCGTAGCGCGAGGTCAGGCCGCCCTGGCTATGTCCGATCAGGTTGACCTTGGGCGCACCGGTCTGCACCAGAATCTGTTGAATATAGGCAACCAACTGTTCGCCGCGCCCGTTCGGGCCTTCGTCGGACTGGAAACTGGAAATATCCGGCACGAACACGATCGCCCCATGCGATTCCAGGTCGCTTTGCACGCCGTACCAATAAGGATTGCCACCCAATCCCGTCGGCGAGCCGGACAGGCCGGTGACCAATACGATCGGATATTGCGTGGCGTCGTAATGGTCGATAACGCCGGGAGCATTTTGTGCAAATGCCGACCGATTGCCGATAATCGGCGTCGCCTGCAATATCAGCCCTGTCAGGGTGGCAAGCGTCAGCGCGTGCAGGCGCTGAAGACCTTTGGAATCGTTCGCACGCGACATGTTCCAGCCTCCGTTGCAAAAGGTCTGCGCATTAAGCCTCTGCGATTTTCGGGCGACAATACGAATATTTCGCTTATATCGCTATTTATTTTGTAGCTCACAAAATCAATGTGAAGATATTTTCATGCGCATTGAGTGGCATGGTTATTGCGACATCTCATAATCAAGAAAATTCACAAGCCCTTTATCTGCGCCGCCAGCGCGCGCTATCGGCCCGGACGGGCATGCGGTAACCTTTCGCCCTTGTTGTCGAGCCGGTAGATATCGAGGTATGCGCGAAACCACCATCGAACCGTTGCAATGGTGGTTGCCCGACCTGGCCCGCTTCAGCCCCGAACACCCTCTGCGCTCGCTGATCGCGCGGGCCGATCCTTTGCCCGAGGGACCGAAGGGCTATCTCGCGGGCCTCGAAAACTATTTCATTTGCCCGGGTGGTCTTCCCGCTGCTGCGCTCACGCGCGAGTTGTTGATGGGCGATGCCGCGGACGCGGCCTGGCTCAGCGCGGATCCCGCCTGGGTGCAACCCGATCTCAATGGCGCGCGCCTGCTTGCCTGCGGGCAGTTGGCCTTGACCATGGAAGAGGCCGCCGCGCTGGCGCGGCCGCTCAAGCCGGTGTTCGGCGACGCGGGCATGCTGCTGGAAGTGTCCTCGCCGGACCGTTGGCACCTGCGGCTGCCCAAGGACAGTCAGATTCCGGCGTTCGCGTCGCCGGAACGCGCCTTGGGCGAAGACCTGTTCGAACATCTGCCACAAGGCACCGAGGGCAGGCGTTGGCGGATGCTGATCAACGAAACGCAGATCCTGCTGCATCAGCACCCGGTCAATCAGGCGCGCAGTGAGCGCGGGTTGCCGCCGGTCAACAGTCTTTGGTTCTGGGGTGGCGGTACGTTGCCTGCGCATGTACGCACCTCACTGGCTGCCGTGATCGGCGACGATGTATTGCTGGGCGCGCTGGCCGGCAGGGCGGGTCTGGTCATGCAGCCGCGTACACCCGCTCATGTAGCCCTGGCACGCGCCGACGGCATGATCGATCTGCAAGACCTGCCGGTCGACGTTATTGCCAATGACTGGTGGCCGAGCCTGGAGCCGCTGCTGCGCACGCAGCCCGTGCAATGGGTATTTGCCAGCGGCGAGCGCTTCGTGCATCGGCCATGGCATCGCTGGCGTTTCTGGCGCAAGGCGGCTCGATGATGCGTTTGCAGTTGCACCGGCGCAGCCTGCAGGGCGAGCCCAAGGGCTGGGGCGATGGCGTGCACCCAGTGTTGCAGCGGATTTTTGCGGCGCGCGGCGTGTTCGAACCCATGCAGGCCGAGCATCGCCTGAGCCGCATGCTGTCGCCACAGCAATTGGGCGGCATGGACGATGCCGTCGCGTTGCTGATCGAAGCGATTGCCCATGACTGGTCGATCCTGATCGCCGGCGACTACGACTGCGACGGCGCCACCGGCACGGTCGTCGCCATGCGCGGTCTGCGCATGCTTGGCGCGCGCCATGTGAACTACGCTATACCCAATCGCTTCGTCCATGGCTACGGCCTGAGTCCGGCGCTGGTCGAGTCCTTGCAGCCCAGACCGCAGCTGATCGTCACCGTCGACAATGGCGTGGCGAGTATTGCCGGTGTCGAGGTCGCCAAGGCGCTGGGCATCCGCGTCATCGTGACCGATCACCATCTGCCGGGCGAGCAGTTGCCGGCCGCCGATGCGATGGTCAATCCCAATCTTTCCGGCGATGGCTTTCCCAGCAAGGCGCTGGCCGGCGTCGGCGTGATGTTCTATCTGCTGCTGGCGCTGCGTGCACGCATGCGCGAGCTGGGTAGCTTCGGCGAAAGTGCCGGCCCGGATCTGTCGGTACTGCTGGATCTGGTCGCATTGGGTACGGTTGCGGACCTGGTGCCGCTCGATTACAACAATCGCGTCCTGGTCGAGGCCGGCTTGAAGCGCCTGCGCAGCGGCCGCGGTTGTGCGGGCATCACGGCCTTGATCGAAGCAAGTCAACGCAGCGTCGCCACGCTTTGCCCCAGCGACCTGGGTTATGCCGTGGGACCGCGCCTGAATGCGGCCGGTCGCCTCGAAGACATGCGAATCGGCGTGGAATGCCTGCTTACCGACGATGCGTCGCTCGCGCGGCGTTATGCGCAGCAATTGAGCGCGATCAATCAGGAGCGCCGCGACCTGCAGGCGGCGATGGTCGCCGAAGCCGAAATCATGGTGGGGCAGGCGGCGCAGACCGACGCGGTGGGCGTGGCTTTGTATGAGCCGAGCTGGCACGCCGGCGTGGTCGGCCTGGTTGCCTCCAAGCTGAAGGAGCGCCTGCATCGTCCGGTGATCGCCTTTGCGCCGGCCGGCGAAGACAGCCCGCACGATTTGCGTGGATCGGCGCGTTCCATCGGCGGTTTTCATATTCGCGACGCACTGGCCATGATCGATGCCCGTCACCCGGGGCTGATCGAACGCTTTGGCGGTCATGCCATGGCCGCCGGCTTGAGTCTGAAAACCGAGGACTATCCTCGCTTTGCCGACGCCTTCGATGCGATTGCGCGCGAATGGCTGAGCGAGGAAGCCTTGCAGGCGATGCTCTATACGGACGGCGAGTTGCCGCCCGGCGCATTTACGCTCGATCTCGCGCGTCAGCTGCGTTACGCGGCACCCTGGGGCCAGGCGTTTCCCGAGCCCTTGTTCGACAACGTGTTCGAATGCGCCCAATGGAAGCCCATGGGCGAAAAGCACCTGCGTTTGAGCCTGCGCGATCCCCGGGACGGCGCCGTGCACGATGCGGTGATGTTCAACGCCTACGACGGTACGCCTCCGCCGAAAGCGTTGCGTGCAGCCTACGAGCTGGTGATCAACGACTGGCAGGGGCGCGAAAGCGTGCGTTTGCTATTGCGGCACATCGAGCCGGTCTGATCGATCGCGCAAAGCGCGATCGCTACGGGAATTACCCCACTCCTTCACGCCTCTTTACCCCGTCACGCGTCAGTTTAGTGCTGCGTAACGCGACAAAGTCGCAGGAGGCCACCATGATTGTGCAAATGACCGATCTGCCCGCTGGCGTGCTCGGATTTACTGCGCACGGCCAGGTTACGGCCAGGGACTACGAGTCGATCCTGATACCCGATCTCGAAGCGGCGTTCGCGCTCAATCCCAAGTTGAGCCTGGTATTTCACCTGGGCGAGGACTTTACCGGCTTCGATGCCGGTGCCATGTGGGACGACGTGAAGTTCGGTTTCCGCCATATCACCGGCTGGGAGCGGATTGGCATCGTCACCGACGTGGGCTGGATACGCACGATGTGCAAGATGTTCGGTTTCGCCGTGCCCTGCGAGTTGAAGCTGTTTCACAACAACGAGCTTCAGGAGGCCAGGGACTGGGTTGCAGAGATGCACGAGATCGCGTGACGGGCGCCACGATTGGGTGCTTGCGTCGAGGCCCGCCTTGTGTTGAAGTCGGCTCATGACTTCCGTCGCCACCCGCCTGCATCTGAACTACGCCGCCTATGAGGCGCGTGGCTTGGCTGCGGCTGCTGGCCTGAATAATAACGCCAATAATAATCCCCGCATCGACGGGTGGGCCGGCGTGTAGACGAGATAAAAGTCATCACATACGCAAAGGGCCCGCCAACCGCGGGCCCTTTTTTTTGTCATGTCGTTTCGGGCTCCAACAACGTCAATGAAGGGAAAGCCAGCATGTGCGCGATATTCGGGATGTTCGATCTTCAACCGGGCGACGATCTGGCCGCCTTGCGTCAACAGGCGCTGGAGCTGTCGCAGCGACAGCGCCACCGCGGTCCGGATTGGAGCGGTGTATTCGTGGATGCCGGGGTGATCCTGGTGCATGAGCGCTTGGCCATTGTCGACCCGGCCAGCGGTTCGCAGCCGCTGCGCTCGCGCGACGGTGATCTGGCGCTCGCCGTCAACGGTGAGATTTACAACCATCGCGAACTGCGCGCCGCGAGCGGTTACGACTTCACGACGGGCTCCGATTGCGAAGTCATCAACGCGCTCTATCGTGAGTTCGCTGTGCAGAACGCCCCGCCAGGCGATTTCGTGAGCCGGCTCAATGGCATTTTTGCTTTCGCGCTGTGGGATGGCCAAGCGCAGCGCTACCTGATTGCGCGCGATCCGATCGGTGTGTGTCCGCTGTATTGGGGGCACGATAGCCAGGGGCGTTTGTGCGTGGCGTCGGAAATGAAATCGCTGGTCGGCGTGTGCGCGGATGTTGCACCGTTCCCGCCCGGTCATGTCTACGACAGCCTCGATGGACAGCTGCGCAGTTACTACCATAAGCCATGGCGCGACCATGAGGTCACCCGCGGCCATAGCGTTTCTTCGCAAGACCTGCGACAGGCCTTCGAGCAGGCCGTGCATCGACAGCTGATGACCGACGTGCCGTACGGCGTGTTGCTTTCGGGCGGTCTCGATTCGTCGCTGGTAGCCGCTTGCGCCGCACGCTTCGCGCGCGAGCGCGTCGAAGACGACGATCGCAGCGAAGCCTGGTGGCCGCGCCTGCATTCGTTCGCCATCGGCCTGGAGGGTTCGCCCGATCTTGCCGCCGCGCAAGTGGCGGCCGATGCGCTGGGCACGGTGCACCATGGTTTTGTCTACAACTTCTGGGAGGGGCTCGATGCCTTGCCTGAAGTCATCCGCCATATCGAAACCTACGATGTCACTACCATCCGTGCATCGACGCCGATGTATCTCCTGGCACGACGGATCAAGGCGATGGGCGTAAAGATGGTGCTGTCGGGCGAAGGCTCGGACGAAATCTTCGGTGGCTATCTCTATTTCCACAAGGCGCCGTCGGCCGAAGCGTTTCACGAAGAAACCGTGCGCAAGCTCGACGCCTTGCATAGCTACGATTGCCTGCGCGCGAACAAGGCGATGATGGCCTGGGGCGTGGAAGCGCGCGTACCTTTCCTTGACCTGGATTTCCTCGATACTGCGATGGGGATGGATGCCAAGTACAAAATGGCCGGGCAGGGGCGTATCGAAAAGGCCGTGTTGCGCGAGGCATTCCAGGGTGCCTTGCCCGACTCGATCCTGTGGCGACAGAAAGAACAGTTCAGTGACGGCGTCGGCTATGGCTGGATCGATGGCCTGAAGGCGCACGCCGAACAGGCCATCAGCGACCGCGAATTCGCCGCGGCGGCGACGCGTTATCCGTTCAACACGCCGACGACCAAGGAGGCGTATCTGTATCGCCGCATCTTCGAGCGCTTCTTTCCCGGCGAGGCCTGCGCGGCGACGGTGCCGGGCGGCAAGTCGATCGCCTGCTCGTCACCGGCCGCATTGGCCTGGGATCCCGCGTTTGCGGCGGCAGCGGATCCGTCGGGGCGTGCCGTACGCGATGTCCACCAGCAGGCGCTGGCGGTCTGAGCCAGTCACCGGATGGGATGCCGGGCGGTTCGATCGCCCGGCATGACCTCAATGCAGATCGGGATGCAATAGCAGGCACATGTGCTGGTGCTTGAAATCCATAAGGAAATCCATGTCGCGCAACGCGCCTGCGCCAAGGGTGATGGGCCAGCGCACGGCGCTTTCCGTGAGCACGTCGAAATACACCTCGATCGGCTGACCGGAAATCTCGAGCTTTACCTTGGCATGGTCGGTATTGGCCAGGTGCTGTCCACCGATGTCGTTGACCTCACGCTTGCTTCGACGCAGCGCGGTGGCCTGTTCCAGCGCCTTGGCCGTGCCGAGCAGGTATAGATAGGCGCCGGTATCCAGCCTTACCTTGCTCCACTGCCCCTCGATGGGCATCGGTACGACCAGACCCAGACCGTCGCCCCAGAAGGTGCTACTGATCAGCATCGGTGCATCGCAATGGGTATTTTCGGTGGCGGCGTCGCCGACGGTCAGGGTGTTTCGGCTGATGCGTACGCTTCCCAGCGGGGCGATCATGTTGATGCCCATGAGCGATATACGCGTGTTGCTCACGATCAATACGGGAATGTTGCGCCAGACCACCGGTCCGACCTTCAACTCCTTAAGCAACCCACGTTTGCCCGGCTCCTGTCTGGTGATCCAGCCGCTGAAGCTGATCGGCGTGTCGAGTACTTCCACGCCCAGTTTGCTGGCCTGCTCTTCGCTGATGGCCACGTCATGGGCACCCGTGTCGATCAGCAGGTCTATGTCATGCCCGTTGGCCTGTGCCTTGACGTGTGGGCTCGGATCGCGCTCGGAGTAAACCAGCGGAAGCGTGAAGCCTTGCGCGGGTACGTCGACGGCGAAGACTGACTGCTTGTTGATCCGGCTTGCATAAGCCTTCATGCGCGACAGTTGCACGTCCACGCCGTGTCCTTCGAAGCGTTTGACCAAGGCGGCTTCCATGGCATAGGCGTCGGCGTCGCGTCCGGCCAGGTGCAGGTTGGCGCTTTCGAACTGGCCGCACATGATGGCGATACTGGGGCGGCTGTCGATCAGCGTATCCATGCAGGTTTCGGCATCGCGCGAGGACGCGTCGAGGTTGTAATGCATTCGCTCGATGACCATCGCCGAGACGATATGGGTCACCGGATCGGTCGAGGTCTTGTAGATATCGGCCACGGTTTGCAGATCCGCGCCCTGCATGGCGCTGTAGATCTTCGTGATGACGGGGTCGTTGCCGCGGGGCGTTGCGATGTCGTCGGCTATGCCCGAGCCGGTCCAGAACAGGGCGGCGCCACAAAGCAGCGCGATCATGTGCATGTGCGTCTTCATGAGTTTCTGGGCTTCCTTCGATGCGGATATGGAACGCACGCACACATCGTCGTCTCGCCTGATCCGAGTCGATTGAGTAGACATGTATTAGCGTGTGCCCCTGAGCGTGCGGTCATTCCCTGGACGAAGTCGCCATTCCCGCGCCGATCATACGAGCGATGCGGATCAGGTTCTTGCGAGCATCGGTCAGTCGTGCCGGGGCATGCCGGCCGCCAATCCGATGCCGATCAGGATCAGCGTGCCGAAGACGACCAGCACCATGCCGATCATGCAGCCAAGCAGCGTATAGGCTGCCTCCCGCCGTCGTCGGGCACGGAACAAGGGAACGACGCGAGCGGCCATCGGCAATACGACGATGGCCAGAGGACCCAGGACATCGGGCCAGATCAGTTTGGCGCCGGTTTCCCAGGCCATGGCGTCGGCCAGACATAGCCAGCCGATGGCCAATGAGGCCCCGAGCAGGCTGAGCCCGATGCCGATCAACAGGCAAACCCAGGCGCGGGAAAGGGTGGGGCGTTCGATCGACGTCGTCATGCGGTCGAGTTTGGCAGCAAAGGCGCCGTTTACCTACGCGGGACCGGCCTGTCTGCTATCCTTATGGGTCAATCTCAGCCACGACATTCCAATGATCGAGACCAATCCGATCCACGCGCAAATCGCCGACCTCACCGGTCGCGTCGAGTCGCTTAGGGGGTATCTTTGACTACGCCACCAAGCGTGAGCGTCTCGAAGAAGTAAGCCGCGAACTGGAGAGTCCCAATGTGTGGGACGATCCGCCGCGCGCACAGGAACTGGGCCGCGAGCGCGCCCGTCTGGACACTATCGTCAACGGTATCGACACGCTCACCGCCGGCCTCGCCGATGCGGGCGAGTTGCTGGACATGGCCGCGGCCGACGGCGATGAAGACACCGCCAACTCCGTCGTGACCGACCTGGGCAAGCTCGAAGCCAAAGTGGCCAAGCTCGAATTCCAGCGCATGTTCTCCGGCAAGATGGACGCCAACAACGCGTTTGTCGACATCCAGGCCGGCGCCGGTGGCACCGAGGCGCAGGACTGGGCCGAAATGCTGCTGCGCATGTACCTGCGCTGGTGCGAATCGCGCGGCTGGAAGACCGAGCTGCTCGAAGTCAGCGGCGGCGACGTGGCCGGCATCAAATCGGCCACATTCCGTGTCGAGGGCGATTACGCCTATGGCTGGCTGAAGACCGAGATCGGCGTGCACCGCCTGGTGCGCAAGTCGCCATTCGACTCGGACAACCGCCGCCATACCAGCTTTACCTCGGTATTCGTGTCGCCGGAAGTCGACGACGATATCGATATCGACATCAACCCGGCCGACCTGAAAACGGACGTCTATCGTTCGTCCGGTGCCGGTGGCCAGCACGTCAACAAGACCGAATCGGCCGTGCGTATTACCCACGTGCCGACTGGCGTGGTGGTGGCTTGTCAGACCGAGCGCAGCCAGCACGCCAACCGCGACCGTGCCATGAAGATGCTGGCCGCCAAGCTGTACGAGCTGGAAGTGCAAAAGCGCAATGCCGAAAAGGACGCGCTCGAAGCGACCAAGTCGGACATCGGCTGGGGCAGCCAGATTCGCAACTACGTACTCGACCAGAGCCGCATCAAGGATCTGCGTACGGGCATCGAGCGTTCGGATACGCAGAAGGTGCTCGATGGCGACCTGGACGAGTTTGTCGAGGCGAGCTTGAAATCGGGCCTGGATGCGGGCGCGAAACGCCTGGACGCGTAACGATTTGCCTCACCCTTAATTGTCGTCATTCCGGCGAAGGCCGGAATCCAATCCTCAACGCAGATGCTTGCCAGGTGCGATCTGACATGCGTGGACTGAGGGATGGGCCCCGGCCTTCGCCGGGGCGACGGATGATAAGTTGCCGCGTAAACGCGGGATGCTCCAAGAAAAGCCTGCTATAAACCATCCACTACACATCTGTACGACCGGAACCACATCGAATGACCGACGAAAACACGCCGCCCATCGACGAGAACAAGCTGATTGCCGAGCGTCGCGAGAAACTCAAAGGCTTGCGCGGGCAGGGCGTGGCATTTCCGAACGATCATAAGGTCGATGCCTTCGCCGGCGATCTTCAGGCCGAGTTCGCGGACAAAGACGTCCATACGGCCGAATCGATCGAAGCCATCGCGCGTCGCGTCAAGGTGGCCGGTCGCATCATGCTCAAGCGCGACCAGGGCAAGGTGGCTTTCGTCCAGTTGCAGGATTTCACCGGGCGTATCCAGTTGTTCATCCACCAGGGTACGGTGGGCGAAGAGACCTACAAGGCCTTCAAGGGCTGGGACGTAGGCGACATCGTCGGTGCCGAAGGTGCGCTGATGCGTACCAAGACGGGCGAGCTGTCGATCAAGGTCGATGCCTTGCGTCTGCTGACCAAGAGCCTGCGTCCGCTGCCGGACAAGTTCCATGGCCTGGCCGATGTCGAGCAGCGCTATCGCCAGCGCTATGTCGATCTGATCGTGACCGAAGAGGCGCGCCGCACGTTCGCCCTGCGCTCGCGCATCATCGGTTACATGCGCCAGTGGCTGGAGGCCGAGCCGCGTCGCTTCATGGAAGTGGAAACGCCGATGATGCACATCATCCCCGGCGGTGCCACGGCGCGTCCGTTCGTCACGCACCACAATGCGCTGGATATCGATCTTTACCTGCGCGTGGCACCCGAGCTTTATCTCAAGCGCCTCGTCGTCGGCGGCTTCGACCGCGTCTACGAGATCAACCGCAACTTCCGCAACGAGGGCGTGTCGACCCGGCACAACCCCGAGTTCACCATGCTCGAGCTATATCAGGCTTACGCCACTTACCACGAGATCATGGACCTCACCGAATCGGTGATCCGCGATACCGCCAGGAAGGTCCTGGGTACGACGGAGCTGACCTGGGACGGCGCCTCCATCGATGTCGGCCCGGCGTTCCGTCGCTGGAAGATGGAAGACGCCGTGCTTGAGCACAATCCCGAGATCAAGCGCGAAGAGCTGCGCGACCGCGAAGCGATGGCTGCGCACGCCAGGCGCCTGGGTGCACAGGTGAAGCCGGGCTATGGCTGGGGCAAGCTGCTGCTGGAGATCTTCGAGCACACGGTCGAGCACACCCTGATCCAGCCCACCTTCATCATCGACCATCCGGTCGAGGTGTCGCCGCTGGCGCGCGAGAACGATACGGACAAGGGCATCACCGATCGTTTCGAGCTGTTCGTCAACGGCAAGGAACTGGCCAACGGCTTCTCCGAATTGAACGATCCGGAGGATCAGGCGGCACGCTTCCAGGCTCAGGTCGATGCGAAGGACTCCGGCGACGACGAAGCCATGCATTTCGATGCGGACTACATCCGTGCGCTCGAAGTCGGCTTGCCGCCGACCGGCGGCCTGGGTATCGGTATCGATCGCCTGGTGATGCTGTTGACCGATTCGGCGTCCATCCGCGATGTATTGTTGTTCCCGTACATGCGGCCGGAAGCGTAACGTTTCACTTCTGCACAGGGGCAGGTCATGACAAGAACACACGTTTTGCTCAGTGGCCTGTTTGCCCTCGCGACGGCGGCGTGCTCGCCGTCGTCCGATCAGGCATCACCACCCCCGGCCGACAAGCCTGCCGCGCCCGCGACGGTTGCGGCACCGGCACCGGCGACTTCGGTCAATGACGATACCGCCGTGGCCAAGGTCAACGATGCCGTCCAACGTCATCACCTGACCTCGCTGAAGCCCGATTGCCTCGACTACATCATTGGCGATGAAAGCCAGGACGGCATCGATGTCGACGTGCATGAGAAGCACGACGAACATTGCGGCGGCGATCCGGAAACCTCGCCGCGCCTGTTCTCGTTTCATGTCGACCATGCCGGCAAGCTGACCACCGATGCGCTCGATCCGGCCGATGGTGAGATGAAGCCGATCGACTGAATGGGTGTTGCGGTCGCGACTGAAGTCGCTCCTGCAAACTAGGACAGACATCGCTAGCTTGTAGGAGCGACTTCAGTCGCGACTGCGGCCTCCCCGGATAACCGTGGATACGGTTATAGCCGACCGCCAAGGTAACGCCATCTCGGTACCCAGCGAATAGCTCCCTGAACACGCCACTTCAGGAGCACACTGCAATGACTCTGCTCAAAAAGCTCAGCGTTCTCCTGGCCGGACTGATGGCCATGACCGCGCTGGACGACGCCTACGCGCAAGCGGCCGGTTCCAATGACAGCAAGCGCCTCGTCGTGGTCGAACTGTTCCAGAGCCAGGGCTGCTCATCCTGCCCGCCGGCCGAGGCCAACCTCAATGCGATTGCTGTACAGCCCAACGTGCTGGCCTTGTCATATGCGGTGACTTACTGGGACGACCTGGGCTGGAAAGACACATTCGCGCAGCAGATATTTACCGACCGCCAGTGGACCTACGCGCAGCGCCGTGGCCGCGACAATGTCTGGACCCCACAGGTCTACATCAACGGCCGCAAGGATATTGTCGGCACGAGCCGTTCGCAGCTCGATGAGGTGATAGCGGACTCGTCTGCCGCTACGACTGCATCGCCAACGATCACCTGGCAGCCGAATCGCCTCAGCGTCGGTGCGGGCACTGGCGGCGACTACGACGTTTGGCTGGTACGTTACGATCCGCGCACGATCGACGTGCCGATCGGCGCGGGTGAAAACAGCGGCCGCGTTCTGCCTCATCGCAATATCGTGCGCGAACTGGTGAATCTGGGGCACTGGAACGGCAAGCCGCAGGAGTTTGCCTTGCCGATGCCGAAACTCGCCGGCCTTTCCACCGCGGTGTTGATCCAATCGGGTCCCGGTGGTGCCATTATCGGTGCGGCCATCCAACGCTAGGACGTTCGCCATGAATCGTCGCCAGGCACTTTGGACCATCGCAGGTGCGGTCACGGCGGCGGTGTGGCTGCCCCGGGCATGGTCGCAACGAGGCTACGAACGCGCTTCCGAACTCTATGGCGCATTGCGCGAACAGCCGCATCAAAGCGTCGTCATGGGTGGCGGTACGTTGGATGTGGTTTTTGCCGATGGCGCGCCAGGACTCGATCGCGATCGGGTCATAGCCTGGATACGCAAGAGTGCCACGGCGGTGACCACTTACTTTGGCCGCTTTCCCGTTCGACATGTCGGCGTGTTGGTGATCGCGGAAGAGAGCGGCCGCCTGGGCCCGGGCACCACGTACGGGTTCGACGGTTCGGCCATTCGTCTGCATGTCGGGCGCGACGCAAGCGAAGACGCCTATCGCAACGACTGGATGCTGGTCCACGAAATGACGCACCTGGCCTTGCCCGAAGTGCCGCAAGAGGGCGCATGGCTGCTTGAAGGCAACGCCACCTACGTCGAGCCGATCGCGCGTGCGCAGGCCGGGCAGCTCGATCCGGCCAGCGTATGGCAATGGTCAGTCGACGATATGCCCAAGGGACAACCCGCCAGTGGCGATCAGGGTCTCGATCACACCCACACATGGGGCCGCACTTATTGGGGCGGCGCGACATTCTGGTTGCTCGCCGAGGTGGCGATCTATGAGCAGACCCAGGGGCGAAGCAGCCTGCAGGACGCCTTGCGTGCGATCAATCGCGAAAGCGGCGGCAATGGCAGTACATGGAGCCTGGACAAGGTCATGGAAGTCGGCGACAAGGCCACTGGCACGAAGGTGCTCGGCAAACTGTACGGCGATATGAAAGACAAGCCTGTACATATCGACCTGGACGGTATGTTTCGCAAGCTCGGGGTCGGTGAAGCGAACGGCAAGATCGTATTCGACGACCGCGCGCCGCTGGCGCGTCTGCGTGAGCGCATCACCCGCAAGCCTTGAAACCCGAGATTGGGGTTGCAAGCTCCGGGAAACTGTAGGGCACCTCTCCAAACGCGCTAGAATTAGGGGCTTACAAGCTCAAGGAGCGCGTTTATGTGGTTTGCCATCATCGCCGAGGACGTTGCCGACTCCCTGGAAAAGCGCAAGGGTGCCCGGCCGGCGCATATCGAGCGCCTGCAGAAGCTGCTCGACGAGGGCCGTCTGTTCGTCGCGGGTGCCTTTCCGGCGATCGAATCGGAAGATCCAGGCCCGGCCGGCTTTACCGGCAGCATGATCCTGGCCCAGTTTCCCTCGCAGGCCGAGGCGCAGGCCTGGGCCGACGCCGATCCGTACGTGGCCGCTGGCGTCTATGCCCGGGTCACCATCAAGCCCTTCCGCAAGGCGTTGCCGGCGGCATGAGCATGGTCGACGAAAACATGGTCGATAAGATCCGTCAGCGCCTCAGTGTTGCGTTGGCTCCGACCGAACTGGACGTGCTCGACGAGGGCTACAAGCACGCGGGCCATGCCAACGAAGGCAAAGGACATTTCCATGTGCGCATCGTCAGTGCCGCCTTTGCGGGCCAGTTGCCGCTCAAGCGCCACCGCATGGTCTACGCGGCCCTGGACGGGCTGATGGACCAGGGAATCCACGCCTTATCCATCGACGCGCAGGCGCCAAACCCGTAAATTGAAATGAATTCAATAACATGAATTATTAACCTCATGTTATTTCCACGCGCCAAACGCATTGCGGCTCCGGCCTGCGTTTGGCACAGTGCCTTGTCGCCCAATTGTCATGGGCCTACCCGATTCGCCGCTGGGAACGCATGCGCCTTACCACGATAAAACTCGCCGGTTTCAAGTCCTTCGTCGACCCGACCACCCTGCATCTGCCGAGCAATATGACCGGCGTAGTGGGGCCGAACGGCTGCGGCAAGTCCAACATCATCGATGCGATTCGCTGGGTGATGGGCGAGAGCGCGGCCAGCCGCCTGCGCGGCGATTCGCTGACCGACGTGATCTTCTCCGGCTCCAACGCGCGCAAGCCGGTGGGCCAGGCCACGGTCGAGCTGATCTTCGACAACTCCGACGGCACCATCCAGGGCGAGTACGGGCAGTACGCCGAAATCTCGGTCAAGCGCCAGGTGACCCGTGACGGTCAGTCGGGCTACTTCTTGAACGGTGCACGCTGCCGTCGTCGCGACATCACCGATCTGTTCCTCGGCACGGGTCTCGGGCCGCGCAGCTACTCGATCATCGAGCAGGGCATGATCAGCCAGATCGTCGAGGCCGCGCCCGATGAACTGCGCACGCACCTGGAAGAAGCCGCCGGCATCTCCAAGTACAAGGAGCGCCGCAAGGAAACCGAGAGCCGCATCAAATCCACCCGGGAAAACCTCGACCGCGTGCGCGACGTGCGCGACGAAGTGGACAAGCAGCTCGAACACCTGAACCGTCAGGCACGCGCCGCCGAGCGCTGGAAGGCGTTCAAGGAAGAGCAGGTACGCAAGGAAGCCGAGCTGCGCGCGCTGGAATACCGCGGCCTGAAGGGTCAGCACGACGGCGAAGGCGCCAGCCTGTCCGCCGCCGAAACCGAGATCGAAAAGCGTCTCGCCGAGCAGCGCCATATCGAAGCGCAGCTCGAAAGCGTGCGCGAGCGTCATACCGGCGCCAGCGAACACCTCAATAGCGTTCAGGGCGAGGTCTACAAGGTCGGCGCCGAGATCGCGCGCGTCGAGCAGCAGGTGCGCTACAACCGCGAAACCGCCGACCGCCTGCAACGCGCGCAGAGCGATGCCGAGCGCGAACAGGCCGAACTGGCCGAGCACATCGCCAACGATCGCCAACAGATCGAAACGCTGCGCACCGCGCTGGCCGAAGGCGAGCCGCGCCTGGAAGCGCTGCAGCAGATGCAGGACGATACGTCCGAAGCGCAGCGCGATACCGAAACCAAGCTGGCCGACTGGCAGCAACGCTGGGACGGCTACACGCGTACGGCCGGTGAGGCCAGCCGCGCGGCGGAAGTCGAGCGCACCAAGCTGGCGTATCTCGATCGCCAGGCCGTCGACCTGGCCAAACGTCGCGAAGCGCTGGAGTCCGAGCAAAAGGCTACCGACGTGGCGGCACTCGATGCCGCCGCCGAGCAGTTGCATACCGAACACGATACTCAGCGCGAGCGCGTCGAATCGCTCGGCACCTTGCTCGATACGCACAAGCTCACCCATGAGAAAGTGCTCGACGACGAACGCCAAGTGCAGTCCGCACTGAACGAAGCACGTCAGCAATTACAGACCGCGCGCGGCCGTCAGGCCTCGCTCGAAGCCTTACAACATGCGGCACTCGGCCAGGAAGAAAGCGCGGCCAGCGGCTGGCTGTCGCGCCTGGGCCTGGACAAGTCGCGCCGGTTGGGCGAAGCCCTGCAGGTGGACGCCGGTTGGGAAACGGCGGTCGAGACCGCCTTGATCGGCTTTATCGACAGCGTCCTGGTCGACGGCGCGAGCCACGTCGCGGGCGAATTCGCCGGACTGGAAAACGCCGACATCGCTTTGATCGACGCCGTCGAAGGTAGCGCCGGCGCGCCCGGTACCTTGGGTGCGCATGTGCGTGGTCCCGCGGCGGCGATCGCACTGCTCAATCAGGTCTACGCGGCGGAAACGTTGAGCGACGCGCAACAGCGCGCCGGCGGTTTGTCGGGCACGCAATCGGTCATGACGCGCCAGGGCGAATGGCTGGGGGCCGGCTGGGCGCGCCTATTGCGCGGGCAGGGCAATCAGGTCGGTGTATTGGCGCGCGAACGCGAAATGCGCACGCTGGCCGAGCAGATCGCTACGCTTGAAGCACGCATCGACGAACTGACCGAGCAGCTCGATCAGCTGCGCACCGACAAGTTCGAGGCCGAACGCGCCCGCGATGACGCGCAGCGCGAGCTGTACAACGCGCATCGCCGCCAATCCGAACTCGCCGGCCAGCTGCAAAGCCATCGCGGCAAGGTCGAGACGGCGCGCGCTCGCTCGGAAAAAGTCAGTGGCGAGCTGAGCGACCTGATCGCCCAGGTCGACGAATTGCAAAGCAGTACGCGCGAAGCCCGAGCACGCCTGGACGAATCGGTCGGCAACATGGGCGACCTGGAAGACCAGCGCCGCGAACTGGAAAACGAGCGCCGCGCCTTGCTCGAATCGCGCGAAGAAGCGCGCATGAATGCACGTGAGGCGGCCGACCAGGCGCATGCACTGGCCTTGAGCATGGAATCGAAGCGTTCCTCGTTGAGCTCGCTTGAGCAAGCGTTGGCGCGTATGGATTCGCAACATCGCCAGGTGGAGATGCGCCGTAACGAGATCGTCGAGCAGTTGGCGGCCGGTACCGATCCGATCGCCGAGCTGGAAGCCGAGCGCCAGACCTATCTCGATCAGCGCCTGCTGGTGGACAAGCAACTGGTCGAAGCGAGGCGGGCGCTCGACGACTGCGACGCCGAATTCCGTCGCCTGGACCAGGAGCGTCAGCGCACCGAGCAATCGTTGAACGGGCTGCGTGAAAAGCTTTCGGAGAAGCGCCTCGCCGCGCAGGCCTTGCAGCTACGCGCGCAGCAGCTGGCCGAGGCGATCACCGCCTCGGGCCTGGAACTGGACACGCTGCTGACCGAGTTGGCCGAAGACGCCGACGCCGGCCAGTGGCGCAAGGACCTGGGCGATCTGGCGCAGAAGATCCAGCGCCTGGAACCGGTGAACCTCGCCGCGATCCAGGAGCACGCCGAACAGAGCGAGCGCAAGACCTACCTGGACAACCAGCTGGGCGATCTGACCAGCGCGCTGGAAACGCTCGAAGGCGCGATCAAGAAGATCGATCGCGAGACCCGCCAGCGTTTCAAGGAAACCTTCGACCGCGTCAATGCCGGCGTGCAGGAACTATTCCCGCGTCTGTTCGGCGGTGGCCATGCCTATCTGGAGCTGACCGGCGACGATCTGCTCGATACCGGCGTGGCCATCATGGCGCGCCCGCCCGGCAAGCGCGTGTCGAACATCACCCTGCTCTCCGGCGGCGAGAAGGCGCTGACCGCCGTCTCGCTGGTGTTCGCGATCTTCGGTCTGAACCCCGCACCGTTCTGCTTGCTGGACGAGGTGGACGCACCGCTGGACGAAGCCAACGTCGGTCGCTTCTCGAACATGGTCAAGGAGATGAGCGAAAAGGTGCAGTTCATCTTTGTCAGCCATAACAAGGCCACCATGGAGGCCGCCTCGCAATTGTGCGGCGTCACCATGCGCGAGCCCGGTGTGTCGCGTCTGGTGCAGGTGGATCTGGCCGAAGCGGCTAAACTTGCCGGAGCAGCTTGAGGAGTATGGTCATGAGGATCGAACCCATCATCGCATTCGCCTGGAATCCCGCCGTGGGCATTCCGTTGGCCATTGTCGGATTGATCGTGGTGGCGCTGATCTGGTTGTTCGGACAGCCCAAGAAAGAGCAGGGCACGCGCCGTCCATCGCCTGAGGCGCCGCGCGGCGAGCGCCGCGAACCGAGCTTCGGCGACGATGCGATCGATAGCGATCATCTTTCCTTCAGCGCGCTCGACGAAGAAGAACACGGCCACGAGCCGGTCATCGGCGACAAACCCGCACAGGGTGAGCTGGAGATGGGCCTGCGCGGCGAGCTGGAACGTCTCGGTGCCGCGCTGGCCGGCGATCGCGGCCGTGTAACCGCCGCACCGCTGCCGAAGCCGACCGGTCATGCTGCGTCGATCGTCGATGCGCTGCGCGCGCCGTCGATGCCCGAAGACGGCTTGATCGAACCCAAACCCATTGTGTCGCCATCGATGGCTGCACCGGTTGCAGCGCCCGCGCCGGTTGCTGCGCCGGCACCCGCTCCGGCACCGGTACAGCCAAAGACGCCCGTGCGGTCCGACCTGGGGCGTCGCCCAGTGCAGATGCCGGTGGAGCGTATCGTCACGCTGTTCATGGTGGCGCGCGAAGGTTCGCTGTTCAACGGTGCCGACCTGATCGTCGCCGCCGAAAAGGCCGGCCTCGAATTTGGCGACATGGGCATTTATCACCGGCTGGTCGACGGCAAGCGCGAGCTCGGCCCGATCTTCAGTGTGGCGAACATGCTCAAGCCGGGTAATTTCGATCTCGGTCGGCTCGACGCGTTGCATACGCCAGGCCTGAGTTTCTTCATGACATTGCCCGCGCCGATTCCGGCGCTCGATGCATGGGATGCGATGCTGCCGACCGCGCAGCGTTTGGCCGAGCTACTCGACGGACAGGTGCTCGATGAAGAACGCAACGCGTTGGGTCGTCAACGCATTGCACACATTCGTGACGAACTGCGTGGTTGGGATCGCGACCACGAAGGCAAGGAAATCATTTTCGGCCGCTGATCCAAGCAACGACGAAGATAGCGAAACGCCGCCTCAGGGCGGCGTTTTTCGTTGCTCTCATCGGGCGAATAGCGTCGTTCATGTCTGTCACTGCGATGTGGATATGGCGTAGTTGCGGCATAACGCTTCGCATCACGATTCATGAAAGTGATCGGTCACTTGGAGCTACGTGGGCATTTGTCTCACGCAGTGCCAACGCGATGTGCACGTTTCGGTTCATACATTCGTTCCAACTTTTGTCAGGGAGCGGAACCGATGAAATCATGCTTGACCAAATCTCTTGGGTCACGCGCAGCTGGATGCCTGATGCTCGCTTTACCGATGGCTGCCGCAAGCGCGAGCGCTTTTGCCGATGACGATTTTTCGCATTCGCCTGCGCTCGATCGCGTGAGTATCTGGGTGGGTGGTTATTACGCCAAGACCGATACCAATATCGGCGCCAGCGATAAAAGCGATCAAATCAAGGGCCACGTCAATCTGGAGGATGCGCTGGGATTCAACGAGCACAAGACGGTGCCGCGTGCGCGTGTAGATCTGTTGCTGGGCGAACATCAAGGGCTTTCGTTCGACTACTACAGTATCGATCGCAGCCGCAGCAAAACACTGACGCAGGATATCAGCTACGGCGGCAACGACTATCTCGCCTCGGCACAGGTGCGTGGCAAGCTGGATTTCAACTTCGGCAGTGCGGCGTATCGCTGGTGGTTTGGTACCGGTAACGATGTATTCGGCGTTGGCCTCGGTGCGGCGTACTACGGCGTGCATGCGAGCATTCGCGGGCAGGCGTCGCTCAACGGCGAGACCGCACAGGCTTATACAAGCACGGATGAAAATGCCTGGGCACCGATGCTTCAGCTAGGTTGGCGCCATGCGTTCAGCGACAACTTGCGCATGTATATCGATGCATCGGGCGTAAAGAAGAACGGCAGCGATCTGGGTGGGCATATCTACAATGGGGCGATAGGCCTGGAATGGTTCCCATGGCATAACGTGGGCTTCGGTGCCGAATACAACTACACGCGCATCAAACTGCACCAGGATCACCACAACTTCAACGACAACCTGGATATGAAGTTGAACGGGCCGTCCGCGTACGTGCGTTTCCGTTTCTGAACCCCGAATACCTGCGCTTAATAGGGAATGGCATGCCGCATGGCGCGGCGTGCCAGTTCTCTTGCAATGGACGAGCCATCGCGCCCCAGTGGATGGCATGAGATGGATTCGCGCACACGTTGTGCCGCCGGAAAATCGCCGGCTTTTGCCAATAGAAGGCTATGTGCCAGGGCTCCGGATAGGCAGTCGCGGCTTAGCTGTAGCGCGTGTGCCGTGTGGACTTCGGCGTCATCGACCTTGCCTTCATAAAGGCAGACGATGGCAAGGCCGCCGTGCGCTTCGGCAAAGCCGCTGTCGACACGACAGGCTCGTTCGAAACGCGCGCGTGCTTGCACCAGGCATTGATCGAGCAGATGGACCCAGGCAGCCACTGTCCAGGCATCGACATGCCGTTCCAGCAGTATGGCGGCCTGATCGAAACATGACGCCGCCGCCGCATGATTTCCGAAGCCAAGCAGACACAGGCCCTCTCCCAGCCGGGCGCGTCCGCTGTTCGGGTTCAGCGAAACGGCCTGCCGAAAACATGCCAAGGCCGTTTGTCTATCCAGCATATCGAGTGCGAGGAGGCCGTTGGCCGTGCAGCCATCGACATTGCCATGGGCACGGTCGGCGAATCGGTGCGCATCGCTGCAGCGACCGGCATCGATCAGAATGTTGGCCAATAAGCCACAGATTTGTTTTTCCAGCGTCGCGTGTGCCTGTGCACTCATGCCCAGTTCGATCGAATCGTCCAGACGACCGAGCCGGTGCAGGGCCCGCATTTTGAGAACGATGGCGTCGGGTACATCGCGCATGATGTCATCGTCGATAAGCACGATAACCTGCTCATGGCAGCCTAGCTGTGCGTGAGCACAGGCGAGCTGATACGCGACCTGCGAGTCGCGGCTGTCTGCCGCGACCATTTCCAGCGTCTGCACCGCTTCGTCCGGTCGGCCTTGTGCCATGAGACTCCGGCCACGCAGTATCAGTAGCTCCGTGGGCAGCGGGCATTGGGCTTCATAGCGAGCAAGCAGAGCATCACATATCTCGTAATCGCCCGATTGACAGGCGTCCCGAGCGGTATGCGAAATCAGCCGCTTGTTCTCCATTAGATCGGTTTTGCTGCGGAGGCGTGCCTGGAATGTCATGGGACAAAGGTTCCAGCGAACGTGCAGAGATATCCATTGAACTAATCCGAAAAGCGCGGCCCGGTAGACTTTTCCGATTCAGGCTTGTCAGGCTGCAATCGATCACTCATATTGAAACCCAGCTTCACAGTGGCACCTGCCCAAAGCCGATACCCATGGAATCCAGCGAAGGTCTATTGCGTCAGCATCAACTCGACGGCATGGCCGCCTTTCTGGCCGTGGCTGAAGAAAAAGGCTTTTCCGCAGCCGCCGTACGTCTGGGTGTCTCGCCATCGGCGGTAAGCCAGGCGATTCGCCAGCTGGAGCAACGGCTGGGTCTGCAGCTGTTCAATCGCACGACCCGCAGTGTCAATTTGACCGAGGTCGGTGCACGTTATCTCGAACGCATCCTGCCGGCGGTACACGAACTGATGGCCGCCGCGGACGATCTCGGCGCCGAAGCCGAAAAGCCGGCCGGCCTGCTGCGCCTGAATGTCCCACGATCCGGCTATATGATCGCGCTGCAACCGGTACTGAGAAGATTCCTCGCGGCCTATCCGGATATTCGCCTGGAAATCATTATCGAGAGCCAGTTGATCGATATCGTCAGCCGGGGATTCGATGCGGGTATCCGTTTTGGCGACCTGGTCGAGCGCGATATGGTCGCGGTGAAAATAGGGCCGGCACTCAGCGCGCAGATCGTGGCCTCGCCCGATTACCTGGCACGCCGTGGTGTGCCGAAACATCCGCGCGATCTGCTCGAGCACGAATGCATCAATTTTCGTCATGTCACCAGCGGGCAGATCGAGCGCTGGGAGTTCGAAAAGGATGGCGAAAAAATCGAACTCAATGTCGGCGGCCGCCTGACTCTCAACGATTCAGCGGCGTTGACCCAGGCCGCGCTGGATGGCCTGGGTATCGCTTACATGATCAACGGTTATATCGATCGCTTTATCGACGATGGCCGATTGGTGCGTGTACTTGGCGATTGGAGTCCGCCGTTGGAAGGCTTGTATCTTTACTTTCCCGATCGTCGCGGCGTACCACCGAAACTGCGCGCTCTGATCGACTTCTTGCGGAGCGAACCGGCGACAGAACATCCGGCGACCGATGTTTGGGTGGTGAGCGAATAAGGGAAATCTTGAATAGCCTCGGTTTTTATTATCGTCATCCCGGCGCAGGCCGGGATCCAGTGGCTTCAGTTTCCGATTTTCGCGACAGAGCGAAGTTTTGTTGGCTCTCGCGATAACCGATCACAAGGTCACTGGATCCCGGCCTGCGCCGGGATGACGACTAGGTGGTCTTTCGGGTTTTCCAACAGTTGCTTCCGCAATGTGGATTTAAAAGCCGAGTCAATCAAAACCCCGCCACGCGATGCGGCACATACGGGGCCTCCAACGCAGCAATCTCCTCATCGGTCAACTCCAGTGACAGCGAAGCTATCGCATCGTCCAGGTGGTGCGGTTTGGACGCACCCACGATCGGCGCGGTCACTGGGGATTTCTGCGCCACCCAGGCCAACGCAACCTGCGCACGCGGCACGCCCCGCGCTTGTGCGATTTTCGCTACGGCGTCGACAACGCGTTTGTCCGCCTCGGCCGTAGCGTCATAGAGCGTATGCCCATATACGTCGCTTTCCTGCCGCTCGCTGGTTTCGTCCCATTCGCGCGTCAAGCGCCCGCGTGCAAGCGGACTCCAGGGGATCACCGCAATGCCCATGTCTTCGCAAAAGCCGAGCATTTCTCGTTCTTCCTCGCGATAGAGCAGGTTGAGATGGTTCTGCATGCTGACGAACGGCGTCCAGCTATTGAGGTGCGAGGTATAGATCGCCTTGGCAAATTGCCAGGCATGCATTGACGACGCGCCGATATAGCGCGCCTTGCCCGCCTTGACCACATCGTGCAGCGCTTCGAGCGTTTCCTCGATCGGTGTGGAGTTGTCCCAGCGATGGATCTGATAAAGATCGACATAGTCAGTGCCGAGGCGACGCAGGCTATGGTCGATCTCCGCCATGATCGCCTTGCGCGACAGGCCGGCGCCGTTCGGCCCGGGCCGCATCCGGTTGAATACCTTGGTGGCCAGCACAATGTCTTCACGCCGTGAAAAGTCGCGAATGGCGCGGCCGACGATTTCCTCGGAGCTGCCGTCGGAATAGACATTGGCGGTATCGAGGAAGTTAATGCCGGCCTCCAAGGCCTGCCGAATCAACGGACGACTCTTTTCCTCATCGAGCGTCCAGGTGTGATTGCCACGATCCGGAGCGCCGTAGGTCATGCAGCCCAGGCAAATTCGTGACACTTCCAGGCCGGTAGAGCCGAACTTCACATATTCCATGAGAATTCCTTGCGCAGACTCGTTGACTAGATGGCGGCCGGGCCGCTTGCATGAAGCCTAACCCGCCCCAAGTGTGTGTGGAATGCACAAATCGCGGATGGGCTTTGAAGCAGCGGTAACGAATGATTATCCACCACAGCTTCAAAAGGCATCGCGAGCAATCTGGGTTATCGGCAAGGAGAACGCGTCTTAGCATGCGCTTTCCTTTTCGGTGGAGACAGCTATGAGCCAGCCGCAAATCAAGACGTTTTTAATTACGGGTGTAAGCACCGGGCTGGGGCGTGCTTTTGCCGAGGTTGCCTTGCATGAAGGACACCGCGTGGTCGGCACCGTCCGCAATGAAGGCGCCGCAAAAAGCATCGAGGCGCTGGCGCCGGGCAGGGCGTTCGCGCGTCAGCTCGATGTTACCGATACCGCGAAAATAGCGCCGGTGGTGGCCGACATCGAAGCCCATGTCGGGCCGATCGATGTGTTGATCAACAACGCCGGCTACGGTCACGAAGGCGTACTGGAAGAAGCTTCGCTCGACGATTTGCGCCGCCAATTCGAAGTGAACGTGTTTGGCGTAGTGGCAGTCATCCAGGCCGTGCTTCCCTATATGCGAAAGCGCCGCGCGGGTCGCATTCTCAATATCACCTCGATGGGCGGCATCATCACCATGCCCGGTATCAGCTTCTACCACGGCAGCAAGTTCGCGCTGGAAGGCATTTCCGAAAGCCTGGCCAAAGAGGTGCGCAGCTTAGGGATCTATGTGACGGCGGTGGAACCCGGCGGTTTCCGTACCGATTGGGCGGGCCGTTCGATGGTACGCAGCGACCGTCATATTGCCGATTACGATGCCGTATTCGATCCGCTGCGCGAACGTCGCAAGAACTTCAGCGGCAATCAGCCGGGTGACCCGCACAAGGCGGGCGAAGCCCTGCTGAAACTCATCGCCAGCGACGACCCGCCGATGCATCTCCTGTTGGGCCGCGATGCCATGAACATGGTTCGCGAAAAGCTTGGCCTGCTCAAGAACGAGTTCGATGCCTGGGAGCAGGTCACGTTGTCTACCGATTTTTCGTAACGATCCATTCCATCTACTTGAGGACATCCCATGTCTAACGCAAACGCAGCCTCATCGGGCAGTTTCAAGATCGGCGGCGATATGCAGGTCAATCGTCTCGGCTTCGGCGCGATGCGCATCGTCGGCGATGGCGTCTGGGGCGAGCCTGCCGATCGCGCCGAAGCGATCCGCGTGCTCAAGCGCCTGCCGGGACTAGGCGTCGACTTTATCGATACCGCCGATTCGTATGGCCCGGATATTTCGGAGCAACTGATACGAGAGGCTTTGCATCCTTACAAGAACCTCGTTGTCGCGACCAAGGGTGGCCTTACGCGCACCGGCCCGAATATCTGGATACCTGTCGGCCGCCCCGAGTATCTGATCCAGCAGGCGCATAAAAGCCTGCGTCAGTTGGGTGTCGAGCGTATCGATCTGTGGCAGCTGCATCGTATCGATGCCAAGGTGCCGCGAGACGAGCAATTCGACGCGATCAAGTCGTTGATCGAGGATGGCCTGATTCGCCATGCGGGTCTTAGCGAAGTGAGCGTCGATGACGTCAAGGCCGCTGCCAAGTTCTTCAAGGTGGCCACGGTGCAGAACCGTTACAACCTGGTCGATCGTACCAGCGAGGACGTGCTCGATTACTGTGCGCAGCAGAATATCGGTTTTATTCCGTGGTTTCCGCTTGCCGCAGGGGATCTGGCCAAGCCGGGTTCTTTGCTCGACAAGATCGCAAAGCAGCACAACGCGGCGCCGAGCCAGATTGCATTGGCGTGGGTACTCAAGCGTAGCCCGGTGATGTTGCCGATTCCCGGTACGTCGAAGGTGAAGCACTTGGAAGAGAATATCGCGGCGGTCGATATCCGTTTGTCGGATGAGGAGTTTGCGGCGTTGGATAAGGAAGGCAAAGCAGCTTTCGCTCGCGGGGCTTGAGGACTTAAAGCCCCCCCTCTCCCCAACCCTCTCCCCCGGCAAAGCCAGGGGAGAGGGAGCAAAGCTTGCCTCAGTCAGGCCCCCTCTCCCCTGGCTTTGCCGGGGGAGAGGGCTGGGGTGAGGGGGCGCTCTTAAGCGCTAGCCGCAGGCCGCCTACGTCGCGCCCGCCAAAACAAAAATCCCGTCACCAACATAAACGATGGCATCAACCCACCCAGCACTGCCAACGTATGCCATACCGGCCCGCCAACAGCGGCCGAGTGAATCGGAAACAGCGAGTTGGCCAAACGCCCACCTGTGCCGAGCTTCGTCGCGTCGTCACCACCAATCACGCGTGCCGAGAAAGGATCGAGCCACAACATGCTACGCCCGGCGAGATTCCATTCACCGGGGCGGCGAACACGTATCACCAAAGCAGTGTCCTTTTTCGCCGGCAAACTGATGCGCGTAATCGTCGCATCGGGTGCAGCAGCTTGTGCGGCAAGCAATACGGCAGACCAGTCGACCTTGGTATCCGACGCATCCTGCAGTTTCGGTGGTTTGGCCGGCGCGGGTTCGCCAAACGCATGCGCCAGACCTGTGCGCACTGCGCCGCGATACGCCATGGTCGTGCCGGTGCCGATCATGATCAGCAGCAAGGGCAGGGCAATGATCCCCGCAAAACGATGCCAACTGGCCCAGCGCAAAATCGGCGGCCGCGGGTGAGGGCGCAGATGCGACAGGGCTCGCTTGCGGCCCGGCCAGTAAAGCCACACACCGGAAAAGATCATGAACAGCCCGGTGCAGGCGACAACGCCAAGGACGGTCTCGCCGACTTCGCCAGACAGCAGGTGCGTATGCCAATCCAGCAATACCAGTAACGGATCGCTGCGCCCACTACGATGCGCAATGACATCGCCGCTGGTCGGATCGAAGTAGACGCGATCGCCACCCTTGGCCGTACCCTCGAAAGCCGTCAGGTCGCCATTGGGCAACGCGATACCGCGCAGCTTGCCGCCCTCGGGCGTCGCCAGAATATGTTCCAGCGAACGCCCCAGCCCAGCAGTATCGGGAACGACGCGGCCTGCCAGCTCGGGATGCATGGCCGTCAACAGCGGCGCCTCGAACGTCAGGATGCAGCCGGTCAGCGTTACCAGCGCCAACACGAGGCCAAGGCTCAGGCCGAGCCACAGATGCAAGGTCTTGAACACTTGGCGAACACGGCGTGGCGAACGAACAGGCTGGCGCGGTGTGTTGCTCATGATCGTTTAAAAGTCCACGTTGGCTTGCACGTAATACGTGCGCGGCTGACCCACATAGAGACCACCGTTGTTATCGGTGGAACGCGTAAAGTAGCGACGATCAAAAACATTCTTTACGCCGACGCCCAGGCGAAGATTGGAAAACGCCTTGCCGAACGCATACTCCGTGCGCAGGTTCCAGGTCGTCCAGCCGGGGATGTCGCCCAGCTCGCCGTCGGGCGTGCCGATGGTCTGGTAAGGCGTGGGATTGGCCGGGTCGAAGCTGGGTGAGCCGGGAGAATGCTGGCGCGATTGCGAGAACGCATCGACATTGAACGTCCATTGCGCCCGTGTATAGCGCAGGCCGGCATTGGCGGTGCGGCGCGAGTAGAACGGCAGGTCGCGGCCGGCAAACGAACCGAACTTGGACACGGCGTGCGTATAGGTGGCAGTGCCCCAAAGGGTCAGGCCGTCCAGGCGATCGTCGAACGCACCGAAATCGAGATGGCCCGCCGACTCGACGCCCTTGTGCGTGGTGGCACCCAGGCTGGTCCAGCCATCGAACGAATCGGGCACGTTGGGCAGCTTGCCGACCAGCTGCAGTTCGTTGTCGAAATTGATACGGAACAGCGACACCTCGCCGCCCCATGCCGGCGTGTCGTAGCGCGTGCCCAGCTCATAGGTACGCGCTTTCTCCGGCTGCAGGCCCTGGGCGAACTGATTGGTCGTGTCCTTCTGGCCGATCTGGAAGTACTGCAGCGCGCCGAAAGACGTTTCCGCATTCGCGTAAAGCTTCCAGGTATCGGTGAGGTGATAGATCACATTGAGCGACGGCAGCGGCTGCGAGTAGGTCTCGCGGCGGAACGTCGGGCCTTTGACGATCACCGTGCTGCTCGGGTGTGCTTCCCACCAGCTGTTGATGTGCTCGTAGCGCAGGCCGGGCGTGATCGTCCATTTGTCGACATTGATCGTGTCGTCGATATAGACGGCGTTGGCCTTGTTGGCGCCGGTGTTGTTTCCGCTCAATACATAGGGGGCGTTGTAGACCCCGCTGTCGAACGGCGTGAAGTCCTGCGCCGAAACAAACTTGCTGTTGCGCAGCGTCTGCTCGTGCATGTATTCGGTGAGATAGCGATAGCCCACGCTGATCTCGTGCGTCCACTGTCCCCAATTGAACAACTGCGAATAGCGCGGTTCGATCGCAAAAGTGTGGTAATTGCGCGGGTAGGCATTCAATTGATGCGTATACAGACCGCTCTTCGGATCCTGCGTTATCGTTTCGATATGGCTGCCGCGGAAGCTGTCCGTGTAATAGGTTTGCAGTTCGAAGCTACGCACATCGTCGCGGTGGCTGTACTTGAGCACGGCGTCCTGGCGGCGACCGTGAAAGTCATCGAAAGGACGCAGCGACTGGAACGGATTGGCCTTGTACTCGGCCTGACTGAGGCCGCCGGGCATGCCTGCCTGACCATCGTAGTAATGCAGGCTGCCGGTAATCTCGTCGGTGCTGCTGATGGTGTACTTGGCCTTGAGCATCAAGTCGTCGATGCTTTCGTTATCTTCCTTTTCGCGATAACCCGGGCCATGCGCGCCGCTGTAGAGCAGGGCGAGGCCGAAACCCGATGCCGTGGTTCCACCGATAAACGCATGGCTCTGCGTGCGGATGCCACCGTATTCGCCACCCTGCAGCTGCACGCCGGCATCGCCGCCGAACGTCTTGGGGATATCGCGGGTCACGAAGTTGATGATGCCGCCGACGTTCTGCGGCCCGTAGCGCACGGAACCGCCGCCGCGCACCACGTCCACCGCCTGCAGATTGCCCAGCGCAACCGGTGCCATCGATACCTGTGGCTGCCCGTAGGGAGCAACGGCGATAGGAATGCCATCCATCAGCAGGGTCGAGCGCGGCGAAAGGCGTGAGGTCAGGCCGCGTACGCCGACATTGAGCGAGACGTCGCTGCCGCCGGTGCCATTGCTTTCCTGCACCTGCACGCCAGGGACCATACGCAACGCGTCGCGCAGGTTGGTCGCCCCGCTTTCCAGCAACTGCTCGCGGCGCACCACCGTACGCGCTCCCGGATGATTGACCACCACGTTCTGGTCCGCTTCGGCCAGCCAGTCGCCGACCACGCTGATGCCTTCCAGATTCGCGGTCGGCTTGTTCAAGGGCTTTTTATTGTTGTCGGTACTGTCTTGTGACAGCGCGGTACCGGCATAGCCGCTACCGGCCAGGGCAATCAGGATGGCGGAGCAAAGGGAACGCATCTAGGTGGAGTCTCGTTACGATAGCCTGCTATCGTAATTGCGACTCATTATCATTTCAATTAGCCGTGGCGACTTCCCTGGCCAGAAGCCAGGTAGGACATAAGGACGCCTATTCAATTGCCGCGTGCTCGCTTAATGTGATGGCTTACTCACTTCGGGGTGGCCCATGCCGTTGCACAACGTGGTCGAACAACCGCTCAAGGTGGGCGAGGAGCAATTTGTCGAGGGGCCTGCTCCTGGCGGCAGATATGCCGCCATCTTCGAAGACGATGGCGACACCGGCTATTTCTACGCCCTGGACCTGAGCCAGGCCGAGCAGCCCGTCCAGGACGCGCTGCATATCTACAATGTCGTCAACATTGTCGACCGCGATACCTTATCCACCGTCACTATCGGCTGGTCCGCCGACAACCAGAAGGCGGCGCTGCTGATCAACGGCAACCCCCACGCCATCGTCGACTTCACCACCAAGCGCGGCTACTGCCGCACCGGCTTTCCGCCGCCGTCGAGCGAAAGCGGTTGGACCGGGCACGATTGGGACGATGCGGCGGTGGATTTGTTTGCTTAGCAGCGATTTCTCCAAAACGCGTTAGCGCTGGATGCCTGGCCCGGAGCGCATGGTTTCATTTGCTAAACAAAAGGATATTCGGGGTGTTTGAGTGAGCGATTTCGAATCGTTCGATTCGTAATTTCTTGCTATTTGCAAACTCAAGTTCTTGCCGCTAGATTTTAACAACTCGAGCGCAACGCTTGAGCTAACCAGGGGTGGGGACAATTTATGCTTCAACGGTTCAAGCGCGAGATGTGTCTGTCGCTGATCCTATTCCTAAATATCGCTGTGTCCCCCATGGCGAATGCGGGGAATGTCACTTACATATACACGGACCCGCAAGGTACGCCGCTAGCAGAGGCAAATTCTTCGGGCGAAATTACGGCCACATTTGATTATCGTCCGTTTGGTGTGATCGTTCTTGGTGTAGCATCGAGCGAATACAGCTACAGTGGCAATATGCTTGATGAAGATACGGGTTTTTTATACATGCAGGCGCGCTACTATGACGCAGCCTCGGGAAGATTTTTAGGTGAAGACCCTATAATTTTTGAGGGCGATAAGGAAATTGATTTGAATAGATATTCCTATGCGCTCGATAATCCGATATCTTTTTCAGATACGAGTGGTATGACGCCGGATGATGATCAACAACCTGATCAGCCACCTGTTAACCCACAGCCGAAGCCACTGCCGCCGGTCACGGTTACGGCCAACAGGCCGCCCGATATAGATATTCTTTCTGGATCTTTGCCGCTGCCGCCCCCGCCGAAACACCTACCTGAAAGCAGAAGGGAAACGATTCGTGTGATTTGTTATTACGGTAAGTCGCCGAGAGATGGGCTGGTTCCGAGGAATCCGTATGATCATGCAGACTGGAACGATCTTAATAAGCGGAACGCAGAGCATTTTTTCTTTGCTCAAAGTTTAGGGCAGCGGATGGGCACCACGCCCGCACAGATCGTCGTAGCTTTATATGAAATGGGTAAGTATATAAGGCATCCCATGGGAAAGAGTACTCAACCTACAGCGCTTGGTTTTGAGTCTGGTATGAGTGGTGCGGAAGCTGGGGGGTCTAACATCTCTAATGCTTATATAATTCAATCGCTTTGCGGAGGTGGTAAATGAAAAACTTGGCGCTATTGGTTTGTGTGACTTTTTTCGTCATCGTGGTTGATGTATATTTTGTCCGCGGATGGTTTTTGTCTATTGCTTTTATTGCATTTTCATTTATTAATATATTTATTAATATTAAAAACAAAAAATCAGTTTTTATTGGGAGTCTTCTATCTTACTCCGTCATTTCATTGGCTTTTGTAAGTTTTATCGGAATATATAGTGGAAAATACGTGATCGGTGATTTTTTGAGATACAGGGAAAGCTTGGGTAAAATGTATCCGGCAGACATGCGTGAGCTATTAAAAGATGGCGGCGTTGGTGGATTTTCCAAGTGCTTTGTATCTGCCTATTCGAATGATGGGGTTGACGCTATCGTGAGATTAAGTATATTTCCATATCAGACGGTGGATATATACCTATCGAGCAAGAAAATAGTTGAGAGAGGTTACGATTAAAAAAATTATCGAGGGTTTCTGCTGCTTGTCTCCGGAACGTCTGCGCGATCATGTGGTTGATGGGAGAGTGCGCATTATGAGGGTGTCAGGAATGACTCGGTTCCCAATCCTGACTACTTTTTGTGGGTATGACTTCAGGGAAGCCTCGAATAACCTCAGCTTTCATTGTCGCCCTGGTGCACCTCCGAGGGCGCTGGATGACCAGCATCGCTGCTGTATGGTGGCTCTGGCGCTTGCATGGATGACGACTAGTAAAGTTTTTAGAGGTTCTCTGAAGTCGTTCCTACAATAATTAAGTGGTTCTTTTGGAGGCTCAGCAGCGCTTGAGTTCATCAAGCAAAAGCTGCACAGGCTTTTGCAGTCGGTTGGGCAAGGGACGATGCACCAGCCACGAAATAACGTCCGTCTTGAAATCACTGACCGATAACACCTTGAGCTCATGGCGATGCCGACTCGTCGCGAGCGCATCCGGCGTGATGAGACCAATGCCTGCGCCGCGAGATACCAGAGATAGTTGTAGATCGGAACCGAACGCTTCCACACCGACGTTGAAAGGCAGGCCTTGCCCCTCGACCGCCTGACGCAAGGTCGAGCGCATGCCGCAGCCGTTCTGGCTCAATACCCAGGGATGCGGTGCGAGATCCCTTAGCGTAACGCGGCTCTTCAATCCCAGTTTGGGTGAGGCCACGACCTTGATCGTCTGGCGCTTGAATGCATGTGCGGCCATGCCAATAGGAGGCTGGGAGCTTACTGCGTAAACGATGGCGGCCACATCCAGATGGCCTTGTTCGATCTGCTCGACCAGTCCCGATGACCAACCGCCCTGGATCCGTAGCGTCAGCTTGGGAAATGTCTCCCGTAGCGCATCAACCGGCCCTGCCAAGGCCATATCGGCCAGCATCGGCGGCATGCCAAGACGCAATTCACCGAACGGTTCGATGTCCTCGCGAACGCTTGCCATCAGGTCGGCTTCAGCATGCAGAATCTGCCGTCCCTTTTGATAAACCTCCTTGCCGGCCGCCGTGGGGCGCAGCGGCTTGGACTGGCGGTCGAGCAATTCGACGCCAAGCAAGGACTCGAGACTCTGCACACGTCGAGTAACGCCGGGCTGCGTGAGGTGCAAGGCGGCCGCGGCCTGCACGATCGAGCCGGTGTCTACGACGGCGATAAAGGCGGTGATGTCACGGGTGTTCATGAGTCTCTGGTCTCCTCATGCTTCATGCGTAGATAGCATAAAGGTTAGAATAATTATTCGATCAAGTCATGCTTTGAATCTCTGTAAGAACAAAAACTAGGCCAACCAGTACTGCATTTTTAAGCCAGGCCAGGGCACTGTTCATAAGTCAATTCGCAAGATCTTGCTGCTTGCAAAGCCATTTCCTTGTGGCTAATTTTTGTGAACCCGTACGCAATGTGCGGTCTTAAGGAAACAGGGGAAAATCTATGTTGTTGCAGTTCCGGCGCGGGATGCGTCTGGTGTTGGGCGTAGTTTTTTTTGGCATGTTTTCGATGCACGCGTGGTCGCAGTCGGCGCCGGTAACGCCCGAAAGCGAGTACCAGAAGCGCATCAAGGTCAGCGAAGACATTCAGCCGCTGGGCGAAAACCCATTTGGTGAGCACGTCAGCCTCTATACCGGGGCGACCTCGTTCGAACAGACGGACGTGAGTTCCAGTGGCATCGGCCCATCGATGCAGATCTCCCGGACATTTAATACGCCGGACCAGACGCCCAATGTTTCCTACCAGACCTTTCTAAACAACGCCTTCGTCGATTGGGCGCTGGAAGTGCCGCATATCGAGACGATGTCGGCGCCGGAAAAGAACACCGTCAATGGCCAGGTCGTGATTACCTGGTTTTTTATCGACGACTACTACGGCACGAATCGCTGCGATAGCCTGTCGCAGGCGCCGACGATGTTTGCCACTTCGGGCAACGTCACGGCTAACTACGATGTAGATAGCTGGTGGCATGGCTATCAGCTGATTATTCCGGGAGCAGGGAGTCAGGATCTTCTAAGTCGAGACGCGTCCAACACCGTGGCTCCGCAGATGACCGCAGCGGATGGTTCCGCTATCGCGTTTCCAATCGTAACCAAGGAAAAATGGGCAGTCGGTTGTCTCGCACAGACCGCCAATGGCTACCCAGGCAAGGGCTTTTTGGCCGTTTCGCCCGACGGTACCAAGTACTGGCTCGATTGGTTGGTCTACAAGACCGCCGATGCCGTGCTTGGTCAGCCGGGCGTGCCGCTGCAACGTCGCACCGTGATGATGATGGCGTCCAAGGTGCAGGATCGTTTTGGCAACACCGTCAACTACACGTACGACGGGAATGGCAATCTCACCGATATCCAGGCAAGCGATGGCAGGCAGATTCATCTGGCCTATGAGGCCTGGCAGAACCCGACCAAGGATCCTTTCGGGAACTACTACAATCCAGCCGCGTATCGCGTACATTCGGTAACGCTGCAGCCGTCGAGCGGAGCGCCAAGAACCTGGAATTACACGTACGGCAGCGACCCTATTATTCCTCGCCTGAGTTCTGTCCAACTTCCGGATGGAAGCGCTTGGTCGTTCAACCTCGGTAGCATTGCCCCGGTTCCGGGCGACGGTTATCTGATCGACGACGATAGTCCCTGTGACACCACACCTAAGCCGCAGGATGCGGTGACGTCCTCAGGAAGCATGACGCATCCCTCGGGACTGTCGGCGACCTTTACCTTCCTGAGCACGATACGTGGGCGTTCTTATGTGCCCTATGTCTGCAACAACCCGAATGGCGCGGCGACCCTGCGTTTTCCGAGGATCTATAAACAAACGTCGCTGACTCAAAAGACCTTCACGGGCGCTGGCCTGCCCACGCAAACGTGGAGCTATAGCTATGCGACGGCCAATTACAGTTGGGCGAGCGACTGTGCTTCGGGTTGCCCGGCGACTGCCACCACCGATGTGATCGATCCGGCCGGTCGCGATACCAAGTACACCTTCAGCAACAAGTTCGATGCCACCGAAAGTCTGCTTCTGGAGACGGATTATTACGTGGGTGGTGCAGGTTCCGCATTGGCGCGCTCCGAAGTAAGCAGCTATGCCAGTCCCACCGGCAATACGTGGCCGGCGGTTATCGGCAATACGCAGCAGCTGTCGGTGAACAACGATCAGCTGGGTCGCTATGCGCCTGAGAACCAGCGCGTCACCACGCAGGACGGAGATACGTATACGTGGTTGGCCGAGGCGTTCGATGTCTTCGCGCAGCCGACCAAGATCAAGCGTTACAACTCGATTGCCGGTCAGACTCCGATCGAAGAGCAAACGACGCTCTTGAACGACCTGCCGCATTGGGTGTTGGGGTTGCCGCAAGAGACGGATAACCTCACCACCGGCGAGACCGAAAGCGTCAACACGTACAACTTGTCCAATGTGACCTTGCAGTCGCGCTCGCGCTTCGGCCAGTCGTTGATGAGCTACGGCTATGACGCGCAGGGCAACCTGGCGAGCTTCACCGATCCCAATAGCCACACCACGAACCTGAGCAACTACAAGCGCGGCATCCCGCAGACCATCGGCTACCCCGACGGCCATGGGCAGAGCCTCGTCGTCGATGACTTCGGTCAGATCAGCAGTCTTACGGATCAGGCAGGCAATACCACCAGCTACAGCTACGATGCGATCGGCCGTATCACGGGGATCACCTATCCGGCCGGCGACGAAGTGGCATGGGCGCCCAAGACGTTCAGCTACGCCTTGGTCCCTAGCGCGGAGCGCGGTATCGCCGCCAATCACTGGCGTCGCATCACCACGCAAGGCAATGCGGTCAGCACGACCTATTTCGACACGATGCTGCGTCCGATCCTGTCCGATACCGGTATCGCCGGTCAGACGTCGACCAGCACCGTGCGTACCGACTACGACTGGAAAGGCCAGAAGATCTTCGTGTCCTACCCCGGTTCGGCCAGTCCCGATATCACGGCCCTGACCACCGGCACGCATAGCGTCTATGACGCGTTGGAGCGCCTGACCGATACCCAGCAGGATTCGGAGCTGGGCACGCTGACCACGCACACGGCCTATCTGTCCGGTGCCCGCCAACAAGTGACCGATCCCAAGAGCAACGTCACGACCACGGCCTACCAGGTCTTCGATCAGCCGGCGTATCAGTCGGTGATCCAGGTGCAGGCGCCGGGCGGCATCACCCAGACCATCAGCCGCGACATCTACGGCAACCCGCTGTCGATCACCCAATCGGGCCTGTACGGCACCGAGACCGACACGGTCACCAAGACGCTGACCTACGACAGCTTCCATCGCCTGTGCCGCACGACCGAACCGGAAAGCGGCAGCGAAGTCACCGCCTACGATGCGGCCAATAACATCGCCTGGACCGCCTCGGGTCTGAGCATTACCGGCACGGGGTGCGGCCAGGAGCAGGTCGCCGATGCGGCCAAGACCAACCGCAGCTACGACGCGATGAACCGCGTGCTGACCCTGGTACCACCCAGTGGCACGCAGAGCACGACCTATACCTACGATCCGCTGGGCAATGTGCAAACCAGCGCCTCGGGCATCGCCACCTGGACGGCCGGCCGCAACAAGCTGGCCCAGCTGACCTCGGAGACCTTGAACGTCACCGGTAATGGCAGCAACGTGCTGCGTTACAGCCATGATGCCAATGGTCATGTGGCGACGATCAGTTACCCCGATGGCCTGGTGGTTAGCTACGCCCCCGATGCGCTGGGCCGTCCGACTCAGGCCGGTAGCTTTGCCAGCAACCTGAGCTATTTCCCCGATGGCGACATCGAGCACTTCACCTTCGGCAACGGCACCGATTACCTGGTGCAGAAGAACACCCGCCTGCTGCTGAGCAACTTCAGCTACGCCAACGGTGCCACGCTGAACTTGAGCGAAGACTTCGTCTACGACCCGAACGGCAACATCACCACCATCAATGATCTGGCCGGCGGCCCGCGCACCAAGAGCTTCGGCTATGACGCGCTCAATCGCCTGACCAGTGCCCAGGCGACCGGTCTGTGGGGCACCGAAACCTACAGCTACGACCCGCTCAACAATATCCGCAGCCGGGTTAGCGACGGCCAGACCTACAGCTACAACTACGATGCGACCAACCGCCTGGCCAGCATCACCAACGGCAGCAGTACCGCCTTCAGTTTTGGCTACGACAACCGTGGCAACGTCACGACCAAGAACACCACCAGCCTGGTGTTCGACCAGAAGAACCAGCTGATGCAGATTCCGGGCCTGGACAGCTACGCCTACGACGCCTCGGGCCGGCGCGTGCTCAAGACCCCGACCAGCGGTAACCCGACCTATTACTTCTATACCCAGGACGGCCAGCTGCTGTACCAGTTCGAGGCGAACTCGACCAAGAGCACCGATTACATCTTCCTGGGCAAGAAGCTGATCGCGCGCAACGAGGGCTACAACACCAACGTCATCGGCAACGTCGATAGCGTCAATATCGATGGCTCGGGCAATGCGACGGTCTCGGGCTGGTCGTGCTCGACCGGTATAGCGGCCTCGATCAATGTCGAAGTGTTTGCCGGCGGCCCCTCCGGTGGTGGTGGGACGCGAGTGGCCACGGGGACGGCCAACCAGGCCAGTGAGCCGGCCGTGGCGACGGCCTGCCAGACCAGCGGCACCACCTACCGCTTCAGCATTCCGCTGACGACGGCGATTCGCTCGCAGTACGCGGGCACGCTGATCTATATGTACGGCGACTCGCCGGTGGGCAACGGCAACCTGGTGTTGAACGGCTCGGGGATCTTGCAGGTACCGGCCGCTCCCACGGCCCCGGCCGCGCCGGCCAGTGCCACGGCCACCGTCGCGAGCGATCTGAGCAGCCTCACGGTGACCTGGAGCAGTTCCGCTACGGCGACCAGCTACGTGCTGCAGCAGAAGCAGAACAGCAACCCGTGGAACCAGATCCTCAACAGCAACGTCACCAGCTACACGCTGAGCAATCCGGTAGATGCCAGCTACAGCTACCAGGTACAGGCGTGCAATGCGAACGGCTGCAGTGCCTTCAAGGCATCCAACACGGTCAGCGTGGCGCATTTGCCGACCACGCCGGCGAGCATCAGTGCGCCGGGTAGCAGCACGGGGACCATTGGCATCAGCTGGGCGGCGGCGACCTATGCGACCAGCTATACGCTGGAGCAGAGCCTCAATGGCGGGGCCTATGCGGCGATCTACAGCGGTGCGGCCACCAGCGACAGCTTCAGCGTCGGGGCGACCGGCAGCTATACCTATCGCGTGAAAGCCTGTAATGCGAACGGCTGCAGTGGTTATGTCACCAGCGGTGCGGTCGCGGTGACGATTCCGCCGGCCAGTGCCCCCAGTATTAGCGTGCCGGGCAGCAGCAACTCCGGCAGCTATACGGTGACCTGGAGCGGCGTGGCCGGTGCGACCAGCTATCTGTTGCAGGAGCAGGTGAATGGCGGCGGCTGGACGACCATCCAGAACGCCAATGCGACCAGTTGGGCGGCGAGCGGGAAGGGCAACGGGACCTACGGTTATCAGGTGCAAGCGTGCAATGCTGGTGGATGTGGACCTTTCAGTGGTGCGGGCTCGATCAGTGTGGCGCTGGTGCCTGCCGTGCCGACTGGGGCGTGGGTGCAAACATACTTCCCGAACTCCAAGGTCGAAGACTATCGAGCTACTTGGAACGCCGTTAGCGGGGCAACTCGCTACGAAGCCATACGCAACGATACTGGCGCCAGTGTTTATAGCGGTACAGCAACCAATTTTATTATTGATTCGGCATTCCTTCCGGACACGCCGCAGTACTACCAGTTCTCAGTGCGCGCTTGCAATGCAGTGGGATGTTCGGCTTGGGCGATTGGGGTCTGATAACGATTAAAAAAATCTAATATAAAATCATCGTGTATATACGAAATGGGTGCAATATGGGTCGATGGGTGGTTCCTTTTCTTTTTGCATTGCCTGCTCTATTTTTGTTAAATATAGCTCGGGCGGGTGACGTAACCTATATCTACTCCGATCCCCAAGGTACGCCTCTGGCGGAAGCGGATGTGCAGGGGAATATTAAAACTACATTTGATTATCGACCATATGGAAAGCAAGTGTCAGGGGCGGCTCAGGATGGTCCTGGATACACGGGGCACGTAAATGATGTCGGCTCTGGTCTTGTCTACATGCAGGCCAGATATTACGACCCGTCTTTTGGGAGATTTATTAGCGCTGATCCTGTTGCGGGTATGAATATAGATAATTATACCTACGCGTATAATAGTCCTTATAACTATGTAGATCCGGACGGAAGGGATCCTGGAGAGGATCAGCCGTCCTGCAATGCGGATTGCCATCGACAGCAGGATGAGCAGAGACGGCGAAAGAATGACTCTGTTTGGGGTGGCGGTGGGTTGGCGGAAAGATCTGCAGGTGCGAAGAAAGAGAGTGGGTCACAAAATTCGTCTTCTTCAAAGCAATCATTAAGCTATGTCGTTTTTGGAGGTCCTGACTATGGGCAGTATGGTATAGTTACTTGGACAGTATCTTGGGTGTTAAGTCAGGCCTCGCCGCAAGGGGGTTATGTAATTCAGGAGGTAGCTCTAACTGGTGGCGGAGTCACTGCGGAAAAGGGAGAGGTTTTTAATATTAATAAGAAGTATTGGGAGGCTTGGAAGGTGAGTCCCGGAAACACGAGAACCGACTTGACTATGACTGGCGATTTTGCGTTTGACGACACATTTAGCCTAAGTACTCCAACGAAGTCGGTTTCCTTGACTTGGAATGCGACGGCTAGATTTTATGAAGGCTTGAAGTTGCCTGATTCATTCACAGCAGGCGGTTCTCGTTTTGCAGGAAATTATCTTCCTTCTACGGAAATTGACCCCAAATTGCCAACAGGGGCTGGTATACCTTCCGTAAGTAGAGTATTGACTACAAATTGGCCAAAGTAATGAATATATACATTCGTTTGTTAATTGTACTTTTTTTGACAGCTACGATTTCTGGGCGCGCCTTTTGCTTGGAGAGCTCCAAATTCAATCAGCTGTTGCTGGGCGCTGTTAAGGAAGGCAATGCTGATAACAAAGCCAAGGATCTTAAGGCTGTAGGCGATCTAGTAAAGTCAATGAGTGAGGATCAGAAAAAATCCATTACTCGCAAGCAGATTGATGATTTAGCATACTTTTTGAAGGATCAAAATGATACTGTCAGAATGTATGCTGCCATAGCACTTGGAAGAATTGGTAGCTCGGCAGAAAGAGCTATTCCAGCATTGGAGTTGGCTCTTAAAAATAGAGCGCCGTCACCAACGATTGTTGACCCAAGCTTAGGATCTGATTCGGCTATTCATGCGGCAATAATAAGAATACGCGGATCGAAATAAGAGGGCGGATAATAGGCGATAATTGGGACACCCAAGAAAGGGGCCTCCGCTGACGGGCAGGTGCGCTGTTGAGTGATACCAGTGGCCTGTGGCGATGAGCAGTATGTGTCCATGACATATCCACGCCTTCAGACGGTTGATCCACAAACACCGGGTTTCTTTCATTGTGTCTCCCGCTGCGTACGGCGGGCCTTCCTCTGCGGACAGGATGTTTATAGCGGGCGCTCGTACGAGCACCGCAAAGCTTGGGTAGAGGAACGGTTGCTGGCGCTAGCGGAATGCTTTGCGGTAGGGCTCTATGCCTATGCTGTCATGAGCAATCACGTGCATGTCGTGTTACATGTGGATCCACAGGTAGCAAATGCCTGGTCCGATGAAGAGGTGGCCGAACGTTGGGTTCGCCTGTTCCCGGTGCGGGCAGACGAGTCGATCGATGAAGCCCTATGCCACAAGAAAGCACGGCGTCTACAAGGTGATCCCGAGCGGATAGCGGAGCTGCGTAGCCGCTTGGGTAGCCTGTCATGGTTCATGCGCTGCTTGAACGAGCCGATTGCTCGTCAGGCGAATCGCGAAGACGGTTGTACCGGACGCTTCCGGGAGGGACGTTTCAAATGCCAGGCTTTGCTGGATGAGCAGGCGGTCCTGACTTGCATGGCCTATGTTGACCTGAACCCGATTCGTGCAGGTGTCGTGCACGATCTCGCCGATTCCGAGCACACTTCCATTCGCCAACGGTTGCGGCGCGCAGAGACAAGGGCGGCTTCGTTGAATGCGAGGCTGCGCCCGATGGCGGGCATGCTGCTGGCCCCTGCGCTTTCCCTGCGAACGGTGGACTACTTGGAGCTGGTGGACTGGAGTGGCCGGATCGTGCGGGAGGGGAAGCGCGGCACGATTGCCGCGGATGCACCGCCGGTTCTGAGTAAGTTGGGTATGCAGGAGCGGCAGTGGCAAACTCAGATGTTGGGCATCGAGAGCCGCTACTGGCGGGCGGTGGGCACGATGGAGTCCTTAATGATCAAGGCAAGGTCGCTAGGGCAGCACTGGCTGAAAGGAGTGGGAGGGGAGCGGCGAGCTACATGTGGGGAAGGCCAGTGAAAATCGTCGATCATCTGTGGACGTCGATGAACACGGTTCTGGCTTGTTTCTCGAGTAAGCAGAGCCTGTAGTGATGCGCTTTGAGTTACGGGGATAAGCAGCTGCGTGCTCGAATGAATGGGGCAATTGTTGGCTTGTTCGGCTATTACGACCGCCAGTTTTCAAATGATGGATGTCCTGTTCCGCTGGCTATTACGACCGCCAGTTTTCAAATGATGGATGTCCTGTTCCGCTGCCAGTTGACTCCAGTCAGGTGCCAACGAACTCGAGCACGAGCATTGTAATAGAAACAACACCTGAGCAAGATGGCATGATCGCTGCGAGTGCCACATCAAGTGAGAACGCTTATAATTCCGGAGGGATAAAATACAATATATACACAAATAGTTGCACGGTGGCCGCCGTTGATGTTGTAAATAATTCAAATTCTGGAATTACAGTTGCAAATCCTACATTTACCATTCGTCCGAATAGTTGGATAAAAAAGATAGTAAATAATCCTAACTCAATAAAAAATACTAATAAAAAGAACGACTCCACCAATGATGATGGTAGTTCTTCATCACGGACGCCGCCACCGCCGCCGCCACCACCTGTTACAGATGATGACGCCAAGGCTGGTCAATGAAATGATCGCTAACCTTGTTTAATTTGCAGCTAAAGGATGGTTATGAAAAGTCTCTGGCTATTTTTCATCGTGGCATCTGTGTTCTCTCCTATCTTGATGGCTGATCACGGCGATCGCTCCATTTCACTTACTAGTGATAAATGTGCCGTGACTGCAGTTTTTTATATGAATTCACGTTATAGCCATAAGAACGATAGTCAATATGTGTATGCGAGAGTCATGGCAGAAGGAGTCGGTCATTCTCTTAGTGGAATAAATTTAAATAACTTGGGTCTTCGAATTGGCGATAGATTAAGTACTGGTACGTATGTTGATAGTGTGGCATCGGTTATGGCTGATAGGTACCCTTCTAATGATTCTGGTCGCGTTGTTGTGAATATTTATTGGGCATTTTCTGGCAAAGTATTGGCGGATGATGATAATTCAACATGGGAAATGTTTGCGTTGAACAGCAAGAAACCGATTTGCCTTATTTGAGATTGACGGCCTTCGAAGCTGATAAAGATATCTGGAAAGATATTTTGAAAATTATTTGGGGCAATCAAGAAGCGATAATTGGGGCGCCATAATTGGGATGCCAAAGAAAGGGTCCTTCGCTGACGGGCTGTCTCGCCATTGAGTGCTATCAATGGCCGTGGCGAAGAGCAATGTCTGTCTATGGCGTCTTCACGCCTTCATATGGTCAATCCGTAGATGATCAAAGTTCTTCTTTTTTTCTCCCTCTCTTTGGCTTCATTGCCGCTATTCGCGGATCAAAATAACCGAGTCAAGTTGTCTAATAATGACAGACTTCTGCTTAATCTATTGCAGAAAGTTATTTTATCAAATGACGAGACTATTCAGGTTGATTTGATGAATCATCTGCAAAGAAACATAGCGAGCATGAATGCTTCGGATCGAACGATTTTGAATTTATCAGTTATAAAGAAGATATCTGGTCTGCTTGCTAACAAGAATGCTTATATAAGATCGTCTGCGGCGCGATCCCTGGGGGATATCGGTCAGGCAGCCTGTTCAGAAAAATCTTCTTTGGAAAATGCTTTATACGACGAAGAGCATCCGTCCGGTGTCTTTAAGGTTTTTCTATCACATGGAAATGAGAGCGTTTTAAGAGAGGCTATATTAAAGATGCACTGCAATGACGTTTGACGGGGCTATGAAGTGTCGTCCGACCTGGTTAGCTTCCGCTTGCCTTGCTATTTTATGCGTAAAACTCATAAAGACTATAAAGATTATTCAATTGATGCATGGTGTGTGCCTATTTAGCATGACATACCATTCTTCATGCAAGGCCTCGCTATCATGCAGTACGCCACACGCCCCAAGCTGGCTGTCGAGCCCGCTGAGGAGCCGCTCGAAACCCTGACCGGGCCGTTGACCTTCCTGTTTGCGCTGGCGGTTGGCGTAATCATCGTGAATCTTTCGGCTGCACAGCCGCTTACGGGGCCGGTGGGGCAGGCTCTGCACCTGCCGTCGTCGTGGACCGGGCTGGTGGCGATGTTGCCGCAGCTGGGTTACGCGGTGGGCATGTTGTTTCTGGTGCCGTTGGCGGATCTGTTTGAGAACCGGCGTCTGACGGTAGTGACCTTGAGCTGTTGCGCGTTGATGCTCGGTCTGGCGGCGGTTGCTCCGACCGCGCCGTGGTTCCTGTTTGCCGTGTGCATCGCTGGCGCAACGTCGTGCGCAATTCAGATTCTGGTGCCGCTGGCGGCGGCGATGGCGCATCCGGATCGTCGTGGCACGGCTGTCGGTAATGTGATGAGTGGGGTGATGATCGGCATTCTGCTGTCGCGGCCGTTGGCAAGCACGGTGGCGGGTAGTTTTGGCTGGCGTTCGTTTTACGGCCTATTGGCGGTGATGAATGCCGTGTTGGCCTTTGCCCTGTTTCGCTGGTTGCCGCAACGCCATCCTGAGCGCGTCAGTTCGTATCGGGCCTTGATGGCTTCCCTGGTCACGCTGTGGAAGCGCGAGCCGGTGCTGCGTCGTTACTCTCTTTCTGCGGCGATCGGCATGAGTGCATTTACCGCGTTCTGGACGGCAGTGGGTTTGCGGTTGGTGCAGCAGCCGTTTGGGCTGAGTGCGCATGGCGTCGCGCTGTTCGCGTTTGCGGGTGTGGCGGGAACGGTGGTTGCGCCTATTGCGGGGCGTATCGGCGATCGCGGTTATAGCGTCGTCGGTATGCCTGTGGCGCATGCCATTATGGTTTTGGGTGTGTTGATTGCCGCGATGGCTGGGGCGGGCTGGTTTGGGTTTTCGCTTGATGCGCACTCGGTGCTTGCATTGGGGGCTTTAGTGCTTGCGGCTATCGTTATCGATGCCGGGGCCATTGGCGATCAGACGCTTGGGCGGCGTGCGGTGAATATGCTGGATCCGGCGGCGCGCAGCCGATTGAATGGGTTGTTTGTCGGCGTGTTTTTTGTTGGTGGCGGTGCGGGTGCGTTGGCTGCTGGCGCTGCTTGGGCGGCTGCGGGGTGGAGTGGGGTGTGCGTGCTTTGCCTGGTGTTGTGTGCGTTGGCTTTTGCGTTGGATATTGTTTCTCGGCGGGCTATGTTGGCATCGCGGATTTAGAGTGGCTTTAGTTGTGACGGTTGGTCGCGACTGAAGTCGCTCCTACAAACTAGGCCAGGCTCAGCTAGCTTGTAGGAGCGACTTCAGTCGCGACCATTCGGAGCGTATCTGTTCAGGGCTCGATGTCGATCGGCCCGGCAGGCGCTTCACTGATAGGCAACACATGCATATCGGCCTGATAGCGGTCCACATGAAAACCATCCGACTGCCGCTTAGCCGTCCGCTTTGCCTGAGCGGCCAGGCTGGCAACGCTTTCGGCTTCGGTGGGGAAGTCGTCGACGATGGCCACGGCGCCGACCGAGACGGTGGTCAGCGGAAAGAAGCGCAGGTTGCCGTGGCGGTCTTCGGCTTCGATACCACCGCGTAGCCGGTCGACATCGTCGAACAAGGTGGCGGCCATGGTGTTGAAGCGCTCGCGCATCTGTCGGCAACGTTCTTCCCAGTCGTTGCTCTGGAACAGCACGATAAAATCGTCGCCGCCGATATGCCCGACGAAGTCGCTGTCCTGGCGCAGGTCGCCGGTCAGGGCGCTGGCCAGCAGACGGATCATTTCGTCGCCGCGGAAATAGCCGTAGTGATCATTGAAGGGCTTGAAAAAGTCCAGGTCGAAATAGGTCGTCACGAACGGTCGGCGCGCCTGCAGCAGGCGCTCGAGATGTTCGGTAACCGGGATATTGCCGGGCAGGAAGGTCAATGGGTTGGCATAGCGCGCCGCTTCGACGCGAATTTCGGTGACTCTGCGGACCAGCGATTCGCCGGTGCCCAGGCCGAGATACATGCCGTTACGTGTGATGATGAAACCGTCACTCAGATAACGCTGGTCTTCGCCGCGCAGGATGTCGGCCATGCTTTGCAGCGATTGCTCGGCATCGCAAAGCAGGGGCGCGTCGTTCATGAACGCGGTACAGACTTTGCGCGCGAACAGCTCGCGAGCGAACGGCTGGGCCATCCGTTCGGTGAAGTGGCGACGATTGATGATGCCTACGGGTCGGCCCTGGTCGACCACGGCGATGGCGTGCAGACGCTCATGCAAGGAAAAGATCGCCGCTACATGATCGTTGTTCTGCGCCAGCGATACGGCCGGCGCTTCGATCAGCAAGTGCTCCGCCTTGAGCGGCCGCGCTGTGACCGGGCCGCTTAAACTGGGTGGCACGACGACATCCGGATCGGTGACGGCATCGATGTATTGCCGGCTCACCTGGACGATCGGCACCGGCGCGGGACGAGCAATCAGAAAGCCTTGCGCATAGGGGATGCGAAGTTCGCGCAGCATGCGCAGGTCGTCGGCATCTTCGACACCTTCGCCGACCAGGTCCGCGCCCAGGGTTTCGGCCACGGTGCAAAGCGCACGCACGATGGCCAGCTTCTCCGCGCTGCGCGAAAGGCCGTTGATCAGGTAGCGATCGATTTTCACCACCTCCGGATGGATCTCGTTCCACATCTCGAAGTTGGAATGGCCGTTACCGAAATCGTCCAGCGCGATGCGGATGCCGCTGGCGCGCAGGTAACCCAGGCTGTGCGCGAGTTTGGCCGCATCCTCGACGATGTCGCGTTCGGTCAGTTCGATGGTGACGCGGCTGAGGTCGAAACCCGGCACGGTCAAGGCGTCGATCACGTCTTCGGGCCTGACACCGGCTTGCAGGATGGCATGCGCGCTGAGGTTGATCAGCAGGCGGCCACCGACGCCGGTTTGTGCAAACTGATTGACGATGCAGCGCGCGGCGCCGAGTTCGAAATCGGCCAAGCGGCCGCGCGCCCGCGCCAGGTCCAAGAGATCGATCGGTGTCAGCGCCGTGCCGGCCAGAACGGAACGAATCAGCCCTTCGTGCGCCACGACTGTATGCGTTTCGATATGCACGACCGGTTGGAAATGGGCGGTCAGCGCATCGGAGGCCAGCGCCTGGTCAAGCAGCGATCGTTCTCGCTCAGCGGCGTCGGACATGGCTTTGATCATCACAAGGCTGCTCTCGGAAAGCGCAGAACTGGCAGATTTCATCGGCGCTTCGGGCGGAAACTTGACGTCGGCGACCGGCCGACGTTGCAGCGCGACATGATGCGTCTGCTTATGTGGCAAACGGATGTCAAACGCCCAAGATTTCATGACAGCGCCGGCCGCGACCCCTGCCATAAGTCGTGTGTCCCCGGGTGCCGTTGCGGCCTATGATCGTTATGTTATAACGTTTCCTGTCAGCCGGAGCCACCATGAAACTTGTCCTGTCGCTCACCGTCGGTCTGGTGCTGACATCGGCCCTGGTGCCAGCTCCTGCCCAGACGGTGCGCCAGCAAGAAGCTCATGTGCATGGCACGACCACGGTGAATGTCGGGCTGGACGCTACGGTGCTTCAGGTCGTGCTGGATGCGCCGGCCATCAACATGCTCGGTTTCGAACACCCGCCGCACGATGGGCAGCAGAGCAAGCAGGTGGCGGATGTTCTGGCCGCCATGCGCGATCCGGCGCCCTGGTTGATTCCGGCGAGCGCGGCTACCTGCGTGCTGAACCATAGCAGCGTGCAGGCGCGCGGGCTCGATCCAGCCGTGGTTACGCAAGGTCATGCGGATATCGATGCGCGCTACGACTATCGCTGCACTCAGCCGGATCGGCTGGACCATATCGATATCCACCTGGCCGATCGTTACCCGGCGACGCATCGCCTGGTGGTCAATATCGTGCTGCCGCAAAAACAGGATCGGCAGGAGCTGGGGCAGGGCGAATACCGCGTGATGTTGGCGCCGTGATTCCGTGGGGCGATGCGATGTTGCTGAGCTGTCTCGATCTGCGCTTTGGCTGGGACGAGAGCGATGTGATTGCCTTGTCGCGGTTCGAGGTCGCGCGCGGCGAGCGCGTTTTCGTCTGTGGCCCGAGCGGCAGCGGCAAAAGCACCTTGCTCAGCTTGCTGGCCGGGATTAGCGTGCCGCGCGAAGGCCACATACGCGTCGAAGATACGGTGTTGTCCAGTCTGCCGGCCGCGACGCGCGACCGGTTCCGCGCCGACCATATCGGGTACATCTTTCAGCAATTCAATCTGCTGCCGTATCTGGGTGTGCTCGATAACGTACTGCTGAGCTGCGCATTTTCGCCGCGACGCGAACAACGCGCCGGCGGGCACGTGACTGCTCGTCTGGAGGCCATACGTTTGCTCGCGGCACTTGGCTTGGACGAAACGGCACTGCACAAACGCCGGGTCACCGAGTTGAGTGTGGGACAGCAGCAACGTGTCGCCGCCGCGCGCGCCTTGATCGGCAGTCCGGAACTGATTATTGCCGACGAACCTACCTCGGCGCTGGACACCGATGCGCGTGATGTCTTTCTTCGTCTACTGCTCGCCGAATGCGAACGCGCCAGCAGCAGTCTTGTGTTCGTCAGCCACGATATGGCGCTCGCCCGTCATTTCGATCGGGTGGTCAAGTTGGGTGCCCGCACCATGCAACGGGAGCCGGCATGATGGGTGCCATCGGCCTTGCACTGCGTAGTCTGCGGCAACGGCGTGTCGCTGCGGTGCTTACGGTGATCACCATCGCCTTGAGCGTATGGCTGCTGTTGGGTGTCGAGCGACTACGCCAGGATGCGCGCAGCAGTTTTGCCAGCACCGTATCGGGCACCGACTTGATCGTGGGTGCGCGTTCGGGACCGGTAAACCTGTTGCTGTACTCGGTATTTCATCTGGGCGATGCCACCAACAACGTGTCCTGGCAGAGCTACAAGGAAATCGCCGCGCTGCCCGAGGTCCGCTGGACCGTACCGATTTCCCTGGGCGATTCGCACCGCGGTTTTCGTGTCATGGGTACTACGGCGGAGTTTTTCCAACGCTATCGGTATGGCAGCGATCATGAGCTCGTGTTCGCGCAAGGCCACGTCTTTGGCGATCTTTACGATGCAGTGATCGGCGCCCAGGTAGCGCGACAGTTGAATTACCACGTCGGACAGTCGCTGGTGATCGCGCACGGTTTCGGCGGGATGCGGCAGATGCTGCATGCCGATAAGCCCTTCCGCGTAGCCGGCGTGCTCGCGCCGACCGGCACGCCGGTCGATGCGAGCGTCATCGTGAGCCTGCAGGCGATCGAAGCGATTCATGTCGATTGGCAGTCGGGCATGCGCCTTCCGGGGCAGGCCGTCAGCGCGGATCAGGCGCGTGGCATGGACCTGACGCCGACGTCGATCACGGCGTTCCTGGTCGGACTCAATTCACGGCTTTCGTCGTTCGCGGTACAACGCGCGGTCAACGAGTACACCCAGGAGCCCTTGCAGGCGATCCTGCCCGGTGTCGCGCTCAGCCAGCTATGGGGCCTCGTTGGTGCCGCCGAGGGCGCATTGCGAGCGATCAGCGCGATGGTCGTGCTGGTCGGCTTGTGCGGCATGTTGACCGCATTGCTGACGACGCTCAACGAACGGCGGCGAGAAATGGCGATCCTGCGTGCGGTCGGTGCGTCGGCAAGAACCGTGTTCCTGTTGCTGGTGCTCGAAGCCGGGCTGCTTGCCATGGCGGGGATCGTGCTGGGTGTCGTGCTCATGTACATCACGTTATTCGTCCTGCACGGTTTTCTTGCCGCACAACTCGGACTCAATCTTGGCCTCGGGTTTCCTGGTGCCAACGAATGGCTGCTGATCGCTGCCGTGATCGCCGCGGCACTGTTTGCCGGTTGCCTTCCGGCATGGATTGCCTATCGCCGCTCGCTTGCAGATGGTTTGCAGGTGCATCTGTGAGGAAGCTTGTTCTCATCGCGATCTTTGCGTTGGTCGGATGTGAACGGCAGTCCGGCGACGAAGCAGGTCCCGCCACCGCGGGTACCAGTGCACAAGCGGTATTGGCGCGTGCCGAAGCGAGCGCGCAAGCCGGTCGCCAACAGCGCGCCAAGGCCATTGCCGATGGCACGCTTGCAGCGCAGGCGGTGGCTGCCTCGCGAGGTATCGCGCCGCCTGATGGGCTTGTCCCAGGCACGCTTGGCGATGCAGATGATGACGGTTACGCCGAGCTGGAATGGACGCGAATGATGCCCAAGGAAGACTACGACCAGCTACAGCATGCGCCGCCGGTCGTGCATATCGGCAACAAGCAGGGCAAGCAGATCGGCACGTTGCATACGATCCCCGCGCTGGCTGGTCGAAAGGTTCGGCTGTCCGGCTATGTCGTGCCGCTCGCTTCGGACGACCAGAACCGCATGACCGAGTTCTTCTTCGTACCGTTCTATGGCGCCTGTATCCACGTACCGCCGCCACCGCCGAACATGATGGTGCACGTGGTGCTCGCACACGGCATCGACCCGCCGCAGCTATGGGATCCGTATTGGCTGCGTGGCGTGCTGCGTATCGAGACCACCAGCAACAGCATGGCCGCATCCGCCTACGACATGCAGCAAGCGGCCTTGCTTCCCTATAACGAAGATCACGCCAAGGATTTGCGCCACGCGTTCGAGTAATGCGTGCGCGCTGGTCCGCCCACCCTGCCCAACAGGTCAACGATCATGTCCGACCGCCTTCCCGTTACCGTACTTTCCGGCTTTCTAGGTGCCGGCAAGACGACTCTCTTGAACCATTTGCTGCTCAACCGCGAAGGGCGTCGCCTCGCGGTGATCGTCAACGATATGAGCGAGGTCAATATCGACGCCGACCTGGTGCGCGAGAGTGGCTTTACGCTGACTCGCACCGACGAGCGCCTGGTCGAGTTCAGCAACGGCTGCATCTGTTGCACCTTGCGTGACGATCTGATGCGGGAGGTGCGTCGGCTCGCCGAGGAGGGCAGTTTCGACTATCTGCTGATTGAATCGACCGGCATATCCGAGCCGATGCCTGTCGCGGCGACCTTTCACGTACGCGACGAGGCCGGTTTCAGCCTTTCTGACGTGGCGCGGCTGGATACCATGGTGACGGTGGTGGATGGCCGCAGCTTCGTCAACGACTTCTGTTCCAGCGACATGCTGGTGGCACGTGGCGAAACGGCAGGCGAGGACGATCAGCGTGCGCTGGTGCATTTATTGACCGATCAGATCGAGTTTGCCGATGTCATCGTGATCAACAAATGCGACACCTTGGGTGAGGCGCAGTTGGCACAACTTCGTCGCTTGTTGCGCGCGCTCAACCGCAACGCGCGTCTGGTCGAGGCCGAGTACGGCCGCGTGCCGCTCGACAGCGTGCTCGATACCCACGCGTTCGACCACGAGCAGGCCAAGCTCGCGCCCGGCTGGGTGCAGGAGTTGATGGGGCAGCATCTGCCGGAAACCGAGGCGTATGGCATCACCAGCTTCGTCTATACGAGTCGGCGTCCCTTTCATCCTGCTCGTTTGCAGGATTTGCTCACGGGCGGGATTCCGGGCGTGCTGCGCGCCAAGGGCTTTTTCTGGCTGGCCAGCCGCATGGATTGGGTTGGTGAACTGATCGTTGCCGGCGGCGCCACCGAAACCAAACCCGCCGGGCTTTGGTGGGCAAGCCGGCATCGAAGCCGCCGTACAGGACAACCGTTCAGCACGGCGGATATCGGCGTGCCGCCGCCGGGGCCGGCCGAGCTGGCCGATGCCGAACAACGTGAGGCGCTTCGTGCCACCTGGGATCCAACCTATGGCGATCGTCGTCAGGAACTGGTGCTGATCGGTATCGACCTGCCTGAAAACGAAATCCGTGCAGCGCTCAACCGTTGCCTGCTGCGCGACCATGAACTGATGGTCGGGCCGTTGGCCTGGTCGATGTTGCTCGATCCCTTTCCGCATTGGGAATTGCCTGCACGGCGTGCCTCGTAGTTGATGATGAGAAAGCGCTGGCTGGTCGGTGGTCTCGTCCTGGCGGCAGCGCTGGCAGGCATGACCTGGCGGCGAGCAGAGCGGGTACCGGCCATCGGGCCGACGCTTGTTGTGGTGCCGACCGAACAACATCGTCTCGATGCCGGTGCACGGTTGTCGGCGAACAATCGCGATGTCGTCGCCCGCCAACTCGGTGTGCATGACGGCTTCGAACGCGACTTGCTGTTCCTGCTCAATAGCAGCCTCTACGGTAGATGCCATCCCGACCACGCACACGACATGGGGCGAATGGCTGTTGCGGCACGCCTGCCTGTGCTCGACGCCATGGCGCCGCTATGGCGGCAGGATCCATCGCTACGCGGCGAGCTCTACAACATGATCCGAGCGGTTGCTGCCGAAGCCGACTGCGATCGGCCATTGCTGCTGACTATAGGAAACTATGCGGCCACGTTGCAGCCGGACCGTTACGCGGCATTCTTTCCCGATAGTTATTTCGATCCGGGACTTACCGCACCGCCCAATGAATTCGCAGGCCGCGACTTGGCCGAGCGTGTGGCTGATTCCTGTACGACAATCGGTTATGCGGTGCTGCCCATAGGAGGCGATCAGTCCTGGGTATGCTTGGGCGCACGCGCTGCCATGCGCCGCCATGTGGTTGTCGATCTTTGCGGCTCGACCTCGGGTCGCGCGATACCCGATGCGCCTGCTTTGGCTCGGTTGATCGATGCGTCATTGCAGGCTTTGCCACCGGCTTGTCGTTAATGCTCGCTTCGCATCGCCCCTTGCGCCCCCTCACCCCAACCCTCTCCCCCGGCAAAGCCAGGGGAGAGGGGGCGCACTGAGGAAAGCTTTCAACGTCGCGCGCTTTTGCTCCCTCTCCCCTGGCTTTGCCGGGGGAGAGGGTTGGGGTGAGGGGGCTCTTGTGCTCGATAGCGCCAGGCCGAATGACCCGCGATCGGGGACGATTGATTTTTCCCCACAGGCGCGCAACCTTGCCTAGATAGAGCCGGGAGACATGCATGAAACTGGTGACATGCGAACACGACGAGCAGGTATGGGTTGCCGAGTGGGACCCCGAGCATAAGACCGTTCGTCCTCTGCGTTTCGCCGATGGCGAACCCGTACACAGCATGATCGGCCTGATCCAGGCGCATCTGGCAGGTCAGGATCAATGGCAACATGGCGAAGAGATCGCCATCGGGCAGGTCACACTACTTGCTCCGATTCCTCGTCCAGCAAGAAATCTCTTCTGCGTAGGCAAAAATTATCGCGCGCACGCGGAAGAGTTTACGCGCAGCGGTTTCGATGCCGGCCAGCAGGCGAGCGATGCCATTCCCGTGGCACCAATATTTTTCACTAAGCCACCCGAAACCGTCATTGCCCATGGCGAAGCCATCTGGGATGCCCAGGGCGTAACCGATGCGCTGGATTACGAAGCCGAGCTGGCGGTAGTGATCGGCCAAGGTGGTCGCGGTATCCGCAAGGCCGATGCGATGAAGCATGTTTTCGGCTACACGATCATTAACGACGTCACCGCACGTGACTGGCAGAAGCGTCACCAGCAATGGTTTCTCGGCAAATCTTTCGACACGTTTGCGCCGATGGGGCCTGCGCTGATCACGACCGATGAGATCGATGGGCAAAGCCTCGACCTGCGTTGCTACGTTAATGGGCAGTTGCGGCAGAGCGCGAATACGCGCGACCTGATTTTCGATATTCCGACGCTTATCGAAACCCTGTCCGCCGGTATCACGCTGTACCCAGGCGACGTGATCGCGACAGGTACGCCTGAGGGCGTTGGTGTGGGTTTCAATCCGCCCCGGTTTCTCCATCGCGGCGACGTGGTCCGGATCGAGATCGAAGGTATCGGGGTGCTGGAGAATCCGGTCGGCTAGGTGTTGATCGCTGATGCCAGCCATGCAATGGAGTCTCTGAGCACCCCTTCCTATTCGTCATCCCGGCCTGCGCCGGGATGACGACATTAGGCAGGTTTCTCGAGGTCTTCTGCGGTCGCATGGATGGAGCCGTCTATCGGACCATCGCGCGAGCAGACTCCAGCGCCTCGATCAGGCTCTTGCGGCCATAGGGTTTCATCAGGAACAGCGCGCGCTGCAATTGGTCGCGCCGACCGGAGAATGCCTCCGGGTCACCGGAAACAATGATGAAAGACCCCGTCCAGCCCTTGGCGGCGATAGCTTCGGCGACGCACATGCCGTCCACGCCGTTGCCAAGATTGACGTCGGCAAGCACGACATCGATGTCGTCATTTTCTGCGAGCAGCTGCATCGCCGTCGCCGGCGTTTGAGCAACATGATGCGGGTAGCCGTAGGCACTCAGCAGTGCCGTGGTGACGTCCAGGATGGTCAATTCATCGTCGATAACGAGGATCGAACTCATGGGCGGGTATCCGGAATAAACGTCACGCGACTCAATCTACATTGACTAGATATTCATGATGATTTTGTGAAGCGACTATTGCTTCTGGAGTCGCCGGCCATCACAGGCTCATCACCCTGCCTGCGTTGCACTCCTATGTAATCAGCGCGTTGAGGTAAACGTGGAAACCGTTTTATTGGTCGAAGACGATATCGACGTCATGGACGTCACGAGCCTGCTGCTTGAGGACGCGGGATACCTCGTATTGCAGGCAAAGAACGCAACCCAGGCTCTACGTCTGGCCGAGGAGCATCCGGACATCTGTGCGGTGTTCACTGACGTGAACCTGCGTGAAGGATTGAATGGCATTGAGCTGGCTTATGAATTACGGGCCAGGGGGAATTGGGCATCGGTCGTGGTGGTATCGGGTGATCTGGGCTGGGCCGATACGCCGCTCAAGGAAGACATGCGATTTCTTTCCAAACCCTACGGTCGGAAGACTCTGCTAGCTGTTGTCCATGAGGCATGTGTACAAACGCAAACGCATCAGAGACCGTAATGTCCCCAACCGACGACAATCTGTTGAGGCTGCTACCGCGTTCCGATCTGCAAAAGGATCCCGACGGTGGTTTGTCGAGCGCCGGCTATCAGTTGCTGGTGCAGTCGGTAGTCGATTATGCGATTTACATGCTGGATCCGAACGGATTCATCACCAGCTGGAACAGTGGTGCGCGCCAGATCAAGGGCTACGAGGCGTCGGAAGTGCTTGGCAGGCATTTTTCCATGTTCTATACCGAGGAGGATCGCTTGTTCGGTGCTCCTGCCAAAGCCTTGCTGATAGCCAGGGAGACCGGGCGATTCAACGGAGAAGCATGGCGTGTTCGTCGGGACGGCAGCAGCTTCCGTGCGCTGGTGGCGATCGATGCGATTCGCGATGCCGCCGGAGAACTGATCGGTTTTGCCAAGATAACCCGCGATGTCACCGAGCGCTGGGAGGCGCAGGCCCAGCTGGAAGAAAGCGAGCGACGCTACCGGCTTTTTGTCGAGGGCGTTCCCGGCCATGCACTATGCATGCTCGACAATGAGGGACGCATCCGCGACTGGAACCCGGGTGCCAAACGCCTTACCGGCTATGACGCCAGCGATATTATGGGCGCGCCGTTGACGGTGCTTTTCCCGCCCGATGAACTGTCCCGTACGGATATCGACCGGGCGCTGAGTACCGCCGCGACTGTCGGAAATTATGAGGCCGATCATTGGAACCTGCGTAAAGACGGTTCCCGTTTCCTGGCCCACGTGCATTTGCGGTCATTGCGCGATGAGGCGGGGGTGTTGCACGGCTGCGCCTGCATCATGCAGGACATCAGCGAACAGCGTGCCACCGAGACGGAACTGGAGGAGATACGCGCACAGTTGTTTCAAGCTCAGAAACTCGATGCGCTAGGCCAGCTCACCGGCGGCGTCGCGCACGATTTCAACAATATTCTGCAGGCGCTTACCAGTGGCCTGGACATTGCGCAGATGCGCCTTCAACGCGGGCAAATCGACGTGGCCGGCGAGCAGATCGACAAGGCCATGCGCTCGGTAGAACGCGCGATGCACCTTACGCGCCGGTTGTTGGCCTTTGCGCGTCGGCAGCCGCTGATGCCCAGTTGTGTGGATGTCGGCCAACTCGTGCAGTCGATGACGGAGCTGCTCGAACGGACGGTCGGCAAGCGTATCCTCATTGCGATCCAGCTGGCGGACGTGCCGCTCCATGTCATGTGCGATGGCAACCAGCTCGAAACGGCCCTGCTCAACCTTGCCATCAATGGGCGGGATGCCATGCCCGATGGGGGCACCCTGCGGATATCGACCGAGCTGGACAGGAGCGACGCCAAGGGGCAGGCTTATGTCATGCTGGTGGTCGAGGACACCGGTATCGGCATGTCCCGCGAGATGGCTGCGCGGGCCTTCGATCCGTTTTTCACCACCAAACCGCAGGGGCAGGGCACGGGCCTGGGACTTTCGATCATCCATGGCTTTGTGAAACAGTCTCAAGGTATGGTAAGACTCCGATCCAGGTTGGGCATAGGGACGCGTGTAGAACTGTGCCTGCCGAGCTGCAAGCCAACCGAATCGTGAGTTTGACGTTTTTAGAAGGGCGTTTTGTAGAAGAGCTTGTTGATGGTCGCTGCGCATCGATTTTCAGCGTATGGGGTCAGGGTGTAGCGCAGTCGCGGCTTCCAGCCGCGATGGCGCGCAACCTACCGGAGATTCGAAAATGAGCGATCAGAAACGCACTACGGGCGGGATGAACGATCAGCAGCGACAGAAAAACGCCCAGCCGAACCAGGATAAACAGCACAGCAAGAACGCTGGCCCGCGTGACAACCAGCCGCAACCGCAGCAGGGGCGTCCGAGCGACCAGAGTCAGAAGAATCGGGATCATTGATCTCGTTAACGGCGCCGCGGCCGATGACAGTCGCGGTGCCTCCGCGTATGTTGCGCACGTACCACAGGAGAACTTCATGAATCGTCTTACCCTTTGTATCGTGACCGCAGGTGTCGCTCTGGCTCTGGGTGGTTGCCAGAAGCACGATAGCGACCAGGTGCAACCGGGAGCCGGTCAATCATCCACGGCAGCGACACCGCCGGCGGCTGCCCCGACCTCTTCGACCACCGCCACGACGCCCGCTGCACCGGCAAGCACGCCGGCACCGGCGCCGGCGAGCACCGCCGCTCCGGCTTCGGCGGGTACGGCCGGACACTGAGCAGACCGTTTAGCCGCAGTGCGTTCACGCACTGCGGCTAACTGTCGGCTGCCGCCTATATCGGCACATGAAGGGCATGCATAAGCTCATGCCCAGATGTCCTTTTACCTGTTTCCCATGCCAGCGGTACTTTGTGACGTGAAGCCGTAAAGACGTCCAAAGGTGGCAATGTGAATGCGGTTCCCTGGCCCGATCCGGCCACATCGATCCTCGACGAAGACAAGCGAGCCCTGTTGCACGAGCTCGTCATAGGCCTGAGCCCGGCTCAGCTCTACGCTGTCGCTGCCTATAGCGCCAGCCTGGCCGAACAGCGGCCGGGGACGGCGCGCAGCCTGGCGGTAGTCGCGCCGGCGAGCAAGCCTGTTATTACCGTGCTTTATGGCAGCCAGACCGGCAATGCGCGGAGACAGGCCGAGCAGTTGGTGCGCAGGTTCGAGGGCGAGGGCCTGCATGCGCGGCTCATTCGAGCCGATGCCTATCCGCAGCGCGAGCTTGCCCAGGAACGCCATCTTTATATCGTCATCAGCACGCAAGGCGACGGCGAGCCGCCGGATGATGCGCGGGCCTTGTTCGAGTTTCTTTTCAGCAAGCGTGCACCGAAGCTGCCCCAGCTGGGCTTTGCCGTACTCGGGCTGGGCGATTCGAGCTACCCGCAGTTCTGCGTGATCGGTCGGCAGCTCGATGCGCGACTGGCCGAACTGGGCGGGCACCGCCTGGTGGCGGCAGGCGAGGCGGATCTCGATATCGAAACCGTCGCCGACCCCTGGTTGGGCAGCGTTGTCGCGCTGACACGGGAGAGCCTGGGTCCTGCCGCTCAGGTGCCGGCCACCGTACGGGCAGTACCCCGGGCGGCGCCCACGCACCATTCGCGCGACAACCCGTTTACGGCGAACGTATTGGCCAACCAACGGATCGTGGCGCGCGACAGCGAGCGGGAAGTGCGCCATGTCGAGATTTCGCTGTCAGGGTCCGGTCTGCAGTACCTGCCGGGCGACTCGCTGGGTATCTGGCCCGTTCATTCGCCGGCCCAGGTGGCCCAGTGGCTGGACACATTGGGCCTGGATGGCGATACCGAGGCTACCCGGGCGGGCCGCAGCCTGCCGCTTTCGCAATGGCTGACGACCGAGCTCGAGTTGACCCGCCCGAGTCGGCCTTTCGTGGCGGCGCTCGCCGCAGGTGACGACACGCTCGCGCAGGTGCTCAAGCCGGAACACAGCGCGGCATTGAGCGCACTGTTGAGGGAATATCGCCCGATCGACCTGCTGCGCCGTCATCGCCCGTCGTGGAGCGCACAGCAATTGGTCGACGCGCTGCGACCGCAATCGCCGCGGCTCTATTCGCTCGCATCGAGTCCGCTGGCCGTGGGCGAGGAGGAGGCGCATCTCACGGTCACCGTGCTCGACTATCCGGCGCATGGCATGCGGCACCGCGGTGCCGCTTCGGGTTATCTGGCCGACGGTGGAGAGGATGTGCAGCCGCGCGTCTTTATCGAACCCAATGAACGTTTCCGCCTGCCTGCAGCAGGCGAGCGCGACATCATCATGATCGGCCCCGGTACCGGCGTGGCGCCGTTTCGTGCCTTCGTCCAGGAGCGGCGCGAAACGGCCTCTACCGGGCGCAACTGGTTGTTCTTCGGCAACCGGTATTTCCAGCGCGATTTCCTCTATCAAACCGAGTGGCAGGCCGAGCTCAAGCGCGGGACGCTGCACAGGCTCGATCTTGCTTTCTCGCGAGACCAGGCCGAAAAGATCTACGTCCAGCATCGATTGCGCGAGCAAGGGCGGGACGTCTATGCCTGGTTGAGCGAAGGTGCGCATTTGTACGTGTGCGGCGATGCCGAGGCGATGGCCAAGGACGTTCATGCCGCGCTGATCGATATTGGTGTTGCGCATGGTGGTCATAGCCGCGAGCGGGCGCAGGGTTGGCTCGACGAACTCTTGCACCAAGGGCGTTATGCGCGCGATGTGTATTGAAGCCTAAAGCCCCCTCACCCCAACCCTCTCCCCCGGCAAAGCCAGGGGAGAGGGGGCAAGTTGCGCAAGTGCGGAACAATGAGGCTTCCTCAGTCGGCTCCCTCTCCCCTGGCTTTGCCGGGGGAGAGGGCTGGGGTGAGGGGGCGCAAGAGGCGATGCGAAGCGAGCCTATTTCAAACCTGACAATCTCTTCGAGATTCCCCCATGAGCAGCTACCCCTCCGACTTCGAACGCGTCAAAGGCGAAAGCCGCAATCTGCGCGGCACGATCGCCGAAAGCCTGCGCGATCCGGTCACCGGCGCCATCGCCGACGACGACACCAAGCTGATCAAGTTTCATGGCAGCTACCAGCAGGACGATCGCGATATTCGCGAGGAGCGTCGTCGCCAGAAACTGGAACCCGCCTACAGCTTCATGCTGCGCGCCCGTCTGCCGGGCGGCGTGGTGACGCCAGCCCAATGGTTGACCTTCGATGCGCTGGCGCGCGACTACGCCAATGGCAGCCTGCGCATCACCAGCCGGCAGACGTTTCAGTGGCACGGCATCATCAAGCGCAACCTCAAGTCCACGATCGCGGCGATCGATCGCGCGATGGCCACCACGATCGCGGCATGTGGCGATATCGCACGCAACGTCGTCAGCACCGCGCAGCCGATCGAGCCCGCAGCTCATACGTTGGCTTATAGCTGGGCCGCACGCCTGTCCGAGCATCTGGAGCCGAAGACGCGCGCCTACCATGAGATCTGGCTGGATGGCGAACCGCTGCAAGGGCCGGTCGAACACGAACCGCTGTACGGCCCGACCTATCTGCCGCGCAAGTTCAAGATAGGTATCGCCATCCCGCCGCTCAACGATGTGGACGTGTTTTCGCAGGATCTGGGCATCATCGCGATCATCGAGCACGGCGAGCTGCTTGGTTTCAATATCGCCATTGGTGGCGGTATGGGGGCCACGCATGGCGACCCGAGCACCTATCCGCGCCTGGGCGATGTGATCGGTTTTGTCGTGCCCGAGCAATTGCTTGTGGTCGCCGAGGCGGTGATCGCGGTGCAGCGCGACTGGGGCGATCGTGTGGAGCGCAAGCACGCCCGCTTGAAGTACACCATCGACCATCACGGCTTGCCGGCTTTCAAGGCCGAAGTCGAATCGCGTCTCGGCTTTGCCCTGGCGCCGGCGCGTCCTTATCGGTTCGACCACAACGGCGACCGCTTCGGTTGGGCGCAGGGGCATGACGGGCGCTGGCACCTGACCTTGCACATCGATTCCGGCCGGCTGGCCGATGTCGGCGCGCAACGCTGGTTGAGCGGGCTGCGCGAGCTGGCACAGATCCATGCCGGCGATTTTCGCCTGACCTGCAATCAGAACTTGATCGTCGCCGGTGTTCCTGCCGATCAGCGCGGACGTATCGATGCGATCGTTGCCGATCATGGGCTGGACGCTTATCGACGGCATAGCGGCGTGCGTCTGCATGCCCTGGCTTGCGTGGCCTTGCCGACCTGCGGTCTGGCGATGGCCGAGGCCGAGCGATACCTGCCCGATTTCGTCACGCGGCTGGACGCGCTACTCGATCGCTATGCGCTGCGCGACGTACCGATCCACTTGCGCCTGTCGGGTTGTCCCAATGGCTGCTCACGCCCCTATCTGGGCGAGATTGCGCTGGTCGGTCGTGCACCGGGACGTTATGACTTGCGCCTGGGCGCGGATATTCGCGGACAGCGGCTCAATCGGATCTATCGCGTCAACGTCGATGAGGCCGCCATTTTCGATGCGCTCGAGCCCTTGCTGGCCAGCTACGCCAAGGAGCGTGGCGCGCACGAGGATTTCGGCGACTTTCTGCACCGCACCGGCGTGTTGCTCGACGCTGTCGTGGCCTGAGCGGATGTCAGGCCGCGGCAACGCCATCATCGGCAAGCTGGCGTTCGCGCCAGTGCGGCACGGCAACGCCTTCGGCGATATGCGTGCCGGCGGCCATGGCGCGCGTGATGTCCCGGCGATCGAGGTGAGGCGCGAAGCGCTCGATGAATTCCAGTACGTATTCGCGCAGCACGCTTTCCCGCCGCAACACGATCCAGGTGGTGCAGCGGGCAAACAGATGATCCGCCGGGAGCGCACGCAAATCGCCGGTGTCGCGAGGCAGCAAGGCCATTTCGGCGAGGATGCCGATGCCGAGGCCCGCACGGACATAAGTCTTGATCAAATCCGCGTCGCCAGCGGTAATCGCGATCTGCGGCAGCAGGCCGGCGGCATCGAAGGCGCGCCGCAGCGAGGATTCGGGCTTTTGGGACGAGTCGTAGCTGATCAGTGGCTGGGCCGCGAGGTCGTCCAGGCTCAACTCGCGCGGCAGCTTGGCTAGCGGATGCGTATCGGGTGCCAGCACCACACGGTTCCAGCGATAGGCGGGCAAGGCGATACCGGCCGGCGGCGGCGTCCCGGAGGTGCTGACGATGGCCATATCGACCTGGCCGCCGTCGAGCAGTGCCAGCGCATCGTTTTCGCGACCGGGCTGCAAATGCACGCTGACTTGCGGATAGATGCGGCTAAGCGCGGCAATGGCGTCGGTCAGGACAAAGCGCGCCTGCGTATGCGTGGTGGCAATACGCAGATCGCCGCGTGCTTCATTGCGAAGGTTCGCGGCGATCGAGCGAATATTGGCCGCCTCGGCCAGGATGGTGCGCGCGCGCTCCAGCACGTGCCCACCGGCATGCGTGATGGTTTCCAGGCTCTTGCCCTTGCGGGTAAAGAGTTGAAAACCCAGCTCGTCTTCGAGTTGTTTCAGCTGTTTGCTGAGCCCCGGTTGGGTCGCGTGGACGCGCTCGGCGGCTAGCGTGATGTTCAGGCCGGCATCAGCGATGGCGACCAGAAAGCGGAGTTGAGTGAGGGTCATGAAAAGCTCGCGGCAAAGGATTGGGGACGTGGGTGCGGCCAATGGCTGGGCACATACATCGCCACGCGCCCTTCGGCCTGGCTTGCATGCGCAAACCGGGGCGGGAACCAGCGGGCAGGGCGGAATCTTCTTTCATGAACGGACGTCTATACATCCATTTAATGCTTCAGTCAAATTTTTCGGGGCATCTCATAACGCCGGGCTATATGACTTTCTTGACAAATCATTTTGATTTATCGGACCGCCTTTGTAGCTTGCATAGGAGTTTCCAGGCCCAGAGATGCCTCCGCCGTCATGAAGCTTTACCCCCTGTTCGCGGATCTTCGTGGGCGCGCTGTCCTGGTCGTGGGCGGAGGCGTGGTGGCCGAACGCAAGGTGGCCGCCCTGCTGGAGGCGCAAGCGACGGTTCGCGTTGCGGCACCGGTGCTCAGTTCGGTACTGACGGCATGGGCGGACGTCGGGCGCATCGCCGTCTATCGAGGTGGTTTTGTCGACACCTTGATGGATGACGTGTGGCTGGTCATCGCCGCTACCTCGGACAAGACGCTGAACGCGCACATCGCAGCGCTGGGCGAGATCCGGCGGATCTTCGTCAATGTGGTCGACGATGCGGCGCTGTCTCATTTTCATGTGCCGGCGGTGATCGACCGTTCGCCGGTGACGGTGGCCATCTCCAGCGGCGGCGAGGCGCCCATGCTGGCGCGATTGCTGCGTGAGCGGTTGGAGGTATGGCTCGACCATGCCTGGGGTCCGTTTGCTGTCTTGCTCGGCCGCATGCGCGATGCCATTCGTGCACGGCATCGCGATCCAGCGGTGCGTCGGCGGTTTTATGAGCGCGTGCTCAACGGCCCCGTGCTGGATCGTCTTCGCGCGGGACGCCATGAGGAAGCCGAGCATTGGATTCACGAGGCGTTGCGCAGTCAGCCACCATCCGCGGCCGGCGAGGTGATCCTGGTCGGCGCCGGGCCGGGCGATCCGGGCCTGCTGACGCTGCGTGGCCTGCGCGCACTCAACGAAGCGGATGTCATCCTGCATGACCGATTGGTCAGCGACGAGGTGCTGGCCCTGGCCCGCCGGGATGCCGAGCGGATCGAGGTCGGCAAGGAGGCCGGCAACCATCACGCGACACAGGACACCATTCACGCACTGATGCTGCGCCATGCGCGCGAAGGCAAGCGCGTGGTGCGATTGAAAGGCGGCGATCCGTTCGTGTTCGGACGGGGCGGCGAAGAGCTGGAGGTGCTGCGCGAACACGGTATCGCCTATCAGGTCGTGCCCGGTATCACGGCGGCATTGGCTTGTGCGGCTTATGCCGGCGTTCCCTTGACCCATCGCCACTACGCATCGTCCGCTCGGCTGGTCACCGCGCACAGTCAGTCGTCGAACGATGCGCTCGACTGGCGGGCGCTGGCGCAGGAGCGGCAGACCTTGGCGGTCTATATGGGCGTGGGGGAACTGAAGAACCTGCAAACGCGCCTGATCGAGCACGGCCGCGCCGGTCATACGCCTTTTGCGCTAGTGGAAAATGGCTCGCGCAAGGCGCAACGTGTAGTGATCGGTACACTCGATCAGCTCGATCAGCGCGCCCGCGACTATGCGGTACGTTCACCAGCGCTGTTGATTCTGGGCGAGGTCGCCGCGCTGGCCGATCGCCTGGCCTGGTTCGGCGATGCGCCACTTGGCGCCGAACCTGTCGATTCACCGCGGCGCAACGACATGGCGGTAGTATCGTTGGCCGCTCAAGCCTGATTCCTCCCCGCGTTCTTTACGGAAAAGAAGACATCTCATGATCTACGAAAGCATTGTCGACACGATCGGTAATACGCCCATCGTCAAGCTGCATCGCGTGACACCCAAGCATGTGCAGCTTTACGTCAAGGTCGAGGCCTTCAACCCGGCCGGCTCGGTGAAGGATCGACTGGCCTTGGCGATCATTCTCGATGCGGAAAAAACCGGTGCGCTCAAGCCCGGTCAGACCGTGGTCGAGGCCACTTCGGGCAATACCGGCGTCGCGCTCGCCGCGGTATGCGCCGCGCGCGGCTATCCCTTCGTGGCTGTCATGTCCGAAACTTTTTCGATCGAGCGACGCAAGCTGATCCGCGCTTACGGCGGCAAGGTGGTGCTGACGCCGGCGGCGGCGCGCGGTTCGGGCATGGTCAAGAAGGCCGAAGAACTCGCTGCCGAACACGACTGGTTCCTCGCGCGCCAGTTCGAAAATCCGGCCAACCCGGCGTATCACCGCAGCACCACGGCGGCGGAAATTCTGCGCGATTTTGCCGGTCGTCGCCTGGACTACTTCGTCACCGGCTGGGGTACCGGCGGCACGCTGACTGGCGTGGGCGAAGTATTGAAAGTCGCGCGCCCGGAAGTGCGCATTATTGCCAGCGAGCCTGCCGGTGCCGCGCTGCTGACGGGCAAGGAATGGCAGCCGCACAAGATCCAGGGCTGGACGCCGGACTTCGTGCCTGCCGTACTCAATCGCAGTGTTGCCGATGCCGTATTGCCGGTCGACGATGTTGTCGCTCGCGACACGGCGCAACGCCTGGCCAAGGAAGAGGGTATCTTCGTCGGCCTGTCATCGGGCGCTACTGTGGCGGCAGCTTTGCTGGCAGCTAAGGATGCACCGGAAGGCTCGGTGCTGCTCGCCATGTTGCCGGACACGGGTGAGCGTTATCTCTCGACCTTCCTGTTCGAGGGCGTGAACGAAGGCAGTGACGAGGTTTGACGCCGTTGCGGCACGACGGCGGCAACCGTCGTCGTGCCTCGTCCATGGCAGCTTGCACGCTTCTTTCTCGTCATGATGACCGGTGATGGCCAACACTCGATTCGACAGCCATCGATGTCGGCCACGGAGACAAGTCATGACGAACCCTATACGCGCCCATAACACGGACGCCGATGCCAAGCGTCGAGCGGCGGAGAAAGCCGCTGACGACGGTAAACAGCGCAATGCCGCGCCCGGTCAGCCGAAGAATGCGCCTGAGCGCGTTCCAGGCCAGAACATTCCAGTGGAAAAGCGCAAGCAGCCGCAGCGATAAGCCATTCGCTCATCAAGGAATCTTCTGGTGTCTCTTTTCGGCAAGTCGATGCGCCAGTTCGACGAATGCCGCCTGCAATGAGGTCGGATGCCAATCCATGCGTCGCGTCAGGCCGATATGCCTGCGCAACACAGCGCCCGGCGCACCGATTTCGATCAGCGCGCCGGCGATCCGTTCAAACAGAAACTGATCGCGCGACATCAATGTCAGCCAGTCGCCCTTGAGCAGCAGTCCGCGCGTTATAAGGACCGAACCGCTCTCGATACGCAGCCTGGGCGGTTCGGCACCATGGTTGGTAAACATGCGTTCCCAGTTCGCTCGCATGGGTACGCCGCGCGAAGGGATGACCCAGGGGGCGCTCAACAAGTCGTCCAGCGATAACGACGTTTTGTTGCGCAGCGGATGCGATGCGCCGCCGACGATGACGGGGTAGTCGTCGAACAGGCTTTCCTGCACGATATCCCGCGCTGGAGGGATATCACGCAGTGCGCCGATAAACAGGTCGATATCGCCCTGGCGCAAATCATTGAGCAGCTCACCGTACGGTGCCTCAATTACTTGCACGGATGCCCCAGGATGGGCTGCAGCGAAGTCGCCCAACAGTTCCGACAAGTACATGGCACGCGCGGCGGCGAGTGCACCCAATCGGATGTGGCCGCCCTGGCCGGCGCCCAGTGTGTCGATGTCATCCAGGCCGGCGCGCAATTCCGAGAGCATCAGCCGCGCGAACCGGACCAGACGGCTGGCGACCTCGGTCGGACGCACGGCGCGCCCTACACGTACAAAAAGCGCGTGATCCAGCAGTTCCTGCAGATCGCGCACGGCGCGATGGACCGCGGGTTGCGACAGGCCTGTGCTTTTTGCTGCGACCGCATAACTGCTGGTGCCTTCCACCGCGATCAGCGCCCGGACCTGCGACATCGTTATGCGCTGCTCGATGTGCGCGATCGGAGACAACCGCGCCGCTCGGCGTACAAGGCGTACGCCTTGCCTTAAATAGTGCAGTGCACGATCGATACGCATGATCAGGATGCGTCCCGCGGCCGTGGGAACCATGCCTTTGGGCTGTCGTTCGAACAGGCGTTCCCCCAGCCATTCTTCGATCTTAGCGACCGCTTGCGCCAAGGCTGGTTGCGACAGATTTACCTGTTCCGCCGCTGCGCTCATGCTGCCGGCGCGATCGATCACGCTGAGCGCGTCGAGGTGTCGAAGGTTCAGTTCGAAGAGGTCACGCATGGATAATCAATATCCTTAGCTTATGACTAGATCATAATTCGAATTTGGAAAAATCCGAATAGCCCGGCACATTTCAGGCCCTGTGCTCTCTGGGTTTTTGGCATGCCGGAAGTCAATACCAAAGTCGAAAGTCTCGAACCGGCGGCCGGCATGCCAGTCGGTCCCGCATGGCGGGCCGATGCGAGCGATAGATACTTTCGATATAAGAAAAAGCAGCCCCGATGAAAATCATTGACACCCACACCCACGTCATCTCGCCGGATACGAAGGCCTATCCAACCGCTCCTATCGGCGGACATCAGTCGGATTGGTCGCGCGAACGCCCGGTCGACACCGCTGGCCTGTTGCATGCAGCCGACCAGGCCGGTATCGCAAAGGTCGTCGTGGTGCAGGCATCCACCGTTTATGGGCACGACAACCGCTATGTGGTCGATGCCGTGCGCGCCCATCCGGATCGTTTCGTCGGTGTCTACTCGATCGACGCATTGGCTCCGGATGCGGTTGCGCAGATCGATCGCTGGCAGGGTGAAGGTCTTTCGGGCTTTCGCCTGTTCACCACCGGCAGCACCATGCCTGGCCAATCCAACTGGCTTGGCCACAAGGATTCCTATCCCGCCTGGGCGCACGCCGAAGCACACGGTATTCCGGTGTGCCTGCAGATGACTATGGAAGGTCTGCCGACGTTGCGTACGTTGCTCGAACGCTTTCCTCGTGTCCGGGTATTGCTCGACCATTGCGCGCGCCCCGATCTTTCGGATGGCAAGCCCTATGCGAATGCCGCCGCCTTGTTCGACATGGCGGCATTTCAGGGCGTGTATCTCAAGTTGACCAATCGCACACTGGCAGCGGCTACGGCGGGGCGGTCGACACCTGCCGCTTTCCTTGAAAAGATCGTCGATCTCTTCGGCGCCAGGCGCATCGCATGGGGTTCGAATTTCCCGGCGGCGGAAGGATCGTTGCCCGAGCTGCTGGAAACCGCGCGCTCGGTGTTGAGCGCATTGCCGGAGCACGAACAGGCGCAGATCTTCGGCGGAACGGCTGAAATCATCTACCCGGCACTCACGAGGGTGCCGTGATGTCCGCGCCCACCGTGCTGCACACCGTATTGGCGACATCGCCCTTGTCGATGCCGCTCAAGCAAGGCGATATCCAAAGCCCACGGGTCACGCTGGATTTTGTCGATGTAGCGCCGGTGCACAAGGCATTCGCGCCCATGGTCCGCAAGCAGGCATACGACGTTTGCGAGCTGGCGATCGTGACCTGCCTGCAGGCGATTGCCTTTAAGCGTCCCGTCGTGATGTTGCCTGCCGTGGTCGCTTCGCGATTTCAGCGCGGTTGTCTTATCGGCTACCGTCCGCGCGGCGTGCTGTTGCCGCAGGATCTGGCTGGAAAGCGTATTGGCGTAAGATCGTATACCCAGACTACGGGTATGTGGGTGCGCGCCCATCTCGCGGAAGATTACGGTCTGGCGACCGGGCAGATCCACTGGTTGACGCGCGATCCCGCGCATGTCGAAGAGTACCGCGACCCCGCATTTGTCACGCACGCGATAGACGAGAAGAGCCTGCCGGACATGCTGCGCGATGGCGAGATCGATGCGGCGATCCTCGGCAACGATTTGCCCGAGGGTGATGAATTTGTCCCGCTGATTGTCGACGCCAGGAGCAAGGACCTGGCATGGGCGTGCACGCACGGTTTTGTTCCGATCAACCATATGGTGGTGGCCAGCCGTGATCGTTGCGAACGAGACCCGGATGCGGTGAGAGAGGCCTACAATCTGCTGCGCGAGGCCGATCGTCGGCTGCCGACGCCGGATGATGGTCATCGCACGACGCTGTTCGGATTCGAGCAGCTTCGCGCTCCGGTTGAATGGATCATCGACGCGTGCATGGAGCAGGGCCTGTTGCCGCGCCGCCTCGGTATCGACGAGGTATTCGGACCCGCTGAAAAGATCCTCGGAGTGCCTGCCGTTTGAACGCGAAAAGCCACGACATCTCCGCGCCGCTGCGACAGCGACGCATCTATCATGACCTCACATTCCAGGTCGTGGTCGGCATGGTGCTTGGTGTGGCCGTGGGCGCGCTGTTGCCGGATATCGGCAAGCAACTCAAGCCGCTTGGCGATATCTTCATCCGGCTTATCGAGATGGTGGTCGGGCTGATCATCTTCTGCACCGCGACGCACGGTATCGCCAGCGTCCGAGACCTGGGTAAGGTCGGCCGCATCGCAATCAAGGCGATGATCTACTTCGAAGTCGTCACCAGCATCGCGCTGGTCATCGGCCTGGTCACCATCAATGTGTTGCGGCCCGGCGTGGGCATGCATATCGATCCGGCGGCCTTGCACTCGGCATCGGATGCTGGCGTAAAAGCCGTTCCGGCGCCGGTCGGCATGGGTGAGTTCCTGGTCAATCTTATTCCGACCTCGGCAGTCAACGCCTTTGCGCAGGGAGAGATTCTTCAGGTGCTGGTGTTCTCGGTACTTTTCGCCTGCGGCCTGGCCACCCTGGGCGAGAAGGCGCAACCGGTGCTCCGGGTTGTCGATGCCGTATCGCAGACCTTGTTCTGGATCATCCGCGGGGTCATGAAGATTGCGCCCATCGCGGCATTCGGCGCGATTGCCTTCACTGTCGCCCACTTCGGCCTTGCCACGCTGATACCGCTGGGTGCGCTGGTTGGCGAATTCGTCCTGACCTGCGTGTTGTTCTTCGTGCTCGTGCTGACGCCCATTTCGCATATCGCCGGGTTCAGCCTGCTCAAGCTGATGCGTTATTTTCGCGAAGAGCTGGTGCTGGTACTGGGCACCAGTTCATCCGAGAGCGTGTTTCCGCAGCTCACCCAGAAGCTGACGCGGCTGGGCGTCAACGAGTCGGTCGTGGGCATGGTGTTGCCCACGGCGTACAGCTTCAATCACGACGGCACCTGTCTGTACTTCGCTGCTGTCGCAGTCTTTCTGGCGCAGGCCACCGGGACCGCGCTCGGTTGGCAGCAACAGCTGTGGTTGCTGGCCGTGCTTCTGCTGACCTCGAAAGGTGGGGCAGGCGTATCCGGTTCGGCCATTGCCGTACTGACCATGACGCTGGCCGCGACCAAGACCATTCCGGTGGGGAGTATTGCGCTGATCCTGGGGATTCATCGCATTCTGTCCGCCGCTTTCGTATTTACCAATATTGCAGGCAATTGTGTTGCGACCGTGGTGGTCGGCCATTGGGAGAAGGCCGTCGATCACGAGCAGTTGAAGAGAGAACTCGACACGGGCTACCGGGCCGTCTGATCGAGAACCACCATGATGAAAGCGGGCCACGCGACACCCACGGTGCCGTGACGGGGAGGATCATGTCCATGAATTGCAGGTTTATCAGCATTGCCGTAGCCGCCGCTCTGGCAACGGGCTTCGGTACGACAAGCGCGTTTGCGCAAAGCACCACCGATACCGCCACACCTGCGGCTAACCATCCGGCGTCCGCGGACGATCAGTCCAGGGGGCCACTGGCCTCGACGGCCAAGCAGCTTGCTGATGAGGGCATCAAGCTTCGCAGTGCCCTGATCGATCAATACGCCAGCAATACGACCGGTGGCGTACGCCAGGGTCATACCAATGTCGGCCAGTTCAATATCGGCGCGGATCTGGATCTGGACAAGCTGCTCGGCATCGGCGGCGGCTCTTTTCATGTCACCGTGTACCGCGACTACGGCCAGGCGCTCAACCAGAACGTCACCGGCACATTCACCAAGCAGCAGTACATCTACAAGAATCCCTATGAGCGGTGGCATCTGGGCCTGTTTGCCTACGAGCAGAAACTGCTCGACGATCGACTCGACATCCTGGTCGGTCGTCTTGGTTCGACCACCTTCTACGGACACCTGATCACCAATTGCCAGTTCCAGTCCGGCACGCTTTGCGGCGAACCGCGCATCATCGTTTCCGAAGCCGGCTTCAGTCTGCTGCCATCGGCTACGTGGGGTACCAATATCAAGTACCGCACGACCGCGCACAGTTATCTGGAAACCGGCATCTTCGAGGTCAATCCGACGACTTCGGCATCGAATGGCCTGGATTTTTCGATCGGTGATGCCACCGGCTTCACCGTTCCGGTCGAATGGGGTTGGACGCGCACCGATCCCGCGACCACGCAGTATCCGTTCGAACTGAAGGCTGGTGGCTATCTCAGTACCGCGCCATTGAGCGACCCTTACTACAACACGCTAGGTCTCTCACGCGCCTTGCACGGTGGACGTGCGCGCCAGATCAACAGCAGTCGCGACGGCGTCTATGTGATGGGTGACCGGGTCATCTGGCGCCCAGATCCGATCGGGTCGGAACGTATCAGTGTCTTTGGCGGTGTCGTGCAGCAATTGGATGAAGCCGAGATCATGCGCCAGCAGATCTATGCCGGCTTCGTATGGACCGGGCCGTTCCGTAGCCGACCTACCGATACGCTTGCTTTTTCGGTCAACGAATTCGAGTTGACGCCGCGCGAGCGGGAATACCTGGACGATGCGCGGATCAAGGCTGGCGGTAGTGGCAAGAACAATGCCCATCAGACCGATTACGAGGTGAGTTACGGTCTGCGTCTGGTTCAGGGTTTGCAGTTGATGCCGAACATCCAGTACGTGGTGCACCCTGACAACTCGACCATACCCAGCACCAAGGTGTTACCCAAAAACATGCTGGTATTCGGCCTGGGCTTGCGTGTTGATATCGGCTATTTGCTTGGCTTCGAGCATGCGCAGGCTGACGACTAAAAGAACTTCTCCTATCCGTCGTCCCGGCGAAAGCCGGACAAGCGCTTGCGCGCAGAACGCCCGAAGGGCGGCCCCGAAGGGGCGAGCGAAGCGAGTAACCCAGCGCCTTACGTTTCAATGTGCTGAAGGCACTGGGCCCCGGCCTTCGCCGGGGCGACGATGGAGATCGAGGTTCTTAAGGGGAGCTACTGGCGCCCACCACCCCAGGCACCATCCGACGGCCGAACACGAAACGCCACGCTGATCCGTGGCCCCACGGTCTGGCGCGTCTTCGGAATGCCATGGTCGTAGTGGAACTGACAGGTCCAATCCATCGTCAATACATCGCCTGCGCGTAGATCCAGCACGATACGGCGATGCGGCGCGTGCTTGCCGCGTATCACCATTTGCCGGGTAGCCCCGAGCGACAGCAGTACGATCGGCATGTCGGGGACCAGTTGGGCGACCTTGTCGTTATGCGGCGCCACGCTATCGTTGCCGTCTCGATAGAGATTCAGGCCGATGCTGTTGAAAGGCGCATCTTCGTAACGCTGGGTCAGCGTCAGGGCGTCGCGCAAGCAACCCGGTAGTTCCGGGTCGTTGAGCGAGCGATGGGCAAGCAGGCGCGGTACGTCCACCTCGCGGTCGTACATAAGGCGTCGATCCGCATGCCAGGCAACGTTCGCGTGCAGCTCGTCAAACCAACGGGCAGCCGTCACCGGGTCGATAGCATTGGCGATATGCACGATTCGCCCGGAAGCGTCGTCGATCAGGACCTCGCCGTGTCCCTGCGAGGCAAAAAGCGATAGCTGGTTCATTTCACCAAGCGGCGTTGCGCCGGATTTCACAGGGTCTGAAGCATATTAATAGGGTGGTAGTGGCCGATTTCAATGTGTCTGGCCTCTCCCCTTGTTTCTGATAACGTCGTTATCGCGGGATGTCTAGCAACGACGGGGTAAATATCATGACTGCATCGATCACCACCACCTGTTGCATCGCCGGCGGCGGCCCCGCAGGCATGATGCTTGGCTATCTGCTTGCCCGTGGCGGCGTGCAAACCGTCGTGCTTGAAAAACACGAAGATTTCTTGCGCGATTTTCGTGGCGATACCGTGCACCCCTCGACACTCGAAGTCATGCATGAACTGGGGCTTCTCGATGGCCTGTTGAAAGTGCCGCACCAGAAGCTGGAGCGCTTATCGGGGTGGTTCGGCACGAACAGGATCGATATCGCAGACTTCACCGGCTTGAAAGTCAGGTGTCCGTATATCGCTTTTATGCCGCAATGGGATTTCCTCAACTTTCTCGCCGCCGAAGGCAGGCGGTTTCCGCTGCTGAAGGTAATGATGAAGGCAGAGGCGACGGAGCTGATTCGCGAACAAGGGCGCGTTGCCGGTGTGCAAGTGCAAACAGAGCAGGGGATGACCGAAATCCGCGCAAACTTGACCGTGGCAGCCGACGGGCGTCATTCGCGCCTTCGCGAACTGGCGGGGTTGGAGTTACGTGAACAGGGGGCGCCGATCGACGTGCTCTGGTTTCGCGTCAAGCGAGACGACGGTCGATTCGATCAAACCTTGGCTCATGTCGGAGAAGGCAAGATTCTGATCACGCTGGACCGCGGTGATTATTGGCAATGCGCTTATGTGATTCCCAAAGGCGGCGCCGAGCAGACCAGGCAGCGCGGCCTGGAGGCTTTTCGTACCGATGTCGGGTCGATTGCCGAAGAGCTCGCCCCACATATGGATGAGATTAAAAGCTGGGATGACGTCAAGTTGCTTGAGGTCAAGGTGAACCGGCTAGAGCAGTGGAGCATGCCAGGACTCCTTTGCATCGGCGACGCTGCGCATGCGATGTCGCCGGTGGGTGGCGTGGGCGTCAATCTGGCTATTCAGGACGCGGTGGCCACGGCAAATTTGCTGGGCGAGGCTTTACTGAAAGGCGACCTGACCGACGACGATCTGCTCAAGGTGCAACATCGTCGCTTGTTTCCTACGCGCACAACGCAAGCGTTCCAGGTAGTCATGCAAAATCGGATTCTCAACCCGGTATTGAGCGGAAGCAACGCCGAACTGGAACCGCCGCTGCCGTTGCGCCTGCTAAGCCGTCACCGTTGGTTGCGCGGTATGGCGGCACGTGCGGTGGGCCTGGGCGTACGTCCCGAACATGTGATGTGGCCGGTCAACGGCGAGAAGTGAGATCAAGGCGGTAGGCTCGCTTCGCATCGCCTCTTGCGCCCCCTCACCCCAACCCTCTCCCCCGGCAAAGCCAGGGGAGAGGGAGTCGACTGAGGTGGCCTCAATGTTTCGTACTTGCGCAACTTAGCTCCCTCTCCCCTGGCTTGCCGGGGGAGAGGGTTGGGGTGAGGGGGGCTCTTGGGGCGACAACGATCACATCTCCCTGGCTGCCGACATCAGCACAGCTTCTAACGCAAGCGTAGCCTTCGACACGCTCGCCGGGCGATCGATGACATAGTCGAGCTCCCCCAATTCCGGCAACACACCTTCCAGCCGCACCAGGCCCTCAGGAATTACATAAGCTCCAAACGCGCTGACGCCAAGTCCGGCCATCACGGCCGCCTTTAGCACCACGATGCTGCTGCTGACGATCGCGACCCGATACGGCCGGTTGGCGGCCTTGAGCGTTTCGAAAATCCGCGTGCGCGTGACACTGGGCTCAGGATGCAAGGCCAATGGCAGCACCGCTTCTTCTCCGGTCAGCGGCGAACGCGGGCCGGCGCACCAATAGAGAGGCTCGCTGCGGATCATGCGGCCGCGCTGGCTGCCGCTCAGGCGCTTGGCGAACACCAGGTCATATCGACCTTCGTCGAGTTCGCGGAACAGATCGCCGCTCATGCCGGTGGTGATCGCCAGTTCGACACCAGGGTTGCGTTGCACAAAATCCGCCAGCGCGACGGTCAACCCGCTGGACGCAAAGTCTTCCGAAAGTCCCAGTCGCACCACGCCATCCAGTACCGGGCCGCACAGTGACGTAACCGCCTCGTCCATCAAGTTCAGGATGCGCTCGGCATAGCGGTAAAGGGCTTCGCCATGCGGCGACAGGCGCACATTGCGCGTATCACGCTCGAACAATGGCTGGCCCAGAACGTCCTCCAGCCGGCGAATATGCTGGCTGACGGTGGACTGCGAAAGATTCACGCGTTCGGACGCGGTAGTGAAACTGCCATTTTGTGCGACAGCAACAAAACTTCGCAAAAGTTCGGGTGGCAGTGAACGCATCGGATTTGCCTCTGAATGGCTGTCGATAATTTCATAAATACCGTCCGGCGTCAGGTCTACCATCCGGCGGGTACTGACGAGACGGAGAATCTGCGATGACGGCGTGGGATACGGCGAGACACGCGCGGGATGCGAGACGGCAGGCCGGCGCGCGCTACGCCCAGGGCAAGCGGGTGGAGGCGCGCGACGCTACCGCCTTGCTGGAAGCGGTGTTGCAGCCGGGCGATCGGGTCTGCCTGGAGGGCGACAACCAGAAGCAGGCCGATGTGCTGGCTGCCGCGTTGGCGGCCGTGGACAAGACCCGGGTCCATCATCTGCATATGGTGCAGTCGGGCATCGTATTGCCCGAACACCTCGACGTGTTCGAAAGCGGCGTGGCCACCCGGCTGGATTATTCCTATTCCGGGCCGCAGTCGCAGCGCATCGCCAAATTGCTGTTCGCCGGCAAGATCGAGCTGGGCGCGGTGCACACCTATCTGGAACTGTTCGCGCGCTACTTTATCGACCTGACCCCGCAGGTGGCCTTGATCGCCGCGGTCAGTGCCGATCGCGACGGCAATCTCTATACCGGTCCGAACACCGAAGACACGCCAACCGTGGTCGAGGCCACCGCGTTCAAGGACGGTATCGTTATCGCGCAGGTCAACGAAATCGTCGACAAGGTGCCGCGTGTCGACATTCCCGGCGACCGCGTGCATTTTGTGGTCGATGCCGGCAAGCCGTTCTATGTCGAGCCCTTGTTTACGCGCGATCCGGCGGCAATCACCGAAACGCAGATTCTTACCGCGATGCTTGCGATCAAAGGCATCTATGCGCCGTATGGCGTGACGCGGCTCAACCACGGCATCGGTTTCAATACCGCGGCAATCGAGTTGCTGCTGCCGACCTATGGCGAGAAGCTTGGCCTGAAAGGCAAGGTCGCCAGCCACTGGGCACTCAATCCGCATCCGACCCTGATCCCGGCGATCGAGTCGGGTTGGGTCAAGCAGATTCACAGCTTCGGTTCCGAAGTCGGCATGGACGAATATATCCGTGCGCGCTCGGACATCTACTTCACGGGTGCCGACGGCTCGCTGCGTTCGAACCGCGCGTTCTGCCAGACGGCGGGCCTGTATGCCTGCGACATGTTTATCGGCTCGACCTTGCAGATCGATCTGCAGGGGAACTCGTCGACGGTGACGACCGATCGCGTCGCGGGCTTCGGTGGCGCACCAAACATGGGCAGCGATGCACGTGGTCGCCGCCACCCCAGCGAACCCTGGTTGAAAGCGGGGCTGGAGGCCGATCCCGACAGCCCGGCCGCACTGCGGCGCGGTCGCAAGCTGGTGGTGCAGATCGGCGAGACCTTCGGCGACAAGAATGTGCCGATGTTCGTCGAACAGCTCGATGCCCAGGCTCTGGCCGACAAGCTCAAGCTCGATCTTGCGCCGGTGATGGTCTACAGCGACGACGTGACCCACATCGTCACCGAGGAAGGCATCGCCAACCTGCTGCTATGCCGCGACAAGGACGAACGCGAACACGCGATTCGTGGCGTGGCCGGCTACACCGACGTCGGACGCGGACGCGATGCCAGGATGGTGCAGCGATTGCGCGAGCGCGGCGTGATTCGCCGCCCTGAAGACCTCGGTATCGATCCGCTCGACGCCGACCGCCGCATGCTGGCAGCCCGTTCGATCAAAGACCTGGTGCGCTGGTCGGGCGGCCTGTATGCACCGCCATCCAAGTTTCGCAATTGGTAAGGAGACGAGACGATGGAACACCTGAACTACCGTCACACCACCCAACGCCGCGCTGCCGGTAGCAGCAAGCTCGTCATCGTGGGCGTGGTCGCCTCCGGCAATCTCGAAGTGCTGGCCGAGCGCGTATTGCCGGACAACGAGTGCGAAGTGGATATCAATACCGCAGCCGAAGGTTTCGGCGAGGTTTGGCAGGCCGTGGTCGCCGACTTCGTCGAGCGACGCGCCAGCGGTGGCGTGCGGCTCTCCGTCAACGACGGTGGCGCGCGACCGGACATGGTGGCCTTGCGACTGGCGCAGGCGGTACGCGCGCTGGAAGGAGAGTCGGCATGAGCGCGAGCAAGATCGACATGCAGGCAGATAACGCCTTGCTGTCGCCCAGCTGGTACGAAGCATCGGCGCGGCAGCGTGTCGATGGATTGCTCGATGCCGGCAGTTTTGAGGAGTTCATCGGCCCGGCGGCTCGTGAAACCAGTCCGCATCTGCCGCTGTTCGATCTGCCGCAACAGTTCGACGACGGCATGATCGTCGGGCGCGGGCGTCTCGACGGCAAGACGGTATTCGTCGCCGCGCAGGAAGGGCGCTTCATGGGCGGCTCGTTCGGTGAGGTGCACGGCGCCAAGCTGACCGGGCTGCTGCGCGCCGCGCGTGATATCGGATCGGTGCCGGTGCTGGTGTTGTTCGACACCGGCGGCGTTCGCTTGCAGGAGGCCAACGCCGGCGAGCTGGCGATTGCCGAAATCATGCGCGCGGTGATCGAGGCACGTCTGGCGGGTGCCTCAGTCATTGGCCTGATCGGTGGTCGTGCGGGATGTTACGGCGGTGGTGGCTTGATCGCGGGTTGTTGCTCGGCCCTGGCCGTCTCGGAGCAGGGACGGATCAGCGTCTCCGGGCCGGAGGTGATCGAAACCAATCGTGGTGTCGAAGAGTTCGACTCGAAGGATCGCGCCCTGGTATGGCGCACGATGGGCGGCAAGCATCGTCGTCTGATCGGCGGCGCGGATCGTTTTGCCGACGACAGCGTTGCGAGTTTTCGCGCTGCTGCATCCGAATTGCTGGCCCATGTGCCGGCGATGCAACTGGAGACTCTCATCGCCGAACAGCAGCGACTCGAGCAACGGCTGCAGCGCTTTGGTAGTAGCAAAGATGCGCTCGACCTATGGAAGGCCCTGGGTGTCGCCGAGCCGGCGTTGATTCCCGGCATGGCTTATGACGACTTTGCCAAGCTCATCGCTTCGCTGAAGGAGCCGCATCATGACGCTCGATAATATTCTTGCCTCCGTGTTTCCTGAGGAGCATGCGGTAACGCGTGACGGCGGGTTGATCCTCGGCCATGGAAACTCTGGCGGGCGCAGGATAGAGGTGATCGGTGTCGCCGACCGCACCGCGCTCGGTGTCGATGAAGCGGCACGTCTATCGCAGCACGTGCTTGAGGTCATTCAACGCGGCGGACGCGACCCGATCCTGGTGCTGATCGACAGCGACAGCCAGCGCATGAGCAAGCGCGACGAACTGCTTGGGCTCAACGAGTTTCTCGCGCACCTGGCCAAATGCCTGATCCTGGCCGATACGCTGGGTCATCCCACGATCGGCCTGCTGTATGGCTACACGGCGGCAGGCGCTTTTATCGCGACCGCACTGGCGACGCGTGCGTTGGTGGCGTTGCCGGGCGCCGAACCGGCGGTGATGGACCTTCCGTCCATGTCGCGGGTAACGAAACTCTCGCTCGATGTACTGCAGGAGAAGTCAAAGACCACGCCGGTATTCGCACCGGGCCTGGCCAATCTCACGCAGACCGGTGCCGTTGCCAAGACACTCGATCCCAATGCATCGCTGGCGGAGCAGTTATCGGGATTGCTGGAGGGGCTTTCCGATACGCGCGATATACGCGATCGACTCGGCAAGGAACGCCAGGGCCGGCCAAAAGCCGCGGATATTGCCGAGCGTGTCTATGCATTGGCACGCGCTGCAGTCTGACGCGCCGCTTCAGCGGCATCAGCTGGTTCGGCTCAAGTCGGCCAGCTGGAGTGAGCTGCTGCATATGCGTAGCGATCTGGCCGGCGAGGCATTGCTGCCGGGTTGGGCCGACCGCGGCTGGCCCTTGATTGCCCGCCGCCCGCTGCCTGGCGAGGTGGGAGGATATGCCTTGGGCTTGCCTCTGCCGCCATCGGCCGGCAAGCGTCGTATTGCGATAAATGTGCGGTACGAGGATGTCGATGCCGTGTCGTCGTTGCCGCATTTGCTGGAGACCATCGCTAGCGCGCCGGCAGCATGGGAAAGCAGCATGCATCGCCTGGCTGCGCTTGCCGAACGGCACGCTATCGAGGTACGGGTTTTTGGCAGTCTTGCCTGGCAATGGTTGACCGGGCTGACGTATCTCTCGCCCAGCTCGGACCTTGATGTCATCTGGACGTTGCCGAGCCGCGAACGTATCGCCACGTTCCTTGCCGAACTCGCCGACATCGAAGCCCAGGCGCCCATGCGGCTGGATGGAGAATTGATACGTGCCGACGGCTCGGGCGTCAATTGGCGGGAGTTGCATGCGGGGGCGAAAGACCTCGCGTTGAAAACGCCCGTCGATGTGCAGCTGTGTTCGTATGAGGCATTTGTGGCATGAACGAAGCTCTCGCCACCTTCGTATCGCGCGTGACCGAGTCGGCGAGCACGTCATCGCTCGTGTCATATGCCGAATACGTCGGCCAGCTCGCCGAACAATGTCTGCTCCTGGAAGTACAGACGTGGCCGAAGCCGGGTCTTGTCAGCCACATAGACAACGGCAGTCATACCGACATGGATGCCGTGACGTTTCATCGTAGCGCTGAGGTCCTACGTCCTTTCTTTAGCGAGCTTGCACAGGCCGGCGCACAAGGCGCGGCAATGAACGCGTTGCGAAAGATCGGCCTGCGCGCGGAGCGCGCCATGCTGGAAGCCACCGCCGGCATCAATACCCATCGCGGCGCGATCTTCGGACTGGGCCTGCTATGCGCCGCTGCCGGTTGGCGCAAGGCTCATCCCGGCGATAGCACATCGAGTCTGGGTGAGATCGTCGCGCGGCGCTGGGGCGATGACATCCTCGGTGGGCCACGCTTGACGACGAGCCATGGCGAAACGGCGCATCGTCGCTATGGCGCCGGTGGTGCGCGGCAAGAGGCTGCGGATGGGTTTCCCAGCATTTATCGGGTTGGCTTGCGCGCACTGGAAGCCGCGCACGATATGGCCGGAGGCGATGCGGAAGCTGCACGCGTGCAAGCCTGTTTTGCACTGATCGCGGCCGTGGAAGACACCAATTTATTGCATCGCGGCGGGATCGCGGGCCTGCGTTTCGCGCAGCGAGCGACGCATGCATTTTTGCGACGGGGTGGGGTGGGGCAGGTGGCGTGGCGGCGTGATGCCGAAGCGATCCATCGTGCCTTTGTGGAACGTCGACTCAGTCCGGGCGGGGCAGCGGATCTCCTGGCGATGAGTCTTTTCGTAAGCGCGCTCGGGAGGGACGGGTGATTTCGATTATTTTGTCGGCGTTGGTGCCGATCTTCTTTGTATTGTTGCTCGGGTATTCGGCCGGCAAATGGCGGGTGGTCGACAACAAGAACGTCGCCCAGCTCAATGCCGTGGTGATGCGATATGCGATTCCGGCATCCCTCTTCGCGGCGACTGCGACCACGCCGCGTCAGGCGATGCTGGCCCAGTGGCCGATCGTGGTGATTCTCGGTGGCGCGATGATGGTGGTGTATCCGCTGTGGTTTTTTCTGCAGCGGCGTGTGCTGAAACGTTCGTTGGCCGAATCGGCGGTGCAGACCCTGTCGGTTTCGCTGCCCAATTACGCGGCGGCCGGATTGCCGGTGGTGGCGGCCTTGCTGGGAGCGAACCAGATCGTGCCGGTTGCTGTGGCCATCGCCACGGGCGCCTTGCTGCCTTCGCCGATCACGCTGGCGTTGCTGGAGCTCTCCGCTGCCAAGAGCGGCGCGCAGGGCGGTCATGGCCAGGGGCCGATCAGGCACGCGATCACCCATGCCTTGACCAGACCGATTGTGTTGGCGCCGATCGCAGGCATGCTTTGTTCGTTACTCGGGCTTGTCTTGCCGGCTGTAGCCATTGCATCGTTCCGGCTGATCGGCCAGGCGGCAGGTGGTATGGCGTTGTTCGTGACCGGTCTGATTCTTTCCGCGCAGCAGTTCCGTTTGCGCTGGAATGTGGTGTTGGCCGCCGTGACCACCAATATCCTGCAGCCGCTGATCGCATTCGGTATCGCCAGCCTGCTGACGGCGCCCAGGGAGATCCTGCAAGTGGCGGTGCTGATGGCGGCATTGCCGTCGGGTTTCTTTGGCATCCTGTTCGGGTCCAGCTATGGGCATAGTTCCGAAGACGCCGGTTCGGCGGTGATTGCCAGTACATTGGCAAGCATGTTCACGCTGGCCGTGGCGATCGCCTGGCTTTACGGATAACGGAGTGCACGATCCATGACGCTGGCCATTCTCTGTTCCGGCCAGGGCGCACAGCACGCCGGCATGTTCGAGCTTACTGGTGATGTCCCGGCTGCCATGCCGTTGTTCGATCGTGCAACGGCATTGCTCGGGCACGACCCGCGTCGCCTCGTGCGCGAGGCGGCGTCCGAGGTGCTTTTCGAGAACCGTACCGCGCAGTTGCTTTGCAGTTTGCAGGCGTTGGCCGCCGATGCCCTGCTTGCCGATGTATTGCCGAAGCGCCGCTGCATTGCCGGCTACAGTGTGGGCGAGGTAGCGGCCTGGGGTGTTGCCGGTCTGATCGAACCCGCGACGACGCTTGAACGGGTGGCTGCGCGTGCCGATGCGATGAATGCAGCGAATCATGGGCAGCAGGGCATGTTGTTCGTGCGCGGTTTGGCGCGCGATGTCGTCGAGCAGTTATGCGAGGGGCAGGATGCGGCGATCGCCATTGTCAATCCCGGAGACGCCTGGGTTATCGGCGGCTTGCAGTCTGCTTTGGATACCGTTGCGGTACAGGCCAAGGCGTTCGGCGCCTTGCGGGTCGTGCCGGTGCATGTGGCAGTGGCGTCGCATACCTATCTGCTGGCCGACGCGTCCGTGTTGTTTCGCGATGCACTCGCGGCTACATCGATAGCGCGTGCGCCCAAGCCGGGCGTTCGATTGCTGAGCGGGCTGGATGCTGCGTCGGTGTTGAATGTCGATGAGGGGGTGCAGAAGCTTGCGCGGCAGATATCCGAGCCGATCGATTGGGCGGGTTGTCTGGCGGCCTGTGTCGAAGCCGGTGCGGTTGCGTTTCTGGAGCTGGGGCCGGGGCGTGCGTTGGCGGAGATGGCTGCAAGCGCTTATCCGGGGATCCCTTCGCGCAGCGTGGACGATTTTCGTTCGTTGGCTGGTTTATCGTCGTGGTTGTCGCGCGTTTGATCAGGAGCGGCAGGAGCGCCCCCTCACCCCAACCCTCTCCCCCGGCAAAGCCAGGGGAGAGGGAGCCAAGTTGCGCAAGTACGAAGTACTGAAGACCACCTCAGTCACCTCCCTCTCCCCTGGCTTTGCCGGGGGAGAGGGCTGGGGTGAGGGGGGCTCTTCAAGCCTTCAACTTACGCCCCAGAAAATCCCGCATATACCCTGCAATCTCAACCGAATGCGTCTCCAACGCAAAATGCCCCGCATCCAGGAAATGAATTTCCGCATCGGGAATGTCACGCCGATATGCCTCGGCACCCGGCGGGATAAAGAACGGATCGTTCTTGCCCCATACCGCCAGCAGCGGCGGGCGATGGCTGCGGAAATACGCCTGAAACTCGGGATAACGCGCCACATTGCTGCGGTAATCCAGGATCAGGTCCAACTGGATATCGTCCGCACCAGGGCGAGCCATATAGCCGATGTCCAAGGTATAGCCATCCGGCGACACGCGTCCGGCCGGCGCACCGTGCAGATATTGCAGGTCGCGAATCACCTGTGGCGACAAAGCGTCACGGCAGGCCTCGCGATGAGCCGCCGTTGGTTCGCGCCAATACGTCTGCCAGCTACCCCAGTTGTCGCTGAAGCCGTCCAGATAGGCGTTGCCGTTCTGGCTGATGATCGCCGTGACCCGCTCAGGATGCGCAAGCGCCAGACGCAGCCCGGTCGGCGCGCCGTAATCGAAGATATACAGGGCGTAGCGCTGCAAGCCGATGGCATCGACGAACTGGCCAAGGACGCGCGCGAGTTCGTCGAAGCTGTAATTGAAGGTTCCGCGCGGCGGCGCCTTGGTCTGGCCGAAGCCGGGCAGGTCGGGAGCGATCACGCGATAATTCTGCGACAACTGCGGAATCAGATCGCGAAACATATGGCTGGAGGTGGGGAACCCATGCAACAGCAGGATCACCGGTGCATCGGCCGGGCCGGCCTCGCGATAGAACACCTCTACGTCATCGACCTTCCGGGTGCGGAAAAACACTGGATGGGGACCGGTCGAGGCGGGCGCGCCAGATGCGTGTTTCCTGGGTGAGGCCATCGAGGTAGTGGCCAACGCAGCCGTTCCAATCGCCGTCGCGAGGATCGCCTTGCGACGCGTTTTATCGACAACTTCATTATTAAGATCATTCAATTGCATGACTTATCTCCCGTGCTTTGTCATATCGGGGCGCACTTGAGTCGCCGTGCGCCATCCTGTAAAATACTAACTACCGATCGGTAGGATATGACTGCCAGCTTATGAAAACAAGTCTCGACACCATCATCAGCGAGGCCCGTGAGCTCTTTCGCGACCACGGCTATGCCGGCGCGTCCATGCAGGACCTGGCCACGCGGGTAGGCATCAAGAAGCCCAGTCTCTACACCCGGTTCCCCACCAAGGAGTCGCTGGTGCCCGAGGTACTGGCCTTGACCACCCGCGAAACCTTCGACGATCTGCCGGATGCGTCGGCGCCGTGGATGGAGCGCTATGAGATGGTGCTACGGCGGATTGCCGATACCCTGAGCGATCGCACCCGCTGTGTGGGTCTGCATCTGGCCTATGGGATCAACGACGAAACGCCGGAAGCGGCCGATGCGGTGCGGGCGTTTTTCCGCGAGCAGCGCGACGGCATCGCGCGGATACTCATGCCGGCGTTTGCCAAGGACACCGCCCACGCCATGGCGACCGACGCATTGACGCGTCTGGAGGGTGCCACCTTGTGGGCGGTCATCGATGGCGATACGCAGCCCATGCAACGCGCAGTCGAAGCGTTGTTGGCTGACGCCAGGGCGAGCGGCAAGGCGTAACCATCATCCGGATATCGCCATCGTTGCGATATAGTCGGCCGCTCGTTACGTCCCCTCGGAGAAGCGCCATGGCGCGCATGCGTTTGAAGTGGTCGGTCGGTCTGCTGTCGTTGCTGGCGCTGGGTTCGGCGGGGATCGCGCATGCCGATGACCTGGTGGTATCGGCGGCGTCCAGCCTGACCAATGCCTTTCAAAGCGTCGCCAAGGCCTACGAGGCCAAGCACCCAGGCACGCATGTGGTGCTCAATTTCGCCGCGTCCGACGTGTTGCTGCAACAGATCGCCAATGGTGCGCCAGCGGACGTGTTTGCCTCGGCGGATCAGACGGCGATGGACAAGGCCGAGTCGAAGAACGTGCTGCTCAAGGGTTCGCGCAAAAACTTCGCAGCCAATCAGCTGGTGTTGATCGCGCCGATGGCCAGCAGCTTGAAACTGTCCGGGCTGCACGATCTCGCGCAGCCCGCCATCAAGCGGATTGCCGCCGGCGATCCGGCCTCGGTACCGGTCGGTCGCTACACCAAGGGCGCGCTGGAAGCACAGGGCTTGTGGGACAGTCTCTCGGCCAAGACCGTGCTGGCGCAAAACGTTCGCCAGAGCCTCGACTATGTGGCACGCGATGAAGTCGATGCCGGTTTCGTCTTCGCCACGGACGCGGCCGTCGCCAAGGACAAGGTCAAGGTGATCATGACGGTGCCGACGACGACACCCATCAGTTACCCGATGGCGGTGATCGCGCAGTCCAAGCATCAAGCCGAGGCGCAGGCGTTCGAATCCTATGTGCTTTCCAGCGAGGGCCAGACGGTACTGGCGCAATACGGGTTTCTGAAGCCCTGATTCCCATCATGGATATCTGGGCGCCGCTGCTGTTGTCGCTCAAGGTCGCGTTGTGGGCGACCGGCTTGAATCTTCTGCTCGGCACCGCAGTGGCTTACGGCTTGTCGCGCTGGCGCACGCCGATGGCCGAGCTGGTCGATTCCTTGCTGACCTTGCCGCTGGTGTTGCCGCCGACAGTGCTGGGCTACTACCTGCTGGTGGTCCTGGGGCGCCACGGCGTGCTCGGTGCGTGGCTGGAACGTTGGAACATCAATCCGGTGTTTACCTGGCAGGGCGCGGTCATCGCCTCGACCCTGGTGGCGTTTCCGATGATCCAGAAGGCCGCGCGGGCGGCGTTTGAAGATGTCGATCCGCACCTGGAAGGCGCCGCGCGCGTATTGGGGTTGCCGGAGTGGTCGGTGTTTTTCCGCGTGTCGTTGCCGCTGGCGGCCCGGGGCATCACTGCCGGTGCCTTGCTGGCGTTTGCGCGCGCGCTGGGCGAGTTCGGCGCCACCTTGATGATTGCCGGCAATCTGCCCGGTCGCACGCAGACCTTGTCGGTGGCGATCTATGCCGCCGTGCAGGCCGGCGACGATGCGGGCGCCAATACCATGGTCATCGTGGCGTCGATCACCTGCGTCGTCGCCTTGTTGATCGCCGGACGCCTGGCTCCCCAGCACAGCCAGCGGCGGTCGGAACGATGAGTGTCGATATCGCCATTCACCGCATCATGAACGACGCGCAGCGTCGGTTCGAGCTGGATGTGGCGTTCCGTTCGGATCGGCGCCGCATCGTGCTTTACGGTCCGTCCGGTGCGGGCAAGAGCCTGACCTTGCGTGCCATCGCCGGGCTGCTCAAACCGGATCGCGGACACATCGTGGTGAACGGGCGATCCTTGTTCGATGCCGCGCGGCCGCTGAATCTGCCGACGCAGTATCGAAAGGTCGGTTATCTGTTCCAGGACTATGCGTTGTTTCCGCATCTGACGGTGGCGCAGAACGTAGCCTTCGGTGTGCAACGCGGCATGTTCAATCCACGCCGACACGGGGATATGCCAGCGCCGGCCTTGCGCTGGCTGCAGGCGTTCGAGCTGGAGCCGATCGCCGGCAATTATCCCGCGCAGATTTCCGGCGGTCAGAAACAACGCGTCGCCCTCGCTCGCGCACTGGCTGCCGAGCCGGACATCTTGCTGCTGGACGAACCGTTCTCGGCGCTGGATCCGGCACTGAAGAGCCGCATGCGCAACGAGCTGACCATGGTGCAGGCGCAGCTGGATCTGCAGATGCTGGTGATTACCCATGATCCGGCCGACGCCGAAGCACTGGGCCAGCATGTGTTCGAGATTCACGAAGGCCGCGTACGCAGCGAGTCGAACGTCTCAGCGTAGAAGGCGGGCCAGGTCGTCCGGCGTGTCGATATCTATCGCGGCATGTGGCATGGGCAGGGCGCGAACCCGCTCGGCGTGACGTTGCAACAGAACGCGCGCCCCTTGCGGGCCGGACAGCTCCAGCAGGGCATCGACATCGCCGCGAGGAAACAGGCAGGGTGGCCCCAGCACATCGGCGAAGCTCGCGGCGATGATGGATTCAGGATCCAGGCGGTGCGCATCGATAAGCAATTGCAGATCGTAGGCGTCGATCAATGCCTGGTCGGCGAGGCACAGGATGACGGCGGATAGACCAGGGTGTTGCTGTGTCAGCTGATGCACACCCAGTGCGATCGAACTGCCCAGGCCTTCGTGCCATCGTGGATTGAACGCGAGCGACACATCCAGGCCATCGAGCAGCGGCTCAACGGCGTCGCGATGGGCGCCGAGTACCGCGGTGACGGCCGCACCGGTCTGGACCGCTTCTCTCGCCACGCGATGCACCAACGGCACGCCATCGATCAGCGTGACTTGCTTGGCCGAGCCGAAGCGGCTTGCTTCGCCGGCCGCCAGCAACACGATGCCGATCTCGCTCACGAGTGAATCGGCCCGCTGGTGACGCTCAGTCGTCGGCCCTCGCGTGCATTGAACGTGGCGACGATCTCGGCGAGGACGGCCAGTGCGATTTCCTGCGGTGTGTCCGAGCCGATATCGAGCCCGGCCGGTACGTGCAGTTGATCGAACTGTCCGTCGAGCGCGTGATTCATCCGCCGCGCACGGTCGCGTGAGCCGATGGCGCCCACATAGGCCGGCGCGGTGTCGCCCAGGGCGTTGAGGTATTCCACGTCGAGTTCGTAGCGATGGGTCATCACGACGACCGCGGTGAACTCATCCGGTTTCAACAGCTCGCAAACCGTGCCGGGGGTGGCGATGCGTGCCGCGACCTGGGCCGGTAAGGCCAGGCCGCGGAGTCGCTCGGCGTCGCTATCTACGACCGTCACCTGCCAACCCAGCGTCAGCGCCAGGTCGACCATGGCGCGCACGCCTACATTGGCGCCGATCAAGGCCAGGGCAGGTCGCGGGTGCAATCGTTCGAACAGGGCAGTTACCACGCCGCGTGGAGTGGCCAGCTCCTGGCGTTCGACGCGGGCGGAAAGGCCACTCATCGGCTCGTCGAGCAGCGAATTCAGCGCCTCGTCGCCGATGCCATCGAAAAGCGTGCGGTGCGTATCGTCGATTCTTCGGCACGGGCGTGGCTGGATCGTGCCGTCATGGGAGAAAACCGTGGCCATGCTGCCGAAGCGGCGCTTGCCGAGACAGTATTCCAACGCATCGAGATAAGCGATGTCCTGATCGCCAAGCACCGGTTCGATCAATACATCCAGCTCGCCGCCACAACCCATTTCAATCAGCACGTCGTAGTTGGCGTCGCGGTTGTAGTGCACCAGCTGGGTTTTGCCGGTGGCGATGACTTCGTTGGCACGAAAGACGATATCGCGTTGCGGGCAACCTCCGGCTAACTCGCAGACGATGCGGCCGTCGCCGCGCACCAGCATGCTGGTACCGGCACGGCGGAAGGTCGAGCCACGTGTATAGGTGATGGTCGCAAGCGCCGCGCCGCCTGCGAAGCCGTCGCGTTGAAGTTCGCGCAGCGCATCGATCAGCGCCTGCAGCTCCTGCGGCGAGTTCATGGTGTCGTGGCTGCGGCATCCATATGCATGCCGGTCCAGCCGCCGCGCAGGGAATAGACGTTGGTATAGCCTTGTTCGCGTAGTCGCCCGGCGGCGTAGCGGCTGCGCGCGCCGCGTGCGCAAATCAGCAGCCAGCGGCTGTTGGCGAAACTTGCTGCATGGTCGAGCACCTCACCGGAAGGAATCCACAACGCCTGGGCTTCCAGCGGATCGGCTTCGATCTCGTCGCGCTCGCGCAGGTCGACCAGTTGATAACCCGCCAGCACGGCGGCCTGCAGGCTTGGGAAATCCCGTTCGAGCGCTTCATTCGACCTGCGTGCCGACAGGCCAAGCTCGGCTTCGGCGCGGCAGTCGTGCTCGGCGCGTCGGGTGCGGATGCGGCGCATCTCCAGATCGGTCAAGTCGACCAGCACCAGGTCGTTGGCCAGTTTCCCGGGCAGATCGAGCAGAAGTTTCAAGGCCTCATTGGCTTGCAGCGTGCCGAGCACGCCCGGTGCCGGCCCCAATACACCTGATATTTCACAACTGCCCAGCTGTGCCGGGTCGGGCTCCTGCGGCCAGAGGCAGCGCATGCACGGCGTGGCCTGATCCGGACGATAGACATGCAACTGGCCTTCGTATTGATACACGCTGGCAAAGATCGCCGGCTTGCCGGTGACGACGGCCGCATCGCTGCAAAGATAGCGGCTGCGCATATCGTCGGTGCATTCGAGGATCAGATCGTAGGACGCAAACAGCGGCACGATCTCTTCGGCAGTCAAGGCGTGATCGATGCAGGCGACATCGACGCTGGGATTGAGCGCGCGGATGCGCTGCGCCGCCAGCAGCACCTTGGCCTGGCCAATGTCCGCCGCGTCGTACAAGGTCTGCCGATGCAGGTTGCTGGCTTCCAATACGTCGCTGTCGACGATCCCGATATGGCCTACGCCGGCACCGGCCAGGTAGGCGAGCACCGGGCAGCCGAGGCCACCGGCACCGATGACCAGCACCCGGCTTGCCGCCAGCCTGGCCTGACCTTCCGGCCCGACCGCGGCCAGTCGCGTCTGGCGTGAATAGTCGGGTACGAAGCCTGGAGTCACGAAGCTTTCCTCAACCGTTGCAGGATGTCTTCGCGTTCGCCGGGGGAATTGGCGTTGTCCAGCGCCTGCGGATCGACCGGGGCGATCAGTTGAGTATCGATCGCTATCAGGCCCTTGCGCGGACAAACCCGACCGGCCGCAACACTCGCGGCCAAGGCCTCGATCGCCGACGGTTCCCAGATCGCGCAAAGCGGTTCGGGCAGTCCATCATGCGAGCTGGTAAACGCAGTCGCGTCGCGAGAGACATCGCGGGCGGCAAGCAATGCGTTCAAGGTCGCGCTATTGAGCAACGGCAGATCGCAGGCAAGAACCAGCCAGGCGGCATCCGGGTGCGCCGCATGTGCGGCAAGGATGCCCGCGGCCGGGCCGATATCGGCAAGCTGGTCGACGATCTGCGGGAGGCTGCGGCGCGTCTCTTCGTTGCGCTGATCTTCGCGCACCGAAACATAGGCCTGCTCGACCACGGTTTCCAGCAGGCGATATGCGGCCAGCAGTTGCGGCTGGTCGCCATAATTCAGCAAGGCCTTGTCCTGGCCCATGCGGCGACTGGCGCCGCCGGTCAGCAACAGGCCATAGAGTGGACGAGCCGGGGTATTCATGGCGTGGGCTCCGTAAGATCAATATCGCGCTTGCCGCCGCTTTTGCTCAGTAGACGCACGTCGCCGATCACCATGGCGTGCGACATCGCCTTGCACATGTCGTAGATGGTCAGCGCGGCGATGCTGGCGCCGGTCAGCGCTTCCATCTCCACACCGGTGGTGCCACGGCAGGCCACCTCGCACTCGATCACCGCGTCGTCGCCTTCGATATGGATGTCGAGGTTGCAGCGTTCAATGGCCAGCGGATGGCAAAGCGGGATCAGTTGGGGGGTGGCCTTCGCGCCCATGACACCGGCAATCTGGGCTACCGTGATCACTGCACCCTTGGGCGTCACATAGCCGGCTTCGCGCAAGGCGGCGGCGACATCGGCGGGAAACGTGACCCGCGCCTGTGCGCGGGCAACGCGCCGCGTGACCGCCTTGTCGCCTACATCGACCATGCGTGGCTGTTGATTTTCGTCGACGTGCGAAAGCATCTTGAGTCACTCCTGCATGAACATCGGCGCGCCGGTCATGACCATGCGCGAAAGGGCGCCGTAAAACCCGCTTCGAATGGCGATGCATTCGGCGGCAGCTCGATAATGCCGTCCGTGCGGACCAGCGAGGCGAAATCGCCCGAAGTCGCCGAGGGTACGGGTTGCGCCATCAGGCGGCCATCGACACCGTCTTCCAGTGCGACGGGAATGAAACAGGTAAGGCTTGCATGGGTGGTCAGCGGCGTGGCGAGGGTTACAGCACGTGGCCGCGATGCTGGCATGCCGCTGGCAGCGCGCAATGCGGGTAGCACGTAGCGCAGCGTGCACACGAGCGCGGATACAGGGTTGCCGGGCAGGGCAAAGACCGGTTTGTTGCCCGGGGCGATGCCGAACCACATCGGTTTGCCGGGCCGTTGCGCGATCTTGTGGAAGACTTGTTTGACGCCCAGTGTTTCCAGCGCGCTTGGGATGTAATCGCGCTGCCCCATCGAGACGCCGCCGCACAGCACGATCACATCCTGGTGTCGCAGCAGCTCATCGAGCAAACCCAGGATGCGTTCGCGCTCGTCGGTGACATGATGCACCGACACCTGATCGAAATGGGCATCGCGCAGTGCCGCGGCGATGGCATGGTCGTTGGAGCGTCGGATCTGCCAGGGTTCCGGTTGCGCATCGATGTCGACCAGTTCGTCGCCGGTCGCCACGACGGCAATGGCGGGCAGGCGGGAAACCTCGACATCGGCAATGCCATTGGTGGCCAGTACGGCGATTTCCGGTGCGCGCAGCATCCGTCCGGGCGACAACAGCAGCTCGCCTTCGCGGCAGTCCGAGCCGCGGCGATGCACGAACTGTCCCGCGGCGTTTACCGCCCCGGTCGTCAGGTTGGCGTAGCCCTCCGACTTCCGCAGGCTTTCGACCGGTACCACCGTATCGGCGCCTTGCGGCAGCATGGCGCCGGTCATCACTTCCAGGCAGTCGTCCGACGCCGCGAGGGTCATGGCGGCCTCGCCGGCCAGTTGGGTGCCGGCGAGGCGATAGCGCGTACGCGAAACTTCGTGGCGGATGGCGATGCCGTCCATCATGACGCGGTCGAAGGGCGGTTGATCGCGATCGGCGCGAATCTCCTGGCGCAGTATGCGGCCTTGCGCCTGCGCCAGCGGAATGCGCTCGATGGCAAAGCGCGGCATATGCGCTTCGATCAAGGCCTCGGCGGCCGCCACGCTGATCGGTCCCTCCACGTATCGACTCCGGACTTGAAACGGGCTGGCAGTTTAGCGCGTTCTTCCGTCATCCCGGCGCAGGCCGGGATCTATTCCTCAGTGCCAATGCTTGCCAAATGTTGCCTGACAGGCGAGGGGTGAGGAGTGGATCCCGGCCTGCGCCGGGATGACGAGTAGGAGGGGTTTCTACACGCCATCTTTACATCTGACGCGGCACGCAACACAAACAAGCCACTTAAAGATCAAGTTAGTTTTTTTGTGCTCAACCGAGTGCTTTAATGCTCCATTAGCGGAGGGTCCTCGGCCTAATGCCTCTCAGGGATGAGACCGAATCAAACTGGGAGATGCTTATGTTGTCCTTGTCCGTCAATGGTCAGTCGCACCAGGTCGACGTTCCGCCCGATATGCCGCTGCTATGGGTATTGCGCGACGTCATCGGGCTCACCGGGACCAAGTTCGGCTGCGGCATCGCGCAGTGCGGCGCCTGCACCGTTCATCTGGATGGCCAGCCGGTACGTTCCTGCGTATTGCCGGTCGGCTCGATCGGTAGCAAGGCCATCACCACCATCGAAGCGGTGGGTAATACGCCCAATGGCGCCAAGGTGCAGCAGGCCTGGCTCGAGGTCGACGTCGTGCAGTGCGGTTACTGCCAATCGGGCCAGATCATGTCGGCGACGGCATTGCTCAATCGCACCGCCAATCCCAGCGATGCGGATATCGATGCGGCCATGTCCGGCAATATCTGCCGCTGCGGCACCTACGTGCGTATCCGTGCGGCGATCAAGCAGGCCGCCACCGGCAAGCTCGACATCCTGCAGACCATCGTGACCGCACCGCAAGGAGCTGCGTCATGAGCAACGAAACACAACACCTGCCGACCGATGAGTCGATCGATATCAGCCGTCGTCGTGCACTCCAGCACACCGGCCTGGCCATTGCCTTCCTGTGGCTGGGCGGCAGCGGCATCGCATCGGCCAGCATCAATGCTCGGCGCCAGCCGGGCGACGCGGAAGCCGCAGCGGCCGATGGCAACCCGCCATTCGCGCCCAATGCATTTATCCGTATCGATACCGACGGCAGCATTCGCCTGGTCATGCCCTCGGTGGAGATGGGGCAGGCGATCTATACCGGCATGAGCATGATGATCGCCGAAGAGCTCGGCGTCGGACTGGATCAGATCAAGGTCGAGGCCTCGCCACCCAGCGATCAGCTCTATGGCATCCCCGCGCTTGGCGGGCAGATTACCGGCGGCTCCACCAGCACGCGGGCGACCTGGCCGGTATTGCGCGAGGCCGGTGCGGTTGCGCGAACCCTGCTGGTCAGCGTGGCGGCGACGCAATGGCAGGTCGATCCGTCGACCTGCTCGGTCGATCGCGGCGCCGTGCATCACCAGGCATCCGGTCGCAGCGCCAGTTACGGCTCGCTGGCCACAGCGGCTGGCAAACTGCCGCTGCCCGACAAGGTGCAACTGAAAGATCCCAAGGATTTCACCCTGATCGGCAAGCCGCTGCGTCGCGTCGACTCGGCCGACAAGGTGAAAGGTGCGACCCAGTTCGGTATCGATGTGCGGTTGCCCGGCATGAAGGTCGCCGCGGTCAAGGCGTGCCCGACACTCAACGGAAAGTTCGCCTCCGTCGACGACAAGCCGGCACGCGCCATTCCCGGCGTAGTCGATGTCATTCATACCGAAGATTCCGTGGCGGTCATCGGCGATCACTTCTGGGCCGCCAAACGCGGCCTGGAAGCGCTGGATATCCAGTGGAACCTGGGTGAGAACGCCAAGCTCACCACGCAGCAGTTGCGCGATGCACTGGCCGACAGTGCACAGAACGGCAAATCCATCGTGGCCAAGGAAGTCGGCAAGCGGCCCGAAGGCGGTACCGCCGTCACATCGACCTATCAGCTGCCGATGCTCGCCCACGCCACCATGGAGCCGCTCAATACGACGGTGTTCGTGACCTCCGACAAGTGCGAAATCTGGGTGGGCACGCAGGTGCCGATGCGCGTGGTCGACGTGGCCGCAAAGATCACCGGCCTTGCCGCCGACAAGATCGTCGTGCACAACCAGTATCTGGGCGGCGGTTTCGGGCGTCGTCTGGAAACCGACTCGGTCGAGCAGGCCGTGGCAATCGCCAAGCAGGTGTCCTATCCGGTCAAGGTGATCTGGACACGCGAAGAAGATATCCGGCATGACCGCGTGCGCCCGATGTATCACGATCTGCTGACGGCCGTAGTCGATGCCGACGGCAAACCCTTGTGGTTCGGCGACCGCACCAGTGGCGGCACCGTGCTTGGCCGTTGGGCTCCCGGCGCGATGGGCAAGGACGGTCTGGACAGCGATGCCGTCGAATGTCTGGTCGAAACGCCTTACGACATCCCCAATACAAAGATCGAATGGATCCGCCACGACATGCCGCCCGGTCTTGTCGTCGGCTGGTGGCGCGGCGTCGGGCCTACGCACAATCTGTTTTCGTTCGAAAGCTTTATCGACGAGCTGGCGCACAAGGCCGGCAAGGATCCGCTGGAGTATCGCCGGTCCCTGCTACAGAAGAACCCGCGCAGCCTGAAGGTGCTCAATACCGCCGCCGAAAAAATCGGCTGGGGCGGCCAGCCCTTGCCAGCGCGCGTGGGACGCGGCATCGCGCTGGGCGAGCCATTCGGCAGTCGTGTCTGCGCCATCGTGGAGGCGGAGGTCACGCCGCAAGGCGAGGTCGTCATGCGCAAGGCGGTGGTAGCCCTGGACTGCGGTATCGCGATCAATATCAGTTCGATCGAGGCACAGGTTCAGGGTGGTCTGCTGTTTGGCCTGAGTGCAGCGCTGTATAGCGAAATCACGCTCAAGAACGGCGCCATCGAGCAGAGCAATTTCCACGACTATCGCAATCTGCGCATCAATCAGACACCGGTCGTCGAAGTGCATCGCATCGAGAACGACGAAGCGCCGGGAGGGCTCGGCGAGGTTGGTACGGCAATCGCCGCGCCGGCCTTGGCGAACGCCATTTTTGCGGCAACCGGTGTGCGTCTCTACAAACTGCCGGTCGATCGCGCGCTGCTGGTGCAGAGCGGCGACGCCATGCAGCACGTCGTGTCATCGGAGTCCGGCAAGGGGAGGGACGTGGCATGAAACGTTTCTTTCTGATCATCGTCCTGCTGATCGTTATCGGCGGCGTGGCCTATGTCCTGCTCAACCGCACCGATCCTGCCGATGGTGCGGCTCCCGCCATTGTCGGTGCGCCGCCCGGTTCCGATCCGATTGCGCGCGGCGAATACCTGGCCAAGGCGGCTGACTGCACCGCTTGCCATACGGTGCCCGGTTCGGACAAGCCCTTTGCCGGCGGCGTGGCTTTCAAGCTGCCGTTCGGTACGATCTATTCGAGCAATATCACGGCCGACGAGGCGACCGGCATCGGTAGCTGGAGCGACGACGACTTCGTGCGCGCGGTGCGCGAGGGTGTACGCAAGGACGGCGCGCATCTGTATCCGGCATTTCCGTATACCTCTTATACGCAGCTGAGCCGTGGCGACGTGCTGGCGATCAAGGCCTATTTGTTCAGTCAGCTCAAGATTCATCAGGAAAATCGCGCCAACGAGCTAGGTTTCCCGTTCAACCAGCGCTGGGCGATGGGTTTCTGGAACGCAGGGTTCTTCAAGAGCCAGCGCTTCGTTGCCGATGCATCGAAGTCGCCGCAGTGGAATAGTGGCGCTTATCTGGCCAATGCGCTGGGTCATTGCGCGGAATGTCATACGCCGCGCAATGTCGCCTTTGGATTGAAGAACGGCAGCGCGCTCTCCGGCGAGTCACTGCAAGGCTGGCGTGCCTATGACATCACCTCCGATCCCGATCATGGCGTCGGTGCGTGGAGCGATGCGGAGCTGGCGAGCTATCTCAGCACCGGTCATGCGCAAGGCCGTGGTTCGGCGTCTGGTCCGATGGGCGAGGCGATCGAGAACAGCCTGCAGTATCTGAAGCCGGAAGACACCGCTGCCCTGGTGGCCTATCTGCGCGGCGTCCCGGCGAACTCCGGTAAGGACCCGATCAGCGTCGACGCCAAGGCGGCCCCCGCACTTGCATCCACCGACGCAGCGCCCGGCGGCGATTCCGCCGATACTCAGCGCCTGGGCATGCAGTTGTTCGAAGGCGCATGCGCGAGTTGTCACCAATGGAACGGTAAGGGTCAGCAGACCAGTTACGCCTCGCTATTGGGCACGCGTGGCGTCAACGATCCGGCCGGCACCAATATCACCCAGGTGATTCTCAACGGCTCCAAATTGCGCGTCGGCGACCAGGACGTCTACATGCCGGCTTTCGGCAAGGCGTATTCGGATACGGAAATCGCGGCGCTGGCGAACTACGTCATCTCGCATTTCGGCGCCAAGACGGGAACCGTGACTCCTGCCGAAGTGGCTCGGCGGCGGGCTATATGAAGCGGATACTTGTTGCCTTGTCCTTGCTTTGGGCGGCCGCGGCGGTTGCGGTCGATGCCCCGATCCAGCACATCAATCCACCGGCATTGAGTGCGCCTCACGGATATTCACACGTGGTCGTCGTGCGCAGCGGTCGAACGGTTTATCTAGCTGGCCAGGTGCCGCTTGATCGGAATGGGGCGCTTGTGGGTGCGGGAGATTTGGCTGCCCAGACCCGACAGGTATTTGAAAATATGAAGGCTGCATTGAGTTCGGCTGGTGCGAGCTATGCGGATGTGGTCGACATGACGACCTACCTTACGGACGTGTCGCAGATCGATGCGTATCGAAAAGTACGCGATCAATATATGTCGGCGCCATTGCCTGCGGCGAGTCTCGTCGAGGTGAAGAGTCTGTTTCGCAAGGATGTGATGATCGAGGTTAGTGCGGTGGCGGTCGTGCAGTAGGCTCGCTTCGCTTCGCCTCTTGCGCCCCCTCACCCCAACCCTCTCCCCCGGCGAAGCCAGGGGAGAGGGAGCTGAATGAGGTGAGCTTCAGTATTTCGCACTTGCGTAACCTGCTCCCTCTCCCCTGGCTCTGCCGGGGGAGAGGGTTGGGGTGAGGGGGGGGCTTTTAAAAACTCAACCCCCGGTATGCCCCCGCGTCACCTCAAAAAGAAACCACATCCGACGCTCCGACTCGTCGATCCAGTTCTCGATCAGGCTGGCGGTCGCAACGTCCTTATGCTCGTCGCACAGGTCGTGCACCTTGCGTAGATAGCCGGTCAGCGTCTTGTTGTCTTCGCGCAGCTCGGCAAGCATGTCCTCGGGCTGTACATACTCGGCATCGTTGTCCGATAGGCGCTGATGTTTCGCGATGCTGCCGATCGAGGTAAGCGTACGGCCACCGATCTTGCGCACGCGCTCGGCGATGTCATCGGTCATCGCAAAGATCTGCGAAGCCTGATCGTCCAACAGGAGGTGGTAGTCGCGGAAATGGGGGCCGCTCATATGCCAATGAAAATTCTTGGTCTTCAGATACAGGGCAAACACATCGGCGAGGGCGACGTTCAAGGCAGCGCTCAGATCACGGGTCGCCTTGGCGGACAGATCGGTCGGCGTGGCTAGCGGCGCGTTGCGGCGCTTCTGCAGTTGCTGTTCGCGTTTCGCATCGTTCTTGCTCATGGTCGGCTCCGACGGGGTGGGTTTACCGCCTAAGGTACCACCGTCGGAGCGGTTCGGATCAGTGATTGCGTGGCGCTTCGTAGTGCTTGTCGACCTCGAGTGTCTTCGCATAGGGGCCGTCCCAATCCCGCTCGAAAATCTGGGTCAGCGTCTTCGCGGGTGCCTCGCCCTGCACGAAGATGGATGCATCCACTGTATTGTTGAAATAACTCCATTCCCAGTTGCCCGTGCCGATATAGACGCTGCGGTCATCGGCCACTGCATACTTGGCATGCTCCACGCGTGCATAGGGGATAAAACCTTGTGGCGAAGGCGGCAACTGGGTGAATTTGATCGCCATGTTGGGCAGCACGGCAAGACTCTTCAAATACGACTGCATGGGTTCGTGCATGGCCCAGTCCGCCACGATGATATGCACCTGCACACCACGCGCCGCGGCATTGCGCAACGCCGTATCCACCTCCGCCCACCAGCCCTTCGGGCCGTACTGACGAAGGGCCGATAGCGTCATGACCTGGATGCGCAGCATGTGTTGGCTCTGGTCGATCATCCGCACCAGCGCCGGCTGCTCGGCGGTCAACGCGTAGGGTGTGAGCGAGGGCGGGCTGAATGCGGGGAACGCGGTCAGTACGGCACCATCATCGCCATGCAGGATGACCGGATCGTCGCTGGTGACCGGCGCAAAGGGTAATGGCTTGGTTGCTTGTTCGGCGGCTTTGGGTAGATCCGGCTTGCCGGCGACTTGCCAGTCGAAATCGAATGCCGCACCGAACGTTTGCGCCAGACGCGGATTGGCAATGCGTGCGCCGATCTCGTGAATCTGGTCGATGGCACGCCAATCCCAGTTCTGGCTGCCGACGAATACGACGCTGTTGTCGACCACCATGTACTTGGCGTGCAGCACGCCACCGGTCAGCTTTTCCACGGGGAGCTCGCGTACCTCGATGCCATCGATGCCGCGCAGCCGAGTGACGCTGTCCTGGTTGTCCTTGAGAAAGGTCTGGTCTACCAGCAGACGCAGCTTGACCCCGGCCTTTGCCTTGGCGATGAAGGCATCGACGACCGCGGCAAACTGACTGCCCGGTTTGTCGGAAATATAGAACGCCGCAATGTCGACGCTCTGCTTGGCGCTGCCGATCATCTGCAGCCATATGGCCTGTGTCCGGGCCACGCCGGGCTCTCCATACACACTCGCCTCGGGCACGCTTTCGACGATCTGAAAATCCGGCGCGGCTTGATCCGGCGCGTGTCGTGCGGATAGCTGGGTGGCCGGGCTCAGGACGAGGCCTGCGAAGAGACAGCCCTGGCCAATGGCCCGGCGAGCGCGTGTGAAGTCGAAATAGTGCATAGCGATGGCCCCTTTGATGCGCTGTTATAACATAACAATCGCAAGGCAATGCGTCAGGGGTGTGACCGAGGCGAAGTCCGGAATTCGTGACGCGAAAAAGTGACGTCACAAAAATAAAGCGCTTGCCGCGACTCGCCCCAATTTCAAGGGAATTTGCCGATTTTCGTTACGCGGCACTGCACTTTTTGCTTGAATATAGTGATGCGTCACAATATTATGCCGCCAGCAATGTAAGGAGGAATCGTGATGCGTGATGCAAAAGACCCCGGTACGCTCGAATTGCGCTTTCGGGCGCGAGCGGGCCGTCCATCGTTGTTTGGTCGGCCGTTGACTCCGGCCGAGCGCGCAAGGCGTTATCGGCTGCGCAGGGCCGATCGCATGCGCATGGCCAGGCGTTCGCCGGAAAAGGCCAGCGATGTCAGTTTGCTGGACGAGCTGCGCGGCAGCATGGCAATGGGCCGCGCGCGCAATATCCATCGGATCATTCGGGAGATCGCCGCGCGCTACCCACTTTAGGCAGGGGCGGTGTCGCGGAAACGGACATAAGATGTGCCACCGTTGCCACGTCCCGGGGTTCGTATGATCTGCAAATCGCTTGTCACCGCCGCCGTCGTTATGTCCAGTGTTTTCGCAATGTCGCCCGTTCGAGCCGATACCAGCGAAGAGAAAGCCGTGCTGGCGCCGATCCAGGCACTGTTCGACGGTATGGCCAGGTACGATCGCGATGCCATGCTCGCACCGGTGCAGCCTGAAGGGAGTGTGGCCTTGCTACGCGATGGCAAGGTCGTGCGCATGACCTTGGGCGACTTCGCCAATCACATCAAGCCGGGCAAGGACAAGATCCAGGAGCGCATCCACGATCCGTTGATTCGTATCGATGGGGATATCGCCATGGTCTGGGCGCCTTACGAGTTTTTGATCAACGGGCAGGTCAAGCACTGCGGTACCGATGTGGTGAATCTTGTGCGGATCGAAGGGCGCTGGTTGATTGCGGGTATTGCCGATAACAGTCGGTCGAGTTGTTCGGCGGGGTAGGGGTGTTGTTGCGGGATGGTCGCGACTGAAGTCGCTCCTACAAGCTAGCTGTGCCTTCCTAAGCTTGTAGGAGCGACTTCAGTCGCGACCACCCGCGACGCAACGAATAACTCAACTCAGCTATTCAAGAAACAACGCAAGAAAAAATAGACGTCCGGATGTCCGTACACCCTCTGTAACAAGGGTGAAGCGCAGGCGGCATAGGCTAGCTTGCGCTATCGACGCCATTTCATCGCGCGTGTTCCCCGGCACGCGCCGATTCGACATCCACCTTTTGCTTGCTCCCCATGTCTACAAAGAAACCCGAAGATCCGTCCGAGCTCTCGTCCGACACGCCTATCGATCCGAACCGACGCCGTCTTCTCGGTGGCATGGCGCTGGCTGGTGCGGCCATCGCGGCCGGTGGCGGCGAGGTGTTGGCGCATGCCGCCAAGCCGGCCGCACAAGGCCGCGCGAGTGGCGACCTCGATGCGCAACTGCGCAAGCATGTCCAGCATGTGGTGGTGATCTATGCGGAGAATCGCAGCTTCAACAATCTGTTCGCCGATTTTCCCGGACTGGAAAAACCGCTTTCGTCCTTGCAGCCCCACGAGTATCAGCAGCGCGATCGTGACGGCTCGCTGCTGAAGACATTGCCGCCGATCTGGGGTGGCATGGTGCCGTGGGAACAGGTCGCCGACCATCGCAAGCATGTGATCAAGGAATCGGATATCACCGGGTTAGCCAACGCGCCATTTACTCTGAAAACGGCAGATGGCCAGCCGTTGCCACATGGGTTGGTAACGCGTGACCTGTGGCATTCGTTCTATCAGAACCAGTTGCAGATCAACGGCGGCAAGAACGACGGCTTTGTCGGTTGGGGCGATTCGGGCGCGATGGTGATGGGGCGCTATGGCGATACCCATATCAACCTGCGTCTATGGCAGGTCGCCAAGCAGTACACGTTATGCGACAACTTCTTTATGGGGACGTTTGGGGGTTCATTCCTGAATCACCAGTATCTTGTCGCGGCGCAGCCGGGGTTCTTTCCCGATGCGGCCCAGAGCCCGGCCAAGATGCTGATCGCTGAATTGGAAAGCGACGACCCGACCGACATTCACTTGAAACTGGCCGGGAATTCGCCGAAGAGTGCGATGGCCGGCATACCGCGCTTTGCTTCCCGCAGTGCTTTGACGCCCGATTTCTTCGCGGTCAACACCATGAGTCCGCCGTATGCGCCGACGTTCCCGTTGGACGCCACGCATCCGGAGCTCGCCGATGCCAACAGCCCCAACCGATTGCCGCCGCAGAACCATGAGACCATCGGCGACAAATTGTCGGCCAAAGGTGTCGATTGGGCCTGGTATGCCGGTGGCTGGCAGGATGCGCTGGATGGACATGGCGACGGCGGCGAGAACGAGTTTCCGCAGCGGCCGAATTTCCAGATGCATCATCAGCCGCTGAACTACTTCAGCCAGCTGGCTCCCGGTACCGAAGCGCGCAAGCGGCATCTGCGCGATGGCGGCACCGGCGACATCGCGCGAAGCAATCACTTCATAGCCGATGCCCAAGCCGGCAAGCTGCCGCCGGTAGCGTTCTATAAACCGCAGGGCGATCTCAATATGCATGCCGGGTATTCGGACGTGCATGCCGGCGATCAGCATATCGCACGTATTCTCGATGCCTTGCAGCGCAGTCCGCAGTGGCAGTCGATGGTGGTGGTGATCACGTTCGACGAAAACGGTGGCTGGTGGGATCACGTGGCGCCACCCAAGGGCGATCGTTGGGGGCCGGGTTCGCGTGTGCCTGCTTTAGTGGTGTCGCCTTTCGCGCGTCGCGGCTTTGTCGATCACACCGTTTACGACACCGGTTCGATTGCCCGCTTCATCACGCGTCGCTTTGGGCTGGACAAGCTGCCGGGCCTGGTGACGCGCGAAAAGGCGATGCTTGCGGCCGGCGGCGTCGCGCCGGGCGATCTCACGGCGGCGCTGCAGTTCGAGTCATAGCCCACACGAATACGCAGCCCCGTTTGCTTCGATCCGATGAAAGCGCAAACCCCATGGCCGGTATCCGACGGTAGATCAGTTCCTGGGTTTGCGCTTCTTCGCCGGAGCCGGTCGCGTAGACGGTGCCTTGTCCGCACGCGCCGAACTTCGTTTCTTCAAGGTGGCGGCGTAGCGTTCCTCGCCCTCGACAAACTTGTCGTAGTAGCGCACCACCATTTCGGCGACCTCGGCATTGATCATGTCGCCGTCGAGCTGCGGATTGTCGATCACCATCTCGGTGGCGGCGTACATCACTTCGGTGGACAGACGCATGGAGAAGCGCAGGTCTTCTTCGCGCGCATTGGGAAAACGATCGCGCAAGCCCTGGTAACTGGTCTCCGAGACCGACTCGTGAGAATCGAGCCGGATGTGACGCAAGGTCGGCACGGCGCGCAGCGCACGCATGATCCAGGCCGAGCCCGGGAAGGCGAGGGTAGCTGCGTTGATCGCAGCCTGCATATCACGCAGGCCGCGCGTAGTCGCTTCGCGCGAACCGTCATAGTCGAGCGCTTGTTCCTGCGCCAGCCACGCGCGATAGGCCTGGTTCTGGCACTTCATCAGGCGCTCGCCAAGTTCCTTGAGAATGGCGTATTTGTTGGGGAAATAACGATAGAGCGCCGGTGGCGACAGGCCGGCCTTTTCGCAGATCAGATTGGTCGACAGGCGTTCCACGCCCACTTCGCCGAGCAGGTGCGAGGTGACATCGAGAATCAATTCAAAGGTTTCGACCGAGCGCTGTTGTACCGGCTGCTGCTTGGTATCCAGCGAAATTTTGGTCGTGCGCGCGCCGGGTCGCTTTCGGCGCTTCGTGTCAGTCATGGGTCGCCCTTGAGGTCTCCGCTCCTGCGAACGTTCATGTCGCAAAGAAGCAATCGCTCGAATCATACGGTTCTTTATGTCGGCTGGCGATGCGCAACATCTGCTGCATCGCGTCACGCGTCATACGAGCGTCAACGCGTCGTCATCAACTAACGGTAGTCTTAATTACTGTTTCTGAAACACCCCCTACATCCAGGTCTCGCACACCTCATCGGGCTCGATCGAGCTGACCGGTGCGGGCGAGTGCGCGATCTTTACCCGCAGGAGTTTCGACGTTCATGCATCACGCAATACGTATGGGCCTGGGTTTGGCGGCCCTGGCCACCGCACTGGGCGCTGCTGCGCAAAACACCAGCAATCTTCAGGGTATTTCGGTGTCGGCCGCGGTCGATGATCCCAACGCAGCACCGCCGGGTACCGCTGCCGCGTTGGCGCCGGCACAGGGAAATATGGCCGAGCTCGAACCGCAGTCCGTGTTGAATCGCAATTACATCCAGACGATCGCCTCGCCCAAGGACGATTACCTCGCCGTACTCGAATTGACGCCGTCCGCGGTCAACGCTTCGCCCAACGGCGCGGGCCTGTCCAGCAAGAGCGCCACCGTGCGCGGTTTTCAGGACGGAGAATACGACGTCACCTTCGATGGCATCCCGTTCGGCGATCCGGGTGCATTCGGTCACGCGACGACTGCGTTTTTTCCCGCGCCTACACTTGACGCCGTGGTAGTCGATCGTGGTCCCGGTACGGCGAGCAACCTCGGTAACGCAACCTTCGGCGGCACCGTGGCGCTTTACTCCGCGCCGACGACCGACAAACCGTCGGGCCAGGTGTCGGCGATGTTCGGTAGCGGCAATACCTGGCAACTCGCCGGTACGGCCAATACCGGCACGATGAACAAGATCGGCACGGAAGCTTCGGTCAATTACACCCATCTTGAATCCGATGGCTTGCTCGATTTTGCCGGGCTGCGGCAGGACAACGTGCTGTTCAAGATCAAGCAGCCGCTGGGCGATAGCACCACGCTGACACTGGTGGCCGACTACAACAAGGTGAAGTGGAATACGTTCACTGCCCAGCCGACCAAGCAGACCGACCGCTTCGGCCTGGATTTCGGCGGCCTCAACAACGACCCGAATTCGCAGGGCTACTACAACTACAACATCGATGACCGCCACGCCGACTTCGAATACCTTCAGCTGCATGGCGATTACGGCACCTGGCGCCTCGACAACAAGCTCTATACCTATGGCCTGCGCGATAGCGGCCCGGGCGGCGTGGACTTGCTGGGCAATACACCCAACAAGGCGTTGCTGCCCAAAGGTGGCGTGCCCGGTGCGATCAATCACAGCATCTACCGCGCCTATGGCGATATGCTCAAGGCGGAGAAAGACGTCGGTAGCGGCTGGCTGGATAGCACCTTGCGCGCGGGTATCTGGGCGGAACGCACCTATCAGAATCAGGACCAGGTCACGGTCGATCTCTCGACGATGACGCCGCGCGTGCTGGCGGGCACACCGAACGCCAATATTATCGACACGCGTCAGCACACCAATACCACGCAGAGTTATGTCGAGGTGGAGTGGCATCCGGTCGACAACCTGAGCGTCGTGCCGGGCATCAAGCACATCAATTTCGATCGCACGTTGGACGGCGTGTCGAACTTCCTGCCCGTTGGCGGTGCCGGGCATTTCAGCACTACGCTGGGAGCGGTTGCGGTGAACTACCGTTTCAGTCCGAACCTGGCCGGCTATGCGCAGTGGGCCGAAGGTTTTCAGGCGCCGAAGGTGAACATCCTGCAGGGTGACGGCAGCAATGTCGATCCACAGCAGACCAAGAACTACCAGGCCGGCCTGGTATGGAAGGATGCACACACGGTCGCGGATATCGACGTCTACTACATCGATTTCGCCAATCTGGTGAGCAGTGTGGAGGAGCCCATCGGTCCCGGCGGCTCTCTGATCTCCGTATTCGTCAACCAGGGCGGCGTGATCTACAAGGGTATCGAGGGTGAGGTCACTCACCTGCTTGGCGATTCGGGGTTCAGTGTCACAGCGAACGGCAGCATCAACAGTGCCTATTCCAAGACCACCGGCCTGCAGATTGCCAACGCGCCCAACGCCACGGCCGATGCGGGCTTTATCTACGACAAGGGTCCGCTGTACGGTTCGTTCCTGATCAAGTACGTGGGAACGCGTTTCACCGGCGTGGGTGAGACCCGCGGCGCGACATACAACGCCAACACGCGTTTGCCGACCTACAACTACGCTAACTTGAATATAGGCTATCGCTTCACGCCTGACCTGAGATTGCAATTGTCGACCAATAACCTGTTCGACCATCGCACGCCGATCCAGGGCAACGGAGCGGCGACCAATCCGACGTTCTACTACCTGGCCGCGCGTAACTACACGCTGCAAATGACCTACACCTTCTGATATCCGTTACCGAAGAAGAGAAGCATTGATGAAACCTTCCGTTTCAAGCATGCGCCGCGCACTCGGGCTGGCGATCGCCTGTATGGCGATCGGCACGCCGCTCGTGGCGCAGGCGGGTGAGCATGTCGCCGACGTCAATCCGTTTATCGGCGAAGACTGGTACGGCGAGGTCTTTGTGGGCGCGTCGGTGCCGTTCGGCATGGTCAAGCTGGGGCCGGACCTGCACGGCTATGGCAATCGCAAGGGCTTCCAGAGCACGGGCGAGGTGCGTGGTTTCACCCACCTCCACCTGAGCGGCGGATCGGGCAAGTACGACAACATCCGCGTCGCGCCGAGTACGGGCGAACTACAGCCGACCGATATCCACTCGCCACGTGGCGACGAACAGGCCAGCCCGGGTTACTACGCGACGGACCTGACCCGGTATCGCGTTAAAGCCGAATTGACGGCGACCCGCCGTACCGGCATGCATCGCTACACCTTCGCCGATGCCGGCGAGGCCCACATCACGATGGACCTCGATCTGCTGAGCAAGGGCACGGGGCCGGAAACGCAGCGCTTTCTTGGTGGCGAGATCAAGGTGGTCTCGCCCAACGAGATCGTTGGCGTGGGTCGCTACATCGGTGGCTGGAACGAAGGCGGCGAGTACGACGTCTATTTCGACATGATTACCGACACGCCGGCCAATGCAATGCGGACGTGGCTCGGCAAACAGCTCAGCGACGCACAGCAGGTGCAGAGCGACATCGACCAGCCGCTGGGCGCGTCGCTGGATTATCAGGTCAAGGCAGGACAGACGATCCAGGCCAAGGTCGGTATTTCCTTCGTCAGCGGAACCCAAGCGCACCAGAATGTGACACAGGAGATCACTGGCTGGAATTTCGATGCGGTGCGCCAGGCCGCGGCGGCGCAATGGAACCAGTCGCTCGGTCGTATCGAGATTCAAGGTGCGAACGACGTCGAGCGTCGCATGTTCTATACGGCGCTGTTCCATACGATGATGATGCCGTCGGACCATACCGGCGAAAATCCGAAATGGACGTCGAGCGAGCCGTACTACGACGATTTCCAGGCCATCTGGGATACGTTCCGCAGCCAGGGTCCGCTGTTGACCCTGATCGCGCCGGATCGCCAGCGCGACATCGTGCGCTCGCTGATCGATACCTACCATCACGCCGGCTATATGCCCGATGCGCGCGTGGGCAACGACAACGGCCGTACGCAAGGTGGCAGCAATGCCGATGTGCTGGTCGCCGATGCCTACGTCAAGGGACTCAAGGGTATCGATTACGCCACGGCGTTCAAGGCGATGTTGAAAGACGCGACGGTGCCGCCGGCCGATGCGCGCAAGGAAGGGCGTGGCGGTCTGGATACCTATAACACGCTCGGTTATGTCGCCCAGCCCACCGAGCGTGCCGGTTCGCGTACGGTCGAATATGCATACGACGATTTCGCCATCGCGGAACTGGCTTGCGGTCTGGGCCATGCCAAGGAGGCCAAGCTCTACACGCAGCATGCCGGCAACTGGGCCAACCTTTGGGATGCGACCCAGGTGCAGGAGGGCGTGAGCGGCTTTCTGCGTCCGCGCAATGCCGATGGCAGTTGGGCGCCGCAGTATCTCGTGCGACGCGGTACCTGGCCCGACTTCTACTACGAAGGCGATCTGTGGACGTATTCGCTGTATGCGCCGCAGGACATGCGCAAGCTGGTGGCGATGTCCGGCGGTAACGAGGCGTTCGTGAAACGGCTCGATGCGACGTTCGACAATCTGCATTTCGACGTGACCAACGAGCCGGGTTTTCTGATTCCCGATCTCTACCTGTGGGCAGGCCGGCCGGACCGTGCTGTCGATCGCATCGTTACCTTCCTGCAGAAAGCCTTCAAGGACACGCGTGGCGGCATTCCGGGGAATGACGATTCGGGCGCCATGTCCAGCTGGTATGCCTTTCAGTCGATGGGTTTCTATCCAAGCCCGGGTCAGGATGTCTATCTGATCGGCACGCCTTCGTTTCAGCGCGTGGATATCGATCTGGGGCAGGGCAACGCCTTTACGATCGTAGCGGAGAACTTCACCCGTGATCGTGTGAACCGCTACGTGCAGTCAGCCACGCTCAACGGCAAGCCGCTGGATAAGGCGTGGTTCCGTCATGGCGATATCGCCAATGGGGGAACCTTGACGCTGGTGATGGGGCCGAGCCCTTCGCGCTGGGGTACGACCACGCCGCCGCCCTCTATGTCCGACCCCGATTTTGCGCTGTGCAAGCACTGATGCTTGCCGCCCATCTCATTGCACAGGAATCTCGCCATGCTCATCTTGCGCCACGCCTCCTTGTGGTCGATTGTCGGCACGCTGCTCACGTTGTCCGCTTCCGCGTTTGCCACCGATGATTCGGTACGTATCAATCAAATCCAGGTCATCGGTACCCACAACAGCTACCACGCCGGCTTCGCACCCAGTGCCGCCAAGGTCATGTTGAAGGAGGCGCCGAAGGAGTTCGCCGCGATCAACTACAGCCACCCGTCGTTGACGCGCCAGTTCGACGATGGCGTTCGCCAGATCGAGCTGGATGTGTTTTCCGACAGCAAGGGCGGCATGTATGTGGACCCGGCCATCGATCATATGATCGATCTGAACGGCCTTCCGGACGATCCGCCGACAGCGCCGCCCGGTACGTGGGAAAAGCCAGGTTTCAAGGTGATGCATATCCAGGGTATCGACCAGCGCAGCGTATGCCAGCCTTTCACGGCCTGTTTGAGTGAAGTCCGCGCGTGGTCGAAGGCGCATCCCAAGCACGCACCGTTATTTATCCTGGTGGAAACCAAGGAGGAGCCGTTAAAGGTAAAGATCCCCACGGTGGATCCCGAGCGGTTTACGCCTGCCGTCTTCGATGCGCTCGACAAGGAAATCGCCTCGGTATTTCCGGCCAGCAAGATCGTGACCCCGGATGACGTGCGCGGCAAATACGCCACGCTCGACGAAGCGGTGCGCAAGGGTGGTTGGCCGACCCTGGCCAAGGCGCGCGGCAAGGTCGTCTTCTTGCTGGACCAGCGCAAGATCGAAAGCGTCTATCTCGATGGGCACGATGCGTTGCGCGGCAGGCTTGCCTTTACCAATGCCACGCCTGGCGCCGCCGATGCCGCGTTTACCGAGTGCAACGAATGTGGTGCGGACGAGATCAATGCGTTGGTGCGTCGCGGTTATCTGGTGCGCGCGCGTGCCGACGATCCGGCGCAGGGGCAGGGTGTGCGTAACGACGGCACGCGTCGTGATGTGGTGTTGAGTAGCGGTGCGCAGATGATCAGTACCGATTATCCGGTGCGTGAGCCGTCGGAGCATGGGTATGAAGTGGGCCTGCCTGGTGGTGTTGCGGTGCATTGCAATCCTGTGTTGACGACGGCGGCGCAATGCAAGGATGGTGGGTTGGAGATGTTGGGTACGAAGTAGTGTGCAGGCTCGCTTCGCATCGCCTCTTGCGCCCCCTCACCCCAACCCTCTCCCCCGGCGGAGCCAGGGGAGAGGGGGCCGATTGAGGAAGCCTCATTGTTTCGCACATGCGTAACTTGCTCCCTCTCCCCTGGCTCCGCCGGGGGAGAGGGTTGGGGTGAGGGGGCGCTCTGGACTATCCAAGCTCCTTGATCATGTCCACAAACGCACGCAACCCAGCCGGCACCAGGCGATTGCTTGGATAGTAAAGACACTCACCGGGAAACGGTGGCGTCCATTCGGTCAATATCGATTGCAGCCGGCCACTTTCGATCGCCTCCCGCGCCGCATCGATAGACACATACGCAATGCCCAGCCCCTGAATGGCTGCCTCGACCATCACACCCATATGGTCGAGCGTCATCGGCCCGGACACATCCAGCCGCAGTTCCTGATCGTAACGCTCGAACTCCCAGCGATAGATCTTGCCGCTGGGCAGCCGAAAGCGGATACAGCGATGCGCGGTCAGTTCATCGGGCGTCTTTGGCGTGCCGTGCGCGGCCAGATAAGACGGTGAAGCCACCGCCAGGAACTGTCCGTCGCGGCCGAGCGGGATGGCGATCATATCCTGCGGTATTGCCTCGCTCAGCCGAATGCCCGCATCGAAGCCTTCGGCCACGATATCGACCAGCTTGCCTTCGGTGACCAGGTCCAGATGCATTTCCGGATAGCGCGCAATAAATGCCGGGACTACCTTGACCATCAATCGACGCACCGACGATTCGTGTGCATTGATCCGCAGGCTGCCCGAAGGGCGGTCGCGAAACGTGCCGACATCGGCCAGCGCCAGATCGAGTTCGCTCAGTACCGGGGTCAGGCTGCGGAACAGCCGCGCACCGGCCTCGGTCGGTGCCACGCTGCGCGTGGTGCGGTTGAACAGCCGCAGCCCCAGGCGTTCTTCCAGCGAACGCATCATATGGCTGAGGGTCGAGGGCGACATGCCCAGTTCGTCGGCGGCGATGCGAAAGCTGGCATGGCGGACGATCGCCGTGAAGGCGCCGAGTTCGGTCAGACTGGGGCGTTGATTCATGGGTAATTACCACTAAGTCATGCCGATATTAGGCCATAGACCCAGCAATGTCCGCTCTCTATAGTTTTGCGGTTGTGTTCGCTCACTCTTAACCGCTAAGGAAATCACCATGCAGACCAAGGCTTTTGCTGCCCAAACGGCGACCACGCCGCTCGCGCTCACGACGATCGAACGACGCGAACCCGGAGCCGCGGATGTGGCGATCGATATCCTCTATTGCGGCGTCTGCCATTCGGACCTGCACACCGCACGTGGCGAGTGGGGCGGCGTGCGTTTCCCGAGCGTGCCGGGGCATGAAATCGTCGGCCGCGTGACCCGCGTTGGCAACAAAGTGTCCAAGTTCAAGATGGGTGACATCGTCGGCGTCGGCTGCATGGTCGACAGCTGCCGTACCTGTGCTTCTTGCAGCGATGGCCTGGAGCAGTATTGCCGTGGCCCGCACGGTTTTCAGGGCACGTACAACAGTTGGGTCGATGGCAGTGGCGAGAACACCTATGGTGGCTACTCCGCCGCGGTGGTGGTCGATCAGGATTTCGTGCTGAAGATCACCCATGACGAAGCCGATCTGGCCGCCGTGGCACCCCTGCTGTGTGCCGGCATCACCACGTGGTCGCCGCTGCGCCACTGGAACGTGGGCCCGGGCAAGAAGGTGGGTGTCGTCGGTATCGGCGGCCTTGGCCATATGGGCGTGAAGCTGGCGCGTGCGCTGGGTGCGCAGGTGGTGGCGTTCACCACCTCGCCGTCGAAGGTGCAGGCGGCGCTCGACCTGGGTGCGCACGAAGTAGTCGTCTCGCGTAACGCCGATGAGATGGCCGCGCACGTCAACAGCTTCGATTTTATCCTCAACACCGTGGCGGCACCGCACGACCTGGATGCCTTCACCCACCTGCTCAAGCGCGACGGCACCATGACCCTGGTCGGTGCGCCGTCGAGCCCGCATCCGTCACCGTCGGTGATGGGGCTGATTTTCGGTCGCAAGTCCATCGCGGGTTCGCTTATCGGTGGCATCGCCGAAACGCAGGAAATGCTCGACTTCTGTGCCAGGCACGGCATCACTTCCGATATCGAAATGATCGCGATGCAGGATATCGAGAACGCCTATGAGCGTATGTTGAAGAGCGACGTGAAATATCGCTTTGTCATCGACATGGCGACGCTGTAAGCACGGCTGAAGGTTCATACCGGACGGAGGCAACGCCTCCGTCCGGTGGAGCATTCAGGTCGACAGCCCGAACGTGCCGAAATACGCGGTAATGGCACGCATGAAGTCATCGTCCTTGCGCGGCTGGACAATGCCGAGCTGGGTCCGAACGTGCTTCAGGGAAAACATGGCCAGTGCTCCGGAGCGGCGCAGCAGTTCCGAATAGGTCTTGTCCGTCGCCACGACGGTCGGATCGTCGGTCTGCTTGTACATGCGGTACAGAATGGACGCGCCCTGTACCAGGCCGTGAATGTTTCGCTCGTCGAACTTGAGCATTTGCGCCATGGCCGGACCGTTGGGGTTTCGAGGGTCCAGGATGGCTGCCGCGAAATCGCCGAACATGGCGAAGGTCATCTCGTCCAGACGCTTTCGCTTGTACGTGGATTCGGCCTTGTCTTTCCTGTTTTCCCGTTCCGGGCGACGCGGCAATTTATCTTGCGAAATGAATTGTTCGACTTCGTAATCCGTTGCGCCGGAAGGCGATCCGAAAAAGACCGCCCGCACGAACGTTTCCAGTTGAGCCCGGAACAGGGTGGCTATGGACGCCCCGTGCACGCTGGCGTTGAGCCCGATCAGCTGGGCGGCCGATGCGCCATGATCGAGCGAAGTCAGGGTGAGCGCCAGCGAGAGCCCGGCGCGCGGCGATTCCGCAGGCGAGCTCAAGCGTGCAACCGCTTCTCTCGTGGCGGTAATAAGGTTCAAGGTCGCAATGGCTTTGGCGTTAATGGGCGCCTCCTTTCGAGCCACCGCGCTTTTCTGCGCTCCATATTTCACGCTTGGCGTGAACGCTCTGCGCTCAGGACGTTTTCGACTTGTCGACGCCTTGGGCGGAACGGGTTTGAGCATGGGCATCATCGCGATTACCTCGGTAGCATTAGCCCCCTAGATTTCGAGTCATCACGTTCCACGTGAGAAAAGGAAACTGGGTTTGTTGCGACAGGCCCGGAGTGACTTGCATGCCTGATGACGGAGCTGACGCGTGGGTGCGAGGTCTTTGTGAAATGGCCGCCATGTCATAGCTGCCATGACATGGCGGCTTCAGCCCGACCTTCGCCCCGGGCGTAATTTAAAGTGGCTGGGAGCGCGGCATCTTTGCCGGAGCGGCGTTTTCCTATGCTGGAGCGCAAAAATGTCAACTGGAATGCCTATAATCGGTTGACGTCGGCGGCGGTCGCTTGCCGGCACACAGGACACATGGGGGGCCACTTGTCCGTATCCGTTTCGCCGCACGTTCTGGTGATCGACGATGTGCCCGAGGACATTCGTTCCCTGCTGCAGGCCTTGCGGGCGCAGCAATGGCGGGTGAGCCTGGCCACCAGCGGCGAGCAGGGTTACCAGCGCGCGCAGTCGCTGGAGCCCGACCTGATCCTGCTGGATGTGCGCATGCCGGATATGGACGGCTTCGCGCTCTGCCGGCTGTTGCAGGAATTGCCGCGGGTAAGGGATACGCCGATCCTGTTCCTCACCTCCGCCAATGCGCCGACCGAACGTTTGGAAGGACTCAGCCACGGCGGCGTAGATTACATCCTCAAGACCTGCGACCCCGCCGAACTGATCGCCCGCGTGAAGATTCATCTGCGACTGGCCGACCGCACCGCCGCGGCACCGCAGGGTGAACAAGACGGCACACCCATAACGCATGATGAAGTGGTGTTGCGCGCGGCGATGCGGCTGATCAGCGGACGCTTGGCGGAGCCTTTCACGCTCGAGCAGATTGCGGCCGACGTGGGTACGTATGAGAAGCGGCTTTCGGCGATTTTCCGCCAACGCCTCGGCATGACCGTGTTCGCGTGGATCCGGGAAGAGCGCCTGCGCAAGGGGCGCGCGCTGCTGGCCGAAACGACCCTGGGCATGCAGGACATCGCCGAGCAGGTGGGTTTTCGAAGCGCCAGCAATTTCACCACCGCTTTTCGCGAGCGCGTGGGCGTGACGCCAAGCCAGTACCGCCAGGCGGCACAGCAAGGTGCGGCATTGGCGGAGCCGCCGTGAAGCGTGGCGTAAGCGAGCCTGGGAGCGTTTGCGCGCGTCGCCGATGGTCGGTGCGAGTCGCCTTGTTCGTGCTGTGCTGGCTGTTGCCACTGGTCGTCGCGGCAACCCAATTGCCGCTGACTTTTTACGACCAGGCGAACGGGCTGACCAGTCTCTCGGTGATTCGCCTGTTTCAGGACAGCGAAGGCTCGATCTGGGCGGGTACGGAAAAAGGGCTCTACCGATTCGACGGCGTGGGCTTCAATGCGATCGGTAGCGAGCTCGGCTTTCAGACGTCAGAGGTGATCAGTTTCGCCGAGGACGCCAGCGGTCATCTATGGGTGGCGTCGCGGGCCGGGCTGCAGCGGCGCGATCGCGATGGCCAGTTTCGTTGGGTGCGCCCGGAAGGAAAATTATTGATGGCCGATCGCGGCCAGACGCTGGCCGCCGACGAGCAAGGCGGCATGCTGGTGGTCAGTAGTCACCGCTTATACCGGCTGATGCAGGATGCATCGGGTGATTGGCGGGCGACGCCCTTGTTCACCGATGCGCAGCTGCGCACGGAGCGCGGGCTCGATCAGGTCGCCGCGGTGTTTCATCACGCGGGCACCACGTGGTTTGGCTGCGGCGGCGAACTCTGTCGTCTGAATGGCGGACAGCTCACCCGCTATGGTCCCGATCAAGGCATTCCATCCGATCGATGGCTCGGCTTTCTTGGCGCTCGCGATGGCAGCGTATGGGTGCGCGGCATCCATACGGTTCGCAGCCTGGCGATAGGGGCGAATCAGTTTGTCGCTCACGACATGCCCGGCGGCCACGCCGATGTCGCCGCGTCGAGCATCGACCTGATCGAGGATCGCGCCGGGCGCATCCTGACCCGGATGGACATGGGCATCGGGCGCTGGGATGGCGTGCGCTGGGAATTGTTCGACACGGGCAACGGCCTGCCGGGTGTGGGCGTGTCGTCCCTGCTTGCGGACCGGGATGGCATGGTGTGGTTGGGTACCTACGGTCGCGGCATTCTTTATTGGAGCAGCGCGGATGCGGTGGAGAACTGGACGGCTTCGCAAGGCGTGAGCGACAGCCTGATCTGGTCGATCGCACGCGCCGACGCCAACAGCGTGTGGATCGCCGGCGAAACGGGCGGCGAAGTGGTCGCACCTGCCGAAGGCCGCGCACATCGATGGCCATTGACGGTCGCACCTCCAAACCAGGCACATGCGGTACTCGTGGATGCGCAGGGAGCGATCTGGTATTTCCTGTTCGATGGGCGCGTGGTGCGTTACGAGCCCGCCAATGGGCACACGATACAGATGGCCGTATTGCCCTATCTGGTGCGTGGCGCGTACATCGACCACACCGGAAGCATCTGGGCGTACACACTCGGCGGGCTGTACGAGGTCGACAGCCATACCGGCCAGTTGACACGCGCCGCGCCGGAACTTATTCCGCAAACCATGTGCTCGGATCTCGCCGAGGATGCCGATGGCCGGCTGTGGCTGGCGTGCAGCTCGGGGCTGTTCCGTCGTAATAGCCATGGCTGGTCGAAGGTGAGCGTGCAGCCGGCGGAAGCGCTTGGTGGTTACGAGAACGTGGCCGTGACCCAGGACGGGCGGCTCTGGTTGAGTTCGCTACAGCCGGGGCTGATGGCCGGTCATGTCACCGATGCCGATCATGTAGATGCTCCTGCCGTAGCGGATCCACTGCTTGCCGATACGCGTTTTTATTTTCTGCGTGCGGATCGCCGCGGCCGTCTCTGGGCAGGCGGCGGTAATGGCGTCGACGTATTTGACGGTCACGGCTGGTCGCGGCTTTCCACCCGCGATGGCTTGCTGTGGGAAGAAGCGAATCACGGTGCCTTCTACGCCGACAATGACGGCACCGTGTGGATCGGCACGCCGGTGGGCCTGACGCACATACTCAAGCCCGACCAGCTATTGGCGCCGCGCAGCATCCATCCGCTGATCTTTTCGGCGCGCTACGGCGATCGCGAGTTCGGCGCGCAGTCGCCGACGCTGGCCTTCGAGCATGCCGGTGCGCTGGTATTGCGCTTTGGCGTACTGGGCAATAGCGCGGGCAATCCGGTGCATTTCCGTTATCGCCTATCGGGCGTCGACCGGGATTGGGTAGAGACGGCCCAGCGCGAAGTGCGTTATGCATCGCTGCCTTCGGGGAGTTATCGTTTCGAGCTGCAAGCGGTAGATGTCAACCGGCGCAGCGCGTCGGGTACGGTTGCCCTTTCTTTCGAGGTGGCTCCGCCCTGGTGGAATACGCCATGGGCTTACCTGGGTGCTGTGTTGCTCGCCCTTGCGCTGATCGCACTCGCTTGGCGCTGGCGCACCAGCCTGCTGATCGCTCACGCGAAGCGTTTGGAGCGCCTCGTCGCCGATCGCACCTCCGAGCTGCAACAGTCCCTGCGCTCGCGCAGCATGCTGCTCGCCCATATCAGTCACGACCTGCGTTCGCCGCTGGCCGCCATTCTCGATGGCGTGCGTCAATGGCGCATGGGGCAGGGGGAACGCGATCATCCGCACGAGATCGAGCGGCATGTGCGTCAGCAAATGGCCTTGATCGACGAACTGCTCGAGTTCTCGCGTGGCGAACTGATCGAGCTGGAATTGATGCCGGCGCCGGGCTACCTGTACGGCTTTCTCCAGCAGTTGGAGGGAGATGCCGCGCTACTTGCCGAACGACAGCGCAACCGCTTCGAGCAGGACATCGATGCTCATCTGCCTCCCGTAGTGACGGCGGATTTCCCCAGATTGCGCCAGATACTGTTGAACCTGCTGGGGAACGCGGCGAAGTTCACGCATGACGGTGTCATACGCTTTGGCCTTGCGACCGCGTCCGGCGACGCTGGCCGGGTGCGTCTGCGCTTCGCCGTGGAGGACACCGGCATCGGCCTTGAGCCGGGCGCCGCGGAACGACTTTCTCAGCCGTTTGTCCGGGGCGGCAACGCCAGCGGCCACCAGGGTAACGGCCTTGGTCTGGCGATCGTGGTGCAACTGCTCCAACGGATGGGTAGCCGTCTTGACGTCCAACCCGTGGCGTCGGGCGGTAGCCGATTCGAGTTCAAGCTGGATCTGGCCAGTGCCGAGGAAGCGGATATCGAGCCGGTGCTCGAAAGCGGCGGCGATCTGGACGAGTTCGACGGGGAAGGGCGCACGATCCTGGTGGTCGAAGAGGTGCCGGATATGCGCGCGCTGCTGTGCGACCTCTTGAACGGATGCGGTTTCGTCGGCGTTCCGGTGGCCGACGGCGCAGGTGTCGTGGAAACGATGAAGCGCGAGTCGCCTGATCTGGTGCTTGTGGGGCAGGCTGACTGGCCGTTGCTGGAAGCGGTGCGCAGCCATCATCCACGCATTCCTGTACTTCTCTATGTGGCGGTACCACCGCATAGGTCATCGACCTTGGCGGCGCCAATGGTCTTTGACGGCGTTTTGTTGAAGCCGTCCAACGCGAGCGAACTGCTTGCGAGCATTGAGCGATTGCTCGATATCGGGAGTCGAAAGGCATCGCGTGATCAGGCAGCAGCGCGGATATCTTTGTAGGAGCGACTGCAAGGAACCTCGAAAAGTCACCTCCTACCCGTCATCCCGGCGAAGGCCGGGATCCATCCTTCAGTCCTCGCTTTTCAGACAGCATTTGGCAAGCCTCTCCGCTGAGGGATGGATCCCGGCCTTCGCCGGGATGACGATGGGAACTGAGGTCATCGAGATTCTGTTCCGTCGTGACAGGTTGTGAAGCAACCGAGGCTGATGAGCGTATCAAGCGCACAAACTTTCGCCCCGCCGGCCATTGACTCTGCCGCGTTGCACCAAGACAATATGCGGGCCGTCCGGCGCGCTGCGCCCTCGGCATTCCTGCCCGACCAAACCAAGGCATATGGACGTTTACCCTAGTCGCAACGTCGACATCCGCGAGCATCGGGTGCCGGCATTGCATAACAAGCTGATTGTCTGCGGCGACCGCCTGCGGTCGGCTGGCGCTTTCCT
>Ga0105239_10000040_pt1 | contig 201445 bp, 173 predicted proteins | sample KBSC44metaG_FD_92761 | JGI IMG/M metagenome (GOLD analysis project Ga0105239, IMG submission 92761) | Corn rhizosphere microbial communities from Kellogg Biological Station, Michigan, USA - KBS C4-4 metaG | ecosystem: Host-associated > Plants > Roots > Rhizosphere > Soil | place: Michigan... | reverse complement strand
CCGTTGTTAACTTTATCCACAAAAATCAAGGTTATTAACAAAGAAAAAGAAGCAAAAAGAAAGCTTCAACAATAATAATAACCTATATTATTTTGTTGAAGCTAATCTAAAGGCAATGACGGCATTTTTAAAATTTCTCCAATTTAAAATAACATCATCTTTAATTACGTTCCAAACGAGGATGAACGATATACTCCTAAACCATATGATACTATAATCTCACTTCTTCACACAAAACCCACCCGCAAACAGGTGCACATTTGTCACTTTATCAATCAAAAAGCCTGGCAAATCAAGTGTTAAAATCATTTATTAAACTGATAATCAGCTAAATAAATCAGGTTGACATTTGTACCCCTATTAATCCACAACCGGGGCTTGGCAGGCATATAATTTTACCCTCTGTATAATGAATATTCTACAGGCGCCACAATTCGCCTGCTGAATTATAAACCTGTAAGTAGTTTAAAATTTAATGGAGATGGTCGGGCGATAGTTTTATCACCTGTCCGGGTAGTTTCAAAGAGGCCTTATAAAAAGGGTTTAATTGAGGCATACCGTTTTATTCGAATTACCCCGGAACTATACAACCAATTAGTTAAAACCAAAACAAATCAATTTATTAATTAACCAATTATTATGCGAAAAACTCTACGATTAGCATTGCTGTTCGTGTCCTTGTTAATTTGCGCTGTATTGCGGGCGCAAAGCCAGGGAACAGTAATCAAAGGTACGGTAACCGACGAAAAAGGCGTCACCCTGCCAGGGGCCACAGTTACCGTTAAAGGTGCTAAAATAAACGCCATTACCGATGTAAACGGCGGCTACAGCATCGATGTTCCGGCCGGCAGCCGCACGCTTGTGTTTTCATTCATAGGTATGGAAACCCAGGAAATTGTCATCGGCAATAAAACTACCATAAACGCGAGGCTGGTATTAACTGCCAACAACCTGGCCGATGTGGTGGTAATTGGCTATGGCACACAGAAAAAGCAGGATGTTAACGGTTCCATTTCGTCGGTATCGTCAAAAGAAATCCAAAACATCCCGATGCCGAGCGTGGACCAGCTATTGCAGGGCCGTGCTGCAGGCGTAACCATCACCCAAAACTCGGGCGGACCGGGTAGCGCTACATCTGTACACATTCGTGGTATAACTTCATTTGGTTCGAGCGAGCCATTGTATGTTATTGACGGTGTGCCGGTGCAGGGCGATGCTTCCAATTCACCTCAATTAACCCGCACAGGCGGTGGCCAGGAAGAGACTGGTGTTAGTCCGCTGGCGCTAATTAACCCTAATGACATCGAATCGATTGATGTTTTGAAAGATGCATCTGCAACCGCAATTTACGGTAGCCGTGGCGCCAATGGTGTAGTTATTATTACCACCAAGCGCGGTAAAAACGGCAATGCCAAAATTAATTACGATGGTTTTTACGGTGTGCAGCAGCAGGGTAAATTCATCAAAATGATGAACCTGCAGCAATATGCTACCCTTGAAAATGTATTGGCAGATTCATACGGTGTAGCCCGCAGGGGCGAATTTGCAGACCCTAGTATACTGGGCCCCGGCACCAACTGGCAAAGGGCAGTGTTCCAGAATGCCCCGGAGCAAAGCCACACACTATCAATATCCGGCGGAAAAGAAGGGCTTGACTATTATGTATCCGGCGGATATTTTAAACAGGAGGGCACCATCATCGGCAGCAATTTCGACCGCTATTCTTTCCGTACCTCGCTGAATGCGCAGGTAAAAGATTGGTTTAAATTAGGTTCAACCATTTCGGCTAGCAGGAGCACCCAGAACGTAGGCCTCGGCGAAAATACCGGTTTGGTTTATTATGCTTTATTAAGCGCACCTGATAGCCCGGTATATAATGCGGATGGCACATTTGCAGGCCCCGCTGTTACTTCAAACGGTACTGTACAGGGCTCTATCAACCCGGTTCAGCAGGCACTTAGCCTTACCAATAATTTGATAAGGAACAATATACAAGGCAGCTTGTATGGCGATATCAAGTTTTTTAAAGATTTAACCCTGCACTCAGAAATTAACGGCAATTTCGATTTTACCAAAGCAAAAACATTCCAGCCAACGTTCTCTTACGGGTCAACAGGTTCGGGCGCAGCGTACACCAATGCAACCGCCAGATTGAACGAGTACAATACCGACGACCAGTACTGGCAATGGAGCGAGAACTTAAACTACAACCATACATTCGCCAAAAAGCATGCACTGACGGTATTAGCTGGTCACGAGGTTTGGGAGTCGAATTATGATGGAGTTTCGGCAGCTATATCCGGGTTTACTGCGGGCAACACGTTGCAAACTTTAGGCCTGGGTACACAATCGTCAGACTTAATAGGCGAAAACAAAGGCACTACCGTAATGGAATCATGGCTGGGCCGCAGTATTTATACCTTCGATAATAAATACAGTATTACCGCCTCTATCCGCAGTGACCGTTCTTCAAACTTCGCGCCAGGTCATCAAACAGGCTACTTTCCCGGTGTTGCTGTGTCGTGGAGATTGTCGGAAGAAAAATTCATGGAAAGCTTCAAAAGCATAGCCGATAATATTAAAATACGTGTTGGTTATGGAACTACCGGTAACTCCAACATCCCGGGATACCGTTACGGTTCGGCCATTACACCGGTTAGCACCGGCTTTGGTACAGGCTTCATCGTAGGTAACATCGCCAACCCTGAGCTTACATGGGAAACCGCAATTCAAAAAAATGCCGGCGTTGACTTCAGCATATTGAATAACCGCATCGATGGTTCATTCGATGTGTACATGAAAACATCTAAAAACTTCCTGTTCCAGCAGCCATTACCTGCATTCCTGGTAGGTGGTACTGCCGAATACTCGGGCGCCGCTGTATTACAGCCACCTTATAAAAATGCCGGCGAGATTGAGAACAAGGGATTCGAATTTTCTATCAACAGCCGCAACATACAGGGTAAAGATTTTAAGTGGAGCACTACTTTAATCTTCTCTAAATACACCAATAAGGTTGTTTCGTTAAACGGTTATCCATCGCTTATCGGTAGCGAGAACACCAGCTTTGTGAGCCTGCCGGTGACTAACACCACCGTTGGCGGCCCTATCGGCGAGTTTTATGGCTACAAAGTTCAGGGTATCATTAAAACCACAGCACAGCTGGAGTACTTAGCCACGCATCCGCAAAACGTAACAGGCGGCGCTACCCCTGCAACTGTTACCAACGACCGCAGCATAGCCAACTCTATTTGGCTGGGTGACATACAATACCAGGATTTAAACCACGATGGCAAAGTCGACTCAAAAGACCAAACCGCTTTGGGTAACCCTAACCCTGACTTTACCTACAGTATCACCAATAATTTTTCCTATAAAGATTTCGAACTGTCGATTTTCCTGAATGGCGTGTATGGCGGCAAAATATTGAATGCACTGCGTTACCAGACAGAAGGTTTATCAGGTCTGTATCAAAACCAAACAGCAGCTTCGGCAAACTTTTGGACACCAAGCAATCCGAACTCAAATATCCCAGCACCGAAAGCCGGTTTGGCCAACAACAACCTGGTGATGAGCGACCGCTTTATTGAAAGCGCATCGTTCCTGAGGATACAGAACGTAAGACTGGGCTACAACCTGCCTGCAAAATGGGCTAAATATGCAAAGCTTAGCCGCTTAAAGGCCTATGTGAGCGGGCAAAATCTGTATGTATTTACCAAATACACCGGTTTAGACCCGGAAATAGGTTCGCTTAACCAAAGCCCGATACTACAGAATATAGACAACGGACGGTACCCGATACCGAGAACTATCATTTTTGGATTAAATGCTGAGTTTTAATTTGTTAAAAGGAAATTATTATGAAAAGATATAAATACATTTTAAGCATGGCGGCATTAACAGGAGTTATAGCTTCCGGTTGTAAAAAGGACTTTTTTAACCGCCCGCCAGAAAGCCAGACAACAGTCGGCAGCTACTACCAAACCGCCGACCAGGTAAAGGCCAGTACAAATGCTTTGTACGCTGCGCCATGGTTCGGTTTCAATACAAAAGTCGGCTGGTCTATCAGCGAGCTGGCCGGCGGCAATGGCCGCACCTATTCGTCGGACGTGGTTGCCTTCGGTAACTTTTCGGTATCAAACGGTAACTTTGAGCTGAGCGCTGCCTGGAACTCGCTGTTTACTGTAGTAGCGCAGTCAAACGCCTTAATTGCCAACTTACCAGCCAACGTGCCATCATCGGTACCGGCCAGCGTGGTGAGTAACGCCATGGGTGAAGCGCGTTTGATGCGTGGGCTGGCTTACTTTTACCTGACACGCATATTCGGCAACGTACCGATTGTAGAAAACCCGCTGCTTGAGGTCGGTAATTTTCAGAATGTAAATACCAATCCGGTTACCGATGTGTACAAATTCATCGTTACCGACTTAAAATTTGCAGAAGCTAATTGCTCCGCGAATGTTGCAAGCACGGGCCACGTATCCAGCGGCTCGGCATCGGCCTTGTTAGCTAAGGTTTACCTGTACATGCAGGACTATCCCAATGCCCGCGCCGAAGCAGAAAAGGTTATTAATAGCGGAGAGTTCCAGCTGTTGGGCCTTGACATTGCAGGTATGACTTATGAGGACCTGTTTAAAATAGCGAACAATAATAATAAGGAATCTATCATCGCCTTACAATGGTTGGCTAACGCAGGCTATGGTTTCGGCAATGCGGTACAGGCATCATTTGCGTACAGCAGCGCCATTACCCAAACCGGCGACGGTTACGGTGTATTGGCCCCTACCTTTGACTTGCAGGATGCCTTTGCCGCCAACGTTGGCGATTTGCGCAGAAAAGCAACCATCATGCTACCCGGCGACCATTATGATTACCTGGATGCTGCGCAAGGCGGTTACACACTGCCAGACAATGCCGGTTCGCAAGGCACCCACGCGCAGATAAAAAAATATGTGGTAGGCTCGCCGGCTGATAATAACGGCAAGAGCGCGTTCCAGTCTACCGCCATGAATACCTACATCATGCGTTTATCCGACGTGTATTTGATTGCAGCAGAGGCTATTTTGGGCCAGTCGGCAAATCCAGGGGTTGGTCATGGATTGGATACAGCTGCCAGCACCAATAATGCAACTGCGCTCGGCTATTTCAATAAAATACGCCAAAGAGCCGGTGTCCAGCAAAAAACCAGCATTACTTTCAGGGATATCATCAAAGAAAGGCGTTTAGAATTTGCAATTGAAGGCGATTACTGGTACGACCTATGCCGTTTAGATGGCTTTAATTCTGCCACACACCCGGTTGCAATTACTATCATCAGCAAACAGGACAGGGGCGACTCGAGCAATGACAACCCTCCTGTCAGGTATCACGACGGCTTTTTCACACCTAAAAATGCCGACTTCCTGTTTCCTGTTCCGGCAACAGAAGCAGCAGCCGATCCGAACTTAACAAAGGCTCCAGTTCCATACGTATTCAAATAATCAAGATATAGATGAAAACATTAATCAAATCAAAAAATTTATACTGGATACTGTCGGCGTTGATGGTATTCGGTTATGCGTCCTGTAAAAAGGAAAGCGCCAACATTGTTGGCGGCAAGGGCGCCCCGGTTATTACCAGGGTGAGGACGCTCACCAAATCGCAGGTCGACTCTATGCTGACTACTACAACCATAACGTATGATGACAAGGGCGTGGCCACTACCGTAACCGGTAACAACTACAACCCGCAAACCGTTGCGTTCGACTCTACGACAACCACAGGAAAAAAACAAAACCTGTATGCTATTGTAGGTCAAAACCTGGGCAGCGTGATATCCATAAAATTCAACGGAGTATCTGCCTATTTTAATACTGCACTGGTATCGGACAACATTGTTATTGTTTCCATTCCGCAGGACGTACCTACCGGCCCCGATCAGCCTAATAAGCTGGTGTTAACAACCCTGCATGGTACTGCAAGCTATAATTTCACCGTTTTAACACCGCCGCCTACGGTTTCGCGTGTTTCGGATTACAACTTCGTGGCTGGCTCGCAAATCACATTAAATGGTGTAAGTTTTAATACAGTAACCGCAGTAACCATTAAAGGCACTACTGATGCTGCGACAATTATCAGCAAGGTAGATACGCAATTGGTTATCCAGATGCCGGCCAGCGCGATTAACAGGGCTAACCTGGTATTTACTTACGCATCGGGCCAGGCGGCAAGCGCACAGGAGTTTGTTGACCTTGACAATGCTTACCAGATATTTGCGAAAAACGATTTCCGCAATTCGTGGGGTGATAATTCATGGGCGCATCCATCGGGTGTATCTACAAACGCTTCACATTCAGGTACGGCATCGCTAATTGCCTCTTATCCTGCCGGAGGATGGCAGATTGAGGGTTGGGCAAACTGGTATCCAAGCATCGATTACAACCCGGACTATAAATACCTTACTTTCTGGGTTAAGGGCGGAACCGTGAAACACCAACTGGTGCTTGTTGGCGACCAGATGGCGGGCGGCTACGGACAGGTGCAGAACCAATATGCGTATGCTGCACAGCTGATTGACGTGCCTGCCAAAGTGTGGACCTATTACAAAATCCCGCTGGGCGCGCCATCATCAAATAATCCGAACGTGTTAAACTTCTGGAAGAATGGCACGCCTGCCAAGCAGCTGGGCTTCTTCCTGCAGGGCCAGAGTGGTGACGTGGATGAAACAATATATTTTGATGAGGTAGCATTTGTGAAATAGCATTCCAATTTTAATCATAGCGATGGGTTTTAAAATCCATCGCTATGGTTAAAAGAATACAGTAATATGAGTTATATAGTTGGTTAATTTTTCAACCCATCGCCGGCGCTGGTCGGGCATGCCGGTGATGGATTTTTGTTGTTAGTTGCAAGTGTCGAAGAAGTTGTAAAGGTTCTAGAAGTTGTTATCATCATGTTAACAAAATGTCCACAACTATTACAACTTATTAAACCCAATATAGCTAATACAAATACTACAATTCTTACAACTTTTTTAAATCGCTGCAACTAAATTCCAAACAATATGTTAAATTCGTATCATCCATTTGACCAATTTGTACAATCAAATAATTTATGATAACAAGCAATGTAATGCGCGAAATTACCCCGCTGACTCCCAGCGATTGCTTTACCATTTTTTCGAGAGTTAAAAAGAAATTCGACTTCCCGTTGCATTATCACGACGAGTATGAACTTAACCTGATTTTGAATGCAAAAGGCGCGAAACGTGTGGTGGGCGGTCATATAGAGGTGATAGAGGATTTAGAACTGGCGCTTGTAGGGCCAAATCTGTACCATGCCTGGTTTACCCATCAGTGCCAGAGCGAGGCCATAACAGAAATAACCATACAATTTCACAAGGACTTATTTGATGAGAAATTCCTGAAACGCAATCAGTTGAGTTTCCTGAAGAGCATGCTGGAGCGTTCACAGCGCGGCATTGCCTTTGCACCGGAGACTGTAACAGCATTAAAGGAACGCCTGCTGGCACTGGATAAAAAGAGCGGCTTTGACTCGGTACTGGAACTGCTTTCTATTCTGCACGACCTCTCTATCTCGCGGAATATGAAGACGTTATCAGACCCAAGCTTCACCAACGAGAAGTTTTACTATAACAGCCGCCGCATAGAAAAGGTATTTGAGCACATGAATGTGAATTACAATAAGCAGGTAACCCTTGCCGAGGTGGCCCGCATAGCCAATATGCCCGAAGCATCATTCAGCAGGTTCATAAAAAAACGTACCGGCAAAACATTTATCGACAGCTTAAACGAAATACGCCTCGGCCATGCTTCCAGGATGCTCATAGATTCAACCACAACCGTAGCCGAGATTGCTTATAAATGCGGCTTCAATAATATCTCCAATTTCAACAGGATATTCAAACGCAAAAAACTCTGCATCCCCAAAGAATTCCGGGAAACGTACACCGGGAACCGCGTCTTTATTTGAAGATTTGGTGATTTAAAAATTTGAAGATGATGAAATAATTAAAATTTATGGTTAAAAAAGTATTAGATAAGTGCTATTAATAAATCTACTTTAGGCATACCAATAATCAACCATTTTGATGCTGCTAATCTTCAAATCAGCGCATCATCAAATCTTCAAATCAAATAAATGAAGCTCAATCCTATAGATATTGCCATTATAGCTATTTACCTGCTAAGCACAATATTTATTGGTTTGTGGTATCGCAAAAAGGCGCGGGAGAACAAGGAAAGCTATATGCTGGGCGGCAAGTCGTTGCCGTGGTATAAATTGGGTTTGAGCGATGCCTCGGATATGTTCGACATTAGCGGCACCATGTGGATGGTGAGCCTGTGCTTTGTGTACGGCATGAAAAGCATCTGGATTCCCTGGTTATGGCCTGTATTTAACCAGGTGTTTTTAATGATGTACCTGTCGCGTTGGCTACGGCGCTCCAATGCGGCTACAGGCGCAGAATGGCTCGCATCGCGCTTTGGCCAAAAAGGACCGGGTGTGACAGCTTCGCAAATTGTGGTTATCTGCTTCGCCCTGTTAAGTTGCCTCGCGTTTATGGCTTATGGCTTTATCGGGCTGGGTAAGTTTATTGAAATTTTTGTGCCATGGGATATGATTAAAGGTTATATCCCTTTCAATGTCTCCCCGCAATATGTGCCGCATGTGTATGGCATCATCTTCACGCTGTTCGCCATGTTTTACTCCATACTGGGTGGTATGCACAGCATCGTTGTGGGCGATATGGTGAAATACGGTGTAATGACTGTGGCTTGTGTATGGATAGGTTTTATAGCCGCCGGGCAGTTAAGCAGTCATCATTTAAATGTACCTGATGGCTGGTTTAGTCCATTCTTTGGCTCGCATCTTGGCTTGAATTGGTCGGGCATCATCACCGAAGTTAATGCCAAGATTAAAAGCGACGGCTACTCGCTGTTCGGACTGTTTTTTATGATGATGACCTTTAAAGGATTCTTTGCAGCAGTTGCAGGCCCTGCGCCCAACTACGATATGCAGAAAATTCTCTCCACCCGCTCGCCTGAGGAAGCCAGCAAAATGAGCGGATTTGTGAACATTATTCTGCTGCCTATCCGGTATACACTTATCATCAGCTTAACCATACTCGGGTTGATATTTTACTACCAGATGAATTTAAGCGATGGTGCCGGAAAGATTGATTTTGAAAGAATATTGCCGGCGGTTATCAATAACTTTTTACCTGTCGGGCTGGTGGGCTTGCTGCTGGCGGGCTTGCTTGGGGCATTTATGAGCACCTTCAGCGGAACTATGAATGCGGCGCAAGCCTATATCGTTAACGATATCTACCTGAAATATATCAGGCCGGATGCATCGCCAAAAAAGATCATTACCATTAATTATGCCGTAGGCGTTATTGTGGTAGCAGTCGGCGTGATGCTCGGTTTTTTTGTGAAAGATATTAACAGCATGTTGCAATGGATAGTGTCAGCGCTGTATGGTGGTTACATTGCGTCGAATGTATTAAAATGGCATTGGTGGCGCTTTAATGCAAGCGGTTTTTTCTGGGGAATGCTTACAGGGATAGCAGCGGCGATGGTATCGTCGGTTGTAATTCCGGATGGCGAGCTGTTGTACTGGTTCCCGGTATTGTTTGCGTTATCGCTGGCCGGCTCTATCATCGGTGCCTATGCAACGCCAGCTACGGATATGGCAGTACTGAAATCTTTTTATGCCAACGTTCGCCCATGGGGATTTTGGGAACCGGTAAAACAGGCCGTGATGGCCGACGACCCTTCGTTCCAGCCCAATCGCAATTTTAAGCTTAATATGTTCAATGTGGTGATTGGAACCGCAGCACAATGCTGTTTGACCATTTTACCGATGTACCTGGTGCTGGGGCAACATTTACCGCTACTGGTTACCATTGGGATACTGGCGGTGATAGTGGTGATATTGAAGAGAACGTGGTGGAATAGGCTAGGTGAGTACTAAAGAAATAAACGTCATGCCGAACTTGTTTCGGCACCCCACAGGACAGGTCGATTTCATGCTACATAGATCATGCAAAACGGAAATGCCTGCGGGCTACTAAGCAAGTGGGGTGCTGAAATAAATTCAGGATGACAAAATTTAACAAATGAATTTATAAAGAAACATGACTACTGACTTTGAGAAACGCCTTAACCTGCTGGAAATTGAGCATTCACAGTTGATAAAAAAGCCCAATGAAATTGCGGGCCTCGGCAATGGCGTTTTCGACAGGTATATTAACCCGGTTTTAACAGCCGCTCATGCGCCGCTTTTTTGGCGTTATGATTTAAACCCGGAAACCAATCCATACCTGGCGGAACGCTTTGGCATTAACGCAACGTTCAATGCCGGTGCGATAAAGTTCGATGGTAAGTACATAATGGTAGTGCGGGTTGAGGGTGCCGACCGCAAATCTTTTTTCGCAGTGGCCGAAAGTCCGGACGGCATCAGCAATTTTACCTTTTGGGATTACCCGGTAGCCATGCCCGAAACTGGCGAGCCGGACACTAACGTGTACGATATGCGTTTAACTGCTCATGAGGACGGCTGGATATATGGCCTCTTCTGCACCGAGCGCCGTGACCCTGAAGCCCCGGCACACGACCAAAGCATGGCCATAGCCGCGTGCGGTATCGCTCGAACCAAGGACCTCGTAAAATGGGAACGCCTGCCCGACCTGGTCACCAATTCGCAGCAGCAGCGCAATGTAGTGCTGCACCCGGAGTTTGTTAATGGCAAATATGCCTTGTACACCCGCCCGCAGGATGGTTTTATCAGCACGGGTAAGGGCGGCGGCATAGGTTTCGGATTAAGCGATTCGATGAAGAACGCTCAGGTTGACGAGGAAACTATTATCGACAATAAAAGCTATCACACTGTTTACGAGGCCAAAAACGGGCAAGGCCCCGCCCCTATCAAAACCGAAAAAGGCTGGCTACATTTGGCGCACGGCGTACGCAACACTGCTGCGGGCCTGCGTTATGTGCTGTATATGTTCATAACTGATTTGAACGATTTAACCAAAGTACTATACAAACCTGCCGGATATTTCCTCGCACCTGATGGTGACGAGCGCGTGGGCGATGTATCGAACGTAGCGTTTTGCAACGGGTGGATTAAGGATAATGACGACCGGGTATTTATTTATTATGCATCATCGGATACGCGGATGCATGTGGCCACATCCACGGTAGATAAGCTTTTGGATTATGTAATGCATACGCCTGCGGATGGGCTGCGGTCGGCAACATCCGTAAAGACGCTTTATGGGGTGATTGAGGGGAATTTGAGGCTTAGAGGGGAGATTTGAGGTTCAATCATTTAACAAATTTGTCATTGCGAGCGAAGCGCGGCAACCTCGTCACTATGCTTGTACGTCATGCAAATTTGCAACCTGTCCTTTTAAAAGCGTAATGACGAGGTTGCTTCGTCGTCCCTCCTCGCAATGACAAATTTTATAAAAACTGAATTTCAGATGGAGAAACAACATCTACAAATGTTCAAACAAGAACTAACTGAAGAACTATCTTCCATCCTTAACTGGTGGGCTACAAATACCCCTGACACTACCAACGGCGGCTTTTACGGTAAGATAGATAATAATAACCATGTTACCGCTAATGCGCCAAAAGGGTCCGTATTAAATGCGCGTATCCTATGGTCATTCTCGGCAGGTTATAATTATAAGCCTGAACCGTTGTATTTAGAGATGGCGGACAGAGCTTATGAATATATCGTCAATCACTTTATCGATAAAGAGCACAGCGGGGTTTATTGGTCGGTGGATTGTAAAGGAAACCCGCTGGACACCAAAAAACAAGTTTATGCCATTGCATTTACTATTTATGGTTTGAGTGAATACTATCGCGCCAGCAAAAAAGAAGAGGCAAAACAAAAAGCTATTGAGCTTTTCCATCTGCTTGTAAATAAAACTTACGACCCGGTAAGAACCGGTTATTTCGAGGCCTTTACCAAAGACTGGCAACCCATTGAAGACCTGCGCCTGAGCGCCAAGGATGCAAATGAGAAGAAAACTATGAATACCCACCTGCATGTGCTGGAAGGTTTCACTAATCTTTACCGTATCTGGCCCGATGAGTTATTGAGGAAGCACATCGGCATATTGCTCAATAACTTCTTCGATTATTTTATAGATAAAGACACCCATCATCTCAACCTTTTTTTTGATGAAGACTGGAATGCTAAAGGCCGATTGGTATCCTACGGGCATGATATTGAAGCTACCTGGCTTTTGCTGGAAGCTGCAGAGGTAATTGGCTATAATACAGCCATCGAAAAAATAAAGCAATTAATCCCGGCGATAGCTAATGCTGTAATAACGGGTCTCGATAGCGATGGCGGGCTATGGTATGAATATGAACCGGAAGAAAATCACCTGGTAAAAGAAAAACATTGGTGGGTACAAGCAGAGACGTTGGTTGGATTTATTAACGCTTGGCAGGTAACTACTGACGACAAGTATTTGAATACCGCACTAAGGAATTGGGAATTTACAAAGAACAATATCATCGATAAAGAAAATGGCGAATGGTTTTGGGGCGTCGCTGAAAACAACAAAATAATGCCCGGCGAAGACAAAGCCGGTTTTTGGAAATGCCCTTATCATAATAGCAGGGCGTGCCTTAACACGATTTCAAGATTAGAGGGATTATCTTGATATCTGCCATTAAAAAATATTAAACGACACAATCCTGTAAATCATTCAAATCCAAAAATCGTGTTTACAATGAAAAAAAATATACTGATTATAAGCTTAGCGATAGCAGCATTAATGCAATCCTGTTCAAAGGAGGCAAAGCCGGCGAAAACAGGCGGCGCAGATACTCCTACCGGTGGTGATACGGGAACAATAGTCGCCGGAACAGACCCGGCCATAGCAACAACCCAGGGATTTTTTCTTGACAACTGGGCCGCAAAATCATTTACCGCACCGGCCTCGGTTGATGCAGCAAAGCCATCGGCCAGCGGCGCGGTTAACGTGGTGGTTGATTTAAGACAGATAACGACCAAAGTTTCCAAATACCTGTTTGGAAACAACACCAACCCGTATATGGGGCAGTATATTACCGAGCCGGTACTGATGGGTAACCTAACTGCACTCTCGCCAAATATCCTGCGTGCGCCGGGCGGTAGTATCTCCGATATTTATTTTTGGAATGCCGATGGTTCCACTGTAAAAGCACCGGCAGATGCACCCGATAATTTATTGGATAATTCAGGTAATTCTTCGGCGGCCGGTTATTGGTTCGGTAACAATACCCAAACATGGACTATCACCCTTGATAACTACTACAAAGTATTACAGCAAACCAACAGCACCGGTTTAATAACTGTTAACTATGGCTACGCACGTTACGGAACCGGCCTGCATCCCGACCAGGCAGCGGCCCACCTGGCAGCAAACTGGGTAAGATATGATAAAGGCCGCACCCAATTTTGGGATATCGGCAACGAGAACTTTGGCAACTGGGAAGCCGGTTATCGCATCGATGTTTCGAAAAACAAGGACGGTCAGCCTGAATTTATTACAGGTAAAGTTTACGGTGCACATTTTAAAGTATTTGCCGATTCGATGCGTAAAGCGGCTACGGAGGTTGGGAATACGAATATCAAAATAGGCGCGGTGCTTACTTCATCCAACGATGTAAGCAACAATGCGGGCGTTACCAATTGGAATGCCGATGTACTTACCGCGGCAGGTAATTCGCCGGACTATTACATTGTACATAATTATTATACGCCTTATAACGACAACTCCTCCCCTGCGATTATTTTAAACACGCCTGCCCCGGTAACCAGTGATATGATGAACTGGGTGAAGACATCATTCAGCAACTCCGGCGCAACGCCTAAGCCGGTTGCTTTGGATGAATGGAATATACAGGCGGTGGGCTCGGCGCAAAATGTTTCGAATATTGCGGGTTTGCATGCCGTTATGACTTTGGGTGAGGTGATAAAAAGCCAGGTAAGCATGGCTAGTCGCTGGGATTTGGCGAACGGGTTTGCTAACGGCGATGACCAGGGAATGTTTAACATCGGCGATGATATAGGTATAGCCAAATGGAACCCGAGACCGGCATTTTACTACATGTATTTCTTCCAAAAATACTTTGGCGATAAGATGGTAAGCTCAACCGTCACCAATAGTTCCGACGTTTCATCTTTTGCTTCTACCTTTTCATCAGGCGAAGCCTGCGTAATTTTAGTAAACAAAGCAGCAGGCGACCATGCGGTAACTGTTACCTTTAAAAACTACGCAGCAGGCACAAAGTATTACTATTATGCTTTAAATGGCGGCCCGGATAACGCACCATTTTCGCACCAGGTATTTGTGAACGGCGTAGGCCCGGCCAACGGTAAATCGGGCGGACCTGATAGCTACGCAACAATCGCCGCGAGCTCGGCAAACATCGCCGGCGGAATCACGGTTACAGTCCCTAAGTATGGGGCGGTGTTTTTGGTGACGGAAAAGAAATGAGTGTTGTTGGTCACAAGACCAACAACGGCGGAAAAGGTTCTTTTTGTGGTTAACAAGTATTCGATAGGAAAGTTAACTTTGAATTAATCAGTTTAAACCAATTATGAATATTAGAATTACACTTAAAGCGCTTTTAGCGGCCCTGCTTTGCGCGACAATCACTACGTCAGCCTTCGCCCAAAAGTTTGAAGAACTGGCCCAAACGCCGCCGATGGGCTGGAACAGTTGGAACACGTTTCAAACCAAAATTGATGAGCCATTACTTAAAGGCATGGTGGATACTTATGTATCATCGGGCATGAAAGATGCCGGTTATACTTATTTTGTTTTGGACGATGGCTGGATGTCGATGGATCGCGACAAAGATGGCAACCTGGTTGCCGACCCTCAGAAATTCCCGAACGGAATGAAAGCCTTTGCTGATTATGTGCATTCGAAAGGATTAAAGTTTGGGATATACAATTGTGCCGGCACCAAAACCTGCGCCGGTTATCCCGGTACGCGAGGCTACGAATATCAGGATGCACGCTTATATGCTTCATGGGGTGTTGATTATTTAAAGTTTGACTGGTGCAACACCGAAGGCATCAACGCAAAGGAAGCCTACGCCACCATGGCCAAAGCCATTCGTGCAGCAGGCAGGCCAATGATATTTAGCTTATGCGAATGGGGACAGCACCTGCCATGGAAATGGGCAGCTAAAGATGGTCAGTTATGGCGCAGTACAGGCGACATTGGCAATTACTTCGACGAGTCTGTTGAAAAAAACGGATGGAAGCCATTAAGTGTGTTAAACATACTCGACCGCCAGGACAGCATCAGGCAATATGCCGGTCCCGGCCACTGGAACGATCCGGATATGCTGGAAGTAGGCAACGGGATGAAATATAACGAAGACAAAGCGCACTTTTCGCTCTGGTGCATGTTGGCGGCACCTCTGATGGCCGGCAACGACCTTAGAAAAATGAGTGAACAAACCACCGCTATATTAACTAATAAAGAAGCTATTGCGATTGACCAGGACGCGCTTGGGACAGAGTGTTTCAGGTATTATTCATTTGACGGTATAGAGATATTTGTTAAGCCACTGGCAAATAACGAGTTGGCGGTGTGCCTTTTAAACCGCTCCAACCGCGCGCAGGTGGTAAATTATGACTGGAAAGCCCACCCTATCATCGACAAAATAACAAAAATGGAAATTGATTTTAATAAAACCGCTTATAAGTTGCGCGATATTTGGGCGAAAAAGGAAGTTGGCACAACTGATAAAGCCTTTAAGCAAACTATCGAAGCGAATGACGTGGTGATGCTACGGTTAACAAAATAGGAAAAGCTGTAACCAAAAAACTTGCGAAGTTTTAAAAACTTCGCAAGTTTAAAAGTATTAAGAGTTATTTACCCTCTTCCGGTTTTGCCGGTTTTTTATCGGATGATTTTACTTCAGCTTCATTGTTAGCCTGTAGTTTCTTAAACATTTCAGAACCAATCAGTGCGTCAATCATCCCGCCATTTCCACCATCTTTACCACTTACCAAAATATCAGGTACTAATTTGATACCGTGTGAGGCTAAAGCTTCTGCTACACGGACGATAGCATATTGTTCGGTACCCATGGCTTCGGTTTTCTGTTTGGTAACTTCAGCTTCAGATAAACCTATCGCCTTGATTTTGGTTGCTTCGGCATTACCGTTCAACTCGGTAGCGTTAGCATCCGCTTTGGCGTTGATGGTTTTGGCTTCCGCGTCCGCTTTAGCGATGGTAATCCTCACTTCCGCATCCGCTTTAGCGTTAATTGTTTTGGCCTCTGCCTCACCTCTCGACATTGCAACTTTCGAAGCAGCTGTCTGGGTGTTAATTTCCACCTGGCGGGTTGACTTAACAACCTCCGGCTGCATATCGGCGCCGGCTTTGGCACTTTCAAATTCCTTACGCTCAACCTGTGCATGACGCTGTATTTCGTAAGTCACTTTTTCCTCTTCGGCCAGCTTACGGTCGGTAAGGGTTTTCATCAGTGCGGCAGGAGGCACAATGTCACCTATCAGGGTATCTACACCTATTACGTTGTAGGAAGTAAGCACCGCACTGATGTGCTCTTTCGCATCATTCTGCCTTTGTATACGGTTGCCAAGGAAGCCGATAACATCACTCTTTTGAGCCGAGTTACGGAAATAGTTGGCAATGGTTGGTTCCAGCACCTGCGATACCAGGTTTTTCATCTTACCGAAACGGGCGATAACCTTTGGCGCTTCGTTACGCGGAACGTGGATAATCTGCGACACGTCGAGGTTGAATGTAAAACCATCGGACGAACGAACAGTAATGGTACACAGGTTTTTATCCAGTTCATGCGCTTCCGTACGGCTGTCCGCCCAGTTGAGCACGATGTTGGTAGTAGGCACCACCTCCACCGCATGGGTGTAAATGTTTACAGGGTGCTTACCTGGGTCGAGCGGTTCTTCCCACACGCCTTTTTCGCCACGTTTCACAATGTTACCGTGCTTAAAGTTGTCGCCGCTGGTATCCTTACCTTCCGGACCGACGAAGGCGTTAACTACACCAACATAACCAATCGGGATGTACAGCATGTCAACCTCTTCTACCCTTACAAACCATGGGTTAAGGTAATAAGTACCGGCAAGTATTACGTCTTCCTGCAAACCCTTACGGCCACCGGTAACAATGAATGCCATCGGGTCCTGGTAATTTTTGTGGCCTGCCACGGATTCGCCGGCGATCTCGCCTTTTTCGAGGGGCTCACCGTCGAGTGTGGTTACGATACCCACTTTGTTTTCGTGTATCTGTGTTACCGGAACGGGTACCACTTCGAACATAAAAGTATTGATACGGTAACTACCAGGAGTTAAGAACGCAGCCTGCGGGCCTTTCTGGCCCTTGTTGTCGAGGAATGCAATGGTGTCCTGGAACTTGTCGCAATCTACCGGTTTAGCCAGCACACGGCCGGTGTCCATCGAGGCGCCGTCTTTAGCCTTTACCAGGCCCAGCTTACCCTGCTCAATAATGGTAAACTGCTCCATGGTGATAGCGTACTGCCATGGCCACATACCCCAATACAAACCAGGGGCAAGCGCTTTGGCCTGCATACCGGCTTCGCCATTTGTGGCAATGATACGGCCGTCGGGCAAGCGCTTATTACCTGAAAGCGCATACTTTTTCACAACCAGGCCGATGCGGTCATCGGGTACGATAATCATACCGAAGAAAACGCGCAAAACAAATTTGTACATCACAAGAATAATTATGACAGGCAATACCCACCATAATGAAACAATCATTGGGTTCATTTTTTTAGATAAAATTTTAGAGTTTTTAAAAATATGCCCTTGAGGTGCGGGCTTTTACGAGAACTTCCAGCATTCAATAAGTTTACCTTAGCTGTTAAGTGATATTTAGAGTATAGGGGCAAGCGCTTGTTACAAAAAACTGTGATATATTTTTTTTAAATATGCTGTAAAAGCCTATAACCTGCAAGCGCACAACCAAATAAATATTTAAACATTCGTAAACAATTATCGGTAAGCGCAGGTTGATTATTTAATATACATCAACACACAAAGCCATGAAAATTCCTACCAAAAAAACTGGCGAAAAAGCAGAACCTCTAAAGTATACCAATAGCCGCAACGAGCTAAAAACAGACTTCCCTTTAAGTGAAAAAGACGAGGTAAAACAGGCGGAAGAAAAGATGCGAAAGAGAGCGAAGAAATTGTAAATGCATACTTGCGTTTTAGCAATTACCTTATAAATTTCAATACAGGGTGATAAAACATCTTCTTCGCATTAAGAACAAACGCAATATTGACTGCAATTACTAAAAAGTTTAAAACGTATAATATTGCAATACATAATAGGATAAATTCCGGCCGACCAATGTTGAAAGGATGGGGAACAGGTATATTGGTAAATAAGAGGCCATATAAACTGCCGATTATTATGCACCATAAAATCTGAAAATTCAATATCTGCTTTGCTGTTTCATTGGTTCTTTTAGTATTTTCCTTAACAAACGCCCAAACCACTAGCGGAACGATTGCTCCTAGTAACGGGAACAAAATAAAACCAAATGCCGATAAATTCAGAATTACCATCAATGCCTTATCGGTATGCTCCGGCGCAGCTGTTAATTCTTCGGTTGTCAGCCCCAGACTTTGGGCCAGCCTGTTTAAAGTGTATCCGCGTGGCTCGGTTTCGCCGTTTTCAATTCTTTGTATTGTTCTTAAACTTAATTGGGATTCGTCTGCAAGTTTTTCCTGGCTGAATCCCTTTTGCAGGCGAAGTGTCTTGATTTTGTTGGCAAGGTCGGTGCTGTTCATTTGCTGATTTTTATAAGGCAAATATATTCCATCTCAAGTTGCTTTCCAGCGAATTGTTAACGTCATGTTTAGGACATTTTGCTGCAAAATACCTTTTTACCCAGTCTCTTCGTTTAAATCCCTTTATTCATCAATTCCTGAAAGCAATCGATATATTGCCCAACATGCAGCCCATCAACCAAAGCGTGGTGCACATGTACCGACATCGGCATAGTTCTTTTGCCATCAACCTCTGTCATTTTACCAAAAGAAATACTTGGCGCGCTATCCTCAAATGAAAACATACGTGCGTGTGAAATTGAGGTAAAGTCGATCCACGGTAACGAGGAAAACCGTATTAAATCCCAGCGGGTTGCTTTATCTAGTGTATTTGAATTTTGCACACGTTCAATTTCCTGTTTGGCAGATTCAATAAACTCGTCAAAAGATTCTTTATAAAAGATATACGAAAAGCCGAACGTACCATTACTGCGCGGAATGGTCGATGCGGCGTGGATATGATCGTAACTTATTACATCTTCCCCTTCTATTCTATAACGAAACGGCTCTATTACCTGGGCAGCCTGCATCGCTTTATAAAGGGTGTATAAGTAAAACGAGACTCCTTTTTCTTTAGCGGCTTTGTAGGCCAGCGTACAATCAATCCGCACACAGACACCGTAAATCGGCTCATCAAAGTTTTTAAAAAAGTTAAAATGTTCTTTACGCGCCCAGGAGTTGATGTCGAGCTTGGTTTTCATGGGGGCAAAGTTAGGAGATTTGCGGGCTGGAAAAATTATCCTGGGGCAAGTCCCGAAAATATTGCTGCCGCGAGATTAGCGTAGCGTATCTCGTGGTGCGGCATGGTGTAAGCTTTCAGCTTACTGAGCAGGAAGCTCGGGGTTTATATTTTCGAAATAATAGCATTGTGTTGTGAAGCTGAAAGCTTCAGCCATGCGCTACCACGAGATACGTCCTTTCGGACTAATCTCGCGGCAGCAGGAAGGCTAAATTCGCGGCAGCACTTTGTGAACTGTCGAAATATTTTAAATAAGTCTATTCCGAAATCAATTCAACTCCACCGTCACCACCGATTTCGCCGGCAGCACAACCACTAAATTATCACCATCTTTTTTAGCGCCCTTAAAATCCTTCAGGCTAACAGTGCTGGGTTTATCAAAGGTATTGATGTCAGTAATATTTGCCGATGTAAGTATCTGGCCGCTTACTGAGCTCCATTTAATATCTTTTAAGCTGATGCTTGTTTTGATGTCTTTATGCAAATCCAGGTTGGCGAAAGAAATGTGCACCTTACCCGCAGCATCCTGCGAGGCAGATACGTTTACAGCAGGAATTTTCTTATCGCCGATTACATAATCAGGTGTAATCAATTGAACAGGCAGGTATTTGGCATCCTGGTGAACCTTATACATGTCAAAAATATGATAGGTAGGCGTCAGCAGCATTTTTTCCTTATCGGTTAAAATAAGCGATTGCAATACATTAATGGTTTGTGCCAATGCAGCAGCCTTTACCCTGTCGCAATGGTTATTGAATATATTCAGGTTGGTTGCAGCGATAAGTGCATCACGCATGCTGTTTTGCTGATACAAAAAGCCAGGGTTGGTGCCGGGTTCAACATCTGTCCATACGCCCCATTCGTCAACAACCAATGCCACATGTTTCTTTGGATCGTATTTGTCCATGATGGCCGAGTGTTTGTTAACCAGCTCTTCCATTTTCAGGCATTTTATCATGGTTTCCATATATTCAGCTTCGGTAAAGCCGGTTGCCGAGCCTTTGTGGCCCCAGTCGCCTGTAGGCACGGTGTAATAGTGCAGTGATATCCCCCACATATTCCAATCCGGAATGTTTTTCATAATAACCTCTGTCCAGTTATAATCATCAGAATTAGGACCGCTGGCAATTTTTTTAAGCGGTGCACCGGGATAGTTTTTGGCAAATGCGGCGTAACGTTTGTATTCGTCGGCGTAGAATTCCGGCGTCATATTACCGCCGCAGCCCCAGCTTTCGTTGCCTATGCCCCAAAAGGTAACTTTGTATGGGTCGGGGTGACCGTTTTGTTTACGCAGTTCAGCTATTGTGCTGCTGCTGTTGGAGTTGGTATATTCAATCCATTTGCTCATTTCTTCAACAGTACCGCTGCCAACGTTTGCAGCTATGTACGGCTCAGTGCCTAACAGGCTGCAAAGCTGCAGGAACTCATGGGTGCCAAAGCTGTTATCCTCAGTAGTGCCGCCCCAGTTAGTGTTTACCATCTTAGGACGCTGTTCGCGCGGACCAATACCATCGCGCCAGTGATATTCATCGGCAAAGCAGCCGCCCGGCCAGCGCAGGCTCGGAATTTTTATCTTTTTAAGTGCATTTACAATATCCAGGCGAATACGGTCCTGTTTTTCAACCGGCATATCTTTATCTACCCAAAATCCGCCATAAATGCCATGGCCCAAATGCTCGGCAAACTGGCCCTGGATATATTTACTTACAATAAGCTTTGAATCGTTGCTGACAGCAACACTCGCAGCTTCCTGCTGGCTATATGCAGCAAACGAAGCACAGGCGAGAAATAGGGTAAAAATCTTCTTCATGAAATAATTGGTTTAATAATTGTAAAAATAACACTTAAAACAAATAAACGAAATTTTATTTAATACTTTAAATTAGATGCCGTTATGATGAAGATAAAACTGCTGCTATTATTTGCTTGTACGGGCTTTATTTTAAGCTGTAAGCCATCTGTAAATTCCGGTGGGTTATATGGCAAATGGAATTATACAAATATTGAGCACCCCAACCATGACCGCCCCGATATGGCTGCGGCTGAACTTAAACAGCATGGTGCATCAGTAGAGTTTTCGAAAGACAACTCCTTTGTAATTTCCTGGGATGGCAAGCCATTATCGCAAGGCAAGTTTACCGCAGAAGGGGATAAAATTCAGCTGAATGAAAATTTGCCGGATGGTAGTACCCGCAGCTACGTGTTTTACATTACCAAAGCCAGCGCTACTGAGATTACTTTTGAAACAAAAGGCAGCGAGAGTTCCAGGGTAACGGCGGTGAAGGAATAATGTTTTCTATTATTTTAACATTGCTTCATAAACCATTAAGAATTGTCTCCTGAGAGTTCGAGTCTCTCTTCGGGCACAGTTTCAGCTTATGCTGTAACATTATCTCATCCATCAAGTCTATCTTTTGAGGCTGCGAAAGATTAAATATCCAGGTAACCGGAATTAACAATCGCACCCAAAAAATTAAAATTTTAATATTATTCCATGAAGAAACAATTGCTCTTACTTATACTGCTACTTGGTTCGCTCCATTTGCTCGCCCAGAAAAAATACGCTACTATATCCTATCTCGACATTAAAGTAGACAGTATGGGCAATTTGCCGAAAAATCCTTATGTAATTACTTTGAGTAATAAAACCAAACAACTCAGTGTAGTGGGAACGCAGCATAGCTATGATACCGCCGCTGCAATGTTCACGGTTATAGAGGACATTTTTTACAGGCTAAAACCTGAGATTATAATTAATGAAGGAGGTAACCTTACCAAAAAGTACACATCGCGAAACCAGGCTATTAAAAGAAGCGGAGAATTAGGGCTTGAAAAATATCTGGCTGACAATGCCGGCATTAAAACGGTTAATGGCGATATGCCCGATAAATTAGAGTTTGATCAACTTTCCAAAACTTTTTCCAAAAAGGAAGCGTTGGTTTATTTTGCTTCAGAGCGATTTATCTTTCCGTACGCCTTTGGTCAATACCCCGGAAATTTGGAAGCACAGTACGACAGCGTATTTATTAAAGGCTATCTCCTGAAGGAAAAAATAGAGTTGAATGCCGAAGAACGTACTTTTGCTTATTACAAAGAGGCTTATAAGAAATACTTTAAACAGGATTTTTCGCTGGATAACATTAATCAGCTTGATTTTACACCCTTTTTAAGGCGCGGTCATTTTAATGATATCACACGAAGTTCGAAGCAAATACGCGATCAGTACTTATTGAGTAAAATTGAAGAACAGCTGAAATTACACAGTAGGATTCTGCTTGTTTTTGGAGGCTGGCATATTCTTGCTATTGAACCTGCCCTAAAGGAAATAATGACTGATCGTTAATAAACAGTATGCCTTAAGAGGAAACAAATCTTATAGTATACCTTTAAAAGACAACAAAATTTAAATGATAGGTTATTTATTCCAAAAACTTCCGCAAAAAAGGTGATACTTTAACCATAACTTACACTTACCATTAAAAGATAAGCTTATGCAATTTGTACAAGTTTTGGGCAGAACAACTGATGGACGGGAAAAGCTTTTTATGGCGCTTTACAAAAGTGCGTTCCCGACGGTAGCTCGCTATGTATGTAAAATGGGCGGCACATTTGATGAAGCCAAAGACATCTTCCAGGATGCCCTTGTGATTTATTATGAAAAAGCTGCAGCGGGAGCGGTAAAGCTAAACACCAGTGAAAAAGCTTACCTGCTTGGTATCAGCAAACACCTGTGGCTGCACCGGTTTAAACAAAATACTTTACAGGCTTCACTTGACGGCATCGACTTATCAGATGAAACGCAGGAAGATAATTATTCAGAATCGCGACTGATGCACTTCCTGGAAATGGCGGGCGCAAAATGCATGCAGCTGCTCCGCTCGTTTTATTACGACCAATTGCCGCTTGGCGAAGCCGCCAAATTATTCGGCTTCTCGGGTGTGCGCTCTGCAACTGTTCAGAAATACAAATGCCTGGAAAAGGTCAGGGAAACTATCAAACAAAAATCATTAACCTATGAGGACTTCCTTAGCTGAAACCGAACAAATAGAGGCGCACCTGCTACAGCAAACTTCGCCGGGCGATGCGCTGGTTTTCGAAGCCACGTTGCTGTTGGATGATGAACTTGCCGATAAACTGCACTGGCAAAAAGCTACCTATAGCATGATCAAACTGTATGGCCGCAAGCAATTACGACAGGAAATTGAAGCCGCTCATCAAACACTGTTTAATACCGACAAACACAAAAGCTTTAGTGAGAAAATAAGGCAAATCTTCAGGAAACGATAACCCAATAATCTTATGAATATCGATAAAAACGAGTTCCGCAAATTTGCGGAGGGGCATTGCTATGTCAAAAAACAACCGCTGGATAATTACATTAACGCCATAGAAAGCAGCCGCCTGCCGCAGGCTATGACGCCATACATTACCGAAGAACGAGAGCTGCGCGTGTCGCAGATGGACGTATTTTCCCGTTTGATGATGGACAGGATAATTTTCCTTGGCGCAGCTGTGGATGATAATATCGCCAATATTATACAGGCGCAATTGTTGTTCCTTCAATCAGCCGACCCGAAACGGGATATCCAGATGTATATTAATTCGCCGGGTGGGTCCGTTTATGCAGGCTATGGCATTTATGATACTATGCAGCTGATTTCGCCTGATGTGGCTACCATTTGCACCGGCATGGCAGCATCAATGGCGTCGGTATTATTATGTGCCGGAAAAGCAGGTAAGCGGGCCGCGCTCACGCACTCACGGGTGATGCTACACCAGCCATTAGGCGGCGTACAGGGACAAGCGTCGGATATTGAAATAACCGCCCGGGAGGTTTTGAAGGTTAAAAAAGAACTTTACACCATTCTGAGCAAACACAGCGGCCAAACCTATGAGAAAATTCATGAAGTGTCTGACCGGGACTTTTGGATGGATGGCAGCGAGGCGAAGGAATTTGGGTTAATTGATGAGGTGCTGGGGAGTTGATGGTTCATAGTTGATGGTTCATAGTAGAAAAGAATCAAGAGCCAAGAACCAAGAGTCAAGACCCGAATTGCAGCGGCCATGAACTATGAACCACTAATGCGTCCCCATACCTCCGTCCGTATCGACGTCAGCAGGCTTAATGATATTTCGCCGGCCGGCCATTAATATTACCAGCGCAAGCAGGGCGGCCATTGCCATCAGGCTGGACATAGGTATTGTACTATGACTTTTATAAAGACTCACCAATACAGAAACCAGTGTGCCTGCCGACATTTGCAGTGCGCCCATAAGCGAGGCTGCGGTACCGGTATTTTTTGCGAACGGCGCCAATGATAACGCCGATGTGTTTGGATAGGTAATACCGATGCAGCATAAAAGCAAAAACACCATGATAATAGTGCCATAAAGCCCTAATACATTTGCAGTTGAACCGGCTAAGAACAGGAGTGTTATTACAGCCAGCATCGGTAAGCTTAATTTTACGATCTGTTCACTTTGAAATTTCCGGGTAAGAATACCGTTTAGCTGACTGGAGCCTATATAACCAGCAGCCAACAGGGCGAATATCCAGCCGTACACCTGGCTTTTTACATGGTACAGTTCCATAAACACAATTGGCGACGAAGCGAGATACGTGTATAAGCACGAAAACGCGGTTGCGCCGCAAAGGGCGTAAGTGTAAAATTGCGGCTGCTTCATTACCGACCAAAAACTTTTAATAATGGGCAGTGGTTTTAAAGAGTAGGATTTGTCGGGACGGTAATTTTCAGGCAAAAAGAAAATCACCATAAACAACATCAATACTGCTATACAGGTTAATATCAGGAATATAAACCGCCAGTCCCAGTAGGTGGTTACATAGCCGCCGATAGTAGGCGCCAGCATAGGTGAAACGCTTAATACCAATATCAGCAGCGCAAACACCCGTGCATTATCCTTCACCGGAAAAACATCGCGAACCGTGGTTATCGCCGCAACTGATGCCGCACAGCTGCCCACAGCCTGAAAAAACCGCAGCACGATAAGCTGCTCGATGGATGTAACAAAAAAACAGCATATTGAAGCGACAATGTACAAGCCAAGGCCAAAATACAGCGGATTCTTGCGTCCGAACCTGTCAAGCAGCGGACCATATAAAAGCTGCCCTACCGAGATACCAATAAAGTACCCCGATAAAGTAAGCGATACTTGTGCTGTAGTAGTATGCAGCGTTTTTGCGATAGCCGGAAAACCGGGCAAATACATATCGATAGAAAACGGCCCCAGCGCGGTAAGTGCGCCTAATATCAGTACAATGAAAATATAACGTTTGCGGGTCATGGCCTACGAAAGTACAAAGTTTTTATCGCGCAAAAATTTCAAATTCGAATAATGTATGTAAATGTTAAAATGGCTAACTTTGAGAATATTCGATAATAAGATGAGATTGGTAATAGACCTTGACGAAAAATACAAAGCACTTTTCTATGAAGCTGCAAAGGCGACAAAATCGAGAATCATAGAAGAAGAGGCCGATTTCTGGCATGAACTTCCCGCTCACGTTCAGCGAGGTATAGAGAAAAGCTTAGAACAAGCGAAAAACGGTCAAACAAAATCGTACGAAGAAGTCAAAAAAATCTTGGCTAACAGATGAAGCTAAATATTATTTTCACTGATGATGCTATAGACATATTGTTATCTATAACTGATTTTATTGAAAATAAATGGACACGCAAAGAGGCGGATAAATTTTTAGATAAAGTTCACAAAACGTTGGATTTGACATCCAAAAACCCTTATATGTTTAAGGCATCCGATTTTAAAGAAAGCATTAGAATCGGCTATATTTCTAAACAAACTTCTTTTTTCTATAAAGTTCAGGAAAATGAGATTATTATTTTGTTTTTTTGGGATAACCGACAAGAGCCATTCTTTAACAGCGATTTCCTAAAAAATAAATAATGATTTTACTCACCATCCTGCTCTGCATTATCCTGCTGGTTTTATTAGTTAGCTGGCTAAAGGTAAGCCCTTTCGTAGCCTTTCTCATCGTTTCCATCACTGCCGGGCTGTTGCTGGGTATTCCACTCAATTCAGTAACCAAATCCGTACAACGCGGACTTGGCGAAACCCTTGGCGCCATATCTGTTATTATTTGTATCGGCGCCATGATAGGCAAGCTGGTGGCAACCAGCGGCGCGGCGCAGAAAATTGCCGAAGTGCTGGTGAATGGTTTTGGCGTAAAGTATATACAATGGGCACTGGTTGTGGCGGGTTTTATTATAGGTATACCATTGTTTTATGAAACCGGCTTCGTGCTGATGGTGCCGCTGATATTTTCTGTAGTATATAAATATAAATTGCATCCGGTATTTATTGGCTTGCCTATGCTGGCCGCCTTATCTGTAACCCATGGCTTTTTGCCGCCGCACCCCTCGCCTTCCGCCCTTGTGCTGAAGTTTAATGCGAATATGGGCACTACGCTAATGTACGGAATTATACTGGCCATTCCTGCCATCATCCTGGCAGGTCCCGTTTTTTCGCGGACGCTTAAAAAAATCGATTCAAGGCCGCTAAAAACTTTTATGGCTGATGAATTGCCTGATGATAAGCTACCCAGCGCTTTTATCAGCTTTTTTACCGCATTATTGCCGGTAGTGCTGATAATGGGGACGACCCTATATCTTAACATCGACCACAGCAAGAGCACTGTCCATAACCTCGTAGCATTTATCGGCGAAACACCGATAGTAATGCTTACATCGCTTATTGTAGCCACTTTTACGCTCGGTTTAAAGCAAGGCAAAAACATGAAAGAGCTTGGGGGTATCTACAGCCATGCTATAAAAGATGTATCTGTTATTTTACTAATCGTAGGCGGTTCCGGGGCATTCAAGGCCGTGCTGACCGATAGCGGCGCTAACAATGCCATAGCCGATGTTTTAAAAAGCTTCCACATGCAGCCGCTCATTTTAGGTTGGTTAATTGCTGCCATTATCCGGATTAGCCTTGGCTCAGCTACGGTAGCGGGTTTAACAGCCGCAGGTATTGTTTCAACAATGGTGCTTAACGACCATACTATTAACCCAAACCTGATGGTGCTTGCTGTAGGCGCAGGCAGCCTGGCCTGCTCACATCTGAATGATGGCGGTTTTTGGTTGTTTAAGGAATATTTTAACCTATCTATTAAAGATACCATACGCTCATGGACGATGATGGAAACTATGGTTTCTGTAATCGGGCTGGTTGGGGTTTTGGTGTTGAATCAAGTTGTGTGAAGTAGTTCATAGTTATGGTTCATAGTTCATGGCTGAAAAGCTATGGCGTTTTCAAATGTTAAAAAGAACATTCCACATAGAATTCGGTCAACTGGCAGACCACTCGCTGGATTACATCCGCGGCATCCTGCAGGATACCCGCACTACTACCATCCTTTCATTAAAGAACCTTTCAGTAAATGAACTGGACTGGCAATACCAGGAAGGCTGGAATAGCATCGGCGCATTGCTATCGCATATTGTGGCTATTGAAACTTATTTCAGAATAGAATTTGTGGAAGGTCGAAAGCTAACTGATGAAGAGAATGAAATACTGCTGCCCGCACTTGATATGGGCATTCATCTGCCAAAGCTTATCAGGCAACAGTCATTAGAGAAATATATTAAAGAACTCACCGAATCGAGGGGAATGCTGTTAAGCGCCCTGGACAAACTTACCCACGAAGATTTTACCCGGCGTATAGATGATTATGATGAAGAAACAGGCTGCAACCTTGCCTGGGTATTATACCACATGGCCGAGGATAAAATTTATCATCGTGGACAGATTAGTATGATTTGGAAATTGTATAAAGTGCATGCCGGCTAATTACTACGCCTCAGCCAATTCCGTCGAAGGCTTAGTTTGTTCCCTTTTCTCTTCCTCAAAATATTTCTGCCTCACTACCGCAGAGGTTTTGTGGTCGCCGGTGTGGCTCCAGCCGGGAGGCATAATGATGTAAAGAAACTTATTTACAATACCGGGCGCTTTGTACACATCCTTGCCCAAAGCCACAATCTCACCGAAATAAGCATCTAAAAAACTATGGGGCTTCATCGGGCGGGAGATGCCGTATTCAATCACTATGCTTTTGTCTTCGGGTTGATAAGTTTTAAATACCTTGTCCCAAATATTCAGCAGGTTGCAAAAGTTGGTATCCATATACAATGGATTTTTTGCGTGATGTACCCTGTGATGCGATGGCGTAAGCAGGATATTATTCAGAAAACCGAAGCGGCCGTCTTTATAAATATTTTCGCCGATATGAATGAATCCGCCCCAGGTACCGTCGATAAACATAATCACAAACAGCACAGCAGGGTTAACCCCAAGCAATATGCAGATGGTTGTGCGAATGAAATCAGCATACGGACCTTCCAGGAAAAAATGCGCATAGGTTACTGAAAGATTCATGTTTGCAGGCGCGTGATGTGTAGAGTGCAGGCACCACAATATGCGTACCTTATGCGCCAGGAAATGATAGATAAAGTGAGAGAATTCCCAAACGATATAGCTGTAGATAAACCAGTACCAGGTAAAATCGGTCTTTATGAAGGCGATTTCGCCGAAATATTTAATGCAAAACACCACCAGCCCAATAGAAATAACGCGGCCGATAAACGCATTTAATACATACGTGAAAAATGAAATTTTATAATCGATTACCTTAAAACGTTTAAAAAACGCCGCCCTGATAATTTCGAGAACGAGTACTACCGGGATGAAAGGTGCGAGTATCTGAGTTATTCCTTTATAGGTCAGCAATTCTGCATAATTGCCCGATTTCAATATATCATACAAACCACCGAAGCTGAAAAAGCCGGTAATTTCATTCCATATCGTCTTCAAAAATTCCATTGTTTAGAAATTAATTATTGGTTAATGCAAGGTAAGAAATAGCCCTGAGAAATGCCAATGTTAGTCGGCGCTAATCAAAATCCAAATTAAACTTGCTTTTAAGCTCTGCAAGGGCCGGATTCTTTTGCGCCATGTATTGAAATTTCTCTATCGCCGTATATGGGCGTTTTACCACCGCCACCTCGTCTACCCGGGCATTCACCTCTATATCGAAGTTGCGCAGCGTCATACGCAGGTGGTTAAGCAGGTTAGGCCGCTCGTCGCGAAAGATGTTTTCCTGTACCTTGTTTTCCAGCACAACCTCATAACTGACATCACCCAGTTTTTTCGGGGGATAGGATATAAATATGGTAAGCGCGTTCTTTTTACCTTCAGATTTAACCCTCGCCGCGTAATCGCTCCAGCATTTCGAGAACTGGTCGTCGGTGTAGGAATCTTTAGCATCCCCTTTTATATAGGGGTCTTCCTCTTCGGCGGCTGCTTCAACCATCTTGCCAACGTCCTTTAACGACGGTATCTTAATTGAAGCCAATGAAGATTGCGACATCGGAATACTTATTTTAGGTCGCTCGGCGGCAGGCTTTTCGACAGCCGGCGGAGCCGCTAGTGGTGCAACCGGTGCATTTAATGTTGGTGTAGCAGGGGCTGACGAATTGCTTGCCGGCGGTGCTTGCGTAGCAATTTTAGGTGCCGTTTCCGGCGCTATTGCTGCGGAATCAGGTTTTTTTTTTAATTGCTCCTCTTGTGAGGGCATTACAGTTAGCGGGGTAACCGCGAGATTGAAGATGGACTGGAGATTACACATCTTCAGTAATGCCAGCTCAACCTGCAAGCGTTGGTTCTTACTCAGCTTGTAGCTCAGGTCGCATTGGTTAGCTATATTCATTGCCGATAACAGGAATGACACACTCGAAGACTGCGATTGCTGCATATACTTATTACGTATACCTTCACTTACTTCCAGCAGCTTTAGCGTAGCCTGGTCTTTACCAACCAGCAAATTGCGGAAATGCTCGGACAGACCGGTGATAAAATGTGCGCCATCAAAACCGCGTGACAAAATCTCATCAAACAATAAAAGCGTTTGTGCATTGTCCTGGTTCAGCAGGCGGTCGGTTATGTTGAAATAATAGTCGTAATCGAGGATATTGAGGTTATCTATAACTGCCCGGTAAGTAACGTTTCCACCTGAAAAGCTAACAATCTGGTCGAACATGGACAGTGCATCGCGCAAACCGCCGTCAGCTTTTTGAGCGATAACATGCAGGCCATCCGGCTCGTAACTTATATTTTCTTTTTGCGCGATGGATGCCAGGTGGGCAGCCATATCCTCCACACGGATGCGGTTAAAATCGAATATCTGGCAACGGGAAAGTATGGTGGGCAGTATTTTATGCTTCTCGGTAGTTGCCAGTATAAATATGGCATAATGCGGCGGTTCTTCCAGCGTTTTCAGGAACGCATTGAACGCGGCCTGCGACAGCATGTGCACTTCATCGATGATGTATATCTTATATCTAACGGCCTGTGGCGGTATGCGCACCTGCTCTATGAGGCTGCGGATATCGTCGACCGAGTTATTGGATGCAGCATCAAGCTCGTGAATGTTAAATGAATTACCGTTTTGGAACGACTGGCACGAATTACAAACGCCGCAAGCCTCGCCGTTAGGCTGTAAATTTTCGCAATTGATGGTTTTTGCAAGGATACGCGCACAGGTAGTTTTGCCCACACCACGCGGGCCGCAGAACAAGAATGCCTGCGCCAGCTGATTATTTTTAATGGCGTTTTTTAGCGTATTGGTAATATGTTGCTGTCCAACAACGCTTTCAAAACTAGCCGGGCGATATTTGCGAGCCGAAACGATGAAATTATCCACAGCTACTAAGGTAAGAACAATTATTTTACCTGTGACAAGATTTGCGAATTTTTGAAAACTTCGCAAATCTGCGAGGCTACATCAGCAGCTTTTTCCAGAGAGTGCAGGATGCCGAATGCCGTTTTAATCGTTAGGTTTGTTCTGCCAATTTAACTATTCGATTGCCTGCAAATGATTTCTTCAGCCTTTAATTATATCGTTTCAAAAAAGATATTCCTGTTTCTTTTCCTGGTCATTGTCTTTACAAACCAGGCATCTGCGCAAAGCAGTGCTAAAATTACCGGTCTGAAATGCGAGCATTTAGTAAATCCATTAGGTATCGATGCAAAATACCCCCGGCTATCATGGGCAATGGAAGATAACCGGCAGAATGCCTTACAAACCGCTTACAAGCTATCCGTAAGCACCGATTCCATCGGGTTAGTAAACGGCAAAGCCGATGTGTGGCTGACCGAAAAACGTGTTATTGCCGCGACTCGTGTGCCTTACGGAGGTAACAAGTTGCAGCCTTATACAAAATATTACTGGCGCGTGCAGGTGTGGGATAAGGATGGAAAATCTGTTATGTCGCCTATCGCGACGTTTGAAACCGGCCTGATGGGCATGGCCAATTGGAAAGGCGGCTGGATAAGCGACAGCCACAACGCCAATACCAAACCCGCGCCCTACTTCAGGCATGCGTTTAATATCAGCAAAAAAATAAAATCTGCCCGCGCTTATATTGCCGTTGGCGGGTTATATGAGCTGTACATCAACGGCGAAAAAATCGGCAACCACCTCCTTGACCCTATGTACACCCGGTTCGACAGGCGGACGCTTTATGTTACTTACGATGTTACCCGGCAACTTCAGGAGGGTAAAAACGCAGTAGGCGTATTATTGGGCAATGGCTGGTACAACCACCAAAGCACCGCGGTATGGTACTTTGATAAATCGCCATGGCGCAACCGGCCTACATTTTGCCTGGATTTGCGCGTAACCTACGAGGACGGTACTACGCAAACCATCTCGTCAAACAGGGACTGGAAAACTGCAACAGGTCCGATAACGTTCAACAGCATTTATACCGCCGAGCATTACGATGCACGACTGGAACAACCCGGATGGAACACTGCAAATTTTATCGATACAGCCTGGAAAAACGCCTTCGACAGGCAGGCGCCGTCAACCAATATCGTTTCGCAGGCTATGCAGCCTATTCGCGCTGTTGAAAAAATCCCCGCACAAAGCATCAAAAAACTGGACGACAAAACCTACCTGTTCGACCTTGGACGAAATATATCCGGCGTAAGCAGCATCACCGTAAAAGGCGAAGCAGGCACCGTTATCCGCTTGAAGCATGCCGAAAAGCTGGGCAAAAATGGATATGCCGACCAATCCAACATCGACATCCACTATCGCCCTACCGATGATAAAGACCCATTCCAGACCGATATATTTATTCTAAGCGGCAAAGGCGACGAAACCTTTATGCCGAGGTTTAATTACAAAGGATTTCAGTATGTAGAGGTTAGCAGCGATAAACCGATCGACCTCACAAAAGAAAGCCTTTTCGGTTATTTTATGCACAGCGATGTAGAGCCGGTGGGCAAAATCAATTCGTCCAGCACTACACTTAATAAAATTTGGGCGGCTACCAATGTTTCTTATTTATCGAACTTTTTCGGCTATCCAACCGACTGCCCGCAGCGCGAAAAAAATGGCTGGACAGGCGACGCGCATATTGCCAGCGAGACCGGTTTGTATAATTTCGACGGCATAACCATCTACGAAAAATGGATGGCCGATCATCGTGATGAACAACAGCCTAACGGCGTGCTTCCGTCTATCATACCTTCCAATGGCTGGGGTTACGAATGGGGCAATGGGCCGGACTGGACAAGTACCGTAGCCATTATTCCGTGGAACCTTTATTTGTTTTATGGTGATACGGACGCGTTGGCTGATAATTACGATGCCATCAAACGCTATGTAAATCATATTGACGAACTTTACCCAACTGGCTTAACCACCTGGGGCCTGGGCGACTGGGTGCCGGTAAAATCCGTAACACCAGTTGAGTTTACCTCATCAGCCTATTATTTTGCTGATGTAACCATCCTTGCCAAAGCCGCAAAGTTATTTAACAGGTTTGAGGACCAGAAGTATTATGAAAAGCTGGCCCTGAAGATAAAAAATGCTGTCAACGCAAAATATTTGAATGCTGCAACCGGTGTTTATGACAAAGGCTTCCAAACCGAGCAAAGCGTCCCGCTGTTTTGGGGCATTACGCCGGATAGTCTGAAACACAAGGTGGCCTCGATACTGGCAGATAAAGTTAAGGAAGCCAACAACCATTTAGATGTAGGTATTTTGGGGACCAAAGCCATCCTTAGCGCATTAAGCGATAATGGCTACGCCGATGTGGCTTACGCCATCGCCTCGCAGGAAACTTTCCCGTCATGGGGCTGGTGGATAGCACGCGGGGCAACTACACTGTATGAAAACTGGAACATAGATGCGGATGATGCCTTATCCATGAACCACATTATGTTCGGCGAAATAGGCGCCTGGTATTTCAAAGGTCTGGGCGGCATAAAACCTGACCCGGGATTGCCTGGCTTTAAACGCGTAATATTGACCCCAAATTTTGTAGATAAGCTGGACCATTTTGAAGCGGAACACACCGGGCCTTATGGCAAAATCGTTTCGGCGTGGAAAAGGAATGGAAATGTGGTTGAATATTCGGTCGTAATACCAGCTAATTCCGTGGGAAGGATTTATTTACCGACGGGGAAGCAGGCGACTTTAAAAGGGAAACAGATTAATGCGGAAAAGGGATTTGATATTGAAGCAGGGAGCTATGTGTTTGAGGTGAAGTAGACTCGCATCATTATTATCCTACCTGGATTTTAATTATTAACTTACAAGCGATACCTGTCAACGGGCTAAATGTATCCCGATGTGGCCAATAAACTGTGTTCAGCGCACTCTATTTACATAATTCCTATGCCAACTTTTAGCCTTAAACTCAATAAAAACATTATTTCCATAGCGATTTTGGCGGTGGCCATATTTACAGGTGGCCTGTTTATATTGCATAATGTAGCACAAACGCACCGGGATAAGATTGCAACAGGTTTTTTATGTGATTTGCTGATTACCTTTCCGCTATGCTATTATTTTATAATAATCAGGCCGTTAAAAAAGTCGGCTAAAAGCCTCCTGCTTGTGCTTACAATTTGCTGCGGTATCGCTTACCTGGTACTGCCTGCTCATCAGCGCAGCTTAATACTCCAGGTACGTAAGCTAACCGTTGTTGCCGAGCTTGCATTTTTTATTTATGCTTTTACTAAAATTAAAAAGATAAGGTCGGCATATAAAATTCATCAGCTAAACTTTGCCGATCCGCTTTATAACCTGCGCAGCAGCATGGCCGACATCTTTGGAGATATCTTGCCGGTCAGGATATTGGCTTCGGAGTTGGCCATGTTAAGATATGGCATATTATCCTGGAAGAAAGAAAAGCATCTGCCCAAAAATGCCATCGCTTTCAGCACGCATAAAGAAAGCGGCTACATAGCCGTATGGTGTATCCTGATGGTCGCGGTATTTGTTGAAGTTGTGGCGTTTCATTTTTTATTGATGAAATGGAGCCACCTGGCAGCAAACATTGTTACCGCATTAACATTATATAGCGTCATTCTTTTTATAGCCGATTTAAGTGCGCTTGTAAAAAGGCAGGTATTAGTTAATGACGACACTATTATTTTACGTACCGGGTTAAGATGGAGAGCCATCACTACACGGGATAATATTGCAGCTATAAGCAAGGCAGTCAGCAATGTGGACCCGGACGGAACTTTTATGAAAGGCGCTGCTTTAACGAGTGGAATTAACCTGCTGATTACATTTAAAGAACCTGTAATGTTAGATAAGTTGTACGGAGCACGCAAAGAATATAAAGCTATCCTGATGAGCATAGATGATACAAAAGGATTCATTGAGGCCTTGGACCTACACTCGTCGGTCACAAGACCGACAAGGGCGGTAGTCCGTTGAACGTAGCAATCTGTCCAAGTGTTTTCGCTCGTCGGTCACAAGACCGACAAGGGCGGGTAGGCCGCTGAACGGCTATCCTCTTCCGCCGTTGTCGGTCTTGTGACCGACAACACCAGCCCCTTCTGCCACAATAATATTACACAGCGCTTCAAATTTGTGAAAGCTATTTATTTGCTGTAGCTTGGTTTGCTAATAACTGACCGACTACTAACATGAACAAATTATTACTCACCGTAATACCTTGTGCGCTGGTATTATCTGCCCACGCGCAACAGGGTCCAACCCTCACCGCTAAGGACTATGAGCGCGCCGAGAGCTTTTTAAGCTATGGAACCGAACCCTTTATTGACAATGCCAGCGTTAGACCTGAATGGCTGCCCGATGGCCGTTTCTGGTACCGTAACCTTGGCCCTAACGGCAGCGAATTCATTGTTGTCGACCCGGCAAAGGGAACGCATGCCGCTGCTTTCGACCAAAGTAAACTTGCGGCATCGCTTTCAACAGCTGCCGGTAAGCAGTACACCGCATTGATGCTACCGTTTACAAGCATCAGCTTCGCAGCCGATGGCAAGTCAATAACCTTTAGCGCCGATGGCAAACAATGGAAAGCCGACCTGGGCTCGTACGCGGTAACTGCTGATAGTTCTCCGGCTGCCGGCGAAGCCCGGGGTGCAGGTGGAAGGCGCGGCGGCAGAGGTGGTGCAGGTGGCTTAAACCTATCCCCCGATGGTAAAAAAGGCGCTTTTATTCGCGACTGGAACCTTTGGGTGCGCGATATGGAAACCAAAAAAGAAACGCAATTAACGACCGATGGTGTTAAAGATTATGGCTACGCCACCGACAATGCCGGCTGGAAACACAGCGACAATGCTGTACTCGTTTGGTCGGCCGATTCAAAAAAGATAGTAACATTTAAAGACGATCAGCGCAAAGTAAGCGATATGTATTTGGTGACCACAAACGTGGGCAAACCGACGCTTAAAGAGTGGAAATACCCATTGCCAGGCGGCGAAATACCGATGATACAACGCTGCATTATTGATGTGGATAACGCAAAAGTGGTGATGACCAAAGTTGCACCAGACCCGCACCGTGCTACGCTGAGTGATGATATCGCCAGCAGCGGCCAATTGGATGATGTTGATTTCAGTTCCGATAATAGCAAGCTAGCATTTGTATCAACCTCGCGGGACCATAAAATTGAAAAATTCCGTATCGCGGATGCTAATACAGGCGATGTTCGTGAGGTTTTTGAAGAAACTTCACCTACTCAGTTTGAGTCTGGTCGTGGCACTATCAACTGGCGTTACCTAGATAAATCGAACGAAATTTTGTGGTATTCGGAACGCGACAATTGGGGCCATTTGTATTTATATGATGCAACCACCGGTAAAGTAAAGAACCAAATAACCAGAGGCGATTTTGTTGTTTCCCGTCTGTTAAAAGTCGACGAAAAAAACCGGATGCTGTATTTTACAACCACCTGCCGCCAGGCCGAAAATCCTTATTTCCAGCAGTTTTGTAAAATAGGTTTTGATGGCAAACATTTTGCTAACCTTACTCCGGAAGATGGCAACCACAATGTTACCCTATCGCCTGACGGAAAGTATTTTGTAGACAGCTATTCGAAACCTGATGTGCCGCCTGTTACCGTACTGCGCGACATGAACGGCAAAATGATTTCTACTTTGGAAAAAGCTGATGTTTCAAGATTACAGGCAACAGGCTGGAAACCATTAACCACGTTCTCGGTTAAAGCTCATGATGGTAAAACCGATATCTATGGTTTACTGATCACACCATCGAATCTTGATCCCAAAAAAAAATATCCTATAATCGACTATATCTATCCGGGTCCGCAGGGCGGCAGCGTGGGTAGCTGGTCATTTGCAGCATCCCGTGGCGATGGCCAGGCTCTTGCTGAACTGGGCTTTATCGTAGTTGAAATTGAAGGTACCAGCAACCCTAACCGTTCAAAAAGCTACCATGATATGAACTATGGCAACATGGGCGACAACACACTCACCGACCAAATAGCCGGCATCCGTCAGCTTGCTGCAAAATATAGCTACATAGATACCACCCGTGTAGGTATCTGGGGCCATTCAGGCGGTGGCTTTGCAACTGCATGTGCCATGTTCCGTTTCCCTGATTTCTTTAAAGTAGGTATCTCCGAATCGGGCAACCACGAAAACCTGAACTACGAGGATGACTGGGGCGAACGCTATAATGGTTTAGTAACTAATTCGGACTATCCTGCACAAGGCAACGAAAATATCGCCAAAAACCTGAAAGGCAAATTGATGCTGGCCCATGGTTTACTGGATGATAACGTACCGCCATACAATACCTTACTGGTTATCGAGGCACTCGAAAAAGCCGGTAAGGATTATGACCTGGTGGTATTTCCGAACAGTGCACACGGTTATGGCCAATATTCACCATACATGATGCGCCGCCGCTGGGATTACTTTGTGAAGAACCTTTTAGGAGGTCAACCACCGCACGAATACCAGCTGAAGGCTAAAACAGACCCGCGCAATCCAACAGGCGGCAGACAGTTCTAAACTAAATAAATTTATAAATAGCAAGCCTGCCCCGGTTTTGGGGCAGGCTTTTTTGTGCGACAACTGTTTTTAATTTACCGTCACCGCAAGTTCTCTTGAAGCTTTAAGTTAACCCACAAAAATTTGTTAAAAAGGGCCATCGGCCCGAAACATATTGTAGCCACGGGTTTCAACCCGTGGTAGAGTGACCAACCAATTAAAAAGTGCCATCGGCACGGCTCATATTAGATATACAGGTGCAAAACATGGGTCGAGGCCTACGGCTCTTAATCGTCTGCAACTTTTTACCACGGGTTGAAACCCGTGGCTACAGTATTGGCCAAGGCTACGCCTTTTGAATTCGGATCAATAATGCTACCTACAGTTTTATGGGTTAACTTAAACTTGAAACGGAACCTGCGAAGAAATGCAGCTTTAGAGACGAACAATAACGCGACATGACTTCTGTTAAGTCTTTTGTAGAATTGGTGCTCCGCTACGATTGCAAAGAACGCAGGTTCCTCTTTGAGAGCACCTGCGGGAAGGGAGGAAGCTTATGCCGAAACAGATAAGCGGCTGGATGAGAAGGTAACAGCGTGATGAAGGATTTGGAGGTGAAATACTCATCTATCAAGGCAATAAGGCCTTTAAATAAAAAACCCCCGGTTGTTTAGCAACCCGGGGATTTTTTATTTAAGTTATATCAACTATTTGGTTGGATAAGGGGTTTTATCAAACCACAGACTTGTGGTAACCTTATCGCCGCCAATTGCAGCTGCAGCAACCGTATAATTGCTGCTGTTTACTTGTTGTTCCTTATTAGGATAAGTAAAACGTACAGGGAAAGCAGAGATAGCATCTGGCGGAGGCACCAAAGCCGGGTAATCTAACCTTCTGTTTACTGTCCATGCGTCATATCCTCTATTGTAAAGACCAAGATATTGTGCCACGGCTATTGCTTTTAACTGATCAGTCATTCCGGTTCCAAGAGGATGTGATGCTATAACACCATCGGCGCCAACTGTTGATCCTGTCCAGAATTGAACAGAAGCATTAATTCCATTTTCGTAATGAGTTTCTGCGGAACCGGTATATAAACCTCTAACTATGGCTTCCGCTATATATAATTCAGTCTCTGCGTAATCTAATAAATCACCTGGCGTGTCGGCATTAGCTAAATTACCGGGGTTGCCTTTTGTTAACTGCGAACCGGCAGGCAATGAGTATTTAGAAAAAGTAATGGTACCGGCTGCATTTGGTGCACCATTGTAATTGCCTGATGAATTTACAGCAAAGTAATAAGGTGTCCGCGGATCGCCCGGAGTTGCAGTGTTTTGAGATTTAAGCATCGTCATATAAGTATCAGTAGCCACATAGTCATACCGGCCGCTTTGTACTAAACCTACCCAAGCCTGGTTTGTATAAGGAGGGGTAGACGCGAATTTGTACATGGCATTCTGATCATTACTTGTGAATACACCAGCCTGCATAGCTTCTCCTATAACTTTTTTGGCTGTAGTTGGGTCTACATCTGCAAGCAGGATACCCATTTTTAATTTGAAGGTATTGGCAAACAGTTTCCAGCTATCCGGGTCGCCGCCATAGATCATATCTGCTGAGCCAAAGCTGTCTGCGCCCTGATCAAGAGCAGCAATATCAACATCCAGACGTTTCAACAAATCAGCATAAACGGTTGCCGCATCGTCGTACTTTGGAAATGTGGTAGCGGCGTTAAACGCCTGGGAATATGGAATATTACCAAACGTTGTTACCAGGTAATAAAAGCAATATACTTCATTTATATCAGTTATCGCCATTTCGTTTTTCAGTTTTCCGGCATCGGTAACATCCGTTTTCATAAAAGTCTTGGCTTTTTCAAAATTGGTTAACGGGCCGGTATAAAACTCATCCCATACCCCATCAGATATCGAACGTCCGGGAATGTCGTAATCAGATTCTGTTAAGTACTGAACCTCAGTCCACTGCTGTTCAATCAAACGGAATATGTTATCATTTTCACTTACCGAGGTCATGTTATTGGCCATCAGGTTCTGAGCTGTAGTGAACAGCGCATACGAAGGCACCGCTGCCGGGTGCTTCGGATCTATATTTAATTTGGTGAGGTCTTTGGTGCAAGCCGAAAACAACGCTATTGCAGCCAAAGCCAATATTTTCTTTTTCATGTTTGTGTTGATTTTAAGTAGCTGATTAAAATTTCACTTTCAGGTTAAATGCAATAGTGCGCACTGTTGGATATGCACCTTCCTGGATTCCCTGCAAGTTACCAGAGCTTAAACCGTCTTCAGGGTCAGCGTATGGAAGATTTTTATGGATGATCCATAAGTTATGACCAATAAGCTGTAGGGTAACACCTTTAACAGGTCCCCATTTGTTGGTTATGCTGCCAGGGATATCATATCCAATAAGCGCTTCTCTCAATTTAATGAAACTTGCATCATACACAAATGCTGCTAAAGGCAATTTACTGCTGCCATTACCCCATTCACCGTATTTACTGCCATCAACCCTTGTGGTATTTGGCGCACCAGATTCTGTTACACCCGGACGGATGAAACCACCGCCCTGGTTAAGCGGGGCACGTACTGATTTTCCAAGGTCATTGGTGTAGGTTGTTAATTGATATAAACCATCATCCAAACCATAGGCTAAGTCGCCCGAGAATACATCGCCGCCATGACGGAAGTCTACAAGGAACGAAACATGGAAGTTTTTCATAATGGTGAATTCGTTATTGATGCCCGCCAGCCATTTAGCATTGGTATTACCGATATTATTGTTTGACGACTCATTGATAACATATTCACCTTTTGCGTCAATAACTTTCTGGCCGTTTTTGTAAGTAAAATCAGTCCCCCTGATTATACCGTAAGGTTGATTAAGCGGCGCGTTGATAGACTCGCCATTCTGGAAGCTTGCTATCAGCAAATCTGATGCCTGATTACCGGTACCATCTGTGTAAAGTGAAATAACTTTGTTGCGGTTGGCTGACCAGTTTACGGTTACTTTCCAGTTCAGGTTTTGTGTAGCAACGGGGGTGCCGCTAAAGCTCAACTCCACACCTTTGTTTTGCACCGTACCGGCATTCAGGTAATAGTTAAAGTAACCTGTAGCTGTCGATACGTTGGTTGGTATCAGCTCATCCATGGTTTTGGTTTGGTAAACGCTACCATCAAAGTGTAACCTGCCATGGAAGAAATCCAACTCCAAACCTAACTCTGACGAGCGGGTACGTTCGGGCTTCAGGTTAGGGTTATTTTTCAGGGTTGATTGCTGTGCTGCTGCGTTACCATCAAATGGTGCGTTAGGAATAAATGTATCTAGTACACGATAAGCAAGAGCGTCGGCACCTACTTCGGCATAGTTAGCCCTTATCTTACCGTATGATAACCATGGAAGATAATCTTTAGTTAGTTCAGAGAAGATAAAACCACCTGATACCGATGGGTACCAGTAAGAGTTATGTCCGTCTGGCAGGGTTGACGAAACGTCCCTGCGGATAGTACCTTCTAAGTTCAACAATTTTTTCCAGGTGAAAGTCGCATCAGCGTAAGCACCGTCAACTTCTGATTTTTGGTAAACCTCATTGGCAGGAACCGGAGTACTTACAGTGTTTGACAGTGAGTAAAGCCCTGGTATAACTAAACCGCCATTGGTTTCAGCTTCAATGCTGCTGATGTAGTTTTTACGAATATTGGTACCCAATAAAGCTTTAAAGTTCAAATCGCTGCTGATATTTTTATCAACTGTACCGTACAGATCAAAGTTTGTTTCACTGAAATCTTTGTTATACCTCGAGTAATAAGGTACACCAATGCTGCCAACGTCATAACGTTCCTGGTCAAAGTCAGAGTAGCTATCTAATGATACCCGGCCGGTAAACGTTAACCAATCTGTAGCCTTGTAGTTAGCGTTTACATTACCCAAATAACGGTTACGGGTGCTTGTTGAGTAGTTATGTAAAACAACATAGTATGGGTTGTTCCAATAAGCCGGGCCTGTAAGGCCATTGGCCGGATCAGCCATATTCCACGTCGTATTCTGTGTTGGATGAAGATCATAAGCTTCTTTCAGCTCTTTAATGTCATTATTCAGACCCCACCACTGGCGGAAACCGGTCATAACGTTCCTGTTGTCAGAATTGGTGCCATCATAGCCTGTTCCTTCACCTGTTTTACCGTTTTGGTTGGTATAATTTACGTTTGCGCCTACTGTTAATTTAGGTGTAATGTTATAGGTAGCACCAAAATCCAGCTTGTTTTTTTGCAGGTAAGTTCCTGGTACAACATCGCGCTCATCACTGCGGGTATATCCTAATTTAAATGAGCCATTGTCGCCACCGTTGGTAATAAGCAAGCTATTGTTGGTAGAAAGCGAATTGATGAAAAATGAATTTGGGTTGTTTTTTGCAGCAACCCAAGGTGTAGCTTTCCCATAATTAGCTAAGCCGGGAACAAATGCGTCCCATTGATAAACTTTCAGGTTTGGGTCAAAAGCAACACCGTTTGAAGCGTCATCGCCGGTTGGAGCGATAAGCCCATTAGGGTTTCCAAAAACGTTAGCTGTATTGAAACCATTCAAAGTACCGTCGCCTTTTGCAACGGAATAACCTTCACCATACTGAGTTTGATATTTAGGCAAGGTAGATTTATCAGCCATATTATCAGTAATAGTTGTGTTTAAAGTTATACCTAGACCTTTTCTGGCTTTTTTGGTAGTAATCAGGATAACACCGTTACTGCCGCGGGAGCCATAAAGCGCAGTAGCGCCGGCGCCTTTCAAAACAGTTACGTTTTCAATGTCGTCAGGGTTAATGTCCGCTGCAGGGCTGCCGTAATCGTAACCTCCGCCTCCACTGCTTTGCGCGGCAGTAGCGCCGCCTAAGCCTGCGCCATGGCTGCCGTTGGTGTTGGTATTATCAACCGGCACACCGTCGATAACAAACAGAGCCTGGTTGTTACCATAAATAGATTTAATACCGCGGATAACAACATTGGTTGAGCCGCCAAGGGTATTATTCTGCTTAATGTCCAAACCGGCAACTTTGCCCGATAATCCGTCGATAAAGTTTGATGAGCGCTGTTTGCTTACTTCGTCGCCGCTAACCTGCTGGGCTGCGTAGCTCTGCTGGTTACGGGTACGGGTTAAGCCTAATGCGCCTGTAACCACCACTTCGCCCAATTGCTGGGCTGTAGCCGTCATTACCACATCCAGCTTATCGCCGCTGGGTGTTAATAATTGTGCTGCATACCCTAAAAAGGTGAATGAGAGTTGGCCACCGTCAGTCACGCTGAGCGAGTAATGGCCGTTAACATCGGTTTGGGTACCGTTTGTCGTTCCTTTTATAGTTACCGATACCCCGGGCAGCGGCAAACCATCCTCTTTAGCCGTAACCTTCCCGGTTACGGTATGAGTTTGTGCCAATAGCTGATTGACAGCCAAAAGGAGCAAGCACAAATTCAGAAGTAGAATTTTTTTCATGAATGAATAAATAAGTTTGATAGTTAATCTTTACGTTTTTAATAACGCTTTATAAAGGGACAAACGTATGCCCATTTTTCGTTTAAGTAAAGTATTTACCTGTAACTTATTCTTTACAATATATTTTTTAACTGTAACGACTTATTTACAATAATTACCTAAAACAAACAGATACTTTCGGCGTTTCAAAAGCACAACTACCTGATATTATCAGAGCAAAAAATAACGATAATAATATGGCAGTTATTAGTTAATTGTGGCCGGAAGATACGCGAGGTATGTTCCGGCTTCTTTGTTTACAGACGTATAATTGAGGTATTTAGCCACTAAATATTAGTTTGTATGGATAAATATAAAATAAGTGTTTTAAACTATATTTTTAGTAGAGTATTGTCGTTCCGGAAGGCACATTCCTGCGCCGCCAAATTGCCAAAAAGTTTATATCACATTAATGTTACGTTGATGTATTATGTTTTATACCTTTAAGGCTATCGTTTTTTACCCTGATGAGGCTACGGTTAAACCTTTTTCTCTTAATTGTTACATTTTCTATCCCGGTTTTCGCCCAGAAACCAAACGACAGCCTGTTGAACAAGCTGAACGCAGCTGTGGAGAATAGGGATGTATATGTAAAGCAAAAGCAGCACCGGATAGAAAGCCTGGGCAGGCAGTTGAATGTAACAATGGCCTTAGCCGGCAAATATGCGCTTTACCAAAAGCTGTTTGATGAGTACAAGGCATTCAGCTACGATTCGGCCTATAACTATGCGAAAAAGCTACAGCTGACTGCCGGCGAATTAGGCGACCCAGCCAAACTCGCCCATGCCAAAATGGAGCTTGGCTTTACGCTGATATCTTCCGGCATGTTTAAAGAAACACTGGAGACGCTTAACCAGGTTGATATCAAGTTATTCAGCGACAGCGATAAAATTGAATACTACTTTTTAAAAGGAAGAAGCTATTTCGATTTATCCGATTTTGACAGGAACCCGGACTACACAGCTGTTTATAATCCGCGGGGTATTCAATGTATTGATTCAGCCTTACAGCTAAGTAAACCGGGCAGCTACTACTACCTTACTTTAAACGGATTAAAGGACTTGCGCACCAGTGACTACGCTGCCGGGGTAAAAGACTATACTACACTGCTTAACCTGCCTAACTTAACACCACACCAATATGCCATTAATGCCTGCAGCTTAAGCTATATCTACGAAGTACAGGGTAAAGAAGAAGAATCGATAGCTTTATTGATAAGAGCAGCTATTGCCGATGTACAATCGGCCACCAAAGAAACCGTGGCTATGTATAAGCTGGCCTCGTACCTGTATAAAAAGGGCGACCTGAAAAATGCCTATACCTATATTAACCAGGCGATGGACGAAGCCATATTTTATGGCGCCCGTCACCGGCAGGTAACCATCAGCAGTATTTTACCTATTATCGAGTCGCAGCGAATAGCGATTGTAGAGCAGCAGCGCAGATCGCTCATTATCTATTCATCTATTATTACGGTGCTGATAATTTTTGTGGTTGTATTCGCATTTATCATCTTCCGTCAGCTTAAAAAACTGCGTATTGCTGATGAAATCATCAAGGCGGCCAACGTAACACTCCAGGACAATAACCAGGCATTGGAGGAGCTAAACCGCAACCTGAGCACTGCAAATAAGATAAAAAACGAATATATCGGCTATTATTTCAACATCAACTCTATCTATATTGAAAAACTGGAGAGCTTCCAGAAATCCCTCGAAAAGAAACTGAGCAGTAAACGCTACGAGGACGCGCAGGCAGCTGTTAAAAACCTGAACCTTGAAAATGAGCGGCAGCAGCTGTTTCATACGTTCGACAAGGTGTTCCTGCGCCTCTTCCCCGATTTTATTAAAAAGTTCAATTTGTTGTTTAATGATGGCGAAGAGATAGTAATAGCCGAGGGCCAGTTGCTAAGCACCGAGCACCGTATTTTCGCCCTGATAAGGATGGGCATTCATGATAACGACCGCATTGCCAAATTGCTGGGCTACTCGGTTAACACCATCTATTCTTACAAAAACCGGATAAAGAACCGTTCGTTCATCGCCAATGATGAATTTGAAGACCGGATTATGGAGATAGAGGCGGTATAATTTTACATAGATATTAACCACCCCAGCGGGGTGTAATATTGGTAGAAAAACAATAGAAAAAACGAGCGTGCCGTTAGGTACGCAACACATCATGCAGGGTAAAGCGGGTTATGTAGCGTACCTACGGCACGCAAAATATCCTATTTTCCATTTTCTACCAATATTTTGCACCTACGGCGCATTCTGCCATGAAGTTTAAATCTATATTGACCGTCAAAACCATCGTTATATTTAATTGATAATCAATTGAATACAATACACACCATTCTATACTTTCTATATTGGGCATGCGGCGTATTGTTAAAGCTAATTGCCCTTCTTTCCTTTGACTTGCCAACCGGCGCCATGCCGGGCAGCCAATTAACCAACTAAATTATAAACCACATTTGATGAAAAAGATTTACTTTTTGAAGTATGTTTTTCCGTTGCTTTTTATGTTTCTCTGCGGGCGTGTTTTGGCTCAGTCGGGAACCATAACAGGGCGGATAACTGACGAAGGCAACCTGCCGCTCCCCGGCGCAACGGTTACCGTAAAGGGCACTACCAACAGTGCCGCAGCCGACATAAACGGCTACTACAAACTAAGCAATATTTCTGCCGGTAACCAGGTAATCACAGCCAGTTTTATCGGTTACAAACAACTGGAACAAACGGTTAATGTATCCGGCGCGGTTACCGCAAACCTGCAATTACAGCCGGCCTCGGTACAACTGAACGAAATTGCAGTAATAGGTTACGGCGTAATACGCAAAAGCGATGCAACAGGCTCGGTTGACGTGCTTACCGCCAAAGATTTTAACAAAGGCGCCGTAAACTCCATACAGGATGCTATTTCGGGCAAGCTGCCGGGTGTGGCTATCACGTCAACCAGCGGTGCACCGGGTAATACCTCAACCATCCGTATCCGCGGCAATACCTCTATCAATGCCAGCAGTGCGCCGCTGATTGTGGTGGATAACGTGCCTATCAGCAATATCGGGCTGGGTGGTATGGCCAACATTTTGACCAGCATCAACCCCAACGATGTGGAGAACATTACGGTATTGAAGGATGCGTCGGCAACGGCTATTTACGGCTCGCGCGGCAGCAGCGGTGTAATTTTGATAACCACCAAGCGCGGCTCAAAGAAAACAACTATCAACTATAACGTGACCGGCTCGGAATCGGTAATCCCAAAAACGATTGACGTTTATACCGGCGACCAGTTCCGTTCGCTCATCAACCAGGTTTATGCCGGACAAAGTGCCGTAACCTCACTTTTAGGCAAGTCCAACACCAACTGGCAGGATGAAATTTACCATTCCGCATTTGCACAGGACCATAACCTGAGCGTGTCAGGCACAAGCGGCAACATGCCTTATCGTGTATCGCTGGGCTACAATAATTCCGACGGTATCCTGAAAACCTACAACTTTAAGCGCACTACAGCCGCAATTGGTTTAGACCCAAGCTTGTTTAACCACTCGCTGAACATCCATATCAACATCAAAGGCCTGTATAACACCAACAACTTTGCCGACCAGGCAGCAATTGGCGGTGCGGTTAATTACGATCCTACACAACCAGTCACCAACGGAAACACCCGTTGGAGAGGTTACACCACCTGGACCACCAATGGCAATACCAACATTAACGGCCCCGCAGTAGCATTGGCAACCGCCAACCCGCTGGCGCGATTGAATGAAACAGACAATACCTCAACTGCTCGCGGAAGCATAGGCAACGTGCAGTTTGACTACAAAATGCCGTTTTTACCGGAGTTGCGGGCCAACGCAAACCTGGGTTACGATTACTCTATCGCCTTTGGTAAAAACAACGTAAAGGACAGCACTGGCTGGATAACCATCCCCGTAGCGTCAGGTGGCCGGTTCGAGAATTATAATACCGTTCACCGCAACACGCTTTCGGAGTTTTATCTTAACTACAAAAAGAACTTCAAAAACATAGAAAGTGTTGTTGATGTAACAGCGGGTTACTCGTATTCCCACTTCTACACCGAGGGTAACGACATTGCTTACGATTACCGTCAAACCACGCTTAACTTCCGCTCACCTTACAAAACAGAGTATAACCTGGAGTCATTCTTCGGCAGGGCTAACTATACTTTTAAAGATCGCTATGAGCTGACATTTACGGTAAGGGACGATGGCACATCCAAATTCGCCCCGCAGAACCGCTTTGGCGTGTTCCCGGCAGGTGCTTTTGCCTGGCGTTTAATGAACGAGGATTTTATGAAGGGCAGCAAAACCTTCTCTGATTTAAAGCTTCGTTTAGGCTATGGTACAACCGGTCAGCAGGATTTGCTGGATAACGACAATTATCCTTACCAGGCACGCTTCAGCCGCAGTAATGCTTCGGCGCGTTATCAGTTTGGCAATGAATTTTACTATACCCAGCGCCCGGAAGGCTATGATGCCGGTATCAAATGGGAATCGACAACTACTGCCAACATCGGCCTTGATTTCGGCTTCTTTAATAACCGTTTAACAGGTAGTATTGATGCCTATAATAAAAAGACATCGAACCTGCTGATTGTTACCAACGTTCCGGTATTGAGCAACTTTAGCTCGGTGCTATTGCAAAACGTTGCCAGTATGACCAACAACGGTGCGGAGTTGAACCTGACCGGCGTTATTATCGACCATGGTGATGTTAACTGGCAATTGGGCTACAACATATCATACAATAAAAACAAGGTTACCAAGCTTAACAACTCTAACAACAACCCTGATTTTATACAAACTAACCCAAGTTCGGGCATAGCCGGCACTACATCTGGTTTAATACAGGCTAACAAGGTGGGTTATCCGCTTAATTCATTCTACGTTTTCCAGCAGATATATAACGCCAACGGGAAACCTATAGAGGATGGCTATGTAGACAGGAACCACGACGGCCAGATAAACAGCGCCGACCAGTACCTGTACAAAAAGCCTGACCCAACCGTATTGATGGGCATCAACTCCAGCGTTCACTACAAAAAGTTTGATTTTAATTTTTCAGGCAGATTGAGCTTAGGCAACTACAATTATAATAACGTGGCATCGGGCAGCACTTATCGCGGATTGTATTCATCGCTGGGTTATTTGTCTAACCAGACAACTGCTGCTGATGATACCAAATTCACCAATGCGCTGCAAACCAACCTGTCGGATTACTATATCCAGAATGCCTCATTCTTCCGCATGGACAACATGAACATCGGCTATATGATTCCTACACCGGGACAGAAATTTAAGCTGCATGTGAGCGCGGGTGTACAAAATGTATTCGTGATTACCGGCTACAAAGGCCTCGACCCTGAAGTGAGCGGTGGTTTGGATAACAATTTCTTCCCACGCGCCCGCATCTATCAACTTGGTTTAAACTGCAATTTCCAATAATAAACAGAGATGAAAATATTTAAAGTATTAACAATATGGGGGCTCATGATAGTCATGTTCGCCACATCCTGCTCAAAAAAGCTGGACACTAAACCCATCGACCCGCTGGTAACGACATCAGCTACATTATTTGACAATCCGGCATCATACAAAGAATTTTTGGCTAAGCTTTATGGCTCGCTGGCCTTATCAGGTCAGAAAGGGCAATTCGGTGCACCGGAGATACAAGCCTCCGACGAGGGTACTACCTGCTTTCTGCGCGAATACTGGGCAGCCCAGGAAGTAACTACCGACGAATGCCTTAATGCCTGGGGCGATGGCGGCTTGGTTGAGTACCACGGCGGTATCTGGAGTGATAATAACCTGTACGTGCAGTTGATGTACCAGCGCCTGTTCATCAACATAGCTTATACCAATGAGTATATAAGGGATGTTAACGCAACCATGTCCAAAATTTCGGGTCAGCAAAAAACAGATGCTGTCCGCTACGTAGCTGAAGCGCGCTTTTTAAGGGCCTATTTCTATTATGTGGCGATGGATCTTTATGGCAACCCGCCTTTTGCTACCGAGGCTGATTTGCCCGGAAAATTTATCCCGAAACAAATATCGAGGGCTGACTTGTTTAAATATGTTGAGTCGGAATTGATTGCCATACAAGGCGACCTTGCCGACCCGGGCGCAAACGAATATGCCCGTGCCGACAAAGCTGCAGATTGGGCATTAATGAGCAGGCTTTACCTGAACGCCAAAGTATTTACCGGCACCGACAGGAGTACAGATTGCATTACTTATTGCAACAAGATAATCAGCTCGGGTAAATACTCGCTGCATAATAATTACCGCAATTTGTTTTTGGCTGATAACAATGGCTACCGCGATGAAATCATCCTGCCAATTGCTGAAGATGGCATCAACACCCAAAGCTATGGCGATATGACCTTTGTAATACATGCTGCGGTAGGCGGGTCCGAAGATGCGGCCAACTCGTTCGGTATTGCATCGGGCGGCTGGGCCGGCAACAGGATGACCACCTCGTTTGTAAATAAAATGTTCGGCGACCCATCGGGCGCGACAGACAAACGGGCGATATTTTATAGTGATGGCCAGGTGTTGGATATTTCAAACCCTACCGTGTTTACACAAGGTTACCTTGGCGCCAAGTTTAAAAACGTGACTTCTACCGGCGCCCGTGGCTCAAATGATACATTCGTTGATACGGACTTTCCGCTGTTCAGGTTTTCTGAGATTTACCTTAACTATGCGGAGGCCGTATTGCGTGGCGGCACTGGCGGCGATGCAGGCACAGCGCTAGGTTATATTAACAACATACGTCAGCGTGCTTACGGCAATACCACCGGAAACATAACCGGGGCGCAGCTTAATTTGAGCTTTTTGATTGATGAACGCGGCCGTGAGCTGTATTGGGAAGCCTTCCGCAGGACAGACCTTATCCGTTTCGGCCTGTTTACCGGCGGCGATTACCTGTGGGATTTTAAAGGCAACGTACAAGCCGGCAAAGCTACCGATGTGCACCTGAATGTATTCCCTATCCCGGCTTCAGATAGATTGCTGAATCCTAACCTGAAACAAAACACCGGCTATTAATCACAAAAACATGAAAAAAATACTATTGATAATGGCTTTAGCGCTCGGCCTGTTTTCGGCCTGCAAAAAAGAGCCTAAGGTAACGGTATCATCAAACATCGGTGCGCCGGTATTGATGACGCCAACAGAAGGAACAGCTATTGCCGTAACCGCCGCTGATTCAAACAATACCATAAATGCCACCTGGAAAAAGGCCAACTACGGCGTAGACGCGGTAGTAACATATTTCGTACAGGCCAGTGTAGCGGGCAACAGCTTTAAAATCCATATCGACCTTGGCCAAACTACTAAAGACTCGATGTCGATGACGTACGGCGCTTTAAACAACCGGCTAATTAACCAGCTGCATTTACCCGCCAATGCTGCATCGGACATAGAGATACGTACAGGTGCGACCATTTATGGTAAGGATTCTGTTTTCTCGAAATCTGTCAAGCTGAACGTTACTACCTTTAAGCAATTGGCACCCGAAAAGCTTTGGGTACCGGGCGCTTACCAGGGCTGGAACCCGGGCGCGGCGCTGACCATACCATCGGTAACTACATTTACCTATGAGGGTTATATTTATATGAATGTGGGCGATTACTTCAAATTCACCAGCGCGCCGGATTGGGACCACATTAATTTTGGCGATGGCGGCGGTGGTAAGTTAAGTACAGACGGAGCGGCAGCCGGTTTAAAAGTAGATGCCCCGGGCGTTTATAAATTGAATGCCGATATAAAGGCCCTCACCTACTCGGCTACGCTGATTAACAGCATCGGCATTATCGGCACAGCTACTCCGCACGGATGGGATAGCTCAACCGCGATGACTTATGATGTAGCCAGCAACAAATGGAGTATTAAGCTGACTTTAGTTCCCGGTGCTTTAAAATTCCGTGATAACGACTCGTGGGATATCAACTACGGTCCGGCTGATGCCAATGCGCTTTCAGGGAAGCTGGTATTTAACGACCCTGGCGCTGTTACCATTAACGATGCCGGCACTTATACGGTGACATTGGATATGAGTCAATCAACCTCCAAAGGGTACACTTATACAATTGTTAAAAATTAACAGATTGGCAACCACCGGTATTCCCGCCGGTGGTTGCTTCATACCGCTTAAATTAAACGGTGAAAAGACTATACAGGATAAATGCACGTACTTTTATAGCTGAATGCTGGTAGCATTCGTGATAAAGATATAGGCGCATTAGCAACAACAGGAAAAGTGAGTATGAAGAACTACAACTTAAAACTACAAATGAACACCTTAGTAATTACTTTATTATCGGCTGTTTTAAGCACGGGCTGCGGTAAAAAAACAGTGGCGCCCTTAAAAACGGATACGGTAGTAACAAAACCACCAACAGATACCTATAAAGACCCCGCGGCTTACGGAACACCGTTCGATAAAGTGCCGGATACAAAAGATATCGTGATGTACGAGGTTAACCTGCGCTCATTCAGCGCATCGCACGATTTTAAGGGCGTGCAGGCCAGGTTAGACTCCATCAAAGCGCTCGGCGTGAACACCATCTGGCTGATGCCTACCTATCCCGTTGGCGTATTGAAATCAGCAGGCGGACTTGGTTCACCGTATGCTGTGAAAGATTACAACGGCGTAAATTCAGAATTCGGTACGCTCGATGATTTGCGCACCCTTGTAGCCGAAGCCCACAATCGGAATATGGCCGTTATATTGGACTGGGTAGCCGACCATACCTCATGGGATAATGCCTGGATAAATAATAAATCGTGGTATAAGCAGGATGGAGCCGGTAATATCATTAGCCCCCCCGGCACCGGCTGGAACGATGTGGCCGCGCTGGATTATACCAACAGCGCTATGCGCACCGCCATGATACGCGCCATGAAGTTCTGGGTGCTAACTGCTAATGTGGATGGCTACCGTTGTGACGCTGTTGATTTTGTGCCGGATGATTTCTGGAAACAAACACTGGATACGCTAGGTAAGTTCAGCAATCGCAAAATGATATTACTGGCCGAGGGGGTTAAGCAAAGCATGTTCAGCAGCGGTTTCCAGATGACGTATGCATTCGATTTTTATAGCACGCTAAAAGGCGTCTTCGCCGGAACGCAGGCACCGAGTGCATTGTTCACCAGCAATAACAATGAGAATGCAACAGTATCGCCAGGCGGCTTTAAGTTGAGGTATAGTACTAATCACGATGTCACCTCGAGCGATGGCGCCACCGTGAAAATTTATAATGGCAAACAGGGAGCGTTAGCGGCTTATGTTTTGGCGGCCTATATGAACGGCGTGCCGTTATTGTATACAGGCCAGGAAGTAGGAAGCCCCAAACAGGTAAGCATATTTAACGATGATCCGATAGACTGGACCACCAACCCGGATATGACAGCAGCCTACAAAAAAATACTGGCCTTCCGCGCCGCTCATGAGGCCATTAAAACCGGCGCATTGACACCGTACAATGATACAAACGTTATCGCTTTCGAAAAGAAATCCGGAACAGATGATGTGTTGATTTTGGTTAATGCTAAAAACAGCGTTAACGATTTTGCCGTACCCGCCGCCGTACAAGGCGCGTGGACAAACGGTATGACGACTGCAAGTGCTACGTTGGGTGCAAAGGTTACACTGCAGCCATATGAATATTTAGTGTTAAAGAAATAAAGATTTTTTCTCTCCGTACAATTGGTTTACAAGGGGCGGGAGCCCTCCCGCTTCCTTGTATTAATTACTGTCTGAACCAGAATTTTTAGAATTTAGGAATTACCTGAATTTCAAAAATCCTAAAATCTTTTAATCCTACGAATCTTAGTTCAAATCGGTGAAATCACTACAAATATTCCCACGCACTCTTATAGCCAGCAACACCTTCAGCATACTTAATCAAATCAGCATAAAAAGGAAAATTGCCCAGTGTTGAACTATCGCCGATAATAACCAGTTTCTTTTTGGCGCGCGTAATGGCCACGTTCATGCGGCGGATATCAGACAGGAAGCCGATAGCACCGTCAGTGTTGCTGCGTGTCATGCTGATATAAACCACGTCACGCTCCTGCCCCTGGAAGCTGTCGATAGTGTTGACGGATATTTTATCGCTGAAAGGTTTCAATATTTCTGATGCTGCCGCCAATTCCTGCAGGATACGGATTTGTTCCTTGTATGGCGATATAACCGCAATACTTGGAAACGTATCTGCGCTCAATTCTTCGGCCAGATGTGTCAGGTGCTTTACCAGGAACGCAGCTTCCTCCGGGTTTACAGAACTTGTACCTTCCAGCTTTTCATCAAAGCCGCAGCCGGCGGTATCTATAAATGTAAAAGGCAAATCCCCCGGAAATAATAATTGATGAGCCACAGATGCATGTGCTTTCAATCGTCCATCATAAAACTCTGTGGACGAAAAGCCCATAATAGTTTCGTTCATTCGATATTGTTCGTCCAATAAAGTAACGGCCTCCGGGTATAAAGCGACACATTTCTCAAGCAGCGTAGTGCTTAATCCGGCCCTGGCAGCTTCATTGGATTTAATGGTCGGCGGCAGTTGCAGGTGGTCACCGGCCATGATGAGCTTTTGGGCCTTCAGTATGGGTATCCAGCAGGCCGGCTCAAGCGCCTGGCCGGCTTCGTCAATTACTACGGTGTTAAATTTTACATCTCTTACCGTGTAGTGATTGGAGCCAACCAGCGTAGCGGTAATTACCTGTGCTTTTGATACCAAATCATCTATGATGAATTGCTCCGATTTATCAACTTCGCGCATAATTTTATGGGCTTCATCAAACAACGCCTTACGCTGGTCGCGTTCTGCCCTGCCGAAATTGCGCTTGTATTTATGGGCCATGTTCTTGTATTCCGAAGCTTGCTTTTTAAGTTTCTTTACGTCTTTTACATAGCTGTGCTCTGCCATTTTGCTGTCTAAAGTAAGTGACACCAGCTTTTCAGAAACTCTTGCCGGGTTGCCGATACGCAAAACATTAAGCCCCTCATTGCTGAGTTTTTCGCTTAGCAAATCAACGGCTGTATTACTTGGGGCTACTACTAATATTTGCTGTTTATCCTGCGCGATGAGCGCCTTAATGACCTGCACCAGTGTGGTTGTTTTACCTGTTCCCGGCGGACCATGAACAATGGCCAAATCCTGCGCCGAAAGTATTTTATGAACCGCCGCCGCCTGCGAACCATTTAATCCCGGCAATGCAGGAACGATGGTTTGCCCTGAAAACTGTGGTACGGATTCACCTGTAAGCACCCGAGCTAATTTCCCTTCCGGCTTTTCTCTTATTGCCGATGCCTGTTTAAGGGCATTCTGCATCTCATCGTAGCTGTTGTTATCAAACAATAGCTCTACACCTAGCTTGCCGTCGCGGCTCCAGTCGGGCAATTCATCGGTAAACAGCGTTATTTTAAGGCGATTGCCGCTTTGATGCGTGACAGTGCCTTCAACACGGTCTTTTTTCGGGTCGTGACTAGAAAATAAAACCGCCGGCGACCCGAAACGGAACTGGTGCGCAATGTCCTGGTGGGTTGGGCGCTCAACCTCTACCGTTAAATAATCCCCGCGACTTGGTTCGCTCCCACGTATGGCTATAGGGTACCAGGTGAACCCATTTGCACGCCGGTCGGCAACGGAGGTTGTTTCAGTAAGTTTAAGGTAGTTGTTACGGTCTTCGTCACGCTCAATTTTTAATAAATCGAGCAGCTTTTTAAAATAGGGCATGAACCAGAATTTATAGAATTTACGAATTTCCTGAATTTTACTTGTATGTCGTTGAAAATTCTGCTAATTCCTGAATTTTATGAATTCCGCATAGACAGGCGCACGATGGTGTCGTGATTTTTTTAATAACATTTCCTTACATTTGTATATAGTTTAAAAATCGAATAAAATGGCGGCCCCAATAAAAGTAACTCCTGTCCTGTCAGGCACTTCTTCAAAGCACTTTAATACTTCATTAAAGGCAAACAGCCAAAAAGTATCTGCTGCCGAAAAAAACAGGATTGTTTCACTGGTTGAAAAACTTTTGGCCAAGAACAAATAGGTTTTGGACATCACCGATTTTAAATTTATCCCTTTAGACGGCTCGATTAGCGTCTCAAATTTTGATTGTGGCGAACCCTCAGTTAATGATTTTTTGAAAGAGGATGCACTTTTGTACCAGCAACAAAGACTGGCAAATACCTATGTGTTTATCGACGAAAACAACAACAATTTCGTTGTCGCCTATTTCAGTATTTCAAACGACTGCCTTGTAGACCGGGGCGAGGACAAAGGGTATAACAACAAAGTGTTTAACAGGCTACACCGAAAAGAATCGATTCCGAATTCGAAAAGAATAAAACAGTACCCATCAACAAAAGTCGGGCGTTTAGGGGTTTCGCGCAAATATCAGGGTACCGGGCTGGCTTACCAGTTAATGGATATTATAAAAGGCATAGCAATAATAGAACACAAGCCTGCCTACCCCGCCTGTAAATTCTTGTTGCTTGATGCATTAAATAAAGAAAAGCAAATCAAATTTTATGAGAAAAATCAATTTGCTTTTCTTTTAGATGATGACATTGAGGACACTACGAGAATAATGTATTTTAATTTGGAGCGGTTAGCATAATCATTTATTGTACTACCACGCCCCAAACCCAATGCAATATTTACCTTACACCCCCAAATCCTTCATCACGCTGTTCACCTTTTCATCCAGCTGCTTATCTGTTTCGGCATAGGCTTCCTTGCTGGCTAATTTGGTATTAACGCTACAGTAGAATTTTATCTTAGGCTCGGTACCTGATGGGCGGGCCGAAACAATGGTGCCGTCTTCGGTAACAAATTGCAGCACGTCGCTTTTTGGCAGCTCTATCGGTTTGGTAGTATTGGTCAGCAGGTCGGTTTCGATGCCTTTTTCGTAGTCTTTAAGGGTAGCTACTTTCGAGCCACCTAACGATGCAGGCGGATTACTGCGGAATTTCTCCATCATTTCCTTAATTTCCTCGGCACCGGTTTTTCCTTTTTTGGTGAGCGATATCAGCTTTTCTTTGTAGAAACCATACTGCACATAAGTGTCTATCAATGCCTCGAACAAACTGCTACCTTTATCTTTGTAATAAGCGGTCATCTCTGCAATAAATGCGCTCGATACGATGGCATCCTTATCGCGCACCAATTCGCCGATAAGGTAGCCGTAGCTTTCTTCACCGCCGCCGATAAAGGTTTGCTTGCCTTCAAACTGCGTCATCAGTTCGCCTATGTATTTAAAGCCGGTAAGCGTGTTATAATAGGTTACGTTTTTGGCTTTGGCAATTGCTTCAATCAGGTTGGTGGTAACAATGGTTTTAACAATGTATTCCTTACCGGTAAGCTTGCCTTTTTCCTCCCAGGCGCTTAGCAGGTAATTTATCAGCATGGCGCCGGTTTGGTTACCGTTCAGCAAGATGAACTCGTTATCGGTGTTTTTTACGGCGATGCCCACACGGTCGGCATCGGGGTCGGTGGCTAAAACCAGGTCAGCATCAGTTTCCTGCGCTTTTTTCAGGGCAAGGGTGAGAGCTTCCTTTTCTTCCGGGTTCGGATATACTACGGTTGGGAAATTGCCGTCCGGCGTAGTTTGCTCATCAACCAAAATCACGTTTTCAAAGCCAAAGCGTTTTAAAGCTTGTGGCGTAAGTGTTATACCTGTTCCATGTATTGGCGAATAAACAATCTTTAAATCTTTCTGCCTTTTAATAGCTTCCGGCGAAACCGACAATTTAGCTATCGCGTCCAGGTATTGTTCATCCAGCTCCTCTCCTATTTCTTCAATGTTGGCATCAACACGGTTAAATTTAATATCATCGACGCTGCTGATTGCAGCAACTTCGTCCATTACCGCCTTATCATGCGGCGCCACGAATTGACCACCATCCGCACCGTAAGCTTTGTAGCCGTTATACTCTTTCGGGTTATGGGATGCGGTAAGCATTACCCCGCTTTTGCAACCCAATACCCGTACTGCATACGACAGCTCTGGCGTAGGCCGTAAAGCTTTAAAAAAGTAAACGTGAATATCATTAGCCGAAAATACCTCGGCAGTAATACGCGAAAAGAAATCGGCGTTATTGCGGCTGTCATGCGCAATGGCAACCTTTACTTTTTCGCCGGGGTAGGTCTTTTTCAGGTAATTGGCCAAACCCTGTGTTGCTGCGCCGATGGTGTATTTATTTATGCGATTACTGCCAGCCCCCATAATACCGCGCAAACCGCCGGTACCAAATTCAAGGTCGCGGTAAAACGAGTCGGTAAGTTCGGTATAAGCTTTGTTATCCAATAAGGCCTGCACTTCTTTTTTAACATCGTCGTCATAGCTTCCTTCGAGCCATGCGTTGGCCTTTTGTAAAATGGCCGGGTCTAATTCCTGCATAAGTAGTATTTAATTATCAGTTAATCGGAAATGGTTATCACCCAAATATGATAATAAAAAAGTATTTTCAATAGGTATTGTTTGCGTAAGTTAAAATATTTGGAAGGATGTAATAAGGACTTTGGTTGCAAATAGTGCTTGACGATATTTCTTGTTCGATACCTTTCCTCGTGACGCAGGGCGTTGCCCTGCGCTGGTAGATGTTTCCCTTTCAGGGAAAGCAGATTAAGGTAGAACTTAAACTTAATACCCCGAAGGGGTTACATCTGTCAGCGATGGGTAACACCCATCGCGAAAACGGCTGCCTGAAGGATAAGCCCGCGAGCCTTATCCAAAGAGCCGACAGCCGCAGCAATCCTAATGCATTAAGCAGTTACTTTTTTCCCCTGCTTATCGCTAATGCCTCATTATCACTAACCCTGGTCAAAACTATTTTCCGGATAACATCTTCCGGCAGTGGCTCATCCGGTTTAAAATGAACGGTAGCGCCGGAAACGTTGTAGCCCTTCAGTTCCTCCTTCATCTTTTTCATCAAGGGCGGACTCATGGTATAAAAACTGCAAAAATACTTAGTAACTCCTATACCACACAACATGTAAACGTGCTTAAAACAATGCACCTGGTAGCTAAAGCTTTCTTCGGTGCTGGGTATAATTGATAATATAATCTCACGAAGTTTAATAAGGCAAGGCTTAAATTCCTCTTCCAGCTTCTCAAGATAATCGTCAAATATTTGCTGGCCCGAAGCTTTCATCAGTGTATGTATTGATTCATAAAATCAATCACATCATCTTCTGTCCCTAAAAACGGCCCCGAGGCTTCCATCTTCAGGCTGGCCATAGCAGCGGCAAATTCACCGGCACGCTGAATGTCGTCGCCTTTTAGCCTTCGGAAAAGGTATCCTGCCATGTAGGTATCGCCGCAGCCGGTAGCATCAACCACTTCGCGTGGCCTAAAAGCGGGAATAACATAACGCTTTTCATCATGAAATATCTCTGAGCCCTGGCTGCCGTTGGTTACCACAACTTCTTTCACGCCCCATTCCATTAATTGCTGAGCGCCCTGTTCAGTGGTTTCGCAGCCGGTCAGCGCCTGTAACTCGGCAACATCGGCTTTTACTATCTCCGCGTAGCTGAGTGCGGCTTGCTTATCAGGCCAGCCGGTGGCATATACTTTCTGGTTTTCAACACGGCGCAGGTAACCCTGCACATCTATACTTACGCGTCCTTTCGCCGCCAGGGCGGCAATCAGCTCCACGCCGATATCGCCGGCCAGCAACGGGCCTAAATGAAATAGCTCTGCATCAATGCCGGTAAATTGTTCAGCCTCAAACGGGTCGGCGGTATCTAAAACGTTTTGGGTACGTTCATCCTGGTTTTCGCCGTAAATATTTTCGAAAATTACGGTGTGTGCGCTTGGCAATACCTGTACTTCCACGTCTTTATCGCGCAAAGCGGCAACGTAATGCACTTCGGCCGGGGCCAGGGCGGTCACCAGTAAATAATCGATATCCAGCTTGCTTACCGCACACGAAAAATAATAGGCAGTACCACCGGGCATGTGTTTAATGGCTTTGGTAGTTACCACCTTATCGGATGTAATATGGCCTATGCAGCAAAGTTGAGGCATAATTTAACGTTATAGTAATTTGCAAGATAGGAAAATGTACGGATTTTGGATGTGCGGATGTGCGAATGAAAAAAGATGTACAGATCTGGATGTGCGGACAGGACATTGAACTAAACCAAGCTCCAACGGATCGACACACCCCGGCACAGGTCGCAGGCCTGTGGGGATATATTACGCAATAGCCAAAAAAAATCCGGCCCCCGAAATTTCGGGGGCCGGACAAAAAATCTTTATTAATTAAAGCGTTTAATTGCTTCTGCTAATTAGTAGCTAAAGGTTTTGTTTTTAGTGGCAACCTCTAATATTTTATCGGTAATGCTCATGCGGCTGCCTTTTGCTTTTAACTCGTCGGTTGATACACCGTACTTCTTGTTCCAGTATTCATCTGCTGAATTTGCCTGGATTTGCGTTATTTCTTTGTTGCGCTTTTCGTTTTGCATGCTGTTTTTCATAGTTTTAATTGATTTTAGCGAACGGTTAATGGAATTTAATTTAATAAAACATTACTCTACGCTAGATTGCAATTACGGACTTACAACCTCCTGACCTCAGCCAGTGCTCCTCTTTTAATATTCCTTTAACTATTGTTTAATATTAAAAAACAAACGCTGCTTTGTCAGTTAGCAGTGCTGTAAAGGTAAGGTTAACACATTAACAGAGAATTACGTATGTGTTAAGTTAATGTTAACAATTGCCTTATGAAGTGGCTATGACAATTTTTTTTAAATCACTCCATTCATTTCCTTTCAAATTACGCATTGGATGTTGCCATTTTTGACTATTTAGTTAAATATGTCTATTTTATCTAGCATAAATCAAACAAAAACAATTAATTTATTTATGAAATATAATTTTTAACAATATTTGTTATAAATTTCAGACATAAATTCAATTTACTTTGATATTATAACAAATAAATTAAATAATATTTACTTTTATTGAAAAACACTTCATAAATTACGTTTTTAAAAGTAACTGGTTTTATTATTTTACATTTTCAGTCGTTTATTCATGGAAGAACCAGGTTATTTTAACAAATACAATCCAATTAATGGAGTTTGGGACGAAATGTATGGCGAAAACACAAGTGTTCGCGACCATTACCGTAAAGTCATCGAATATATTTCAGGAGAATCGGCGGATGATTTGAATAAAAAGGAAGAATTAGCCAAAAGGCTGTTCATGAGCCAGGGGATTACCTTTACCGTTTACAATAGCGGCGAGGGTATCGAGAAGATTTTCCCGTTCGATATTATTCCCCGCATCATCACCTCCGATGAATGGGCCTTTGTAGAACGCGGCATCAAACAGCGGCTTACAGCCCTCAACTTGTTTTTAAAAGACGTATATCATAACCAGTTCATCATTAAGGATGGAATCGTACCGATTGATATCATCTACTCCTGCCCTCATTTTTTGCGCGAGATGCACCAATTGCAAGTGCCTTATGATATCTATGTGCACATCAGCGGTATCGACATTATCCGCGATTTCGACGGTACTTTTTATGTGCTCGAAGATAACCTGCGCACGCCGAGCGGCGTGAGCTATATGCTGGAGAACCGCGAAATAACCAAACGACTGTTTCCCGACCTGCTCCCCCAATGCGGCGTTCGCAGCGTTACGGAATATCCCAACATCTTATATAAAAACCTGTTGGCATTATCTCCCCGGCAAATATCGAACCCTACCATCGTATTATTAAGTCCCGGAATCTATAACTCGGCTTACTTTGAACATACCACCCTCGCGCGTCTGATGGGTGTTGAACTGGTTGAGGGGCGTGACCTGGTGGTGAATAACCATAAAGTTTATATGAAAACAACCATCGGCCTGCAATAGGTTGATGTAATATACCGCAGGGTGGATGATGAGTACCTCGACCCGCTGGTATTTAATCCTTCCAGCATGCTGGGGGTAGCCGGCATCATGGGCGCTTACCGCAAGGGTAATGTTGCCATAGTAAATGCCATAGGTACCGGCGTGGCAGATGACAAAGCCGTATACGTTTATGTGCCTGAGATGATAAAATATTACCTGAACGAGGAGCCTATATTAAAGAATGTCCCTACTCATCAATTGGGTAATCCTGACGAGCGAAAGGTAGTATTTGACAACATTAACAAAATGGTTATCAAAAAGACAAACGGCAGCGGCGGTTATGGCATGCTGATGGGCCATGCAGCGTCGGACAAGGAAATAGAAGAATACAAACAAGAAGTAATGAAAGACCCGCGGAATTTCATTGCGCAGCCAACAATCAATTTGTCGGCAGCGCCATGCTATATGCAGGGTACGCTTCAGCCGCGCCGTATTGATTTACGGCCCTACGCCCTTTACGGGCCGGACGGTATAGAGATTGTTCCGGGCGGTCTCACCCGCGTGGCGCTCAAGGAAGGTTCACTCGTGGTAAACAGTTCGCAGGGTGGCGGTAGTAAGGATACGTGGGTGCTGAGTCCCCCGGCCCCCTGAAGGGGGAGTTGATATGCGGATGTTAATTACTGTTCGGATTTCTGATGTGCAGATGTGCGGATGAAAAAATTGAGTTTGACAAATGAATATAGTCTATAATAAAATACAGCAGCAGGCCTTTTTTTACTCCCCCTTCAGGGGGCCGGGGGGCTTGGTATGTTAAGCAGGGTAGCAGCAAGCTTTTATTGGTTAAGCAGGTATATAGAGCGTAGCGACGGCATGCTGCGGATGCTAAAAATAAATTACGCATCGAGCCAGGATACCATACAGGAATTTACCTGGGCCCCCGTGATACGGATTTTCGCCGGAACGTCCGGAGAAGAAACCGAAGAATTGGACAATAACAGCCGGGCAGTGTTAAAGTATATGGTGACAGGCAGAATCAATCATAATTCTATCTTAAACATTATTACCCTGGCCCGCGAAAATGCAAGGGGCGTGCAGGAGCATATCCCGAAAGATTTGTGGCAGTGCGTAAACGAATACTACCACACGGTGAAAGACCCAAGGGTAGAAAAGGCCTTGCTTCGTGATGACCCGATCGGGATATTGGACGTATTGATACGGCAGGTGATGCTTTACTATGGCACAGCCGAAATTGCAATGGAGCGCGGCGAGAGCCGTAGTTTTATGAACATTGGCAAATACCTGGAACGAGCCATACAAAGCGTGGATATATTGGATACAAAATTCAGCTCGGTTACTGACAACCCTGACTTGCTTACCGACACCAGCTACTGGAAACACCTGCTACTGTCGCTTGGTGGTTACGAGCTATACCTCAGAACCTATCGGGAAGGCTTTGAAGCAAGCAATATACTGGAGCAGGTGGTATTAAATAACGATTTTCCGCGCTCGGTCATCTATTCTGTAAACAACATACAGCGTTATTTCGACAGGCTGAAAAACGACAGCAATGCAGATGATTTCAGGGAACTTTCCTTCCAGATTGGCCGGCTGCAAAGCCGCATCAAATACAGCTCGGTTAAGAGTATCGAACAGGAAGGCCTGCACCAGTACCTTACCCAGATACGCAACGATCTTTACGGAATAGGAGACGCGCTGAACAAACATTATTTTGCTAATTCTTAATGATTTGAAAATTTGATGATTTGAAAATGAGAAATCGATTTAAAAATTGTCGCTATGGGGTTACAGGCATCTTCAAATCATCAAATTTTCAAATCATCAAATCAACTATCTTCAAATCTTCCAATTAAATAATCGAACACATGCCCGAATTTGAGATACAACATATAACCCGGTACATTTACGAAGGCCTGGCGCGCGATAGCGCCAACCAAATCATCCTTTATCCTATTAAAGACCAGTACCAGGATGTAATTAAACAGGAATTAACTATTACCGGCCACCCTGCCATTGATATCCATACCGATTATTACGGCAACGAGGTTGGGAGTTTTACCTACAGTGAACCGCACACCGTTCTTACCATCAATTCAAAAGTACTGGTTGCAACCAAACACCGTCAGTTACCTGTGAGCGATATTTTCCCTTCGCAGCAATGGGAGGATTTAAAGCGGTTAAAGTATGCAGTGCCTTACATTGATTTTTTGCGCCTGGAATATTTTGAGGGAATGAGCGAATTAAAGGCCATTGTTAATGACGAGCGACTAAAGGGTGATACCCCGTACCAGGTGGCGGTTGGTTTTTGTAAATACGTTTATGATAATTTCAGCTACATTAAGGGCGTAACTACCGTAGAGACCCGGTTGGATGAGCTGTGGAAATTAAAAGCGGGCGTTTGCCAGGATTTTGCCCATATCCTGATGGAGATGCTTCGCCTGGCCGAAATTCCGGCCCGCTATGTAAGCGGCTACATTTGTACCAGCCGCAACAATATGCGCGGCGAAGGCGCCACCCACGCATGGGCCGAAGCTTATATCCCGGATTACGGCTGGCTCGGCATCGACCCGACCAATAACTGTATTGCCAATGAAACTCACGTACGCCTTGCGGTGGGGCGTAATTTCACAGACTGCTCCCCGGTAAAGGGTGTTTACAAAGGTCCGTCAAATCACAGGCTGGAAGTGGCAGTTTCTGTAGACGATGAGAATGTGCTAAACCATAACCAGCCGCAGGATATAACACCGTCTGTCAGTATTGCTTCATCCGTTTCTAAAAATAGCTACCAACGGCATTTGGAAATTATGCAGCAGCAACAACAGCAGCAGCAATGAAGATATTCATAGTCAAGGGTTCATAGCCGAAAGAAACGGAAATTTAAAACACGCTAAAAATCAATGTACAGCATAACCATCGCTTCCATCGGTCGACTCTGATAAGGTTACAGTCCTGGTTCCGTCGAAAATCATAATCTGTAGGTGTTCACATTTTTGCGCACTGAACACCCCGAACACGTTCACAAAACCCTAATTATCAATATATTACCATTTTAATAATTCACAACAAGCTGATTATCAATATATTTAATTCTACCTCCAAATACGCAAAATGTTTACAGGGTTTACACCTTTCATAGCCACGAGGAAACATATAATTGATAATCAAATCGTTATAAAAAACGGGGTTTACACCTGTCCTCCCGAATTCGGTCGCAAATGTTCCGTTTTTTTTTGCACGAACACCCCGAACACCATGAAACACGCTAATTATCAGATACTTTTCAATTAGTTAATATACAAATCATTAACAATCAAGCTGTTTCATCTTTAAATATTTTTTTAGAGAAATTAAACATCAAAAAAACGCCGGTTTAAGCGAGACGTTTGAATCGGCGCAAGGTCCACCTTTCCTTTTATAAGCAACTCTTTCTATCTACCTTAGCCGGCACAATTGGCTCACGATATTTTAAAATATGTACACATTCAAAGTTACTTTGCGCGTCGTATTTGCCATAACGGCTGCTTGGAATGCCCTCTTAGCAATTACTAATGGCCTTCGCCTTACGGGGCCGACGATGCTCTTTGGTTATTCATTATTTTTCTTTCGATTATTTGTTGATTGGCCATTATCTATAGTTTTCATTTTCTTACTACTGTATAATTGTCTTTTTAAGGGTAGGCCCTTTTCTTTTTTTAAAACCGAGCTCTATTATTTTCTGGTTCAGATTTGCGCATTTATTATCTTCTGTCTTTCATACATAAATTGTACAACATGCCCAAGCTAAATTCGATTTTGCCATTCCATTTCCAATATAGAAACCAATCAATTAAAACATGTGGCTTAGGATTGGAAAAAGCGGCCATTTCCCTCTATAGCCTTTCCATTATCAAACATTTTACCTTTCAAATTCCCGGATTTTCAAATCTTCAAAATAAAAGCAGCATATTTGGCTAACAGATATGGTGTTTTTATTTTCAATTACCTGGGGAACAGTTTCGGGATGGTGGGCGCCTGCCTGCCTGCTATTGGGCGTTTTATATGCCTGGTTATTGTACCGCCAGCCGGTGGGCTTGTCTGATAAGTTCAGGTACCTGCTTTTTGCCGGGCGCGCTATAGTGGTAACCATTATCGCCTTGTTGCTGGTATCGCCATTAATTAAATCTGTAAGCTATAATCCGCAAAAGCCGCTGGTATTGGTATTGCAGGATAATTCGCAATCCATAAAGATGTTTGAAGCTAAAGTCTCCCCTACCGGGGGAGATTTAGAGGGGGCTACTGTGGATGCCTTAAGCAACCTTAAACAGCAACTGGGCGACCAATACAATGTGCAGGAATTTCATTTCGATAAAGACCTGGCCCCCGGTTTAAGCAAAACCTTTAACGGCAAACAAACCGATATGTCGCAGGCGCTGCACCAACTGAATGACCGCTTTGTAAACCAGAACATCGGCGCACTGGTAATTGCTTCCGACGGCTTGTACAACCAGGGCAGCGACCCGCAGTATGAGGCTAAAAACTTTAAAAACAGCATTTACACCGTTGCCCTTGGCGATACCGTTGCCAAACGCGACTTGCTCATTGGCAACATCAACTATAATAAAACCGCTTTTCTTGGTAACGATTTTGAGATTGAGATTTTAACCGAGGCCTACCAAAGCAAGGGTGAGAATATTCGTTTAAGCATAACCGAAGACGGCAACCAGGTAAACCAGCAAAACATACCGGTAACCTCAAACAGCTTTCAAAAACAGGTAACTGTTAAACTGAACGCCGATAAAAAGGGCTTACGCCGGTATAACATCAGCATAGCCCCTGTCAAAAATGAAATATCAACGCAAAATAACTCAGAGGCGATTTATGTAGATGTGCTGGATGCCAAACAAAAAATATTGGTGCTGTACGAGGCGCCGCATCCCGATATCAGTGTTATCAAACAATCTATCGAAGCCAATAAAAACTACGAGGTAAAGGTAAGTTTAGTGTCAGATATCGGAAACGTTAAACCTGCCGATTATAACCTGGTTATTCTTTACCAGCTTACCGCCGCAAGCAATAGCGCTATCCAGAATGTGGTAAAAAGCAAGATACCCGTTTGGTACTTTGTTGGCGGGCAAACCGACTTAGGCAATTTTAATAACCAGCAAAAAGTTAACCACATCAGCTCGAACCGGCTGGAGCTGCAGGAAGTATTTGCACAGCCAACAACCGAGTTTACCGCATTCACTTTATCAGATTCGTCTCGCAGGAAACTAAACAGCCTCCCGCCTTTAATGGCTCCGTATGGCAGCTATTCTGTTCCGCCGCCGGGCGAAGTGCTGCTGAAACAGCGCATTGGCAGTGTGCCCGTACCTTTCCCTTTACTGTCTTTTGCTGATGACGGCGGTCGCCGCACTGGTATACTAACCGGCGAAGGCCTGTGGCGCTGGCAACTGGCCGAATACCAAACTTACAGCAATCACCATACGCTGGAGGAAATTTTCGGGCAGGGCGTGCAGTACCTCACCGCCAATGCCAACCGCCAGCGGTTCATCGTTTACACAGCCAAACATGTTTTTGATGAAGGCGAGAACGTGCTGATTAATGCAGAGCTTTATAACGATGCGCTGGAATTAATAAATACCCCTGACGTTCACATCGAGCTGAAAAACCAGGCCGGTAAAAACTATAGCTTCCTTTTCAGCCGCAACGATAAAAGCTACCAGTTGGATGCCGGCCCGCTGCCTGTGGGCGAATACAGCTACATGGCCACCGCAAAAAATGGCGATAGAGTGTTTATCGTTACTGGTCAGCTTACCGTAAAACCATTAAACCTGGAGTCGCGGCAGAGTGCGGCTAACCACCAGCTTTTAAATACCATCGCCAAACAAAGTGGCGGGCAAATGCTACAGCCATCGCAGGTGGGCCAGCTGTCCAATTTAATTCGCAAGAATGAAAATATCAAAACCGTGGTTTACGAAGACAAACGCTACCACGATATTATTGATGTGAAATGGATCTTCGCGCTGGTACTGGCTTTACTAAGTCTCGAGTGGTTTTTAAGAAAACGGGAAGGAGGAGTATAGTGGTTAACATTTCCGCAATCATCGAAATTTCAGGAACGGTGGCATTCGCTATCTCCGGCGCGTTTTCGGCCATGCAAAAGCGGTTGGACGCATTCGGTGTATTGATAATGGGCTTTGTTACAGCAGTAGGCGGTGGGACTATCAGGGATGTACTAATCGGTGATACCCCGGTAGCCTGGATGCGTGATTATCAGACTCCGCTCATTATACTCGGCACAGTTATCGCCACTATCATCTTCAGAAATTATCTTAAACACCTTAAAATAACCTTGTTTCTGTTTGACGCGCTGGGCCTGGGCTTGTTTACGGTTATCGGGATGCAAAAAGGGGCAAATATTGGCTTAAATCCCGGCATTTGTATAGCGCTGGGCACTATCACCGGCTGTTTCGGCGGCGTGGTACGAGATATATTGCTGAATGAAATACCCCTGCTGTTTCATAAAAAAGAAATCTACGCTACCGCCTGCATTATAGGCGGCGTTATTTATTTTTTACTGCTACCGGTTTTGGATGCAAACGTGGTGAAAGTGATAGCCGTTGCACTGATTTGCAGCATCCGCATAATCTCTGTAAAACGCAATTGGAGCCTGCCTAAGTTTTATGCGTAAGAATTGATAGTGAGGGTTTTTTGTCATTCTGAGCAAGAGCGAAGAATCTTTACAGAGCGATATTCGCGCAGGACAGGTATGCAGTCTACCTATCAATCACCTACCTATCAAATACTTAATATTCTTCACTCTATCTCAGAATGACAAATCTATTAAACACCGGAACCTGCTCAATTTTATGTGTAGATAGTAAGACAATTATTTCTTTGTCATTCTGAGCAAGAGCGAGGAATCTCTACAAAGCGACATTCACACAGGATAGGTATGGTAGCGACCTGTCGCTCGCCTACCTGTCAAATGCTTAAGATTCTTCGCTCTCGCTCAGAATGACAAATCGGATTTAATTTTAACTTCCCCTTCTATTATCATAAATTACAGCCAAATTCCCCACAACACATCATGGCTGATACCACGGGTACCGACAACCATAAACTTTTAGGCCTCGACCACCTGCGGGCATTCGCCATTATTTATATGCTTTGTTTTCATTACAAATTTTTCGGTCACCCCAGCTGGGAAGTGGCGCCGGGCAGCTTCGGGTGGACGGGCGTAGATTTATTTTTTGTTTTAAGCGGATTTTTAATTGCCGGCCAGCTATTCGGCCGGGTAGCCGACGGCAAGCCCATACAGGTTAAAGAGTTTTTTATTAAACGCTTTTTCAGGATTATCCCGCCCTACTTCCTGGTGCTGATTTTATATTTCACCTTCCCGGTTTTAACCGAATGGGGGCATTTGTCGCCGGCATGGAAGTATTTCACATTCACCCTAAACTTCGGTCTCGACCTATCGAAATACAATGCCTTTAGCCATGCCTGGTCGCTTTGCGTCGAGGAGCAATTTTATTTGATATTGCCCTTATGCTTTTGGTTATTTACCCGCTTTAAGGGCGGCAAATGGTCATGGATTCTTCTTGTCTCGTTGTTTGTGGCCGGCTTCCTGGTTCGTCTTTATTGCTGGCATTACCAGGTGATACCTCGCATGGCCGATGAAGAGCTTCGTCCGCTCTGGAACAAGTATATTTATTATCCAACTTACAACCGGCTGGATGGCCTGTTAGTGGGCGTAAGCATAGCCGGACTATTTACATTCTATCCCCAAATAAAAGATTGGGCCAACCGGAATACTGCTTTATTAATGCTGACTGGCATCGCTACACTTATACTTGCCTATTTTGTCTGCATCCCAAAGGAGGGTTATGATGCAACCTTATATGGCTTTACGCTGGTGTCTTTCGGTTATGGTTTTATAGTTGCGGCAGCGGTTTGTCCCGCCAATTTTCTTTATCGTTTTAAATCAAGATTTACGGCGCTTATTGCCACGCTATCCTATTCCATCTATCTGGTGCATAAAATTGTGATACATATTACACAGGTGCTGTTAGAGAAGGTTGGCTTGGATAAAAACAGTGGATTGATGATGGTTTGCTGTTTCCTTGCAGTCGTATTCGTTGCGCTGCTAATGCGGTATTTGGTGGAAAAGCCGGCTTTGCGGTTGAGGAATAAAGTCTTGTTAAAGATAAAATGCAGAAAAGCAATTCCGGTTTCGGTGTTAAGTGTCGATTAGTTTAACCGGGGTTGTTGGAAAAATATGGACCGTGCCGATGGCACTCCCCGGTGTTGGCTTAATTACCCCGGATTAAAATCCGGGGCTACAATATCTATCGGGCCGATGGCCCTTGGAAAAATCAATAATGAAAAAGAGGCGTAGCCTCGGCCAATATTGTAGCCACGGGTTTTAACCCGTGGTAAAGCGACAAAACAAAATTGAGAACCGTAGGTTCGGCACATCTGCCTGAGATGATAGACATTATTCAGACCGATGGCCTTTGGAAAGCCGGCTAAGCTCTCTCGTTATCTATCCCTCATCACCCTCCATCAAATCGTAAACCTGCTGCATATAAGCTGCTTCGTCCATGGCGGCGTGAAAATTTTCCCATTGCTCGGTGGTGAAGGTAAGCTGTACATCGTCCACTGGCGTTCGCATCACCACGCGTTCCTGTCCATCGGGAAAGGGAAATGAATGCGCATCGAACGACAGCTCCCCTGCAAAATTTTTGAACTGCATAAACTGTTGTATCGAAAAGCTTAAAATCAAATTATTATGCCAGATAAACATACAACGGCATTCGGTGCAACGGCTAATAACCGACTCACCCACATGGCTCAACACCCTGGAATCGCACATAAATTCTCCTCAATTAAATCCGTGGGAAAACTTACGAAGTTTCCAAAACTTCGTAAGTTTCATCGGCTTCGTAAGTTCAATAAGTTAGCGCCTGCCCTGTAAAATGCAAAAGTGCTTAAGCATTCATCAACAGGGTAGGACTTTGTATCATCAGGCCTTCGCCAGGTAATTGGCGATAACCTTGCGGGCTTCTTTTTTATTCTTATCAGCGTCCCACTTTTCATGCGCTGATTGATCGGCCATGTCAAACAGTTGCTCGTAAAGGGCTTTGTTATTTACCTTGCCTTTTAATTTAATAACGGCTTCCTTATCATAAACCTCGTCCCATACCTGCCTAACGGCAGTCCAGTAACCTTGTTGGCGTTTCCACCAGCCTTTGGCGTAGGCAAATTTAGCTTCGTCGGCGTGGGTGAATTCTTCGTATCCTTTTTCGCGCACCAGCAGCCTGTCGCTTTCGCTGCGCATTACTTTTTTATTGTCCTGCTCAAACATCCAGCCGTTTGCGGTCAGGTATATGCGGTTACCGCGCTGTAAAACGTTATAATCTCCTCGTTTGGTAAACTCGCGGCGCGGCAGTGGGGAGTCGCACTCGCTTTGCCACTGGTGGCGACCGTCAACATGTACCCAGGTGCCAATACTCTCATACCGCGGACCATCATCTACCTGGAAAACCTTTTGCACCCAGCGGCCTTTCCTGTCGGCTTCGCTAAGCTTTATGTTTCTCCAAACATTATCTTTATCATATACCAGCATCTCGGGCGATTCGTAAACCCAGTCTTCACGCCAGTGCTTAATAATGGAGCTGTCGCCGGTAAGCAATAAATGCTGTATCACTATTTTGTTGGGCGAATCCTGCTCAACCACGGCCATTTCATAGCCGCTTGCATGATACTGCGGGTAAAATTTGTAGCTGGTATCCTGCGTAAAAGTCTCCGCATAATTAAACGTCACCTTATAACATCCACCAAGCGCAAGTATCGCCTTACGGTCTTCTTCAAATTTGCTTTGGGCTTTTGTAATGCCCTGAAGCGTTGCCAGAGCCAGGGTGAGGTACAGAATTTTTTTCATGCCGGATGTAATTTAATCGAGCCAGTAGTTGATGAAACAAAGTAAAACCTTATTTAGAATAAATCCAAATAAAAATAAAAATGTTTATAGCATGCACTTTATACAACTACTAACCTCAAAACCTTAAGAATTTCAGTCCATTTCTGCAAAAGTTAATTAGGTTTGCTACTTATTACTAAACCGGCACCATGAACGACCTACATTCAAATCTTGTTGTTAGACTTAACTATTTAATTGGCCTGCTTGACATTTCGTCGCGGCATTCATTTGACAAGATAAAGGACCATCGTGCAATTTCGGAATTTGATAGCGTCGGAGAAATATATGACAATCAATACGCTATTTATAAAAACCAAATTACTACTTCGGCAATTTTGTTAGGCTATGCTCACTTTGGCGTTCTTGACAGATTTGATTATTGCTTGTCTTAAGAAACAACCTAAAAAATTACTACCAGATAGTAAATCTCAGAACAAGGATAAGACTTTGACATACCAACAACTCCTGCTTGCGGATAGTTATGAGACTCTACTAAATGAGCTTATAGAAAAAGAGGTTAGGAATATTATGTATAAGTCAATGCATGAAATCCTGGATTATCTTAAAAGGAAACTAAAATTAAAATGGGACGCGAGTATAAACGAAGAAATAATCGTTGCAAATAGAATACGCAATTGTTGTATGCATAACAACTGTCTTGCAGACAAAGCCTTAGTAAAAGACCCAAGATTCAAAGAAGGTCAAGAAATAGAGTTAGATGCAGGTGTGGTACATTCTTTCGGAATTAAAGCGAGACAGTTTACCAGGCAGCTTTGGGAGTCAGCGAACACCCAATATTCTTTTAATTCGTAAAAAGGTTTTGTGAAAGATTTTAAGCTGTCCTTTTTTATAAATTCGCTATCAATCGTTGAAGCTCTCTGTTGCTAATTGAAGCAGTTTCAGATTTATCGTAAATCGAAATCAAATTGACTATTGTTTCAGTCTCCAATTCTTCCAGGTTGGCTATTAATTCGGTTTCCAAATAAGAAATAACTCTCGCGCCGCCGCTTTTGCCTTTACCTTTACTGGAAATTTTTATCCGTATTTTAAAGGTATTGTTACCCAGCGGAGTTCCTAACGTCGGATTTTTATTTAACTCTGCTTCCAAATTTTCCAATTCGGCCACAAGTGATTTGTAACGCTTAAGCAATGGCTTAGCCTCTTTTTTAAAGTTAGAGGTGATTTTAATCGTGACTTTCACTCAAAAAATCGGATAAGGATTGTAAGGTTTTGCCTTTAGCACGCGCGTTTTTCACTTCTGCGATGCCCTCTTGTATGCCGGTCAATATCGACAGTTTTTTATTCAGCTTTTCAACCTGGCCGTTAAGATCATCCCAGGTTTTAACAGGCACTAAAACATTCGTTTTGTGCCCCTTTTCATCGATAAGATATTTAACTGCGGATGACATAAGACAAATATAGGAAAAAGTCTCTTTATATATTCGTAGCCAAAATCGTTCACATAACTAAACAAAAAACCCCCGCATATTGCGAGGCCTTGGAGAAACTTAGAAGTTTTATAGGGACATTAATTCTTCATCAAATTAATAAAATCATCAAACAAATACCTGCTATCATGCGGGCCGGGTGATGATTCAGGGTGATATTGAACCGAAAATGCTTTTTTTCCTTTTACGCGGATACCTTCTATCGATTGGTAGTTAAGGTTAACGTGGGTTATTTCTACCTTATCAGAAGCCCTTACCGCTTCAGGCACAACGCCGAAACCATGGTTCTGCGAAGTAACTTCGCAATGGTCGATGATAACGTTCTTAACCGGGTGGTTTAATCCGCGGTGACCGTTAAACATTTTTATAGTCGGTATATCATTAGCCAATGCCAGCAACTGGTGACCAAGGCAAATACCGAACATCGGTTTTTCTGAGGCCAATACTTTCTTTACTGTATCTACCGCATAAGGCATAGCCGAAGGGTCGCCGGGGCCGTTGGAGATGAAGTAGCCGGTCGGGGCGAAATCCTTTTCCATTTCTTCGAACGAAGTTTTCGCAGGGAATACTTTGGCATAAACATCGCGATCGTCAAAATTGCGCAGGATGTTTTTCTTTACTCCAAGGTCTAATACTGCTACACGATAAATAGCATTTTCATCGCCAAATGTATAGGTTTCAGTAGTTGACACCTGTGAAGAAAGCTCTAAACCATCCATTGAAGGTACTTCGTCAAGCTTTGCTTTCAACTCGTCTAAATCCAGGATTTCTGAAGAGATAATAGCGTTCATCGCACCCTTATCGCGGATATGCCTTACCAGCTGGCGGGTATCGATATCAGAAATACCCACAATGTTCTGCTCCTGGAAATAATCCTGTATCGACTCATTGGCCTGTTTTCGGCTGTAGGCTATATTGTAGTTTTTACAAACCAAACCGGCAATCTGTATCTTACCGGACTCAACCTCTTCGTCGGCTATACCGTAGTTACCGATGTGTGCGTTGGTGGTAACCATTATCTGCCCGAAGTATGACGGGTCGGTAAAAATTTCCTGGTAACCGGTCATGCCCGTATTAAAGCAGATTTCGCCGGTGGTAGTTCCCATTTTTCCGGCAGCTTTTCCATGAAACACAGTTCCGTCAGCCAGTAATAATACTGCAGGTAATTTGGTGAAATAAGTCATTAGCTAAAAAATTTGAATGATTAAAAATCCGGTTTGCCTGGTGCAGCGCTCCGTGAAAAAGGTTAGAAGTATAGAAGAAAAAAACCTCCTGATTCACGGGTGCAAAGGTAAGGAAAGATTTCGGATTTCGGATGTTCGATTTTGGATTTTATTCACATTTCGGATATCGGAATTTCGATTTCGGATTTATGTTAATCAGCGATTTAAAATAATTGCCCTTCAGGTCTAAAATCAACACAAAATCGTCGTATAAATTCTCATTTTCAAAATTCCGAAATCGAAATTCCGAATTCCGAAATAACACTACATTTGTACCCACAAACAACTTTACCCTTATGTCAATCCACAAAGAGGTTAAACGCATCACCACGCACATTTTGCAGGAAATGAAGAACCGCGGTGAAAAAATCAGCATGCTTACGGCTTATGATTATTCCATGGCCACCGTAGTAGATGAAGCCGGAACCGATGTAATCCTTGTAGGCGATTCAGCCTCAAACGTTATGGCAGGCCACGAAACCACCCTGCCCATCACCTTAGATCAAATGATATACCACGCCTCGTCAGTTGTGCGTGCGGCCAAACGGGCATTGGTTATTGTCGATTTGCCTTTCGGCTCATACCAGGGAAATTCCAAGGAGGCACTTAACTCGGCTATCCGCATTATGAAAGAATCCGGTGCGCATGGGATAAAGATGGAGGGCGGCGTGGAGATAGCCGAGTCGGTTACCCGAATACTCACTGCAGGCATCCCGGTAATGGGGCATTTGGGGCTTACGCCGCAGTCTATATATAAGTTCGGAACTTATACAGTAAGGGCCAAACAGGAAGCAGAGGCGCAAAAACTAAGGGAGGATGCTTTAAAATTGCAGGAACTGGGCTGCTTTTCAATAGTGCTCGAAAAAATCCCGGCAGCGCTTGCCAAAGAAGTAAGTGAAAGCTTAAGCATCCCAACCATAGGCATAGGTGCAGGAAAGCATTGCGATGGCCAGGTTTTAGTGATACACGATATGCTGGGCATTAACAAGGGCTTTAGTCCGCGTTTTTTAAGGAAATACGCCGACCTGCACCAGGTAATGAACAATGCCATACAGAATTATGTTAAAGACGTAAAGGACAAAACGTTCCCGAACGATAAGGAAGAGTATTAGGGAAGTTCATGGTTGAAGCAGTTCATGGTTCATAGTTAATGGTTCATGGCCGCTTCAGTTTTTTACCATGAACTATGAACCATCAACTATGAACTCTTTCTATGAACTATGAACCATGAACCAAAAAATTAGATACGTCAACCACGAGATTACCGACGATGATATCCTCTACGAGGATAATCACCTGATAGCGATTAATAAGCGCGCGGGCGATATTGTGCAGGTTGATGATACGGGTGATGAATCGTTAGAGGACAAGGTTAAGAAATACATCGCCAAAAAATATAACAAACCCAACGGTGCTTTTTTAGGTGTAGTGCATCGTTTAGACAGGCCTGTTAGCGGTGTAATCCTGTTCGCTAAAACCAGCAAAGCGCTGGAACGCATCAACGCCATGTTTAAAGGCCGCGAGATGCACAAAACCTACTATGCGGTAGTCCGCAACCGGCCGAACCCGCCAGCCGGAACGCTGGTTCACTGGCTGGTAAAAAATCCGCAGAAAAACGTTACCAAGGCACACGACAATGAGGTAAAAGGTAGCCTGCGATCGGAATTGAGCTATAAGTTAATAGCAGAGCTTGGCGGCTATTACCTAATTGAAGTAGACCCGATAACCGGCCGCCCGCACCAGATACGCGTACAGCTTTCAACCCTTGGCTGCCCGATTGTTGGCGATAATAAATATGGCTATCCCCGCGGCAGCTTACGCAAAAGCATCTGCCTGCATGCCCGCCGGCTGGAATTTGTACATCCTATCAAAAAAGAGCCCATTGTAATTATAGCAGCTACCCCACGCGATGGTTTTTGGGAGCGGTTTGAGGGACTGATGGTTAGTGAATAATCTATTTTATCCCGTGCTCCTTCAGCACCTTACTAATATCCACCTGCCATATATATTGCTCGGTCGGTACGGTTACACCAGCCGCATTCTGTTGGTTGCAGAAATAAAGAGTCTTTAAATCGGGCGATAAACGTGCCTCTACGCCGAAAACTTTATCACACGATAGCGCCAATCTCAAATCAATTGGATCACTCCATCCGTTTGGCGTACGAAAAACAATAAACAAGTCTGCCCTGCGCGATATCGCAGGCGGGCGGCCTGACGAAAATACCAGGAACGATTCATCAGGTGCTACCGCAGGGTCAACATCGCCATAGCCGGGTAAGCTAAATGATGAAGGTGTTGGCTGCTCATATTTGCCATTGCGATACTGTGAGCGGTAAGTATGAAAGCGACCGGTCGTATCGGGCTTCATAAAATATATGCTGCCATCAGCCGTAACCGCCGGGCTAAATATGGAAGTGTTTTGATTAATAACATCAGGCAATCGCTTCGGCTCTCCCCAGACTTTTTTGGTTAGTTCAACCTTCCACAAATTGCCGCCTTTACCGGGATAAGTTTGTTTACCCCATGAGCCATCAATGTTTTTGCCACCTTCGGTTATCGGGCGGCTTGAGGCGAATACGATATACTTGCCGTTAGGCGCAAATGCCGGCTCCAGGTTAGGAAAATCGCCGCTGAAAGGAGCGGCTAACGGCGCCATCCATTTACCACCTTTTTTATAGGATACCACAATATTAATACCCTTATCATTCGATTGCCCAAAATACACCGATTTACCATCCGGCGCAAAAGCCGGCGCTGCTACGCGATTGGTAGTTACGGGAATATCACCGGGCGCAAATAAAATAGCGTCGGTTTTGGATTTGTTGGTATCTATGGATTGACTGGCGTTTGCTGTGATATGGGCGGCTGACACCAGGAGCATCGTTGCCATGATTACTTTTTTCATCGGTTAGTTTTAGTTTGAAATTGGTTTTCTTAAACTAACTACCGGATAAATTACGCGGACTGAAAATTATTTAAATGAGATGAGAAGTATTTTTAATGGATAAGGTGGATTGCTCAATTGGGCGATATCGTCATCAAGGAAATATATTATCTATCGTTTGCTATTTGCTGCATTAGGTCGTCCCATTCTTCGTCAGTAAACGGTCCAGGAACGGGTAAATTTTCGAGTGATTTTAACCACATTTCATTATTTATCACAGTCCCCTCACCTTCTCCCAAATCCGTTCATCCACCAAAACACCTTCTTTCAGGCTTCGTTCCCTGGTTCGCAATGTATTTTCGCCAGGGTAAGCAATAAAGCCACCATCCGTTGCCGGGCTTGTTTTGGTATATTCAATAACCTCATCAATAGCTTGTTGTGTGGATGGGTTATTTCCCGGTTTTATACAGATGAATACCTGGCAATTGCTGGCTTCTTTTCCGCTTTCGGTGATTTTAGCGGTCGAGTTTCCCTCGCTAAGTACGGTAGCCAGCAAATCCAGCATCATGGATAGTCCGGAACCTTTCCAGAAACCCACGGGTAATAACCTTTTCGATTCCAAAATTTCGGCTGGGTCGGTGCTCAGCTCACCTGCTGAATTGTACCCCCCGGCTATGGGCAGTTGTTCGTTGTTATTTTTATACTGGTTCAGCTTCCCAACGGAATATTGCGAAATAGCCATATCCAATACCACATGCCCACCGTCGCGCGGTACGGCAATAACTAATGGATTGTTACCTAACCGCGGCTCCGTCCCTCCCCATGGCGGCAGGTTGGCTATGGTGTTGGTAAAGCATATACCAATCATTCCTGCTTCGGCAGCTTGCCAGCCATAAGCGCCGGCCCGCATCCAGTGGTTAGTATTCTTTAAGGCTACGCAGCCTATGCCGTGATGCTCCGCAAGTTCTATAGCCCTGTCCATGCAAAAGCGAGCGTTCAGCATACCTGGTCCTAAATTTCCATCCCATTGCTCCAGCGCACCAAATCCGTTTTCCTTCGTTGGTTCAGCATCACGATCAATCAAACCTTCTTTAACAAATTCAACAAAAACAGGAAAGCGGTTTAATCCGTGAGAAGAGACCCCATCGCGGCTGTTTTCGGTAAAAATAGTGGCGCAAAGATTTGCCTTCTCCTCAGTAAAATTTAAAGAAAGCAGCACTCTTTTAAATTCGGCTTGAAGGGTATTAAATGGAATTCGCATATTGGGTTGGTTAAACATGGCTTCGGAACGTATCAAAACTAATAAACTTTTTCTTTTGAGCTTTTGGTTTTCCGGACTTTAGGTTCTATATGTAGATCAGTTTAACAATAATAATCTGCTAAATCTGTTTAATCCAAATAATCTGTGGTCTATTTTTTACTTTTGCCGCCAGAGTTTTCATGAAAAAAAGATATCCGTTACTCCTGCTACTTATCGCTATAGGCTTAATCGTTAACTCCTGCAAAAAAACAGGACAAAACGCTATAGCCACTTTATTTACCGGCGGCACCTGGAAACTGGCTTCAATTGAAACAAAAAACTATATCGGCAATCAGCAATTGTCAGATACTTCTATCAACGACACTTGCTCGCAGTTTTTCACTTTCAAAACGGACAACTCCTGCACCTATACTAATTTTAGTTGTGTAACCCAGACCACCAGCGGCACATGGACACTGGCAAAAAACCAATTATACCTGTATGCTGATATACCGCTAAAAGCCAAACCGGATACTACCGTTAACCCATTCAATAATGCACATATAAAAACGCTGGGCCAGTATTCTATGGTGCTTGAGACCGGCGACATCGCGCCCAATTACTCTTTAACTCAGCCGCGTACTATAGTGGTGTACGGGTTCGTCCGGCAAACCTCCGCGGGCGCACAGTAATACTGCAACAGCGAATTTGACAGCTGCCGTATCAATTCCTTATCGATAAGAACGATATCTTTAGCTCAAAAACAAATGACCGGCGACTAATTGAATGTAGTTACCGAAAATATCCCCGATTATTCGATTAAAGAAATCCCAGGGGGTGATACTTGTTAATAAAAGCTTTACCATTGCCGGTTTGGAGACGCCGCTGCCATCCGGTAAGCATTGATAAAGCGATTAAAGCGTTGTAAAAATAGTTGAATAGTACCCCAGCCTATTTAATTAAAGGTATCGCTCCAGATTAATTAATAATTTAATAACAGCTTAATTTACTGTTCAATCAATAACTATTACTTCGAAACGCTTATATTTGATGCGTTGCACATTTTATTGTAACTAAAATGTTACCTTTCAAAAATGATTTGATGCTGTTGTAACGCAGGTACAATACCTTTACCACTTTATAGGATACGATTGAATGAAAAAGAGAATTGCCATTTTTGCTTCCGGTTCGGGGTCAAATGCTCAAAAAATTATGGAGCATTTTAAACGCAATACAGAAGCCGAAGTAGTATTGATACTCACCAATAATCCACAGGCTTACGTTTTACAACGCGCCGATAATTTTGAGATCCCTTCGCATGTTTTTACGCGTCATGAATTTTACGACTCTGACGATGTTATTGCACTTTTAAAAAACCTGCAGGTAGATATTATTGTGCTGGCGGGTTTTCTGTGGCTGGTGCCGGGAACGTTACTGAAAGCATTCCCTAATAAAATCATCAACCTTCATCCGGCCCTGCTACCTAAGCATGGTGGCAAAGGCATGTATGGCGACAACGTACATAAGGCAGTTCTTGCCGACGGTGACGATGAATCGGGTATTACCATCCATTTTGTAAGCGACCAGTATGATGACGGTGAGGTAATACACCAGTCGCGCTTTAAAATTGAGCCGGGCGATAACCTGGAAGTAATAAAATTTAAAGGCCAACAACTGGAGCATCAGCATTTTCCAAGGGTGATTGAGAGTTTACTGAAAAAGATGAAAAGCTAAGGGTTAGTTAATTAGAGATTAGCTGGTCTTATTTATTTCACCTTCACATACCTCGCCCCGCAAGCCTCAAAGCACCTAATCGGCCCATCAGGGCTCATGCTTATCGTGTCATTTTTAATAGCATAGCGATAATTTTGTAGCGTATTATCTTTTGATGTAAAAGTAAGCGTAACAGAGTCTTTAATCGCGTAGCTTACATATTCAGGGAAAGCGGTACCTTCCAATTTCCCATTACTTTCAAATTGAATATAAACTACGGCGCTGGTTGGTACGGGCCGCCATTTTCCGCTGCCATCGCCTGGGTCGGCTAAGCTTTCCGTTAGTTTCCATTTTCCGGTTAAAGTAGTGTTGGCGGTGTGACTGTCTTTTTTGCAGGTCGCAAAAAAGACGGCGGCAAGCAATATTACCAGGAAAAGGGTTGACTTTTTCATAATGACTTTTTTAATAATTACGTACCCAATCACCAGAACGCTACAAAGCTAACGAATACCATTTTCAGTCATTAAGGAGGACTACTTGCAACGTCCAGCAACGCCATTTTCCTTCAGTGAAAATTATTTAAAAAAAACTGACTTCCAACCTCTAATCTCTAACCACTAATCCCTACCTTTGCGGCTCAAAAAAGTCCCTGTAAATGAGCGAGTCAGTGCAAATAAAAAATGCTTTAATTTCTGTTTATTATAAAGATAATTTAGAGCCTATAATTCATGAGTTAAGCCGCCTTGGCGTAAACATATATTCAACCGGCGGAACGGAAACATTTATCCGCAATTTGGGCGTTAGCGTTATACCGGTAGAAGACCTTACTTCTTACCCATCCATCCTGGGTGGCCGTGTTAAAACATTGCATCCCAAAGTTTTCGGCGGAATTTTGGCCCGCAGAAACTTTGCCGGCGACGAGCAGCAGCTTGCACAATATGAGATTCCGGAAATTGATTTGGTGATGGTTGATTTGTACCCTTTTGAGGAAACCGTACAATCAAACGCCGAAGAAGATGAGATAATTGAAAAAATTGATATCGGCGGTATTTCTTTGATACGTGCAGCCGCTAAAAACTTTAAGGACGTAACAATAATTGCGTCGAAAAAAGATTACAGTGAATTGGAAGAAATCCTGAAAACACAGGGAGGTGCAACCACTATCGACCAGCGCCGTTCGTTTGCACAGCGTGCCTTCAATATTTCATCAAACTACGACACCGCAATCTTTAAATATTTTAACCAGGAAGAACCCCTGCAGGTATTTAAGGAAAGCATACAAACCAGCCAGGTTTTACGTTACGGCGAGAACCCGCACCAGCGCGGTGTATTTTACGGCGAGCTGGACCGCATGTTTACCAAACTGCACGGCAAAGAACTTTCATACAACAACCTTGTGGACGTTGATGCCGCGGTTGCTTTGATTGATGAGTTTACCGAACCTACCATCGCTATTCTAAAACATACCAATGCATGTGGTATTGCGTCGCGCAGTCACATCAAGGAAGCCTGGATAGACGCATTAGCCTGCGACCCGGTTTCGGCATTCGGCGGTGTGATCATTGCTAATGATGAAATCGACGCCGAAACGGCAACCGAAATCAGCAAGATATTTTACGAGGTATTGATAGCGCCGGCTTTCACTGACGAGGCTGTTGAGATACTAAAAGAGAAAAAGAACCGTATTATACTGATTCGCCAGAAAGTTGAATTGCCTGCAAAGCATTTCAAAACTTTATTGAATGGCATTATTGAACAGGATAAGGACGAAGTAATTGAAGGGCCGGAACAAATGACGCCAGTAACTAACAGGAAACCTACGGAACATGAGCTGCGCGACTTGTTTTTTGCAAACAAGATTGTAAAACATACCAAATCGAACACCATCGTTTTTGCTAAAAATAACCAATTGATGGCAAGTGGTGTAGGCCAAACTTCAAGGGTCGACTCATTGAAACAGGCCGTTATAAAAGCGCACAGCTTCGGTTTTGATTTGAACGGCGCGGTGATGGCTTCCGATGCCTTCTTCCCTTTCCCTGATTGCGTTGAATTGGCCGCAGAAGCAGGAATTGTAGCAGTTTTACAACCTGGCGGCTCAATAAATGACAAGCTTTCTGTTGAAATGTGCAATGAAAAAAACATTGCGATGGTTACAACGGGAGTGCGCCATTTTAAACACTAAGAATCAAAACCTAAAGCACGAATTTTACCGGTTTTGATGAATTGAAAAATATTCATCTACTAACTGAAAAGGCGTCGATTAATTCGTTTTAATTAGCTTACATTCGTGAAATTGGTTTACTTAATACTTAATTTTGCACCTAATTTTTGAAATAATACCAAATGGGTCTATTTAATTTTTTCACACAGGAAATCGCCATCGATTTAGGTACCGCAAATACCCTCATCATACATAATGACAAAGTTGTTGTTGACGAACCGTCAATAGTAGCTTTCGACCGTACAACCAACAAAGTTATCGCCATAGGCAGGCAGGCCATGCAGATGGAAGGCAAAACCCACGATAACATCCGCACCGTGCGCCCGCTTAAAGACGGTGTAATTGCCGACTTTAACGCTGCCGAGCACATGATACGCGGCATGATAAAAATGATTAACCAGGGCAAAGGATGGTTCTTCCCGTCATTGCGTATGGTTATCTGTATCCCGTCAGGTATTACCGAAGTTGAGAAACGCGCCGTGCGTGACTCGGCCGAGATTGCCGGCGCCAAAGAAGTTTACCTGATACACGAACCAATGGCCGCCGCCGTCGGTATCGGAATTGACGTTGAGGAACCGATGGGCAACATGATTATCGATATTGGCGGTGGTACTACGGAAATTGCCGTAATCGCTTTATCGGGTATCGTTTGCGACCAGTCTATCCGCGTGGCAGGTGATAATTTCGACTCTGATATCGTTCAATATATTCGTCGTCAGCACAACATTATGATTGGTGACAGAACTGCAGAAAAGATAAAAATTGAAGTTGGCGCCGCCCTGCCGGAAATTGCCGACCCACCAAGCGATTTTGCTGTACAAGGCCGCGACCTGATGACCGGCGTACCGAAACAGATAATGGTATCCTATTCAGAAATTGCGCATTGCCTTGATAAATCAATCTCGAAGATTGAAGAAGCGATATTAAAGGCGCTGGAAATTACCCCTCCGGAACTTTCAGCAGATATTTACCAAACCGGTATTTATTTAACCGGCGGTGGTGCATTATTGCGTGGCTTAGACAAGCGTATCGCCGCCAAAACCAAGCTACCTGTACACGTAGCGGAAGACCCGCTTCGCGCTGTAGTACGCGGTACAGGCACAGCCTTGAAAAACATAGGCAACTTTAAATTTTTGATGCAATAATTTTGTGAGTGGTGAGTGGGGAATGGTGAGTAGTTTTTGGTTTACTTACCTTTTTCCACTCACTACTCACCATTCACCACTCACAGCCCATGCGCAACCTGTTAATTTTCATTACCAAGTACAACGCATTCTTCCTGTTTATCATCTTCGAGGTCATCTCGCTGATAGTGTATGTAAAGTATAACTCTTTTCAGAAGGCAAGCTTTATCAATTCGGCAAATGGGGTTACCGGGGGCCTGTATGCAAAGGTAGACGAGTTTAACAGCTACCTCACCCTAAAAGATGATAATGACAATCTGGCCCGCGAAAATGCAAGGTTGCGCAATCAACTGAAATCGTCATTTTATATTGATACCGCTAGCAAACATAAAGTCGTCGACACAAACTACAAGCAGCAGTATGAATATATTGTTGCCAGGGTGATTAATAATTCTGTAAACAAGAGCTACAACTATCTCACCATAAACCGGGGCAGCCAGCAGGGCATTGCCAAAGGGATGGGCGTAATAAGCAACCTGGGGATTGTAGGGAAGGTGATGTTTGTATCCGCACATTATGCTGTTGTGCAGTCGCTATTGCATAAGGATTCAAAGTTTAGCGCTATGCTGGCTGACACAAAGGAGATTGGAAACGTGGAATGGGGCGACGATTTAAACCCGCATAAGGGCGTGCTGAAAGATGTATCGAACAATGCTGTACCCAAATTAGGCGAAGCTGTAGTAACTTCAGGCTATTCGCTTTTTCCGGTGGGTATTCCAATTGGTAAAATAAGTAATCTGCATACCAAAGCCGGCGGCTACGCTTTAAACATGGAGGTTACACTGGCGGTGGACTTCAGCAAGCTGCAATACGTGAACGTAGTAGAAAACAAATTCGGACAGGAACAAGAGGGAGTGGAGGCCCAGCAGAAAAAAGATGAGTAGAACTATCATCGTTAACCTGCTAAGGTTTATCATTGTGGTTTTCATACAGGTTTTCCTGTTAAAAAATATCAGCCTGTATGATATGCCTTCGCCTTATTTTTACGTCCTTTTCATCCTGCTGCTCCCTTTTAATACTCCCAACGTGTTACTATTTGCGCTGGCCTTTATACTGGGACTCACCGTCGATGCCTTTTATGATACCCCCGGTTTGCATGCCGGAGCGAGTGTATTGCTTGCATTCGTCCGCATATTGTTTATCAGCATAACCGTGCAAAAAGACGGCTTTGATAATGAGCCGGAGCCAACGCTGGGCATCATGGGCCTTCGCTGGTTTGTTACCTATGCCACGGTATTAACTGTTATACACCACTTTTTTCTTTTCAACCTCGAAGCTTTCAGCCTGTCGCAACTTGAATCTACAATAAGCAGAGTTTTATTGAGTTCATTATTTACCGTGTTTTTAATCTTAATTTCGGGTTTGTTATTTTTTAAGAGGAAAGAGCGTAAATGAACAGTTTTTTTGAGCGCCGCTACGTTGTTGCCGGAATTTTTATAGTAATTGTACTTGTGCTGCTGGCGCGGCTGTTCTATATACAAATAGTCGACCCCAAATATGCTATTTACGCCAGTAATAACGTTAGACGACAGATTATACAATATCCAGCCCGCGGCCCCATCCTCGACCGCAATGGCAAGGTGCTGGTACAAAACCAGCCGTTTTATGATATCATGGTTGTGCCAAGCCAGGTTAAGCCCTTCGATACGGTTGAGTTTTGTAAAATGCTCGGCATCGACCGGGCAGAGTTTGACAAGCGCTGGGAGAAAGCATTAAAATATTCAACACTCCTGCCATCCGTTTTTGAAAAGCAGCTTACTGCAGAAACATATGCATCTATCCAGGAACGTTTATCTGAGTTCACGGGTTTTTCCGGGATTACCAGGTATTTACGCAACTATCCCGATTCAGTTGCCGCACAGTTCCTCGGCTACATTGGCGAAGTTCAGGATAAAGACATCAAACGCTCTAACGGATACTACCATAAGGGCGATTTCATTGGAATAACCGGCGTTGAAAAATATTACGAACAGATACTGAGAGGCCAGCGTGGTGTGCAAAACATGATGTACGATTCAAAGAATCGTCCGCAGGGTAAATTTGCAAACGGCATGTATGATACCGCAGCAGTGGCCGGCGAACGTTTGACATCGTCGTTAGATATAAACATACAGAAGTTTGGCGAGCAACTGATGAACAATAAGGTGGGGAGTATAGTTGCCATAGAACCATCTACGGGCGAAATACTTTGCTACGTAAGCAGCCCCACCTACAATCCGAACCTGATGGTTGGCCGCGAGCGTGGCAATAACGCCGCCAAAATGTATCACGACCCATACAATCCCTTTTTTATCAGGCCCATACAAGCCAGGTATCCCCCTGGCTCATCATTCAAGCCATTAAGCGCACTTATTGCTTTACAGGAAGGTATTATTACACCGGAAACGGGCTATTTGTGCACAGGTCGCTACCGCTCGGGTAACCGCTGGGTTTATTGTAATAAACACGAGGCGCATGGGTACGTTACACTGAACAGTGCGGTCGCGCAGTCGTGCAATGGTTATTTTTCGATGGTGTTCGAAAAAATCATTAATCACTACGGTGCCAAACAAACCGAAGCTACTTTTGCCGACTGGCGCGCAAGGGTAAATAAATTTGGCCTGGGCTCAAAACTCGACCTTGACATGCCGGGCGAGAGCCGCGGAAACCTCCCTACCCCGTTATTTTATGATAACAGGTATCAAAAAGGTGGATGGCGCTCCAGTACAGTTGTGTCGCTTGCGATTGGGCAAGGCGAATTATTGGCTACACCATTGCAGCTGGCTAATCTCGAATGTACCATCGCTAATAAAGGTTATTTTTATAAACCGCACCTGATTAAAGCTATCGGCTTAAAGAATATCATTAAGAAGGAATATCTGGAGCGCAACTATGTGGGCATCGATTCGCAATACTTCGGCCCGGTTATCAGTGGCATGCAGCGTGTGGTTGAAAGCGGTACGGCTATCCGCTCTAAAATCCCAGGCATTATTATGTGCGGTAAAACAGGTACTGCGCAAAACTCCCATGGCGAAGACCATTCGGTATTTGTAGCCTATGCACCACGCGACAATCCGAAGATAGCTATTGCTGTAGTTGTAGAGAACTCCGGGGAGGGCGCCCACTGGGCCGCACCAATCGCCAGCTTTATTGTCGAAAAATATTTAAGAGGTTCTGTGTCGCCGCGCGAATCGGGTATTACACCGGATTACTATGAGAATGCCAACCGCTTGCCGGACCTCAGCACTTTCTTTCATAATACCCCGGCTAAGCCGGCTATCATAGATACCGTTAAGAAAACTGATGGCGATTCATCAAAGCAGAAAAAAGGTGCAGCGACAAATCACCGCAAGCATACGGCAAATAAATACCTGGCCACACAAACCAAAAACAAAAAGAAATGAGCAACCACCAGCGCAGTTTCTTCTTTAATGTAGATTGGATAACCGTAGGTATCTACCTGGCTTTATGTACCATTGGCTGGTTTAATATTCATGCCGCTGTTTTTGATGCACGGCACCCCAGCATTATTGATTTAAATACCAATTATGGTAAGCAGTTTATTTTTATCTGCGTGTCATTCGTATTGGCTATTTTTATTTTATTGCTCGAAAGCAGGTTTATAACAGCTTTGGCGCCTGCTTTCTATGTCGTCACGGTTTTGCTGCTTATACTGGTACTGGTGATAGGCCGTAATGTGGGGGGTAACCGGGCCTGGATAAGCCTTGGCGGTGGTTTCAGGCTACAGCCTGCGGAGTTCGCCAAATTTACCGCTTGCCTGCTGCTGGCCAGGTATCTAAGCGGACCGAATGTAAGAGTAAGTGAAATACGTGCGTTCGGCATTGTTGCAGCCATTATTGGCGTACCGATGTTCCTGATATTGCGGCAGCCGGATATGGGTTCCACATTGGTATTTATATCGCTTGTGTTTGTGCTTTACCGCGAGGGCCTCTCCCCTTATTTCCTCATCATCGGCTTTTTGATGATAGCGCTGTTCATCACTGCTATATTATTCAATCCATTATTGGTAATAGCGTTTATAGCTGGTCTGGGCGCGTTGATTATCTGGATTTTCAGAAGATATAAAAAATTCACGTATACCATGCTCACGGGTATGGCCATCTGTATAGTGTTTGTACTAAGCGTAAAGTTTATCTACAACAGTGTTTTACAGCCCCATCAAAAAGTACGTATCGATATTGTACTTGGCATTAAAAGCGACCCTAAAGGCAAAGGCTATAACGTTAATCAATCCAAGATAGCTATTGGCTCCGGCAAGCTTTGGGGTAAAGGCTATCTGCATGGCACACAAACCAAATACTCGTTTGTGCCCGAACAAAGCACCGACTTTATTTTCTGTACGGTCGGCGAAGAATGGGGCTTTGCAGGTTCGATAACGGTTATCGGGCTTTATCTTTTTCTAACGCTAAGGCTCATTATGATAGCGGAGCGACAGCGTTCCCCCTTTTCGAGAATATACGGGTACGGCGTTGCCTCAGTTATATTCTTCCACGTAGTGATAAATATCGGCATGACTATAGGTATTGTACCGGTAATAGGCATTCCCCTACCCTTTATCAGCTACGGTGGATCGTCACTGATAAGCTTTACATTGCTATTGTTTGTATTGCTGAAGCTGGATTCAAATAGGATGGGGATAGTATAGTTTGCCGTTTCCGGTGTGCAATCAAAAATATGGCTTCTGCCAACTGCCAACCAAAAACTGCAAACTGTTTTACGCGTACCTTCTTCTCAACAGCGCGTAAAACTTATCGGCGGTAGCCTGCTTGCCTTCCCAATTGTTTTTGGTTACGTAATTGGCCCTTAAAAAGCGCTGAGCCTCCTCGAATGTATTAAAGCGATTCAATATTTCTATCGCCTCGCTATAGGCCAGGTTGTAGCCGTTAAATAAATCCTTTACATAAAGCAGCTTATCATTCAGGGTAATGGCCAGCTTGATGTCGCTTATAGGTTTTATGCCGAGCTGGTCGGTTTTTGAAAGAGGCTTGTCACCCAATTGGGCAGATATCTTCTGGTTACGGGTAACTACCTCATTTTCATCTTTAGTTTCCTCTGTTTTATCTGTCGCCTTTTCTTTTGCAACAGCTTCAACGGGTGGCTCTTCCGCTTTTACCTCTTCGGTTTGCGCTGTGGCTTCGGGAAGTGCTTCAAGTTCTTCGGCCTGGGCAGGTTCTTCTTTCTGTTCTTCGGCCACAGGCTGTTCTATTACAGCAGGCTGCTCCTCCGCTGCCGCAGGCGCTTCCTCTTCAACCTTTTCCTCTTCGGCTTTTATTTCTTCTACTTCCTTCTGCCCGGGTTCGTCTTCATCTTCCCACGTTTCGGCTTCATCTAAAATAAGCTCGTGACGAATGGTGTCGGGTTCTTCACGTATAAAAGAATAACTATCCTTCGGCGTATCATCTGAAAAATCAAATTTGGGTTCTGGGTGCTCTTCGGGCTTATTAGCCGAAAAATCAAACTTTGGCTCAACGGGTTCTTCCTTCTTCTTTTCCTTTTCTGCCGGTTTTTCAATCGGCTTTTCAACCGGTATTTCAGGTTCCGGCTGTTTATTGGTCACTTCTACAGCTACAGGTTTCGCCTGCGGAATATTTGGTTTTAGTCCTTTTCCTTCAGCACCCGGCTTCATCTGCTGTACAACAGGCTCAAAAAATTTCTGCTGATAACTGTTGGTTTCAGGTTTGTCAACAGTTGCACGCTTAGGACGATTCTGTAAGTTAAGCTTGCAAAGTATTTCTATATGATCGGTTAAAAAATGAGCATTTGCGACAAAAAGCTCCAGTTCAAGGTCGTTCAAGTTATCTGATACCGTTTCCAGGTATTCATATTGCTCGTTTAACTCCTGTAAAATGCCACCGATTTTTTTAAATACGTCCTTTTGCTTCATCTCAATGTTAGGAAAATGCCAATCAAAAGTAAGATTAAATTCTGATATTTGGCGGCAGAGATGTCGACCGAAAGCTAAGTAACACCGAAAAAAGCTGCCAATTTTGTCAATGCAGCGAATCTGCTAAATCAGTGTAATCGGTGCAATCATCCTCAAATCGGTGAAACGGCGCAGCCCTCTTGAGTGCCATTAAAAACAAAGAAAGAACGAAAAATCAAAAAAACTATTAGTGTTTACAGACGAGATTTTTAAGCGAAGAACTGAATTGGGCGGAAGCATAGAGGTAATTTGCGGCTCCATGTTTTCGGGTAAAACCGAAGAACTGATACGCCGGCTTAACCGCGCCAGGATTGCCCGGCTAAAGGTTGAGATATTCAGCCCTAAAGCTGATACACGTTACGATGAAAACTCGCTGGTATCACACAATGCCAACTCAATTCCTTCTACCCCGGTTGAAAATGCTTCATCGATATTACTATTGGGCAGCGATGTACATGTAATAGGTGTTGACGAGGCGCAGTTTTTTGATGCGGAACTGCCGGATGTATGCAATGTATTGGCTAATCGGGGAATACGTGTAATAGTAGCCGGGCTCGATATGGATTTTAAAGGCCGCCCGTTTGGCCCGATGCCCCATATTATGACCATTGCCGAATCAGTTACCAAACTGCATGCCGTATGTGTCCGTTGCGGAAACCCGGCGCTTTACTCCTACCGCCTGGTACCCGATGAGCGCAAATTCCTGCTGGGCGAAAAGGAAAGCTATGAGCCGCGCTGCCGGGTATGTTATAACCTGCCACCGGGCGAGTAGAAGTTCCAGATTAATATTGACTTTAAATTCTGCCGCTATGAATCTAAAAACAGAAAAAACATTCACCCTGGATGAAGCACGGGCGTTTAGCAAACGGTTAATAAGAAAATTGACAGCTGTTAATAAAAGCGATTATCAGAAAAGCCCAATTACCAAAAAATTCAAATAATACTGGCTCTGTGTTCTCCGTGCCTTCTCAGTAACCTCCGTGGTAAAAACATCAAAAAGCTGAATTAAACCCCATCAACCCACATTTCTTCAAAAATAAATTTCACACCTCAAACAAAACCCATACCACCGGTTGTTATAATACTATAAGCGTTTAGCAAAGGTTATGGCCAAGAAGATATTGGTTATTGAGGATGATAAAGATATAAGGGATACGATTGTTTACATACTGGAAGAAGAAGGCTACGAGGTACTCTCGTCGGGCGATTCCAAAATCCTGAAAAATGTAACCGAGCATAACCCTAACCTCATTCTTATGGACAATTGGCTAACCGAATGGAAAAGCGATGCCAATGGCCAGCAGCTTAGCAAAGGCCTTAAAACAAATCCCAAAACGCAGCACATACCGGTAATCATCATCTCCGCTGTGAGCAATATTCAGCAAATTGCCGAAGAAGGTCTTGCCGATTCTTTCCTAAAAAAACCTTTCGATATGGAAGTGCTGATTGAGATGGTGAGAAAATTTATTTCTTAGGAAGCCGTTGCAAAGTTGAAATGTTGGAAAGTTGAAATGTTACTTTTTTCGCAACATTAATACCTTCTCTAAAAACTTTGCAACATTTCAACTTTACAACTTTACAACAAAATTTTCCTACCTTTAGGCACCAATTGTAATAACAGGAAAGATATGAAAATGAGGAATTTGTACTTATTGCTCATCAGCGTGTTGCTGATGGGTGTTACTTCATGCAGTAAAAGCCCTTCTTCCGGGGGAGGTTCCGGGAACGTTCCCGATCCTACGCCTAACCCCACTGCCAAGGACGTACCGGCAGGCGCGGGAGATGGTGTTACTTTTATTAATGGCGGTAAGTCGGCTATTTTTAATTTGTACGCCCCCGGGAAAAAGACCGTAACTATTACCGGCGATTTTAACGGCTGGTCGACAGACAAGCAATATAACATGACCAACTCTACCGATGGCACCCGCTGGTGGATACAAGTTGATAACCTGGACCCTAATACCGAGTACGCCTACCAATATTACGTAGATGGTTCATTTAAAATTGGCGACCCATATTGCGAAAAGGTACTCGACCCTGATAACGATAAAAATATCCCTTCAAGCGTGTATCCAAGCCTTAAAAGCTACCCGGCTAAAGCTACCGGTATAGTAAGCGTAATGCAGGCCAATCAACCTGCTTACACCTGGACGACTACCACCTTTACCCGCCCCGAACCAAAAAACCTGGTGATATACGAATTGCTGGTGCGCGATTTTGTGCAGACACACAGCTATAAAACCATTAAGGATACATTGAACTATTTCGTTCGCCTTGGTGTAAATGCAATAGAACTGATGCCGGTAAGCGAGTTTGAAGGCAACGACTCATGGGGATATAACCCTAACTATTATTTTGCGCCTGACAAATATTACGGCACCAAAAATGATTTGAAAGCATTGATTGACGCCTGCCATTCAAAAGGCATAGCGGTAATACAGGACATTGTGTTAAACCACTCTTTCGGCTCATCGCCTATGGTTCAGCTGTATTCAAGCGGCGGTACGCCAACTAATAATCCCTGGTACAATACCACTCCAACACACCCTTACAATGTGGGTTACCAGTTTAACCACGAAAGCCAGGCAACTAAATACTTTGTAAAGAATGTGCTTAAATTCTGGATGACGGAATATCACATTGATGGTTTCCGCTTTGATTTGGCCAAGGGCTTTACCCAAACCAACAGTGGCAGCGATGTTGGTTTATGGGGACAATATGATGCCAGCCGTATCGCTATCTGGAAGGACTACAATAACTTCATGAAAAGCATCGACCCCAAGTTTTATGTAATACTGGAATATTTCGCCGGAGCCAAAGAAGAATCGGAACTGGCAGATGAAGGTATGATGACCTGGAACAACCAAAGCGGCCCCGCAGAGCAGGCCATGATGAGCTATAACGATGCCGGCGGCTCGTGGGATTTCTCTTATTTGTTTTATGACAGGTATCCAATCACTAATCCATACGCCCTGGTTAGCTATTTTGAAAGCCATGACGAAGAGCGCCTGCAATTTAAAAACGGCGCATACGGCAACACCAGCGGCAGCTACAGCGTGAAAGATTTAGCAACCGGCCTTAAACGCGATGAGATGGGTGCTGCTTTTATGTTCTCGGCTCCCGGCCCTAAAATGCTTTGGCAGTTTGGCGAGCGTGGTTACGATGTAAGCATAAACCCCGACAGGTTAGGCGATAAGCCGCCGCATTGGGAATACATGAGTGATGCTAACCGCAGACATTTGTTTAAGGTGTATTCGCAAATGATAAACTGGAAGAAAAAGAACCCGGTATTTACCAGCACAACTTTTAACTACGATTTGGCTGCTACCGTTAAACACATCACCATGACGGATCCAACGAACAGTATAGTAGTACTGGGCAACTTTGGCGTGGTTAGTGCTACCACTACAGTAACTTTCCCGTCGACAGGTACATGGGTGGATAACTTTACCGGGACAACCGTCGACGTCACCTCGGCAACTATGAATATGACATTTGCCCCCGGTGAATATCATTTGTACAGCAAAACAGCGTTGACAAACTAAGCAGGAAATTAAGATATCCAAGCCGGCCACTATCAAGTGACCGGCTTTTTATTTAGCAGAAATTGCAATTAATAAATCTTATCAATTAATATTCAATACCATACCCGGCCGGGTTAATATTTTGTTATAAACTGCCAATTTATTGTTAGAAAAGCTTAATTGGCTTATTTAATTTTATCTTAGAATAATTAAGTAAAAAATCCACCGGGATATGATTGGTAAAAAGTTTATAGGAAAAGCAACTGGCTTTATTCTTTTAGGGGCGATGTTTTGCGCTGAGGCAGTATCGGCACAACAGAAAGATTATCCTATCCAGCCTGTGCCCTTTACACAGGTGCACGTTAACGACGGCTTTTGGGAGCCCAAAATGGAGGTTAACGCCAATGTTACCATTCCCTATGTGCTGGAGCAATGCAAAGCCAATGGCCGTGTAGACAACTTCCTCCGTGCCGCCAAGCTGGAGCCGGGCGACAAGATGAGCGAATACCCTTTCGACGATACCGACATTTACAAAGTAATTGAAGGGGCCTCGTACGCCATGCAGGTAAAAAGCAACCCCCAGCTGGATAAATATATCGACAGTCTTATAACCATTATCGGTGCCGCACAGGAACCTGATGGCTATCTATATACATTCCGCACTGTAAACGCCAAAAAGCCGCACGACTGGATTGGCGAAAAACGCTGGCAGAATGAAGAGGTATTAAGCCATGAGCTGTATAATGCAGGTCACCTGTATGAGGCGGCAGTTGCCCATTACCAGGCAACCGGCAAACGTACCCTGCTTAATATCGCCCTAAAAAATGCTGATTTGCTTACCCGCACTTTTGGCTGGGGAAAGATAGAAGAATATCCTGGTCACCAGATCGTGGAAACCGGACTTACGAAGTTGTACCGTGTTACCGGCAACAAAAAATACCTGGATTTAGCTAAATTCTTTCTTGATGTACGCGGCCCTAAAGGCGAATCGTACAACCAGGCCAATAAACGCGTGGTAGACCAGCACGAAGCTGAAGGCCATGCGGTACGCGCCGCCTATATGTACACCGGTATGGCCGATGTTGCCGCACTAACCGGCGATCAACAATACCTGCACGCCATCGACGATATTTGGGATGATGCAGTTGGCAAAAAGATTTATATCACAGGCGGCATAGGCGCAACCAACAACGGCGAAGCTTTTGGCGACGCCTACCAGTTGCCAAATATGTCGGCTTACGCGGAAACCTGCGCGGCGATAGCTAACGTTTACTGGAACAGCCGTATGTTTTTATTACACGGCGATTCTAAATATATCGACATCCTGGAGCGCACGCTTTACAACGGCCTGCTTTCAGGCGTATCCCTAAGCGGCAACCGGTTCTTCTACCCTAATGTATTATCGAGCATGAGCCAGAACCAGCGCAGCGCCTGGTTTAGCTGCGCCTGCTGCATCAGTAACATGACGCGCTTTTTGCCGTCGGTACCGGGCTATGTTTACGCGCACGACAAAAATAACCTGTACGTAAACCTGTTTATGAGCAACAGCAGCGATATTATGCTGACTGCAGGCAAGGTTAACATCGTACAAACTACCGAATATCCGTGGAAAGGCAGGGTCGACCTGAAAGTTAACCCGGCCAAAACCAGCGACTTTAGCTTGCATGTACGTATACCCGGTTGGGCGCTGGCTAAACCAACCGCAGGCGGATTATACACTTTTATGGACCAGCACCCTGCCCCAGTTACTATCAGCATAAATGGCAAACCATTAGCTTATCAAACCGAAAAAGGCTATGCCGTTATTACCCGTAAATGGAAAAAAGGCGACGTAGTTACCATGAACCTGCCGATGGAAACCCAAAAGGTGTTGGCTAACAAACTGGTTAAGGCCGATGTTGATCGCTTTGCTTTTCAGCGTGGGCCATTGGTTTATTGCCTGGAAGGACCAGATAACCGCGATAGTACTGTACAAAATATCACCGTTGATAAAATGGCCGTTACCAACGCCATCTACAAGCCAGAAATGCTTAATGGCATTGAGATCATTACTACTGAAGGCAAAAGCACTAAACGCCAGCTCAATAGCGATAAGTTGATTGAAACAAGTCAACCTGTAACCGCTATCCCCTATTATTCATGGGCCAACCGTGGCGCCAGCGAAATGACCGTTTGGATTCCTTACGAAGCATCTGCATCTATGCCGAAACCTGCGCCAACCATCGCCAGCACCAGCAAAGTAAGCGGCTCTATCAAAAATAAGCGTATGCTAAAGGCCCTGAACGACCAATACGACCCTGCAGACAGCAAAGATGCCAGCATGCCCTACCTGCACTGGTGGCCAAAGCAAAACACCACCGAATATGTGCAATACGATTTTGATGCCCCGCATATCGTATCACAATCAAAAGTTTACTGGTTTGACGATGGCCCCTTCGGTGGCTGCCGCATCCCTGCATCTTACAAAGTTTATTACAAAAAAGGCGACGAATGGGTGCCGGTGAAAGAAACCACACCGTATGCCATCAGCAAAGACGCCTATAATACGCTAAGCTTTGAACCAGTTGAAACAACTGCTTTGAAAATGGAAGTGCAGCTGCCGAAGGACAATTCTACGGGGATACATGAGTGGGAAGTGAAGTGATTTCGGTTAAAGGCGAAAGGTAAAGGGTGAAAGGCTTGTCTTATTTGTTGTTTCGGCACCTCATCATAACGGTATCGGCCATTCGATACTGCTGTGCCATTTGCTAATTAAATGACATTCAATGCAACATGATGAAACAATAAGTCCTTACTAACGCCGATAAAAACCCTAACCAAAAAGGGAGGTAAATAGTAGACACTAACAATTTAATATTGTTCAGGCATTTACTTAAAACACCCTCCCTTGCTATGAAAGCTAAAGTTATAACCATCGTATTGCTGCTAATCTCTGTCGCAGCTATCGCTCAAAAAAGAGCTGCTAAAAAGTCGTCTCCAATGGTATCGGGCGCTACGTTCCACGTTGTGGTAGAATATAAGGGACGCAAGGAATTTTTCTCAACTCAGTATCAAAACCATGATGGCATGCTGTACCCGGTCGACAATAACGGCAAACTAACAATTTTCTATGCTGCCGACAACGACAAAAGTGAAGACCGCATCTCGGTAAGCGGCGTTATCACCGCCGCCGAACAACGGGCTTTCAGCTTTGATGATAACTCCGCCCATCTGTCTATCATGCTATCAAATTACCCGGAGGTGCCAGCCTTTGAATTATCGAGCGGCAGTATTAATATAACCGCCATGCCACTTAAGGGTGGTTTAGTACGCGGCACCTTTACAGGTTCAGGCTCTGTTGTAAATGATGCCGGCCAAAAAACAGACTACACTTTGACCGGAGATTTTAGCCTGACAAGGATGTAGAGGAAAGGTGAACGGTTAGTCCGGATTTTCAATCACGGACTAACACTACAATTTTTGTTTGCACTGAAAACCTATTCCGACAAGCCGACACCTATCGGAAGCATCGTTAGGAATGGTACGGCGCGCCCATTGCAAATAGCGGGACTCCATTTAATACTATCGAGAATTTTAAATAACTGCTTACTAAATATCTTTTCAGTCCCAAATTCTTTGATGACTCTTTTACCATCAACCTTTCCGTTGGGTTCTACCACAAAGGCAATAATAACCCTGCTTTCGTAATCAGTCCCATCTTCCGGATATCTCAGATTTTTCGCCATTACACGGTACAATCCCTCTATTCCACCCTCCGGCGCCGCTGTTTTATCGGCCTGCGTGTACACAAATTTATGAAGCAGGCTATCCTTTACGGCAGGGCAATTTGGCTTTTTATTTTGGGCGACAATAGTCCCTAATGTAACACAGCACAGGCAACCGGTTAGCATCGAATAACGGACGATGGAGATACCTGCCATCATTTAATAACGCAAAGTTTTATTTAAGCAGGTTTATATTAAATTTTCCGTTTGTGACGGTTTTACTGGCGCCCTTGTAAAATAACTTTCCGCTAAACGCGCCCTGAATATTGGTACTGGTTAATTTTTTAATCACAACGGTGTTTTGTTGGCTGGTGGGATCACTAACGTAAGTATTCGGGTTCAGAATTGAAGAAGGGCCATGTTTGTATGAGATAGACACGTAGCCCACAGCATCACTTCCTGAAGTATAACTACTTGTGGTGATTGTTTGACTAGCATTTATTTTAACATTTATTATGTCGTCATTCGCACCTGCTCCATTTCCACCAAAAAATATAAGACTTGAGTTTAGCGCGACACTTGTGCCGAGTCCTGCAGTTGGATTAGTATTGAAGCTTTCTGTCACTCCATCAATTTGAGCCGAAATGGTATTTGTGGGTGTCGTGTCGTTGTTTTTTTTGCATGCGGTGCAAAGCAGCAGGATACAGCTAAAGAAAGTCAGGAACGATTTCATGAGTAAGGCGTTTTTTAGTAAGGGCAAGATACAACATTTTGCCGTACAGGCAGAGAGCGAAACAACAGACAAAAAAAGCCGGATGCAATGAAGTCTTATCACATCCGGCCATATATTTTACGCCTGAAAACTAATCTCTAACCTCCAGTCTCTAATCTCTACCCCAACATCCCGCCGTCAACAGGAATAACCTGCCCGGTGATGTATGATGCCATATCTGATGCCAGGAACACGCAGCAATTAGCTACTTCTTCGGTTTCGCCGCCGCGTTTTAGAGGGATACCTGCAGCCCAGCCTTCAACCACTTTAGGGTCTAAGACTTCGGTCATTTCTGTTTTAATAAAGCCGGGGGCTACAACGTTGGTACGGATGTTACGAGAGCCTAATTCTTTCGCAATAGATTTGGAGAAACCGATAATACCTGCTTTTGAAGCCGCATAGTTAGCCTGACCTGCATTACCCTGCACACCTACAACCGAGCTGATATTGATGAACACGCCTGCGCGATTTTTCATCATAATTTTTGATGCAGCCTTGGTAACGTTGAATATAGATTTCAGGTTTACGTTAAGTACGTCATCCCATTGCTCTTCGGTCATACGCATCAGCAGGCCATCCTTGGTGATGCCGGCGTTGTTAACCACAATATTAAGGGTGCCGAAATCGGCGATAATATCATTGATAAGTTTTTCTGCTTCATCAAATTTAGAAGCATCGGAGCGATAGCCTTTTACCTGTGTGCCAAAGCTTTGCAGTTCCTGTTCAAGGGCCTGGCCTTTTTCAACAGATGATAAATAAGTGAATGCCACGTTTGCGCCATGTTCGGCAAACTTTTCGGCTATTTTACGCCCTATCCCTTTTGATGCGCCTGTGATGAGGGCGGTTTTTCCTTCTAATAATTTCATGAAGTGTTAGCAATGAGTTATAGTGGGCGAAGATAGGGAATTAGTAGGAAAGTGCGAAAAGTGGGTAAAGAGTCAGTAAAGTCCGGAAAGTCGGAAAAGCCAGTAAAGTGGAAAGTCTGAAAGGTTTATTTACTACCTTTAGATAACTAATGCCATGAAAAATCACACACCAATATTATTTATATATGTTGCGATAATTCTTTTCGCCTGCAACAAGCCCCATAACAGCAATAACGTAATTAATAAGATTGAGATTGCAACAGGAGGATGTTTGAGGAACTGCCCTGTTGTGGGGCTAATTATCGACAGTACGTTAAATATGCAATATTATGGCGGCTATAAAGCGACATTGCAGGGCTATTACCATGGAACCGTTACCCCTGGCTATTGGGACACCCTGAATATAAAGCTAAAGCAAATTAATTTCAAAAAGCTCGATACAATCAACGGATTACCACTGGATGGCGAAAGTGCAGAAGCTATATTTTACTGGGGAGCAAATAAAAGGCATGTATTTGTGCCAATCGATAGTAATACAGCCCCGGCTGCAGGCGTGTTTACATGGATTATGAATAGCTATAAACGTACAGACTTGCAAAAGATGGGTAACAACGCGCAATTTGAAACTACGTTCCAATTTATAAAGCCACCAAGCCCTCCATTGCCGGCCGACCGTGTATTATTTCCGCCTCCTAAAAAAAATAAAAGATATTAACTCCTGTAAAGAAACTGTATTAGTGAAGAAGTTAATACCATTCATACAAAAGGGCAACTCCGCCTGGAGTCACCCTCTTGCTATTATTTATCAAAAAGCAGATTTGTAGTCAGATTAATGGGTTACAGCAAATACTTTGTCAGTACCTGCGGTACCATCGGCACAATATGGTGTTATCCGGCCATTTATACCTGTGTATGCCCCGCCGCCCGGGCAACCGGCAGAATATGGAATGGTAACGGTGGCCGTGGCCGTAGTAGTGTTGCCACTGTAGCTTGCTGCCGACCCTGAATAGCAGAAATAGTTGCCGCCATAATTAAACCACGTTGGCGAGCCTGTGTAGGTCCAGGTTAATTGTATAGTATAAGGACCTGTGTAAACGCCGGTTACGCTGGTAATAACTGCATTACACGAAAATGCATTTTTAGCTACGGGTTTTACAATATGCTTGTGATAAGACTTAACGGTAAATGAATAGACCACCAAAATAATAGCGGCCAACAGGGTGTAGATTAAATTCTTTTTCATTTTCATAAGGTTTAAAGGTTAAATAATTAACAAACGATAACGGGTATTACCTGCTTTGATAATAAGATAAATTTATTAACAATTTTTATTAAAAAGAAAATAAATGAAAATAAATTTCACAAATGTTAATATTTAACCATTATGAAACATTTCATTATAACGCGGCAATACTATAATGGAGGCAGATAATCCCTCAGAGGCAAAAAGAGAGCATCGAACTTACTGTTTTGTAAAAGTCACCCTGTCGTTAAACTGCGCGTTTGGAATTGCGGTTTCATCCAAAACAAAGGTGGTAGCGGTTACATTTTTTATAATACCATCCCACCAATCGTCGCTGGGGTTGTCTTTGTATGGTTGATTGATCTTAAATTCTTTAGTTGTCGCGTCGTACGACCATGTGCTGGTAAAATCCGCGCTTGTAGTACAGGCTGGTTGCTTGTACTTAAATACATCTCCGCTGTTAAAAGTAAAAATTCCCGAATTGTAGCATCCTGCGTCTACGGTATGCCAGGTTTTACCCTGGTCTGAGGTCTCTTCGGCTAGGGTTAATTTATAAGAGCCGCTCACAATTGCATCTGGTGTTTTAGTCTCGTTCTTCGCAGCCTTTTTACAGCCGGCGAAAAGTATAAAAACGGCCAACATGGCGAAAGATATTGATTTTAAGTGATTTAGAATTGCGTTGATTCTCAAAATTGATATGTTTTATTTGTGACAATTTAGTTTTATAGCCAAAGATAATTTTTCTTGCTGAATTCACTCCTGTGTAGAAACAATGATTCCCCAGAAATAGGTTATTTCATCATAATCTTTACAAAATTGCTATCAAAACATCGAAATGTTGTTGTAGCGTCAGGTGTCAAAAAGTAACTTCAATCCTGAATTGTTAACCTTAGTACACCTGCCTTGCATCATCATGAAAATTAAACTTTCTTTTCGGCTCTTCCCGCTGCTTGCCTGCCTGCTATTTATCAAATCTGCATCAGCCCAATATAAGTATCCATTCGAAAATCCTGCCCTGCCAACAGAAGAACGCATTACCAACCTGCTGTCGTTAATGACGCTGGAAGAGAAGGTAAACTGTCTCAGCACTAATCCAACCATAACCCGGCTTGGCGTTAAAGGCACGGGACACGTGGAAGGTTTGCATGGACTGGCGATGGGCTTAGAAGGCAACTGGGGGCGTAAAACGCCCGTGCCGACCACCATCTTCCCGCAATCTATCGGCATGGGCGAAACATGGGACCCGGAGTTGTTAAAGCAGGCCGCCGCCATCGAAGCCTTTGAAACCCGGTATATGTTCCAAAGCGAAAAATACCATAAAGGCGGGCTGGTTGTCCGCGCACCGAATGCTGACATTGGCCGCGACCCGCGCTGGGGACGTAACGAAGAAAGCTACGGCGAGGATGCTTTTTTTAACGGCACGATGGCTGTAGCCTATATCAAAGGCCTGCAGGGCAATGACCCGAAATACTGGACAACTGCCGCCCTGATGAAACACTTCCTGGCCAACAGCAACGAAAACAGCCGCGACAGCAGCTCATCCAATTTTGATGAGCGTTTGCTGCGGGAGTATTATTCCGTGCCTTTCCGCATGGGTGTAGAGTTGGGCGGCTCGCGGGCGTACATGGCATCCTATAACGCCGTAAATAAAGTCCCGCAGACCGTTAGCCCGATGCTTAAAAATATGACCGTTAATGAATGGGGGCAGAACGGCATTATCTGTACCGATGGCGGCGCATACCGCATGCTGGTAAATTCGCATCATTACTATCCAAACGCTGCTGAAGCCGCCGCCGGTTGTATCAAAGCAGGCATCAACCAGTTCCTGGATAATTACAAGGCCGGCATTACCGAGGCGCTGCAAAAGAAACTTATTACTGAAGCTGATCTGGATGCCAACCTGCGCGGCGTGTTCCGGGTAATGATAAAACTTGGCCAGCTCGACCCGCCGGAGATGGTTCCGTATGCAGCAATCGGGAAAGAACCTGAGCCATGGCTGTCACAGAAAAATCGTGATTTCGTGCGGCTCATCACTCAAAAATCAATCGTACTGCTAAAGAACCAAAATAACACATTGCCGCTTGACAAAACCAAATTAAAGTCGATAGCGGTTGTTGGGCCGCGGTCGGCGGAGGTATTGCAGGACTGGTATAGCGGTGTGCCACCGTATAGCGTAAGCATTTTAGAGGGGGTAAAAAATAAAGTGAGCGCAGTAACAACTGTGAGCCACACCACCAATGATAACCTTGCCTTATCCATGGCCAAAAGCGCAGAGGCCGTTGTTGTTTGTGTAGGCAACAATCCAACCGGCAACCTCGGCTGGAAAAAGGTTGACGGACCAACCGAAGGCCGCGAGGCAGTGGACCGCCAAAACATATCACTCGACAGCGCACAGGAAGCGCTGGTGAAAAATTTGTACAAAGTAAACCCGAATATCATATTGGTGCTGGTAAGCAATTTTCCTTATGCCATCAGGTGGGAGCAGCAAAATATACCGGCGATTATCCACCTTACTCATTGCAGTCAGGAACAAGGCAATGCGCTGGCCGATGCACTATTTGGCGATATCAACCCCAGCGGTCGCCTGGTGCAAACCTGGCTTGATACCCTTACCCAACTACCACCTATGATGGATTACGATATCAGGCACGGGCGTACTTATATGTATATGAAAGATAAGCCGCTTTATCCCTTCGGATTTGGTTTAAGCTATACCACTTTTCAATATAGCGACCTAAAAACCAGTAGCGACAAACTGGATAAAAATGGTGAACTAACTGTTAGCATCGACATAAAAAACACCGGTAATCGCGCCGGTGACGAAGTTGTGCAACTCTATGTAAGACACTTAAAATCAAAAGTTGAACGACCGATAAAGGAACTAAAGGCCTTTAAGCGGGTATCGCTTAATGCTGGAGAAACGGAAACGGTGACCTTGAAATTGGCGGCATCATCGCTCGCATATTGGGATGTGGCTAAAAAAAGTTTTGTGGTGGAGAAGGAGCCTGTTCAATTGATGATTGGGAGTTCATCGGCGGATGTGGCGGCGGAGAGAACGATTGAGGTAAAGTAATAAAGAACCGCCCTTGTTGGTGATAACACCAACAAGGGCGGGGTTTTCGCAGAAAGCTATTGCTGAACCAGCATTTCCCTGTATTCCACCTGCAATTCCAGCAAACATTTAGCACACATACATCCCTCGTAATTCTCGGCAATGTATTGTACCTCATTTATATTCAGCTGCACAACACTGCACTGGCATTTGGTAAAGCTGTTTGCCTTACATTCAATGCTGTCGCCGCAGCGGTCGCAGGGGATTATTTCATGCTTGGGATTTATCACTGCCCAAAAATACGTAGAGGCGCAATATTTTGCGCCTCTACAGTGTCACTTATTATCCTATGGCAAGATGTCCCGATGCATCGGGAACATCTACTGAATTATGCTGAGCAAGTTACACAACCTTCTTCCATCGAGCAGCTTGGGCCTGCTGGCACGTCATCGTTCATTTCTGCGACAACTTCGGGTACTACAGCATCCATGTTTTTGCCGCCCTGGCTTTCAACGGTAAATTTAACCGCTTGCGATGCAGCCTGCGTGCGCAGATAGTACATACCTGTTTTAAGGCCTTTCTTCCATGCATAAAAGTGCATCGAGGTAAGCTTGCTCGCATTCGGCGAGTTGATGAACAGGTTAAGCGACTGCGACTGGCAGATATAAGCGCCACGGTCGGCAGCCATATCAATGATGTTACGCATCTTAATTTCCCACACGGTTTTGTACAGTTCTTTAATATTCTGCGGAATTTCAGCGATGTCCTGTATCGAGCCGTTTGCAGTGATGATTTTGTCCTTCATGGCGGTGTTCCACAGGCCAAGGTTCACCAAATCACGCAGCAGGTGTTTGTTAACGATGATGAACTCACCGCTCAATACACGGCGGGTGTAAATGTTCGAGGTGTATGGCTCAAAGCACTCGTTGTTACCCAATATCTGGCTGGTTGAAGCAGTCGGCATCGGCGCGACTAACAGTGAGTTGCGCACACCATAGTTCATTACATCCAGGCGAAGATCTTCCCAGTTCCAGCGTCCGCTTTGAGGCTTAACTTTCCACAAGTCGAACTGGAATTTGCCCTGCGACAACGGTGAACCTTTAAAGGTATCGTAAGGACCATCTTTTATCGCCATATCTTTCGATGCGGTCATAGCCGCAAAGTATATGGTTTCGAATATCTCTATGTTCAGTTTTTTAGCTTCTTCGCTTTCAAACGGCATACGCAGCAGGATGAAGGCATCAGCCAAACCCTGTACACCTAAACCAATTGGGCGGTGACGCAGGTTAGAGCGTTCTGCTTCTTCTACCGGGTAGAAGTTACCATCGATAATTTTATTCAGGTTAATGGTAGCCTGGTAGGTAACATCATACAATTTCTCGTGGTCGAAAATACCATCGCGGATAAACCGTGGCAACGCCAGCGAAGCCAGGTTACAAACCGCGATCTCATCAGCCGAAGTGTATTCGATAATTTCTGTACAAAGGTTCGAGCTTTTGATAGTACCCAGGTTCTGCTGGTTTGATTTACCGTTGGCGGCATCTTTATACAGCAGGTAAGGCGTACCGGTTTCAACCTGTGCATCCAATACGGCAAACCACAATTCCTGTGCTTTCACCACTCTGCGTGCACGGCCTTCTTTTTCGTATTTTTTGTAGAGCTTCTCAAAGTCTTTACCCCAGCAATCGGCTAAGCCCGGTGCTTCGTGAGGGCAGAATAAGCTCCAATCCTCGTTAGCTTCCACACGCTCCATAAACAAGTCAGACACCCAAAGGGCGTAGAACAAGTCGCGGGCACGCATTTCTTCCTTACCGTGGTTTTTGCGAAGATCTAAGAATTCAAATATATCCGCATGCCATGGCTCCAGGTAAATAGCGAAAGCGCCTTTACGCTTGCCGCCGCCCTGGTCAACATAACGGGCAGTATCGTTAAACACACGCAGCATCGGGATGATACCGTTGCTGGTACCGTTGGTGCCGCTGATGTATGAGCCTGTAGCACGCACATTGTGGATGCTTAGGCCTATACCGCCTGCACTTTGCGATATTTTTGCAGTTTGTTTAAGGGTGTCGTATATACCTTCAATGCTATCATCCTTCATGGTTAAAAGGAAGCACGAGGACATCTGAGGTTTTGGGGTACCGGCATTAAACAGGGTTGGGGTGGCGTGGGTAAACCAGCGCTCGCTCATCAGGTGGTATGTTTTGATGGCGCTTTCAATATCTTCTTTATGTATACCTACCGATACACGCATAAACAGGTGCTGCGGGCGCTCGGCAATTTTGCCGTTTATTTTTAGCAGGTATGATTTTTCGAGGGTTTTAAAACCAAAATAATCAAAACCGAAATCGCGGTCGTAAATAATGCTGCTGTCTAACAGCTCGGCATTTTTTTCTATAACTTCCCAAACGTCATCAGCTATTAATGAAGCATCTTTGCCTGTTTTAGGGTCGATATACTCATGCAACAAACGCATGGTTTCTGAAAACGACTTGATGGTGTTTTTGTGCAGGTTGGATACTGCAATACGCGAAGCCAGCAAAGCGTAGTCAGGGTGCTTCGTGGTAAGCGATGCTGCGGTCTCGGCAGCAAGGTTGTCCAGCTCCGATGTGGTTACACCGTCAAACAAGCCTTCGATCACTTTTTTCGCCACGTCAATCGGGTCAACTAATTGAAACCCGTAGCACAGTTTTTCGATACGTGCCGTGATCTTGTCAAATTTTACCGACTCTTTTTTTCCGTCTCTTTTAATTACGAACATGTTTGTTTCCCCCCTTTTTTATTCTGCCACCGGCAGCGTAACTTTGTTTAATTAAATTTTTAACACCCCTGTTTTAGTGTCGGTTTAGGTAAGTCTTTATTCTATTGTATTATTGTTTATTTCTAATCGCTTCAAAGGATTCCTTCGGACTTAATCACTGACCTAAAAATCTTCGTCGAGCGAAAATGATTTGCTTTCCTGCGAGTTATTTAGCACCCCGCTCTTTTGGTAATCGCCAACACGCTTTTCGAAGAAGTTGGTTTTGCCCTGCAGCGAAATCATCTCCATAAAGTCGAACGGATTGGTGGCGTTATATACCTTATCATAGCCAAGCTCGTTTAGCCACCTGTCAGCCACGAATTCAATGTATTGCCCCATCAGTTTGGCATTCATGCCAATCAGGCTAACCGGTAACGCATCGCTTACAAATTCCTTTTCTATTTCAACCGCATCGGTAATGATGGCTGTAGCTGCCTCCTGCGATAACTTATTTTCCAGCATACGGTACAGCAGGCAGGCGAATTCGCAGTGCATGCCTTCGTCGCGGGATATTAGCTCGTTGCTGAAGGTCAGCCCCGGCATCAGGCCGCGTTTCTTAAGCCAGAAAATAGAGCAGAAGCTACCTGAAAAGAATATGCCTTCAACTGCCGCAAATGCAATCAGTCGCTCAGCAAAAGTGCCGTTGTTTATCCAGCGTAATGCCCATTGTGCTTTTTTGCCCACGCAGGGTACGGTATCTATCGCGTGAAATAAGCGATCTTTCTCGGTAGCATCCTTTATATAAGTATCTATCAGCAGTGCATAAGTTTCCGAGTGTATGTTTTCCATCATTATCTGGAAACCATAGAAACAACGGGCTTCGGGCAACTGCACCTCGCTCATAAAATTAATGGCCAGGTTTTCGTTAACTATACCATCGCTGGCCGCAAAAAATGCCAGTATGTGCGATATAAAGTGTCGCTCCCCGTCGTTCAGTGCATCCCAGTGTTTTTGGTCATCGCCAAGGTCAATTTCCTCGGCTGTCCAGAAGCTTGCTTCACACTTTTTGTACATCTCCCAAATAGCCGGGTATTTGATCGGGAGGATTACAAAACGGTCTTTGTTTTCCCTAAGCAATAATTCTGTTTCCTGTTCCATGCGCTCCTTTTATTTACAAGTTTCTGTCTGCACTATTTTTAACACAATTCAACGCCGTGGACAGCCGACAGCAATCCCACAGCGTTAGTTTTTAGTTGATATCAAATGTTTACCTGATACCTCTAACTACTTAATTTCCAACTCACAAATCCTTGCCAAGCTGTTTTTTATTTTGCCTTGTTCTGCTTTTTTATCGCGTCCCCTGTTTTTCAATTACCGATCGGCAAGCGGTAACTTTAGATAGTGTTTCAAGAACTTATAATCAAATATAAGCGATGCAATTTTATGATGATAGTTGAAGTTTTTAACACGCCCTATAAGTTATGAACAAAACTATAGGTCACCCCTGCAATGCGTGTTTTTGGCTGCATAAAACGTGTTGAAATTGTATGTTAAAAATTATTTAAGCAGGCGTTAAAAAACTTTTTCAATGTTAATTAATCAGCTTTCGGCACAAACTTCATTGACACTGAATTAACACAGTGGCGAACGTTTTTTGGAGTGAGGTATTCGCCTTCAAAAACGTGCCCTAAATGGGCGCCGCAGTTAGCGCAAACTATCTCGACACGTCTGCCGTCTGCATCGGGCACACGCTTTACAGCGCCAGGAATTTCGTCGTCAAAGCTGGGCCAGCCGCAGTGCGATTCAAACTTCGATTCTGATGTGTATAAAGGGGTATCACAGCGCTTGCAAACATATAGGCCCTGTGCTTTATTGTTTAGCAATGCACCGGTAAACGGGCGCTCAGTTCCTTTGTGTAATATTACCCACTCTTCGTCGGGGGTTAATTGATTGTAGTTACTCATCTTTTTATTTTTTGGATTTTTCGTTGATTATCTGTTTTTCAGTGCACTCAAGAGGGCTACGCCGTTTCACCGATTTGAGGATGATTTCACCGATTTTATTTTTTGATTCTTTTCGTGATTTCATTGATTTAAATGATTTCACTGACACGACAATTAGTGATTTTGTGATTTAACGAATTAGCAGTTTTTTTGTAGATGTGTCTATTTCGCTACATAAAGATACGACAAATTGGGCGGATACTTTGTTTTGATGGAGGGAAATGACGGTGGTTTGACCTAATAGGGATAGGACTTATTATGCTCCAAAATGACTAAGTTTACTTCATGAAGTGTGTTAAATTAATTGGCTTGTTTAGTTTGTTGGTCCTTTCCCTGCCTGCATTTTCGCAAACCGAAGAAATTGATTTACGCCATCCGCCAGTTGCTAATTACTATCTTAACTCAAAATACAAATACAGGTATGCCATCTTACGGTTTGACGAAATTCGGAATAAAAATCTATTTGATAAAAGCTACAAAGCATCAGCAGTATCACTTAATGAAATAAAAGAAATTGAGCATTTGATAAAAAAACAAGTGTCTGTTTTCAACCGAACAGCGATCGATGTTATAGTTAAGCCCGAAAAATATTTTAAACAATTTATTGCTGTCACCAACTCAAAAGGCGAGAAATTGGTTTGGGTTAATTGTTTATGCGAAGTTTTTGGCGACGTCTGGAAGAAAAGAATACCGGTTGTTAATGATGGAGGTAGTTGCTTTTTTCAAATAAAAATTAACATGACCAAAAAGGTGGCGTACGATTTTTATGTTAATGGATTAGGGTAAAAGCCATAACATATTACTTCTCCACCACATCCAAATGATACTCCTGTATCATCCCAGGATTCTCCGGCGTAAGCGTAAATGAAACCCGTATCGGCGCTTTTTCGCATTGAATGATAAAATAGCCACGCATCTGGTTTTCAGGCAATAACTCGCCAACACTTAATATTTTACCGGCTTTGGCAAATGCTTCGGCGGTGGCAACTTTCAATTTATCGGGGAAATAATCCATAAAAAAATTTTGCGCGAAAATGCCGCTGGTTTTGGCGGTACCCCAATCGGCAATTACTTTTAATAGCTCCGCTTTGCGCTGGTTCAGAACATCTGACGGCGGTAACTGGCGGGGCCTTATTTTCGAAATATTGAGGAGACTATCCAAAGCATGATTATTAACAGCTGCTGCGTTTGCATACGTTAGGTTAACAAAACACAAAACACCTATCCCATATTCAGGCATTATCTTCCAATTGCTGCCGAAGCCGGGTAAACCACCGGTATGGCCAATATAAATACGGTCTTCGCAGTCTTTCCCCCACCCGAGGCCATAACAATAAGCCGAGACGATCGCACAGGGATTACCATTTGGCGTATTTGTGCTTATACCAGCATAGTTTACATTCCAGGGGTACTGCATTTCGCGTATCGAGCTGCGTTTAACTGGCCCTGTTTCGGCATCATCACGCGGTGGCCATGCATCCAGGTGGACAGCCGTATATTTTGTAAAATCGTCTATAGTAGTTATTAAACCGCCCATTGCACCGTATGAACCATCGTGCAGCAGCGGTTGTTCTACCCATTTATCATCAAGCCAGCGGTAGCCGTGCGCCAGCTTATCTTTCGGCACTTCATCATACTCCCAATAAGTATGCGTCATGCCTAAAGGTTTAAGAATGTTTTCAGTGATGTACTCCTCGTAACTTTTGCCCGATACTTTTTTGATGATATAACCCAATGTTGCAAATCCCAAATTACTGTATTCATAAGTGAGGCTCGGATCATTGGAAAACGAAACACCTTTTTTGTACAATGCAATAAGCTCGGCGTCGCTGACGGCCAGTTGCCTGTCGCCCCACGGGTTATCTTCGGGATAGCCCGCCGAATGTGTCAATAAGTTTTTAATGGTTACAGGCGTAGCGTCTTTGGTTAAATAATGAATGCCTTTCATTTCGGGCACGTACAGGTAGGCCGGGTCGTCCAACTTTAATTTGCTTTCATCGCGCAACTTTAGTATCGCCATGGCAGTTAGGCTTTTGGTCATCGATGCAATGCGGAAATCAGAACGCTCATCAGCCTTTATTTTGGCGTCGATGTCGGCATACCCCATGCCACCTGTATGTACCAGTTTGCCATCCACCACTATGCCGTAAACCATTCCCGGCCAGTGATGTTTTTCAGCGTAATCTTTATACACCCGGTCTATCACCGGGTAAGCGGCCTCTATGTTTTTAAGGCGATTCGCATCAGTGAAAACAGGCGGTTTGTAGGTTTGGGCGGAGGCTGTGAAAGCATTAGCCGACAGGGTTATAAAGCCGACAAATGTGTAAAGTCTTTTAGATTTCATAACAGATGCAATAATACATCACATAATTACGGTTTTATTTCTTTTGATTTCCCGGATTTGAGAATGATTTCACCGATTGAAGAGTAAAACCCACGCTGTCATTCCAAACTATAGAAAGAAATTTTTTTCAACCTGCGCATTATAGGCAATCTCTTAATATGTATTTTAGCTTTAAACAATTGATGATGAAACTATTTTTGACGGTATTGGCGGCATTGAGCTTATGGGTTGGAACGACGTATGGAGATAAGAAGTGTGACCATGTGGCAACCGGCATTGACACGTCGAAATATGCCGTTTTAAAATATGAAGCGGCGCGGGATTCACTTTATTTTAAAAAGGGTGTAAAACCGTTAACGCTTTCATTTGCCGACCTAATCAGGGTAGATAATCTTTTTGATATCGCTGTAAAAAAGCACGCTAAGGAGTCAAAATATAATCCTCAACGCCCTTCCGTCTATTATAGACAGGTAATAGCCGTGACAAACTCTAGTGGACGAAGAATAGTTTGGATAAATTGCTTTTGTATGAAAGAAGAATTAAAGTATTGGAAAAAAGATATCGTGATGGTCTTAGATGGCGGGAATTGCTTTTTTAACGTTAAAATAGATCTTAATAGCGGAAAAGACTTTGACTTTATGGTAAATGGTGTGGCATGAGCGTTTACGCCCACCGCACCTTCTCCTTATTTTCAGAAATATACTTATAACACTGGTCAAAATATTTCTTCATCGAGCCGTTTAGATGATTTATCCATGCTAAATCTTCGTTGCGGTAATGTGCCAACCAGGCCATAGTATAGGCAACCACCTGCTCCGGTAAATTCCCGAAGGTCCGCATTCTCCAGCCCTGGTGCGACACACCAGTCCATTGTGCAAACTCGAAATAGGAATTTCCAATAGCTACGCCAAAACCGTACGCAATTGCGGTAAGTTCAGCGAATGCTCCATCTGCATCTTTTATGTCGAAGTGATTGGTTAATTTAAAAACAGCAAGCTCATAACTGACAGCGGTAACAAACTTTTCAAGGTTATAGGTTTTGTCCTCATTTATCCATATTTCCTTTTTTCCTAAATCACCGTCTATTGAATAGCTAACAACATTTTTTGAGCGATCAGACAAGTCAGCACCCTTTGTTTCAACGATTCCCTCAGAAAATTCCAAGGGTTCGTTTGAAAACACTTTGAGCTGAATCTCAAAATCGTCAATATTCATAATTGACATAATTTTGTTCAGCAGAAAATCTACTCCGCTTTCCTTTTCGATAAATTGTGCTTCAACGTTATCATAAACTATTGTTGTAAGTGATTTAAAAATCTCAGGAGTCAATATATCAGCAAGTGCCAACAACGAGTCTTCTATCCATTTCTTATCGCCATTCATAACTGGAAGCGTCGTTTTTGTTTTCAAAAACCCAAACAGCCCGCTTTTTTTCTCTTCCTTCACTTCCTCATTCCAATCCTCATGCAGGCTCGCTTCACCGCAACCGCCCCGTTTACGCAGGCAACTGGTAGTTTCGTAAACCTTGCTGCAACGGGGACATTTGCCATACGTGGTAAACGTATCCCAAACCATTTTGCAGTCCGAGCATTGCCATCTGCAGGATTTGTCCGGCTCCCAGTAACATTTTGGGCATCTTATTAATATTTTAGGCATATCAGAAATTCTATCCTAAAATAAAAAATCCCGGCCATATTGACCGGGACATTGATATCATTCAGCAAAAACCTTTCAACTTCGCCTTTAAGCTTTTACCTTACTTCGCCAATTCTTCAGCCAATGCAGCGCCAATTTCCGCAGGAGATTCTACCACGCGGATACCGCATTCGCGCATAATTTTCATTTTGGCTGCAGCAGTATCATCAGCACCGCCAACAATTGCACCGGCGTGGCCCATGCGACGTCCCGGAGGCGCTGTTTGGCCGGCAATAAAGCCAACTACAGGCTTGGTACCATTTTCTTTTATCCAGCGGGCAGCTTCGGCTTCCATGCCGCCGCCAATTTCGCCTATCATAATGATGCCATGAGTCTCTGGGTCATTCATCAGCAACTCAACCGCTTCTTTGGTAGTTGTGCCGATGATAGGGTCACCGCCGATGCCGATAGCGGTGGTAATACCTAAGCCCGCTTTCACTACCTGGTCAACCGCTTCGTAAGTAAGCGTGCCAGATTTTGAAACTACGCCAACATGACCTTTCTTAAAGATAAAGCCCGGCATGATACCGATTTTAGCTTCGTCGGCAGTAATTATACCAGGGCAGTTAGGACCAATCAAACGGGTGTCCCTGTCTTTGATATACTCTTTCACCTGTATCATATCCTTTGTAGGGATACCTTCGGTGATACAAACTATAACCTTTATGCCGGCCTCGGCTGCTTCCATAATCGAGTCCGCCGCAAAAGCAGGGGGAACGAAAATAATAGAAACATTGGCGCCGGTTTCGGCAACCGCATCAGCTACAGTATTAAATACCGGCCTGTCCAGGTGCTGCTGACCGCCTTTACCGGGGGTTACACCACCAACAACGTTTGTTCCGTACTCAATCATCTGCGAAGCATGGAAACTGCCTTCTTTACCTGTAAAACCCTGAACTATTACCTTGGAATCTTTATTTACGAGTACACTCATTGGATTTTCTGATTTTGTAGCGCAAAGCTAAAGTTTTTGTGCGAATGTCAAACCCTGTAACTACCTAAAAGGGAACTTTTTTACATGGTGATTAAAGTTACATAAACTTACCTAATAGCGGTAAAAACCGAAGTTTTTCCACATTAAACATGCCATTTATATCATTTTATTATTTTAGCGGCACACTACTTATCTACATACATACTCATGAAAAACAGTAACAAAACCATTGTATGGCTTATGGCCTTTTTATTTTCCATCACAACTTCGCATGCGCAATTGGGAGGATTTGGCAAAAAACTTTTGGACAAAGGGACGGAAATGGCGTCGGGAGGCGGACTGAATAAAATCCTGAAACAGCCACAAGCCATAACTACAAGTTTTAAAGATGTAAACAAAACAGGCTCAAAACCGCCGTCATTTATGGAAGGGCAGGAAGCACAGCCACTTTACATATTACCTAAAACCCCTACCGGAGGTTTTAAGCTTTGTGCCGGTTTTTACGAGATGACCAACAAGAGCTATTGCCTGCACGCCGGCACCCGCGGCCCAAGTACGGGCGACGGCTACATGCTGGCACCCGTGCTGGGCCCAAAACGCGATGTGGTTATATTGATATTAAAGCACGCCGAAACCCATCCCGAGGTAAATCAGCGCAGTATCCAGGTATTGCTATGGGCTATAATTGCGCGCACCAGGTTTTCTGATTTTGGTAACGATATCAAATTGACTGCCACGCAGCTGTTATCTCCCCAGGAGCTACTGATGCTTGAAGGCGGCGCCCTGGGAGTATTACCTGCCAGTGTAATGGACAAGGCCAAAGATCAGCTACCACCTGCTGTACAAAACGTTTTTGAGGCCGAAAACAATATCCGAAAACTGGCAGCCTCGGGCAATTCATCGTACGAAGAAATGGAGAAGTACGCTATGCTTGCCGGTTTAGCACCGCAACCTGATCCTGAAGTGCCTTCGGGCATATGGTCGCTGCATCCGGATGGTTATTACATCAGGTTTTATCCGCACAGCTATTCAAAAACAACCGTACAAATCTATGTGCCGCAAGAGTTGATGAACAGCAAACCCGACCTGGTATATGACGCGCCCAATGGCATCGCCTGTCCGGCTAATGTTGGTGCGCAACGCCTCGCCCAGACAAATGAACCGCTTAACCCGGATTATACGAAAAAATTGAAAACACCGTGTAACTTGTAAGTGCCTGCCAATAAAAAAGGCGAAAAGAGTTATGCCTTTTCGCTTTTTTATTGGCGTTTATTGATCAAGTAGAAAATAATTAAATCAAGGAGCGAACCTGAATTGGGTATGTTTCCCTTGCTTAACTACTATATCCAAAGATCAACTAAGTAATCCAAAATTTTCAGCGTCTACGTGTTTTTTATAGCGACTGCGGATAGCGTAGAATAAGAAGCCGACAACAGCCAGCAAGATTTTTGTTTTTGTAGACATTCCCATAGGTGATTGTATTTAATTGAGCGATTGGTTTAATTAATAAACCCGCGGGAGACATAAAAGTTTAGGGAAAATACTTAAAGATAATACAACATTTATGAATATTTCTACCGGTTTTAATAATGAATCGCCGGTATATAGATGAACCTGATAAATACTACGCCAACACTTCCCCTATAGGTGACTGGGAGACAAACTCACCCTCACTTTTCGCAATCACAATCGTCGCGATACCATTACCTATCATATTGGTAATAGCCCGCGCTTCCGACATAAACCTGTCAACGCCAAATAAAATCGCCAAGCCCTCGATAGGGATTATTTTTAAAGCGGTAAGGGTAGATGTAAGTATAATAAAGCCCCCGCCGGTAACCGCTGCTGCGCCCTTTGAGGTTATCATTAATATACCTATCAGCATTACTTCCTGCTCGATAGTAAGCGGCACCTGGAAAACCTGCGCCAAAAAGATTACAGCCATTGAAAGATAAATAGTAGTGCCATCCAGGTTAAACGAGTAACCGGTGGGTATAACCAAACCGACCACCGATTTGGCGCAGCCAAATTTTTCCATCTTCTCCATCATGGCAGGCAAAACCGTTTCGGATGATGAGGTGCCCAGCACAACCAGTATTTCGTCTTTTATAAACTTTAAATATTGCCAAAGGCTAAACTTATAGATGGCACAGATAATGTTTAACACTACGAAAATGAAGAGAATCATGGTTAAATAAACCGATGCCATCAGTAAGCCAAGTGGCTGCAGCGTTTTAATACCGTAAGTGCTAACGGTGTAGGCCATCCCACCGAAAGCGCCGATAGGCGCCAGGCGCATCACCATGTGCATGATGTTGAAGAAAACCTTCGATATTTTTTCAAAAAGGGTAACCACAGTTTGGCCCGTATCACCTATTTTACTCAGGCCAAAGCCGAATAATACTGCGAAGAATAGTATCTGCAATATATCGCCTTTGGCAAAAGCATCAGTTACGTTGGATGGGATAATGTGGGTTAAAAAATCCATCCAATGCATTTCGGATGCCGCTTTCTGATAAGTGGCCAGCTTAGTGGTATCTGCTGCAGCGTGATTAACAAAATGCGCGCCCGGCTTTACTGTATTTGCTACAAATACACCGATTATCAGCGCAAAAGTGGTTACTATCTCAAAATAAAGCAGCGCCTTCCCCCCTACCCGGCCCACCTTTTTCATATCGTTCATACCGGCAATGCCCAACACTATGGTTAAAAATATAATCGGTGCTATCAGCATTGTTATCAGCGCAATAAACATCTTACTGATGGTATTTGCTGCAGGCCCGAACGATGGACATAAAGACCCAACGATAACGCCCAATACTATGCCTGCGATTACCTGGAAATTCAGGTTGAGGAGAAGTTTCTTCATCTCTCAATAATACAAATATTCGCCCTGATATTTAAAAACAAAAAAGCTCCTGCATTAACCCGCAGAAGCCTTACTGTATCAAATATGAAAGTATTTTTAAATTACAACACCAGTTCTGATATCAACGGTATATGTTTTGCCATTAATGCTCACTTTAGCCCTGTGATTACCCAGGAAAGTAATGGTACCTGTAAAGTTCCAGGTTCCTCTTGTGCCGGTTCCTTTGGTGCTGAAGCTTATCGAGCCACTTGTTATATCATCATCGTTTGTGCTTATTACCACGTTGTTAATTACGTAGTTAAAAGCACGGGTACCGCTTTTGTTGCCTGTTTTGTATTTATAAGTACCGGTTGAATTTAACGTACCTTTTAGTGTTAGCGGAGAGTTGTCATTATTAATGTCTGCAACAGATAAGGTAATATTTTCCAGGATTTTAGCGGTTATAGACAATTGAGGAGTTGTTATCGCAATGCTCAAATTATCGTTGGTGCTAAAGCCTGTCAAGTTATCATTAGTACAATTGAAAGAAAAATTAATATGGCCTGATACTGCAACCGAGCTATCCTTGCCGGCAGTTATCGTTTCGTTAATAGCTGTATCAATAACTAAACCACAAAACGGATTGTTCATATCGTGCAGCTTAGGGCCACTCAGATGCCTGGTACCAAAGCCGGATGGGCCATCAAGGCCATCGCCAAAATTAATGCCGCTATAGCCGCCAAATAAGTTGCTTGTAATATCCTGCACTACTTGTGTGGTTACCTGGCTTTCAGTCAGTGCAGGGCCTGCCGGGCTGCTGTCAGATTTTTTACAGGCGGTGTAAACTACAGCCATGCCCGCAAGCATAATAATAGGAAGTAAAAATTTAAATTTCATTTAAAAATGGGATTACTACTGTGATAAAATTGATTCTTTTTCTCTTTTGCCTTTATACGTTATAATATCAATGAAAGATACTAAATAATAACATAACTGATGAAATAGTTACAATTTATGTTCCAGTTATAATTTAACCAGCAATACTAACTTATTTCACAATAAATAAATGTATTAATGCAGTGTGTAAAGTTTAATAGCATTCGGCCAAAATAAAATAGGCTATCAGCGGATGGGGAAAGTTTTGGGGCGAAGTATTCAACAAAGCGGGAAAATTAGTCCGCGGCAGCCACAAAAAAAACCCTTCCCCGCTGCCAGGAAAGAGCTTTTGAAAATTACTTGGCAGACTGGTTAAACCGGTGTAACAGTTCCTGTCAACAAGTCAACCAGGTATGTTTTATTCAGGAAAGCTAATTTTGCTTTATGGTTGCCCAGGAAAGTGAGTGTTGCAGTTAAATCCCATGTGCCGTTAGTGCCTGCTCCTTCCGATTCAAGCGCAGCCGTGCCACCGGTGATATCATTATCCGCGGCGTGCACAAACATATCAGTAAATTTATAAGTGCTCACAACGCTGATGTAGCTTGACGGATTAGTATAATCTTGACGGATAATCGATTTCAAGGTACCGCTAAACGTAAAATTGGAGTTAGCTTCGTTTAAGCCTCTTACCTGGTAATCCTGGTTAAGATAATAGCTAAAGGTATAAGCAGGTGTGCCTTTTGTATCACCGTTGATGTTCAATATAGTATTAACATCGTACCCTGTAGTTTTATTGGTAACATCGTCGCAAAGGAATTGGTAATGCACGCTGCCGGTGGTGGTTGATTTAGTGGTACCATCGTCGAAAGGGATGTTCAGGCTGTTATCGTTATAAAAACCACAGCCTGTTTCGCCTTGTGTTTTAAGCTTAGGGTTAGCAGCTGTAAGCTTTGCGTTGGCAGCAACACCATCTTTTATGCTCGCACCACCGTATCCGCCTGATAACGACTGTACCAGGTTGGTAGCAATAGCTTTAACCTGGTCGAGAGTTGGCCCGGCAGGTTGCTTGTTCTCCGTTTTTTTACAGGATGAATAAAGTACCGCAACAGCCAGTAGCATCGGTATTGCCCTGCGTAGGTTTAAAATCATAAGTGTATAGTTTTAGTTTTTCAATTAATTTATCGGCACAGATAGCGCAATAAGCATACCATTTATGCCAGAATATTAAAACCAAGCCGTTTTCGGGCATTTAAATAGCGATAATTAATTATTGAATAAATTCCCGTCTACTCTAAGTTAAACTTGCAGAAACATCGATATCTCCAATAGCCTGGATTATGTGCCAATCTGTAGTTGCGGGGAAATTATATCACAAAAAATCCCCTTACCGGTTGCGGTAAGGGGATTTTGATATTTATTGCGATTAAGTCGCTAAAGGGGGGTTACTACACCGGTAATCAAATTAACGCTGTACGAGTGTCCGTCGAAAGTTATTATCGCTGTATGGTTACCTATGTATTCAATAGTGCCTTCATATTCCCATTTACCAAACTGGTTGCGGCCTTTGGTAGTAAATGTTGCAGAACCGCTGATGATGTCTAAATTATTATTAACATCTATAACCAGGTTATGCAATACGTAGTTCTGACGCTGATAGTATGAATTAGCCAGGTGTGTGGTATCAACAAACGGTGCACTGCCATATTTAAAAAAGCCAAATGACTTTAATTTCCCATTCATAGAAACCTTGCTGTACGATGCATCCAATGCCTGTACTATGTATGATTGTGCAACGTCATAAACAAATGCATATCCTGGCGCCCTGCCTGCACTAGTGAAATCGGTAAATACCTTGTATCCGTCTGGAAAGGTTGACGAGCAGGTATAAGTGAACTTAAACTTTCCAATCACTACAGACTTGATACTGTCGCCCTGTTTATAAACATACTTAACCGTGGTGTCAACGGTAAAACCACACAGGGAATTAAAGCTGTTTAAGACCTTCGGTTTAGCCGAACCTAATACGGCAGGCGGTTTAATACCATCTTTCATGCTTACGCCGCCATAATTGCCGGCCAGGGCGTTTGAAAAATCTTTGGCAATTAAACCTGCAACATCTTTTGGCGACGCATTCGGAACGGGAGCGTCACTCACTTTTTTACAAGCAGTATAAAAAAACACTAAGCTGACCAACGCAGCCGCCATAAGCTTGACGGTAAGTTTCATTTTTAGGTGGTATTAGTTTCTACAATAATTTATCACTTTAAAAATAAGAAAAACAAAAGTCGTTGTTATATTTTTTTTGAAAAAAAATCCATTTATGCTTAATAATTACAACATTTTTCCCGCCAGATAAATAACAATTGTCTATTGGTTAACGCTCTGTAAATATTCATATTAAACAGCTTTAATACCGTTAGCTGCTCAAATGACCATGGCGGAAAACAGTTGCTTAAAAGCGATAGGTTACTGAAACACTTAATTTGATATTGTTAGCATCAAGCGATTGTTGATTATAATAAGAAACGTCCTCGTCATTCCTGAATTTCCATTGATAGTTAAGTTCTCTTACATATAGCAATGATGCCGACACCAAAATATTGTCAAAATCCCAATCGCTGCTTATACCGCCGCTATAGTCGACCCAATGCCTGCGAGTCTCGCCGGCGGCAAAAGCCTTGTAATAAAAGTCGGCATTATGCTCATAGCGCTGTATTTGCAGGCCAATACGCTTTATGCCATTTATCCATGAAACGTCCAGCGTCTGCAAGCCGCTGCCCGGACCGATGCCTGCCCCTAGTACTTCGCCGTAATTGGTGTATCCTGCCCTTACCTGCGAATGCGCATACCAATAACCCGATTTACGGTTTACAACATCATCAGATGGTTGCGCCATTTGCGTAGTTTCCAACCCTACCTGTATCTGTTCGTCAGGCCGGCCGTCAAGCCCGAATATTTTTCGGAAACCCATGGTATAGGCCCTTGAGTGTTCAGGGTCAAGCAAAAAGTCCCTGGCATCCCAGTTATGGTCTTCCCTCCCGTATTCAAAATACACTTCTGCGTTGCCGCCGGTCCACAACCACCGCATAAAGACAGAGGCAAGCTGATCACGTTTTGCAGCATCTTCAGACACAACGCCCGAAACAGGGTCATAGAAACTGTCTCTCAAAAAAGATGAGAAGAAAGGAATATAATCACCCAGTTTGTGCCCTAAGTCATTATGGTATACCTGGAATGCTCTTGTTGCCCCCAAGAACAGGCCGGGAACCCATTTTGGATGATAAGTAAAAACAAAACCGGATAAATACCGCCAGTCGTTGGGCTTGGGCCTGTATAAATTATCCATATTACCATCTTGTCCCGGCACAAGCGGCGCAAAGCCCGATGGGTTCAATCTGCCTGCTATCACCTGGGTTTCAAACGAACCGATAGGCGTGTTTACAGGCCGGGTGGTATTAAATGTGAGATGGGCGAAGCCCCTGGCATTATTGCTCATTAATAATGAGTTCTGTACGCCCGGCCCCCACCATAGGTTTTCGGTAGAGAGACCGAAGGAGACAGGGTCGAAAGTAATTCGGATGCTGCTTTGTCCCGGCAGCAGCCTGGTATAAGTCGACGTGCCAAAACGTTCAGGTGCATCAACCTGGTTATAAACGCCGTACCATGCTTTCCACGCATTAACATCGTTGCCGGCCTGGGTAAAGCCATCGAAAGCCTTATTTTGTGCGAAGAGAAATTCCGGCCTGAACTGAATGCTTAAAAAGCCGTATTTAGCGTAGATACCAGCGCTAAAGAGCGTTTGATAACCGGCTGCTGGAATCATAGCGCCATCATTCCAGCCATAAGGATTATGGGTATTATATTGATTAACCCAGGTAACAGGTAATATCTTTACAATGCCTTTATCGCCGGCAAATTTATAATCGCCTACTCTTTGTAAACCGCTTTGACCGAAGCTCTTGTCCGGATCAAAAACGTCGCTTAAACCGAAAGCGGCCTCAGGGAAGAGCGGACGTACGGTAAATGACACACTTGAATCAAGCTTTCCCAGCAGTTGTTGCCTGCGATACATATCTTCAATTACCGGCGTCCCTGCGGGAACGGTCTGGGCATTGGCAATTCCGCAAAGTAAAAATAACGATGCAGCTAAAAGGCCTTTAGTAAAACCATTGCGAAAAAATAAGGGCATCAATAGTAAAATTAATTCGTATATCGTTCGGTTATAATGAAGCGATGAAATCAAACCGGTTTAACGGCATGAATGCTCAGGGTTTCCGCCAATGCTGACAGGCTGTAAGCAGGTTTTGATCTAAAAGCTTTGCGACTCAACAATTTATCGCATCTAATATAGTCAAAATTTATACCTAAGTAAACATTTAGCCCCTAAATTAAAACACAATACTTAAAGGATATACAGTATTAAGCAAAAGGAAAATATTTATACTTTTCAGTGAATATTTAGTAAAACTCATCGGCTTAAAAGCTATTTCCCGTTTTCACAAACCGTGGATTAACCGGGAATTTATCGCCTCATTTCCCAATGGGATAGTAATGTTTATCGCTTTACTACATTCGTTCCAACAAATACTACCATCCTAATAGAGATTTTCTTAATTTCGCAGCCTCATACGCGTTATTAATTACAATGGACTATCAATTTAAAGATATAGAGCAAAAGTGGCAAAAGTTCTGGGCTGATAACCAAACTTTTAAAGCGGAAGACAAAAGTACCAAACCGAAGTACTATGTGATGGATATGTTCCCTTATCCTTCGGGTGCAGGGCTGCATGTGGGCCATCCGCTCGGCTATATTGCATCTGATATTTTTGCACGTTATAAAAGGCTAAAAGGTTTTAACGTGTTGCACCCGATGGGCTATGACAGCTTTGGCTTGCCGGCCGAGCAGTACGCCATACAAACCGGTCAGCATCCGGCTATTACCACCGAGGCCAACATTGCCACCTACCGCCGCCAGCTGGACCAGATTGGTTTCTCGTTCGACTGGAGCCGCGAGGTGCGCACCAGCTCACCGGATTATTATAAATGGACGCAGTGGATATTTATGCAGCTTTTTAATAGCTGGTATAATAAGGATGCAGACAAAGCGGAAGGCATAGATAAGTTGGCTCAACATTTTGAGCAAAACGGCTCCGCCGGAATCGACGCAGTTTGTGATGATGATATCCTTTCTTTTTCTGCTGATGAGTGGAAAGCTATGGGCAACCAGGCGCAGCAGGAGGAATTATTGAAATACCGCCTTACCTATCTTCGCGAAAGCACCGTGAACTGGTGCCCTGCATTAGGTACCGTATTGGCTAACGATGAGGTAAAAGACGGCTTTAGCGAGCGCGGCGGTTACCCTGTTGAGCAAAAGAAAATGATGCAGTGGAGCATGCGCATTACTGCCTATGCCGACCGCTTGCTGAAAGGCCTCGACACCATCGACTGGCCTGAGCCCTTGAAAGAAATGCAGCGTAACTGGATCGGCAAAAGCGTGGGAGCGTTGGTGAAATTTAAGCTGGAAAACAATTCAGATTATATAGAGGTTTTTACCACCCGTGCCGATACTATTTTCGGGGCGACATTTTTAGTTATCGCACCGGAGCATGAACTGGTACCGTCGTTAACTACAGATGCTCAAAAGGCTGACATTGAAGCATACATCGCCCAGGCCAAAAAAAAATCGGAGCTGGAACGTATGGCCGAAGCTAAAACTGTGTCGGGTGCTTTTACGGGCAGCTACGCAATCAACCCGGTTAATGGTGAAAAGGTCCCGGTTTGGATTGCTGATTATGTGCTTGCGGGATATGGAACCGGGGCAGTAATGGCTGTACCATCGGGCGACCAGCGCGATTATCTTTTTGCCAAACGTTTTGATTTGCCGATTATACAAATCATCGACATACAAAAAATAGAAACCGAAGCCGACCCGACAAAGGAAGGTAAATATGTAAACTCCGGGTTTATTGATGGTTTAAACTATAAGGAAGCAACTGCCGCTGTAATTGCAAAGCTTGAAGAAGCAGGTGCAGGTAAGGCAAAAATAAACTTCAGAATGCGCGATGCCATATTTGGCCGCCAGCGTTACTGGGGCGAGCCGGTGCCGGTATATTTTAAAGACGGGCTGCCTTACCTGATAGATGAAAAAGATTTGCCTTTGGTATTGCCGGAGATTGACAAGTATTTACCAACCGAAACGGGTGAACCGCCATTGGCGAGGGCCGAAGGATGGAGCTATACACCACAGACACCCGGTATAGCCCCCTCTAAATCTCCCCCGGCTGGGGAGACTTTAGCTGCGGAGGCGGGTGATGACTTTTTGGACGACGAAAAATTGCCCGATTATCTGACAGGTGCCTATCGTGAAACTGCAGACGCAGCGATATATGAACAACTAAGAGATTTCAGTAGAGATAACAGAAAGAACCCCACAGATGCCGAAAACATCTTATGGCAAGCGCTTAGGGGTAAACAAACCGGTCACAAAATCCGCAGACAGCATGCAATAGATGCCTACATCGGCGATTTCTTGTCGTTACAAAAAGGCTTGGTTATCGAACTGGACGGACATCATCATAAATTAAATAAGGAAGCAGACGATATTCGGACCAGTGTCCTTAATCATTTTGGGTTCACTGTTATACGGTTTTCCAATGACGAAGTATTGGAGAACCCCGAAAAGGTAGCAGCAAAAATTAAGGAGCACTTAGATATAATGCCCGACAGGGATTTGAGCAAATTATCCGACTCATTCTCAAAGCGTGCAGTTCAAGTCTCCCCTACCGGGGGAGATTTAGAGGGGGCTTCGGAGGATGCTGCCTATGAGTACGAATTAAGCACCATGCCTGGCTGGGCCGGCAGCAGCTGGTACTGGTTCCGTTATATGGATGCGCATAACAGTGATGAATTCGCCTCGCGCGAAGCCATCGAGTACTGGAAAGATGTTGACCTTTATATAGGCGGCAGCGAGCATGCTACAGGCCACTTGTTGTACAGCCGCTTCTGGAATAAGTTTTTGAAAGACCTCGGCCTGGTGGTTGAGGAAGAGCCTTTTAAAAAGCTGATTAACCAGGGGATGATACAGGGGCGCAGTAATTTTGTGTATCGGTTGGTTGATGGCGAAGGACGTGGCACCAATACTTTTGTTTCTCATGGTTTGAGAAAAGATTATAAAACGTCGGACTTGCACGTTGATGTGAATATTGTAGAAAATGATATTCTTGATACCAAAAAGTTTAAAGCCTGGCGTCCGGAATTTGAAAATGCGGAATTTATCCTTGAGAACGGCAAATATGTATGTGGCGTTGAAATCGAAAAAATGTCGAAGCGCTACTATAATGTAGTGAATCCTGACGACATAGCTAACCGCTACGGCGCCGATACTTTGCGTATGTACGAAATGTTCCTCGGTCCGCTGGAGCAAAGCAAGCCCTGGAATACCAACGGTATCGAGGGTGTGTTTAAATTCTTACGTAAATTCTGGAGGTTATTTCATGATGCAGACTGGAATTTCAAGGTATCGGATGCTGAACCAACCAAAGCCGAATTAAAATCGCTGCATAAAATCATCCGCAAGGTTGAAGAAGATGTCGAGCGCTTTTCGTTCAATACTTCGGTGTCCAGCTTTATGATCGCGGTTAATGAACTGACCGACCTGAAATCGAACAACAAGTCTATTTTGAGCGATATGGTTATTATCCTTTCGCCTTATGCGCCGCATATTTGCGAGGAATTGTGGGTATTGCTTGGCAATAAGGCAGGGACTTTATCTTATACGCCTTTCCCCAAATTTAACCCGGCCTATTTGGTAGAGGATGAATTTGCTTACCCGATATCGATTAATGGTAAAACCAAACTTAACCTTAATATATCACTTAGCCTTGAAGGCGCCGATATTGAAACGGTTGTTTTAAGCAGCGCCGACGTACAAAAATACCTTGAAGGCAAAGCGCCTAGAAAGGTGATTGTGGTTAAGGGCAGGATTGTGAATATTGTGATATAAACATAATTAGGCATATCCCGTAGAGACGCGAAGCTTCGCGTCTCTACGATTTAAATTAAACACCCCGTAAAAAATATTTCATCATTCCTGTCACGTTTTGTGTGTTTGAATTGTTATGATGTTGGAAATTAATAACAACATGATATCAATTCATTATCAAAACCCCTCTTCGCACGCTCATTATTGTACATCACACACTAACCTTTTGCAACTAATCTGTTACAGTTCCATTGGTTGTGAAATAATCGTTAACCGCCTGTAACATTTCGGGTATTTTCGCCTCCAATTACCAAAATCATCAAAAATGAAACGTTTTTACATAATTATAGCAATATTATGCTCATTTATTACCGCCCAGGCGCAAATCGGCTTAGGCGGCGGCGGGCCGGCAATTCTCGGAAAAATTTCCGGCACGCTTATCGATTCGCTGACCAAAAAGCCGGTTGATTACGCGTCTGTAAGTCTCTACCGCAGCGGTGGCAAAGCGCCTATTACCGGTGTGATTACCGATGAAAAAGGCAACTTTAAGCTTGACAACATTAAGCCGGGCTCGTACAAAGTGACATTTACTTTTATCGGCTATCCCGACAAAGTTATCGACCCGGTAACCACTACAGCTGCAAAGCCAGACAATAACCTGGGAACCGTCGCATTCACGCCAAGTGCTAAAGTGTTAAAAGAGGTACAGGTAACCGGCCAGGCCGCGCTTATCGAAAACAAAATCGATAAGATTGTTTATAATGCAGAAAAAGATGTTGCTTCCGCAGGCGGCAACGCTACCGATTTACTAGGTAAAGTTCCGCTGGTAACCGTCGATATTAACGGCAACGTATCAGTACGCGGCGACGCAAATGTTCGCGTATTGATAAACGGCAAGCCATCAGGCGCTACATCAACCAGTCTTTCGGATGTGTTGAAAGCCATTCCTGCTTCGCAAATCAAAAGCATCGAGGTTATCACTTCGCCGTCTGCAAAGTATGATGCGGAAGGTTCTGCAGGTATTATCAATATCATCACCAAATCGAAGAATGTTTCGGGTATAAGCGGACAGGTTAGCGCGGCTGTAGGTACGCGCCAAAACAACGGTAACTTTAATCTTGGCTACAATAAAAACCGCTTCAGTCTGAATGCTAACCTCGGCGGTAACTTAACATGGCCACAAACTTCAACCTTTGACCAAGCCCTGGAGCTTGGTGAAACTAATTCGGCAACCCATGGAACCAGCAGGGTTACACGGCATGCCAGCAACAGCTCCATAAGCGCCAATTATGAGTTTAATGCTTTTAACAGCATCAATTCTTCGTTTAAGCTGCTTGATTTTAACTTTAATACCAACAGTCTTTCGCATACCAGCGGCACGCAATTTATTAAAGGTGTGCTTGCACCTTACACGTACGATGTTAACTCACAGCAACACAATGAGTTTAGCAATTTCGACTGGAATTTTGACTACACCCACAAATTCAAAAAAGAAGGCGAAGAGTTAGACTTGTCAACCCAATGGAGCCATGGCACAGGTACAACCAACTACGCTAACGTTTACACGCCTGAAGTTATAAATCAAAATGTTAAGAATAACATTGCGGGGCTTAACAACGAGTACACCCTGCAGGCTGATTACACTTTGCCAATAAATAAGGTATTAAAGCTGGAAGCGGGCGGTAAGAGCATATTCAGGAGAATAAACAGTACATCAGATTACTATACTTATGATCCGGGCAGCAGCGACTTTGTTTTCAATAATCAGCTGTCAAACCTTTACAATTACAATCAAAATGTTGTTGCAGGCTATTCGGTATTCACCATTACTTTACCAAAAAAATGGGCGGTATTGGCCGGCTTAAGGCTGGAAAACACCAGTATCCATGGCGACCCGGAATCTACGACGCAAGAGGTGCTGCCTTTTGACCAAAGCTATTTGACCGTAGTGCCAAGCTTAACGGTGCAAAAACAAATTACTGCTACTCAGACTATTAAATTATCTTATAGTAAACGTATAACACGCCCAAGCCTGCAATATTTAAATCCGTTTGTTAATAAAAGCAATTCACAGGCATGGTCTGTTGGTAACCCACAGTTGAACCCTGAAGTTACGCAAACCGTTGAATTGGGCTACAATTCATTTATTGGCACTTCTATTTTAAATATATCCGCTTATTACAGGCACACTGCAGGACTTATTGAAGGTATAGCCGGCCCTTACAAGCCTTATGGCCCTGATTCGACGACCATATCGTTACAACGGTTTCAGAACATTGGTTCTAACAATTCGCTCGGCGGCAGTATTTTCGGCACTATCAATCCGTTTAAAGCGCTTACTATTATCATGAGCTTAAACGCTTATACCTATAAACCAGACCCTACCGGCTTATTTAGTAGCGATAAATCACAAAACGGTACTTATGTACAGTACAGTGGCTTTGCCAGGGCAACGCTTAGCTTGCCAAAAGATTATGTTATTGAGGGATTCACATTCGGTAGCTCGGCCCGCCGGACATTACAGGGAACCACGTCAAATTTCAGCATATTAGGCTTTGGCGCAAAAAAACAGCTGATGCAAAAAAGATTGGCTATCGGGGTTAACGTTATCGAGCCTTTCCACGAGAATAAAAGCTTTACTACAAACTTAAACAGCCCTGGTTACAAGCAATACAGCAACTTCCAGTTGCCGTTCCGTTCATACGGCGTAACGTTTAGCTACAGCTTTGGTAAGCTAACCTTCAGCAACCCTAACGAGAAGAAGAAAGGCGTTAATAACGACGACTTAAAACAAGGCGACCAGGGCGGTGGCGGCATGGGCGGCGGTGGAAGATAACTAAGAAAAAATCAAAGAATAAAATATCCTAATAAAAAAGGCAAAAAGCGATACGCTTTTTGCCTTTTTTAGATTAAAATCCGGGTAGACCAACACAACCCAAAACACAACTTTCCAGTACACTATAATAACAATTATTATAGCCCGAATGCCCAAGATCGCCGGGAATGTTGTTGAAAGGTGCGCATTGGGATGCCGCAGTTTCCTGACACTTCTGTCCGCAATCCAAAGGAGTGTTCCCTCCAAATATTGCTTTCATTTCATCCCTGCTTAGTTTGTTTGATAAGATTGAATTTTTCATACTGATAAGGGTTAATTTTACTTAACTACTAAATTAGTTTTTTACAACTGAACCGTCATAAATCAAACAGATGTAACAGTAATGTTACTAATTTGATATTATTAATGATTAACTCACTTATCCGCACATCAATCCTCCCCTACCTCAATCCCAATCTGCTTGAGCAAAAGTGATGCATTAAAGGTTTTGCACTCGCCATCCTTAATTTTATAATCAAAAATCATCTCCCCTGCTATAACCTGTATGTCGAAATAGAAATTGCGCACATAATCCGGGTGGTCTTTTTCCAGCTCGGCTATTTGTAAATCATGGGTGGCAACCATTCCTACACCTTTTTTGCGTATAAGTTGCTCGATTACCGCTTTTGAGCCACGATATTTATCTACAGAGTTGGTGCCGCGCAGCATTTCATCTATCAAAAAGAAAACTTTAGGCTCCGTTTCAACAGCCTTTAACAGCATTTGCAGCCTGTCAAGCTCTGCTTTAAATGTCGACGTGCTTTCATTAAGCGAATCCTTAATACGCATGTAAGTAATGATGGTAATAACCGACACTTGCATCTTGTCGGCACACACCGGTGCACCGCAAAGGGCCAGCACTGTGTTTATACCAATAGTGCGTAAAAAGGTACTTTTGCCGGCCATATTGGAGCCGGTGATAATATCTATTTTAAAGGTATCGTTCAGATCATAATCGTTAGGGATGCGTTTGTCAGCGCTGATAAGCGGATGTGCAAGATTTTTAGCAGACAGCGTATAGCTTTCACCATCGATAATTTCCGGGAAGCTCCAATCGGGGTAGTTTACTTTCAGACTTGCCAGGCTCATCACGGCTTCAAACTCTGCTACCACATCAAAGGCGACTTCTATGTGCAACAGATTATTCCGCTTCCAGTTTTCAATGGCTATCAGCTGGCGGATATCCCAAATAAATAACGCGTTCAGTATAAACATCATCACCATATTGAGGCGATAATTCAGTTTATTTATCAACTGCGCCAACTCCTCAATTTTACCGGATATACTTTCGCCGTTTTCGTTTTTTATTTGTTGCGATAGATTTTTTAGATAGGGCGATTGCCAGTCCTCGTTTTCAATGCTTTTAAAGGCCAGTACAAAGTGGTGAAGCGTAGTACCAATCTTGCCGGCAATAAGGTCGGCTTTTTGAACCACTTTGGCTTTTGCCATAACCAGGCGAATATTAGCCAATACTACAATGGGCGTAACATAGCGCAATGGCAGATAAAATATACTGCCGACAATTAACGCCAGTACCAGGTAAGGCGAAATTTTGCTATAAATAGCCAGGGCTTTTTCACCCTTGATTTCTATCGGTACTTTTAAATATTCAACCAGCTTCTGTATTTGCTCGCGATTTTGCTTTAGCGAGAATAGCAGGTGCGCCTGGATATCAAGCTTCCAGTCGTTTTTACCGGCAATTTCTGCTACGGCCTGCTGACGCTCCAATATCACCGGTTTTGCAGCCGGCTTAACAAGCCAGCCGGCCAGCTTAACCATACCCGGGAAAGTAGCAGCACGGTTTGTGAGCTGATACAGGGAGCTATTGCCGAATATATCCAGGTCGGCCGTGTAAAAGTGCTTATCATCACTAAAGGCGGCCCCGTTGTCATAGATATTCTTATAATTTTCTATCGAGGCTATTTCATTTTGGGTGACGGTGTGCAGGTCGAGGAAATAGTTTTTAAGCGTTTCGTATTTATTTTGTTTATTGATGAGCAGGTTAAAGGCAGCGATAAGGATAACCACCGCAACAGCTATCGGGGATGTTTCATCTATGCTGATGGCCACGCACACAACAAAAATAAACAGCCCGAAAACCAACAGCCGGTAAAGGGAATAAGTATTCGCCAGGTCTTTATATTTATCTGCCTCTTGTTGCGCAAAATCAGCCCGTTGCCGGTAATCGGTGAGTATGTCCATGGTAGTTGTAATAGTTGTAGACGTTGTAAAAGTTATAAGCGTTACAAGTTGGCGGCAATAATACAATTTTTCAGCCTGTAGCCCGGTATAAACTAATTACCTTTGCCAAACATTACGATTGCACCACAACTACTAAAACTACTACAACACTTACAACCACTACAATTACTAATGAAAATCACTTTCCTTACCGTCGGCAAAACAGAGGACGCTTATTTAAAAGACGGCATTGAGAAGTATGTAAAACGGCTAAAGCACTATACAAAACTGTCGATTATTGACCTGGATGAGCTTAAAAACACCAAAGCCTTAACCCAGGAGCAGCAAAAGAGTAAAGAAGCCGAGCTTATCCTTAAAAAAATAACACCGCAGGATTATGTAATCCTGCTTGATGAGAAGGGAATGGAGCTTACTTCGGAAAAATTTGCAGCTTATGTCGACAAAAAAGCTATTGCGTCAGTCCCTAATATGGTGTTTGTAGTTGGCGGTCCCTATGGGTTCGATAGCACCGTGTATGCACGCGCTAACGATAAGCTTTCGCTATCGGCAATGACGTTTTCACACCAAATGGTGCGGTTATTTTTTATCGAGCAGCTCTACCGGGCATTCACCATTATAAAGGGCGAGCCCTACCATCATTCCTGAATAATATCGGTTATTTAACAGACCTGGTTCTTCATTGCTCCGTTAGGAGCAAAATATTGGTAGAAAACAATTAAGCGAAGCCAGCGCTCCGTAGGTGCGTAACGCGGCATGTCGGGTTACGCACCTACGGAGCGAAAAACGTTTGTTTGGGTTTGCTACCGATATTTGCCCCTTACGGGGGCGGGGCATGATTGAATGTATTATCGCCTGACTTATCTTCAAAAAGAGTCAATCAACTGTAAAAATGTGGGAATTTAGCGTAATTTTGCACTTAGTGTAACATAGCCCCCTAACTTTGCAAGATGTCGTTACAGATACACAACATACTCCTTGAGCTGATATCCTTTAAGTTCATCCTTTTTTACATATTAATCATATCTACCATAATCGTCCATTATCGTGGTAAGGTGAGGTTTAAATTTTTCAGGCAACTGACCGACCACTCCACTTTTATGGCGCCGATAAATATGCCGATGTACGCCTTCTCGGGTGTGGAGAATAAGCCTTATATCAATGCCGACAATTTCCCGCAGCTGAATTTGCTGAAAGAAAACTGGCAAACCATTCGTGATGAGGCATTGCAGCTGGAGCGCGAAGAGCTGATAAAAGGCTCGGATAAATATAACGACATGGGTTTCAACTCCTTTTTCCGTAGGGGCTGGAAACGTTTCTATTTAAAATGGTACGATGACTTTCACTCTTCAGCTAAAAAATACTGCCCGCAAACAATCGAACTGATAAAAGGAATACCTGAGATTAAAGCCGCCATGTTTGCCGTTTTACCCGCCGGAAGTGAGCTACTGATGCACCGCGACCCCTATGCCGGTTCATTACGGTATCACTTAGGTTTAATTACGCCGAACTCCGAACAATGCCACATTGTTGTGGATGGGCAAAGCTATGCCTGGCAGGATGGCGAGCACGTGTTGTTTGATGAAACCTATATCCATTACGCCGAAAATAAAACCGATATCGATCGTATCATTCTTTTCTGCGATGTACAGCGCCCGGTAAAAACCTGGTTTGCACGTGGCTGGAATGCATTTTTCGGCTGGTTTATTATGGCTGCAGCCGTATCTCCCAATATGGGCGAAGATAAAACCGGGAACATCAACAAGGCTTTCCGTTACGTATATTCCATCAGGTTATTAGGCAAACGCATAAAGGCATACAATCGTAATTTGTATTATGCGGTTAAGTATTTGCTGATGTTGGGGATTTTGTATTTGATATTCTTTTAGAGATTCATCCCTGGCGTGCGGTAGACGCGAAGCATCGCGTCTACGATCTTGCATTTATTTTCTTTCGGACTCCCGGACTTTACTGACTTTCCGGACTTTTGATTAAATTTGCTGCATGTCAGCAGGTCACGATCATTCAGGTCACCATCATCATCATGATCACGCCCCGAAGCTTGATCACCTTAACGCCGCCTTTATTTGGGGCATCATATTAAATTCAGCATTTGTCATCATCGAAGTAGTTGCGGGGTTGTTTACTCATTCGCTGTCGCTGCTTACCGATGCGGGCCATAATTTGAGCGATGTCGCCAGTCTTGCGCTGGCATTGCTGGCGTTTAAGCTATCGAAAGTTAGCTCAAATAGCCAATACACATACGGGTACAAGCGTTCAACCATCATCGTATCGTTCTTTAATGCGGTGATTCTGTTTGTCGCTGTAGGTTTTATCATCTATGAGGCTATCATGCGTTTCATCAGCCCCGAAGTAGTAGAGGGTGGAACGATGGCCTGGGTAGCGTTTATCGGCATAGCTATTAACGCCTTCACCGCTTATCTTTTTGTAAAGGATAAGGATACTGACTTGAATGTTAAAGGCGCGTACCTGCACATGGCTATCGATGCTATTGTTTCGTTCGGAGTGGTTGTGTCAGGTGTCATCATTTATTTTACCAGGCTTTATTGGATTGACAGCGTTGTATCGCTGATTATAGCCATCGTAATTCTGCGGGGAACCTGGAGTCTGCTTAAAGACAGCCTGCGCCTTGAAATGGATGGCGTGCCCAAGGAAATGGACCTGGAAAAAATCAAGCTGGAGCTGATGAAATGCCAGGGCGTTACAGATGTGCACCACATGCACGTTTGGGCCTTAAGTACTACTGAAAACGCTCTTACGGCCCATTTGGTTATCAAAGCAGAATTATTGCCAACCTTCAACACCATGAAGAAGGATTTGCGCCACAGGCTGCAGCACATGAGCATTAACCATGCAACCTTTGAACCGGAGGTTGAAGAAGAAGAGTGTAAGCAGGTTAATTGTGATTAAGATTCGTAGGATTAGATGATTTCAAGATGTATGAGTTTTAAAGCTTGGTCACAATCCTGTTAACCCAATATCTGTTTAAATCCCGGTAAAGAAAAAAGCCGGAGATTATCCCCCGGCTTCGTTCAGAGACACAAAGTATTGTGTCTCTACAAATAAATCCTTACGCTTTTTTTGCAGCGGCCTTTTTAGCTTTTGGTTTTGCGGGTGCAGCTTCTTCGGCTACCGCAGCTTCTTCAACTGGCTTTGCCTCTTCTGCTGGTGCAGTTTCGGTAGCCGCTTCAGCAGGGTCCGGTTCGTTAAACAGTGGGTATTCCTTTAAAACGTTAAACCAGCTGATGATTTTCTTCATATCCGAAGCATAAACCTTTTCTTCATCATGATCGGGTGCTACTTCTCTGAAGAAAGTACGGAGAGCTTTGCCGTCAGCTTTTGCGTCCGGGATGGCAGCGGCGCCTTTCATCCGCTCGAAAACGTCTTTTAGCTTAATATCGTCGTCCAAACCAAATATGGTTATCTCATGCAATGCCGCCAGCTTAGCGGTGGATAAGTTGGCAACCAGCTTGTTTTTTTGCGCGTCTAAACTCTCTAAAATATAACCTGTTTTATTTTGAGCCAACGCTCTCCATAATCCCGGCTTGCCTGATACGGCTACAATTCCCTGTAAATTCATTTTTTAGTTGTAAATATGTTGTAGTAGTTGTAAAGGTTGTAGTAGTTGTAAAAGGCATGCAGCTAAACAACTACAACTTCTACAACAAATACAACCACTTCAACTAGTCCTCGATAACGTCGATACCTAAAATTTTATCGCCCTGGCGAATGGCGTCAACCACGTCAACGTTTTCAACTACTTTACCAAATACGGTGTGGTTGCGGTCTAAGTGTGCCGTATTATCGCGGCTGTGGCATATAAAAAACTGCGAGCTGCCGGTATTGCGGCCTGCATGAGCCATCGATAAAACGCCGCGGTCGTGGTATTGATTATCACCTGTAAGCTCACAGTCTATACGTTTGCCCGAGCCGCCTGCACCTGTACCGGTCGGGTCGCCGCCCTGTATTACGAAATTAGGGATAACCCTATGAAACGTTACGTTGTCATAAAAGCCCGACTTTGCCAGTCCAAGGAAGTTTGCCACTGTATTCGGTGCATCCTTATCGTAGAACTCAACGGTCATGTCGCCTTTTTCGGTTTTGATTATTGCTTTGCTCATTTTATTTTGAAATAGATGGCAAAGGTAATAATTTGGGCGAAAGGTGGAAAGGTAAAAGGTTTTTTGAAGTGAGATACTAAGAATGAATTCCAAATCAATCGAATCACAATTCCAGGTTATCAAAAAGCGTTAGCAAATATTCTGCATTCACAACTATTTTCCTCTCCATACTGCCGTCTAAAATTGCCTTCCACGCTTCAAATTTACCCCAATTCGAATATGGTTCTTCCATTTGTCGATACCAAGCCCACCATGGATTTAACTTAGGTGTATTATTAGCCATTAATGCTATTTTGTTTCTTATTTCTGCAGGAATCGTGAAACTGCCAGGATTTTTTTTGGCAACGATTCCGTAACGTAATTCGTTATCGAAACTTTGAAATTGAAAACCGATGTTAAAATATTTCCATTCAGGCTTCCATATCCAAATACCATTATACCGATCTTTAAAAGATATGCCATACTTACATTTCAAATTCATGCTTTCAAATTTAGCTTCGATTTTTTTTCCAAAATCATCTGAAATCTTATCGCAAGCTCTATCTAAATTATCATAAATAGCAAATGACGCTTCTAAATTAGATTTTAACAAATCACTTAATTCGTCTTGCATGTTTTTATTCAATGTTTGGTTTGTCAAATATTTGATTAAGTTTATATAATGAGTTATCCCTTCTCTAACGATAGGATAAATGGCCGCTTCTTTCCGGCATAATTCTAACCAATTTAAAATATCACGCTCATAGGAATAACATTTAAAATGAATCTTTTCCTTTAATACCCCTTTACTGTGTTCTCCCGGTTGCTTACCAAATAAGGTTAGGTAAATGAGATCTGCATTTTGGGAATGTTTGTTATAACGTTCAAGTTGGCGGCTTTGATCGTCAGCGTAAATCTTATTCTCAATAATAATTTTGTTAAAGTTTTTGTCGGTGATTGTTATATCTATCCTCCCCCCTTCTGTTTTATCTTCACTTATCATGCCTATGAACTCTTCAACTTTTACCTTGCATGAACGAGTGTCAATTAAATTTCCTTTAAAACAAAAAACTTCCACAAACAACTTTAAAAATGTGTCCTTTTGCCCGTGACTTCCATATGGCTTCAATAACTCGGAGATAAAAGCCGAATGCGTTTTAACTTCAGAAGATTCAACCTTAAGTATGCGAAAAATATTGAAGTTCTCCCCCGTCAACTCGACAACTTTTTTATACCTATCGGTTATAGCATTAACTTGGTAAAGTAAATTTTGAAATTGATGTATTTCCATATGATTGATAAGGTTTGACAATCTACAGTTATTATTAATTAAACAAGAATAAATGAATTGGTTAATTCAAAACAACATAGTAATACATTTTAGCTTTATTCGTTACATTTGATAATCAATACAGAAAAGTGTTTAATAAGATGCGTAAACAGACAAGACCTTTTACCTTCAGCCTTTCAGCTTTCACCTTTTGCTTTTCTACCTTTAGCCGTTCACCAAAATTCCTGCTTTTAGCTTTGTGCTTTGTGCTTTCGCCTATCCTCACCAGGGCTGCTTCCATATTAATTCCTATGGATGAAGAGCAAAAGGATCACCTGAAATCATACGGCATTGCTTTCTGGACACTAAAGAACGGCGAGGAGATCGACTGGCTGCTCAACTATCGCGGCGGCAGCTTTTTGCTGAAATATGATAAAAAGGTAGAGGATGAGTGTAAGATTCGCGGCGTAAGCTACGAGGTTGTTGCCGACGCAAAAGTTAACCAAATACTTGCCGAGGTAAGCGACCCGTCGGTCAATATGGACGTAGTAAAGCTGGAGAAGGCGCCAAAAATGGCAGTATATTCTCCCAAAAACAAGCTACCCTGGGACGATGCCGTTACCCTGGTTTTAAAATACGCGGAAATACCTTATGATGTGGTATATGACGAAGAAGTAATTCGTGGAGACCTGCCTAAATACGATTGGCTGCACCTGCATCACGAAGATTTTACAGGGCAGTACAGCAAATTTTACGGCGCTTTCCGCTACGAGCAATGGTATAACGACGACATACGCATACAGGAAGCGACAGCTCATAAGCTTGGCTTTAAAAAGGTATCAAAGATGAAGCTGGCCGTAGCCGAACATATCCGCGATTTTTGCGCCGGTGGCGGCTTTCTTTTCGCCATGTGCTCCGGCACGGATACATTCGACATAGCGCTGGCGTCGGCCAATACTGATATATGTGAGCAGATGTTTGATGGTGATGGCGCCGACCCTGCCGCGCAATCCAAGCTGGATTTCAGCCAGACATTTGCCTTTCAGAATTTTTCGCTGGATATGAACCCTATGTCGCACCAGTTCAGCAATGTAGATGTAACGGCCACGCGCCAGGTAGAACGCACCCGCGACTTTTTTACTTTGTTTGATTTTTCGGCTAAATGGGATGTGGTTCCCAGCATGCTCACTCAAAATCATGACAAGGTTATTAAAGGGTTTATGGGTCTTACAACCGCCTTTAATAAGTCGCTGCTTAAGCCCAACGTAACTATTATGGGCGAAATGAAAAGCAATAATGAGGCACGCTACATACACGGCGAATACGGCAAGGGCCAATGGACCTTCTATGGCGGCCACGACCCCGAAGATTACCAGCACATAGTAGGCGACCCGCCAACCGATTTAAAGCTGCATCCTAATTCACCCGGGTACAGGCTTATCCTAAATAACGTGCTTTTCCCGGCTGCTAAGAAAAAGAAGCAGAAGACCTAAGCGCGGCCCCCTAACCCCCTAAAGGGGGAACGAATGTCCTGACTAAAAGGACGAACCTGCCATTTTGCTCCCCCTTTAGGGGGCTGGGGGGCGGCTGCTAATTATAAAACGTCCACGATACCCCAATTTTTATCATGGCATCCTGCTGCGGGTAACGGTTTACAGTGTAATAGCCTTTGCTGAATAACCCCTGGTTCGCGTAATCATACATCACAAAGAAATTCGTACGCTGCAACGTGGCTTTCAGGAATAGCGTTGCCACGGGATACGAAGAAAACGTTACGTTGGCGCCATTATAGAACTGCCCCAGTCCGGGTGCATACGACGGCGCTGTATATGAAGTATTGTACCTCACGTCGATACCAATATTTGAGTATAACACATTGAACATTAATGCCTTGTAATAAAGACTGGCGTAGTTATAAAACTGCGGCGTGCGCAGCGTGTTCTGGAAATCTGTTTTCTGGAAAACTAAATAATCGTCAAAATGCCAGCGGCGCCAGGCTATACTTTTGCCTACACTTATCTTTATCAGGTTTATCGGGCTGTTAAGCTGCGCCGGGTGCGCATCGATACCATTTTCCTGCGCGGTAAAATACAGGTAGTCGGATATTAAAAAGTATTCGGCTTTTAAATCAAACTTTAACGGCGCGTTTATATAGTTAAATGATATACTATTGGTTTTCTGTTTACTAAACTCGTTACGGAAAATAAAGTGATTAGTATTCCAACTGGTATATATGAGCGGTGGCGTGGCACTTTGCGAATAGCCCTCCAAAATTATTTTACCCGTTTTGTTATTACCTGCCAGCGTTAGTTTGGCGTCATATAAAAAATCGCCGAAATCGCGGCCCTGTACTATTTGCTGTACGTCGCCCTCCAGCAATGCGTATTTGCTCAGCTTATAGCTCAACTTGCCTTTTACCGTTAAATCCTGGAACAGGTTACCCTGCACTTTTACAGGGCGTACTATCTTGCTGCCATAAACATCCAGCACCGTATCGCTTACAAACTGGCCGTAGCTGTAAACATCCTGCGTAAGCCCTACGTCCAGCTTTAATTCATTCTTTACCGCCTTTTCCGACTTGCTGCGAAGATAAAAGCTGTAGGAAAAATCAGTCTGCAAATGCCTGAACATTAATGAATCGTGTGAGCGGTTATAGCTGTAATAGTAATCCGGGAATATGTTATAGGTATCAATTCCGTTTTGCCTGAATTCATACTTGGTAGCATCATATTTTAATGTAACTGCAACACGCTGTGTGGGTAATATGGTTGCTTTGCTTTTCCCGTTGCTGGTACTATCTATATGGCCGATGTAATAAAATTGCTTCAGGTAAAACGTGCCGCCTTTCCAGCCATCATAGGCTGAAGGCATGCGGACCGGCTCGCCGGCTTTGCCGACAGAGCCCGTAGAAAATACCGAATCATTTAATATAGAGCCTGTTATCGGCGCTTTTATATTGTTATAAATAAAATTGGTAAGCAGGTTGTATCGCTTGCTTTTTGATTCATACCAGCTATAAACAGCGGCATTAACATCGCTTACATTTTGTGCCAGCACACCGTTATACGCATAATATCCCCGCGAGCCGATAAAATTAAGGTTAAAGCCTACATTTAACCGAGGGTTAACGTTTTGCGTATGCGTTATCTTAAATAATTGCTCTTTAACGCCGGTATAACCAACAAGATAAAGATTAGTCATAGCGACGCGGGCGCGGTAATAATTTATATTTTCAGGCCTGAGCATATAAGGGTCAAGCTCATGCAGACCAGTTTCAAAACCAATGGTGCGGGTCGGTTCAAACAGCAGGGGCCGTGCCGGCAGACCGGTATTGCCCAGGCTTATTTTAGGTGTGCGCGGTTGTAAAAGCGGACTATAGTTTTCATAATTATACAGCCCGGTATCCAACGGAAATAATACGGTACTGTCCCTTAAAAACCGCTCACTGGTTACCCGGATAAATTTGGCGTTAAATACAACGCTGTCCTTCTTCCTGTCTTGCCTTTTTCGAAGCGAATCGAGCTGCTGGTCGTTGGTAAGATTCTTTGTAGTTGTGCCGGTGTCGCGCAGGTTGATACGCTGCTGCGAGCCCGGATAGTTATTATTACCACGCTGAATCTGCGCAAAAGTTGCCTGCGCACCGGCACAGATAAACAACAGCAGTATGTATTTAAAAACTTTATAAGGCATTAACAACCGGCTATCAGTTCTTTAAGTATCAATGTCATTTTCGGCTCTGCTTCATGGGCAACGGCCAATATTTCTTCCAGCGACACAGGTTTTAACACCTCTGTAAAACCTTCATCGGTAATTACCGAGACGGCAAATACGGTTAATCCGGAATGCCGGGCTACAATTATTTCGGGCACAGTGCTCATCCCAACGGCGTCCCCTCCTATTATACGCAGGTAGCGGTATTCCGCCCTGGTTTCGAGGTTAGGGCCTGTAACCGCAACATAAACTCCTTTATGGCAGGTAATATTGTTTGCTTTGGCAATATCCAGCGCTTTATCTATCAGTTCCTTTTTATAAGGTTCGCTCATATCCGGAAAACGCGGACCAAGCTCCTCTTCATTGCGGCCGGTAAGCGGGTTTTGCGGTTGCAGGTTAATGTGGTCTTCGATCACCATCAGGTCACCTTTTTTTATTGCAGGATTTAATGAACCGCTCGCGTTCGAAACGAACAGCGTTTTAATTCCCAGCGCCTTCATCACCCTTACCGGGAAGGTAATTTGCTGCATATTATAGCCCTCGTAATAGTGCAGACGGCCTTGCATAGCCACTACATTTACTCCATTCAGCTTACCGAAAATCAATTTGCCGGAATGAAACTCCAGCGTGGAGATTGGGAAGTCGGGAATGTTGGAATACATCAACTGCTTTTCAATCTCAATTTCGTTGACAAGTGCGCCGAGGCCGGTACCTAATATAATGCCAACCTCCGGCTCAAAATCGCCGATTCGGCTTTTAATGTACGCTGTGGTTCGTTGTATGCTCTCTAACATAGTCGGTTATAATTTTATCAAAGCTGGCTCCCGTATTATTTAAAAATTCCACGCTTATCGGTATCACAAAAACGGGAAGCGGCGATTTGTTTTGCCCTGGCCCGGTCAGCCAGGATTCTTCTAAACGCTGTGCATCCTTTTCTGTTGTGATGATTATTTTTTTTTGCGCGGGGCAAGCCTCAAATTCTTCGGCAAGTTTAGCGATATTTTTTAAGGTAAACGGGTGATGGTCGGGATAATCGTGATGGATAATATGTAGAGTTTGCGCTTCAAGATATTGAAGCAACGGTTTTGGATTGGCGATGCCGGTCAGTAAAAACACAGTCGTATCCTTATCAATAGTTACCGCGACACTGTTGCCATCCAAATCCTGCAGCGGCTGGTAAGCTATCGAACTAAAAAACAGCGACTGGTACGGCAACGGAGCAATTTTATGCGCCAGTTCCACCTGCTCCTCATGTAAAATAGATGTAGGGCATTTGGTAACAATGATTACCTGCGCACGCCACCTACCGCTAAAGGGCTCCCTAAAATTTCCCGCCGGTAGTAGAAAATGAGGTTCTTTTATATGGTTATAATCAAACAATAATAAACTCAAACCCGGCTCAACGGCGCGATGCTGGTAGGCATCATCCATTAATATTAAATCGTGATTGGGTAATAATTGATTGATACCATATACCCTATCCTCACATACGGCAACCGTAATATCCCGGAATTTTTGTTTGAACTGCGCGGGTTCATCGCCGATTCTTTCAGAGAGTCTTAAGTCTTGAGTCGAAAGTTCTAAGCCTGTCTTTTCGTCTTGACTCTTGACTCCTGGTTCCTGGCTCTCTATCAAATAGCCTTTGGTTTTCCTCCCATATCCCCTGCTTAATGTAGCTAATTTATGTTCGCTCTTTAGTAAACGGATAAGGTATTCCGTCATCGGGCTCTTTCCAGCCCCGCCAACTTCAAGATTGCCCACAGATATGATGGGTTTGATAAACTTTTGACTTTTAAAAAGACCTGCGTCATAAAAAAAATTGCGGATGATAACCACCAGCCCGTAAAGCAGCGAGAAAGGTAATAACAGCCAGCGCAGGTATTTCATAGTCGCGCAAAGATAACCGGGATTTTTCACTTTTTGTCCGTTTTTAGCGGCGTTCAAGAGGACTTGGTCGTTTAGCGGGTTTTAAGGATTTTGACGGATGGATTCTAGCACTCTGCAAAAAACTTCCGAAGTTTTAAAAACTTCGGAAGTTTAATGGTTACTTCAAAATCTCCCCTACCGGCAATAACTTTTCATCCACCTTCCCATCTACGATAGACACATAGTACGTATTGTTCTTATCATCCGTAGCTACGGAGCGGATGTATTTTTCATTCTCAAAAACTATCCCGGCCTTATCGTCTATAGCGTAACCGGGGTTTAATTTTCCTTTTAAAATATTCTCGAAATACAAGGGCTTGCGCAAGGGTTCGCTGTGGTAATGCGGGCAATGGCTGGTTTGGATAAAACCCAATCCCTGCACAATGGAAAGATCTTTTGGTCTTGAATCTGTAGTACCACCCTGGAACCAGCACAGGGAGCCGGCGCTGCCTCCTGCAAGGATAATGCCTTTGTTGTATGCTTTTTTAAGTACAGTATCAATGCCCTGTGCCTTCCATATCGCCATCATGTTTAGCGTATTACCGCCGCCTACCACTATTGCGTCCATGCTCAGCAGGTTTTCCTCGAACGATTTCTTCTCGGTGTACGAAGCCACGTAGGTTCGCTGTATGTATGGGCGCATCACCAGGTCTTCGCAGGCGGCATACCAGGCAAGAATCACGTTGGCATTATCGCCCGTGGCGGTCGGCAGGAAGCATATTTTAGGATTTTGCTTTTTGGTAAGCTTGATGATGTATTGCATAAATTGCGGACTAAACCCGCCGCCATAAGCAAAAATTGTACGCGTAGGCGCTGTAGTATTAGCCGGCTGCGCTAAAACAGCGGTACTAAATGCAACAAGCGATAAAATAAGAAAACTCTTTTTCATTTCAGGGTAATTGGGTGTGTATAATGGAAATCAATTATAATAATTAAATCCTAATCTCTGGTCTCTGATTTACTAGTCTCTACAGGCACCGTCTCCATATTCTCCAGCTCGAATGTGATATTTACCGAACGGGCACCGTTAGGCCTTGTGCGGTGGTTTACATTTTGGGGTATAGTAAACAGCTGGCCGGGATGCAGCTCGACCGTACCGTCATCCAAATCAATAAATATGGAGCCTTCGAGCACTAAAAAACTTTCGTCGGAATTTGGGTGCCTGTGCCAGAAGTAAGGTTCTGTCATCACACTCATTCGCACAACGTGGTTATTTACCAAAGCCACGGGAACATTGGAATAAGGGCCTGCCGCATTAGCTATCTGCTGCGCAAAGTCGACGATTTTAAGAGGTTGTATCTGCATTTTCGGTTAATAATAATCAGTTTGATAATCAAAACTATCCTTATTTTGTATAAAACAGAAAATTATGAAAGTATTGGTTATCGGGCCTTCCGGTTCAGGTAAATCCTATCTGGCAGATGCGTTGCAGGCAAAGGGCATTAATGCTTTTGATGATGAGGATATAGACGGCCTGTCCTCATGGTATAACCAACGCTGGCAAAAAATCCCTCCTCCAAAAACGGCAGATGAAGCTTTTAGCAATCATTATTCTTTTTTGTGGGATAAAAAGTTCCTGGCTGATTTTCTTGACGGGCACGATGAGGTTTACATTTTCGGCGGTTCGGGCAACGTAATGGATGTTTTTGATTTATTCGATAAAGTTTACTTCCTGAAGATTTCTCTCGAATTGCAAAAGGAGCGGCTGCGCAGTCCGCTAAGAAAAACACCCGCATTGGATTTTGGTGAAGAGGGACAGATAATTTGGGGTGCCTGGTTTGAAGACGAAGCCCGGAAGCGGAATGTTCCGTTTGTAGATGCGGACCAGACACCGGAGGAGATATTTGAGATTATCAGCAGGAGAAACTCGTAAGGGCGTATCGCATACGCGCTCAACTACATACAAATCCGATAGCAGTTCACCAATCGCTTTTCGAGGGCGTATACGATACGCCCCTACGGTGATGCTCAAAATATTTTCAAAAATTTCTGTAACATCCTGCCGCCTCCCTCTATCTAAATCTCGTTAAATAAAACAACAAACAGCGTCCCGGCACAAACAACAACCGATCAGTGCTGCTAAAGCCGGCAGAAAACAACTCACTAAAACATCATGAAAAAAATATTCATAGCGCTAACCTTGTTAGCGGTAATAGCTTCGTCGTGCAACCAAAATCGCCGCGAGCAAAATAATGTCACCATCGAAAATAATACTACAGCGGGTTTCGATGTAAATAAGCTGGCCCAGTTTGTAAAAACCAGCACCGACCCTGAAACATTGGAAAAAGCCATCAATAATCCGGCTAATCAAATCAATAATCTCGATTTGGATAAAGACGGCAACATCGATTACCTGAAGGTTGAAGAAGGTGATAACCACAAACTGAAAGTGATTGACGATGTAAGCAATTCAGAATCAGTTACCGTTGCAAGTATCAACATCGATCCGAATAACACCAGCAACACCGCCGATTTAAACATCCAGGGAAACCCGAGCTATGTAGGATATAATAATTATTACCACTCGTCGTTCTCGTTTACTGATTTCCTGCTGCTAAGCTATATTATGCGTCCACACGCTTTTTATATGCCGATGTATCATTACGGGTATTACCCATCCTATTACTCAAGGGTACATACTTACAGCACATTCAGGCCTACGACGTCATCATACATGTCGTCGAGGATGAGCAGCCGAAGCAGCTTAAGCAGCCCGATGAGATCTCAGCGTTCATTCAGTACACGCAGGTCGAGCAATTTTGGCAGTGGCAGTTCTTCCAGCCGCAGCAGCAGCTTTGGGAGAAGAAGTTCCGGCAGAAGCGGGTTTGGCAGCAGCCGTAGCTTTGGGAGAAGAAGGTAATATCAACAATAAAATAATTAATAAAACATAACAATCTACAACATCTAAAATTTAAAAAAATGAGCATATTCGATAGGTTATTCCGCATAGGCAAAGCAGAAGCTAATGCCGCAATCGACAAATTAGAAGACCCGGCAAAAATGGCCGACCAGATTCTTCGTGAGCTACGTTCAAACTACCAGCAGGCCATACAGGGCGAAGCTGAAATAAAAGCTTTGGCGTTACAGCATCGTGCCAGCGAGTTAAAAGCCCGCAATACCGCCGATGAGTGGGAGAAGAAGACCAATGAGCTTTTAGACCGCATCGATGCCAAACAGCTTGACGAAGCCAAAGGCAACGACCTGGCAGCAAAAGCTGCCGAAGCGCACCAAACTGCCGAAAACGAAGCTACTCAATGGGCTAAAATGGCAGAAAAAGAAGAAAGCGCTGTTGCTGTAATGGACCTTAAAATCAAACAGATTAGGGACCAAATTGCAGAAACTGAAAGCCGCGCGCAGCTGATACAGTCACGCGCTAAAACTGCGGAGGTATCTGAGCGTATCAACAAAACTATGTCGAGCGTGGATACAGATGGCTTGATGGCTACGCTTAACCGCATGGACCAAAAAGCCTCGGCCCAGGAGTTCCGCGCCGCTGCTTATGCACAAATTGATGATTCAACGTTATCAACCGAGCAGGAGATTAATAAAGCTTTAGGCGCCGGCACGCAATCAAATGCGCTGGAAGCTATTAAAGCGAAGAGAGTGAAGTTGTTGAATTAATTCACCAGCACGTCATCGCGAGCCCGCCTTTGTTGGTGTTATCACCAACAAAAGGATGATGTTTGTGCATTAGAACAATGCAGACTGCTTTTGGGATAAAGTAACCTTCATGTGCACCCAAACTTGTTGGTGATAACACCAACAAGGGCATCGGAGATTTCTTCGAAGTAAGTTGCAAGCAACTTGCCTCGCAATGACGAGTTTTTAATTTATATTATTTACCCCATGTTTTTAACACCCGATAATAAAAAATCATACAAGGCCATTATCCTTTTAAACGAGATGATAAACGGCACGCACCAGTTTAATACGATTGCCAATGGCGACGATAGCCTGCTGGAGCCTTTATTTATTGAGCTGATGTCTAAAGGCTATGTAACCACAGCCGGAATGGCTTACCAGGTTACTACCAAAGGCCGCGATGTTTACGATACCTTTATGAAACGCTATACTGAGTTTTTAAAGGTATATGACGTATTCTCGTTTGTCGATTTGGAAAAGGGCGAGTTTGCATTTTCCCGTTATTATGATTTCGATACGGACGACGATTGGTTTAATTATACCAACGATGAACGCTTTGAAGACCTGCGCATTGCGGTCGCCATCTTCAAAAAGATAGACCCGGCAGAGATTGTTTTCATGTCGTTTATTAATGAGGACAGGTTTGATGTGACTTCGGCTGGCTGGCAGATTGATTTAATGTCGGACAATGTATGGGATGAGATTGAAGACATCTGTGCCACCGCCATTAAGCCTGAAGAGCTTGGGCAGGATGCCATGGCCGATATGATTGGCCAGGGTGCCGACCTGATGATGAAACTAATGGAAGAGGAACAAAACCGTAACTCAGGCAATAATGGCTACAACGGTTTTGGCGGCTATCCGCAGCAGGAGGTAGTAATTGTTGAAGAAACTATCCCCTACTATCAGCCTTACTACGACCCTTATTATATTTCGCCTGTGTGGCTGTTGCCGCTGTTTTTGTGGTAAAGATTATTAAATAAAATTTGTCATTCTGGAGCGCGAGCGAAGAATCTTAAAAGAGCGATATTTACGCAGGACAGGTAGACGTTCGACCTGTTAGTCGCATACCTGTCAATCGGTAAAGATCCTTCGCTCTCGCTCAGGATGACAAAAATAAAAAGCCTCCTATTCCGTCTTCAATGCTTTTATCGGGTTCGCGATGGCCGCTTTAATGGATTGATAGCTAACCGTTACCAAGGCAATTAAAATAGCCACAATTCCTGCACCGGCAAATATCCACCAGCTTATAGGTGCGCGATAGTCTGACGTAAATTCCTGCAGCCATTTGTTCATGCCCCACCAGGCAATTGGTGAAGCAATTACTATCGATAACACTACCAATCGTACAAAATCCATCGATAGCAACCTTGTAATGCTCTCTATGCTTGCACCCAATACCTTACGGATGCCGATTTCCTTGCTGCGCTGTTCGGCCATAAAGGCGGCTAAAGCAAACAGGCCAAGGCAGGCAACAATAATTGCCAATACGGCAAAGCTGGTAAATATGCGGCCCATGCGGGTAACGTCAATATACATGGCTGCAAACCGTTCATCAAGGAATGTATAGCGGATAGGCTGTGCCGGCGATGCTTTTTTCCAAAGCGCCGATATTTCAGCAATGGTATGCTGCATATCGCCACCAGCAATTTTTACGGATACAATCGATGGGCTTAAACCCTGGTACAAGCAAATCGGCCCGATTTCCGACCGCATCGACTCAAAATTAAAATCTTTCACTACGCCTATTATGCGCAGCTTATCGTCGCCATGGGTAATAATTTTGCCAATTGGGTTTTTAATATTAAGCGTTTTTACCATTTTTTGGTTAACGATAACCGAGTTAGGGTCGCCCTGGCCCGGGGCCAGAAAATTTGTTCCCTCAACTAGCTTTACACCAAGCGTTTTCAGGTAGTCTTTATCCACTACCCAGAATTGTGCGTTTGCACCGGTCTCTATCTTCGACTTCCCCTCGTTATAAAGGGTATTGCCATTGCGTTTGGTGCCGTTAATAGGCAGGAAGTCACTTATCGAAACGCTTTTTACCGACGAAAGCTTCAGCATATCCTCTTTAAGGTTTCGCACGCCATCGTCACCGAGCGTGTTGGTACCCTGCAGCATCAGCACCTGGTCCCTGTCGAAACCGACCTGGCGGTTAAGAATAAACTGCATTTGGTTATAGATGACAAACGTAGCGATGATCAATACGATAGACGTGGTAAACTGGAACACCACCAGCCCATTGCGCAGAATCGAGTTTTTGCTTCCCTTGGCAATCGCACCTTTCAATACGGCAGCAGGTTTAAATGCCGATAGATAAAACGCCGGGTAAATACCGGCTATTAAACCAACTATCAAAGCAGCAGCCAGCAATAATGGCACAAACCAAATAGTAGCCATCGGCATTACGAGTTCTTTTGACGACAGTATGTTAAAATATGGCAATAGTACCCATGCCAATATCATACCGCCAATAAACGAAAGGATGCTGTATAGCGTGCTCTCGGCCAGGAATTGATTAATCAGGCTGCCGCGTGTTGAACCGACTACCTTACGTAAACCAACTTCCTTAGCACGATTAGCTGACTTGGCCGTAGAAAGGTTAACAAAGTTGATACAGGCAATGGTAAGTATAAAACCGGCAATAGCACCAAACAGCCAGATAAAACGAATATCGCCATGCTGAACGCCGTCATCGCTATCCTGAATGTTATACGAATAAAGATGTACCTGGCTGATTGGCTGTAATTGAAAAGACAGCTTTTTAAGTTCTTTTTCTGCATCTTTATAACCAATGCTTAAAAGGGCAGGCAGCATATAGCGCTTAATAACATCGTCGCCTATTTTTTTCTCGAGCACGCGCGGATCGGTGCCGGGCCTTAATAAAAGATATGACGGGTAATTGCTGGCATTCCAGTTAGTTTGCTCGCCTTTATAAAATTCAACCCCGGTAAGGGTGAGGTAAAAATCGTACTGCAGGTGCGATGTGGCAGGTGGGTTTTCCATAACGCCGCCTACATGGTAGGGATTCTTCAGGTCGTTATTCAGATAGAGTACTTTGCCTATAGGGTTTTGGTTAGGAAAATACTTTTCGGCCTTGCGTTTGGATAATACAATGGTTTTGGGTTCAGCAAGCGCGGTTTTCCGTTCGCCGTAAACCATTGGGGTTTTTAATATGTCGAGTAATTCCTGGTCGGCGTAAGTGAAGCCTGTTTCGTGTGTATTTTCTCTTTGGTCGGCACTGCGTACCTCGTTACTGCCTGCACCATAAAATAAAGAGTTAGGCATCGTGCGGGCAGAGAGTTCTATTTCGGGGAAATCGGCTTTTATTGACTTGCCCAACGGGGCGGGATAATCAGTCCCCTTTTCAACCTTACCATCGTGCGTGTAAACTTCGACCAGGCGATAGATACGGTTAGTATCCGGGTACGATTCATCATAGCTCGTTTCGTTTTTAATATATAAGCCAATCAGTATACAGGCTGCAATGCTTAGCGCAAAGCCCCCTATTTTTATGGCAGCGTAAAACTTTTGTTTACTTAACTGCCGCAAAGCGATTTTGAAGTAATTTCTTATCATAGTTAGTTCATCGTTAATGGTTCATGGTTCATTGCCGAAGCTGTATGGCGTACTATAATGATACAAGCAATTTCTTGTTTACCCCTATTGCCGGTTATAAAAAACTGCCAACTGCTACTCCAACTGAAAACTATTTTCTCATTCGCTCTTCAAGCTCTTCACCGGATTCTCCAATGCTGCTTTTATGGCCTGCGTGCTTACGGTTATCAGCGTTATAACAACGGCTGCTATTGCGGATATGATAAATATATCAGGCCCTACCGTTATCCTGTATTCATACTTCATTAGCCATTTTTGCAGGAAGAAAAGCGCAATTGGCGATGCAATGACACAACTGATTACCACCAGTATTACAAAATCTTTGGACAGCATCATCCACACCTGGGTTACAGTGGCGCCCAAAACCTTCCGGATGCCGATTTCTTTGGTGCGCTGCTCTGCTATAAAGGCTGCCAGCCCGAACAGGCCAAGGCATGATATAAATATAGCAAGGGCGGCAAACACGCCAGCCAGTTTACCAACCAGCTCTTCCTCGCTGAATTTGCGGTTGTACAGGTCATCCACAAAATAATACTCGTAAGGATAAGCAGGGTTATATTTATTAAAAATTGGGGTTAATTTTGCAACTGCGGCGTGCGGATTTATGTTTGGTACCAGGCTATACAACATGCACCAGCCTCCATCGCTTAAAGCAAAAAGCGTTGGGTCGGCGGCGGTATAGGGCGAGGCCATCAGCGCATCTTTCACAACACCTATAACCTTTAATTTCGTATTATTTTTTGTGATGACCTGGCCAATGGGGTCTTTTAGGCGCAAACGTTTTACAGCAGCCTGGTTAAGTACAATATTTGAAGTGTCAGCTTTTGAGTTCGGAATAAAATCCCTCCCCTTTTCTAGCTTCATGCCAAGAGTTTTAAAATAATCTCCGCTTACGAAGATGAACGCCATTTCTACCGTCTCGCCAGGCATCTTGCCCTCCCAGTGATCAATGTCGCCATGAGAATCAACACTGGTGGCAGTACTGGAGGCAGTGGTTACTGAGCTTACCACGCCGCTCGCCAGCAAATCGTTCTTGAATGCCTGGTAGTTATGGCTAAGCTCATCGGTCATGTTCGATGTCATCAACCGGCTAAGGTTATACCCTGTCGGGCGGTTTTTTGCGTATTGTAATTGTCTGTAGATAACAACCGTGCTGATAATGAGCGCAACAGAGCAGCTAAACTGTGTAACCACCAGTATTTTACGGGATAGCGACGCTGATTTACCCGCCTGCAATTTGCCTTTCAGCACCTTTACCGGGTTGAATGACGACAGGTAGAATGCGGGCCTGCTTCCAGCCAATAAACCGGTAATCAGTACGCCAGTAATTGCAACCAGCCAAAAAATAGCGCTGCCAAACGGAATTTTGACAATGGTACCTGTAAGTGAATTGAATGCCGGCAATACCAGCTGTACCAATACAAGCGACAGGGCAAACGAAATAACCACGAATACTATCGACTCTGTTAAAAATTGGAGGATAAGGTCTTTTCGTTGCGAACCCACAGCCTTGCGCACACCAACTTCCCTTGCTCTCTTTTCAGACCGCGCGGTTGAAAGGTTGATAAAGTTGATACAGGCTATGAGCAATACCAGCGCACCAATAATGCTGAACATTTTTACATATTGTATAAAGCCGGAAAGTGCTTTGCCATTTTTATACTCGCCGTAAAGATGCCAGTCGGTCATGGGCTGCATGATCACGTTGGATAGCATGGCATTCGAGCTTGTCTTTTCAACCTTTTCTATGTTTTTTATTTTCCTGGCGATGTCTGCATAAGCTACGCCGGGTTTTAGCTGGGCGTATACCTGGAATGAATTATCGCTGAAACTGCCCACCCGCGATTGTTTTATCCAGTCTTCCTTACCTTCTGAATAGCTGAAGGGAACAATAAACTGAAAGTCGAAACTTGAATTGGCAGGCTGGTCTTTTAAAACGCCGGTAACTTTAAGGTTGTCCTTATTATCATAGCGTACCAATTTATTTAAAGGGTCCGTATTGCCGAATAAGGCTTTTGCAGTTGACTCTGTCAGCACGATGGAATATGGATCGGCCAGCGCTGATTTGCTGTTTCCGCTAACCATCGGATATTGAAACATCTTTAAAAAATCGCCGGCGGCCTGTATACCGGTTAAGTTAATTTTCTTATCGCCCACTACCAGCCCGCGCCTCGATCCCCAATCCGTTTCAGCTATGCGTTCTACGCCGGGTACATTGCGCAACGCATCTGCCAGTTTTAACGATGTAGAGTTAAAAGTAAGCGTATCCCCATTGCTGTTGAAATTACGCTTTACCTGGTATAACCTGTCAACCCCGGGCAAAAACTTATTGTACGAATATTGGTAATTTACCCAAAGGCCTATCAGCAAGGCAACGGCCATGCCGGCAGCCAATCCAACAATGTTTAAGGCGCTGTAAATTTTGTTCTTTACCATATTGCGCCAGGCGATTTTTATGTAGTTCCGTATCATGGGGTTAGTTCATAGTTAATGGTTCATAGTTCACAAGGATAAAAGCCCCCTCTAAATCTCCCCCTGTTGGGGAGACTTTAGCTGCGCGCTGTTTTAAGCCCTCCCTACCGGGGAGGGTTTGGGTGGGGATTTATTCCGCTTTCAAACTTTTCACCGGGTTCATTAATGCTGCTTTTATAGCTTGTGAGCTTACGGTTATTAACGCAATTATCATTGCTAAAACGCCGGCTGCTGCAAACATCCACCAGCTTAGCGGTATGCGGTATGAAAAGCCCTGCAGCCACTTACTGGCGAAGAACCAGGTGAACGGCGTTGCTATTATAAACGCCACTACGACCAGTATTAAAAAGTCTTTGGAAAGCAGGCCCACTATACCTGATACACTGGAGCCTAGTACCTTGCGGATACCTATTTCTTTGCTCCGCTGTTCGGCGCTGAATGCAGCAAGTCCGAATAAACCCAGGCATGAAATCAGGATGGCAACCAGGGTAAATGAATTGATAATTTGCGATATAACAATTTCAGTTTCGTACTGCTTTTGCACTTCGCTGTCGAGAAAAGAATAAGTAAAAGGTACTAATGGCAAATCCTTTTTCCAGATACCGCCTACCTGGCTAAGCAGGGTTTTATAATCCTTGCTACTGGTCGACACTATCATACTGTTAAAGTTCCCCGGATCTTTGTCATAAACCAGCATAAACGGCCTTACATCGCTGTGTAACGAGTTGTAATTAAAATCTTTCATTACTCCCGCAACTGTTACGAACATCTCAGGACTGTTGCCGTATTTAGAATAAAGCCTTGCCCCTATTGCACTCCGTTCGTTTAAGTTCAGGCGTTTCATCAGCGTTTGGTTGATGAGCACTTTTCCCGAATCACCCACCATAAAATCGCGTCCGCTTATCAAATTAATGCCGTTGGCTTTCATAAAAAACTCGTCACAAGCTATATTTTGCGCGTCTATGGCCGTTTGCATATTGCCGCCGGCAGGGTAAACGCCATGGTCGTGCATTACAAACTGGCTCAGGTAGTTATCGGCACTGGTAACTGCTTTAACATCGGCCAGTTGCTTTAAATCATTAGCCAGCGCAGGCATTTGTTTTTGCGCATCGTTGGTATAAAAATTAAATACCAGCTTCTGGTTTTTGTCGAAGCCCAAATCCTTCGATTTGATGAAGTTCAGCTGGCTATAAATTACAATAATACCCGCAATCAGTACAATAGATAAGGAGAACTGGAATACTACCAAAACACGGCGGATGCCCGTAGCTGAAATCTTGCTTGTAAAATTACCCTTGATAACTTTAATAGCTTCAAAAGCTGACAGGTAAAACGCAGGATAACTTCCTGCCACCAGGCCGGTAACCAAAATCAAACCTCCAAGCATCAGCCAAAGGCGATAATCGGCAAAAAAGGTTAATTGGATATTGGTATGGGTGATATTATTGAGGTATGGCAGCGCCACCCAAAGCAAGGGTAGTGCTATAATTACGCCGATAAAAGCCAGCAGGAACGATTCGCCCAAAAATTGCTTTATCAAATCATATTTTCCAGCGCCTATTACCTTGCGTACGCCTACTTCTTTAGCACGTTTGGATGCCCGCGCAGTCGACAGGTTCATAAAGTTGATGCAAGCCACAACCTGTATCAAAACAGCTATCAGCACCAGGATTAAAAGGAAAGACGGGTCGGTAGTTTTACTAAGCTCTATTTCAAAGCCGCCGGTAGTGTGTATCGACGTAACCGGCTGCAGGTGCAGCACCTTGGTCATCCCCAGGGTTTTCATTTCCTGGCCGGCGTTCTTTTGTAAAAAGGCAGGTAGCTTTTTCTCCAGTGCCTTAGCATCAGCGCCGGGCTTCAGCTTTAAATACGCAAACAGGAAATTATTGCCCGCCCACTCGTGGTTATTGTCAATTCCGTTGCCGGCATCACCGCTTTTCATGGTAATAAACATGTTAGCCTGCAGGTGCGATTTGCCCAGGCTTTCGTCAACAACGCCGGTAACCTTAAAATCGTGCTTGCCCCAGCCATCGTTAATGTTGATCAGCTTGCCTACTGCCGGTTCGTGACCAAAAAGTTTATCAGCCGTTGGTTTTAATAAAACGATGGAATACGGTTCATCCAGCGCATGCGATGCCTTCCCTTCAACAAAATTATAGTTGAAAATATTAAAGAACGTGGAGTCTACGTAATATGCCCCCTCCTCGTAGAACGACTGCTCCTTATAGCGCAGCAGATGCTCTTTAGCACCAAGCTTGTCGGTTTCCACCACGCGGACGTAATCCAGCACTTCGGGGAAGTTGCTTTTAATAGCCGGTGAAATCGGCGGCGATGAAGCGCCACCGTGGTGTTTATCGCCCGTAAGCTCCAGGTCGGTTGTTATGCGGTAAATGCTTTTGGCATCTTTATGCTGCTTGTCGTAGCTATATTGCTCCTGTACATACAATAATATATACAGGCAGCACAAGGTACCGGCAGCAAGACCAAAAATATTGATAGCACTAAAAGTTTTATTTTTTAACAGGAACCGGAATGCGGTTTTCAAATAGCTTCTTAACATGGTTCATTAGTTCAATGGTTTATTAGTTTATTAGGATTTGTCCTAGTAAACTAATCACCGGTTAATAGTTATTGATTTTGGGCTAAGACGATGCCAAATGGTTAAATAACTGATAATTAACATTTTGATTTATTTTTATTGATTTTATTTCGTTCGGTTTTGATACAACGGATGTACGTTAATAAACTAAGATTTATTGGATTTGCATGATTGAAGGATTTTTAAAGCGCATTTTTGTTAAAATCCTGCCATCGTAAAAATCTTATAAATCTTAGTTCTATATTAGTCTTATGAAACATAAACTTCTACTGCTCCTGGTATTTTTCGCGTCAGCCTCCTTCGCTCAAACAGACGCCAAATTAACCGCAAAGTTGCAGGATGCCATAAAAGGTTTTAACGGTCAGGCAGGCATTTACGTGCAAAATCTAAAAACCGGCAGAACTGCTGCTATCAATGCCGATACCCTTTTCCCAACCGCCAGCATGATAAAGGTAAGTATACAATGCGGACTGATGGATAAGATAGAAAAAGGCGATATGCAATACAACCAAAAGCTGGTTTACCGCGATTCTCTTTTATATAAAGGTGAAGATATACTCGGCTCGTTTAAAGATAAAGATACCATTGAGGTAAGCAAGGTTGCACTGCTGATGATTACCATGAGCGATAATACCGCCAGCGTTTGGCTGCAAAAGCTGGTAGGCGGCGAATACATTAACAACTGGCTGGAAACCAATGGATTTAAAGTGATGCGGGTAAACTCACGGGTGCCGGGTCGCGAGGCAATCAGGGCTAAATATGGCTGGGGTGTTACCACGCCCTTTGAAATGTGCCGTTTATTTAAAATGATACGAAACGGGGAAGCGGTAAGTCCGGCGGCCAGCGAGCGTATGTACCGCAATATGGGCCGAATTTTCTGGGACGATAAGGCTATATCACAAATACCGCCATATATCCAAACTGCATCCAAGCAGGGCGCGCTGGATGAGGCAAAGTCCGAAACTGTAATGGTTAACGCCCCGCACGGCGACTACGTGTTTTCTATCACCACCAATCACAACAAAGATCAGCGCTGGACGGAAGATAACGAAGCCGTAGTGCTTATCCGTAAGATATCTTCATTACTATGGCACTACTTCGAGCCGGACAGCAAATGGGCGCCACCGGCGGGGATGGATAGGTATATGAAGGATGAGTGAGTGAGAGTTAATCAGAGGTTAGAGACCAGAGATCAGTTAAAAAGCGAAAGGCACGGATAAACTTCCGCCAGACTTCCGAAGTTTTTGAAACTTCGGAAGTCTCTTGTTCCTATATTTCCAATGATTTTCTCGTTTTCGCGGGCAATTTTTCAGCAATTAACCGGACGATTGTTCCAGGTAAAACTCCCATTCCTGCCGGCTTAGCCGGTTGATGTCATCGATGTGAACCCATTTGTAACGCGCTACATATTCCTGTGGCGAAAAGCCTTCTTTTGAGATTGTCTCCTCAAAATCCTCAGCGGGTACTTTAACGGATGCCGAAACGGGCACACTATCCGGTGAAGTGAACAGGAATGTTTTGCCGCCAACGTTAAAACATAAATGCGAGCCCAACTTGATATCTTCGGTAACTCCCGGTAACCGGTTGCAAAGGGTTTGGATGTCTTCTATGGTCATGAATAATTAGGTTGTATTAATTTAATTACGCTATAATCCGCACATTTTTTTGGAGTTATCAATCAATAATAACCCTAATCTGCTAATTTTAAAAATCATAATCAGTTATTCAATGATTAAATCCATCGCCACCGCAGCCTTTTTTTGCTTTCTGTTGATTTTTAGTGAACGAACCTATTCGCAAAGTGCTGCCGAAGGCAGGTATTATAATTCATTCGATAATACAAAGATTTATTACGAGGTAAGCGGCGAAGGTTACCCGGTGATATTGATTCATGGATTTTCGGGCACATCGCAGGGCTGGAAAAGCGGGCAAATGTATAGCGACCTTATCAAAGCCGGTTACAAGGTAATCATCCTTGACCAGCGCGGCAACGGAAAATCAGACAAGCCGCATACCGACGAAGGCTATAATAATGATGCCGAAGCAAAAGACATTATGGGCCTGGCTACTGCTCTTAATTTAAAAAACTATGATGCCGTGGGTTACTCGCGCGGCTCGATAATTTTATCACGCCTGCTGGTGCTCGATAAGCGCCTGCATAAAGCGGTTATGGGTGGCATGGGCGCCGACTACACCAACCCCGAATGGCCGCGCAGGGTACATGCCTACAAAGCTTTGATGGGCGATACCACTTTACACGATGTGGACGATATGGTAAAATATATCCATTCGCAGCCTTTTGATGTATTGGCATTGGCCTATCAGCAAAAATGGCAGCCGTCAACCAGTAAAAAGGAACTGGCCGCCGTACGCAAACCGGTATTGATTATCCGCGGTACGGCCGATAAAGAGAACGGCTCAGAAACAGAGCTGAACAAATTGTTACCGCGCTCCAGCCTGGCTTACGTCCCCGGAAACCACAATACTGCAAGTAAAAACGAAGAATTCAGCAAAGCTGTGCTTACTTTTTTAAAGGACTGACCAGGCCCAGGGATAGCACTTAACTGTTTATTTACATTGACTTTAAAACAAATACACTTAGTTTTTCCTTTTATCAGTGTATGAACAAATTGCTCCTGACTATACTCTGCTGCTTATTACCTTTTATGTTACTGGCACAAACCGTTACCGACACGGCAAACATGGATGTGGATACTACCGGGCAACGGGATTTAATCGATATCGGGAGCAAATTATTCCATTTTAAGCCCCGCACTAAAAAGCCAGGTCAGAAGCAGATATTTTTCTCTGTATTGCCCTTATCTACATCAGTACCGGGCGGCAGCAAGGCGCTGGTAACCTCAACAACGGCCGGTTTCTACCTGGGCGACAGGACAACGACATATCTTTCTTCAGTTACATTCGCGCCTTATTTTAATTTAAAGGGCCGGTATGGCTTACCTGTTCACTCCAGCATCTGGACACCCGATAATACCTACAACGTGCAGGGTGATGTTCGTTTTTTAGTTTATCCGCAAAATACCTGGGGGCTTGGCGGTAAAAACGGCGAAGATGAACGAATTTTAGTCAATTTCGATTACGTCCGGTTTTATCAGACTGTACTGAAACGCATAAAGCCATTTTTTTACGTTGGTTTTGGTTATAATATGGATTATTATTTCAATATAAACACCAATGTAAATGGGCAAACAACCACGCTTAGCGATTTTACCCGGTATCCGTACGGCACCGACGGGCGTAACTCTTTTTCTTCAGGTCTCACACTAAACGCTGTTTATGATACCCGTCAAAACCTGTTTAATCCTTTTCCGGGTATATTTGCCAACCTGATTTACAGGCATAACGCAGGCTTTCTCGGCAGCGATAATAATTCACAGTCTGTTTATCTCGACTTTAGAAAATACATTGCCGTTGGCGACAATTCGGTTTACAAAAGCATTTTTGCGTTCTGGACGTATTATTGGACGACCATATCCAACGGTACACCGTACCTGAACCTGCCCGGCATCGGTAATGACCCTTACCAACGTTCGGGACGCGGTATCGAACAAAACAGGTACAGAGGTAACAGCCTGATATATTTTGAAGCTGAATACCGCCGTGATATTACCGCAAACGGGCTTTTCGGCTTTGTGGTATTTGCCAACTTTAACAGCGCCAGCGAGCTCAACACACGCCGTTTTGCATATATTAATCCGGCAGCAGGGGGCGGCTTACGCGTTAAATTCAACAAGCGTTCGGCCACTAATATTGCTATTGATTATGGTTTTAGTAAAGGCTACAACGGTTTGACACTGGGCCTGGGAGAAGCATTTTAAGTAATATTTTTAACACAATAGAAAAATATATATTTAATAATACAAAAATAAGTATATATTTATAATCACGTTATTTAGCCCCTCCGATCTCTATTTTTATCATCCGGTTTTATTTTAGTTTTTAATTTTTAGCTATTGATGGCAAAGCGCATTTTAGTATTGGATGATAACCAGGATATACTGGATATAGTTCATGAAACCCTTACTTATGAAGATTTTGAGGTAAAAAGTATTGCACGCGGTACCGATGTTATTCCAATGGCCGAAACTTTCGACCCGGACCTTGTAATACTCGACTATCGTGTAGCCGGGACAAATGGCGGCGAGCTTTGCAGGCAGATTAAATCGCACCCGCGGTTTAAGCATGTTCCTGTAATTATTTATTCGGCCTACCTAAATAATGATAGTGAGCTGATGGCTTATGGCTGTGATGCGATTATCAACAAACCTTTCGATTTAACTGAGTTGGTTGATAAGGTTAATCAACTGCTTTGAGGCTGTAAAGACCGATTGAGCCTATGTTATTAGCTCAAGATTAGATTTCCATTAAATTTTACCCGACGCACTTTTGGTTGTAATTTTCTTGTTACTTTTACACCCGTCAAACAAAACCCCTATTTAAAATATTACTGCAATGGAAGGAATATCAACGGCTTCAGGCAGGGAAAGGAGGCCATACCTTTGTCCCAAATGCAATTCAAAACTTACGGAACGCGTGCGCCGGAGTTTCTGGATAAAAACCTTTTTATTTTGGCGGCCAGCGAAAAGGTTCCATTGTTATAACTGCAATAGCAAGCCATATATTTATGATTGACCGGGAAATAATTGCACGCATACAGTGCACTTTTTAACAATCACATTTTAAACTTATTTAATATTATTTATCTTAGCCGATCGTAAAAAGCATAAGCGATTTTGGCAAGAAAAAAAATACGGTCCGAAAATTATAATTGTCCTAAATGTGGTTCTCCTTTTCATTTCCAGATACACCGGGGCTGGCTTATGAAAGCGATATCTTATTTTTTTCCGGTACGCAGGCTTTTTTGCGCTAAGTGCACGCGCGCGCGTTACGTATTTGTCGGCACGGAAAAGGAAAACTAACCCATACAGCACTGCCATTATCCCTTTGCCAGATCGGTCAATCTACGATATCAATCAGCACTTCACTTTTTTATACAGTAGTTTAATAAACTGAACACCCTTTACTACACTTAATATGCAATTGTGAACCACGCGTACATTAACGCCATAGCTCACAAACGGTACTTATAAACAAAATAAATGTTAAAATTGAACTTAAAACGTGTGCCCGCACTTAACAGGTTGGCTATGTGAATAAAATTTAACTATACCGACAAAAAACATGGTATAGTAATTGCTTATTGCTGTGTTAATTAACTTTTTATGCAGGTACGGATAATATTTACGGAATAATATATTTATTCTGTGTTATTATCGAAACTTTTACTACTAATTATTATGAGAAGGATTTTAGCGGTGGACGACGATAAGGATATCCTTGATGTTATACAATATATCCTTGAGGATTCGGGTTATGAGGTGGAGGCTCTTTCTGACGGAAGTTTATTATTTGACAAAATTAAAGCCAACACGCCAGATTTAATTTTGCTCGACATTATGCTCGGTAATTTAGATGGGCGGGATCTCTGCAGGGCAGTAAAAAATTCAGCGGAAACCCGCGATATACCTGTAGTAATGATATCGGCCAGCCATGCCGCCAGTTCGATAGACCAAAAGGGAGCCCCGGATGCGTTTATTGCGAAGCCATTTGATATTGACGACCTGCTGGGTGTTATAGAAGGGCATTTAAAAGCAGCTTAGTTTTTGTGATTTCACCGATTTGAGCCGCATTGATTTCACCGATTAAGGCATTTAGGCTATTTGCAGCGGCTTTCGGACCTTTCCGACTTACTGACTTTTCGGACTTCTTTCTTTACTTCACTTTCAACTCTTTCAATTCCCTGTCAATCTTCACGTTCCATCGCTCCTGTTCGGCTGTGTTCAGGCCGTGGTTGGTTTCAGTATCGTATTGCTTTTGAAGGTCAGTCATTTCGCGATAGGCGTCCAGGTACGTTACGTTAACCGTGCCCTCATAATTATCCGGTAACAGCATTGAATTAGTAAGTTTTCGTCTGAAACGTTCGGCGCCGATTTTTACGATATCAAAATGCCGTTGCTCATGGTTTAAAGTATAAGGGCTCCGGCTTTCGTTTTTAACCCATGCAGCGCTTTTTGGCAAAGCTGCTTTTAAGGTGATATGCAGCCTTATTACACCGTCGGCCACTTCTGCGCTTTGCTCATAGCCCAATGTAGGAAACACCTCCGCCGAATATTTACTCGTTGGTACCTTGCCACTAAAATCAGCCCAGGTTAAAGGCCTTTTCACCGAATAATAAATACTATCCCCTTCAGTTTTATCTGCATAATCACTGAATGACACCTCCACTTTTTTTGCCAGCTTAATATTTGTTGCCGCCTGCCTGTCCATCCACGTGTTTAGATAAACGAGGCCGTTTACCAGGACTTTCCGCAATGCCGACTCGATGTATTGTGTTTGGGTGATATCCCGGTTATAATCAGCGGTACCGCTGTAATCACCCAAATGCACTTTATCCTCTTCATTACCGGAATAAAAAGAAAATACGGTCTCCACATGCCCATCAACCCTACTGTTTGCCAGCGCAGTTTCTTTTATGCTGATTTTTTCAAGGCCGATGATTATCGGCCTCAATGCAATGTTACGCGGTAAGTTATTTGCTATAAATTGCCTTACGGCGAATACGGTTCCGCCTTTTAAATCCGCAGTATAGGCCTGTTGCTGCCTGCCTTTAGCACCAGTAATCAGCACTGCAACGGGTCCGTGGTTTTTCAGTTCATCAATAACATTTGCTATGTAAAACTCCTTGGGCTTTATGGCTAGCTGCTCGTTGGTTAAGGCGATACTGTCGAGCCGTGGCGGCACTATTTGAAAAGCAGAAAAGACCAAAGCAATAACTGAAGATAAGATAATGCAACAGCCTCTGCTATTAAACACAGTTTTAATCATTTTAAATATAACGTTTTACTGTACATCGTATTATAGCCGCTACCAATGGAAAATGCCTTTAAACTTAGCGGGGGTTTCATGCCGATGAACTTAAAAACCCGCGCATTCGAAACCTGTCCTGCTGACGTAGGGCGATGCCCTACGCTGACATATTTATCCCCTTCAGGGAATAAAAGTATATTTAATCCACCCTTCTAAGCCCTGAAAGGGTGCCAATCTACCAGCGATGGGCATCGCCCATCGTGAAACGGCAGACGTAGATATGTTTCGAACACGCGCTGACATTCATCTATGAACCATTAACTATGAGCCCTCCCCCTTCCTAACACTAAGTAAAGTTTTCCACACGGATACCATGTATAATTTTCACTTCGTTAAAAACAATGTTCTCCACACTATGTGAATTACTATTGTGGATTAACCTTTCGGGGTTTACTTAATTTCGCAAATCGTTAGTTTGCTCCCTATGATAAAACATAAATACATTTCCGTTCTTGTACCTATATTTTTTGTTTTAACAGCACGCGCCCAGCAAAACCCGGCTTTTGACGTTCTCCGCACCTACCATGGCGCAGTTGAGCTGTTGGACAAAGGTAAATACGTGTCGGCTGCTGAGCAATTTAAGCAGGTGGATGCATTCCGTGTTAAAACGAGCACACAGCCAAAGTTCGAATCAGAGCTATCGCTGATAAAGGAAAACTCGCAATACTACGAAGCCTTATGTGCGCTCGAATTAGGTAACGACGATGCCGAAAACATGTTTCTGCGCTTTATAAAAGAGCATCCGGAAAATCCGCTTACCAAGTTAGCTTATTTTCAGATAGGCCGCTCCTACTCCCGCCAGGAAAAATATACCGAGGCTTTAAAATGGTTTGATAAGGTTGAGGCTGGTGAACTAAGCGGCAGACAAAACACGGAATATAAATTCCGCAAGGGTTACGCTTATTTTGCCACCAATGATTACAAAAGCGCGCAGGCCCTTTTCAGCGAGGTAAAAAATACCCGCTCGCCTTATACCGACGATGCGGTTTATTACTTCGCTTATATAGCTTATCTCAATAAGGATTATCACCTGGCGCTGGTTAATTTCGAGCGGCTGAAAGGCAAAAAGAAATACGAAAATAGCTATCCGTATTATATCTCGGCAGTTTACTTTTTAGATAAGCGGTATGACGATGTATTAAACTACGCCGTACCTATCTTAAAAACTACCCATCAGCAGCACGAAACTGAAATGCTGCGTATCGTGGCCGCATCGTACTTTGCCAAAGCCAATTACGATAAAGCAGCTGAATATTATGCGCGTTTTGAAGATCAGGACCAGGGCAAAACACAAAACACGCAGGACAGCTACCAGATGGGTTATGCCTATTATAAGGTAGGCAACTTTGCCAAGGCCGCAACCGAACTGGAGAAGCTACAGCCAACTAACGATGTGTTCAGCCAGAACGGTAACTACACGCTTGGTAATGTGTTCCTGAAAATGAATAACAAGCAAAGCGCGCGCAATGCTTTCTTTGCTGCATCAAAGCTTGATTTTGACAAACAATTGCAGGAAGACGCGCTGTACGAATATGCCAAGCTATCGTACGAGCTTGATTTTAACACACAAGCGCTTGGCGCTACCCGTCTTTACCTGAAAAATTATCCCAACTCAACCCGAAATGATGAAATGAAGGTGTTGCTGGGTGAAGAATTACTCAACTCACATAATTACAAGGAAGCCGTTGAAATACTGGAGCCTATCCCCAATAAATCAGCCAGCGCACAGGCGGCTTATCAAAAAGTTACTTATTACCGGGGACTGGAATTTTACAACGAGCGGGCTTTTGAAAATGCGATAGGTATCTTCCTTCGCTCACTCAAATATCCTGTCGACGGAAAAACACAGGTAATGACCACCTATTGGATGGCCGAAGCCATGTACGAGGTCAGGAAATACGGCGAGTCGGTTCAGACTTTTGAAAAGTTTCTTGACTTTGATGGCGCGCGCGAAACCGGCGTTTATAATTATGCAAATTATGCCCTCGCATACGCAGCATTTTATGGCGAGCAATATAAAAAAGCAGCCAATTATTTCCAGAAGTTTTTAGACGGCGAAGAAAAAGATGCGGCCACCACGAACGATGCCATAACCCGCATGGGCGACAGTTATTTTGTGATGAAAGATTATAGCCGGGCGATGCAATATTACGACCGTATAATAGAAAAACATGCCCCTGGCCAGGATTATGCTTTATTTCAGCGTGGCATGATACAGGGCTTACAGGGTGCGCCAGATACTAAAATTAGCACCTTAACAGATTTGTTAGGCAGGTATCCTAATTCGGACTACGCAGACGATGCTTCTTTCGAGATAGCCTATACCTACTTTTTAAAGGATGATGGCGAAAACGCAAAAACCCGCCTGCAGGATATGGTAAAGAAATATCCAAGCAGCAGCTATGTTCCCCGGGCATTGGTTACCATAGGCGTAATTGACTATAATGCAGACAGGGATACGGCCGCAGTAGAGTCGTTTAAAACAGTTGTGAAAGATTACTCATCGAGCGAAGAGGCCAAGATGGCGTTGAAGCAAGTTGAAAAAATTTATACTGACAAAGGCGATGCGCAAAGCTTTATTAACTACGCAGCAACCACCCCGATAGCTAATTATACTGCTGCCGACCAGGAAAACATTATGATAACCGCCGCCAACAACCTATATACCCGCGGCGATTGGCAAGGTACTGTAGGCGCAGTTAATGCTTATTACGATAAATTCCCAAGCAAGCCGATATATGAAAAACAAGCGCGGTTTATCCGGGCGCAAAGCTTGGTCAATCTCGGTCGATTACAGGAAGCTGTGAACGATTATAACGTGATACTGAACGACTGGACAAGCCCTTACACAGAGCAGTCGCTTATCAGTATGGCTAAGCTATACATCGCTCAGAAAAAATACAACGAGGCGATACCATACCTTAAAAAGCTGGAAACGAATTCGGAATATAAAGCCGATTATACCTGGGCCATTAACAATTTGCTGATGTGCTACGCGCAGATGGAGATGAGCGACGATGCGCTCAACTATGTAAAACTGGTACGCGGCAATGAGAAAACTGCACAGGAAGATAAGTTTAAAACGGGCTTATATGCCGGCCAGGCTTACCTGCAAAAAGGTGATACCACCAACGCGATTACCGAATTTAACTACACCCTTAGCAATACTAAAACCGTTGCAGCGGCCGAAGCGAAGTACAACATTGCCGAAGTTCAGTTTGAGCAGGGCAAATACAAGGCATCGCAAAAAACATGCTTTGAGTTGATAAAAGACCTGCCAAACTACGATTACTGGGTAGCTAAAAGCTTTATCCTGCTGGCCGACAATTACGAGGCATTAAAGGATGCATTCCAGGCCAAAGCGACATTGCAGAGCGTTATTGACAACTACAAAAATACCGATGACGATATTTTGTCGACAGCCAAACAAAAACTAGACGGGCTATCAGGCGGCGCCAAGCCGGAAGACAAACCGGCGGGCAAAGACGGCAAAAAACCGGCAACAGAGGAAAAGAAACAGGATAACAAAGAATAAAAACGAGACGAGCAATGAAATTAAGATATATATATACGCTGCTTACCTTAGTAACTGCCCTATACTTTGTTCCTGCCGATGCACAAACAAAGCATAAGGCCAAGGCAAAAAAGCCGGCTGCAAAATCTGTGGCAAAGCCCGCTGCTAAAAAACCTGCACCAAAGGTTGTTAAAACCACCCCTGCACAGAAAAATGCTGCAAGCCTGGGTGACCTGGTTTCAAAAGCAGCTGCGGACACTACGAAAAAAGGAGGCAAGGCAAATGATGCCATTAATGGCAATCTTTCGGAAGAGATTGTGGTGACCACAGCATACAAGCCGGTATTGGCCGACGCAGTAAAAATTCGCCGCAACCCGGATTTGGAGGATAAGACGCCATTCAAAGCTCCTTTGACGTATGTTCCTATCGATAAAAGGTTAGAGTTGAATACCAGTATTAAACCGCTGGACGCCATGAAAATGCCCGCCGAACAGGATTCAGTTCCTACTAACAACTATGTAAAGGTTGGCCTGGGCAGCTTAAAAACCACCTACGGCGAGGCTTACTTTGCCAATGGTAAAGACAATGCCCTGCAGGTTGGCGGTTACCTGAAACACTTTGCGCAAAATGGCAATTTTTATAATCAAAAATCTGCAAAAGAAGAAGTTGGGGTATTTGGGAAAAGTGTGGGTGATGTAAACAGCGTGAGCGGCCGCATTACCTACAACTACAACAGCAATTATTTTTATGGGTTCGACGAGTTTGCAGCCCCGTCGAAGATACAGGCCGGCAAACAGCATTTCAGCACTATTGGCGCTGAAGGCGAGCTCGCCAAAAACTACCAGGATGTTGAAAGAGACTTCACTTATGCATTGAAACTAAAAGGGCACATCTTCAGTGATGCCTACCAGGCACGGGAAAATAACCTGGTGCTTTCGGGCTTTTTAAATCAAACTATTAAGCAGTTTTATGCAGGTTTAGCCGCTTCATTGGATTTAAGCACGCAGAAGGATAGTTTGTTTAATTATAACAACAGCCTTATCAGGCTAAACCCTTACATTAAATTCCAGGGGGATAATTATAAAGTAGATGCCGGTATTAACATTGTAGACCAGTTTGGTTATAAATCTGCGTTTTATGTATTCCCATCAGCCAGGGCAGAATTCCAGGTGATACCTAAGTATGTAAGAATTTTTGCCGAAGCAAAAGGTGATGTGAACAAAACATCGCTGCATGATTTAATGCTGACCAATCCATTCCTCGGACAAAACTTCGATATTAAAAACTCTGTGGACCAGTTGGATATAGCCGCAGGTATAAAAGGAACCATCGCCCCTGGTTTGGGCTTTAAGGTAGCCATCTTCCGCAACGAAATTAAGAACATGGCATTGTTCGTAAACGACTTTAACCTTACTAAGGGCTACAACAGGTTTAAGGTGATTTATGACGAAGGCCGTTCGCGCGTAAGCGGCCTAACCGGAGAGCTTGACTACAAGGTATCAGAAGATATGGACATTTTCGGTCGTATTGAGTTTAAGGACTATAAAATGGCCACAACCGAGCCTTTCTTCCTGCCAAAAGTTGTATTTAAAGGCGGGACAAACTTTAAAATAGGCGATAATATCACCGTTTCGGGCACGTTGCTGGTTCGTGGTTCGGTGCAATCGGCACCCAATGCTCAACCAACTATTAATACCACGCTACCTGCAGTGCTGGATGGCTTTGCCGATTTAAGCGCCGGAGCAGATTACAAGCTGCCTAAAGGGTTCTCGGTATTTATACATGCTAATAATCTTTTAAACACAACCAGCCAAACCTGGTTATACTATCCTGATTACGGATTTAATATATTTGGCGGTGTTGGGTATAGTTTCTAGATCCGGTAAAGACAGGTTTTGAAATTTTATAATAAAACGTACTTTTAGCGCAATGAATTTAGCCGATTATTTAAGTGAGTTATTGGGTCAGTACGAGGAAGTTAGCGTGCCGGGCCTCGGTTATTTTGTGCGCGAGCGTGTAAACGGCTATTATAACGATAAAGAAGCACGGTTTTATCCGCCTTACCATAGGGTAAAGTTTGTGCCCAAACCAAAAGACGATGACACCTTTGCGCAGTATGTTGCTGATAAAAAGAATATATCGCTGGCATCGTCAAAATATTTTGCAGAAAAGTTTGTAAGCAAGCTGCGCGAACAGGCTTTAACCGGAAAATACATTTTTGCCGATATAGGCCTGTTTTATACGGAACAGGACCAACTGGCTTTTAAACCGAATGATAAGATAACAGACGACCCTGCATTTTACGGTTACCCGCAATTAAACATATACAAACAAGGCCAGCCGCTGAACGAGCAATATTCGCGACCGGCATTTGCCAACACAGCACCAACACCTACGCTTCCGCCGCAACCTGTTCAACCTGTTATTGATGAGCCCTATTTTGAAGAAGAGGCGGAAAGGAAAAGAGGGGTTAATATATGGCTGATTGTACTGATCGCGATACTTGTTGTGGCACTGGCCATATTTGGTGTTTATAAGTTTTATCCTGAAGTGTTTGATAAAGTTGGCTCGGCGCTGCACATCACAAAAAAAGCTGACACAACAGCGCCTGTTTATCGCCGGGAAGTTAAGGCAGATTCTGCAGTGAAAACCGCAGCTGTGTCGCCGAATGATACTGTTGCCAAAACTGCGGCGCCGGTTACACCGGTGGCAACGCCCGATACCGTTAAAAAGGAATCGTGGGTAATTGCGGTAACTTTCAATAAGGGATACTTCAGGGTTGCCAATAACGAACTAACAAAACTGAAGGCAACTTACCCGGATGCAAAAATTTTATCGAAAGATGAAGCTTCGGGCCCCAGGGTAAAAGTTTCTACCGGACAAATATACCCCACAGAAGCCGAGGCAAATGCGGCAAGGGACGTTTTAGTTAAGGCAGGAAAAATTCCGGCAACTTCATCAGTATTTCAATTAAAATAATAAAAATGACGTTATCATTTATACAGGCACAAGTAGCAGACACAGCCCATAAACTTTTAGATACAGCCAACCATGCCGGGCAGGCAGTGGCTCCAAAAGCCGAAATACATGTTGGCAGCCTGATACTGGCCGGCGGGGTGGTGATGATACCTATTGGTATACTGGCGATCCTGGCCTTCGTAATATTTTTTGAAAGATATTTTACCATCCGCAATGCTTCGAAAAACGAAAACAACCTGATGGTGCAGGTACGGGCAAGCATAGTTTCGGGTAACCTGGAATCGGCGGTAGCAATTTGCCGCAGTAATAATTCGCCGCTTGGCCGCATGCTGCAAAAAGGGCTGTTGCGTATAGGCCGCCCAATTAAGGATATCGAGGGCGCTATCGAGAATGTAGGTAAGCTGGAAGTTTCGAAGCTGGAGAAAAATATCGGGATATTAGGTATTGTTGCTGGTATTGCACCGATGTTCGGCTTTCTTGGAACCATCGCGGGTGTTATCAAGATCTTTTTTGATATATCAACAACGGATAACTTTAGTATCGGCACCATTTCGGGCGGTTTGTATGTGAAGATGATTACTTCGGCCGCCGGTCTTACAATTGGTATAATAGCTTATGTGTTTTATCATGTACTGAATATGATGGTTGATAAGGTAATATTGCGATTGGAAACTGACGCTATTGAATTTATCGATTTGTTAGAGGAGCCAAGCAAATGAATTTAAGAAAAAGACAAAGGGGCGCTTCGGCTGAGGTTCACACCTCCGCCATGAACGACATCATGTTTTTCCTGCTCTTGTTTTTCCTTATTGCGTCAACGCTTACCAACCCCAACGTGGTTAAATTGCTGCTGCCCAAGTCAAAATCGGGAAAGGCAGTAGCCAAGAAAACAGTTAACGTTAGTATTGATAAGGACCTGCAATATACGGTAGATAAAAAACCGGTATCGTTTACCGATCTGCCTAACGTATTAGGCACCTTTAAATCGCAGGCGGCAGAATTAACCATCGTTTTATACGTTGATAAAACAGTAGCTATACAGGATGTGGTTGGCGTGATGGATATAGCGCAGAAGTTGAATATTAAAATGGTATTGGCAACGGTGCCGAAGTAGTTGATGGTTCATAGTTCACAGCAGAACATGGGTTATTGACGACTGGCGGAGGCATTGATAGCAAATGGGCAATGAACCATGAACTATCAACCATGAACTAAAAGAATGACGAATTACGAAGAAGAAAATAATTACCCCAAGGCGTTTTTGGCAACCGGAATAATACTGGCTGTTTTAATCGGCTTGTGCTATATTATTGTTTTTCGCGCTCCTCAGCCTGAAGAACAGGGTGTTGGCGGAATACTGGTGAATTATGGTACTGTGGATGAAGGGACAGGAAATAACCAGTCGAGCACCGAAGAGCCTTCCATCGCAGAAAAAGCAAATAAAACTGCACCCACCAAGGTAAATACAGCACCGCCGACAGAGCAAAAAGCCCAGGAGGATGTGAGCGACAAAAAAGTGGTAACACAGGATGCAGAAGATGCGCCCACCGTTGCCGCCAATACAAAGAAAACCACCCCGAATGTAGCAACACAACCGAACAAACCTGCAGCAAAGGCCACCGTTAACCAAAATGCGTTGTATAAAGGTGCAACCAATAAAGGCACCGGCGGAGAAGGTGACGGCACGACGGATAAACCCGGCAACCAGGGCAGCAAAAATGGTTCGACATTAAGCGATAATTACGGTCCCGGCGGGTCAGGCAACGGCCTGCGAATGAGTGACTGGACGTTCGTTAGTGCGCCCGATCCGCAGAATATACATCGCGTTCCGGGTGTGGTAGTGATTGATTTTGTGGTGGATCAGAACGGCAACGTAATTTCAGCTAATTACAATACCAAGAAAACAAGGGCGGAACTCAGCCTTATACAATCTTGTATCGACGCTATAAAAAGCACTAAATTTACTTCTAAAACCGCCTCACCAGCTAATCAGAACGGGCAGTATACTTTCAGGTTTAAGGTTGATTAGTCTTGAGTCCATAGGCTATAGCCGGCAGACCATAGTTTTCTTATCATTCGACAAGTCAATAATCTTCCCGGTTAATAAATATTGAGGTAGATTTGTAGGCAATAAACCATGGTCTATGGACCATCTACTATGGACTACGCACAAACCATCCACTACCTATTCAGCCAGCTGCCGATGTTTACGCGGGACGGCGCCTCGGCATATAAGGCTAACCTTGACAATACCATCGAGCTTTTAAGCAGGTTAGATAATCCTCAGCATAAATTTAAAAGCGTGCATATTGGCGGCACCAATGGCAAAGGTTCTACATCGCACATGCTGGCGGCTATTTTGCAAACTGCGGGATATAAAACAGGACTCTATACCTCTCCTCATCTAAAAGATTTTCGTGAACGCATCCGCATAAACGGGCAAATGATAAGCGAGCAAACGGTGATAGATTTTGTTGCGGAGCACACCAGCGATTTTGATGAGATACAGCCATCATTTTTTGAAATGACCGTAGGCTTGGCTTTTGATGTGTTTGCCAAAGACAAGGTTGATATTGCGATTGTAGAAGTGGGCCTCGGCGGAAGGCTGGATTCGACCAATGTAATTACTCCCCTCGTATCCGTTATTACCAATATTGGATGGGACCACATGAATATTTTGGGAGATACGCTAAAACTTATTGCAGGGGAAAAAGCCGGTATTATTAAAGATAAAGTACCGGTTATAGTAGGCGAATATCAAATAGAAGTAGCTGATGTGTTTTTTGAAAAAACCAAGGCTACCTGCTCCAAAATAACCTTCGCTTCTGAATTATTGAAGACCCACTTTAAAGCCAAATCAGATGCCTCAGCCGGGTTACTTGAAATAAATGTCTCCCCTACTCAAGACTCAGGGCTAAAGACTCAAGACCTAAGCCTCGACCTCACAGGCTCCTATCAGCTTAAAAATATAAAAACCGTACTTTGCGCTGTCGAAGAGCTGCGTTCGCAGGGTTTTAAAATAACCGGGGAGCATTTGAAAGCCGCACTCGCTGATGTGAAAGGCCTCACCGGACTGCATGGCCGCTGGGAGGTTTTGAATACTCAACCTTTAACCATCTGCGATACCGGCCATAACCCCGATGGCATTGAAGAAGTATTAAAAAACATTGCAGCTACGCCACATAAAAAGCTGCATTTTGTTTTAGGCATGGTGAACGATAAGGATATCAGCAAGGTGCTTACCATTCTGCCCGTAAAAGCTCATTACTACTTTTGCAAACCCGATATTCCGCGTGGACTGGATGCAAACAGCCTTTGGTTAAAAGCCGAAGGTTTTGGCTTGCACGGAGAGGCTTATCCATCCGTTAAAGAAGCTTTAGATGCCGCGCAACAAAATGCCGCTGATGATGATTTGGTATTTGTAGGGGGAAGTACGTTTGTGGTTGCAGAGGTGGTGTAAAAGTTATCTAAAAAAGAAAAAAGAATTATTCGATCAAAAACACTTTTTAACAGTTTCTTGTGTAAATTCATTTCGAAAAAACAAATGTTTTCCGAAGCCCCCGAATATGTACAAGTCCCGATTAATATGCTTCTTTTTGTGTACATCCTTTTTTTTTCGTTGCAGAGAAAATGAAACGACCAACCAAAAACCCAAGATTATCAGGAATTCAAAAATTCCGCTATCTGCAATAGATAGTGGCCGTGATGATGACACGCTTTACAAGGACAAAGATTTTATTGTATTGGGTAATAGATCCGAACCCGCATCTGAAGCAATTCGCTATATAGGTATAAAATTTAAACCGCATATTAGTTTTACAGACTTCCCCGCAGAAGTAGAAATTGCAAAGAAAGCTCGTTTAAAATATGACAGTAACCCAATTGCCAGGGAATATAAAACCAGAATTACCGAAACCTATAATAAAGAGCCCGTGAACTTTGGAGGTCATTATGTCTTTATCGAATGGGGATGCGGCTCCCCTTGCCATATGAGTGCGTTGGCAGATATAAATACTGGAATAGTATATGATGGCGTGAGTTCGGGATATGGATATGATTTTAAGAAAGACAGCCGGATGCTTATAGTTAATCCCACGGGTTTGGATAGCATTTATTTAAATTGTGTTTCCTGTGAGCCATTGATTTATCTATGGAACGAGAAAAACAAAAAGTTTATCCCCAAATAAAATATTAAAACAAGTTTTCAGCCAATGTTATAAAACTCAGCGGGCACATACCGGTGCTAATACTTTAAATATTAACATTGACTATTTAGATTAAATTCTATTTTTACTTCCTTTAAATTCTATCTACAATTATGACCTATCTACCATCATCAGAACGATATAAAAACATGCGCTACCGCCGCTGCGGAAAAAGCGGCATCAAGCTGCCCGAGGTTTCCCTTGGCCTGTGGCATAATTTCGGCGGCGTTGATGTTGCCGAAAATTTCCGCAAAATATTACACCTGGTGTTCGACAGCGGTATTACACATTTTGATTTGGCTAATAACTACGGTCCGCCGCCGGGAACTGCTGAGGAGAACTTCGGAAAGGTATTGAAGGAAGATTTCCGTGGCTACCGCGATGAGATGATCATCAGCAGCAAAGCGGGCTATACCATGTGGGATGGCCCTTACGGCGATTGGGGTTCCAAAAAGTATTTGGTATCCAGCCTGGACCAAAGCCTGAAACGCATGGAACTGGATTATGTAGATATCTTCTATCATCACCGCCCGGACCCTGAAACGCCGCTTGAAGAGACCATGAGCGCGCTGGATTTAATTGTGCGCCAGGGTAAAGCGCTGTATGCAGGTATATCTAACTATCCTGCTGCCGAGGCTGAAAAAGCTATCAAAATATTGCGTGAATTAGGCACACCATGTTTAATCCATCAGCCTAAATACTCTATGTTTGAGCGCTGGGTTGAAGGCGGTTTGATGGATGTATTAGGGCGCGATGGCGTTGGCTGCATACCTTTTTCGCCATTAGCGCAGGGACTGTTAACCAATAAATACCTGCATGGCATACCTGCCGACTCGCGTGCGGCAAAACCGAGCGGCTTTTTACAGGAAAGCCAGGTTACCGAAGAACGCATAGCCCAGATAAAAAAGCTGAATGATATTGCTCTGCAGCGTGGACAAACCCTGGCCCAAATGGCGCTGGCCTGGCTGCTGAAAGATCCGCGGGTTACCTCAGTACTGATTGGAGCCAGCCGCCCGGAGCAATTGTCGGATTCGCTAAAATGCCTGAATAACATCGAGTTTTCGGCAGAGGAATTAACAAAGATTGAAGAAATATTAAAATAAAATAGAACCAAAAAAGGGTGTCACACTGAGGCACTCGAAGTGTGGTGCGTAAAGGCCTTTTCCCGCATGCTTCGAGTGCCTCAACATGACACCCATCTATGTTATGAATACTATCAACTGGGGAATTATTGGCTGCGGCAACGTAACAGAGAAGAAAAGCGGGCCGGCCTTTAACAAAATACCGAACAGCAAGCTGGTAGCCGTAATGCGCCGCGATGCTGCAAAAGCCGCCGACTATGCCAAACGCCACGGTGTTGGCAAATGGTACGATGACGCCGATAAACTAATGGCCGATGCAGAATTAAATGCAATTTACATCGCTACGCCGCCTGCCTCGCATGCGCCTTATGCCATAGAAGCACTGGAAAAAGGTTTTAATGTGTACATTGAAAAACCCGTAACCCGTAATGTCGATGAAGCACGCCAAATTGCTGAGGAACTAAAAAAATATCCAAACCAAAAACTTACTATTGCCCATTACCGTCGCGGCCTGCCGATGTTTCTGAAAGTGAAGGAACTGCTGGAAAGTAAGATAATAGGCGATGTACGCTCGGTACAGATAAGGATGTGGAAATACCGTACCCACCGCTCTGAAGAAGCAATAGCTGCCGACTGGCGTGTACATCCCGAACTATCCGGCGGAGGCTACTTTCACGACCTGGCCCCCCATCAACTCGACCTGATGCTGTTTTACTTTGGCCAACCGGAGAAATATTCAGGCTTTTCGCTCAACCAGGCAAAAGATACACCCGCCGACGACACCGTACAGGGTCAGATATTGTTTAAAAGCGGCGTGGTATTAAGCGGATCCTGGTGTTTCAGCGTTGCTGAAAGCGAGACCGTGGACTCCTGTGAGATCGTCGGAACGAACGGCAAAATCATGTTTCCGTTCTTTGGCAACTTCATCACTTACAAAACCGGCGACGAAGAGCAAACACTTACCTTCGTCCACCCTGAGCATATTCAGCAACCTATGATAACCAAAATAGTATCCTACTTCCGCGGCGAAGGGCCAAACCCTTGTTCGATTGAAGAGGCGATTGTGCTGATGGACATTTTGGATGCATTCACGCGTAAATAACTGCTGCACATAAACTTACGAAGTTTTTAAAACTTCGTAAGTTTTGCGTACGCCATTTGTATCTGCTCTGACGTCAGGCAGCGTATAGTTCCGCCCTCTTTATTAAAAGCTGATAAATCCCGATTTATCAAACAGTCACGCGACTTTTTTCTTCGGCACCTTTGCCCCTTCTTTACGGGCTTCTGAAAGGCCTATTGCCACTGCCTATTTTTTACTGGTAACTTTTTTACCGCTGCCGCTTTTGAGCTTGCCTTCGTGCATTTCGTGCATGGTTTTTTCAACTTTTTCACCGGCCTTTTTTGAATACTTTGCCATGATGTTTTTTCTTTAGGTAAATAATTTTAAGATATAAAACAAAATGCTTGCCAACAGGCTTCGGTGGGCATTATTAAGAGACACAAGTATTGTGTCTCTACATTGAATTTTTCAATAAAAAAATAAAATTGTTGTTTTATACTTACCTTCAAACCAATAAACAAATTTTGTGTTGATAGGTCACTAAATAGCTACGGTATATGCCTGTAAAAACCCCTGTTCATCCATTTTACGAAAGATTATCGCTGGTACTTATCGGCCTGCTGTCGCTCGGTTACATTGTAATCCAGGGCAAGGAAGTACTTGATCCCCTGATTTTTGGCTTTTTATTCGCCATTTTATTGTACCCCGTGGCAAGATTCCTGGAGAAAAAGATGCGGCTTCCGCGTGCTATTGCATGCCTGGTATCCATCCTGCTATTAGTTGCTTTTATAGGCGGTATTTTATATGCTGTCGGTTCGCAAATATCAAATGTGGCCAGTGATTGGCCGCAATTGAAAAGCCAGGTAAGTCAATCACTCACCGAATTACAGGATTGGATTCAGTCGGCATTTAACGTGAACGCCAGGAAGCAAATGACCTACGTTCACGACACTACTCAAAAAATCATGGCCTCGGGCGCTGATGTGCTGGGAACTACGTTCGGGGCGTTATCATCATTAATGCTATTCTACGTATTTATCCTGATATTCACCTTCTTCGTATTACTTTATCGCAAACTGCTTATTCACTTCATCGTTTGGGTTTTTAGCGACGAATATGAGCCTATAGTACATGATATCGTCGAAAACATCCAAAGCATTCTTCGCCAATATATTCTCGGCTTACTGCTCGAGATGTTTGTGGTAGCCTGCCTGGCTTGTACGTTATTTTGGATAATCGGTATTAAATATGCGGTGCTGCTTGGGTTAATTGTGGCGTTATTCAATCTTATCCCCTACATCGGCATATTTACAGCGTTGCTGTTAAGTAGCCTGATTACATTCGCTACAGGCAGCATCCAACACACCCTTTGGGTGGCTGGCGGCGTAATTGGCATACATGCTATTGATTCTAATGTCCTGCTGCCAACCATTGTTGGTTCAAAAGTAAAGCTGAATGCGCTGATAACTTTCCTGGGAATTATCTTAGGTGAAATGATTTGGGGTTTATCGGGTATGTTTCTGTCGATACCGGTTATGGCGATATTAAAGATAATCTTCGACAGGGTTCAGAGCCTGAAACCATGGGGCTACCTGTTCGGCAGCGGCATCGAGGAAAAAAAATCGACCATGAAGAAAATGAAAGCTGCCCAGGCGGATAAAACGTAAGGAAGAGGTGAAAGCTGAAAGGCGAAGGCTAAAAGCTAAAAATTCTGAAGCTTACAGCCTTTCAGCTTTTACCTTTTTGCGTTCAGCTTCTTATTTGTCTTCCAAAATATCTATGCAGTGTGTGCTTAGCTGTTTCAGTCGTTTGTCCAAACTGTTTAAGCCATCCTGGTCTTTCAGGTTTTTGTAGAGCGTTTTTATAGCATCGAGTGTTTCATCGCTCGGGTCGCATGCCTGGGCTTTCTCAAGGTGCGGTAATGCCAGGCGGACAGTTTTGGTATATTCTTCAGTGAACTTTTTGTTAGCTGCGGGGTCGGTTGCGGCGTTCATTTTAGTTTGGATATCGTTTGCACGGTCCAAATAAATATAGCCGATGCCTCGATGGGCTACATAGTAATCGGGCACCGCGGCAGCAACCTTTTCATAAAAATCGAGCGCTTTTTGTTGCTGATCGTTATGTTCGTAAACCTGGCCTATCGAAAAATAAAAGTTGACTCTTGCTTTGGCCGGTAATTTAGCCGTATCAGGAAGAATGGCTTCACCCAAACTTAGCAGCTTATCAACTTCGCCCTGCAGGCGTGCAAGGTTAAACTCGATATACTTATCATAGGTAGGGTCAATTGGCTGTGTTTGCGCGTTAGCTGCATAAGCCGAAATTATTAGTATAAACAATAAAGATATCCGTTTGAACATAACGTGCATTTGTTTCAAATATAAATTAACGTATTTTATTGAGGCCTATTCTATTTCGGCGAAAAGTTTTATTTTTAATTCCGCAATCCAAAATAATTTAAATCCTAAACGCCATGATATTTAAAAATGCAATCAGTTGGTTCGAGATTCCATCGACCGACATTAACCGTGCCCAGAAATTCTACGAAACTATCTTCGATATCCAGATGATACCGATGGAAATGCCAAACCTGCAAATGCGTATGTTCCCTATTGAAGACCCGATGACGGGCATCGGCGGCGCTATTAACTATGCGGGCGACTTTTATAAGCCATCTGCCGAAGCCGGTCCGCTTGTTTACCTGAATGCCAACCCTGATGTGCAAAATATTCTTGATAAAATTGAAGCCGCCGGCGGTAAAATACTTGTTCCGAAAACCGAGATCTCTCCGGAGTATGGCCACATGGCTGTATTTTTAGATACGGAAGGGAATAGGATAGCGCTGCATTCTGTGCCGCAGGGGATGTAAGATATCCCGGACTTACTTCGGCAGACTTACGAAGTTTTAAAAACTTCGTAAGTCTTTCACTCTATACAATCTTCCTCATTTTTACTATTCCCAGCTCCTCGCCATCGGGTAAGGGCGCATCAATACGCTCGATAGCTTCATAGCCCATAACTGTGTATAAGGGCACACCGGGCAAGGTTGCGCCAAGCTCGAAGGTTGTAAATCCGTCTGCTTTAGCTGCATCTTCACAAACGTTAATTATTTGCCGCCCTATTCCCTGTCGGGCATGATCCGGGTGTACAAAAAAGGCCCTGATACGGGCGGCATCTGTCAGCGGATTTAACAATGGGTCTTCAATTTCTTTATGCTGGTCGCCGCCGTAAAGAGTATTACGTTTGCTCCAGCCACCGCAGCCTACTATAGCATTATCTTTTTCGGCAATGTAATAGGTACCGTCTATCACCAACTGGGTGTCCACACCAAAAATATATTTAATGGCGCTTTCAATTTGGGCAGGCGTATAATAGTCTTTGCTTAATCCACGAACGGAGTGGGTTATCAATTCGTTTAGCCGGGGGATATCATTAAAAGTAGCGAGGCGGATGGTTGTGGGCATAACGCAGAGGACCTTATAATTAGATTAACGTCAACTGCCACGAAACGCCAAATTTATCGCTCAGCCAGCAGTATTTTTTGCTAAACGGATAAGCACTGAGTGCCATCATCACCTTACCGCCTTCGGAAAGTTTAGCATATAATTCATCTACTTCAGCTTCCGTATCGCAAGGTACATATTGCGATATAGACGGCGTAAACGTAAAGGCGTGGCCGGCACTATCAATACACATAAAGATTTGTCCGTTCAATGAGCAAGTGGCGTGCACTACCGAGCCTTCCTTGCCCGGCTCACCAGCCTTATACCGCCTGATATGTGTAATTTCCGAGTTTGGAAAAATGGAAGTGTAAAAGTCCATGGCTTCTTCTGCCCGGCCATCGAACATTAAAAAACTAATTGGCTTTTGCATGATGTTTTAATATTGGCAATGCTAAAATAGCGAAAGACTTTGATATGAAAACGGTTTGTGATAGCCAGCTTATTTTACATTCAAATTCATAAAGAAATATTGCAGCAACATTATCGTCTTCGCTTCCCTGAACCAGCCTTGCTGTAGTTTCTCACGGGCTTCATCAAAGCTCATTTCAATTAGCTCGATGTGCTCGCCTTCTTCTTTAAGTCCGCCGCCTTCGCCCGTTTTACTTTGCCGGTTGTAGCGGGCGGTAAAATAATATATTATCTCGGTAATGCCGCCGGGCGAGGAGTAGGCCGTTGCTACGCGCTCCAGGTTTGATATGGCGTAGCCCATTTCTTCGCCCACTTCGCGGTGGGCGGCGTCTTCAGGGTTTTCACCGTCGTCAATTAGTCCTGCACAAACCTCAACAAGGTAGCCGCTATCGCTGCCATTCAGGAAAGCAGGAAGTCGGAATTGCTTGCCAAGAAGCAGCGTTTTGCGCTCATCATCAACCAAAAGTACAGCTACGGCATCAGGGCGGAAGTACACCTCTTTCTCTACCGTATGAAAAACGCCATCGGCATCAGGCTTTTCAAAAGTAACATATTTGAGGGGATATTCTTTGTCGGAAAGGGTTTCTTTATTGAGGATTTGGATGTTTGACATGGGGGTATCGTTTTTAGTAGATACTTATTTTGGAAGGATATGTTTTGAAAAAGTTAGAAAGCAATATCGGACGTGGTAATTTTAGGAAACAGTTGGTAGAATTGTGGTCGGCCTTTCAATCACTTCTTCCAAAACCTCGTCATAATATGAAATTATATTTTCGCCACATTGATATAAATAATCATATGTAATAATTAATATATGAGTTAAGTTTGAATTAAGCATTCTCAAAGTTTCAAACTGTAAATCGTTAAAACCTTCCGACCTGCCCATAATAATTTTGATTCTCGGACGAAGTAAGTTAAATTTATATGTGGTTTCTAATACCAATTTATAATTGTCTAAAATCTTCAAATATTGTAAACATTGGCCAATAACTTTAGATAACTCTTTTGAAGGGAAGTAGGTTTTGTGACTTTCATCATATTGAAATAATTCAAATGATGGCCTTTTAAGCTCAATCAAATCTATAAAACCATCTGTAGTTTGCATAATAATATCGCTTTCAGAAGCGATTCCTATTTGTCTGGCCGGATGTTTTTTTATATAATCGACTCCGAGAGCCCAAATGTTTTTTTCGATCCAATTCTGAAATATCTTTTCAGCTTGGCCAGCCTTATAAACACATATGTCAGGTAATACTTTTATCGCCTCAACAATGTTGTCTTCCTTTTCTAACACTAGTAAGTCTTTCAAATCACTGAGTGCTTTTTTATGATTTGTTTGCCTTATTGTCGCATGTAAATTCTGAATTTCACTTTCATTAAGTGCCTCCAAAACTAATTTCAACTTTTCCTTTTCGTCGATTTTATCGAGAAGAATTTTTAGAAGGCGTCCATCGAGGGTCTTTATATATTTTAAAACATTTTCAACGTCATTTGAAATTTCTACGAATTTATTTACTGATTCTGTCCCATCTTTTATTATTGATACATTGCTTAAATGGTCAAACAACAGTTTGATTTCATCGTATTTTAGGACCGCCGAGAATAGTGTTTTGAACGATGTCGGATCAATCGCATAAATGTTCAGCCCAATCGAAGACTTATTAGTTGTGTCATCTTCGTCAATCCCTGAAAAGTTTATATACAATTTCAGTTTCTCATTAGATAAAATTTCCTTTTGGTACTGTACGCTCATTATATTTTTGTAAAAACTTTCGCGTACAGAGGGGAATTAGGCTTATAGCCTTCGGCTATAAGAAAAGACTCTTCATCTTCGAGAATTATAATATTAGTTATATGCTCTAGTATCGGCTGTCTCCATCCTGGCAGTTTATCTTTGGTATCAGAAACTCCATGGGTTTGATAAATGTGAAACATTACATTATTAGTTGTAGGATGTGAAAATATAGCATGAGGGTGTCCAAATCTCACTCCCGAAACTTTGTGAGACACATTATATTCGAAACTGATTGGTTTTCTTGAATCAATAGCTTTGCTTAATAATTCTAATAGGCTCATATTGACATTGAGTAGGTTAATCAAATATACCAATAACTTATTAGTAATTAGATTATTAATTACTCCATTGCTAACGGAATCAATAGACCAGTATATTCAAATTTCTCTAAGCCATGTTTCGGCGTCTTTCAACTCAATTTTTCCAGCTAATGACGCCTTAACTTCGATTATAGCATTTCTAAAACGAGCATAAAATCCGGCTGATTCTCGTTTTCGTTTTATTAGCTTCTTCAAATCAGTTCTCTTACTGATAGCTTTTTTCATCCTAATCAAATTTAAGATTTATCGTAACCGAAGTCTTTTCCTCCAATTCCATCCAATCATAAAAACGTCAAACACCAATATAATCCACAACGCAAGCCGCAAAGTATAAAACCACTGCCGGATATTGGCGATAGATGCAAAATGCATTTGGACAACCGTAAACGTTATCACAATATCGCCAAAGAAAAATATTGCGATAGCCGTGCTAATGAGCAGGCCGATGTTAACTACGATGTTACTAAAGCGCCCGGTTATACATCGAACAAAATAAACCAGGCAGAGGATAAGAATGTAAAGGACTACAGGGTAAGAATTTAAGGTTGGACTATAGGTATGACCATCAACCATAATATAAGTATCATGCATATTGATATCCAGCGCCCGGTTAGCGGGAATAAGGCTCAATAAGAATGACAGAATTAATAAGCCAATAAGCCAGGATAATTCAAATATTACTTTCTTCTTCATAAACAACTCTCTTAGAATATAAGGAAAAAAGATGCAAATATCAAGATATTATTTTATTTAATAAAGAAATATCTTGATGTGTTAGTAAGTAATTTTTTACCTCTTTTTTGAAATATTCTGATTATAAGCATATTAAGGAACAATTTTCTTAATATGTGTTAAGTTGTGTTAACCCAGTTATCCACATTTATTATGAATAGTGCTCTTCTTTTTACTTCAATTCATCCAGCACCCTGAACATCTTTTCCTTTATCGCCTTGCTGCTGCCGCTAAAATTATTCACCATGATGGAAAAGCAAAGCTCGCGGCCATGGTAGGTGTGGTAACCGGCATAGGTAAGCACGTTAAGGATGCTGCCGCTTTTCATGTGCATGTCGTTGTAAATGGGGAGACTGTCGTAAAAATCACTGAACCAGGCTTCTTTTTTTGCTGATTGCAAGATGGTAGCTAAAGTTAGCGTGGTAACCCTGTCGCCGGGAGAAAGGCCGCTGCCATCAACAATATTTAATGAATTTGGGTCGATGCCACGTGCCTTCCAGAATGCCTGCTCTACATTTACGCCGTTACCGGTGCTAGGTTGTTTTCCGGCTTTCCATGCAATGGTTTTCAGCAATTGCTCGGCATACAGGTTAATGCTTTTGTGGTTGAGCCAGTAAACTATCTGGCTCAATTTTGGCGATGATATCGTAGTTAAATTAGTTGTAATGCCAGGGGTAGTAAGTCCTTTAGCTGTTAATGTTCCTGTAGATTCCGGTTCATTGCTTACCGCTATGCCCAACCGGCGCAATGTATCTGCTAAACGGAATGCCGCATCATAAGCAGGATCGGGCAGCGCAGCAGAGATGCTTTTTTTATCCTTGTCCTGTGCGTAGGTGCCGCGTAAATACATCATTTTCCCGCCCACCGGCAAATAGGCATAAGCATTGTCGCCTGTGCCTGCCGGGGCATTTAACAGCTCGCTTTTAAAGCTGAGGTATGGCATCGCAGGTACTTCGTGCGTTATGCTGATAGGTGAATCAACATGACCCGTATGAAATTTAATATCAAACTGGTTTTCGCGCCAGCAAAGGCCGGATGTGCCGGCGCCATAATAATTACCTACGTCCATCCATATCCAGCCTTCGGGTATCGACTGTGAGCCGAATACAGAATCGTCACCAATAATGCGCCCGTTTATCTTTTTAATATTAGCTTGTCGCAGGGCGTCGACCATCAGGCTTAGTATATGGTTTTCGTGGGTATTTTCGTATCGCCAGCTGCCCAGGGTCGGGTCGCCGGAGCCTTTGATGATGATATCGCCGTTCAGGGTACCGTCCGCAGCTATACTGCCGCTATAGCCAAATTGGGTTTGATACTGAAAATCCTTACCCAATAAATTAAAGGCGGTAATGGTGGTGATGGTTTTTAATGTAGATGCCGTAGCAAGCCCAATATTTGGGTTGGCTATAAATACCTTTTCGCCGGTTTTGGCATCTAGCACCGTAAGAGACAGAGAGGCGTATTTGCATTGGCTGTCAGCCTGCAACCGGCCAAAGGCCGATTGCAGTTTCTGATCAAGTGACTGGGCAGTCGCCTGCCCGTATATCATTAGAAGGCTAAGCAGGCACTTCGTGTGTATCTTCATTCTTTAAATTTCGCTTCGCTATAAAATAAATAGGCACGCCTATCAAAACGATAATTAAACCCGGCCAGGTGTATTGTGGTTTGTAAATAATCAACAAAATATCAAAAGCGATACCCATTATGATGTAGATAGCAGGTAATACAGGGTAACCGAAGGCTTTGTAAGGCCTTTCGGCATCCGGACGGGTAGCACGCAATTTATATATACCTATAATAGTAAGCACATAGAATATCACTACCACGAAAGATATCATATCCAGCAAGTCGCCATATTTGCCGCTTAAGCAAAGTACCGATGCAAGTGCAGCCTGTATCCATAAGCCAAACTCAGGAACGGCGGCTTTGTTTAAAGTTCCGGTCCTCTTAAAAAACAGGCCATCCTTAGCCATAGTATAGTAAACACGAGCACCGGCCATAATTAAACCGTTGTTACAGCCAAAGGTGGAGATCATAATCATAATGGCAATAACATAGGTGCCTACATTGCCAAAAATAACATGCGAAGCTGCTACCGCCACCCTGTCTTTATCTGCTGTAGCAATATCATGCATAGAAAGTACGCCGGTATACATAACGTTAGCTGATACATATATGATAGTAACGATGAAGGTTCCCAGGAAAAGCGCAAGGCCAATATTGCGCTTTGGGTTGTTCATCTCTCCGGCAATGAACGTAACGTTGTTCCAACTGTCGCTGCTGAATATGGAACCAACCATCGCTGCTGCTATTGCACCCAGCGCCGCCGCCATGCCCAATCCACCGGGAACTATTTCACCGGCTTTTGTGAGGTTATGTATATCCCAGGCATTGCTCCAGTTGGCATGCCATATATCACCTTTTACAGCCAGAAAACCAAATACTATCAGCCCAAACAAACTGATCAACTTGGTAAAAGTGAAAATATTCTGGATGATCTTGCCGCTTTGTACCCCTTTAGTGTTAATATAGGTAAGTATTACAATAACAACTATCGATACCAATTGCGCCGCGCTAAGGGTAAAATGCCAACTGCCAATATCAGTGGAAAACAAAATATTGGTTTCGCTAACAGGTTTAAATATATAAGCAGCAAATTTCGAAAACGCCACCCCTACCGCCGCGATTGTCCCGGTTTGTATTACAGCAAAAAAGCTCCAGCCATATAAAAATGCAATGAGCTTATTGTACGATTCTTTCAGGTAAACGTACTGTCCGCCTGCTTTGGGAAACATACCGCTCAATTCGCCGTAGCTAACTGCTGCGGTTATGGTCATAAAACCGGTTATCAGCCAAACGGCTATCAGCCAGCCTGCTGAGCCCACATTGCGCGTAATATCGGCGCTTACAATAAATATTCCGGAGCCTATCATAGAGCCCGCTACCAGCATTGTGCCGTCGAGCAAGCCCAGCTCGTGTTTCAGTTTTGGTTGTGAAGGTGTCCTGGCCATCAATAGTTTTAGTTTAAAGGTTCTAAACTATTCAAAAAACTTTATAAATCTCACGCTATTGTAAATAAATAAATTTGCTATTTTGCACAACTGCTTATATTTGCACCCTGAATTAAAAACCAGGCTATTTAATAAACCAAAACATAAATATGGATTTTTTGAACAATTACTTAATTTACTTAATTCCCGTCTTTGGCCTTATCGGGATTCTTTTTATGGCGATTAAGTCTGCCTGGGTAACCAAACAAGACGCTGGTGACGGCGACATGGTAACCTTATCGGGTTATATTGCCGATGGTGCAATGGCATTTTTACGTGCCGAATGGAAAATACTTGGCTACTTTGTAGTAATTGCAGGTATATTATTGGCGTGGTCGGGCACTACAGTGGCAACCTCAGATCCGATAATCGCCATATCATTCGTCTGCGGTGCATTTTTATCGGCATTTGCTGGTTATTTGGGTATGCGTATTGCTACTAAAGCAAACGTGCGCACCACGCAAGCCGCCCGTACCAGCCTTGCACAAGCTTTAAAAGTATCATTTACAGGCGGTACAGTTATGGGCCTGGGGGTTGCCGGTTTGGCAATTATAGGTTTAGGTTCGTTATTTATCGTGTTCTATCAAATGTACGTGGTGAACGTTGCCGGGAGCAGTGTTAACGGCGAGGCTATGGCAAAAGCGCTTGACGTTTTAGCAGGCTTTTCGTTAGGCGCCGAGTCTATCGCATTGTTTGCCCGTGTCGGCGGCGGTATCTACACCAAAGCTGCCGACGTTGGCGCCGACCTTGTAGGTAAAGTTGAAGCAGGTATCCCGGAGGATGACGTTCGTAACCCTGCAACCATTGCCGATAACGTTGGTGATAATGTAGGTGACGTTGCCGGTATGGGCGCCGACTTATTCGGCTCGTACGTAGCAACAATGCTTGCTACCATGGTACTGGGCCGCGAAATTGTATCGCATGACGCTTTCGGCGGTATAGCTCCAATATTGTTGCCGATGGTTATTGCAGGCTTAGGGTTGATATTCTCTATTGTTGGAGCATCGTTCGTTAGAATTAAAAATGAAACAGACAGTGTTCAAAACGCACTGAATATAGGTAACTGGGCATCTATCGTTTTAACTGCCATTGCTACTTATTTTGTAGTACAGTGGATGCTACCGGCCGACACGTTCCACATGGTGCGTGACGAGGATGCAACCGGTGCTATCAAAGCAGGTTCGTTAGTGTTCACTAAAAATGGTGTTTTTATGTCGATAGTTGTGGGACTTGTAGTGGGTACTTTAATGTCGATTATCACTGAATATTATACCGCAATGGGTAAACGCCCGGTGTTGAGCATTATCCGCCAATCGTCAACCGGTCACGCTACCAATATCATCGGTGGTTTGGCTGTAGGTATGGAATCAACAGTATTGCCGATATTGGTGTTAGCAGCCGGTATCTACGGTTCATATCATTTCGCAGGTTTATATGGTGTGGCAATTGCAGCAGCAGGTATGATGGCAACTACAGCTATGCAGCTGGCTATCGATGCTTTCGGCCCGATTGCTGACAATGCGGGCGGTATTGCTGAAATGAGCCGCTTACCTGAAGAAGTTCGTCACCGCACAGATAACCTTGATGCTGTAGGTAATACTACCGCAGCCACAGGTAAAGGTTTCGCTATCGCTTCAGCAGCGTTAACCTCACTGGCATTATTTGCAGCCTTCGTGGGTGTAGCAGGCATCGAGCATATCGATATTTATAAAGCAGACGTGCTTGCCGGTTTGTTCGTAGGCGGCATGATTCCTTTCATCTTCTCGGCATTGTGTATATCGGCAGTAGGCCGCGCAGCTATGGCGATGGTAGAAGAGGTTCGTCGCCAATTCCGCGAAATCCCGGGCATTATGGAGTACAAGGCAAAACCTGAATACGAAAAATGCGTAGCTATTTCAACCAAAGCATCTATCCGCGAGATGGTTGCCCCTGGTCTTATCGCTTTAATCACGCCGATTATTATCGGTTTCGCATTCGGTCCTGAAGTTTTAGGCGGATTGCTGGCAGGTGTTACCGTGTCAGGTGTATTGATGGGTATCTTCCAGAGCAACGCCGGTGGTGCATGGGACAATGCTAAAAAATCATTCGAAAAAGGCGTTGAAATAAACGGAGAGATCCATTACAAAAAATCGGAGCCACACAAAGCATCTGTAACAGGTGACACTGTAGGCGATCCGTTCAAAGATACTTCGGGCCCGTCAATGAACATTTTGATAAAGCTGATGTCTATCATGTCGCTGGTTATTGCACCGCACCTGCACCATAGTGAGCGTATTCAAAAGGAAACAAATCAACACTCGATGATAACTCATCATGTGATTAAGGTTGATAAGAAAGCGTAAGGCTCTTATATGATAATTGAAAGCGGGACGCCAAATGGCGTCCCGCCTTTGTTTTGCCCCTCCAGGTAAAATGATATTCGGAGAACTACCGCCCTTGTCTCCGACAACGCGGATGCCTAAACGAAGCTCCCTAACTGCCAACCCCTGCTGGCGTAATGCGTCAGCAACCCAAATTCGTCAATGCCTTTTACATAAAATTTAGCCGAATAGTATTTATAATCTTCCGGAGACGCCGCCAATTTCCATTTCTCCTTTACCGGGTTATTGTGCGTATAATCCAGCTTTTGAACAAATATCGGCCAACTCCACAGGTCGACGCTTAACGCTTTGCGTTCCCAAAACTGATACTGCCGATCGAATGCATCCACCCTGAAATCTGCTAGACTAGGGTCGTTGGTGTCTATCAGCCGAAATTTCATTTGCTGCGCGGTGAATTTTAAAAAACGCAGCTGGGTATTTTCGCGCTTAAAACCATCCGGTATTTGCCATAGTAAATGAATATGATTCGGCATAATTACAAAGCCGTAAATAACTATACTCCCTTCGTTCTTTAAAAATCTCAAGCTATCGATAATAATATCTTTAAAACTATCTTCTATTAATAAGTGCTTCCATTCTAAAATGGTTGCGGTGAGGAATTGAGGGTGGTGGTCAGGCATATCCGGGCGTGTGATGGTTTGATGGCTTCAAATATATGCTACGTAAGTCCATATCACAAACTGCATTCTCCTACTGTTGGCACCACGGGCCTCGGTGGGATTATCTTGTCGGTGACAACACCGACAAGGGCGGTACAGGAAACCAGGGGAGTAGACAATCAAATACACTGATTTCGAAGGAACTACCGCCTTTGTCGGAGTTGTCTCCGACAAACATTTATTCTGTTTAATACACCTAATTCATTGTTACATTCGGTGTTTTTTGTTTCAAATAAATTTAAGTATGTTTGGCACAAACTGACTTATAATGAAACTATTCGTAAAAAAATCTATTGAACAATTAACGGCCACTACCGATGGCGAGGGCAGCCTGAAGCGAACGCTTGGTGCGGGTAACCTGGTGGCGCTTGGTATCGGCGCTATTATCGGTGCGGGTTTGTTTGTGCGCACAGCGGCAGCAGCGGGCGGCTTTGCCGGCAGTGCAGTTACCATTTCATTCATCGTTGCCGCTGTAGGCTGCGCTTTCGCCGGTTTATGCTATGCCGAATTTGCATCCATCATCCCAATTGCGGGCAGTGCTTACACTTATGCTTATGCTACCATGGGCGAAATTGTTGCCTGGGTAATCGGCTGGGCGCTGATACTGGAATATGCGCTTGGTGCAGCTACCGTGTCGATAAGCTGGAGCGAATATGCCAATAACCTCCTCGGGGGGCGAATACCGTACGAGTGGTGTCACTCGCCTATGGAATCAGCTATAATAAACGGCGTACACCACACCGGCATGATAAATATACCCGCATTGGTTATCCTTATCCTACTTTCTGCATTGCTTATCAAAGGCACGCAGGAATCGGCTACCGTTAATAGTATCATCGTAATTGTTAAAGTTTCTATCGTATTGGTGTTTATCGCTATCGGCTGGGGCTATATCAACCCTGCTAACCATACGCCTTACATGATCCCTGCTGATGCTAAACCGGCTATATTGCCTGATGGCTCAAGTTATTCCTATGCCGACTTCTTCAGGCATGGATGGGGTGGCATTATCCGCGGCGCAGGCATTGTTTTCTTTGCGTTTATCGGTTTCGACGCGGTATCAACAGCTGCACAGGAAGCAAAAAATCCAAAGAAAGATATGCCTGTAGGTATTCTTGGTTCACTGGCTATCTGTACTGTCCTTTATATCCTGTTCTCGTGGGTACTTACAGGCGTTGCTCCTTATACCGACTTTATGCATGCCGGTAAAGAGGCATCTGTAGCTTACGCCATCAGCACCTATATGCACGGTTTTGCCTGGTTATCTACATTGGTGACGGTGGCTATACTCATGGGCTTTTCCTCGGTTATCCTGGTGATGCTGATGGGGCAGTCGCGCGTGTTTTACACCATGTCTACCGACGGCCTGTTGCCAAAAGTATTCAGTGATCTGCACCCTAAGTTCCGTACGCCATATAAGAGCAATATGATCCTGTTCATATTCGTGGGCTTATTTGCAGCATTCCTGCCTGAAAGTGTAGCGGGCGACCTTACTTCGGTAGGTACCTTATTTGCATTCGTGGTGGTGTGCTTCGGCGTTATTGTACTTCGCAAAAAAGAACCAAACCTGGTGCGTCCGTTCAAAACCCCGCTTGTGCCTTTGGTGCCGATACTGGGCATCATCGTTTGCGCAGGCATGATCATCAGCTTACCAGGCGAGACGCAATTAAGCGCGCTCGGATGGATGATAGCAGGCCTGGGGATTTATTTTGGCTATAGTCGTCATAACAGTAAGCTGGGTAAACTGGGAGAGATTATCCCTACGGCTACTGATTTCGAAAAGAAATAAAATTTTAAGTTAAAAGCCTGTTTTATTGAATAAAACAGCCATAATATTGAAAAGGTTCCGGTAAATCGGAACCTTTTTTGTTACCTTGAAATTCTTCTTGAATTATAAAAGATTAAGGTTACATACACAAAAATATTTTACATTGCTCAGCGTTATTGCCTGTTAATGAAAGCCGATAAAAACCTGTGGATTCTTGTTCTTGTATGCATTATCAACTCCCTGGGGCTTGGCATTATTATTCCTGTAATGTACAGTTACGGCAAAACCTTCGGACTTAACGGCACAACGCTGGGTTTCCTGATGGCTTCGTTTTCTATCGCGCAATTCTTCGCAACACCTGTTTTAGGCTCACTGTCTGACAAATGGGGACGCAAGCCATTGCTGGTTATCAGCCTGGCGGGCACCTGTCTTTCCTTCCTTATGTTTGCCGAGGCGCAGAGTTTATTTATGCTATTTGCAGCCCGCATTCTCGACGGCTTAACCGGCGGCAACGTATCAGTGGCGCAAGCCATGGTGGCCGATACTGCTACTCCTAAAAACCGGGCACGCAGGTTTGGCATTCTTGGTTCATCGCTGGCATTTGGAATTGTTTTGGGACCGTTTATAGGCGGTGTATTCACAAAAATCTGTCCGCAGGCACCATTCTTTTTTGCTGCGGGTTTGTCATTGTTAGGCACTTTATGTGCGGCGTTCCTGCTTAAAGAGACCAATCCCTCCGAACGGCGGTATCGTGCAAAAAAACATTACGAAAAATTTAAGTTTATAACCCTGCTAACTACGCTTAAGCGGCGCACTGTCGGCACGGCTGTATTTATCGGTTTCCTGCTCACTATGGCCCAACTGTGTATGGTAACCGGCTTCCAGACTTTCAGTGTGGATATTCTTAAATTATCGCCCACGCAAATCGGACTCTTCCTCGCGGGCTTTGGCCTTGCCGGTATCGTTATGCAACTGTGCGTACCACTGTGCACCAAGTGGATTTCGTCAAAAGCGCTTATCCTGATGCTGTCTACAATACTTTGTTTCGCGGCGATGTTTGTATCGGGGTTTATTTCGGTGTTTCTCCCCTACGCAATTTGCATGTGCGTTTACGGCTTGTTTAATGGCCTGCGTAACCCTATGCTGAATGCTATGATCTCTGAGCATGTCGACGCTAACGAGCAGGGTAAAATATTGGGCATTAACCAATCTTATGCCTCTATCGGTCAAACCCTGGGGCCTTTAACCGCAGGATTGGTAACTGTTATTTCTATTCATAGCGTTTTCTTCTTATCTTCATTTTATATTTTGCTGGCATTCGTGCTGAGCTTTCGTTTGAAGAAAAAAGAATAAAACCCTACCGCTATGCATCCTTTAATTTTCAGAGAGATACTCTCCGTCACCATGATTCTTTTTGCGATAATCGATATCCTGGGTGCTATACCTGTGATTATCCAGGTACGCCAGCGTGTCGGGCATATCGAATCGGAGAAGGCGAGCATAGCTGTGCTTATACTGATGGTGGCATTTTTGTTTGTGGGCGATGAATTGCTGGCGGTAATAGGGTTGGATGTATCCTCCTTTGCGATAGCAGGCTCTTTCGTGATATTTATCATTGCGATGGAAATGATACTCGGCGTATCGCTTTTCAAGGAAGAAATCCCTACGTCTGCATCTATTGTTCCCCTCGCGTTCCCGTTAATTGCCGGCGCAGGAACAATGACGACATTACTTTCCCTTAAATCACAATATCAAACCCAAAACATTATTGTGGGCATCGTCATCAATACACTGTTCGTTTATCTCGTCCTTAAAAACGTAAAGTGGCTCGAAAAGCTGCTCGGGCCGGTTGGGGTGGCGATCCTTCGTAAATCGTTCGGGATTATTTTATTGGCGATTGCGATAAAGTTGTTTAGGAGTAATACGCATTTATAGCATTTTCGATAACCCGTAGGGTCTACCGCTTTGTAGATAATTAATAAAAATAGACTATTGCTCGTTGGGACTACCCTTGGCAGTCACGGGGCATATTGCTAACAGAATATCCTGACGCAGGGTAGCCTCTACGAGGCAAGATTACTTGTTGTTGTTTTTCTACAAAGAGGTAGCACCTACGGCGCATTTCCTGTCCTTCTTTAAGAAACTTATGTGTACAAGGCTGCACCTAAAAGGGGAGTTAATGAGCAAAAAAGCGCCTGCACCATCCGATGCAAACGCCTAAATATATGTTCAGTTAATAGTATAATTCGGTTATTTAACCTTCGTCACAGCTTTGCCCTTAGCAAAAGCTACCTTAGTGCCTATAACTACGCCAGCGGCTACCAACAGCCAAACAGCATTATTAATAGGTAAGCCGGGCGCACCGCTGTCTGAACTGCCCGAACCGCCGCATGAACCACTATCCGGATCGATACCGCCGCAAGGTTCTCCCGGATCAACGGCTTTAACGGGCGAAATAGCAAACATCGAACAAGCAAATATTAAAGCCGCCAACGATAGTTTAAGTTTTTTCATATAAGTTTTAATGGTGAAAGTGTAAGTACTATCCGGAGTAAGGCAAATACCGTTCCTTTTGCGGTTAAGGTTCGCTAAAATCAAACCCTTACCTAATTAACTGTAACACAGCACGAAAAATATTCAGTTTAATAATCAATTGAATCAGCAATATTTTTGTGGGAATTATATTCCGCAATGCGGGTATGCTTAATATTTCGCCGTTCATGACAATTCGCATCAACCAAAAACTCGCTTTGCGCCACCGGCACGTGGTTAGGAGGTCGGCGGACTCAACCTTGCCGCAAACATCGTATCAGCTTTATGCCCGTAACCTTTCAGCGTAACTTGTTGTTCAACTTTCAACCCCAACTCCTTCACCATAAAATTAACCGCGTCTTCATTCTCAGCTTTAAAGGCCGAGCAGGTGATGTAAATCAATGGTTTTCCGGGTTTGAGGTACTTCACAACATTGCGGATTATACTTTGCTGCAGCCGCTGGAAAAATTCGATGCTGTGCGTTTCAAACTGGCTTATCATTTCCGGGGTGCGGCCCCAGGTGCCTGAGCCGCTGCAGGGTGCATCGAGGATGATACCGTCAAAGGCATAATCGTGCAGTAGCAGGTCGTTATTTTGGGTAAGGTCGAGCAGTTTTTTTTGATATTTGGTGATGCCGGCTTGCTGAAAGCGTTCGTCAAGGTTGGATAGAATGGATTCGCGGATATCCGATACTACCAGCTTAACCGTAGGCTCCTGGTCATGCAGCAACAGGGATTTACCGCCCGAGGCTGCACAAGCATCCCACCAACCCTCCCATTTATTCGGCTTAAAAAATCGAGCAGTTTGCTGCGATGAATAGTCCTGCACCTCGAACCAATGCTGGTTAGGCAGTAAAGTTTCTAATTTTGTACCGTTCGGCAGCGAGAGGCAGTTATTGCCCTCATCCTTAAAAACCACCTCCGCTGCTGCCAGCGCTATCTTAACCTGTTGCTCAAATCCCTTCTTCACCCTGATGTATAAATCGGGTTGTACAAAAAAAGATTTCAGAAAGGCATCTTTATCAATTTCCGGCGATAGTCTGTCTGTCCACGGAAATACGTCATCCAGCTTAAAATCCGGATGAACAGTCTTAATGATACCTATTTTCTCATCGATACTAAAACCGATGCAGGCTGCCCAGTCGGGCTTAAAATGCTGTAAAAAAGAGTTAAGCTGGGTATTGCACAGAAATTCAGCTACAAACAGCCGCTCATCTGCAGGCGCATCGGGTATGGCCCGGCCAAGGCGAAAATAGTTGTACATCAACCGGCCGGCAATGCGCCTGTCGGTTGAACCCATTTGTTTGTTCTGACGGTAAAAGCCGGGCAAAAATTTACTTAGGGGCGTTTCTGCCGGATATTCATCCAATATACGCTGAAACGTTTTAAGCTGATTTACTGCTTTCATTCTACCTTTTTCAGCTCGAAATTAGTGTATTTATAGATATTGGCGTGAGTATTTATCCATCCAAGACCAACTTTTTTCTGAAAGCGGTAATTATTCAGCAAACCATCAAAGTTTGCAGGCGAAAGATTTTTCCCGTCGCCGTCCGCCAGTTGCTTACCCAAAAGCATTCCTTCCTCAAAACCTTTAACGGCATACAAGGTAGGTTCAGCTTTGTAGGCGCTGCGGTAGATGCGCGAAAACGCCATTACATCGGCATCCTTAAAGTTGATATGGTCTGACGATGTAATGTGTGTATTCAGTCTTTGCAGCAAATCGGCTTTCAAAAAAGTAAAGTTTACCCAATTTGGATGACCAAACAGCGTAACAGGGTAGGTTGCAGTCAGCGAATCAAGGCCCCGGAGCGTGGTTGTCAAAAAATGCTGGTTAGTGGCCGGCATTATAAACACATTCTGCCCGTTCTGCGATAGTTGCGGTATCAGCGAGCCTAGTTGCCCGTGGATTACCGTAAGGTAAACCACCTGTATTTGCTTTTTGCTAAGGCTGTCGATGGTATTTTTAAAGGGTATGATATAATCGTTTTCGTCGCTATAACCCGATTTCAGGATAAATATCTTTTTAGGCTTTATCTTATTGCTGATATACCTGGCTGCACTAACTGCATGATATTCAAGCGGGGTAGTCATGGTCACCAGGCTCTGGCTTTTGATGGTTGCAGGCGCGGCTGGTGAGAGCGGTGACACCACAGGCTGTTTGCTATTTGGATAGGCAGCTGTAAAGGCTTTAATGTCGTCCGGGAAAACCGGGCCGATAATCAGGTCGCTGCTACGGATAGCCGGGTTTAAGGCAAGGCTATGTGCCTGCGCCTTTTCGCCCTTTGAGTCGAAAACCTGTAGCTTATAGTTATATCCCTGCCCGGTAAGTGAGTCGAGGGCCAGCTTAAAACCACGGTAATAGTCAAGTGAGATATCCGCCTCCTTTAACGTAACGGTAGTATACGGCGAACCGGCATGCAAATGTTGCAGCCCAAAGGGCAGCAACATCGCAATGTTCGAAACCTTTGCTGCCGGTTTAGCCGGCGCGGCAGGCTGTGTTTTTTCGGCAGGTTTTGCGGGTACGTTCTTTTTAGGCTGTATTGCAACCTGTGTCACCTTCGGCGAACACGAGGCTATTACAAGCCCTAAAATTACAAACGTTAACCACCTATTCCCACTCAATAGTGGCCGGTGGTTTTGAGCTGATATCATATACTACCCGGTTAATTCCTTTTACATTGTTGATAATCTCGTTCGAGATTTTGGCCAGCAGGTCGTAAGGCAGGTGGCACCAATCGGCCGTCATCCCGTCTAACGATTCAACGGCGCGCAGGCAAATCACGTTCTCGTAAGTACGCTCATCGCCCATCACCCCTACCGACTGCACCGGTAAAAATATAGAACCGGCTTGCCAAACTTTATCATAAACACCGGCAGCCCTCAAATTGTTGATATAAATTGCATCAGCTTCCTGTAAAATGGCAACTTTCTGCGGAGTAACCTCGCCCAATATCCTGATAGCCAGGCCCGGACCGGGGAAAGGATGGCGGCCTAAAATATTAGGATCGATGCCTAAAGCTTTGCCGACACGTCTTACTTCGTCTTTAAACAGTGTATTCAGCGGCTCAACTACCTTCAGCTTCATAAAGTCAGGCAGACCGCCTACATTATGGTGCGATTTAATGGTAGCCGATGGACCTTTAACCGATACAGATTCGATAACATCCGGGTAAATAGTACCCTGGCCCAGCCATTTTACGTCCTGCACCTTGTGCGCCTCATCATCAAACACCTCGATAAACACGCGGCCGATGGCTTTGCGCTTTTTCTCGGGGTCGGTTAAGCCGGCAAGGGCGTCATAAAAACGTTGCTTGGCATCTACGCCGATAACGTTAAGTCCCATGTGCTGGTAGGAGTCGAGCACGGATTGAAATTCATCCTTCCTCAAAAGCCCGTTATCTACAAAAACGCAATGCAGGTTTTTGCCGATAGCATGGTGCAGCAATACCGCCGCAACCGATGAATCCACACCGCCTGAAAGGCCAAGGACAACCTTATCATCGCCTAGTTTCTCTTTAAGCGCGGCAATGGTAGTTTCAACAAATGAATCTGCCGTCCAATCCTGTTTGCAGCCGCAAATGTCGACCAAAAAGTTAAACAGCAACTGCTTGCCGTCGGTGCTGTGGGTAACCTCGGGGTGAAACTGGATACCATAAGTTTGTGTACCGGTTACCTGGTACGCAGCAACCTTAACGGTATCAGTACTTGCAATAATCTCAAAATTTGCGCCTATGGTGGCAATGGTATCCGCGTGCGACATCCACACCTGTGAATCTGTCGGTATTAGCCTGAATAACGGGTTATGCTCTTTTATATACTGTAGGTTAGCGCGGCCATATTCGCGGGTGCTTGATGGCAGCACTTCGCCGCCATGAAAATGCGCCATGTACTGCGCGCCATAGCAAACACCTAAAATTGGCAGTGTGCCATGAAATTTTTCAAAATCAAAAGTCGGCGGGTTTTCCTGCCTTACCGAATACGGGCTTCCTGAAAGGATAATGCCTTTTACACTGCTGTCGACTTCGGGAAAATGATTGAATGGGTGAATCTCGCAGTAAATGTTGTGCTCCCTGACACGGCGCGCGATGAGTTGGGTAAACTGCGAGCCAAAGTCAAGAATGAGGATTTTTTCTTGCATGGGCAAAGATAGGACTTTGATTTGAGATGTAAGATGACAGATTTGAGAAATTTCGGTCCTGGTAATTATCGGGATCTGAAGTAATGGAATTTGGAGCCAGTAAATACCGAAAGAGGAAAAATATTAGCACACCGCCGGCTGTGTCGCCCCAGCCGATTTGCAGGATGATTTTGCGGTCCACCTCCTGCTGCCAAGCCAAGTGTCCACACTTGGCTTATCACTGTTGCAAGTGTCCACACTTGCGATCCGGGCAAAAGGGCCGCTCGTGAGCTTGGGCGCTCAAAATATTTAACGTTAAAGTGTGGATACTTGAACGGGCGGGAACATCAACAACATTATCAATATCCCAGCAGGCTTTTTATTTTTGCCTCGAATTCCACGGACCGTTCAATTGTGTAAGGCACAGTATCCGCAATAATCATAAGGCCATTGTGAAATTCTTCTGCGCTGTAAACATGCCCTTTTAATAAACCGGCGATTTGCTTTGGAGACCGTTGAAGAAATGATTTACATACTTGTTCATCATAAAAACTTACCGGGTATATCCTATTTATAACTTTCCGCCTATTCGCAAACCGCTTTTCCTCGAAATCTTTAAAAATTAGTTGTTTGTCAAATATATCGGCAGTATAAGCTCCAAAATGTTTTACGTACAGCGGAAAGATATTTAGCACCAGGTCTGCGTAGTTTATTTTTTTAGAATCGAATTCAATGTAAATTCTATCGTCGTTTGAATGATTATCATCCAGCATATTCCTGTAGCGATAGAACACGTCCATCTTGATTCCCTGCCCCAACAATTTACTTAATTTCGCAGTAGCAGTAAATTCACCTTTAAACCCTGGGAAACTTACTTCGACTTCATTAGGTAGGCCCCACGGTTGAGGAAGGCTTTTTACTAAAGACATTAGTTTCTCATGCTTTTTCTCCGCCGGTTCTGTTAATTCAGAACGGCTGTTTATCTCAAAAATAAATTTCATTATTTAGATATTTCTCTTTTATCTTAACCTGCGGCAGGCCGCGTGCGTCCACGACTGGCTTATCAATATTGCAAACGTCTACAGTTGCGAACCGGGCGAAAAGCCGTTCGTGAGCGTGGGCGCTCAAAACATTTAACGATCAGGCGTGGACACTTGATCGAGCGGGGGAGAAAAATTTACTCCGTCACTTTAACAAGTCCGTTTGTGGTAGTTGCCCAGATGGTGTTATCATCTTGCAGGGTAATTCCCATAATTACGTTGGCAAATCTGCCCGGTCTGAGCTTGAAGGTTTGAAACTTATCGACATCAACTTTTACAAGCCCATCGTTGGTTGCCATCCAAATAACGCCGCTTTTAGCGACTTCAATGTCGCGCACCATCTGGTCGGGAAATGTTGAATTGTTTTTGTCGAAATGTTTCCATTTAGCGTCTTGTAGGATAGAGAAGCCGCCCGCTCCAAAGCCGCCGCCATACCCAATGTATAGTGCGCCGTTATCCAGGTATTTAACAGATCTTACCGTTCCTACCCGGAGTTCCGAGTTTTGCTCATTTAATGATTTCCAATTTTTGCCATCGTAAAGTAATAGGTATGCAGAGCAGCCAAATGCCATTTGCCCGCTTCTGCTGATAGCTAACGACATTACATTATAACTGTAAACAGATTCATTCGGTAACGCATATTTCTCCCATTTCGAACCATCATACACCATTACACCGGTCATATTTCCGAAAAAAAGTTTGCCATCCCTTCCCTCCGCAGCACAAATGGCTGATTGACAATAGTCAGAAAAGTCTGTCCATTTTGTGCCGTCGAACATGGCGATTCCTCTTTTTGTTCCGGAGTATGATACCCAGATATTGCCTTTGCTATCTATTAACAAAGGCTCGATGGAGGGATAACTGCCTGTCCCGATAGCCTGACTTTCGGTAAAGTTCGTCCCATCATATTTTATAAGGCCCGATTTTAAAGTGCCAATCCAAAGATTGCCTTTGCGATCTAAAAGAATACGGCCAAGGTTATTATCCGCGATTTGTGAGTTTGATTTATCAAATATCTCCGTTTTCTGAGCACATGCGGCTATGCAGAACAAGAGCGCTATCGCTGTAAGCGCAAATTCTTTTATTCGGATCATTGGTGAAGCTACAGCTTAGATTTTTAAGATAATTATTAGCGCTAAGATAAATACTTAAGTCCGCTTGACACACTCCGCTTACTCAAGTTTAAGATTTTCATCTTTCGTTCATGCGGACTCTCCTATCTGTAGCCCGCTATTACAACAATAACAAAAGCCAGCTATCACCCCCTTTTCCGACTATAAACCCGCCCAATTGCCCCGCTGTTAAAAACATGAGTTTGCACAAGTTCCAGGTCCAGCGGCGTAACTGATTCGCCAAACAACGGCATGCCTTTACCCAATGCAACGGGGTAAGTTGTCAGCCGGTATTCGTCCACCAGGTCCAGCGCCGTTAGCTGTTGTGCAAAGCCCGAGCCGCCGTGAGCCAGTAAATATTTACCGGGCTGTTTTTTAAGCTTATTTATTCCGACGGCCAGATCACCTTTAATAACCAGGGCTTGTTTCCAATCTGCCAGGTGTTCAGCACTGCCTGGCTGCTCTTTCATTTCTTTTACAGTTTTTGTTATTCCGGCTATTTTTAATCCAGCAGCTCCTTTTTTGAAATCGGGTTCCATAATTACTTTACTCCGGGTAAATACCGCTTTTGGTATTGCGTTCATAGGGTCGGCAAACGATTCGCCGGAGAAAGGCCAGTAGGATATCATACGTTAAATACATGGCTGCCCATCAAGTGCATGCCTGCATTAGTAATCGTATTCATTATCCAGTTATCAACTCCTTCATCTTTAACTGCAAAGATCCAATCCTGGCTGCCATCTGCGGCGGCCACAAAGCCATCCACAGTGACGCCCATATTTAAAATAAGTTTTCGCATAAAATAAATTCTAAAACCGGTTCTAAAGCTTGTCGTCTTGATTTCCCGGTTTTTCAGGAATTATAAATATTGAAACACCTTGATTATTATTTACTTACAAGTAAAAATCAAACGTATTGATAATCAGCGTATTTCATAGTGTTCGGGGTGTTCGGCGCGGAAAAACGGAACGCATTCCTTTTTGGCTAAGCGCAGCAACACCCCGCTTTCCCCAACTCTCCCGGCTCGTTTTCATATTCATCATGCCGCTTAAACCACATGGTTTCGCCTTCTTCATTACGACCGAGCGGTGCGCGGTCAAGCCATTGGTACATGTTCCAAAGCGCATCCAGCCCCCGTTCGTAAGCGGAGTAGGTATGGTAAACAACGCCGTCCTTTAATACAAAGGCGCTCATGCCCGGCGCTTCGCGGGTGTAGGTAGGCCAATCAGTGCCTACGGTCGCAGCAATTTTTTTTCCGGCCTCGGGAACTTCGTCGGCAGGCTTAATTTCATTAGCGCGTGAACTTACATTCCCATCACGATAGTTATAATTAACTGCGCCGGTACGTTGCTGTTCTTCGGTAAACGATACGCCGAAATCATAGTTAAAATCGCTTTCATACGACGAAGCCCAGGGGAAGTTCCAGCCCATGCGCTGTCTGTATTGCAAAAGCTTGTCGAGCGGGCCGCGGGATATGGCTGTGAACATTACATCGTGATGCGCCAGGTGTATGGCAATGCCGTTAAAGCTGTCGGCAATATTTGAGCACGACGGGCACCCCGCCTCATATTCCGGCCCGAACATAAAATGATAAACCAGCAGCTGCGTTCGCCCGCAAAACAAATCGGCCAGCGTGGCCTTGCCGGTTTCGGTATCAAAAACATACTCCTTTTCCAGCCCAACCCAGGGCAATTGCTGCCGCATTTGAGCCACCTTATCGCTTTGGCGGGTAAGTTCCTTTTCGGCAGCCAGGAGCTCTTTTCGGGCTTTCAGCCATTCCTGCTGGCTGGTTACCGGGTGATTGCCGATGCTTTCCGTATCGTGGGTGGTTGACATAATGGTTTTCAATTGGTAATAATGAAATAACTGCTGTAGCGCATTATTGTTTCGGGCGGATGATAGCGTCGTGTTTCGCAGACCTCGACAGCAACGGGACTGAAGGCAGCGGCTTTACTTCTTCTTCGGCCCGTAAAATCCTGTATTACCGGCTTTTGATTTTAACTCAATTTTCTCAGTCCTTGCGGAGTTATCTTTATCCACCATCGCGAGGTATTTTTTCAGCAGCTTTTTCTGTATCGGGGAGCCGATTTTTATGGTGGTATCTATCTGCCGTTTGTACGCTTTTACAAAAAGGCTGTCGTTGCCAAAATCGCCGAAGCAGGCTATTTTTTCAGGGGTAAGGTCGAGGGCGGAGTTTCTGTAGTCCTTATCAAGCGTATAGGTATGTTTCTTATCGTTGTAAACATAGCTCATGTTTTCCTCGCCTGCAATTAGGGAGACATCCTCATGGGCGCACCAGGAGCAATCTTTTTTATCTACCGCACCAGGGAAAAAATTGTACGTATAGGTCACCTCCAGTTCATCATCTGAGTCGCCCCTGAATTCGAAACGGGATTTAACCGACTGATTTAAAAACATACCCCAGCCGTATATGTGAGCGTCATTTACGATATCGAGACATTTGTAAACTTTATTATCGATGAGTTTATAAAAGCTAACCCCATCCAAATAAACGCCCGACCCATGGTCATAAACCCTGCGCAGGGAAAAAACCTTATTTTTTGAGAAATTATTGGCGATGTTAAGCACAGGAGATGCATAAAATGTATCAATGTCTTCCTTATAAATAAGGTACCACTCGCCTTTTACCTGCTTGAAAACGCAAAGTGTCGGCCTGTATTCATTCCATCCCTGCAGACATAGTAATTCGTTATTATTGTCGCCATCCAGATCTACAAAAACTGAGTTAAACATAAAGCCGTAATCGGATACCAAACGCCCTCCCGAATGATCGACGTTATCGGGCGATATCAGCTTTGCAAATTCGGCTACAAGTCCTGTATCAGTTTTAGCATAGCTATAATTGCCTGCGCGTTTTATCCAGCTACCAGGTATTTTCTTCCATTTTGGGTCAATCGCATCACGCGTCTTGTCTTTGCGATTTGCGTTGTTACAGGACAAGATAATTAAACTAAAAACAAGGGCAACAAAGTAAGGCAGGCAACGCATGAGAGGGTGAATTTTACTGTTAAATTTAGGATATTTAACGCGAAAAATATTTGCCGGAAAGATATTTATAAAATTGCAGCCCCTTACAGCAATGACAGACTGATTACCTGATTATGAGGAATGGAACCCGTTTATATCCCCGCCTTTATACTATTAAACGGCATACCCAAACCATCGGCCCCGAATTGGGTAAGGATGCTATCTTTCAAAGTCATGTAATCGCCGTGTTGGGTTACTATCCATTTATTGGTATTGCCATCCTTTACTACTTGCGGGATGGTTTTCGAAACCACGGTGGCTGTAGAATCCAGTTCGATGATGTAGACTTCCTTTTTAGGGTCGGTCGGATCGCTAAAAGGAATAATGACGGTATGATTATAATCGTCCACAAATTTTCCTAAAACGTTTTTGCCGGATATTTCCTGCGGCTTCATGCCGAGCAGGTGTTTGGCTTTATCCTGATTTACGCCGAATATATTAAGGTGTAAGTAGTTGCCATTATAATCTTTAACGGTATCTGATAACGCGGCTTTACCGGCTTCGATGAACCGCGCCGATGCATAATAGCTGTTTTCCCCCGCGCTGATCTCGGAATTGCCGGGCAGCAGGAAGCTTACCTTCAGGTTTTTCAATTGAGAACTATCCTCTTTAACCTTTCCGGCTATCAGCAATAGCTCCCCGCGATTGATGCGGCTGGCGATGTGTACATTTACGGTGGTCACGGTGTCGGTTTTGATGACTTTCGATACGGTGTAGTGCGGGATGTCCCTGTGTTTGCAAGCGGATACGGTTATCGCCAAACAAAATATTACCAGGCTATTTTTAAAGTTTTTCATTTTTCACTAGTCTCATTATTCTTATTAATCGATCTTAAATGATGCCATGAAGTGCTCCACCCTTTTCCCCCATCCTATCCACCATCTTTTCCACTTCCGGGTCCTTTTCCAATACCGGCGCATGATGCGGTTTTATCCGCGCATCAATAATCAGCGGACCTTCGCAGCCCCAATGCTTGTGCCCGGTAAAGCTTTTTATGCCATAAATATCATGCGAAGGGTTGCTTCGGGTAAAGGTTACCCACACAAAGTTATCCAGGTTTTGACCGGTAAATTCCGCATCATCGCAAAGCACCATTAACGGGAGGCCATTTAGCTCAGCGTCCTGCAAATGTTCATCTAATATTTCGAACATCAGGGGCATGTCGCTGGTGCGGATGTTTTTGGGGACTTCCACAGCCAATATACCCGGCATTACCATTTTATATTTATCAAATGGGCGGGGCAAAGTAAAATCTACCGGCAATTCGCTCCAAAGCTCGCGCTTTATTTCTCCTGCTGCTGCTATTGCCACTTTACTGCCGGAGTTTAATCCTGCACCACTATAATCTAAAGTATCGATGGTGGTGTTGGTGTAAAAATGAAGGTCGCGGCCAAGGTCGATGCGCTGAAGGATATGTTTGAGGAAACCGCCGATATCATTTACATCGAGCGAGGCGTTATCCTCTTTTGCGGCGATGAAAAGATATTTGGCCAGGCTTAACTGCCCACTGCCTAAAATGTGATTGGCAATGGTAAGCAGTTCCTGCGGACGGCGTTCGTTGCTGTATGGTGTATAACGTTCACTGCCGATGGCAAACAATAATGGGTGAACCCCCGCGGCATCCACGGCATTTACAGCATGTAGTCCCGGTATTTCTTTAGGGATAGCGGCGCCGGAAATTTCATGTATCAAAGCACCAAAGCTGGTATCCTCCTGCGGTGGGCGGCCCACTACGGTAAAACTCCATATCGCATCCTTACGGTGATAAACGTTATGCACCTTCATCAGCGGAAAGGGATGTGTAAGGCTGTAATAGCCCAAGTGGTCGCCGAAGGGGCCTTCGGGTTTGTTATCATGCGGCATCACGGTGCCGGTTATTACAAAGTCGGCATCGGCTGAAATGCAGAAACCATCCTCGTCATAAAAATACCGGAAACGGCGATTGCCCAATGCACCGGCAAAAGTCATTTCGGATAAACCCTCCGGCAAAGGCATTACCGCAGCTACCGGATGAGACGGCGGACCACCTACAAATATGCTCACCTTTAAAGGCTGCCCTTTTGCGTTTGCTTTGCTTTGATGAACACCGATACCACGGTGCAGCTGGTAATGCAGGCCAATCTCCTGGTTTAGGATATAATCATTCCCGGCAAGCTGTATGCGGTACATGCCCAAATTGGCGTTCATAATGCCCGGCGCGTCCATATCCTCGGTATAAACCTGCGGCATAGTTACAAACGGACCACCATCCTTTGGCCAGTTTACAATCTGCGGCAAATCACTTATTTGACATTTTGCAAAATTGATGGGTGCACCACGTCCGGTTTTCATCGGCAAAGCAGACAATGCAGTTAACCCCACACCTGCATATTTAAACGGGCTTTTTACAGCCTTTAAGGGATTCGATTTGAGGTCGACCAGCGTTTTAACTTTGTCCAGCGTATCCCTGAAAATAAACTTGGAGCGTTCCAGTGTTCCAAACAGGTTTGATACTGCCGGGAATTTGCTGCCCTTTACATTTTCGAATAATATGGCCGGTCCCTTATGCTCAAAAACGCGCAGGTGTATGGCTGCCATTTGCAGGTACGGGTCAACCTCGTCCTTTATGCGAATTAGCTGGTTATGCTTCTCCAGGTCGGCAATGCAGGCTTTTAAACTCGGGTAGCTCATATTGGTGGCAAATGTACGAAATGCGAGGTGGGAATGATATGCGGATGTGCAAATGTGTAGATATGCGGATATGAAATAATTGATAGACGATCTTACAGGCCGCGGCACCATAACATATGCAAATATTGTCTGACGCCAAAGACTATTTGCTTATATTTTTCATTCGCACATCAGAAATTCGCACATCGATACACATTCGCACATCAATCATCCGCACATTCTTTTTCCACTAATCCTATAGATAAACATTAAAGTAAGCGCTTAAAAAAAGTTATTATTACTTTAGCGGCATCTCATTTTACTTGCCTGATGTCGGT